>Ga0207695_10000026_pt1 | contig 624558 bp, 541 predicted proteins | sample KBSC54metaG_FD_184354 | JGI IMG/M metagenome (GOLD analysis project Ga0207695, IMG submission 184354) | Corn rhizosphere microbial communities from Kellogg Biological Station, Michigan, USA - KBS C5-4 metaG (SPAdes) (version 2) | ecosystem: Host-associated > Plants > Roots > Rhizosphere >... | reverse complement strand
TCTTTCATCCAGCCTCCTGCGATGTCGCATTGACTCTTCGACGCTCGAGCTTTTTGAGGAAGTTTGGATTGTCGAGCACCTTCGGATTTACTACATGCTTCGGCACCTCGCCGCGATAGACGGCAAGCGCACCCATGCAGTCCATTCGGCCCATATCCCTGAAGAGCTCTTCCGTCCAGGCGATGGAATGGGAGGTGAGGATCACGTTGTCCATTGAGGCCAATGGGGATTCGCCGTTCAGAGGTTCCTTCTCGAAGACGTCCAGCGCGGCACCCGCGATCTTGCGTTGCTGCAGCGCATCGATCAGCGCGGCTTCGTTCACAATTGGTCCACGAGCTGTATTGATGAGAACTGAATCGGGCTTCATTATCGAGAACTGATCAGGTCCGAGAAGTCCTCGCGTCTCAGGCGTGAGAGGACAGTTGACGAGAACATAGTCGGACTGCGCGAGCAATGCATCGAGCGAGACGAGCTTTACGCCAAGCCCCGCGGCGCGAGACTCTGTTGCGTATGGGTCGAAGGCAATAACGGAGCGCACGTCCAGCGCTCGCAGCAGGCGAATTGCTTCGCAAGCGATGTTGCCCAGTCCGATCGTACCGACTACGCGATCGCGCGGTTCTCGCCCCAACGGCTGCGTGCTTTCTGCCCATCTACCTTGGCGAACGAGTCTGTCTTTGTTCATCAGGCGGTGTGAGAGAGCCAGGATAAGGAGAAGGATCGATTCTGCGACAGGACGCACAACGGCTGTCGGAGTGATGTAGACCGCGATTCCGTGTTCAGTGCAGGCATTGAGGTCGACGTTGTCATAGCCGACTCCGCAGCGGCCTATAGCACATAGCCGATCGATGCCTTCAAGAGACTTTGAGGTAACCCGCGGCTTCAGTGATATCAGAACATCGCAGTTGGCAAGTTGCGCGGCCGAATACTCCGGAAGATATTCATTCAGAAAGGTGTAGGCGAAAGCGGGAATCTGATCGAAGAGCGAGAGGCCAATATCAGGAAACGCATGGGAACCATCCGCGCGGCAAAAGTCAGCCGAAAGACTCACCCGGAATGGTGCTGAAGATTCTTCGTTTCGAGTTCCATCCGGAGGAGTCATGCCTTCCTTTCAAGGACGACTACCCAATCCTGAAAGATGGGGACCTCGGCGATCTTCCACGATCCGTCAGCGCTTGGAGTGACCGCTCCGATGTTTGTCTCTGCGCCGTCGACGGGGTTGAAGAAGAACGCTCGATATGACCTTGCATTCAGATTGCGGAAGGTCGAGCCCGTGTACGAGGCGGGTATAAATGCGATGACTGCCTCGCCCGGAACTTCGGCAGAAAAAGGCTTCCAATAGTCCTCCTTGCTCCAGCGGGGATCGATCAAATCCGGCTTCGGCTCCAGTTTCCACCACGAATATTGCATAAGCAGGGATTTCGCCAGGCCCAGTTGGCCTGATCCGGGAAGTGCCGCAGCGATATCCCATGCCGGGCCACCCCAGGAGTGGCCATGAGGTGAAAGCCCATATGGCTTCTCGCGAGTATTCACCTGCCAGATTCCATTTGCGCCATACGTATGACCGGCGGTTCCGCTCAGCAGCGACGACCAGAACATGAAACGTTGCACTTCCTGCCGGCTCGCTTCCTGGATCCCTTCGTAGCACACCTCACCGATGAGCACCGGCATTTGTGGAGCGGCGGCAAGCGAGCGGTTCACTGTTTCGATCGTGTTGGGCACACTCTGCCGGTCACTGTGTCCCGTTTGGAGCATGTCGAAATCCAGAACGGATGGATCGTCTACGCACTCACGGGCACTACTGGACGGATGAATGGTGATGGGGTGCTGATGTGGGTCAATCGATCTCACATAGCGGGCCAGTTCAGTAAGACCATGCTTTTGTGCTGCGGCGTCCGCTTCAGGAGTTTTTGAAAGGTAATAGGGCATCGTGCCTTCGCCTGCCAGACACCAGACCACTGGGTAGGCGCCCCAGCGAGCGACAAGATAACGCCAATGCTTCTTCACTTTCTCCATGCCCATTCGCGGAATGAAGTATCCCCAGAAGCCGACGATGCAGGCCGCAAGACCGTGATCTGCGAGGTAGCGGATGCGGACATCGGCCGCGTCGAAATAAGCAGGATTAATCTTCGTGAAATCGCGATCCCAGGGATAGCCGGCCTCGTTTGCGCCGCGCTCGTCAAATGGTTCCATGTCGGGATAGAGACCGGCCACGATCTGTACGATGGTGAAACCTTTGTGCACGCGATCAGTTGTCAGCGTTTCGAAGCCATCGGGCCACGAGAGGCGCTTGCACAGACCCATCCACCACGTATCGCCGAGCCAGAAGAATGGCGTGCCGTCCGCATGTTGGAAATGGCGCTTGTCCGGTGCGATCCTCAAAGGGCCATGTTTGTAGTGAGAATTCATGCCTGCGTAGGGTTGAACATCGAGGGCCAGTGACTGACCATGAAGATTCCGATTGCTGGAATCATTACAAACCGACCGGACTGTGTAGCGGCCTGGCGCGAGGGGCGCATAACGAACGCACCAGGTCGACTCACCAGCCCAGAATCCCGGGACGCGCTCTTCGGATCCTGAGGGTGTTGTGATTATCGCGTCGACCTCGACCTGGTTGAACGGGTCTGAATACTCCTTATCGCTCTGGTAGCACCATTCGGTCGCCAAGCCTGCAGTGGCGACCGTCGCTTCGGCGAATCCATACGCACCGGCTGAGACCACAGCACCAGTTACCGCAATCGACTTGATGAAGTCGCGTCTAGAAATTCCGTCAGACATCATTCCGCCAGGCAACAAAAACCTCCTACGCTAGTTCAGTAACGGAAAGCTAGAGCAGTCATTTGGTCCTGTCAAGCATTTGAAGAGGCGTCTTCCTCGTGCGGCTAACCCAGGGGATCGTTGGGAATCTGCTTGACAGTCCAACTTGGCCAAAATTAAGTTGACCACGCACAGGCAGATGGATCTGATTCAGGGCACCCAAGGGACCCAGTTAAATAAGGATGGCTCATGAAGGCCTTCGACAATTTCATCAACGGCAAGTTTGTCCGCTCGAATGGCGAGAAGCGGATCGAGGTTATCAACCCGTCAAACGGCTCTCCGATCTGTACCGTCCCAGATAGTACGGAGCAGGATGTAAACAATGCGATTGCGGCGGCGGTTGAAGCGCAACGTTCCTGGGGAGCACTGCCTGCGGCAAAGCGGGCAGGGAATCTGAAGGCATTGGCGGCCAAGATTCGGCAGAAAGTTGAACCGATCGCAAGGGTCATCACGGAAGAGCAGGGAAAGACTCTGGGACTTGCACGCGTCGAAGTGGAGTTCACCGCGGATTACTTGGATTACATGGCGGAATGGGGTCGCCGGATAGAAGGCGAAATCATTGAGAGCGATCGAGAGGGAGAGACAATCTTTCTGTTTCGCAGGCCTATCGGTGTGATCGGCGGAATCCTGCCATGGAATTTTCCCTTCTTTCTTATCGCGCGCAAGGCTGGGCCGGCGCTGATCACAGGCAACACTATTGTGATCAAGCCCAGCGAAGAGACACCACACAACGCGGTGAAATTTTGCGAACTTCTTGCCGAACTGGACTTTCCTCCCGGACTCATCAACGTCGTGCATGGCCGGGGGCCTAGCGCGGGGCATGCGCTTTCTTCTTCACGGGACGTCGGAATGATCAGCTTTACCGGCAGCGTGAATACCGGATCGGCGGTGATGGCCGCGGCCGCGAAGAACATCACGAAGGTCAATCTTGAATTGGGTGGAAAGGCCCCGGCAATCGTGATGGCCGATGCCGATATCGATCTGTCGGTCAAGGTGATCAAAGCTTCTCGCGTAATAAACAGCGGGCAGGTTTGCAACTGTGCGGAGCGGGTATACGTGCATCGTTCGGTTGCGCAGGAGTTTGTTGAAAAACTGACCAGTGCAATGCAGGCCACTCACTTTGGTGATCCGCTCAAAGATGAAAGCGTCGAATACGGCCCCCTGATCAACGAAAGTGGATTCAAGAAGGTAGAACGTCTTGTTGGGAGTGCGGTGGCGGCAGGAGCCGAAGTGCGAACGGGCGGGAAGCGCGCAGACAGAGCGGCTGGCTATTACTACGAGCCAACCGTGCTCTCAGGTTGCACCCAGACTATGGACGTGATTCGTCAGGAGATCTTTGGCCCCGTGATTCCGGTTGTTGAGTTTGGCGATCTGGATGAGGCGATTGCCTACGCCAACGACTGCGAGTACGGTTTGACTTCTTCCATCTACACCAAAGATCTGAATACCGCCCTGCGCGCCTGCCAGGAGATCCGATTCGGCGAAACCTATATCAACCGAGAAAACTTTGAAGCGATGCAGGGGTTTCATGCCGGATGGCGCAAGAGCGGAATCGGTGGCGCCGACGGTAAACACGGATTGTATGAATTCACGCAGAGCCACGTCGTCTACATGCAAAGGTATTGAAGGTCCGGAGAACTATCCATTTGAAATTAACCGGAAAAGTTGCAATCGTAACTGGCGCGGCGAGTGGGATCGGTCGGGCTAGCGCCATTGCTTTCGGACGCGAGGGAGCGAAAGTTGTAGTTGCGGATCTGTCCAGGAGCGGGGCTGAAGAGACGGCCCGATGGATCTGCTCCGACGGATCTGAAGCATTTCCCATCGAGGTCGATGTGTCAAGCGAAGCGGATGTTCACCGGATGGTGGAGGACACGGCAGCACGCTGGGGGCGAATTGACATTCTCTTCAACAACGCAGCCGTTCTGCTGGTAAAGCCTGTCGAGCAGATGAGTGAGACAGAGTGGGATCGTGTGATGGCGGTCAATGTGAAGGGATCGTTTCTCGCTGTCAAGCATGTGGTGCCACACATGCGTCGAGGCGGAGGGGGCGCGATTCTCAATACCGGTTCGATCGCAAGTCTTGCTGGTCAGGTCGGGACTCCAGCGTATTCCGCCTCGAAAGGCGCGATTGCATTGCTCACCAAGTCGCTTGCACTTGACTTAGGGCGAGACCGGATTCGCGTGAACTGCATCTGCCCTGGGATTACCGACACGCCTATGCTACGCGAGCACCTTGGACATGGAGCCGAAGGCGAAGCTCGCATCAAGGCGCGGCTCTCTCGGGTCCCTCTCGGAGAAATACTGAGACCGGAAGATGTGGCCAGGGCTGCGCTTTATCTGCTTTCAGACGATTCGGCTGGAGTCACTGGCGTGCTTCATGTGGTCGACGCAGGATTGATGGCGGCCGCAGAATTTGATGAGCCGTTGAAGTGAGTCTCACCTGATTCAGGTTGGGTTGTGGGCAGAGGCATGCACTAAGAGAGGTGATGGTTGGGCGGAAATCCGCTGTTGGGCGTCTTCTTGCATTGGTTGGGAGGCTTGGCCTCTGCCAGCTTCTATGTGCCGTTTCGTCGCGTGCGCGGGTGGTCGTGGGAGACGTATTGGCTTGCGGGCGGCGTGATGAGCTGGATTATCGCGCCATGGATACTGGCGGTATCTCTAACACACAATCTTTTTCACGTCCTTCAGACCGCGCCGATTTCTGCAGTCCTCTGGACCTACTTTTTTGGAGTGTTGTGGGGACTGGGAGGATTGACGTTTGGCTTGACGATGCGGTATCTCGGGCTTTCCCTTGGCATGTCTGTCGCTCTCGGCTATACGGCGGTGTTTGGAACTCTCGTCCCACCCATTTTCCATAGGCAGTTCATGCAACTGCTGGCGCAGCGATCGGGAATCGTCATCCTCGTGGGAGTGGGAATCTGCATTGGGGGAATCGTGCTGGCGGGAGCAGCGGGAATTTCAAAGGAACATGAGCTTTCCCATGAGGAGAAGCTCGCGAGTATTCAGGAATTCAGCCTGAAGCGCGGACTCGGAGTTGCGACGTTTTGCGGCGTGATGAGCTCCTGCTTCGCATTTGGACTCGATGCCGGAAATCCGATCAAGGAACTGACCGTGGGGCAGGGAACTCCGGTCATGTGGCAGGGTTTGCCTGTGCTCGTTGTGCTGCTGGCAGGAGGATTCACAACCAACTTCATCTGGTGCTTTGTGCTGAGTATGCAGAACAAGAGCTATGGTGAGTACCTGCGTATCCCTCGCTCATCCGAGAGTGAACCGATGGCACATCCGCCGCTTGAAAATGTCACAGATGCCGCATCCACAGAGATGGCCCTTGAATCCGAACTTCATCCGCCCGCAACTTCATCACTTGCAGCGAACTACGGTTTCTCGGCTCTGGCCGGCGCGACCTGGTATATGCAGTTTTTCTTCTACACAATGGGCGAGACGCAAATGGGGCGCTATAAGTTCTCCAGTTGGACCCTGCACATGGCCAGCATCATGATTTTCAGCACCATCTGGGGAATCGCGCTGAAGGAGTGGAGTGGCGTCAGCTTGCGTACAAAGATTCTCGTGTTTCTTACGCTGTTGACCCTCGTGGGCTCCACAGTCGTCGTGGGCTATGGCAATCTCCAGGCTTTGCATCCGTAACCAGTGCGTCCGGTACTAGCCCCGACCGATAAACGGCATCCTGGTCGCCATTACTGTCATGAATTGAACATTTGCTTCGAGTGGCAGGCTGGCCATGTAAAGCACAGCATCCGCCACGTGCTTCACATCCATCGTCGGTTCTGGCCGCGTCTCGCCGTTGGGCTGCAACGCGCCTTTTTCGATTCTTGTCATCATGTCGGTTTGTGCGTTTCCGATATCGATCTGACCGCAGGCGATGTTGTAGGGTCGCCCATCCAGAGAAATGCTTCGGGTCAGTCCGGTGATGGCATGCTTCGTTGCCGTGTAGGCGACAGAACAGGGTCTGGGCGCATGCGCCGAAATTGATCCATTGTTGATAATGCGGCCTCCGCGCGGCTGCTGCAACTTCATAATTCTGACCGCTCCCTGCGCGCACAGGAAGGCGCCAGTCAGATTGACGTTCACCACTTCGCTCCATTGCGCGAAAGTAAGGTCTTCCATTGGAATCGCGGGCGCGCTTATGCCGGCGTTATTGAATAAGAGATCCAATCGTCCGAACGTCTCGCGTGTCGTCAAGAATAGCTGATCCACTGAGTTGGGCTGGGCCACATCCGCCGGCACGGTCAGAATGGATGGACCGGCGCTGTCGGCCATTGCAGCTGTTTCTTCAAGACGGGCAATGTTCCTTCCCGCCAGGACAAGGGAATATCCGGCAGCGTGAAGAGCCAAGGTGACGGCTCGTCCTATGCCGCTGCCCGCGCCTGTAACCATCGCCACCCTGCTTTGACTATCCATCGTGTTTAGATCCTCCATCCTAGTCTTCTCTTCTCTAAAGGTTGTTTCGCACCCACCATTCGTTCTTTCAAATTCATATTTCATCGAGCGGTGTGTCCTGGGGGCATTCTAAAATCAACAGCTGCACTGAAGAGGAATCAATGAGCATCTTTGAAAGATTGAGCAGGAGGGCGCTGCTGAAGTTTGGCTCACTGACCATCGTGGGTCTGGCAATGAAGGACCGATTGCGAGCAGCGGCGACCGACGGCGGAGATAGCGAGTACTCCGCATTTGTGAAGCCCCCGGATAGCGCCCGGCCCTGGGTGTACTGGTATTTCATGGACGGGCATCTTGAAGCGTCTGCAATGAGAGCCGACCTTGAGTCGCTAAAGAATGCGGGGCTCGGCGGCGGAGTGTACCTCGAGGTAAATATCGGGATTACTCCGGGCCCGATCAAGTTCATGAGCGAGCCGTGGCAGCAGATGGTTGCCGATGCATTCGGGCACGCAGATTCACTTGGTTTGGAGATGGCTCTGGGTGCGGGTGCGGGCTGGTGCGGTGCGGGAGGGCCATGGGTGAAGCCGGATGAGTCGATGCAGTTTCTGGAAACCAGCATGACTCGAGTACACGGTCCTGGAAAGTTTCAGGGAGCACTCCCAAAGCCCAAACCACGGACGCCATTCTTCGGCGAGGAGACGTTAACGCCGGAACTTCGCAAGGTTTGGGAAGAGTTTTACTTTGATGATTATGTTCTAGCTTTTCCGGCCACACAGGACGAGGCGAAGACGCCAGACCTGGAAGAGAAGGCTCTATACACGCGAGGATCTTATTCGTCGCAGATCCTGGGGCCGTTTACAAGGGTGCCATGGGTACGTCCAGCTCTGCCCTCGCATTGGGAATATCCAGAGATCGCAGTGCAGGAATGCGTGGCTGCTGCGAAGGTACAGGATCTGACAAAGCTTTTAAGAAGGGACGGCACGCTCGACTGGGTTGTACCCGAGGGCGAGTGGATTGTCATGAGAGCTGGCCGTAGAATCACCGCGCAAACCACGCGCCCGGCTCCGAATCCCGGTCTGGGTTGGGAGACGAACAAGTTTGATCCCATCGCTGCGGAGCATCACTTCGATGCATATTTCAAACCTCTCCTGGACAGGATTGGCGATCGACGGCATAGGACCACTGGCTTGACGACACTGCACTACGACAGCTGGGAGATGAGTTCACAGAACTGGAGCGCGCAGTTCGCCTCCGAGTTTGAGCGTCGCCGTGGGTACGCACTGACGAATTACCTTCCAGCTTTTGCGGGTTTTGTGGTCAAGGATCGAGCAATTACGGAGCGTTTCCTCTGGGATGTGCGGCAGACCGCGCAGGAGCTGACAATTGCCAATCAGGCCGAAGCGCTCAAGAACATGGGGCGGAAGTACGGTTTGCAAATGGCTCTGGAGCCGTACGATCTCGACCCGTGCTCGGATCTGGAACTGGGCAAGGTTGCGGATGTTCCGATGGCGGAGTTCTGGTCTCACTACGGGCGAATCAACACCGATTGGAGCGTTGTCGAATCGACGTCTGTAGGACATACAAACGGTAAAAAGGTGATTGCGGCAGAGGCCTTCACTGCGGAGTTTCCGGAGCGCTGGCTGCAGCATCCTGCATCGATGAAGAGCCAGGGTGATTGGGCGTTCTGTGCCGGAATCAATCGGATCGTCTTCCACCGTTTCCAATCGCAGTCAGGCACGGACAAGGCGCCCGGAATGACTATGGGTCCAGACGGCGGATACGGGGTTCACTGGGATCGAACACAGACGTGGTGGGATATGTCGGGCGCGTATCACCGCTATGTCACGCGCTGTTCTGCGATGCTGAGGCGCGGTCTGTTCGTCGCTGATGTTCTGTATCTGGCGGCGGAGGGCGCTCCCAATGTGTTCCTTGCACCGCCTTCTGCCTTTCAGCCCGGCGAGTTCAGCGACCGGTGGGGACACAACTTTGATGGTTGCGCGCCTGGGACTCTAATCGCACGAGCCTCCGTCAAAGACGGCGAGATCCTACTTCCGGACGGCATGCGGTATCGCGTACTCGTTCTCCCGCAGGTCGAGACTATGACGCCAGAGTTGTTGAAGAAGATCGCAGAACTGACGGAGGCGGGCGCAACTGTGATCGGTATGCCGCCGAAGGCTTCGCCAAGTTTGAGCGGTCATCCGGATTGCGATGCGCAGGTTCGTGCGATTGCAACATCATTGTTTGGCCAAAACACAAAAGAGGGAACGATCCGCAAAGTTGGCGTCGGATCAGCGGTGTTTGATTCAAGTGCGTACCGCTGGGCGCAGCAAAATCTGCTTGCAGAGGCGCGATGGATCTGGTCAGCGGGTTCAGATACGTCTGCGGCAAACCGAGGCCTCCGGTCATTTACGCGGAAGTTCCACGTTGAGAACGCGACTGATTTCGATATCGTGGAGGTGCTCATCACGGCGAGTCCGGCCTTTGAGATCTCAGTGAATGGATCTCGGCTTGGCGGTGGCAACGTGATCGACCAGGTGCGACGGCTCGATGCGACATGGCTGATTCACGACGGCAACAACGAAATGCGAGTGACCGTGGACTGCGACAGTGAAACGTCCAAGTCGCCGTTTGGCGTTATCGCCGCCCTGTGTGGGATGGGATCATCCGGCAAACGTCTGCAGGTGGTCACCGATCGTTCCTGGACGGCGAGTCAGTACTCTGATGCCCCGGGCGATGCCGCTGTCGAACTCGGAGGATTCGCAGCTTCACCCTGGAACTTGACGGAAGCGAGCCTGCAGGCGGCTTCAGTCTATCCGCCTTATCGAATCACATCGCGACTGCTTGCTGAGCTCGACGTGAAACCGGACTTCGAGGGTGACGGAATGCGTGCCATTCATCGCCGCGACGGCGACCAGGATATCTACTTCGTTGCCAACCGCACCGACCGGGAGCTGTCCGCTTCGTGGGCATTCCGAGTGACGGGGAAACAGCCTGAGTGGTGGGATGCATTGAACGGCGAGCGGCGGCTCCTCCAAGATTTCGAGGAGAAAGAAGGACGGACCAATGTTCCAGTGCGTTTGGAAGCTCACCAGAGCGGTTTCGTGGTGTTCCGCGGCAGCGCGAGGGAAAGATCAAACGCTGAGAATTTCCCTCGGCTTCGGCCGCTGTTGATTTTGGAAGGCGCATGGGTAGTAACATTCGATCCGAAGTGGGGCGGTCCCGGCCCGGTGCGCTTTGATCATCTTGAAGACTGGACCCTGAGGCCCGAAAACGGAATTCGATATTACTCAGGAAAGGCTGTCTACAAGATCAGGTTCGACGCAGAAGACATTGGTGATCGAAATCTTTCACTCTCACTTGGAGAGGTCCGAAACATTGCTGCGGCGCGATTGAATGGACAAGACTTGGGTGTGGCGTGGTGTGCGCCGTGGCGCCTTGCTTTGCCCGAGCGTGTGCTGAAGGCGCGCGGCAATGAGCTGGAAATCACTGTCGCAAACCTGTGGTGGAACCGGTTGTTTCGGGACAGCTCGTTGCCCGAAGCAGAGCGTCTGACTTGGATTCCAGGAAAGTATCCGTTCTCTGGAAACGAACGGCTTCAGCGATCCGGGCTGCTCGGACCTGTGCGGATCGATATACCGGACATCTAGCCCAGGTAGCACTGCTTGTTGCTTATTATTGGTTTGCATCAACGACTGGAGACATTGTGCATGGTTGCATCGAACCCCAAGGCGCTGCTTGCGACTACTAGTCGGATTGTCCTGCTGCATCCTGTGCGCTGTTTCTGCCGGAGTCCGGCGACCTGCCTGAGCGCCCGAACGAGTGAACAACGCTGTATCGAGCAATGGATTTGTTAATCAGATCCCATTGCATGCCAAAGCTAGAACGCGCCGAGCGCTGCAGGCAGTTTGAAGGAATAAAAAGGTTTTGTAGCAGCAACATGACGGGGCTAAACTGAACCCCCTGGATTGCGGCAGGCGGTGATGCGCGAAACCAGGATGGCAGGTGGAGGTACTGAATGGGTGTGCTCGGGAATAAGGTGTGGCAATCAGCCGTGCTCGGGGTCCTTCTCTCTCTTGCCGTCCTGCCCTGTAGCACCGGTGGTCAGGCACCGAAGCAATCGTCTGGACACGTTCCGGTTGTCGAGGATCTAGTCCAATTACTCCAGGTGCGACCAGACTTGCGAGAAGCACTAGAAGGCGCAATTCGAGCCGCTGACCTCAAAACCATCGAGAACACGGAGGCGCTTTTCGATCTTCTGGACGAGAGCGTCGCAGCGGTTCCAAACGTGGCGGAGCACCGTCCGCCCCGAGAATTCAATCTCTTCTACATCATCAATCACGCGCCGGAGGATCGGCTGAATCGTGACGACAGCTTCATAGCCTGGATGAAGAAATATATGGAAGCGCGTGGCCATTTTATGGATACGCCCGCGTCGGCTGCGAGAATCTCCTCCTATACGGCTCTTCCCAACTGGCACATGGATGACTACATCACCGATCCAAGCGGCTGGATGACCTTCAACCAATTCTTCGCTCGTGAAGTGAAACCCGGCAGGCGGCCGATCACTGAACCTAGCAACGACAAGGTGATCGTATCGCCAGCCGATTCGGTTTTCGAGGGCGCGTGGGACATCAACTCGGACTCGAAGGTGACAGTCAAGGGCGTCACCTGGCCGATAGCGAAGCTCCTGGATGGCAGTCCATACCAGGACGCATTCAAGAACGGTGTCTACACCCACAGCTTCCTGAACGCCAACGACTATCATCGCTACCACCTCCCTGTCGCCGGTCAGATCAAGGAAGTCCGCAAAATCCAAGGCCGTGTCTACATGGACATGGTCAGGAAGGCGGATGGCAGCCTTCAGGCTGTCGACGGGGATACATACCAGTACAACCAGGAACGCGGTCTGATCATTGTCGATTCACCCGAAGTGGGTCTGGTCGCGGTTCTACCGATCGGCATGGGCCCCATTTCCTCGGTCAACCTGACGCCCGATATGGGCGCCAGGCTGCAGAAAGGCGATGAATTCGGCTACTTCATGTTCGGCGGCTCTGACATCGTGATGCTGTTCCAGAGTAAGAACATCGTGATCGACGCCGAGGTGGGAAAGAAATATCTGCAAGGGCAGCGCATCGGAGAGGTCCGCTAAACTTTCACGTTCCGGAGCCGGATGCATCACTCTCATTCGAATCGCAATAGGGCTGCAGGCTCTTTACACATCGCAAAATCGCAATACTGCTTGGAAGCAACAGCCGGAAGCGGTGCAACTCTCAAGAGTATCTTTGGCAAACGTGCAACAATTGTCAGATCTGCGAGATCTCGCCTTCTTGTCTAAGGCACAATTTGAGGCACGACGTAAGCCTGCAGCAACGCAATCAGGCCAAGGACCCCGGCAAATAGGACGCTGTGCCAGAAAGTGCTGCGCAGTACCTTTCCCTCTTGCCCGATGAGGCCCACCGTAGTGACGCCGACGGCAATGTTTTGAGGTGAAACCATCTTGCCGGCAACTGCTCCTGAGGAATTTGTAGCCGCCAGCAACAGGGGGTTCAGGTGTAGCTGGTGGGCCGCAGCGACCTGCAGGTTCCCGAAGAGCAGATTGGCTGCCGTGTCACTACCGCTCAGGAAGCAGGCTACCCAGCCGAGGTAACTGCTCAGGAGGGGAAAGATGCCGCCTACACGCGCAACAGCCGCCCCAAGCGTGTAGGCCATGCCGGAGTAGTTGTAAAGATAGGCCAGTCCCACGATAAAGAGGACCGTGAGGCCCGGTACCCGCAACTGCTTCAGGGTCCTACCACCCACTTCCACGAAAGTTCCTGGGCGAACCCTGTAGCAGATGGCAACAATAATCGTCGCGACCAGGACCCCGGTTCCCGTGGCCAGAGGCTGGAACGAGAAGATGGCTGCGTAGGGCTTCTGATAAAGGGTAATGAAGACTCCGTTGTGCAGCGCGGGAACCTGCATCAGGACCTGTCCCCAGGCCGAGACCCGGAATAGCGACCAGGCGATCATGACAATCGCGAGGATCGCCCAGGGCGCCCACGCCGACAGCGCCGAACGGCTGAAGAGTCGCTCGTGGGATGTTGCAGAAGAAGAACGTGAGTTCGCGCCCTCGCCCTCGATCCCCGGCTTCCATATTTGGAGGAATGCAAGCAGGGCGACAATCGAGATCAGGGAACTGAGAATATCGGTGGCATATGGTCCCCAGAAATTCGAGACAAGGAACTGCACACCTCCGAAGCTCAAACCTGCGACGAGCGCGGGGGGCCAACTGCGGCGAAGTCCCTGCCTGCCGGCAACCACTAACACCAGGTACATGGGCAGAATCAGGCTGAGAAACGGTAGCTGTCTCCCGACCATCGCCGAGAGCTTCAGCACATCCATGCCCGTGACGCCAGCCAAGGCAACGATTGGAATTCCCACCGCGCCGAAGGCAACGGGTGCAGTATTAGCGATCAATGCGATCACCACGGCCTTTCGAGCTTCGAGCCCCAAACCGACCAGCAGAAAGGCCGTCACCGCGATCGGCGATCCGAATCCAGCGCTTCCCTCAAGGAGCGCGCCGAAGCAGAATGCCACCAGAATTGCCTGAACGCAGGAATCCGATGAGGCATGGCGCTGCACCCACTGCCGCAGTTGGTCGAAAGATCCGGTTGATACCGAGAGGTTGTAGAGCCATAACGCACAGAGGACAAGCCACAAAATTGACCACATGGCATAGGCGGACCCATACAACACACTCCAGCATGCGAGAGGGATCGGCATGCGCCAGACTGCAACGGCCAGAATCGCAGTTGTGCCCAGGCCACATGCCGATGCAAAGAGGCCGCTCTTGCGCAGCCCTCCCATCAAGATCAGCACCACGATCAGTGGAGTTGTGGCGATCGCGGCGGAGAGCACGACCGAGTGAAGGGGATCAAGCGGCTGCGGCCACAAGGGAGGAACAGTGGACGAGTAGGCGAAGGTCATGGGCTGCCGGGGACGTTGAAATTCAGAGCGCAATTAATACTAGCGCTTGCACATGGTGTATGTCGGGAAGATCGTGGGAGATCCGATAGATGGATTTGAAGCCAACATTCCTTCCGGGAAATTCGAAACGATGATTGTGAGACCCTCGCAATTGGCAAGTATTTCCTGCTCAAATCCCTTAAGCTTGTTTGCACGGTGCTGAACGAAAGACAACTCGACGAATTGCGAGCTACACTCGGACCGGACCGGATCATCACTGGGCGAAGCCAGCTGCAGACATACGAATGTGACGGGCTGACTAACTTCAGAGTGCTGCCCGAAGCAGTCGTGCTGCCTCGCAACACCGAGGAGGTGCAGGCTGCAGTTCGTTTTTGTGCGAAGCATCGGGTGCCGTTCGTGAGCAGGGGTGCAGGTACGGGCCTCAGCGGAGGAGCCCTTCCGGCAGCCGGAGGAATTGTCATAAGCTTGGCGCGAATGAACAGGATTCTCGAGGTGGATATTCCCAATCGGTTGGTGGTCGTTGAACCAGGAGTGATCAATGCTCAGGTAACTCAGCGCGTTAGTCCCTTCGGGTACTTTTATGCCCCAGATCCTTCTTCGCAGTCGGTTTGCACAATCGGCGGAAATGTTGCCGAGAACTCGGGCGGAGCCCATTGTCTTAAATATGGCTTCACGGTGACGCACGTGCTGGCGCTCGAGGTGGTGCTTCCTTCAGGAGAGATGGTGCAGCTGGGGTCTCCAACTCTGGACACTCCTGGCTACGATCTGCCAGGGGTTTTCGTCGGCTCAGAAGGCACATTGGGAGTGGCGACGAAGATTACTTTGAGAATCGTTAAACGTCCGGAGGCTGTTCGAACGTTGCTAGCCGCGTTTCATTCCATTGAGGCTGCTGGGCAAACGGTGAGTGACATCATTGGCGCAGGGATGCTGCCATCTGCGCTGGAGATCATGGACGCGCTATCGATCAAGGCGGCGGAAGCCGCTGTGCACGCTCACTACCCGGAATGTGACGGGCTGCTGCTGGTTGAACTCGACGGGCCGGGCAGGGAAGTTGATGCGCTGATGTTTGAGGTGCAGGAGCTCTGCAAAAGAAATGGGGCTTGGGAGATTCGCGTCGCTCAGTCTGAGCAAGAGCGAGCCCTGGTCTGGAAGGGTCGCAAGGCAGCATTCGCAGCAATGGGCCGGATTTCACCGAACTACATCGTGCAAGATGGAGTCATTCCGCGAACAGCGCTGCCAAAACTGCTCAGCGAAATCAGTGATATGGCGAAAGCAGCTGGTTTGCGAGTCGCGAATGTCTTCCATGCCGGAGATGGCAACTTGCACCCGCTGGTCCTTTACGATCGTGCCGTCCCGGGAGAAGAAGAGAAGGCCCTGGAGCTGTCGTATCGCATCCTGCACCTGTGTGTAGAAAACGGAGGATCGATCACCGGCGAGCACGGTGTTGGTAAAGAAAAGCAGGAGGCCCTGGGGCAGATGTTCTCGGAGCCGGATCTGGCAACAATGCAACTGGTTCGTTGTGCGTTTGACCCGGAGAGCCTCTCAAATCCCGACAAGATCTTTCCGCGTCCCCGCCTCTGCGCTGAAAAGCCCGGACCATATGTACCCCACCCGTTGGAGACAGCGGGAATCGCGGAGCTTTTCTGATGCATTCGCCTTCCGTATTGAGATTTGAGGAAGCGGCCGAGCACCTTTCCGCGATCACCGGATCCGACTTCGTGCGCCTAAACGGCGCCAAGGTTACCGCGGCCCCGGGTAGCACAGAGGAGATCTCTGCAATCCTGCGCTTTGCGAATGCAAACGGACTGGCCGTGACGGCTATGGGCGGGGGCACCAAATCTTCCTGGGGAAATTCAGTGGCGGCGGACATTGTTCTGCGGCTCACCCGGCTCAGCAGATTGCGCGAGCACGCTTGGCAAGATTTAACGTGTGCTGTCGAGGCTGGGTGCACTTGGGCTGATTTGCAACTGGCATTGAAGTGCCACCGACAGATGGTCGCACTAGACCCCGCATGGCCGGGCCGTGCAACCGTCGGTGGAATTGTGGCCACAAATGACAGCGGTGCTTTGCGGCTGAAATATGGTAGTCTCCGCGATCTCATTATCGGAATGACCATAGTCCTTGCTGATGGAACAATTGCGAAAAGTGGTGGCAAGGTCGTCAAGAATGTTGCGGGATATGACTTGCACAAGTTGATGATCGGAGGATTCGGAACGCTGGGCGTAGTCACGAAGGTCAACTTTCGTCTTCATCCAACCGAGGAACGTCGAAACAGCTGGACAGTAAGGGCAATGGACCCGATGTTTTTTCGCGAGGGTCTCGCTGCTTTGCTGGATTCGCAAACCGTTCAGAGCAGCATTCAGATCCGGACTGATGGCAAGCGTTTCGCGTTGGATGTTTGTGTCGCTGCACTCCCAAAGACCATAAGAGACTTTGGTGATCAGCTTCAGCAAATATTTCGGAATCTTGAAATTGTCCAATCGAGCGAGGAGGTTTGGCGGGAGCGTGAGGAGCTTTTCATGCGAGGCGATGCTTTGATTCTGAAGGTATCAATGCTTTCGAGCCAGATTTGTTCTTCCACTTCGAATCTGATGAAATTTGCGGCCGAAGCGGAGATCGACGTCGCGATCGTTGCGCAAGCAACGGGATTGATGATGATCAGGCTCAGTTCTTCGGCAGAATCAGCGATTTCTTTTGTAGATCGTCTGCGGGAGCAGGTCGAAGGGGCAGGTGGACGTGTTGTCGCTCTTCAAATTCCAGAGATGCTTCGGGAACGTCTCGATGTGTGGGGTGCATTGCCGAGTTCTGTTGAATTGATGCGGGAGATCAAGCACCGTTTTGATCCGAATCTCATACTGAATCCAGGTAGATTCGTGGGGGGCATTTGAGTTCCATGCCTAGCATGTCTCCCCAGTCTCCCCACCAAAAGGGTTTGCCCACAAGCTTTGATGCGCACCATCCGCCCGAAACTAGGCACATTGACGATTGCGTGCACTGCGGTTTTTGTCTGCCCGCCTGCCCCACATATGTGCTCTGGGGTGACGAGATGGATTCGCCTCGCGGCCGCATCTACATGATCAAGAAGGCTTCGCAAGGAGAAGCACCCCTCGACGAAAATTTCAGTCGCCATATGGACAATTGTCTAGGCTGCATGGCATGTATGACGGCGTGCCCATCTGGCGTTTTTTACAACAAACTCATCGAGCCGACGCGCGCTCAGATTGAAAGGAACGTACCCCGCAGCCTTGGCGAAAAGCTATTTCGGAAATTGCTCTTCGCTACGTTCCCTTATCCTCAAAGGTTGCGGATCCTTGCCCTGCCCTTGCTGATCTACCAGCGGTCGCGATTTCAGAGCTTGATGGGATGGCTCGGGATCTGGAAGCTAGTACCAAAGAGGATTGCGGCTCTAGACGCGCTCTTACCGAAGGTAAAGGGCGCATTTGAGAAGTTGCCTTCGGTTGCCCAGCCGCGAGGTTCTGCGAGACGGCGTGTCGGTATGCTGAGCGGATGCGTGCAGCAGGTCTTCTTTTCGCATGTGAATGCCGCGACGATTCGTGTGCTGGTCGCGGAAGCATGTGATGTCATCATCCCGCAAGACCAGGGATGCTGCGGCGCCCTGATGTTGCACTCCGGGCTAGAAGGAGAAGCGATCGGGCTTGCAAAGAAACTGATCACAGTATTCGAGCGAGCCAACGTGGACACGATCGTGATCAATTCCGCCGGCTGCGGGTCAACAATGAAGGAGTATGGATACCTTTTGCGTGATGATCCAGCCTGGGCCGATCGCGCCGCGCGCTTCTCGTCGAGATGCAAAGATATCTCGGAGTTCCTATGTGCCTTGGAGCCGCAGGCGATCAGGAATCCTGTACAGTGTCGCGTTGCCTATCACGATGCTTGTCACTTGCAACATGCTCAGGGCGTGCGCGATGAGCCCCGGCGTCTGCTCCATGCAATTCCCGGATTGGAAGTGGCGGAGATCCCAGAAGCACAACTCTGCTGCGGTTCCGCGGGGATCTACAATCTTCTTGAGCCTGAGACGGCTCAGGAGTTGGGCGATCGCAAAGTTGACAACTTGATGTCCACACATTCGCAGGCGGTAGTTTCGGCGAATCCTGGATGTTTACTTCAACTGATGAGCGGAGTGCATCGCCAAGGACTCGCTATGATGCCAGCTCTGCATCTAGTGGAATTGCTGGACGCTTCAATTCGCGGGATGTCTGCAGCCGATCTGTTGAAAGGCAAGGCAGCTTCGAACCAAGTTTAGCGATCACCGCCGGTAGCACATTAGATTGTTTGTGGAGAGCTTGATGTCAAATTCGATGAGTGTTCCTGGAGTCGAGATCCTTGCCCCGGTGTCAGCGGCACATGCTGAGATCCTGACAAGTGATGCGCTTGCGTTCTTAGCTGACCTGCATCGAACGTTCAATGGACGGCGCAAGCAATTGCTCGCCGCCCGTCATGCGCGGCAGGAGCGATTGGACTCTGGAGAGCGGCCAGACTTTCTAGACGAGACGACGGAGATCCGCGAGCAAGAGTGGACCGTCGCGCCGCTCCCTGCTGATATCCTCGACCGCCGCGTCGAGATCACTGGACCCGTTGATCGGAAGATGATCATCAACGCTCTCAACTCGGGAGCCAAGGTATTCATGGCGGACTTTGAAGACTCCAACACCCCGACCTGGGACAATTTGCTCGACGGGCATGTGAATCTGCGAGATGCCATCAGGCGCAACATAACTTTCAATGACCCGGCAACGGGCAAGCTGTACCGTCTTAACGAAAAGGTTGCAGTATTGTTCGTTCGCCCCAGAGGCTGGCATCTGGAGGAACGGCACCTTCGCGTGGATGGAGAGCCGATGTCGGGTTCATTGTTCGACTTCGGGCTGTATCTGTTTCACAACGCGAAGGAGTTGCTGACTCGAGGCAGTGGTCCGTACTTCTATCTTCCGAAAACAGAGAGCCACCTGGAAGCTCGTCTCTGGAAGGACGTATTCATCCGCGCACAGCAATCCGTGGGTATTCCACATGGCTCGATCAAAGCAACAGTTCTAATCGAAACCATTCTTGCAGCTTTCGAGATGGATGAGATTCTTTATGAATTACGGGAGCACTCGGCTGGGTTGAATTGCGGCCGCTGGGACTACATCTTCAGTTTCATCAAGAAGTTCGCGAACGATCCCAATTCGATGTTGCCCGATCGTGCGCAGGTTACGATGACTACCCACTTCATGCGGAGCTATTCCAAATTGGCGATCAAAACCTGCCATAGACGAGCTGTCCACGCGATGGGTGGCATGTCGGCATATATCCCTATCAAGTCAGACCCGGTGGCAAATGAGAAGGCAATCGCCCAGGTGCGCGCAGACAAAGAGCGCGAAGCTAGCGATGGTCATGATGGTACTTGGGTGGCGCACCCAGGTCTGGTCCCGATCGCCCTTGAAGTGTTCGACCGTCTCATGCCCGCCGCAAATCAGATTTCAAAGCAATTGTCCGACTTTCATCCGACTGCGGCAGACCTGCTAAGAGTTCCGGATGGCGAGATAACGGAGGCGGGCTTGAGGCAGAACGTGGCGGTTGGTCTTGGCTATCTTGAAGCCTGGCTGAGGGGAATCGGTTGCGTGCCGCTTTTCAACCTGATGGAAGATGCAGCTACAGCGGAGATAAGTCGCGCCCAATTGTGGCAATGGATTCGCCACCGAGCGAAGCTCAACGACGGCAGAACCGTGGAACTCGGAATCGTCGAGGATGTGATCGCCGGTGAACTCAAGCATCAGAAGAACAATGTCGATGCGAAGAGGTTTGCAGCATATGAACAAGCGGCTGATCTGATGCGTGAACTCATTCGAGCCCCTCAATTCATTGAGTTCTTGACGGTTCCTGCATACCAGAGAATTTTGAAAGAGGAGGTCTTCTCCGTCTAGCGGATGATGAGACGCTTGCGACCCTTTCAATTTTGGAATCTCGCGCGAATGATCCCACGCGTCATGAGGTAGAATTCTCTGCTTTGAATTGCTGCTTCGCAATCGATTCGCGGCGCCGATTTCGTCGTTCTGCTGATGCGAACCAAAGCCTGGCTATGACTTCCTCAAATCCGGCTGGTCTGCCCAGGCGTTCCGGGCAACGCAAGCCAGAAATCGCGTTCATCAACCGTCGCTGAACTTCAAGATGGTGAGGTATGCCCAGCGATGGCGTGGAGAATCAGAGGCCAATCCAGCGGATGCAATTCATGGCCGCTTCCTCGCAAGGTGAGCAAGCGGGAGCCTCGCAGAGCACTTTGCAAGGCCAACCCATGAGCATAGGGAACCACCAGGTCTTCAGTCCCGTGGATGATCAGGGCAGGTGTCCGAATCTCGTCGAGCCTGCCGGTCCACTCGGTCGGCTCTTGCAAACCTGCGTGATTGAAAGGTGTCAAGGGATTCGCAGTGCGAGCAGAGTCTTCTGCAGCCAAACCTCGGATGAACTCTTCATCGAATGGATGAGCCGATCCCGACAGCAGACGCCAAGCCCCCACCTGGTATTCAAGCACGGCTTCTCGATTGGCCCAATCGAGTGTGGCCGCTCGCGCATGATATTCGAGCAAGCGTGGATCCATGGCAGGCATGGACGAGTCCTTTGGCGCCAGGGTCTCCGAAGCAATCAGAGTCAGCGTCTTGACCCTCGCAGGAGCTTTCAGTGCGAGCAACTGGCCCAAATACCCACCAAGAGACATTCCAGCCAGATGAGCACTTTCAATGTTGTAGGCATTTAGCACGGCAAGCGCATCATCGGCTAGCGTTTCAGTAGAGTAAGTGGCGCCGCCTGGTCCATAGCTGGTTGAGCGGCCGGTATCGCGGTGATCGTAACGAATGACGAAGCGTCCCCGACGGGCCAATTGCATACAGAATGAGCGTGGCCACCACACGCCAGATGCCATCGCACCCATGATCAAGAGCACAGGATCGGCGTTACAATCGCCAAAGCTCTCAGTAAATAGCATGCCACCATCTATCGCAGCGAAACACTCGTTTATCGTCGAGTGAGAGTTCATACATTCCATGCTAGGGTATTCCAGCAAAAAAGTACGAGGTGCGAGTTCAGGAAGTATCAGCGGAAGAGGTTAAGATGCGTACCAGAAGGCGGACTGGATCGCACAGGATCTTGGTCTTTGCAGGTGAGGTGAGTTGGGATGGCGACCTCGCCCGGATCACGAATCCATCGGTCGTGGAATTGAGTCTTTTGGAAGAAACACAGTAAACACGGTGCCTGAAGCGCCCGGAATTGTCCGGGATTTGAATCGAATACTTCCTCCGTGCCGCTCGGCAATACCTTTTGAAACCCAAAGGCCCAAACCAGTTCCTACATCCTTATTGATGGTGAAGAATGGCTCGAACAACCTCGCCCCATGTTCTGGAGCGATTCCGGTTCCAGTATCTGCAATCGTCAGCCGAACGCCACGTGATGATGCATTATTCCAAGTGCGCGCTTCGGCGACCCTAACACGGATCGTCCCACCGCGAAAGATCGCATCAATGCTATTGTTCAGCAGATTCGCCGCAAGCTGCCGAATCTCGCCCTCGATTGCGCAGATTTCAGGATCGCTCCTGATTTCCAGTTGAATTAGCGCAGATCTGTTTCTCGCTTTCCGCGCGAACACCGCGACGAGCGACTCCATGATGTTCCCAAGTCTTAGCGGTTTTGCGCCGCTTCTCTCTCGATAAAATCCCAGGGTCTGCTTGCTCAGCAGTGCTACACGACTCAATTCCTCATCAGCCTGGGCGAGAAGAGGCTGAATTTGCTTCGGATCATTGTTGCAACGGGCAAGATAAAGAAGGTTGATTATAGCCTCAAGAGGGTTATTGATTTCATGCGCAATGGTTGCCGCTAACCGTCCTACTGAGGCCAGGCGCTCCGTCATCCGCAGAGCCTGTTCAGTTCGCTTTTGTTGCGTGATATCGCGCACGATCTTTGAAGCTCCAATAACTTGTCGGTTTTCGTCGCGGATCGGAGAAATTGTGACCGCAACGTCGATCCGTCTTCCATCTTTGGCAACTCGTACAGTCTCAAAATGTTCCATTTGCTTTCCAGCTGAGATCGTCGTCAAGATGCGATCCTCCTCGTCCTGCAATTCGGGTGGGAGGATCTTTCGTATATGTTGACCGAGCATCTCTTGTGCAGAATAGCCAAACAATCGCTCTGCCTGTGGATTCCAGCTTTTGACCAAGCCGGCGAGATCTTTGCTGATAATGACGACTTCGGACGATTCTACGATTGCTGCTAAATGGCGACGCGCTTCCTCTGCTGCTTTGCGTGCAGTGACGTCGATATTGATGCCTGTCATGCGAGCCGGTGTGCCGGATTCATCTTTGAAGACCTGCCATCCGCCCAGGATCCAGTGGGTGCTCCCATCGGGCCACACGGTGCGCCATTCTGCCTGGACAGGAGCCCCGGTTTGGAAAGCGAGATCAACCTGCTGGAGAACGTAAGGCCTGTCTTCAAGATGAACCCGCCGTGTCCAATCTTGTTGTGTGTCCCCCAACCCTCCGGGGTCTAATCCGTACATTGCTTCGAGTTCGGGAGTCCTTCGGTTCTCGTGAGTGCGAAGGTTCCATTCGAATGTTCCGATTCCAGCGGCCTGCTGGGCCAAGCGCAAACGCTGTTCGTTTTCATAGAGTGCCCGCTCCGTCTGCGCACGATTCCCGGCTTCCTGATGTTTCGAAATGATGATGGCTGCGGCGTGGGTCAGTACATTCGCGAGTTGAAGATCACGTGACATCGCATGCCGAGGTTGTTTGAAGTACAGCGCGAACGTACCGATCGCTTTTCCACTGGATGCCTTCAGAGGAAAGGACCAGCAGCCTCGAAAATCGAATCGTTCGGCGAGCCACAGCCATGGTTTCCAGCGTGGGTCCTCACAAACATCCGGAGTCAGCAGTGGCTCGCCTGTATGTACGGCGAGGCCGGACGCAAGCGAGTCCGGACCGATTTTAAAACCGTCGACCCCACGGGCGTCGTCTGTCGGCATCCCAGCTACATGGTGCAACTCGGTCCCAGCTGTATTGGCGATGTAAAAGGCGCATCTGGCCTCACCACGGTATTGCTTTTGGGCAGTACGGATCAGCACATCAAGAGATTCAGAGAGCGGCGCACCATTGACAGCATCCTGGAAGGCTTGTTTCTGACCGGCCAACCAGAGCTCCGACTCGCGCAGAGCTTCCTCAGTGTTTTTGCGATTCGTGATATCCGTGCAGGCGCCGACGAAACAATTCGGCTGGCCCTCGCCGTGCTGCATCTTGGCTCGGCCGTAAAGCCATCGGTAGTCCCCTTGGGGCCTCATTACTCGGAATTCCATTTCAAACTCCGCGCCCACTCGACACGCGTCGATTGAAAAATTCCACCGGGCCATATCGTCGGGATGCAGAAGACACCGAATTTCGGCGATGGTGTTGATGCTCTCGTCCGACTTCAGGTCCAGGAGCTTCTTGAGATTCTCATCGATCCCAACAACATCTGTCTCCGGGTCCCATCTGAATGTGCCGGTGCTGGACGCTGCTAGCGCTATCTCGAGAAGTTCCTTACTTCGACGCTCGGTCTCCCCGGCGCTCCGGACCTTCTCAGCCGCTGCTTTCTGATCTTGAATATCAAGGCAACCGCCAACATATCCCTCGAAGCGTCCATCTGAGGTGTAGCGAGGAACGCCATGATCCAAAATCCAGCGGTACTCGCCGCTATGATGTCGCAGACGGTATTCCATTTCAAACGGTTGGCGCGCATCAAAGGAACTGAGATAGATTTGCAAACAACGCTCGAAATCATCCGGATGAACGTTCTCCGTCCAGCCGTTTCCGATTTCCTGTTCCAGAGTGCGTCCGACGAAATTGAGCCAACTCCTATTGAAGTAGTAGCAAAGCTTATCCGCACCAGACAACCAGATCATGACGGGTGACGCTTCGGTGATCATCCGAAGTTGTTGCTCACTATGCCTCAGAGCATCTTCTGCGATGCGCTGTTCGGTGATGTCACGAGTAAAGCAGCGGGTGTGAATGAACCTGCCATTCTCGAACAGCACACTGGAGTCGATGATCACACAGCGGATCGAGCCATCTTTGGCACGCAATCGCGCGTGATGCTGACAGATTCTCTCGCCGCTACCCAGGCGATGAAGAATATCATCGAGCACAGGTGCATCGACGTGAAACTCGGCGATGTTATGGCCCAGGTACTCCTCGGCCTTATAGCCAAGCATGTCGAGTTCTGCTTGATTTGCCCAGAGAACGATGCCGTCCGGTCCAACCCAGTGCAGCGCAATGGATGTAGTTTCCGCCAGATCTCGAAACTTCCTATCACTAATCTCAACCGCTTTTCTCGATTGAACTCGATCTGTCACTTCAGTCGCATAAACGAGAATGCCTTCGATCTTTCCTTCGGCATCGCGGACGGGTTGGTAAACGAAATCCCAATAGGATTCATCTGTCAGGCCCGTACCAGCCCTATTTAGAAAGGCTTTCATTTCGCGGCCCACGTAAGGCTGCCCCGTTCGATAAACTTCGTCGAGAAGCTTTACGAATACCTGGGTCTCCATCTCCGGCAGACTCTCAACGAGCGTCCTCCCCAGGAATTCCGCTGGACTCCTCCTCCCTGTCAAGCGCACGCATTCATTGTTGACATAGACCCATAGATGGTCGAGCCCGTTCAGGACACCAATCGCGGCCGGAGCCTGGGCAAGGAATTCCTGGAACTTCCGGCGTTCGAGTTCGGCCTCGGCACGTAGTTTCGTTTCGCGCTCGGCTGCCTGCTGACGTACCTTGGCCACATTGACGTGAGTCCGCACGCGGGCAATTAGCTCTCGCGCCGTAAAGGGCTTGACTAGATAGTCGTCTGCCCCCGCTTCCAGACCTTCGACGCGAGACTCCTCTCCTGCGCGCGCAGACAGCAAGATGACTGGAGTGCCTCGCAGATGTTCATCTTTCCGGATCTCGCTCACCACGCCGAAGCCGTCAAGGCCGGGCATCATCACGTCCGCCAGCACCAGCGCGGGATGTATGTTGCGAGCTGTCTTCACAGCCTCGATGCCATCAGCAACCGCGTGCACCTGGAAGTGTTGACCCAGCAACGATTCCAGATATTGCCGCATGTCTGCGTTGTCATCCGCAATGACGATCAAGTCGCGTTCCTGCGGAGAAGCCCCGATCTCATTCAGAGAACCCTGAACAGAGGCGGTGGCGCCAGGATTGGATGGGATACTGGGCAGCCACCTTTCCGCTTCTGAAACATAAGCTTCAGAAGAGATGACCGTCGAACTCTGCGATGCTAGTGCTCTGACGGTTGCCGCCGCAGGGTTGCCGTTGTTAGTGGATATCATCACGCGGAAGCAGCTTCCCACGCCAGGTTCGCTCTGGACTTCTACAAATCCCCCATGCAATTTGACCAGTTCCTGAACAAGCGCCAAGCCGATGCCGGTGCCCTCGGAATTCCTTGCCTGCACGTTCTCGACTCGGTGGAAGCGCTCAAAAATGCGGGATATCTGATCGGGGGGAATTCCGACTCCGGTGTCACGAACCATGAGCTCGACGAACTCTCCATTGCGTTTGAGCGTAAGTTGAACTTGACCTTCGAAAGTGAACTTAAGCGCGTTGGAAAGAAGATTCAGGACGATCTTCTCCCACATCTGACGGTCGACGTAGATTGGCTCTTCGATCGGGTCACAGACGACAGTGAATCGAAGACCGGCCTTTTCCATAGCGGAGCGGAATGCATTGGCGATATCCGCCGTAAGAGTGCACAGATCGGTAGGCTCATAAGCGACTTGCATCCGCCCGGCCTCGATCCGAGAGAAATCGAGAAGCGTATTGACCAATTTCAGGAGGCGCAATTCATTGCGGTGAGCCATCTTCAGATCGGCTCCGCCCAAAACGCCGGTATCGGATGAGAGCGCAGCCTCGGTGGGGCCAAGCAGAAGAGTGAGAGGCGTGCGCAACTCGTGACTGATATTGCTGAAGAACAGCGTCTTCGCACGATCTAGCTCTGCTAACGCCTCGGCTCGTTTACGTTCCTGCTCATATGCACGCGCGTTCGCGATCATGGTTGCGATTTGGGTCGACATCAGCTCGAGAAAATCGCGATAGCGATCATCGAAATGGATTCGGGAGCTCACTCCGGCAATCATGAAACCGGCGAGTTGGTGTTGGATATTGGAGCGAATGGGTACGATTGCCGCCATGGTGGGCGGGTCTGACCAGGGTCCTTGCGGAACTACATCGAACTTAGACTCCAAATCATCAACGAGCTGAATCTCCTCCGTTGAATGAGCGACGGAAAGTGGCCATAGCTCGTCCTCTGCAGAGCTCAGGCATACGGATGTCGGGCAAGCAGTGTCAATCGAGTTCACGCCGAAGCGGCACGTGTTTGTGGCCTTTTTCCCCTTCTCATCCAGCAAGTACAAAAGCAGGAACGGAATATCCTTTGAAAATGAGGAAACAGTCTCGCCGACGATAGCGCATGCTTCTTCGGCTGACTTTGGCTCGCCCGAACGGGCTCCCAATTCGCGCAATGCATGTACTCTGCGCTCACCAATGACCTTATCGGTGATCTCATGCACGGTGGCGAGAACTCCTCCGATGCCACTCGGAACGGTTTCATCAGGAACGGGACTATAGGCGATGGTGAAATGAGTCTCCTCAAGGAAACCGCGGCGATTGAGTTCGAGCGGGATGTCTTCCATCCAGGTGGCCGGACCGCCATGAAAAGGGGTTTCGATCAGCGGTTTCAGAACATGCCAGATCTCATGCCACACCTCACTCACCGGTTTGCCAAGCGCCCAAGGGTGCTTCGCTCCCAGGATGGGTATGTACGCGTCGTTATATAGCGAGCAGAATTGAGGTCCCCACCACAACAATTGCGGAAATCGATTCGCAAGAAGAAAGTTCACCATCATGCGCAGCGAAGGCGACCAGCTTGACGGATCGCCGATCGCAGTATCGGACCAGGCGGCAGCGCGCATGAGCGTGCCCATTTCTCCGCCGGAGACAATGTCAGCCGATGCGAAATGTGCTCTCGACGGCTGAGCCGGCTGGATAGCCGGAATCGATGATGGTTTGATTCCTATCGAGCCCAAAACACAGCCCCCGAAAGCCGCTTCTCACATTCCTCTCGAAAGCGGAGTGAGCGGGAGCCAGCCCGACTGAACCGGTGCCGGCTATCGCCGCCTGCGATGGGTATGGTCTTTGATGCAATCAACGGGTTTTATCGTTGCTTTCGGAGTATTGAGTCTTCTGCTGTGGGGCATTTTGCCCCTCTGGATGAATGTAGGACTAAACGATGGGCGGCGAGCACAGAGTGCTCTTTAGGAATCGATTCGTGGAGGACGCAGACTTTGTCTTCTTCCGTCGCTTGCCGCCACCCATTTCAGCGTGTCGGGAGGACCGATGACAATAGAGGACGTCATCGGTTTTCGCGATATCGCTGCTGAATCGACTCATTCGTCATGATGTAAGTGATTCTCCGCAGTCAGCGTCTTCGCAGCTTCGTTTGGATCTGAAGAGGCCAGTCCATTGGGGAAATCGGTGTTTTCGGTCAGCGGAATATCCTGCTCAACCATCTTGCGCCCAAATGGCGTCCGAATCCGCAATACCCGTTCCCTGGCGCGCTCGTCCTCAAGATTCTTTGATCTCGCATGAAGAAGATCGCGAAGCGACACCATGCCGAGGAGCTTTCCGTTTCCGCTGGGATCGAGCACGGGGAATCGGGTGTATCCGGACTCCGCCATTCGATTCACGACTGTACGCAGAGGCTCGTCCGAAAAAGCTATTTCCGGGCTCCTCGTTGCAATCTCAGAAAGCCGAGTCGTGACTGCCTTTTCCTTCAATTCGTGATACAGCTTTACTAGCTGATTGCGTGTGGCGACTCCCACCAGCACTCTATCTCCTCGCAATACCGGAAACAGATGTTGTCCTTTGGGGCCGCTCGTCGAGTGGATCATCTGGTGCGCCTGCTCGAGCGTTGCATCTTCTGGCAATACCACAACGTTGGTGCGCATTACCTCGCGCACAAATAAAATCTCCAACGGATCCAGAGAGTACTCACGGCTGAGGTGATATCCACGCCGGGAAATCTTCTCGGTAAGAATCGATCGCTTCAGCGTCAGAACGGTGAAGAGGTGAGCCAGGAAGCACGCTATCAGCAAAGGCAGCAGCATATTTATGTCATGGGTGAGTTCAATTGCAAACACGATTCCTGTGAATGGAGATCGCATAGTTCCGCCGAGAATCGCGCCCATGCTGACGAGAGGCCAGAATCCCTGACCGAAGTGAGGCAGAAACAATCCCTCGATTCCGCCAAGCGCTGCACCCATCATCAGCAACGGCGCCAGTACACCGCCGGAGGTTCCCGAACCGAGGGAGATCATCCAGATCAACGACTTCACAACAAGGACACCGGCGAATAGAGTAACCGGAACATTTCCCTGGAGCAGCTTGGCAATTGTGTCGTATCCAACCCCGAGCGCCTGCGGGAAAATGAGTCCGCCCACGCCGACGAAGAGGCCGCCAATGGGCGGCCACCACATCCAATGGATCGGCAGCTTCTGAAATAAGTCCTCGGTCGCATACACCCCCAACGTCAGCAGTGCAGAGAGCCCACCAGCGGCGATTCCTGCGAGAACACAGCCGGCAAGCCCGCCAAGTCCGATAAAGACCGGATGTGGTGGGACGGGGAACAGGGGACCTAACCCCAGTAGATACCGTCTTGCTGCACATGCGGTCGCACTTGCTAAAGCCACGGGAATTGCGCTCCGAGGTTTCCATTCAAATAACAGCAGCTCGACACCGATGAGTACCGAAGAGAGTGGCGCCGCAAACGTGGCGGACATACCCGCGCTTGCTCCGGCCACCAGCAGAGTTCGCCTTTCCACACTGGTCAGGTGAAACATCTGTCCGATCATGGAGCCGAAGGCGCCGCCGGTCATAATGATCGGCCCTTCGGCGCCAAACGGACCACCTGTTCCGATGGAAATCGCGGCGGATATTGGTTTCAGCAGCGCTAATCGCGGGCGGACGCGACTACCATCCATCAGAATGGACTCAATTGCTTCCGGAATACCATGCCCTCGAATGCGTTCGGAGCCATAGCGCGCCATCAAACCTACGATAAGCGAACCCACAATCGGGACAGCAACCGCATAGACGCCAAGTGTGTTACCCGCAGGCGAAATAAACGATGTGGAGAACTGGTGATAATAGGCCAGATTCGTGAAGAAGCCGATCAACTTCAGCAGAATCCACGTGACGAATGTGGCGATCAGGCCCACGGCAATCGCGAGTGCGCAAATGGGAAGAGTACTTCGCGTTGTAGTGAAATCTCCAAGCTCTTCCAAGGCGGGCTTGCGACGTGGATGGAACGCGGAACGGCTCACCGATGCCTCCTTCGCGCAGACATAGAGTCGTACATCACGGCCCGAAGTGATTCTGAAAGAGCAGGTCCTGAAATCCGCAGCTCCTCCCAATGAAGGACCGAGAGCCTATGCAGCAGGGCTTCGCCATGCGAAGTCAGCTCGACTAGAACCTCTCGCTGATCCTCATCGCTGTGCCTGCGGCGTACCGCGCCTCGCTCTACCAGACGGTCTATCAGTTCAACGGTGCTGTGGTGACGCAGGCAAAGTTGCTGGGAAAGCGCAGTGATGGTGGGACGCATGTCCCTTGGGAGTCCCTTAATCACTAACAGGAGTTGGTGCTGTTGAGGTTCGATCCCCTTGGCACGGGCGGCTTCCTCGCTAAAGTGCAGGAATTGCCTTATGCGGTGACGAAGCTCCGCGAGTCGCCGAAAGCCAAGCTCTGACACGTCGGTGCTGGATGGAACTGAGGAGCGGGCTTTCTCACTTCGATTCATAGGAGAAATAACCCTTATTCCTGCAAGCCTACCACTTTTCTGAGAGACCGTTTCTGAAGCAAGTCTCAAGGATGCCCTGCTGCATTTGCGTCCTGGTCTGCAGATCATGCGTTGCGAAGGGAAGCTTTCCGTACCTCGATCTGCCCATCCTTTGTGCGGACTTCGAGACATGGCTGTGGGTGTACGGCAGGTCCGTTAACGACATGGCCGTCCTCAAGGTCAAAAAGGGAAGCGTGATATGGACACTCGATGCAGTTGTCGACCAGCTTACCGTCCGAAAGAGGTCCACCAAAATGAGAACACGTGTCGGCTATTGCAAAAAGACGGCCTGCGCGCCGGACGAGAAGAATCGGTACGCCCTGGACCATCGATCTCGTTGGTTTGTCGTCGGGTAACTCAGATTCCGGAAGAACCGCGATGAAATTATCCGGAAAGACCTGGCCGTCGGTACGATCGACTCCTACTCGGTGCTCATAGACCAGTTTGCCACCCAGATGTGCTGCGTAACCCATAACGGCATAGCCCACAGCGCCGATAGCGAGGCCGGCGCCGCGGCGCTTCTTTTTCCGTAGCAAGAGAGACGCCGCAAACAACGACGTAGCACCGAGGTTCAGCAGTCCATGAACAAACCCGAGACGGCGGGCTGGAGGATCTACGTCGGACCAATCCGTAATGCCGGTTACCGCCGAGCCTGCTGCCCCCGCCAGTCCGATGCCGATGGAAGCATCGGCAGCTAAAGCGAACTCATGTCGGCCGGCTATCAGGTTTAAGAAGTCAAAGATCATCGCAGCGGTCCACGCTCCAATGGGCACGTCGGTCAGCACCACGTGCAACGGCTGACCCAGCCAGGTGCCATTCAGAAAATTCCTGATCTTCTGTGCCTCGGGACTTCCCTCGGCGTATAGAGCTTTGTCAAGGACCTTCTGGAGTTTTTCGTCGGCAGAGGGTTGTGTTGCCGCTTTCGGCGTGTCAGCGTTGAAATCGGCCGCCATTTCATCTTTTATGCCAGCATCTTGGTTTTCCATGCTGCTCCTTTCCGATGCTTCCAGGACCACGGCAATAACGGGCTCGTCCGTGCCAATCAGGAAGCAAGTCTCAACTGTTTACTTTTGGCTTCGATCGAATTCAGTAGTTTCTCCCACGATTTATCGAATGCTTTGGCTCCGTTCGATTGCAGTTCGGCAGCAAGTTGGTCGAGGTCGATTCCTGCCTTTCGGAAGTCATCCAGAACAAGTTCGCAATCCCCTCCGTCTGGCGGAAGAGTTCCGTTCAACTTGCCATGGTCTGCAAAAGCCAAAAGCGTCTTTTCTGGAATCGTATTGATTGTGTTCGGCGCAGCCAGAGCACCTATGTAGAGAACGTCTGAAGCGTTTGGGTCCTTGGTGCCGGTACTCGCAAACAAGAGTCTCTGTGGTCTGGCTCCGAAATTGCTCAACCGTTGCCAGCGATCCGAGGCGAGAATGTCCCGATAGGCCTTGTATACCTGCTGTCCAATAGCGATGCCGAGCTTATCTCGAAGCCTGTCAGGTACTTTATCGATCGTTGCACTGTCCCACCGGCTCAGGAAGACCGAGGCTACGGATCGAACATCCGGAGCGAGGCCGGCTGCGATACGCCGCTCCAGCCCGCGCATGTACGCCTCTGCAGATGCGACATAGTGCTCTCGAGAAAAGAGAAGTGTGACGTTGATGGCGGCACCGGCCGCGATAGCTTCCTCAATGGCCAGGTTTCCTTCCCTGGTTCCTGGGATCTTGATGAAGATGTTTGGGCAATTCGCCTCAGTGTGCAACGCAATCGCCGCAGCCGACGACCTCTTGGCGTCATAAGCGAGGAGAGGGGACACTTCGAGGGAAACGAAGCCATCATTGCCTGCCGTGCGCTCGTGAATTGAGGCAAAAAGATCGCCAGCTCGAGTCAGGTCCTGAAGAGCCAGGGCAAAGAACAACTCCTCGCCGGCCAACCCCGTTGACGCAAGACGACCAATCTCGGCGTCATAGGACTTACTGTTCGAGATCGCATGCTCAAAAATAGTGGGGTTCGAAGTAAGCCCTGTAATGGAAAACTCATCGATATAGCGCTTGAGGGTTCCGCTATCCAGTAGGTCACGGGTTATGTTGTCGAGCCACAAGCTCTGTCCGAGATTGTGGAGTTCCTGGGTTGGTTTCATCGTTCCTCCTGCGCTGCTTGGACCGTCGCCGGGTGCGTTTGTTGGCGACGAATCGTAATTGAGGCGATTACTCGTATTGCCGCCGCTGCCCAGTTGATATGCTTCTATCTTTTACGTAGATGCACATCGGCCAACATAAGTAGTCGGGCCGCCAACTCAGATTTCCCCGAATCGGTCAAGGCGCATGCCGGATCACAGGGTAGCTCCGAATCTGGCCGCGTCATGAATGCGCCGGTTCAGGAGAGCCGCACTGCGATATAGCTCTTTGTAAGCCCGCAGAAGCGCTCTTTGAGAATGCGGCAATCGGGGAACAATTTAGCCACTTCCGGATACGTGAGCAGCCGAACTTCGTTGACAATCTGCTGCACAACTTCGGGATTCAGCAGACCTCGCGGTGTCCATCGCACGATACGTCGCTGAATATCTTTCGGCAAATACTGAATGTATGGAGCGAGGAGGTGCGCCTCGATAGGAAAACTACGTGCAGGTGTCTGAATCCAGAGTTTGCGAGCGACCCTGCGAGCTTCGTTTGCGAACGCTTGTTGTCTTTCCCATGTTCCAAGGTGTTCGATCACCGAATTTGAAAATGCAATGTCGAATGAATTATCCGGGAACGGAAGAGCCGTGGCATCGGCTTCAACCGCTTCAAAGCGCGCGCTCGTGTAGTCCTCGTATTCCAGGTTGTTAATCAGCGTCACTGGAAATGGTACGTGGGACTCTGCCTCCACGTTCCAGGTGTGTACCGCGCCTCCAATATCAACGACGCGCGCACTTCGAGAAGGGGAGAAGGTCGAGAAGAATCTCCGCATTCGTCTGCGGCGAAAGCGTATGAAGACGTGGTTATAGAGAGCGTTAGACTTCGCTCCCATGGATGCGGCTTTCAACCGGTTACTCCGTTTTCGAGACAAGCATTCTGCGCAGTGAGTGTATGCCCGCAAACAGCGCGAACGTGTCATTGAAATGTCATATCTCTATCAAACGTGGCGGCGGTGAGAAGAGCCCGCACTGGCCAGGGGCAACGGAGGGCACTTTCGCGAAAACCATGGACGCTACTCGAGAGGCTCGAAGAGAAATCGACATTTTCGAACTTCTCTGCGTCATTTCAATCGCAGCTGGTGGCCAGAGAACTCATTGGCAAATGGCATTAAGAAGTTGAGAAAAGAGAATGCGGTATTGATCAGGAAGCTTTGTAACCGATCGAGTGTGTGATGCTCTCTTGGATAGATAGCTCGAGATGAACCGAATCGGCGATATCTGATTACGCTTGTCAGGCGATCACAGGTCAGGCTCACAGCTGCGGGTTCCAGCCGTATCAGTTCGTGGAGAGCGGTTCAAGGAGCGGGTTTCGCCTGTCGTCCGAAGGAGGTACGCGGTGAAACGAACAGTGTTGGTGCTTTTCATCTTGCCGGCGATTCTTTTGCTGATTGCAGCGATCAACGAATCGCCCAGGATGCTCAATGCTGACCATACCAGGAACAGCACAGAAGAGAACGCCAGACAACTGATCGATGAGGGCCGGCATATCTTCCGCTTCGATACCTTTGGGGACGAGGCGTTCTGGAGTGGAGCGTTGCACATGCAGCAAGTCGTCACAACGCTATCACCACAGACGGCGCTTTCGCTCGGTTTGAAGGTAGATGCTCAGGCACTCTCGCCCTCGGTAATCGAGTCGATCAAACACGGCAATGTGAACCTGAAAGATCCTGCAATCACACTGGCGTTGATAAAGCAAAACGCTGTGGTAGGGGTTGTAGGCACATTCGACGGAAATAGGTTGACTAAGATTGGATTGACTTGCGCGCTATGCCATTCAACGGTGGACAATTCTGTTGCGCCGGGAATCGGAAGGCGTATCGATGGGCTGGCGAATCGCGACTTGAATGTGGGAGCGATCGTCGCCACAGCACCAAATTTGCAGCCGGTTGTCGATCTTCTTCATCTTGCGCCGCAGGACGCTTCACTTACGGCTCAGGATGTGCGCAACGTACTCCACACATGGGGTCCAGGCAAATTCGACGCGGAACTCTTCCTTGACGGCAAAGCATTCAATCCGCAACAAACGACAAATGGAATGGTAACTGGCACGAATGTCTCCGGGGCGACGCTGATCCCTAACGCATACGGTCTGCCTGGGCACAACCTGCATACCTGGACGGGTGGCTGGGGTACCGTGCCGTATTGGAATGCGTTTGTCGCCGTGAATGAACTTCATGGGATTGGCACGTTCTTCGATGAGAGGTTCGACGACGCCAGCCAATTTCCGATCGCCGCCGCCGCAAAGCTGGGCCATGTGTCGGTGGATCCTGATAGTGACCAAGTAACAGGGAAGCTTCCGGCACTTCATTTCTATCAACTAGCACTGCCGGTCCTTCAACCGCGACCTGGCGTCGACTTCAATAAATCTGCAGCAGAACGTGGAGACGAACTCTTCAGCGGGAAGGCGAACTGCAACAGTTGTCACCACGAGCCATTGTGGACAGAGCCAGGATGGAACCAGCACCCGGCAGACGAGATGAAAATTGACAGTTTCGAAGCCGATCGGTCTCCCGGGCACGCATACCAGACCATGAACCTGGCCGGACTATTCGTTCGCGAACGCGGTCTGTTCATGTTTCCTGGGAATAAGGGTCGCTTCTATCATGATGGTCGATTCAAAACGCTTCTGGACGTGGTCAACAGCTACGACGAGCGTTTCAATCTGGGACTAACGAACTCGGAGAAACAGGATCTGGTTGAATATCTCAAATCGCTTTAGCTTTTCTGCGCCCTGCAAAGCGCGACGGCGAGGTCCACAGTTCAACAGTCCAACAGCACGTTGTCTTGCTCTCCTTCGTTCCGCATTGACTTGTTTCATGACTTTATGTGGCGAGCGAACCCGCTCGATGGTGCAGGCTGGCGACGATATTGCGTGGAGGTGATCGAGAACAGTGGAAGGGCGTCAGGCTTCGCAAGAATTCTGAACTCGTGTCCTGCGTCGGTGGCCTCCTTGAGCAACTGCGATGTGCACTGATTGCCTGAGATGAGCAGAATCTGGCACGCCGCTGAACTTGAGTGAGGGCAAGGGCGGCTTGATTGCCGCTCATTGGCTCCATTACATCGGTCGAGGCGGTGAGCCCATGGTGCGGAAGGCGTTGTCAGCTAACCATTCGGGGTGGAGAGATCCCCTGGCTTGATAGATTTCTCCGGTTATGGGGGCTTCAACGCCAGCAACTATCAGCATGTTTTGCTCCTCCGTGGGGCTGGTCTGAAGACGAAGATAGATTTCAAGGGACGGCGGCTGTGATAGCATTTCGTCCAGCGTCCCCAGTCTCCTATCTCCTTAGCTCAGCACAATACCCAGGAGGATCAAAGCCTTGGCTCTGACTATCTCTGGTCTGTCGAAGACCTATCCCAATGGAGTGAAAGCTCTCCAGAATATTTCACTCAGCATTGGAAATCATATGTTCGGCCTCCTCGGTCCGAATGGCGCGGGAAAAAGCACCTTGATGCGGACCATCGCGACGCTTCAGGCGCCTGATGATGGAGGGATCAGTCTCGATGGGCTGGACGTTCTCGCCAACAAGAAGGACGTTCGCAGGATTCTCGGTTACCTGCCGCAGGAGTTCGGGGTTTATCCGAAGGTCTCGGCGCTGGATATGCTGCACCATCTAGCGGTAATGAAGGGTATTACGAATAAGAAGGAACGCTGCGAAATCGTGGATGCCCTGCTGCAGCAGACAAATTTGTGGGATGCACGCAAGAAATCTCTGGGCACGTATTCCGGCGGCATGAAGCAGCGCTTCGGAATTGCGCAGGCTCTGCTCGGCAATCCGAAACTGATTATTGTTGATGAGCCGACGGCTGGGCTCGATCCCGCCGAACGCAACCGCTTCCTCAACCTCTTGAGTTCGATCGGGCGAGACGTGATCGTGATCCTGTCCACCCATATAGTGGATGACGTTCGCGAACTGTGCCCACGGATGGCCATCATCGCCAAAGGTAAGGTTCTGCTGGAAGGCGCGCCTTCAGAGTCTTTGACCGCTTTGAACGGGAAGATCTGGTCGAAGGTGGCCGCGAGTGATGACGAGTTGAAGGCGCTTGAGGCGGAGATGCAAGTGGTTTCAACCCACCTCATTGCCGGCCAGCACGAGGTTCGTATCTACTCCGATTCGAATCCGGGAGATGGATTCAAGCCTGTTGATTCCGAACTCGAAGATGTGTACTTTCTAAGCCTGGCGCGCAACGCCGGCAACTGACTTCCGGAGGAAATGATGCAATTGTTCTGGGAATTCTTCCGGTTTGAACTCAAGTTCCGCCTCAAGAGCATCTCCACGTACGTCTACTTCGGAATCTGGTTTTTCTTCAGCTTCCTCTGCATTGCCTCCGAGAGCTTCGGCCCGATCGCCGCCGGCAACGGGAAGGTTTTGCTGAATGGCCCCTTCGCGAATGTCTACAACGATACATTCGCGTGTCTGTTCGGACTGATTGTGATCGCTGCTATCTTCGGGACGTCGATCCTGCGAGACTTCCAGCGCGATACTACCCAGATTCTCTTTACAAAACCGATTACAAAGTTCGCATATCTCGGCGGAAGGTGGGCCGGCTCCTTTCTCACCACTGCTTTCATCTTTTCCGGCTTGATTCTCGGCGAGATGGCAGGCACGCTCGCACCTACTGCCGACCAGAGCAGACTAGCTCCAACTCACATCTGGTGGTATGTCCAGCCGTTCCTTTCTGTCGTTCTGGTCCAGATCTTTTTCACGGGAACTTTGTTCTTCGCTGTCGCGGCGCTCACTCGCCGGATTTTCATCGTTTATCTGCAGGGGGCGGCACTCTTCATCATTTACCTGATGGGTCTTGCGGCCTTCAGCACAACGCGTGCGACCGCGCTTTTCTGGCCCGGGGTACTCGATCCGCTAGGCGTCATTCTTAATGACTCAATCACTCGATACTGGACCGTTGTCGAGAAGAATTCGCAGTTGTATTCCTGGTCCATCCATTCTGCGGGGGGCGTGTTTCTGTACAACAGGCTTCTGTGGATTGGGCTCAGTGTTGTCTGCCTCGCTCTGTTGTGGCAATTCTTTCCAATGTCACTCGAAGCTCTTGCCGCACGGGCCAGCAGGCGAAAAGCCCGGCAGGCCGGCTTGGAAGAAGAGGCGGTTCAGCCGGCGCGCAGCCGCGCCGTTGCCAGGATTCCAGTGGTGCATCAGTTGTTCGGCTTCGGCACGTCCTTTGCGCAATACCTCAGCCTCACTCGGCTGAGGATCCGCAATGTCGTTCGTGATGTTCCGTTCTGGGTCCTTTCCGTCTTGATGGCCGGCGTATCGCTCAACAATGGCCATTTTGCCGGCCGTGTTGAAGGAGTCAACGTCTGGCCTGTGACCTATCTCATGCTGCAGGCGGTGGAGGGCGGCGCGATGCTGTTCTTCTTCATCGTGGCCACCTTTTATGCGGGCGAGCTGATCTGGCGCGAGCGCGATACCCGCTTTGAAGGTATCCATGACGCCCTGCCGATGGGAGAAGCATCAGACTGGCTTTCCAAATTCACGGCACTTTGCATGATCGAACTGGCAATGCTCACGGTAGCAGGTCTCTGCGGAATCATCATGCAGACCGTCGCGGGCTACTTTCACTACGAGCTACTGCAGTATTTTGAAGAACTCTACGTCATCACGTTTCCGCAAGTACTCATCTTCGTGCTCTTCGCGCTTTTCGTTCAGACTGTGGTCAACAACAAGTTCGTTGGACATGCCATCGTTATCGGCGCGTTTCTGATGCAGATTCTACTGTTCAACTACGGCTGGGAAAACACGCTGTACCTGTTTGGAGCAATCCCGCCGTATACGTACTCCGATATGAATGGCTATGGCCATTTCGTGAAGCCGCTCTTCTGGTCAATTACCTATTGGTTGAGCATTTCGGCATTCCTCGGCGTTATCTCGATTGGCCTGGCCCGCCGTGGCGCAGAGAACTCGCTCAAAGCGCGTCTTCACCTTTTGCGGCAGAACGCGATGGGAATCGCTCCCGCCGCGATCGTCTTTCTCCTGGTCGCAATGGGGAGCGGCTGGTGGTTCTACTACAACACGCATGTTTTGAATGAATACCTTAACAACAAACAGCGACGCGACCTCCAGGCTGACTACGAAAAGAGCTTCAAACGCTACGAACACCTGCCTCAGCCGAAGGTGCTGGAAGTCGATTCGCAGATCGACATTCTTCCCGACAGCCGGTCATTTACCGGAACTGGTCATTACCTGCTGGAGAATAAGACGTCGCAGCCGATCAGTCAGATTCACATCACGAACCAGCAGCAGTCCGTGAGCGAGGTGGCGTTCGATCGGCCGTTTCACATTCAATCCGCGAGTGCTCGCAATCTTTACGTGATCTATGCGCTCGATAAAGCACTCGCTCCCGGTGAAACCCTGAACATGCATTTCCGTGTGAGCAAAGTCAGCCGTGGCTTCAACGACGGCCACGAGCGGGCTGAACTGGCCTACAATGGCACGTTTGTGGATTCGGGCTTTTTCCCGACAATCGGCTATGACGCGAATATTGAACTGACGGACCCACGCCGCCGTCGCGAAGAGCACCTTGGCGAGCTGGAGATGCTGCCTGCGCGTGGAGACAAAGAGGCGAGCCTCATCAATCTCTTCTCTCCGCAAGCCGACTGGATCCACTATCAGACAACAGTCAGCACCTCGGATGCTCAGATAGCACTATCTCCAGGCTACCTGGTAAAGGACTGGCACGCTAACGGTCGCCACTACTTCACTTACGACATGGGCCAAGTTGAAATGGCTGATTTCTTCGCCTACATTTCCGGCGCTTATGAGGTTACGCGCGACACCTACCATGGTGCGAATGGGCCGGTTGCGATCGAGGTATATCACCTTCCAGCGCACCGATTTGATGTGCAAGATATGATCGACGCCTCGAAGGCGGGTCTCGCGTTTTACGAGAAGGCTTTCAGTCCATATCAATTTCGTCAGTTTCGCATCCTGGAGTTCCCCCGCTATCGCGGCTTTGCGCAGTCGTTTCCGAACACCGTCCCGTACTCGGAAGGAATCGGCTTTATCGGGCGGATGCAGAAGCCGACCGATATCGACTTCACGTACTTTGTTACCGCGCACGAACTTGCCCACCAGTGGTGGGGACATCAGTTGATTGGAGGGCGTGTTGCCGGGTCCAACATGATGTCGGAAACTCTGGCAGAATACTCCGCACTGATGACGATGCGCCATCGCTATGGCGACGATCACATGCACAAGTTCCTGAAGTACGAACTCGATCGATATCTTCGCGGTCGTGGAACGGAGGTTCGCCGAGAGGAGCCGCTCGCACAGGTGCAGCAGGAGGCCTATGTCTGGTATCAGAAGGGCGGTCAGATCATGTACGCGCTTTCTGACTACATTGGAGAAGACAAGCTGAACCTCGCGTTGCGCAACTTCCTCATGCAGTACCGGTATGCGAATGCAGGTACTTCGCAGTCGACACCGTATCCCGATACACGGCAGCTGGTGGCGGCACTCCGAGAGCAGACTCCAGAGAATCTGCACTACTTCATCGATGATTCCTTTGAGAACATCGTTCTCTACGACAATCGCGTGGAGTCGGCGACCGTGACTCCAACCGCCGATCATAAGTACAAGATCACGCTTGTGGTGGAATCGCACAAGATGAAATCAGATGGCAGCGGCAATGAGACTCCCATGAAGGTGAACGATCTTGTTGACATCGGCGTCTTTACTGGTCCGAAGGATCAGGAGAAGCCGCTTTACCTGCAGAAGCACTGGGTTCACGATGGCAAGCAGACTTTCGAGATCGTTGTGGACCAGATGCCGTCACGCGCGGGAGTCGATCCGCTCAATAAGCTGATCGACAGAAACGGCGATGACAATGAGATGGACGTATCGAAGTAATTGTTGGAACGCCTGAACCGCGCCTGCAGGTCAGGGGCGAACTGGACCTATTGCCACCCGCCACCAAGCGCACTGTAGAGTTGAACGAGCGAGAGCGCCTCTCCTTCGCGCGTGTTCACAAGGTTCAACTGCGCGGAAAACAGGTTTGAATCTGTTGTCAGTACCTCCAGGTAGCTTGTTGCTCCACCCTGGTAGCGCACGCGGGCTAATTGGGTCGCATCGCGGGCAGCGGCGACCAGCTTCTCCTGCTGCTCGCGCGCAGCACGCTGCTTATTGACAGCGATGAGGGCATTCGAGACATCGCGGAAGGCACCGGCGATTGTCTTCTGGTAGTTCAGCACCATTTCTTCTTTCTCCCTCTGCGAGAGCTGGAGCTGCCCGCGCAGCTTGCCGCCCTGGAACAGAGGCTGCGTCAACGAGCCGATGCCATAGATCAGTTTGCTGTCCGGGTCGAAGATCGAGGATAGACTGTCGCCACCAACTCCCGCGGAGGCACTGATGGCGAGCTGCGGGAAAAACTGGGCGCGTGCTACGCCAATCTGCGCGTTGGCAGAGACTAGTTGTTGCTCAGCTTCGAGGATGTCTGGGCGGCGTTCAAGCAAGCGCGAAGGAAGGCCGACAGGCAGATTCTGCGGGGAAGGGCTAAGTGCGTTCGGATCGGTATGAGACACCGGGCCCGGATCTTGTCCGAGCAGGAGGCGCAGACCGTTTTCCTGCTGCTGGATCTGCTGTTCTATCTGGGGTATCTGCGCCGAGGCTGTGTACTTAAGTTCTTCAGCCTCACGCAAATCTGAGAGCGGAACAGAGCCACCGCTTTCGAGAGTCTTCGTTAGTTCAACGGACTCCTGCCGCGTCTTCAGCGTCTCGTTCGCAATCTCAAGCTGCGTATCCAGCGCGCGCAGTTGAAAGTACGCTGTTGCGACCTGTTGAACCAGTGTCATCCGCACGGCGCGCTGGGCCCACGTTTGCGCGAGCAGCCGGGCGCGTGCCACTTCTGTTTGCCTGCGGTACAGACCCCAGAAATCAGGATTCCATGCAGCCGAAACGTTGAAGCTTCCGGTCGTCGTTGCTCCGCTTGGCAGTCCGCTGCCGAGAGAGCTCGGCAGATCGGCTCCGATACCCGTGCCACCCACGCTTGCGGAGGGGAATTGCTGTGACCGCGTGATGCGCAACTGGGCCTGTTGTTCGAGTACCCGCTTTGCAGCGATTCTGACGTCGTAGTTGTTCTCCAGCGCGGTCCGGATCAGGTTCTGCAGTTCGGGCTCGCCAAACACTCTAGCGAAGTCCTGATCGCCGAGAGAATCGGGATCGGGACTCGACACGGCCGCATTATCAGCACCTCTGTATGTTGACGGTGCCGTCACTTGCGGGCGGACGTAATTCGGACCCACCTTGCATCCTGAGAGCACCAAGACAAGGGCGGAGATGATTGCAAGGTTCCATGTTGCTTTTCTGGTAAGTAGCGTCATGCCTGCCCCTCCTGCGCTTCGCGGGCGAGCGCTGGTGCGCGATTGCCTGGCTCCGGTGGATGAGTCGAATCCATCGTGGTATCAGCGCCGCCTCCGCGCAGGCGATGCGAAAGGTATTCGACGACGGAGAAGGTTACGGGCACCATCAGGATTCCAATCACCGTGGCGAGTGTCATGCCGCCGATCACAACGGTTCCGAGGATTCGGCGGGAGACTGCGCCCGAGCCCGTGGCCGTCCACAACGGCAAGCAGCCAAAGATGAACGCGAAAGCGGTCATCACAATAGGCCGGAAGCGAAGACGGGCCGCATGCAGCGCTGACTCGGCGATACTCTGGCCCTTGCGATAATTCACCACCGCGAACTCGACGATAAGAATTGCATTCTTCGCTGACAGACCGATCAACATGATCAGACCGACGGTTGCGAAGATGTCGTTTTCGAGTGAACGCATTGTGAGTGCCAGGTACGCGCCGAGAATCGCGACCGGTGTACTGAGCAGCACGCTGAAGGGGAGCGTCCAGCTCTCATAAAGGGCCGCGAGGATGAGGAAGACGAAGAGCAGTGAGAGTCCGAAGACCATCCATGCTGGAACGCCTTCAGCCGCGCGCTGTTCCTGGTAGCTCATGCCCTGATACGAGAAACCCATTCCCGCGGGCATGCTCTGGTGAAACGCTTCTTCCAAGGCTTCACGTACCTGGCCAGAACTGTAACCCGGCGCACCGGAGATGTTGAGTTGCGCTGCGTTGTATTCATTGAACCGGAGGACAAATTCCGGCCCGGTGATTTGCTTGACGTGGACAAGCGATCCGAGTGGAACCTGGCTTCCGTTCGCGCTGCGCACGTAAAACTGGTTGATGTTCTGGATGTTTGTGCGCGAATCGCCTTCGGCTTCGACGAATGTCTGCCACTGACGGCCGAATCGGTTGAAGTAATTGACCAGGTAGCCGCCCATGAAGGTCTGGAGTGTGGTGTAGATCGAGCTGAGTTCTACCTGCTGTTGCGAAGCCTTGTCGCGATCGACGTCGGCGTAAAGCTGCGGCACGGCTGGCAAGTAGGACGGAATGGCCGCGGCAATCTCGGGACGTTTGGAGACAGCGCCGAGGAATGTGAAGACATTCTTGGTCAGGAACGTTGGATCGTCGTTGCCCGATCGGTCCTGAAGGATCATAGTTACGCCGCCCGACGTTCCGATTCCGGGGATCTGCGGTGGCGGGAAAGAGAAGGCGAGCCCTTCGCTGACGCCGGCAAGTTTCTGCTGTACGCTGGCTTGAATTGCCTGGATCTGCTCGGCGCGGCTTTTACGAACTTCCCACGGCTTCAGCGAGACGAAAAAGAACGCGGAGTTGGTGCTTTGCGTTTGCGTAAGCAGGCTAAAGCCATCGACGCCGACGACGCCGTTGATTCCAGGTGTGTCAAGCAGCGCCTTGGTCACGCGCTGTACGGCCGAGTCGGTTCTTTGCAGCGATGCCGCATCTGGCAGCTGCATTGCCACAAACAGGTAGCCTTGATCTTCCTGTGGGAGGAAGCCGCTCGGCAGACGTCCGCCGATAAACACGGCAAGTAACGCCACGCCAAGAAGAGCAAGCATCGTGAGGCCCGACTTGTGAATCAGGACTCCAGAAGTGGAGACGTATTTCTCTGTTGTTCGACCAAAAATGCGGTTGAACCAGTTGAAGAATCTACGCAACGGTCCCGCATGCTCAGTCGGGTCCTTTGGCTTCAGTAGAACTGCGGCAAGCGCCGGGCTCAGAGTCAGTGCGTTGAATGCCGAGATCAGGACAGAGATTGCGATCGTGATGGCGAACTGCTGATACAGGCGGCCGGTGATTCCGGGGATTGCAGCGGTGGGGATGAATACAGCCGCGAGAATCAGGGCAATCGCGACGACTGGCCCACCGACTTCTTCCATCGCTCGGAATGCGGCATCGCGCGGAGTCATGCCTTCGTCGATGTGGTGCTCAACCGCCTCAACGACGATGATGGCGTCATCGACTACGAGACCGATGGCAAGTACAAGTCCGAACAGTGAGAGCGTATTGATGGAGAACCCGAGAAGCGGGAAGATCGTAAACGTTCCGATCAGCGAAACCGGCACAGCCATCAGCGGAATCAGCGTCGCGCGCCAACCCTGCAGGAAGATGTACACAACCAGGATCACGAGTGCCAGCGCGATTAGCAGGGTGACAACAATTTCGTGAATACCGGCAGTGACTGCCTTCGTTGTATCGAGCGGGATGTCATAGCGCATTCCGGCGGGAAACGTCGTTGACAGCTCCTGCAAGCGCTTCGTGACAGCCGCCGCTGTCTTTACCGCATTTGAACCGGGCAGCTGATAGACGGCCATGATACCGGCAGGCGCGTTGTTGTAGCGGGCTGTCAGGTTGTAAGTCTGCGTACCAAGCTCGACTCGCGCTACATCGCGGAGGTGGAGAACCGAACCGTCGGGATTGGCGCGAAGGACAATATTGCCGAACTCTTCCGGTGTGACAAGCCGCCCCTGGGTGCGTACAGTGAAGGTGAATTGCTGTCCATTGGGAACCGGCTCCCCACCGATCTGGCCCGCGGGGTTCACATTGTTTTGCACTTGCAGCGCATTGATGACGTCTGTGGCTGTTACGCCGAGCTTCGCTAGCTGATCTGGCTTGACCCAGACACGCAGTGCGTATTGACCGCCGAAAACCTGGATGCGGGCGACGCCCGGAACGCGCGTCAGCTCGTCCTGCAAGTTGATGATCGCGTAGTTTGTCAGAAAATCAACGCTGTACTTGTTGTCGGGCGATGAAAGACCAATGAGCATCAGTGGTGAGGTCAGCGACTTCTGCACCGTCACGCCGGCGGTGTTGACCTGTGCCGGTAACTGCGCCTGTGCCTGCGAGACGCGAAGCTGCGAGAGCACCTGGTCTGTGTCGGGATTCGTCTTCACATCGAAATCGACATAGACAGTGGCTTGGCCGTTGTTTGCGTTGACCGAGTACATATACAGCATGTTGTCCACGCCGTTCATCTGCTGCTCGATCGGAGTTGCTACGGCCTGCGTCAGGGTTCGCGCATCGGCACCGGGATACGTGGCCTGTACCATGATTTCCGGTGGAACGATGTCCGGGTACTGCGAAGTCGGCAAAGTCAGCATCGCAACAACGCCGATGATGACCGTAAGAATGGCGATCACAATCGCCACGATCGGGCGACGAATGAAGAACTTCGACACGATTACCTCCCGCCGGTCGGGTTGGAGGTCAGTACCGCTGTGTCGGCCGAAACCTCGTGTGGGGCGATGAGTGCGCCGTCTTTCAGCTTTTGCACGTTGTCCGTGATCACTCGATCACCGGGTTTGAGACCGCTATCGATGATCCAGTTACTGCCGGATTGCGGGCCGAGCTTCACGTTGACGACATGCACATGATTGTCCGGTCCGGCCACAAAGATTTGCTCGAGGCCCTGCAACTCCTGTACTGCGGCCTGTGGAACCAGAAGCGCACTGTGCCGGATTTCTGTTGCTGCAGATACGCGACCAAACTGGCCGGGACGGAGCACGTTTCCAGGATTCGGAAATGACGCTGCTATGCGGATTGCACCGGTCTGCTGATTCATCTGACGGTCTATAAAGGCGATGTGGCCTTGATGCGGATAGGGAGAACCATCTGCGAGCGTGAGGGTCAATGGGATGTCGGACTTCGCGCTCAGAAGATCTCCTCCAGCCTGCCGCGCTCGTGAAGTAAGAGCGAGGTATTCTGCATCGCTTATCGAAAAATAGACCTTGATCGGATCCAGTTGCGACACGGAGGTCAGTACAGACTGAGGGCTGACAAGATTGCCGACCTGTGTTGTTGCCTGCCCAGCCACACCGCCGATCAGAGATCGGACCTGCGTGAAACCGAGATTCAGTTTCGCCGTCGTGAGGGCTGCTTCTGCAGAACCGACTGCACCTTTCGCCGCAGCGACGGCGGCGTCCGCCTGAGCCGCCTGCTGCTTGTCATTATCAAGCTGGCTCTGTGCAATCGCCCGGGCTTGTGCAAGAGGGGTATCGCGCTTCAGGTTGATCTGCGTGAGTCCCTGCTGCGCCTCGGCCTGTGCAAGTTGTCCCTTTGCGCGTCCAACCTCCGCCTGGGCCTGGTCTACCGCGGCCTGAAACGGACGGGGATCAATCTGGAATAGAACTTCGTTTTTGCCGACTGCGGTACCCTCACGGTAGTTTTGCCGGATGAGATACCCGCTCACCTGCGGTTGAATCTGGGCGTTCACATATCCATCCAGCGTGCCCACCCACTCGCCTTTCAAGGGAACGTCAGTCTGTCTGACCTTGACGACGGATACGGGCAGTGCCATGGGTTTGGCGTCGCCGGTGCTTGCATGAGTGGTTTCGCACCCTGTCAGGAACGGCGCTGCAGAAATGAAAGCACTTAAGGCAGCCAAAGAGAGCCAATGGCGGCTTATGAATGACTGCTGGGGAATGGCGCGCTGCATCAACTTGACCTCCGCGTCGCGAACAAAGGATCTGTACAGAAAAGATACAGATCTGTATATTTCTCAACAGACGCTCGAAGGTAGGGCATCGATTCATAATTTGGCAGTGCGAGATCAATTTGTGACGAATTCCGCGCATAAGCAAGAGCGCGCCCTTGTGACGCGTCAACATCTGATGAAAGCGGCCCGGGAAATCTTTACGCGTGATGGGTTTGAGTCTGCTCGAATTGAAGACATCGCCGCCCAGGCAGGCAAGACCCGCGGTGCTTTTTACGACAATTTCAGGGATAAGGAAGACGTATTCTTCGCAATCTTCGAGGAAGATATTGCGCGCGATCAGGGACGAGTCATCAACGATTTAACAGCTGCTTCGGACCTGGATGCGCGGATTGCGGTTCTCGCTGAGCATCTGGAGGAACTTCTTCGTGACAGGCAGCGCGTCCTGCTGAATCTCGAGTTCAAAATGTACGTCATCCGTCATCCTCAGAAGAGGAAGCGTTTGAGCACGCTGTTCTCGGAAATGTCTCTCCGCTGCTCAATGACAAAGATCAATACGCTGTTTCCGGAACTGGTTGGCGCGGTCATCGAAAAACGCCGGCAGTTGACCATGGAGGTCGGCGCCATCATCGATGGCCTTGCACTGAATTCCTTGTTCAACCCTGAAGCCTTGAGCCGTGAGCAGCGCAAGCGCTATTTGCGACTGGCTGCGAAGGAAGCGTTGCAGGCTGCGCGCAACCTCTAGCAATTCACGCCACGATATTGCGTCTGTGCAACTCGCGCCCGCACAGTGCGCAGAACATGCAAAACGACTAAGACTCGGACCGTTTCAGCAGGTAATCAAGTCCCCCTACGCGATACCAGCGATAACCGTAAGGCTCAAGCAGAATCCGATGAATTCCATTATTTGCTGGCTGGCTGTGGTCTTCTGAAAGCAGATTGACAAGGCCCTGATCGCCGGAGCCTTTACGGCCGAGCCGGAGTTGCAATTCATAGGGTCCGGCGCAGAGATTGTGCAGGACAACGACAGAGTTGTTGCGCCACTCATAACGGATCGCCAGAACTTGGGGAGTTTTTGTATTGAGAAACGTGAAGTCGCCCCAGCCAATCTCGGGCACTTCTTTGCGCATCCGGATCATGCGCTCCATCCAGTTGAGCAGCGAATTAGGATCTCGCCGCTGATCAGCCACGTTGACGTGCTCATAGCTATATGGTCCGTCGCTGATGACGGGGAGAATCGGCTTTGCGCTCTTTGTGAATCCGGCCTGTGGTTCCTTCGACCACTGCATGGGGGTCCGGGCGCACTCACGTTCCGGAAGTGCGAGATCGTCGCCCATTGCAATCTCATCGCCGTATCGGATCACAGGCGTGCCCGGCAGCGTGAGCATCAGGCTGTAGGCAAGCTCGAGCCTGCGGCGATCGCCCTGCAGCATTGGCGCAAGACGACGGCGGATCCCACGGTTATAGAGCTGCATTTCCTTGTCGGGGCCGAACGCGTCGAACACATTCGGTCGCTGCGCGGCGGTGAGCCTGCCGAGATCCAACTCGTCGTGATTACGCAGGAAGTGGCCCCACTGGGCAGAAGCTGGCCGGGAGCGCGTATCCTGCATGGCTTTCATCAGAGGGGTGCAATCGCCCGAGGCGAGAGCGTAGAACAGATGCTGGTTGACATCGAAGTTGAAGACCATCTGCAGGCGTTCGCCGGCGTCGCCGAAGTATTGCATATCGTGTCTGGGTGTAACGTTCGCTTCGCCCAGAATCATTGCACCGCTTTTACGCCATGTAAGAAATTCCGCGAAGGCTCGCAGCATCTCATAGTGCTCAACGGGCCGTTTCAAGCCGGGCCCCTTCTGTCCAATCACAAAAGGAACTGCATCCATGCGAAAGCCGTCCACACCTAACTGGAGCCAGAAGCCCATGATCTTCAGAATCTCCGCCTGCACGTCAGGATTGGTCGTATTTAGATCTGGCTGAAAGTCGTAGAAGCGGTGGAAAAAGTATTTGCGTGCAGTTTTCTCGAACGACCAGGTGGTCTTCTGGACCCCGGGAAACACCATGCCGATATTCGCGTCTTTCGGCTTTTTGTCAGACCAGACGTACCAGTTGCGGTATTTCGATTGAGGATCGGAGCATGCTTCTCTGAACCACGGATGCTCGTTGGAGGTGTGGTTCACAACGAGATCGATGATGACGCGCATTCCACGCTGTTTGCAGCCACGGGTGAACTCAACAAAGTCGCCGAGCGTGCCGTAGCGGGGATCGACAGAATAATAATCGCTGACGTCGTAGCCATTGTCGCGGCCGGGCGAGCACTGAAATGGCATGAGCCACAGCGCGGTGACTCCCATACCTTGCAGGTAATCGAGCCGGCGAAGAAGGCCCTGGAAGTCTCCCACTCCGTCGCCGTTTGCATCCATATAGGTGGCGACAGAGAGACAGTAGAAAATTGCGTTCTTGTACCAGAGATCGTTGATCATGGCTCTTGTCGTCCGCGAACAACTGTGCGGGGGAGTACTAGGTGGGATGCAGGATTTGAGCTGGTGGAAGCACGCAGTCGTGTATCAGGTTTATCCGCGATCGTTTCAGGACAGTAATGGCGATGGCGTTGGCGATCTGAATGGTATTCGCGATCGACTCGACTATCTTGTCGAACTTGGCATCGACGCCATCTGGATTTCGCCGATCTTTCCGTCGCCCATGGCCGACTTTGGGTATGACGTCGCCGATTACTGCGGCATTGATCCGATCTTCGGCACGATGGAAGATTTAGATCGTCTGCTTGCAGAGGTGCACCGTCGAGGCCTTCGGTTGATCCTGGATTTCGTGCCGAATCATACTTCGGATCAGCATCCATGGTTCATCGAAAGCCGGTCCTCGCGCGACAATCCGAAGCGAGACTGGTACATCTGGCGCGATGAACCGAACAACTGGCAGAGCCACTTCGGGGGCTCGGCATGGGAATTTGATGAGAAGACACAGCAGTACTATCTGCACGAGTTCCTCAAAGAACAGCCGGATCTGAACTGGCGCAACCCCGCAGTGAAGGCGGCCATGTTTGACGCCCTGCGATTCTGGCTACGCAAAGGTGTGGATGGATTTCGGGTTGACGTGATGTGGCTGATGATCAAGGATGATCAGTTTCGAGACAATCCGCCAAACCCGGCGTACACGATTGGCCAAGGTTCGCGTGAGCAGGTCCTGCCTGTTTACGATGCAGACCGGCCTGAGGTCCAGGCGCTTGTGGGCGAGATGCGCGCTGTGCTCGAGGAGTTTGGAGATCGCGTGCTGATCGGCGAGATTTACCTGCCCATTCCGCGCCTGATGCAGTACTACGGAACGGGATTGCGCGGTGCGAATCTTCCATTCAATTTTCAATTGCTTCAATGTGCCTGGACGGCAGATGAACTGGCGAAAACGATCGGAGACTACGTGTCGGCCCTGCCTGCCGGCGCGTGGCCGAACTGGGTGCTTGGAAATCACGATAAGTCGCGCATCGCGTCGCGGATCGGCGTGAAAAAAGCTCGCGCCGCTGCATTGCTCTTGTTGTCGCTGCCCGGGACATTGACGATCTATTACGGAGAAGAACTCGGTATGCAGGATGTGCCGATTCCCGCGGACCAAGTGCAGGACCCGGCGGAGAAAAGGCAGCCAGGAATCGGGATGGGACGCGATCCCGAGCGTACGCCGATGCCCTGGGACGGTTCACTGCAGAGCAGCTTCACAGTTGGTACGCCATGGCTGCCGATCGGGGATGCCAACAAGAATGTCAATGTAGAGTCGTCTAGCAAAGATCCGGACTCGATGCTGGCGCTCTATCGGCACCTGCTTCGACTGCGGCGGGCAGAGCCGGTTCTGGTTTCCGGCGGGGTTGAAGCACTTTCTTCGCGAGATGACGTCCTTCGATTCTTACGCGCTGATGCGAATAAGCGCTTCACCGTACTCGTAAATCTCGCGGAGAAGGCACGAACGCTTGAAGTGGAAGGTGTGATCGCGGCCTGCACGGATATGAGTCGCGAAGGGGAACAGGTGAACAGTCATCTCGTTCTGGAGCCCGCGCAAGCAGTCATTCTGAAGGAGCAAGGATGAGAATTCCGCACGGATTCAGCCCGCTCTTGTGGTGGGCGCTGTGTTCTAATCGTTGCGAGGAAGTTGGGCGTGGGCCATAGTTTCTCAATCACAGTGAACGGAAAGTCCGTATCAGTTTCTGAGGGAGCGAGTGTTGCCGCTGCGTTGATGATGTGCGGCGCCCCATGTCGCATATCTGTGCACGGCGAAGCGCGCGGTCCGCTCTGCGGGATGGGCATTTGCATGGAGTGCCGCGCCACAGTGAATGGCGTCAAGCATCAACGAACCTGCCAGATCCTCTGTGCTCCTGAGATGGACGTGGTGACGGAGTGAACAGCGGATTCGAGGTCTTAGTGATCGGAGCGGGTCCCGGCGGCATTGCGGCTGCGACGACTGCCGCCGAAGCGGGATTGAGCGTCTGCTTGTTGGACGATAACAGAAGCCCGGGAGGCCAGATCTGGCGCGGCCTGTGGGGGCAAAATGCGAGAAAGAACCAGCATGGCCGTGACTTTGCAGAGTGGACCGGAAGACTGCGCAACTCGAATTGCGAATTGTGGTCAGGCTGGCAGGCGATTGATGCACCAGCATCTAATACATTGCGAGTGGAACGGGATGGCGAGGTTTACGATGTCGTTTATCGCAATCTCATCGTGGCTACCGGGGCACGCGAACGGTTTCTGCCGTTTCCCGGCTGGACACTGCCAGGTATCGCCGGAGCGGGCGGACTGCAGGCACTCGTCAAGTCGGGATTGGATGTGAGGGACAAACGCATCGTCGTGGCTGGCACGGGACCACTGCTGCTGGCGATTTCCGCGGGGCTGGCTGACGCGGGAGCGAAGATCGTTGCGATCTACGAGCAAGCTTCGATTGCGAAGTTGATGGGATTCGGGCTCACCCTCGCACGCTTCCCGGGAAAAATCAGCGAGGGGTTCGGATATTTCAGGATGCTGCGCGGCATTCCATATCGCACCGGGTGCTGGGTGAAGAGAGCCGAGGGGTCTAGCCGGTTGACAGACGTAACGGTCACGGATGGGCGCGTTGAGTGGACGCATAACTGCGATTGGCTGGCGTGCGGTTTTCATCTCGTTCCAAACTTGGAACTGCCGGCTCTGCTGGGATGCGCGATACGGAACGGCTACGTGTCTGTGAATGATTGGCAGCAGAGTTCCATAGCGGATGTTGCATGCATCGGTGAACTGACGGGAATCGGTGGATTGGAAAAGGCTCTTCTGGAAGGCGAAATTGCCGGAGGGGCTGCTGCGGGACGCATGGACAGGGCGCGCCAACTCGCAAAGCGTGTCAGGCCGCTGAGAAATTTTGCGCGGCGGCTGGAAGAGGCGTTCGCTCCGCGCGAAGAGCTGCGCGCATTGCCATCGAGCGACACCGTTGTGTGCCGATGCGAAGATGTGACCCATTCGACCATTCAGGCGAGTCGCTCTTGGCGTGAGGCAAAGCTGCACACACGATGCGGCATGGGCGCGTGCCAGGGGCGCATCTGCGGGCCACAGACGGAATTTCTGTTCGGCTGGAACCATATAGGCTTACGGCCACCTGTGTTTCCAGCGAAGCTGTCTGTCCTTTCGCAGCCGGCCACACCCGGCGCTGCTGCTCATTTGAACGCGGTTTCTCAGACTGATTAGGGCTTGAATGGGGTGCTCGGTGCCGCAATTGCAGGTCGATGCATCTGTGCGGATCGGAATGCGCCACGAGTCTCGTCGAGTTCCTTTCCGATCAGATCCAGGCGAGGGGCCCGCACACGAGCGCAACCTACACCGGCCTCTTCTTGTATATGCTTGATGAGCTGTACGAACTTCGGAACAGTATCCATCCTCAGCAACGGTAAAAACCAGCGATAGAGTTCGAAGGCTTCTTCTGTATTGCCCGTGCGCGCAAGGTTGAATAGATTGACCGACTCGCGTGGGAACGCGTTGACGAGACCGGCTACCCAACCCACAGCTCCTGCGGCGATTCCTTCGACGATTGCATCGTCCACACCAACAAAGATCGCGAGCCTGTCGCGAAGAAGTGAGCGAATTGCAGTTACGCGACGAACATCCGTCGAGGATTCTTTCACTGCCAACAGGTTCGGAAAGTCTGACGCGAGTTCCTCGATCTGCTCGGGAAGAAAATCGACGCCGTATGCGACCGGATTGTTGTAGAGCATTGCCGGGAGAGGCGTCGCATTGAGCACAGCTGAAATATGAGCTTTGTTTTCGCGCCAATCGCCCTTGTACACATATTGCGGCAGAATCATGACCCCCGAGCAGCCCGCGTCTTGAGCGGCCTTCGCCAATGAAACGGCTTCTCCCGTTGAGAGAGCCGAAACGGCCGAGATTACCGGTGCAGCGCCGTCCATCGCTTTTACGAGAGTGCGAAGAGTCTCGACCTTCTCCTGGAACGTGAGTGTTGCAGCCTCGCCGAGAGAACCAAGACAGATGATGCCCGTGCAGCCGTTCTCGATGAGCCACTGGGCATGCCGCCCTACAAAAGCATGATCAATGCTGAAGTCCGGACGAAATGCGGTGGTGATTGCAGGCATAACGCCATTCCAGTTCATACCGTCTCCTGATGGATGAGTGTGTTTGCCGGGCGCGTTGAATCAAAGCGAGCAGGCAGGTAGGGGCCCGACTCTATCGGCGATACGTTGCCGTTAAATGCGCAGGCCAGCAACTCTGCCGTAGCCAGTGCGGTGGTGATGCCGAGGCCCTCGTGACCGGTCGCGAGCCAGAGCGTTGGATCGCCCGGATTCGGGCCGATTAAAGGCAGCTTGTCTGGTGTGGCAGCGCGAAACCCTGTCCAGATTCGGATGACATTGAGTTCGCCGATGGCCGGCATGTAAAGCTCGGCTCTCTGCAACATGGAAGAAAGAATAGCCTGATTCACAACAGGATCTTCATTGCCGTATTGACGCGAGGAACCAATGAGGATTTGTCCCGTTTGTCGCGGCTGCACGTTGAAAGCTACTGAGTCGGAGGTCGTCGAGTGAGCGCTTTTCAGATATCCCAGTTCTACAAGCTGATGCCGAACGAACCCAGGGTAGCGGTCAGTGATTGCGAGATGACCTTTGCGCTTCTTCAGGGGGATTCCCGGGGTGATCTCTGGGGAGTTCGCACCGAGCGCATTCACGAGGCGTGGAGCGCGAAGGCGTGTGCCGTCGGTAAGCTGAGCCTCTCCTTGTGCAAACTGGCTGATATGGCCGAGGATCACCTCAGCGTCAAGGCAATGAAGTTGTCGAGCCAGATGCAACGCGACGACGGGTGGGTAAACGACGGCATCCTCTGATACGAGCAACCCGCCCGCCACACCAACGCGCAAGTTAGGCTCCGCGACTGCGAGTTCAGCCGCCGAAAGCATTCGAGAGGGAACGGCGCGCTGCAGCAGGTACTGGTGTTTGCGTTCTGCTTCAGCAAACTCCTCCTCGTCGGTAGCCACCCAGATGGTTCCGGTTGTCTCAAATTCCGCGGTCATGGGCAAGTGTTTGGCGAGATCATGCCACAGTTGTTGAGAACGGCGCGTCAATGCGAACTGCGCCTCAGAGTCGTCCATTACGACGATGTGGCCCATCCCCGCAGCCGTCGCGCCTCCCCCAATGATGTCATGCTCGACGAGTGCAATGTGGAGACCGGCTTGCGCGCAGGCGAGAGCGCATGCCGCACCGACAATGCCGCCGCCTGCAACGATGACGTCGTAGTCGCGGGCCGCGGCTGACGTCATTCAGGCACTCCGAGGCGGAATGGATCGGCCTCGTCAAGAATCAGTGAGGCTTCAGCAGTGATGTAAGCAGATCCGGTGATCTCGGGACGGATACGCGGACCCTGTGCATGTGCAGATTCCGGGGAGGGCTCTTCTTCGGCTTCGAATGTGAAGCTGCCTTCGAAGATTGTCCCCAAGATGCCTTCCTGTCGCCAGACTTGACCGGGCTTGAGCACATTATCCGCGGCGAGACAGGCCATCTTGGCGCTTGTTCCCGTGCCGCAGGGCGAGCGATCATAGGCCTTGCCAGGGCAGAGTACGAAATTTCGGCTGTGATTTGCTGGATCGTGCGCGTCTGCAAAAAGCTCGATGTGATCAATCTCGGCGTTGTTTGCTCCGGCGATGCCTGCCTTCTTCAGCGCCTGGCGAATTTTCCACGCAAAGGTTCCAAGGGATTCGACATCGCCTAAATTGAGCTTGCGCGCACTTTCACACGAATGCTGGCGCACGAGGAAGAACCAGTTGCCCCCCCACGCCACATCGCCGATAACAGCGCCATAGCCGGGCACATCAAGCTTGAAGCCGGCAAGATGGCGGTAGGCAGGAACGTTACGAATCGTTGCGCGGGAGTTCGAATGAAGGCGCACATTAACGGTGCCGACAGGTGTCTCAACCAGGTGATCGCCGCAGCGAATGCGCTTAAGGTGAGCAAGTGTTGCTGCAACCCCAATCATTCCATGGCCGCACATCCCGAGGTAGCCCGCGTTATTGAAGAAGACGACTGCGGCGGCGCAGGAGGCATCGGAAGGTTCGAGCAGTAGCGCTCCGACAAGCACGTCGGATCCTCGCGGCTCGCAGAGTATCGCTCTCCGCAAGATGTCGTGATCGCGGCGAAATCGCTGAAGTCGTTCTGAAACCGGGCCGGAACCGAGATCCGGTATGCCAGAGAGAACGCACCGAGTGGGCTCGCCGGCGGTATGCGAGTCGATCACATCGATTCGAGAAGGGAGTTGAGAGCTCATGCGGTACTTCTGCAAAGTATACGAGGTCGAGGACTCTTTCGTTCAGCTCTCGAATGAGGACAGCTCCAGCCGCGAAGCCGAATCGCGTGCCGCAAAGCGCCACAGAGCGGCCTGGGCGGTCTGCGACAATGCAATACGGTCTGCGAGTTGAGTGAGCTAAACGTGCATCACAGTTGCCGCGCCATGACCGTTCGTACTGACCTCAACGGAGTTTGCGGAAATCTCGTTGTTTGCTGTACTGACCAGATTGAAGCTGCTGCTGGTCGGCAGGAATACCCGGAAGCAGGTGGTGCTTGCGTTCGCGGTACGATGGCTGCGGAAGGAGATGCGGCCGTCATATTTCTGGATGATCCCTTTACTGATCCAGAGCCCAAGGCCGGTGCCCTTGGTTGACTTCGTGCTGAAGAACGGCTCGAAGAGCCTCTTCGAATCTTGCGCTTTTACGCCAATCCCGGTGTCCACGATCGACACAGCAATGCCTCGTCTCCGCACTGTCCAGTCGTAAGTATCACGTACCGTGATCCCAAGGTTGCCCCCGTCCGGCATCGCCTGAATCGCGTTGCTGATCAGGTTCAGAAATACCTGTCGCAATTCCACGGGGAAGCCGTGCACCATCCCTGGCGCGAAGTAGCGCTTCCGCAATTTGATATGGCTGTTGAGCACTTGCCGCTCCTGCAGCCCGAGCACATCATCGAGCAGTTCCGTCAGCGTGACCGCAATTGGGGTCTTGGATTCGCGATAGAAGCTCAGCGTCTGCCGCGTGATGTGCGATACGCGCTGCAGTTCCTGTTCTGCAAGGGCTGCGCAGTGCCGTGCCTCCTCATCGAGTGACGGGTGATTCCGCAGAAGAAAGAAAATATTGGTAATTGCGGCCAGGGGATTATTGATCTCGTGCGCAATAATTCCTGCAACGCGACCCATAGCGGCCAGCTTCTCTGTTTCGCGCAGAGCTTCCTCGGCTTGCATTTGTGCGGTGATGTCGCGGATTACCTCGAGCACCGCATCTCCTTCGTGATTCATGGTCTTTCTGCACGCAACAATCACTTCGGAGCCATCTTTTCTGGTCTGGACGAGATTTCCTTGCCAGAGCTTGCGCTCATGCAGCGTAGTTTCGACAGTCTCGCGCGGAAGTGGGAACACGGTCTTGAGTAGTGAGTGCAAGTCTTTACCCAGCGCCTCTTCGCGTTTCCAACCATAGAGGCTCTCAGCCCCGGAGTTCCAGTAAAGTAAGCCGCCGTTCATATCGCGCATGACAATGGCTTCGGTTGCCAACTCAAGCAGCTGTGCTCGCGAACGGAATTGTTCTTCTCGCTGCCGCAGTTCTTCAGTACGCTTGGCAACGCGTTGTTCGAGCTCGTTGTTGAGCATCTCGAGCATGCGAGTTTTACGGTGAAGCTCTACAAAGACGCTGATCTTCGCGCGGAGAACTTCCGGCACTACCGGCACTGAGATGTAATCGACCGCGCCGCTGCGGTAACCCTGGATCTTGTCTGTGTCGGTAAGGTGCACTCCGGAGATGAAGATGATCGCTGTCTTCTGAAAGCGAGGATGCTGACGGATTACATCGGCAAGCTCAAACCCGTCCAGATCTGGCATGCTCACGTCCATCAACACCACAGCGATGTCGTTCTTCAACAGGATACTCAGCGCCTCGCTCGCAGAGGTGGCTTTGATTAGATTCTCGCCAAGGTCGGCGAGAATCACCTCATAGCTGAGCAGTTTGGCGGGCTGATCGTCCACCATCAGGATGTTGACTTTGGAATCTTGATTCATCAATTTGTCTCCACGCCAACTACGAAGCTCTTAGCGGTGCAACCACATACGCAGGGCGGAAAGCAATTGTTCGGTGTTGACTGGTTTTGCGAGATATTCCGAAGCACCTGCTTCGAGGCATCTCTCACGATCGCCCTTCATCGCCTTTGCGGTAAGCGCGATGATAGGCAGGCGACGCAGCGCCGGGTTCTGGCGAATTACCTGCATCGTTTCGTACCCGTCCATCTCCGGCATCATGATATCCATCAGCACTATTGCCAGATCCGGTGTGTTCTCGATGGTTTCGATTGCCTCCTTTCCGGTTCCCGCCGAGAGTACGGTCATGCCGCGCCTTTCGAGAACGCTGCTCAATGCAAAAATGTTACGCACGTCATCGTCGACGACCAACACCTTACGCCCGGCGAGGGCCTCGTCAGAGCGGTGCAGCCGGTCGATCATCTGCTGCTTGGGTGTAGGCAGTTCAGAAACGACCCGATGAAGGAACAAAGCTGTCTCATCGAGCAGTCGCTCCGGCGATTCTACATCCTTGACGACAACACTGCGAGCGAGGGTATGAAGCTGAGCGTCTTCCTCCGCTGAGAGTTCGCGGCCAGTGAAGACGACCACCGGCAGGTCCTTCAACTTGGGATCGGTGCCAACCTTTTCAAGCACCTCAAAGCCAGTCATGTCCGGCAGGCGAAGATCAAGGACGATACAGTCATACGCGTGCTCCCGGATGGCTTCGAGTGCGGCCTTGCCGGAGTCTGCAACATCGATGTCAATGTCCTCATGCCACAGCAATTCTCGAGTCGAGAGTTGCTCGGCAGGATTATCTTCGACGACCAGCAGCTTCTTTCGGCGTGGTTGCGCGTACTCTCGAATGCGGGAGAGCGCAGAGTTTAATTCATCTGTAGAAGTCGGCTTGGTGACGAAGGCGAATGCGCCGCGCGAAAGGCCGTGGTGACGGTCTTCGTCGAGCGTGAGCATCTGCACAGGGATATGCCGGGTCTTTGGATCCTGCTTGAGGTGATTGAGCACCGTCCACCCGAGCATGTCGGGCAGCATCACGTCGAGGGAGATCGCGGTGGGACGGTACTCGCGTGCGAGCGCGAGTGCTTCGGTCCCGGTCATCGCCACGAGTACTCGGAATCCCTTGTCGCGGGAAAGGTCGCAGAGAACTCGAGCATAGTGTGGATCATCTTCGACGATCAGGAGTACGGCATCGCCGTCTTGGAGAACATTGCGATCGTCTTCTATGCGTGATTCCTGTTCCGCAGCGGCAACGTTGGAGAGGAACATCGGAACGCTGCTTGTACCCCCGTCCTTCTCCTGCTTGACGACGGTAGGTACCGCAGGACCGACGTAGGTCTGCGGCAGGTAAAGGGTGAATGTGCTCCCTTTGCCCGGCTGGCTCTTCAGCTGGATTTCGCCGCCGAGCAGGTTGGCGAGCTCGCGGCTGATCGCGAGGCCGAGGCCGGTTCCGCCATATTTGCGACTCGTTCCGGCATCGGCTTGCTGGAAGGCCTCAAAGATGATGCGCTGCTTCTCCGGCGGGATGCCGATACCAGTGTCGGAAACCTGGAAAGCGATGACCGATCCGGCACCACTGAGAATCGGATGATCCGGTGTCCACCCGCTGGTTGCAGAGGAAACCGAAAGCTTGACGGTGCCTTGCTCTGTGAATTTGAACGCATTGGAAAGCAGGTTTTTGAGCACCTGCTGCAAACGTTTTGAGTCCGTGACGAGACTGCGTCCCATCTTCGGATCGTTCGATACATCGAATGCCAGCCTGCGGTTTTCTGCCTCGTGACGGAATGGACGAGCTACTGTATCGAGCAGGGCACCGAAAAAGACTTCTTCGGCTTCAACCGACACCGTGCCGGATTCGATCTTTGAAAGGTCGAGGATGTCGCTGATCAGGTTCAGCAGGTCAGTGCCGGCCCCGTGAATCGTACGAGCAAATTCAACCTGCTTGGGTGAGAGGCTGCCATCCGGGTTCTCAGCAAGCTGCTGGCCGAGCACGAGGATCGAGTTGAGCGGAGTACGCAGCTCGTGCGACATGTTGGCAAGGAACTCGGATTTGTATTTAGACGTGAGAGCCAATTCGCGCGCCTTTTCTTCCAGAGCGCGGCGGGCCTGCTCGATTTCCTGGTTCTTACGTTCCACCTCATAATTCTGTTCGGCAAGCTGCTGTGCTTTTTGCGCAAGCTGCTCGTTTGTCTGCTGCAGTTCCTTCTGCTGGGTCTGCAGTTCGGCAGCGAGCTGTTGCGACTGCTTGAGCAGCGCCTCGGTCTGCATTGTGGCTTCAATCGAGTTGAGCACGATTCCGATGGAAGAGGTGAGCTGTTCGAGGAAGGCCAGGTGAGAAGCGGTGAACGAACTCAGGCTTGCCAACTCAATAACGGCCTTCACCCGATCTTCGAAGAGCACCGGCAGGACAATGACGTTTTTGGGAACTGCTTTGAAGAGACCCGAACGGATTGGCGATGTCTTCTTCGGCAATTCGGTGATCAGCATACGGCGCTTTTCAGCAGCACATTGACCCACGAGCCCTTCGCCGACGCGTACTTCCTTGACATAACCCTCTGGAGTGTCTGCGAAGGTTGACAGCAGAACGAGATCGTTATCGTCCTGACCCATCTGATAAATGACGCCCTGTTGCGCGTTGATAAGCGGAGCAAGTTCAGAGAGCAGCATGCGTCCCACAGTCGCCAGATCGCGCTGACCTTGCAACATACCGGTGAAGCGAGCCAGGTTGGTCTTCAACCAATCCTGCTCGGTATTGCGATCGGTCGTAAGGCGAAGGTTATCAATCATCGTATTGATGTTGTCCTTCAGCTCAGCGACTTCGCCGCGAGCTTCCACCTGGATCGAACGGGTAAGATCGCCCTTGGTTACGGCCGTTGCAACTTCTGCGATGGCGCGAACCTGGTTGGTGAGGTTGTCGGCCAGCAGGTTCACGTTGCCGGTGAGATCTTTCCAGGTACCAGCGGCGCCAGGCACGTTGGCCTGTCCGCCGAGGCGGCCTTCTACGCCCACCTCGCGAGCCACGGTGGTCACCTGATCCGCGAAGGTGGCCAGTGTGTCCGTCATGTTGTTGATGGTTTCGGCAAGTGCAGCGACTTCGCCCTTGGCGTTCACCGTGAGCTTCTGGTTGAGAGCACCGTTTGCCACGGCCGTAACGACCTTCACGATACCGCGGACCTGCTCAGTAAGGTTCGCGGCCATGACGTTGACGTTGTCGGTGAGATCCTTCCATGTACCGGCGACACCGGGCACCATTGCCTGACCGCCAAGTTTGCCGTCGGTTCCGACTTCGCGGGCCACGCGGGTCACTTCGGCTGCGAATGCGTTGAGCTGGTCCACCATCGTGTTGATGGTGTCTTTCAGCTCGAGAATTTCGCCCTTCACGTCGACGGTGATCTTGCGGGAAAGATCGCCGCGGGCCACGGCTGTCGTGACTTCGGCGATGTTTCGGACCTGAGCCGTGAGGTTGCCGGCCATGGCGTTCACAGAGTCGGTCAGATCCTTCCATGTTCCAGCAACACCGGGAACGTTTGCCTGACCACCGAGGCGACCTTCGGAACCGACTTCGCGCGCAACGCGTGTCACTTCGGCAGCGAACGAGCGGAGCTGCTCGACCATCGTGTTCAGGGTTTCTTTGAGCTGGAGGATCTCTCCGCGTACGTCTACCGTAATCTTCCGGCTCAAATCTCCGTTCGCGATAGCCGTCGCCACCTCTGCGATGTTTCTCACCTGCGCCGTGAGGTTGCCCGCCATGAAGTTCACGGAGTCGGTAAGGTCCTTCCAGGTTCCCGCGACACCGGGCACCTGCGCCTGGCCGCCGAGTTTGCCATCGGTTCCAACCTCGCGGGCCACGCGCGTCACTTCGCCGGCGAATGCGTTCAGCTGGTCCACCATCGTGTTGATGGTGTTCTTCAACTCGAGAATTTCGCCCTTCACGTCGACGGTGATTTTGCGGGACAAGTCGCCGCGAGCCACTGCCGTTGTCACTTCAGCAATGTTTCTCACTTGCGCCGTGAGGTTGCCGGCCATCGAGTTGACCGAATCGGTAAGATCCTTCCACGTACCGGCGACACCGGGTACGTTTGCCTGGCCGCCCAGGCGTCCTTCCGTACCGACTTCGCGAGCCACGCGCGTCACTTCGCCGGCGAACCGGTTCAGCTGATCCACCATGGTGTTGATGGTTTCTTTCAGCAGCAGAATTTCGCCGCTGACGTTCACGGTGATTTTCTTGGAAAGGTCACCGTTCGCGATCGCTGTCGACACTTCCGCGATGTTTCTCACCTGGCCTGTAAGATTCGAGGCCATCGAGTTCACCGAGTCTGTGAGATCTTTCCAGGTACCGGCCACGCCAGTTACGACGGCCTGCCCACCGAGCTTGCCGTCGGTTCCGACTTCGCGAGCCACACGCGTCACCTCGCCGGCGAACGCGTTCAGCTGATCCACCATGGTGTTGAGCGTGTCTTTGAGCTCGAGGATTTCGCCCTTCACGTCCACGGTGATCTTGCGGGACAAGTCGCCGCGAGCCACGGCCGTTGCCACTTCAGCAATGTTTCGTACCTGTCCAGTGAGGTTCGATGCCATGAAGTTGACATTGTCCGTAAGGTCCTTCCAAGTACCGGCGACTCCCGGCACCTGCGCCTGACCGCCGAGTTTCCCGTCGGTTCCCACTTCGCGCGCCACGCGGGTCACTTCGCCGGCGAACGCGTTGAGCTGGTCCACCATCGTGTTGATCGTGTTCTTCAGCTCCAGAATCTCGCCCTTCACGTCCACCGTGATTTTGCGGGACAAGTCACCGCGGGCCACGGCTGTCGTGACTTCCGCGATGTTTCGAACTTGAGCGGTGAGGTTGCCGGCCATTGAATTGACCGAGTCAGTAAGATCCTTCCACGTACCCGCGACACCGGGCACGTTGGCCTGGCCGCCCAGACGTCCTTCAGTACCCACTTCGCGGGCCACGCGCGTCACTTCGCCGGCGAACCGGTTCAGCTGGTCCACCATGGTGTTGAGCGTTTCTTTGAGCTGAAGGATTTCGCCGCGAACGTCGACGGTGATTTTGCGGGAGAGGTCGCCGTTGGCAATGGCGGTTGCCACTTCGGCGATGTTTCTGACCTGGCCGGTGAGGTTGCCGGCCATGAAGTTTACGTTATCGGTAAGGTCCTTCCATGTTCCGGCTACACCGGGCACGTTTGCCTGGCCGCCGAGCTTGCCTTCTGTTCCCACTTCGCGGGCCACGCGCGTCACTTCGCCGGCGAATGCGTTAAGCTGGTCCACCATCGTGTTGATGGTGTCTTTCAGTTCGAGGATTTCGCCCTTCACGTCGACGGTGATTTTGCGGGAGAGGTCGCCGCGGGCCACGGCGGTGGTTACTTCGGCGATGTTACGCACCTGTGCCGTCAAGTTCCCGGCCATGGCATTTACAGAGTCGGTAAGATCCTTCCAGGTTCCGGCCACGCCCGGCACTACCGCCTGACCACCGAGCTTTCCGTCCGTACCCACTTCGCGTGCTACACGGGTCACCTCCGATGCGAATGACCGGAGTTGATCCACCATCGTGTTGATAGCTTCTTTGAGCTGCAGAATTTCGCCGCGGACGTCCACAGTGATTTTGCGGGAGAGATCGCCGCTGGCAACGGCTGTCGCCACTTCGGCAATATTGCGGACCTGGCCCGTAAGATTCGAGGCCATGGAGTTCACCGAGTCCGTCAGATCCTTCCACGTACCGGCCACGCCAGGCACCACTGCCTGTCCGCCGAGCTTTCCGTCAGTACCCACTTCGCGGGCCACGCGCGTCACTTCGGCCGTGAAAACACCTAGCTGCTGAATCATCGTATTCACGATGTTGGCGGAGCGGAGAAACTCGCCTTCCAGTGGCCGTCCGTCCACGTCCAGGCGGACCGTCTGTGTTAGATTGCCCTGGGCTACCGCAGCGATCGCGCGGGTTACTTCCGTTGTTGGACGGAGGAGATCCTCAACAAGGGTGTTGACGGAAGTCTCCATGTCGTCCCAGGCGCCTCGCCTGTGTTCCACCCGAATACGTTCGCGGGTCTTGCCTTCTTTCCCGACGGCTTGGCCTACACGCTTCAATTCGAACGCCATCTGTTCGTTGGCGGTCACGATCTCATTGAAGTTGTCGGCGATCTTGCCGGGGAGCCCTGTCCAGGCGACGGGCAGGCGCACACTGAAATCACCGTTCTTCATGGTCTCGAGGCTTTGAAGAATGGTGGTTAGACATTCTGCCATAGAGGGCTCGAGTGAGCTGACCGGATAGCGATTATCCCCATCTGGCCCGCTGACGGGCTTTTCAATGGTCGTGGACATTCGTTTGTGCTCCTGGTGGGATCTGCATTCCCTTCTTCGCCTTGCGTGCGCGATTTCCCCTGGATTTCGATCCCCCGGGCGCAGGAATGGCGGATTGCAGCGAGTTAGTAGATGCGGCTTCTCCGGGTTGGGTTGCCCAGATCTCTGAAATGTGCTTCCTGGCATCGGCGGAGACGTCCAATATAGGAAAAGGCGGTCGACGCCCCCAAACGATCCTCCGCCGGTTTTCGTCGGATTCGCAAACCCCACCGAGGGAGTGCCAGGGAAGAGAAAATGCCGAAAGTTCTCGGAGTTAACGTATCGGCATCTACCTACGCCGACGTAGTCCGCCTATGCACCGAGTGGGCAAGGAATCGTGAATCGCGGGCGGTGCTCTTCGTGGGCATGCACGGACTGATGGAGGCGCATGATGACCCCCACTTCCGGGCGGCCATGAACACTGCTGACCTCGCCAATTCCGATGGGATGCCGGTTGTATGGGCGCTGCGGTCATTCGGCTACTCTCATGCCACCCGGATCTACGGGCCAGACGCGACGGTCGAGTTACTGCGGGCAGCAAAGGAATCCGAGATTCCGGTTGGGTTTTACGGCGGCGATGAACCAACCTTGAAAAGGCTCATTGACGAAGTGAAGCACCGGAACCCGGGGATCAAGGTTGCTTTTAGCATGTCGCCCCCATTTCGAGCGTTGACGCCCGAGGAAGACGAGGCGATAATCCGTGAAATTTCAGATTCGGGTGTGCAGTGGTTGTTTGTTGGGCTGGGATGCCCTAAGCAGGAGAAATGGGTCCTGGCCCACAGAAATCGAATACCGGCTGTCATGCTGGCGGTAGGGGCAGCCTTTGATTTTCTCGCTGGTACGAAGCCTCAGGCCCCACGATGGATGATGCGCAGCGGTCTGGAATGGGCATTCCGTCTCCTGACAGAGCCGCGTCGGCTGGCGGGTCGTTATCTCAGGAATATTCCGCGGTTCATTGTCCTCCTCGGGTATCAGTTTCTCCTGCGCAATCGCCGTGAAACAGCGAAATCGAAGTAAGCAGGCTTTCCCGACTGCGCGTCAAGCTCAGACCTTCGCATCCAGAAGCTCGTTCACTTTCGCGATCACTTTGAACGCATCCGCAATGTAGACTACGTCCGCTTTGCCACGCGCCCATCCGCAATTCGGGTCAAGGGAGATGGCACGGCGCTCGCCGATAAAGCGCCAGCCCACAACGTGTGGCTCCTCCCCGTGACAGCAGGTTGCCAGGCCGCGCGGATGCCGTGGTGTCGATCCCGTCTGGCCCACCTGGTTCATATGCGTGAGGAAGGGAAGTACTGGCTGGCCGTCTCCTCCCTGGTCGACGAGAGATTTCGAACTGCCCAGAGAGGCTCCGGTCTTCCGCAGAAAGGCGACGATCAGTTCGCCGGCATCTGTGGCATGCACCTGGCCATCGGGCTGCTTCTTTGTCCAACCTGCGCCGGCTACAAAGAGCAATCTCGCATCGGGCCGGATCGTCTGCTCGTCCTCGGCTGGCGCGCGTGTTCCTGTCACCTGGGTGCGAACTTCAGGTAACTGCACAGTAACCTGCTCCACGGTGACGGTAGAATCATTTCCCACAAATGCTGGAAACACCCCGCCCTCGACCAAAAGGATCCACGGACGGGCCGGGCGACTCAGCACGGCCTCAACGCGCTGGCGATAGTACCAGCGTGAAACCTCAAGACCGGCATCGCCCCGAATGGAGGTGATGTGTGTATCGATGCTGCCCCCGATTCGATGCGCCACGCCCGCTGCAACACGGGCCAGTCGTGAGCTTTGCGGAGCGAGGATGACGGCGGCCTGCGCCGCTTTGCAAAGAGCCTCGCATGCAGCGGCATCCGTCACGTATCGCGCCTGTGCGAATGCTCCCCCTGATACTCCGAGCACGCGAGCATCGGCGCCTGCAATTGCGCGGGCTGGGGACGCGGAGTCGGCTGCCAGGACCCCAATTGTCAGTTGAGCGCTCAACCTGGTAGCCAACTCTTTGCCGGCGGTGACGATTTCCAGAGAGCTTTTTGTAAGCGAGCCACTTTCGTCGGCGTGCGTCAATACAAGAATCGATTCCGGCATCACTCCGCACCAATCCATTCCGCAAGTTCCTCTGCGATTGCGTCGGGCGCCATGTCCTTGACGACCCGTGTTTGCCGCTGCTGGCCTGGCAGGGTGGCGGAAATATACTGCAGTCCGCAATCAGCGAATACTGCCGTTTTTGCATTCTGTAACGAAGGCATGACCGTTCGCATATTTGCCATGCCGATCTGGGGGTTATTGCGTGGTTCGGGTAAGTTCCCAGTCGCCCATCCCAGAACAGCGGGAGGCGCGGCGCAGACAGAAACCTGGTGTTTCCCACCTTCTACTCGCTCCAGGACTTCGAACGTACCGTCCTCGTGCATTTCGATCTGGTCAACGCCCATGAACTGGTTGATGATGCCGAGGGACTCGCCAACGACTTGCAGAGTAACTCCTGCTCCGCGCGATGCCGATTCCCAGCCGCCGAAGAGTAGAAGCTTGTCGCGCTCAAGACCCGGAATTGCGCTGATCGCGCCGGCCAGCACGGCTGCTGTCGATTGCGCGTCGGCGAAACCGCCCGTCGGCGAATCGATCGCGACCAATTCGAAGCTGACCTTCTGCGCAATGGTCATCATGACCTGTTGGAGCTTGGTCTTGGGGCCGAGCGAAACGAGCCATAGCTTGCTCCCTGAATTCTTCGCAACGAGGTTTGCCGCTTCGTAGAGAGCGCTGGCAGCCCACGGGTCGAGAACACCGGGCAGCATTATCTCGTTTTTCAGCGCAGGCCCTTTCGGTCCAACTATTGGTTCCAGAGTCTGCAAAGGATCGGGCACGATCCCAGCGCAGACGACGATGTGGAGTGACATAGTTTCCAGCTCCTGGTTGTTTGACTAATTCTCAGCGGAATGAAAGCCTCCGGCTCCCGCCCGAAAATCGATATTGGTAAGTCCCTCAGCAACGGTTTGGGTGCAGTTCCAGAGGCAACCGCCGCAGTGGACACATTTCTCGCGTTCGAAGAGAGGAATGCCTTCGTTGCCCAGCGTCAATGCCTGTCCGGAGCACATTGCAATGCAGGTCTTGTCGTCGCAGTATATGCAAAGGCCGGCATCGCGAAAGATAACGTGATCGGCGAACCCAGGCATGGCTTGCACTTTTCCACCCATCAGCAAAGCGTCTTGTTGTGAGATGAGGAGCTTTCCATCGAACTCAATCTCTGGCCATCCTCGCGCCGACATCAAAGCCTCATGCAGAGGCCTGCCGTCTTCCACGGCAACCATGGCGGCTTCATGCCGCTTCAATTCCTTCGGAGTCTTAGCACGCCTTTTCTTGATCTGCTCGTGCGTTCGTGGAGTCTTCGCGCCCAAGGAGAAGGTTCCCTCCGTCATTCCAGCAAGAGCCATTCCGATCAGGCCTGGGACAAATCCAATATGAAAACCATTGCGCGCGTTGATCGCATTTCGAGCATTGCGTTCCACCCAGCTTGCGCGACGACGTGCTTCGTAGGTTGCAGCGAGATTCTCTTGAGTGAAACTGCGCTTCTTACGCAGAAGTTCGATAACACCTTCAGCCAGTTGCACACCCGTAGTCCATGCCTCATCGACTCCAGAGCCAGCCAGCATGTTGGTCGATCCAGAGCCTTCACCGATGCGGGCATAGCCGTCACCAACGAGGAAGGGCTCGCCGTGCTGCCCTGATTCGTCGAGCGACTTAGCACCCCACGAACGCAGTGTGCCGGCTTTAAGATGCCTCCACAAGGCTGGGTGCTGAATGAAGTGTTGCAGGTAGCGGTAGACGGTGCGGTTGGGATCGCCGAGCCACGATGGGATAAAGATGCCGACGGACGCGAGGCGATCGGGGTGTACGTAGAGAAAGCCGAAGATCTCCGGCTCGGGATACCCGAAGGTGTGCCAGACTGTCCCGGTCTCGAGTGTCGTTTCAGCAGGCAGTTCGATTACGAATTTCATTCCGAGGGCCCACTCACGTTTGTCGCGGCCTGATGGCATTCCCATGCGCTTGTCGATCGCCTGTCCAACCGGTCCGAACGGCCCATCACCGACGACGGTGAGGCTGGCGCGCACGTCCATTCCGGCGACGAACCCCGGGCTGGCCGCACCGAGCTTGTCTACTCCCTGATCTGTGAGACGAATGCCCACGACCTGGTCGCCCGTGCGATTGGCGTTCTCGGCGAACAGAGGCTGGCTCACGGGCATCGCCGGCCATATCTGTACCATCCCCGAGGCCATGATCTGCGTGCCGACCCACTGGTTGAATTGCCCGATCGACATCACAAGACCGCCCGTTTTGTGAAGAAATCGCGGAGCCCAGGGCAGATCGTAAGCGTGGTTCCGGACGCCTAGCGTGCCGTTGAGCGCGTGCAGAACACGATCTGCAATGCGTAGTGACCACGGACGCCGGCTCGCGCCGATAGGATCAAGCAAGTAAAGGATGCGTTCCGACGTTACCGGCGCAGCCATCGGAATATCGGCTGGATTCAGATCCGGAAAACTCGCGCGGATGCCTCGCGCAGCCGTCACCACGCCGCTGACACCAGCGGCAATATCGTCGGCGCGTTCGTAGCAGAGCACCTGAAGCGGAAGTCCCGGCGCCACCTTGCTTTCGAACGCAGGATCCGCCGGATTCTCTATCCAGGCGCGGTTGAGCGCAGTCAGAAAGCCGCCCATGGCCGGACCGAAACCGACACAGGCGATATCAGCCTCAATCGATTGGCGCTCGATCTCAGGCGCACCGCTCCCGGATATCTCATCGATTTGGCTCATGCAGGATAGTCCAATGCTTCGGGAATCATCACTTTGCTTACCGTTTCAGCGGCGCGATCCTTCGCAAGACGCGAGCCGCTGAGGCAACTGCATAACTTGTTTTGGAGCTGCAGGAAATCGCTCGCGTCGGCGCATCCAGCACACGGGCCTGCCTTGGGCGGATGGCTCCCGTTCGGCTTCAAAACATCAACTGCCATGGCCGCAATACCCGGCATGGTCTCTTCCAGTTCACCCAGCTCATCGCTGGAGAAACAGCAGCTCGCGCACGCCTGGTCGTTCCACGAAGGATGCTCGTTATAGCCAAACACAAGCTCCGCGCAAATGCGCGAAACCTCGCCCGCAGCGCGGGCGCTCTGTACGTGGCAGAGATCGCTTAGGAATTGGACCGTTCCTGCTAGACCATCGGCGACCGACGGATCAGTTGCTCCTCGCTGTTCCAATTCAAGTACATCGAGAATCTGGTACCGCGAGGCGAGCAGCCAGCACAGCGCATCTGCTAGCGGGAAGGTCACACCCTGGCGCTGTCCGTGATAAAGGTTGTTGCCCGAGGCGTCGGTGGCTTTCTGCAGGTGTTCAAGCGTCCAGAGCCACATTCGCATCGCACTCGCCAGAGTGCAGGCTCCAGTACCGGGATGAGAGGACGCAATTCTGCGCATGTCGGAGGTCCAGGCACGGAACAGCGCGAGAAACACCTCTGACGTCATCGTTACGGTGAGCTGACGACGCTGTACCGCTTCAGGGCCTTCATACGTCGCTTCGAGCTGTGCATCCATCCACTTGCTGGCGAGGAATCCGGGGCAGTCTTCCGTTATGCCGTAACCACCCATCAGGCTGACGGCTTCGCGCATCATGTTCGCGCCGTTTCCGGTGTTCCAGAGCTTGGTTGCGGGACAGAGCACATTCGCCTCTGCGTCCTTCAGGACAAACTGCACAAGAGGCTCCGCGGCAATTTGGTCGCGCCGGATACCCGCTCCCATCTTCAGCAGTTCCATTGCACTCTGCTCACTGTCGCGAAGTGCCTTCACCTCTGCACGCCCCTTTGCGACACCACGCTGAGCCAGGATGGCTGTTTTCTGCTTCTCGATGGGGTCGAGCTCATCGAACAGTCGCGCTGCCGCAAAGCCCAGCGAAGCTGCCGCTTCACCCGTCGCCCATACGTCGATCAGCCTGTGGAGCGCGTCTTCGCGCTGCTGAATGCCTTGCTCGTAGCGCACCGTGCCGGGCCTCGCGCCTTCTGCTCCGCGGAACCGGCCGCGCTGGTACCGAATCACCGGCTCGACGGCCGACAATAGCTTAGCCGCTGTCATCAGCCCCACGGTGACGCGGGTGCGGCGAAAGACGGCTTCGATGACTTCGCCGTGGTTGAAGTTGGGGACGAGCGCTCCGTCTTTGATCGTGTACCCACCAACGATGCGGCTCGCCGGAACCTTGAGGTTGAAAATTGGATCGCCTGTGGACGAGAGCTGATGCACAAGCTTTTTGGTCGGCGTGCCGTGGTCGAAGGTTCCCTCGTCCGTCTCTTCGAGAATGACAACACAACTGCCCTTGATCCGTGGATCGTCCGATGCAACCACCGCAGTGACGAAATTTGCAAATGCAATGTTGGTGATAAAGCGCCCGCGCTTTTCAACCTGCAGCCATGGCTCCTCGCCTTCGCCCCACTCTTCGACCCGCATCTTGCCGCTCAGCATTCCGGTATCGACGCCGACGTAGGGAATTGGCTCTGTCAGCACGAATGCGCCGCGCCATGGCCTACGATCTTCTCCGGGCAGGGGTGGTGCGGATAATGCCTTGTAGTGCCGCGACTGCTCCGGCGTGCCGCGCTCGTGAATCGGAGCAAGTGCAAGAAAGCCTGCAAGACTTGCTGTCGCTGCTCCGCCATCGACCCAGGCTAGCTCGAAAGCGGCCAACGCAAGTGCCAGGTTCTTGGGCCCGGAGATGAAACCGCCTTCGTCGGGCTCCATGAATGCAGCGGTGATCCCCGCGCGATCGAACGCCTCGAGCATCTCGTTCTTCGCTGGAGTCCACTCATGACTATTGCGCTCGCCTGCGGCGACCATATGGGCAACTGTGCCGCGAGCCACTCCGCGAGCCGACTGCAAAAGCATCTGCAGGTCGTAGCGGTCAGCGAAGCGCCACTGTATCTGTCGCACGGGATCGGTAGGAAGAGTGAGCATGTTTGAACTTGAAACTGTTGCAGATGTTGCCATGGAGCACACCTCAATGGGCGGCAACAATTGTCTTGAAAATCATGCACGCTGGCATGTGACTCGCATCACGACTAGCAGCACCCTGTCCCGGTCGTGCAGAACTAGTGCGGTTTGTGACGAAGGATCAGTCTTGAGCCCGATGTTCGCCCCTTTCGAAGCGTGTGAAGTGGCTCGCGTCACAGGAAGAGAGCAACTCAGCTTCCTTGAGTTGATTGCACTTGTGACCACTATCACTGCCGCTGAAGTCACAAAGGGAGTCTTCTCGAAAGTGCAATCCCCGCAAGAGATGTGAATGAAAGCGGTTTAGCCGCTGCGGGGAAGCCATGTGCACGTGAACAGTTGTTCACGCGTTGTGGAGGAAAGATCAAAGCATGACCAGAGCTGCGCGTATCGCTGCTTTCTTCCTGGCAGTCGTGATCGCACCCGCCGTGTGGCTGTCAGACATGTTCCGTACGCTCCGTCATCACCGCGTTGCCACGTTGTGCCTCGTCTTCGCAGCGCTGTGTGTACCGTCTGTCCGGACTGAGGCTCAGTCGGAGTGTCTCGCCTGTCATGCCGACAAGACCATGCAGGATTCGTCGGGCCACAGTATCTCGGTGGATGGAGACAAGTTCAGCGCCAGCATTCACGGCAGCCTGCAGTGCAACAACTGCCACGCCGACATCAAGGAATATCCTCATCCCGATCACATTGCCAAGGTTGATTGCAGGACATGCCACGCCGATGAAGCATCGAAGCTCTCTTCCAGTGTCCACTCGTCATCGAAAGAGCATCCCTGCACGAGTTGTCATGGCAATGCGCATGAGATCTTCCCGAAGACGGACGCACGATCAGCTGTGTATCCACTCAACATTCCCAAGACCTGCGGGCAATGCCACAGTGATGGAGCTATGGCGACGAAGAAGGGACTGCCGAGCGTCTATCCGCACTACATGGATTCGATCCACGGTTTCGCGCTGAGCAAAGAGGGTCTCCTGGTGGCCGCCAATTGTCAGAGCTGCCATGGATCACACGGGATCCTCAGCCATAAAGATCCGAAAAGTCCCACGTTTAAGGCAAATATTCCGAAGACATGCGGCACATGTCACGCCAAAATCAATGACGACTACCAGGCAGGCGCGCACGGCCACGGCATCGCGAAGGGTGATTTGAAAGCGCCGGTCTGCACAGACTGCCATACTGCACATGCGATTCTGCAGCCTACGGAATCTGCATTTCGCATGCAGTCAACCCCGATCTGCGGATCGTGCCATAAGGACAAGCTCTCCACGTATCACGACACGTTCCATTCGCAGCTCGGGCTGCTGGGCGGATATGTTGAGACAGCGAGATGCTGGGACTGCCATGGCGCACACGAAATTTATCCGGCATCGGACCCGCGCTCGCCCATCAACAAGGCAAATCTTGTTGTGACCTGCGGCAAGTGCCACAGAGGCGCGAACAAGAGCTTCGTGCAATACCAGCCGCATGCAAACGCGCACGATCGCAAGCTGAATCCGGCACTTTATTACATCCGGCTCTTCATGAATCTGCTGCTGATCAGCGTCCTTACGTTCTTTGTGGTTCACACCGTCTTGTGGCTGGTTCGTTCTCGATTTGACCAGGTCAAGCGGAACTCGGGAAATGGAGGCAAGAATGCCTGAGCTGGCACAAGTATCGACTGAGACGGAACTGCAAGCGCCGGGAACGGAACGCTTCTTCATTCGTTTCACTCGTCAGCAGCGCTATATGCACGCCGTTCTGTTCACGACCTTCCTGGGACTCGCGGGAACTGGACTACCCCTGCGGTTCAGCGATAGTGTGTGGGCGCGCCGCATGGCGAGCGCTGTGGGAGGCTTTGGCGCAATTCTCTTCTTCCACAAGTTCTGCGCATTGGCACTTAGCGTTGCATTTCTGATTCACGTGAAGGAGATTGTTACTCGCGGGATCTATCGACGCGAGAAGGGGATCTTCTGGGGCGCCACCTCGATGATCGCGAATTGGAAGGATGTGAAAGACCTCTTCGCTCACATGCGGTGGTTCCTGGGGCTTGGGCCTAAGCCGCAATTCGAACGCTATGCCTACTGGGAGAAGTTCGACTATTGGGCAGTGTTCTGGGGAATGATCGTGATCGGGTTCTCCGGCTACGCGATGTGGTTTGCGCCCTTCTTCGCGCGGTTCCTGCCGGGCTGGGCTCTCAACGCCGCATTGGTGATCCATAGCGAAGAAGGCCTGCTGGCGATTCTCTTTATCTTCTCAATTCACTTTGTCAATACGCACCTTCGGCCCGACAGCTTTCCGATGGACATGGTGATCTTTACCGGCGTCGAGAGCGAAAAGGAATTCGAACACAAGCGCCCGCAGGAGTACGTGCGCATGGTACGCGAAGGGAAGCTTGAAGAGCGGCTGGGCGAAGCGCCGGCGACGTGGTTCGTCCGCTTCGCACGCGTTGTTGGGTTTACCGCAATCTTCGTTGGAGTCACGCTACTGATCCTTACCCTGACAGCGTACTTCGATTGAGGAAGGATGCGCGGCGGCGGCAGCATAATGTTCAGCCGCCGCGTGTCGCAGCCAGTTCATCGATTGCCGTGATGCGTTTCCTATCTCGTTGTGATTACTGTCACGGCGTTCCAGGCGGATCAGGCGTTTCCTCGTAAGCGTGAAAGTTTCCAGCAGGATCCTGTTCTGTACGGGTTTGTTCTTTCTGCTGGGCTCGTCCCTCCCCACTCGCGCCCAACATAAGCTGAAAGACGAAGATTGCCTCACTTGCCACGGCGATGCATCGCTGACCAAGGACGTCAACGGCAAACCAGTCTCGCTGTTTGTGGATGGCAAGAAACTCCAGCATTCGATCCACGGCTCCATGAAGCTCTCCTGCGTCGACTGCCACAAGGATGTGAAGAGTCTCGGGCATGAGGCGCCTCCGCAGAAGGTTCTGTGCTCCAGCTGCCATGCCGGCGCCAAGGATGCATACGCACACAGCACTCACGCCAGGCTGACGTCTGCAGGTGGGATCGCCGCTGATTGCCTGGATTGCCACGGCGATGCACATGAGGTGCTTGCCGGCGGTCATCCCGATTCGCCGGTGAATCGCGCACATATTCCATCAACTTGCGGCCGATGCCACGGACAGAAGTTTTTGATGGAATCGAACGGCGTAAGCACGCAGCCTTTCGTCTCGTACCAGGAGAGCGTGCATGGGCGTGCAGTTGAAAGTGGATCGATGAAGGCGGCCGTCTGCACCGATTGCCACAGTGCGCATGCCATCCTTCCCGCAAACGACCCGAAATCACCTATCTACAAATTCAGCGTACCCGCCACCTGCGGTCAGTGCCACACCGATATTCAGAACACCTTCAACGCTAGCATTCATGGGCAGGCGATTGCGCGCGGCAACCTGCTCTCGCCTGTCTGCACCGACTGTCATGGGATTCACTCCATCAAATCGCATAAGGATCCCAACTCGCCGATTGCTGAACAGAATCTCTCGCGGGACACTTGCGCGCGATGCCATGAAGGCGTTCGCCTCTCCAGCGAGTTCGGAGTGCCCGGGAACCGAGTCTCTACATATCTGGACAGCTATCACGGACTGGCCGCGGAGGGCGGCTCCGTGGTTGCAGCGAACTGCTCAAGCTGTCACGGAGTACACAACATTCTGCCATCGAGCGATTCACGTTCGACTATTAATCGCGCTAACCTCGACGCGACCTGCGGCAAGTGCCACAAGGGCGTGACGCAGAGATTCACGCTGACGCCCGTGCATCTTGCAGACGGAGTGCATCCGCGCGACATCGGATCGAAGATTACGCGTGGGGTGCGCATCATCTATACGGTTCTGATTCTCGGCATCATCGGCAGCATGTTCCTTCACAACTTCATCATCTGGCGCAGTAAGGCAATCGCACGCCGCCAGATGCAGAATCCGATGATGCAGCGGATGTCTGTCAATCAGCGTTGGCAGCACCTGGTTCTGCTCACCAGCTTCATTATTCTGGTGCTCACCGGGTTTGCGCTGAAGTTCCCGGATTGGTGGTTCGCCAATCTGCTGGGAATGAGCGAGTCCGTGCGCAGCGTCATTCACAGGATTGCGGGTGTGGTGCTGATCGTCGCCGGTTTCTATCACGTCTTTTATATTGCGATCGCAGATGAAGGACGGCGGATGCTGCGTGACATCGCACCGCTGCCAAAAGACCTTAGGGATGTGTTCCAGGCGATGCGTTATTACCTGGGCCTGGGGGGCGCAAAGCCGAAGTTCGGCCGGTTCGCCTACGGGGAGAAGGCCGAATATTGGGCGCTCGTCTGGGGAACGGCGTTGATGGGCGTCACAGGCGTCATGATGTGGGCGAAGGTCTGGGTGGGCAATCTGCTGGCGCGCTGGTGGGTTGATGTAGCCACCGCGGTTCATTTCTATGAGGCGATCCTGGCAACGCTCGCAATTATCGTGTGGCACTTCTACCAGGTCTTCGGTGACCCCGATATTTATCCGATGAATTGGGCTTGGTTCGATGGCAAGATGCCTGTCGAGCACTACCGGCACGAACACGAACTGGACAAGGAATCGATAACAGACGAGAGTCAAGGGTCGAAGCCCACTGAGCTATAGGCAGGATGTTGGCCGGATCGGTCTACTCATCCTCATTGCTGTGGTTGGGAATCGCCATCATAATGAATGGTCGATTGAACCGAGAATTTGTGGTATTTGCGAAACTCGATCTCGTTTACGTACAGGTGCGAGCCATCTTCGAGCCGGACTTCTGATTCGAAAGGTAGGTTGTAGCTCTTTCCCGCAATCTCCATCGGCCGGTACGCGACTGTGGTGCGCGCCATCTTGATAGGGAACCCAGCCGGCAGGTCAAGGTCTGAGACAATTCTTACCGTCCGCATGTTTTCAGCGTCGATGTAGACCCGGCCAGAGTAAGGCACGAGGATCTGCTGGTCGCCGCGTCGGTACATTACGAGGTTGCCGTGCTCTTTTGGCACTTGGAAACTGAGCACGTGCACTCGACGGCCCTTTATCGAGGAGTCCTGGTTCCAGGAGAATGCCGTATTCGTGCTTGGCTCAAATATATTCTCCAGAGCAGAGCCGAATTCGCCTGCACTTACCGCTCCCGCGAACTCGAGATGGCTCCGACCGGATATGCTCTCTCCGTTCACTGAGATTACTTCGTAGTGTTCACTCTGATTGTAAAAAGTAAGATGTTCCTCGATCGTGTCGTTGCCTCCTGAGGTGATTCCAGAGGGCATGCCGAGAACGCCACGCCCGCTTGTGCTCACCCCTGTCATGCCGGCAGGAAAGCCTGAAGCATCCGTGACCCGCCGATTAGTCGTTTGCGTACAGATGAAATTGGGCAGATTTTTCGTGTACTGCAGGGCGGAGACTCGAATCGATTCCAGCAACTGTGATTGATCAGCAGGCAACTTCTCATCCTGGACACGACTTCCCCCTGTCAACAAGCCCACAAGCAATGCCGCGGCGATGCCCAACCAGCTCACTGCAAATACCTCCCAGACATCCAATTCTAGTTCCGTGCGGGAGTGCGAGAACTGCCGATTTTCTTTCCTCTCCGTCGCATCCTGCATCTCACAGTGTTATGGCAGATGACGGGGCACCGTTGCCGGTAACATCCTCAGACGAGCCGACCTGGGCCCCTGAGGCGTACGAGTGTTACCAGGGCGTTCTTAATGGACTGACCGCGGCGCAAGTGCCATTCGCAGTCAGTGGCGGATTTGCGTTCCATCACCACACCGGGATCTGGCGCACCACCAAGGATCTCGATCTGGTTCTGCCTCCAGTTGCGGTTCCTCGCGCATTCGAAGTGCTGGTTGCCGAAGGCTTCGAAACCTATGTGCAGGATCCTGTCTGGCTCGCCAAGGCGCGTCGCGGCGAATACTTCGTCGATCTGATCACTGGTGTCGGCAACGCAACGCTAACGGTCGAACAGTCCTGGATCGACCGTGCTCAGGAAGATCAGGTTTTAGGAATGAGCTGCAAGGTTTTGCCGGCCGAAGAAATGATCGCATCCAAGCTGTTTGTCACGCGGCGCGAGCGCTTTGACGGTGCCGACATTGCGCATCTCCTTAGAGCTTGCGCGGTAAGCCTCGACTGGGATCGGCTGCGCAAATTGACGCAGCCGCACTGGCATGTGCTCTACTGGCACCTCGTGCTGTTCGCGTACATCTATCCAGCATCCGCCAGCGATGTTCCGGCAGGAGTATGGCGTGAGCTCACCGAGCGCTTCAATCAGTCGGTCGCTGCGCCCACGACGAACGATTCGTTCCGCGGAACGCTGATCGATCCTAAGATGTTCGCGATCGATGTAAACGAGTGGGGCGAACACGATGTGTATCGCAAACTCTGGGAGAATTATCCGCATCCACTTGAGGAGATCAACACGACCAGGAGCAGGGAATGAGGCTGGCAGCAGTAGCCGACATCCATCTCAAGGCTGAGAACCAGGAACGCGATATTGAGCATTTCTCAGCCGTGAATGACCTGGCCGATGCTCTCGTGATCGCCGGCGACCTTACCAATCATGGCAACCCTGAAGAGATGAAAGTCGTGCTCGGTGTGCTGGAGCACATTCACATCCCTGTAATCGCCGTACTCGGAAATCATGACCACGAAAGCGGCCATCAGGATGAGATCGCAGGCATGCTGCGCGTCGCCGGTGTTCACCTGCTGGACGGCCACTGCTTCGAAGTGGATGGAATCGGCTTTGCAGGAACCAAGGGATTCTGCGGTGGCTTCGCCCCGTACGAACTGATGCCGTTCGGAGAGCAGGGAATCAAGACCTTTGTCGAAGTCGCAGAACGCGAAGCCATCAAGCTCGATTACGGGCTCGCGCAGACCAATGCTCAGAAGAAGATCAGCATCACGCATTACTCGCCGATCAAGGAGACAATTGTCGGCGAGCCTGAACCGATCTTTCCTTTTCTGGGAAGCTCCAGACTCCAGCGCGCTCTCGAGACGCATCGGCCCGTTCTGGCGCTCCACGGGCATGCGCACAAAGGTACCTTCTCAGCCGAAACGAAGTCGGGCATTCGCGTCTGCAACGTTGCTCTTCCCATACTGCGCCAGCGAGGAGAAGAGCATCCGTTCGCGCTGTTTCAGCTCTAGCTGTCTGCTTTGCAATTGTGATGGGCGAGCTCAGTCGTGTGATGGCGCCGGTACCTGAAAGTCGATCCCGCTCGTACGATTCGCCTGCTGAGTGGCTGCGATGTCGATCTGTTCGAGTGGAATTTCCTCGAAATGCTCGCTGTCCAGATTAGTCAATGACGACGAATTGACCATATAGTTCTGGATCTTTTCCGGAGCTCGGTTGCCTTTAAATATTACGGTGAGCGGCTTGGAACTCAATGGTGTCGGAGATGAGGCGGTGAAGTGGTATTCCTGGCGCTGCGGTGCAGTGGGAGCGCTAGTCGAACCGGGTTGCGTATTCTCCGGCTGCTGCGAGTAGGGAACGTCTTCGTATCTGGGATTGGGTGCTTCTGACCCATACCCATATTCAGGACCTTGGTCGGGTGGAACGTTGCCGCCTGCGCCCTGCTCATCTTGGGAATAATCGGTTGCGCCCCAGTCGTAGAAGTCCGGATCAACCGCATAGGGGTAGACATACCCTGGAACATACGCGTATCTGCCCCAGCCGCTGCGATAGCGCCGATCATGGTCATGACGGCGATAGTGTCCCCGATGGGGATTACGGCCCGGATATCCCGGCCTGTGAGAGTAAGCTCCACGTGAATAGCCATACTCATGAGAAAGGAGAGGTGATCCAGCGCGAACGGGCGGTTCGAGTCTGCCGGGCATGGGGAACCTGCCCGGAGGCGAGAAGCTTGAAGGGCTCTGAATTCCGTACAGACCGGAGTAGTTCGGAGCTCTCATCTGTCCCGCGAATCTGCCGCTGCCTGTTGGTCTGCCGTGGCCCATACCACCAAAGTGACCAGAACCACCACCGATGTGACCAGAGCCCCCGCCGTGGCCTCCCTGGTGCTGCGACCACGCTGGAAGAGCCAATGCGACAGCCATCGCCAATGCAGCCCCGAACCTCATATTCTTATTCTACCGCCGATTCAGTTTGCCTGAATTTTGGACGGTCTCGGGTTTCTGGAGATTCGTTGCTTCATCCGGCCCCAGATCGGTGTGCGGCTCACTGCTGGTGTCGCCTGGCAATCTGGTCTTCAGCGGCTCCGACCGCTCCTCGAGCGCGCGACCTGACAGTGGATCGAAATTATCCTCTTCCATCCGGCGCTGGTCCACGTCTACCGGTTCGGCCTCTGCGGCAATCTGCGCTTCGGGAGTTGCGTATCCTGGGGTGGCAACCGCGTAATATTCCGGATCGGACTCCAGGGTGACGCCCTCCAGAGGATTGGTTTCGCGACTTTGCTCTTCTGCTTCTCGGTTGCGGCGGACGTCATCGGAACGCATCTTCTTCTGCAGCTCTTCGTTCATGCTCTCAACCTCTCGTGATCGGAAGCGCACTGACGGAATTGAGTTGCCTGAAGGACTCCCTGAGCGATGCCAGTCCTTGCGATCTATCCCGTTCTTCGAGAAGTGCTTATACGCGCCAATCATCCGCGCGCCAGTTGCGTATCCGTTCCTTGATCTGCTTGCGGTCCAGGTCGTGCTCGAGTGCCTGGTTTGCCAATTCGACCACTTCGTCATCGGCTGCGAACCGGAGTGCGATAAGCTGGTTTTCATTCAGACGATACAGCTGCGTATGCCACTCCAGCGGTGCCAGCGCCTGCAGCCGGAGCCGCTCTTCAAGCCGGATCACGCGGTCCTGCACCTTCAGCGGATAAGTGCGCAGTTTGAGCAGGGGAATGATCGCAACTAGCGAGAGGACCAGGTACCATCCGGAAGATAAGCTTGGCTGCCGATAAAGATGAAATCCCGCATAGATCAGGTTCAGTAGGTAAATCCCGAAAAGCAAGAAGTGGTATGCAGGATCAAAACGGGCGTGATTCTTGAGATTCTGATTCTCGTTCATGCATGGCCATCGGTTCTTTCAGGCCGGAATTGGCCCCAGCAGCGGCAGGGAAATCTGTGCCTGCATCTGTAGCAGCGACGCTGTGGGCCTGTTCACTGGCGTTGAGCGGATTCTCATTCGGCTCGCCCGAGACTGTCAACTCCGCCAGGTCATCGGGCAACAGCTTCTTCGGATCCTTGGGGATCAGATGATAGCGCCCGTGCATCACGTAATCCACAAAGAGGCCGCCGGCTACGTAAGGATTGAGGATCGCGATTGGTACCGCATACCCGCTAGTGATTAGAGATTCCGAAATGCTCTTATTTGTCCGGCTGATCCGGCGGTATCCCGGAATCTGCGGAATCTCGTACACCTCAAGATGCAACTCGGGATGCTTCTTCGCATATCGCACGAGCTTGTAGGTGATCTGCTTCGGAGTTGTCATTCCAGCATCAGGGAAAAAGCTGCGGCGAAATTTGCGCGGGAAGTACAGATTCATCACCTTGCGGGAGAAGTCAGCGCAGTTGTTGTAGAAGAGCTCGAAGTGTGAGCGATTCTTGTCCTTGTTCATGCGCTCGATCAAGGCATCATCCTGTGCTTCTGTGGTGTCGAACCGGAACGCATACATTCGCCGCTCATAGGTAACCCCGACTAGTTGCGTCCAACCACCGTGCCAAAAATCTCCCTTGCGCACGTCTTGCCCCAGACCGAGCAGATGCGCCTCATGATATTGATTGCGTAGTCGGTGAACTGTTTCGCGGTTTACCCGTTCCGGAACTCCGGGGAGATCCTCGACAGAGTACAGATAAGGAACTAGCGGAATCACCACCCAGTCGTGGTGCGCTACATCGCTGTAACGCGAAATCACCGATCCCATCTCGCCGGGCTCGCAGCGACGCAGCTTTGTAGGGCTCGCTGCACAGATGCGCGCGAAATAGATAGCAGTGTGACCCGTAGGATTGAGCGTGCCGAAGAACCCATAAGGCTCCTCGAGGAGCAACGCGGCCTGTCCTTTGGATCGCTGCGTGCTGACAAGGACGAACGCGAGCACACTTAGAATCAACGCGATTCTGCGAGGGGTGCGCATTATCGAGTAAGTCAACTCCCTGGCATCGAATTCTTAGTCAAGTATCGCGAAAACGACGGAAAAATAAAGAGAATTGTGTCAGATTGTGATTCCGTCCCAATCGCGGGTAATAAGCATCGAAGCATCCGAATTCCAACAGTTTCAAACGGACGAAACCTAACACGGTTCTGTTACCTGGATAGACACCAACAGACCGAGAATGTTGCGCTTAAATGTGTGATTCAGCTCCTTTTCAAATGGCAGCTTCGGCAGCCTCTCTGATAACGTTCTTCTTTCCGGAAAAGCGAACGCAAATGCGTTCCTAGACCTCGGGATTCCTGTTTCAAGTGAGGCATTCGTGCGCATTCCGATCATGTCGTCCATTGTCATTGCCTGTTCCACAATTCTCTCCGCGCAAGTTACTCTGCCGAAAATCATCTCCAGCCACATGGTCATGCAGCGGGATCTTCCCGTTCACGTCTGGGGGATGGCGGCTCCGGGGCAAAGCGTCACCGTTGCGTTCAGAGGGGAATCGCGCAGCGTGAGTGCCGATCCGCTGGGCCATTGGAGTGCCTACCTCAAACCGGCGGGTGCCGGCGGTCCATTTACGCTGACAATCACGCCAGGCCCGGCTCCGAATCAATCGTCAAGCGAACCAGCAATCACGCTCGATGACATTATGGTCGGCGATGTGTGGGTAGCCTCCGGGCAATCGAACATGGAGTTCCCTCTAAGCCGAGCCGACACTGCCGCACAGGACCTGCCGAGTGCTACGAATCCTCTAATTCGTCTGCTAATGATCCCTAAGCGGGCGGCGGATTATGCGATGCCGGACGTCGAAACCGATGGCTGGACCCGCTCGAACCCGGATACAGCAAAGGAATTTTCTGCGGTTGCATGGTATTTCGCCCGGGAAATCGCGGCACGCCAACACGTGACCATCGGCCTCATTGATGCCACATGGGGCGGAACCGTTGGTGAATCCTGGGTTCGTCTGACTGCACTGGGAGAAGACGCCTCTCTCGGTCCGATCTTTGTTGTACGCGGGAAAATGACGGATAAAGCTGCCGATGCGGTCGCCGAGGAGCGCTATGAGAAGCAGCAGCAGGATGAGGCCAAAGCAGCCGGCAAGCCGATTCCGCAGTTTCCCTGGCATCCCCCATTGAATAGCTGGGGACCGGGCCTTCTCTGGAATGGCATGATCGCGCCACTGACACCCCTTCCAATTCGCGGTGTCCTCTGGTACCAAGGCGAAAGCAATAGCGCGCTTGCCCGTGTGCACTCCTACGATCGTGTGATGCGCACCCTGATCGAGGATTGGCGGAGGCAATGGGCGGTGGGAGATTTTCCGTTTCTATATGTGCAGATCTCGAATTTCAAATCGACTCCGTTGGAGGACTGGGCTGAGCTACGCGAGCAACAGGTGCGCACTCTTCAAATGCGCAACACTGCCATGGCGGTGACCATCGACATCGGGAATCCCGATGACGTTCACCCCACCGATAAGCTTGATGTCGGGCTGCGTCTGGCGCGAGCCGCGCGAGCGCTGAATTATGGCGAGGATATCGAATACTCCGGTCCGATTTTTCGGCAGGCTACACCCGAATCCGGATCGATCCGCGTTTGGTTTGATCATGCCAAGGGGCTGAATGCCAAAGGTGGCACAATCACGGGTTTTGAGGTTGCAGCCCAAGACGGCAAATACATGGCTGCGACTGCGACCATCGACAGCTCGACCGTTATCGCATCGAGCCCGGACGTGCCCGCGCCGGTCTATGTCCGCTATGGCTGGGCAAACAGCCCGCAGTGCAACTTGTTTAACGGGGATGGACTCCCGGCCTCTCCATTCACATCCGAGCGATAGCAGGTATCTGATACCCAGCGCTCGTAACGCTGCTTAGGCTTCGAGTTATTTCGGATTTCGAATTGTGTAAGCAGGCACGGGTCGACTTCGTGCATCTAAACCGTCGGTGCGTGGTCGGGAACGATCACGTCAGCGGAGGAATATACATGAGTGTCGCAACAGCTGAAGAACTATTCGTAGACGAACTGAAAGATATCTATTCGGCAGAAAAGCAGGCGGTCAAGGCTTTTCCCAGGCTTGCCAAAGCGGTGCATTCTGAAGATCTGAAGCAGGCCATGCAAGATCATCTGGAACAAACAAAGGGTCAGATCGAACGCCTTGATCGGATCTTCGAAATACTCGAGAAGCGCTCTGCGGGCAAGACGTGCGAAGGGATGAAGGGGCTGGTTGAAGAGGCTCAATCGCAACTCGAGGAAATTGAAAAGGGACCTGTGCTCGATTGCGCAATGATCGGTGCGCTCCAGCGCATCGAGCATTATGAGATCGCAGCCTATGGTACCGCCGCAACACTGGCCGAAGCCATGGGCCAGGATGAGGTCAAGGAACTGCTGGGCGAAACCCTCGAAGAAGAGAAAGAGACTGACGAGCGGTTGACCCAGGTTGCGCAGTCCGTGAACTCCGAAGCTCTGAGCGAAAGTGGCGAAGAGGAAGGTTCGGAGGACGACGAGAATGAGAGCAGCAGCAACGGGTCCCGTGGCAAGTCATCCTCGCGTGGCTCGTCGCCGAAGAAGAGCTCGTCCGGGTCCAGCGCGTCCCGCTCCGGAAAGGGCAGGCGCTAACCGGCAGATCGCGAACGCACCTCGCCCAATGGGCCGTGCGTTCGCGACAAGTTACCGCAACTACTGTATTGTTTCGAACCGTTCCCAAAGATAATTGCAGCTGGGGCAGTTCTCTGACTCGGTCTCATGGGCCGCATATCCGCACAGTGCGCATACGAAGAAGCTGTGAGGCGTATAAGCCCAACCGTTTTTGTCTGCGCCAACACGTGGAATCAGCTGCCAGAGCAGTCGAACATGAGACTTGTCAGCTTCTAGAGCCCAGTGGAACGTTCGGATTGCCGTCGAATCAACCAGGGGAACGGCTGCGGTCAAGAAAGTTGGGTAGAGATAGTCGACCTCGAACCTCTGATCAACGAGCGCCGAGCGGAGATTCTCCAATGAGCCCTCAATGTGCGGAATCGGGATTTGGACGCCTGCCGGACCACTCATCCGCCGCAGAACGCGCGCGTGATTGGTTGCGTGGATCTGCTCTGCCCGACCGAGCGCTCGGAAAACACTTGCAATCCCGTGGAAGCCTTCTTCATCCGCTCTTTCTGCGAAGGCTCGGTACGTTGAGTAGATCTTCGTCTCCTCGCCGAATGCCGTTTCGAGATGTCTGATTACCCTGAGGTCTTCGATACCGATTGCCCGAGCCAGAACCGGATCTGCAGCCATCGCCCCGCTCCCGAGTCGATTGGATGCAGAGCGAGTGCCGCGCTGATGCCCGCACAAACAACATAGGCGCAACTGATCGGACTATCGAATGACCTCGAAACGATCCCAGACGAAGTTGCACGCCGGACAGTTGTCTGCTTCCTGAGTCTTCGCCGTATAGCCACACAGTGTGCAGACGTAGAAATCGAGCTGCTCTTTGGTCCACCCAGAACCCGCCTCCGTTGTGGCCACAGCTTCCTCGTACAACCGGGCATGGGTCTTTTCAGACTCAATTGCCCACAGGAACGAGCGCGCCGCATGAGTGTCGAGCTGTGAGTTGGCGTGCACCAGGAACTCGGGGTACAGAGAGTCGATCTCATGTTGCTCGCCCCCCAGAGCGGCCTTGAGGTTCTCAAGAGTGGACTTGACCCGATATGGCCGTATCTCTGCTTCGATCGAGCCGCCCATATGGCGGATGACACGGGCGTGGTTGCCGGCATGGATCTGCTCGGCTCGCGCGGCCGCACGGAACAGGCTGGCGGCTCCCAGAAGGCCCTCGGATTCGGCTTTAGCAGCGAAGGCCTTATATCGGGCGTGGGCGTTGATCTCGCCCTCATATGCGGCTAGTAAATTGCTGACTGCATTCTCGTTCTCAGTAGCAACCATAGTTCTCTCTACTTTCTTTAACTGAACTATGGTCCAAGTGTAGGGATGTACCTCGGTTTGCTCCGTGATTCTAATCACACCCCTGGTCACATTCCGAGCACGATCAAGTAACTCTAATCACCTGACGGTTCTGCTCAGGGTGTAACAGGCTCCTGCTCAATTGAACAGATCGCCCAGGACGGACCCTCCCCAGGTTGCCCCGAGCCCCGCTGCGAAACTGCCAATCGCGTACAGCGCGGCGATGCCGAACGCTCCCTCCCGGAATTCAACAAGCGTCTCCCATTCGTAGGTCGAAAACGTGCTGTATGCCCCGATGAAGCCGACCGGGATGAGAAAGCGCCAGGCTGGGCTAATGTCCGTGTGGCGGCCAAGGTAGGTCATTGTGAAGCCGATGATCGCACAAGCCGTAATGTTCACGATCAGCGTGCCGTAAGGGAAGCGAATACCCAGGCGGTTTGCAACCCACGAACCGACCCCGTAACGCGCAATTGAACCGAGCGCCCCACCCAGCGCGATGAGGAGATATTTCTGCAATGTCTCGTCCTCCTTGCAGACGGCAAGAACCGACGAACAATACATCAGCTCGCAGAATTCTCGTCATTGCCTGAATTTGCAGGGATCGCGCCGGGGTATGACTCCGCGACAGGATCGCCTGTCAGGAGTCATCATCTGTCCGGCCACTCGGTGGGACAGCGGTTAACAGGGATGTTACCCTGCGCGGTGAACTCCATCACCGCTACCACTGCTTCTATTACAAGGCTGCGCCAGGCCAGTGTCAAGTAACCCAGGTCAACTCACCTGTCCGTGCACGAGTAGCACGGGTCGACAGACGCTTGGATCAACGGTGTATCGGCAAGCCGCGCACCCTGCACCATGAACCGCACCGAAGGCATATTCACGTAGGTTGGTGTGCGAACATGCACGCGGCTCGGATTGCGTGCTCCCTCTTTCCAGGAGACGGAATACATCACTTCGCCGCGCGGAGCCTCCACGCGTGCGGTTGCGGTGGGAGCGGTCAGCTTGAGGAAGTTGAACTTCCCGTCCCCGCATACCACTTCACCCGGAGGCAGCTTGGCCAGCGCCTGGCGCAGAATCCTGCAGCTCTCGATGATTTCGAGGGCGCGAACCAGGAGGCGAGCCCGAACATCGCCGTCTTTCACTACCGGTACGTCAAATTCCATTTCCTCATATGCCGCATATGGCGCTTGCTTTCGAAGGTCCTGTGCAACTCCCGAAGCTCTTGCCACCGGTCCAACCACCCCGAGTGAAATCGCCTTTTCGTGTGTCAGCACACCGACTGCTGCGCATCGCGAAGTAGCTGTTTTGCTGGTAGTGAATATGGGAATGATGGTCTTTCGCATCTCTCGTTCCAGCGCTTCAACCATGGCGAGAATCGATTGCGGATCTTCGATATCCCGGTTCACGCCGCCTACGCGGTTCATGGAGTAGTTGACCCGGTTGCCGGAGATTGCCTGGAGCACGTCCATTACCTTTTCACGAATTTCGAAGCAGGTCATGAACATGGTCTTGAATCCCATGAGCTTGGCAGCGATGCCCGCCCACAATACGTGCGAATGCAGCCTCTCGAGCTCCCCCATCACCACGCGGATGTACTGCGCCCTGGGTGGCGGCGTGAAGCCCGTCAGCTTCTCCATTGCCTGGCACAGCGTGAGCGTGTGGATGAAGGAGCAGATACCGCATACGCGCTCCATCAGCGCGATGACTTGGATGTAGTTGCGCGTCTCGGCCAGATGCTCGATGCCGCGGAAGTTGAACCCGATTTCCAACTTCGCATCTCTGACGGTTTCACCCTCGCAGATCATGCTCAGCTTGTACGGCTCTTCCAGGCCGGGATGATAAGGACCCATGGGGATCTCATAGCTCATTGCACGACCTCCTTCTGCAGATTCACGCCGCATACGCCGCCTTCGCGCAGCAGCAGCGGCTCGTATCCGCGTCCTCTGAAATCGATTCGGTACTCTTCGTGAACCTCGCGCTCGATCCAGTCCGCTGCTTCGCAGAGGTCGTAGATGCTCTCCATCGTGTTTCCCGCAATCGGAAAATCGAAACCAAGAAGGTTGCCCATCAGATCCCAGTGATACTCAAGACGAAAGCCGCCGTTGGCCGCCAATTCGTAGGTAGTGATGGTGATGAATCGCGCTCCCACGGCATTCATGGCGCGTGCGACGTCGCGCACAATCAGGCCGGAACCGCAATACCAGAGGGCCCCGCCTCTTTCTGTGTAGGCGGCACGTTCCGAATCGATCAAAGCGTCGGGGATGATTTCAGTGCTGCTCATTGCGGGCCTCCAGGGCATGATCGATCACGGGAGCTGGCGTTTTCGCCACCGCCGTCGCTGCAGATTTGGGCGCAGGCGCTTTGCGCTTCACGATGTAGGTTTTCTTCAGTTCGCCCTGTTGACAGTAGATTGGCGGGCAGGCAGAGTCCTGGCTGAGAGCGTGCTTGGTTCGTCCCTCTTTCAGCGCATGTTCAGCACATCCCTCGACGCAGCGGCCGCAAAAGGTGCATTGGCCCGGATCGTATCCCCAGGTAAACTCGCCCTTGCCGGCTTGATAGGTAATGGCGCGCGAGGTGCAGCGGAATTTGCAGATGGCGCAGCCGGTGCAGAGTTCTGGGTCGAACTGCACTAGACCGCGAAAGCGCTGAGTGACCTCTGGGCGCGCGGGGAAGAGCAGGGTTCGCGAGCCGCCCCAGAAGTTCTTCCACAGCATGGTCAGGATACTCATGATCTAAGCCTCATGAAGAGCGCGGAGGAGACCGCTAGAACCGCGAAGATGATGGTGCATTGCCAATAGAAGCGAACCGTGGTGTCGATCGCCAACCGGGCCGTGGCCGCTGCGAGAGCGGACAGCAGCAGCACAATGCCGAAAGAGAGTGCCACGAACACCAGTACCGAGACTCCCCAGAAGGCCAGCTGCGGGGCAATCAGCGTAGCGACGAGCCCAGTGGCTGCGACCCACTCCAGTCCGTGAGCAAGCTCCCACATGGCCAGTTCCGGTCCCGCAAATTCAACCATGGGTCCCGAGTAAATCTCCTGTTCGGCATTCGGCAGCGAGAACGGATTGAGGTGCAGCTTGGCCGGCAGGCAGATCAGGATGGCCAAAATTCCAACCCAGCGCAGTGGTGTGGCCGACGCTTGTGCAAGCGCCTCCAGCCGGAACGTATGCTGTGATGCCGCGACAGAAATGATCGCGAGCAGAAAGACGACGTTATAGGAAAGGCTGAGCACAGCCTCACGTGCCGAACCAATCTCGCCGAAGATCGAGCGCGATGTGAATCCGGCCGCGATCATGCAGATCGAGGGGACTTCAAGCAGCGCGAGCAGGAGGATCAAGTCGCCCTGAAAGCCACCGGAGGAGGGAAGCACAGGCAACAGGCCAACTGCGCCGGCAGCGGTCGAGACTGCGATCAGTGGCCAGGCGCGCATCAGCCCGCCGGCAATACCTTCGCGTTGCGGCGTATCCTTTCCCAGGAGTTTGATGAAGTCGTAGAACGGTTGCATGAAGGGTGGCCCGATACGGCCCTGCATCATCGCGACAGACTTGCGCTCAACCCAGAGAAAGAACCACGCTGCCGGAACAGCAAAAAGAATCCCAGGAAAAATCAGCAGGCGTGCGAGAGCGGTGAGAAGACTCATGCCTGCACCTCGACTGGTGTCTCAGCGAGAGCTGCTTGTGCGACTCTGTTTCCGCGTTCCGCCAGAATCTCCGCTGCCTTGGCAACGCCCTGAATGATGGCATCGGGACGCGGTGGGCATCCGGGGACGAACACGTCCACCGGAATATGCTTGTTCAAGGGACCGTCAAGCGTACGGCTGTCAATGAACACATTCGTCGTCGCCGGGCACGAGCCGATTGCAACCACCGCTTTCGGTCCGCACACTTGTCCGTAGACGGTTTTGATCGCACACACGGCGTTCTTTGTTACTGGGCCAGTCACGCAGAGAATGTCCGCATGCCGCGGGCTTCCCTCGAGACGTACACCCAACTGCTCGGCGTCATAACGGGGCGTAAGCGCGGCAACGATCTCGATGTCACAACCATTGCAGCTTCCGGAGTTCAGGTGGAAGAGCCATGGACTGCGTCTCCGGCAATAGCACATCAATCGGTTCCAGAGGTTCATAAGCGCCCCCATTGCAGCAGATCCAGAACATTGGGCCAGATCCCCGCGATCAGCAGAATCGCAACTAGCACCACGATCGCGCCGCGAAGGGCCACGGGCTCTCGCGATTCCTGATCAGCAACCGGATCGGCGGCCTGGGGCGGTCCCCACCAGTTGCGTGTCAGCGCTAGTACATATGCGATCAGCGCGAGGATGGACGACACTACAAATATTCCCAGCAGAAATGGCGAAACCTCCAACGCTGACTGGTAAAGCCTCCAGCGACCAAGGAATCCAATCGTCGGCGGAACTCCCAACATCGCCAGCATTCCGAAGAGGAAGCCGAAAGCGCTCACCGGATATTTGCCGGCCAACGCCGCCGCTGCACCCTCGAGTGCTCCATCCGCTTCGGGCGTGCTCAAGCAGGCAAACAGCAGCGTCTTTGCGAGTGCGTGGGTGCACGCGGCCAACATGGCGCCGGACGTGCCGAGTTCTGTCGCGCAGGTCAGGCCAAGCAGCAGGAACCCCCCATCCTCAATTGTCGATAGTACGAGCAGACGCTTCAGGCTCCTCTGCGAGAGCATCAACAGCGCTGCAATCAAGGAGGTTGCTGCCGCGATGCCGAGAATCAGCCCAGACGGTGTCAGCAGGGTCGGATTCATTTGCGACGCCATCCAGAATTCGCCGAAGGCGGCCATGTCGACGACAGCGATCACCAGACCCAGCACCAACACTGGCACTTCATCGGCGATCGACAACAACCAGAACAGCAGCGGGACGGCCGCCAGCTTGACCAAGATGCCGGTGAGCAGCAGCGCGCGGCCCCAGGCTAGGTTCGGCGTGTTGGTGAGAAATTCGCTGGCAACAACGGAGAAACCCGACAGCAGTACGACGCTCAAATAGGTCAGCTTCCCTGACGTGGATCGCGCGGTGAGCCAGACGCGCACCACGGTCATCAATGCGGCCAGTTCGAGCAGCCCAATGCGCAGCCATGGATTCGATACCGCCAAGCCGCCCGCCGAGAGCGCGCCCACTACCGGCATCCAAAGCCACAGAGCAGGTCCATGCGCAGCCACCTTCTTCAGCGCCGCGAAAAACAGACCTGCGGCGGCAAGGCCGATTGCGACAACCAGCAGCAGTGGTGCGCGGTGCACCTCAACACCCTCATGCCCGGTCATCGCCGTGCTCGGCCAAACCCACGTTAGAAGCGCAAAGAGAGCTGGCGCCATGATCAACATCAGAATGAGCGCCCATCGCTCCAGCCAGCCAACCACGAATCCAAGGCCTCGTGACGTCGCTTCGATCCCGGCCCACAATCCAAGGTATCCGCGATCCACATTCGTCCAGCGGAAGAACGAACGCCAGTTTTGCAGAAAAATTTCGGAGAAGTCGCCCGCGGTCAGTCGCGCTTGGCTCGAAAGCGGCTCGCCACCTGTAAACACGCCGCCGCCAGCCCCCGCCAGAGCCGCACCGCCGCCGGCGGTTGCTGCCACAGGATGCGCTACGTACGCGAGGACATAAATGGCGCCTCCCACCAAGACGCTAACCAACGCAAGCACCAGCCCACCCATCGTTGAGAAGCTGCCCGCGTCTGTCGAGAGCCCGAGCCACGTGACGTGTACTCCAGCGCCAAGGGTCAGTGTGCGCACAATCGGATTCAGCAGGTAATTGACCGCGAGCTGCGGCGCAACGCCGAGAATAATGCTTCCACCGGCCAGTAGCCCCATTCCCCATACCATCGAAGCGGGGGGGTCGTGCGCGTCGGCCGTATTCTCGGTTGGAGGACCAAGGAATACCGCGCTTGTCGCCTTCACGCCGATGAATACGGTACCCAGACTTGCGGCCCAGGCGATCATTGCCGGAACTGCCCAGCCCGACTCCAGTGCAGCCGCATAAAGCATCCACTTGCTCGCGAACCCGCTCATGAGCGGAATACCCATCATGCTGCCCACGCCGATTAGCCAACTGAGGGTTGTCCGCGGCATCCGCTGCGCAAGTCCTCCGAGCTGATTCATGTCGCGCGTGCCCGCCGCATGCTGTACCGAACCAGCCGTGAGGAACAATCCACCTTTGAAGAAGCCGTGATTCAGGCAGTGCAGAAGGGCGGCGGTAATCGCCAGGGGAGTGCCGATACCAATGCCCATCATCATGTAGCCGATCTGGCTCACGGTGGAGTAGGCAAGCATGCGCTTCAAGTCACTTTGGACCATGGCGTACATCACGCCTACAGCCATCGTGACGGTGCCAATCCAGACGACCGTTGTGCCCCATGCCGCCGGCCACGCGCCGAAGCTGTGCATGCGCGCTGCAAGGTAAACTCCGGCTTTTACATAACAAGCCGCGTGCAGCAAAGCACTGACCGGGGTAGGAGCTGCCATAGCCTCCGGAATCCAGGTATGCAGCGGGACCTGTACCGACTTCGCAACCAGCGCTACCAGCATCAACACAAACACTCCGCTGGTAAATGCCTGCGCAACCTTCGGATCAGTCCACAGCGCGCTGCCGGTGCGGTGATAGATCATCAGGATCGCAGCCAGCAGCCCATAGCCCGCGATGTGGGTCATGAGCAGGACCTTGCGGGCGCCGTTCACAGCTTCCTGGTTCGTGTACCAGAAGCCGACCAGCGAGAACGAGCAAAGCCCGACCAGTTCCCAGCAGCCATAGAGCGCAAAGAGGTTTGCGCAGTACACTAGCCCAACGAATCCGGCGATAAAGACCAGCATCGTTGCATAGAAGCGAGTGGCGGACTTGTCATGCGCCATATAGCCGACTGAGTAGAGCAGAACGAAACCGCCAATGCCGGTGCCCATCAATGCGAACAACACGCTCAATGCGTCCACATGAATCGCGATCATTGCAGGCAAATTCCATTCACGAACCGCGAAGTCGATCGCCTGACCGCCATAGACATATGGCGCCGTTGCGATTACAGCGAGCAAAGAGGGAAGACAGAAAAGAATGGCGAGGATCCCCTTTGCTTTTGCGGAGCAGAAGCGCGCTACCAGAAGCTGAAAAATGGCACCTAACAGCAACGAGCACGGCGCAACCAGAATCAGGGTTACGGCTGTCATGCTTCGAATGGTAGGCGGGGATATATCCGTTTGATGTGATGGGCTTCACATGGCAGCTCTCATCGAAAACCCTGCTCTTTTGCATACCGCAATGCGGTAGTAGATTCAGAAAACAAGAATCTGCAATGATTTACATACCGCCTATCTGTCGTGTGCGGAAACAAAATTTCGCCCCCGTTGAAGGATCAAATCCGCCGTAACTCGGAGCAGTTCAGCTGTGATCGTTCGCGATCGTCTCGATTACACTTCTCCGCCGATGCCCCGAGATTCATAGCCAGGCAGCTTTCCCGCTCTTCGGGATTCTTTGGTCCGATCATGGCTGGCTCATGGATCGCAATAACACGAAACTGAACGCATTCGCTGTTTGCAACTGACGTCGACAGATCGTGTTTTGAAGTCGGAGATCCTAAAGGGGCCAGGGCGAAAGTCCGAGAGCGAGGCAGACTTTGCGAGGGGAATGTCGAGCGAATCCGTTCGAAAAGAGTCGTTCTCGCGCGTCTGCACCGTCAACACCGTGTATTTCTAGACTTCGCTCGAAGCGGGACTTGCGGAGATCTTCCGAATGCTTTCGCCCAGAGAACTTGTGGTCGTCGGCGTTCTCCCCGAGATTCAGATGGAGCGGATGGGAATGCCAGCCGATATTTTCAGCACCCGCACCGAGAACGAGATCATCTCAGTGCTGCAGCAAGACGTCTTCAAGGATGCTCAAATCGCACGACCAACACCTGAGGCTGCCTGGGCTGCCGGTATGCCACGCGCTACACTCGCCACATTTCAAGACGCGCCAACCCACCTGGCTTCAATCTTCGGGGGATGCAACAACGTCTGCAGCACCACGCAGTACTGCTCAGTCTTCTCCTGCAACAAGCGTAGCTGCTCAGCCGTTGCCACCGGAGCGTCAATCTCGAACGTCATCCGCATCTCGCCGAAGCCGACCGGAACTTCCTTCGAAATTCCCAAAGTTCCGCTCAGGTCCATGTCGCCCTCGACTGTCACAGCGATATGCTGCGTTTCGATTCCCATAGCTGTCGCCACAAGCTGGCATGTGAGCTGAGCGCATGCAGCCAGGGCGCCCAGCAGCAGATCGCCTGAGCATGCCGCCGTCCCTGATCCACCAACGCCGCTGTGCGCTTCAGCCTGGTAAATGGCTCGCCCGATATCCACAGAACACGATAGCGGCGTATTCGTCTCGCCTCCTTTGGCGGTAAGTGTGATGCGCGAGCACTTCGGATCTTCTCGATAGTGCTCCTTGAATGGCTTTTGTAGTGCTCTAATATCGACGACTGCTTTACTCACTCGACCTCCAATAGAAAGTTGATAGCCGTATGAAAGGATCCCGGCTAGATTCCGAACCTCTCCCGATACTCGCTCGGCGAGATACCCGTGTGCCGTTGAAATAAAGAACGGAAGAATGCAACATCCTGATATCCGACGGCATAGCTGATCTCCTGCATATTCCTGTGATTGCTCTCCAGCATTCTTTTTGCTGCCGCAACCCGCAGTTTCTGCAAATAGATCAGAGGACTATCGCCCGTTGCCTGCTTGAAACGGCGTACGAAGTTCCGCACGCTCATGCCTACGCGCTCTGCCGGATCTTCCAAAGCAAATGTCCTGGAAAAATTCTTGTGAATCCAATCCTGGGCTTTTGAGATCACGTCATCGTCGTGGTCCGTCTTCAGCGGAACGATTGCGAAGCCTGCCTGCCATGCGCGCGGCATCTCAATCAGCAGCGCCTTCGATGTCTGCATCGCCACTTCGTGACCACAGAACCTCTCAACCAGGTAGATGGCCAAATCGAGCGATGCATTCACACCACCCCCGCAGTAAAAGCCGCGATCCTCGGTGACCATCAGCTCCGGCATCCACTTCACACGCGGATACTTCTCGCGGAAACGTTCTGCCAGTCCCCAGTGGGTCGTGGCGCGTTTGCCGTCCAGCAGCCCGGCTGCGGCAACAAGGCCAACACCCGAGCACACGCTGGCAATCGCTACTCCGTGTGTGCTGCGCCGTTTGAGCCAGGGCACAATCGCCGCATTGCGTTCCAGTACATCATCGACGCTCACGCCCGTCGTCGGAACGAAGATTAGATCGGTTTTCCCTACATGCTTCAACCCGACATTTGGCGAAATGCGGATGCCTCCATCACATGTCACTGGGCCACCATCCGCGGTGGCAGTTGTAACGCGAAACGCGGGATCCACCTTGGCGCCGGTTAGCGTATTCCACAACCAGCCCGCATGACGGAATACCTCCATCGGTCCAATCGCTGTAGACGAAAACATCTGGTCCAGGAGAAGGACCGTGATCTCTTTCATGTCGTGCCTCGAATTTGAACAGGCCCAGGCCGAAGTCGGAGGGAATGGCCTAAGAACCTACTTACAATGGCATATCTGCCATCTTGCTGCAAGATCGTTTGTGACGGAATCTTGAATCATCCCCCGAATCTGCGCCGGCAGATTCTGCAAGAGAGGTTTGTTCTCGCTCGCTGATGCGCAGTTGCAAAATGATCGCAAAGCTTAGACCGAAGTTGTCGCCCGTTTCAGATTCGGTGATCAACGGAGTTCCCGTTTCGTTCACCGCCGAACGACTCTAGCGTTCACAACTTCTCTCGCAAAAGTGGTGCCTCGTCTATGGTCCGGAACCTCGTGCACCGCGGCACGCGTGTGCCCACGTCAACGAGCGCAATCATTTGCCGCAATCACAAACAAGTCAACAGAAGGAGAAATACGATGTCACGTTTGAATCACATAATTTGCAGCTCTGCAAAGGTTGTTCTTGCTCTCCCCATCGTCATCAGCTTCACCGGCGCAAAGCACATGCTCGCGCAGGAGCCTTCACACGAGTCTCATCACGCTTCGGCGCAGCTTGTTCAGGACGTTCGCAGAGCAACAGAGAAGTTTCTCGATGTGAACAATGCCACACAGGCCGGATACGGTCCGGCATTTGGCTGCGTCACAGGCCCTGATCATGGCGCGATGGGCATCCACTATGTGAATGGTCAGCTTGTCGGTGACCGGAAAATCGAACTCGAGTATCCCGAGGCCTTGATCTACGAACCGGTGGGGAACGCCCGCAAACTTGTCGGTGTTGAATACATCGTGGATGCGGCAACCTGGATGAAGTACAACCCGGCGCCGCCGACACTTGATGGTCAGGACTTTCAGTTCGTTGCCGCGCCCAATCGCTTCCAGCTTCCCGACTTCTTCGAGTTGCATGTCTGGGCATGGCGCGACAACCCGAACGGCGCGTTTGTGGACTGGAACAATAAAGTTACTTGCGAGCAGCTGCACGTTCAGGAAGAGTAAGCCTCTCCTGTTCACTGGTGTCCCGCGTCGACTGATCCGGCGCGGGGCTTCGCTGTTCAATAGCGATCAAAACCAGCGCTTCCTTTTGAAGTAAACCAGGATGGAGATGGTCGAAACCGCCATCAGCGCTACGGCATAATCGGTTCCGTGAGGGTTGTTCGCCCACGGCAGCTTCAGGTTCATGCCGAAGAATCCGGTGATGATCACCAGGGGCAGCGCCACCGTCCCCCATATCGTTAGCACCTTCATGACTTCATTGGTGCGGTTCGCAACCGCAGACAAGTAGATATCAAGCGCTCCTGATAAGAGGTCACGATATGTCTCGATCATATCGACCGTGCGAATGATGTGGTCGTATACATCGCGAAAGTATGGATCGAGGTCGTCGCCGAGAAGGCCTTTTTCGCGGCGCATCAATGCATTGACAACCTCCCTCATGCCGGCGGCTACACGGCGAAATTCAATCAGCTTCCGTTTAAGCGCGAAAATCCGCGCCAGGGTCTCCGGATCGGGCTGCTCGAGGACCACATCCTCGATCTCCGAAATCTCATCGGCCAGCTTGTCCAGAACCGGCTGATAACCATCCACAATCTGATCCACGATCATGTAGAAGAGCCGGTCGAGGCGATCCGTTTTCTCTTCTCGGGCGCGTGCGCGCACACTCTCGATCACGACCGCATCCGCGTTACGAACGGAGATCAGAAAGTCGGGCCCGAGGAAGAGATCAATGTCATCGAAATCAAGCTCAGCCGCGTCATGAATGTGCTTCAGGACGGTGAAGATGTAGTGATCGTGTTCTTCTGTCTTTGGTCGCTGCGGGCGATGGCGGCAGTCCTCGATTTGCAATTCATGCAGTTCGAACCGCCGCGCCAGTTCGTCGAGTTCCGGCGACGCGGGATCGGCAACATCAAACCAGTTGATATGCGAAATGACAGGATCCATGCATGCCAATTCTAAAGTGTTAGACCCGCGGGAATGGAACGAGCCTAGTTGTGCTTGCCCTTCCACTCCGAATACGGACCCTGGAAGTCTTCGATCCCATCCGTCCTGAAGTTCCAGAGCCGAGTCGCTACCTCATCGATCAGGTCGTGGTCGTGCGTCACCAGCAGCACCGTCCCCTCGTATCTCTGCAACGCGATGTTCAGCGCATTGATCGACTCGAGATCGAGGTGGTTCGTCGGCTCATCGAAGATCAGGATGTTCGGTTTCGTCAGGATTAGTTTGCAGAACACGAGGCGTGCTTGCTCTCCCCCTGACAATGCCTTGGTCGGCTTCTCGCCTTCTTCTCCGGAGAACAGCATTTGCCCCAGAATTCCGCGGATCTCCTCCACGTGCGCATCCGGCTTCCAGCGGTGCAGCCACTCGTTCACGGTCAATCCATGCTCGATGGTGGCTCCCACATCCTGCGGGAAGTAGCCGATCTGCGCTTCGTGTCCCCAGAACACGCTTCCCGAGTCAAGCGTGAAGTCTTTCTCGGCGAGTCCTGGATAGTTCGCCAGCAGACACTTCAGCAGCGTCGTCTTGCCCGCGCCGTTGCGTCCCATCAGGCAGACCTTTTCGCCGCGCAGAACGTTGGCGCTGAAACCATCGATGACCTTCAGGTCATCATAGAACTTGGTCAAGTGCTTGAACTCGAGCACATGTTTGCCGCTCGGTCGCACCTGGTCGAACTTGATGAACGGCCGCTGGATGTTCGATCGCGCCAGTTCGTTCGTCTGCAGGCGCTCCACCTCCTTGCGCCGGCTGGTTACCTGTGATGAGCGCGTGCCCGCCGCGAATCGCGCAATGAACTCATTCAACTGCGCGATCTTCTTTTCGCGCTGAGCATTCTGCGACTCAAGTGTGGATCGAATCTGCGTCTTTGCCATCACCATCTCGTCGTATCCGCCCGTGTAGGTGATGATCGTCTGATAGTCGATGTCAGCAGTATGTGTCGTCACGCTGTTCAGAAAGTGGCGGTCGTGCGATATCGCAATCAGCGTCCCGTCGTATCCGTTCAGAAAATCTTGAAGCCAGTGCACTGAGTCGAGGTCGAGGTAGTTTGTCGGCTCGTCCAGCAGCAGCGCTTCCGGCTTGCCGAAGAGCGCCTGCGCAAGCAGCACGCGCACTTTCTGCCCACCCTGCAATTCACCCATCTTCCGATCGTGCAGATCTTCACGAATGTCGAGGCCGTCCAGGAGCACAGCGGCGTCGCTCTCCGCCGTATAACCATCCTCGTCGCCAATGGTGCCTTCTAATTCGCCCAGCCGCATGCCGTCTTCATCGGTCATCTCGGGTTTCTCATAGATCCGGTCGCGCTCCTCGAGAGCAGCCCACAAAGGCTTGTTGCCCATGATGACGGTATCGATCACGCGGTAGTTGTCGAAAGCGAACTGATCCTGCCGTAGCACTCCGAGCTTGCGCGGGCGCACCACCGTTCCCTTCTGCGCTTCAAGTTCTCCTGTGAGGACCTTCATAAAGGTGGACTTGCCGGAACCATTGGGACCGGTCAGTCCATAACGCCGTCCCGGCGTGAACGTGACCGTCACGTCTTCAAAGAGGATCTTCGAGCCGTATCGCATTTCTACATTGCTTACACTCAGCATCTGATTCGTATTCCTGTACGCGGACCGCACCGCATCGACGGCTCCATCGGCCCTTCAAATTCAAATTGGCTCAGAGTTTCAGGGCGCGTGAATCAGCCTGGCCCTCAAGAACTGCTGCACTCCCAGTTTCTCACAATGTGGCGGGAGGCGCTTCCTCGGGATATTGGCCGTCAGGCGCGACAAAACCGACATAATTCATTTCTCGCCATCGCAAGCATGAACAAATGCGGTACGCGGAGATGAACAGATAGCGTTTACCTGATGTATCTTTGAGCACACTCGCGTTTCCACTGAAGTAAAACCCTTTACTTCTATATCCAAAACGAATCACTTTAGTGTGCGCAAACGCGAAACCTTCAACCATCCTCTTCCGTCGAAGGCAGTATAACGGCAACATTGAAGCAAGTTGTTGAGTGTCTTGAAATGCTGATCAATTCTGTAAGATGCTCCCTTGAGTTGCGCGACCCGGCAAAGGGCCGTGCTCTGTTCGCCAACGCAAACGATCCATAACAAAGACTAGCAATGGCTGGACGTGATGCTCGTCTCCGGGTAGTCGGGCGGCAATGGCACTGTTCAGCCGTAGTGATTCCCGAAACACCAGGTAAGAACACGTGGCGGGGCGACGCATCGCCCTATGGCTTACGACGCCGCCCTGTGCGGTGCGTTTTGGCGTGTGCGGAAGACGTTTCGCGCAAATGCCGGAGGTGCGCCTGCTCCGCTCCCTTACACCCGGTTTCGCGGACGAACGCTTCACCCGCATGCCGGGCTTTTCAGGAGGACGAATGAAAGTCACAAAATACGCACTCAGCCTGCTACTGCTGAGTCTCTTATGCGCTGTATCGGCATGGGCGCAGGAGAATGCAGAACTCAAGGGAACGGTCACCGATCCATCTGGCGCCGTGGTTCCCCAAGCCACAATCACCATCACCAACACCTCAACCGGAGAAATCAAGACGACAACCAGCAATGGAGCGGGTCTCTACGATTTTTCCAACCTTCATATCGGCACTTATAACCTCAAAGTCGATGCCAAGGGCTTCAATCCCGCCCAGACCAATGGCATCGTCATGAACGTTGCTTCGACGGTTCAGCAGAATGTCACGCTTACCATCGGAGCCGGCGTGCAGACCGTCACTGTTGAAGCAGACGCAATGCACCGCAAACCGAAACCAACGAGGTCAGCAACCTCATCACCGGGCAGCAGATTACCCAGCTCGCCACCAACGGCCGCAACATGGTCTCGCTCACCACGCTAGGCACTGGCGTTTCGAACAATCTGGGATCGTTCAACGGCGTCACCGCGCAGGGCAGCGGATTCGGGCTCAGCTTCAACGGGATGCGTCCCGACCATAATGACTGGCTGATCGACGGCGGCGAAGCCTACGATCGCGGAAGCGGCGGCAAGTTCGACCTGATGCCATCGCCCGATGCTCTTGCTGAATTCCAGACCCTCAGCAGCAACTACAGCCCCGACTACGGTATTGCCTCCGGCGGCACTGTCACCATGGTCGTCAAATCCGGATCAAAGAACTACCACGGTGCGCTCTGGGAGTTCAATCGCAACGACGCCTTCGATGCGGCCAACTACTTTGCCAAGCGTAACCACAGCCCGACTCCGGAACTGCGCCTTAACATCTTCGGCGGCAACATCGGCGGTCCGGCATTCATCCCCGGCATCTACCCCAAGGATCGTAGCCATACATTCTTCTTTGTGAATGAGGAATGGCGTCGATTTATCAACGGCGTCAATCCCAGCCCGACCAACACCGTTCCTGCTTCCAACTTTCCGACCGCGGGAGCAGATCTCGTTTACACGCCCTGGGGCAAGGGAACGACCCCTGTGGTTCCGGTCACCAGCGACCCTGCGAAGCTGGCGATCTACGCGCAGGATGGCCTCACCGCCGGTCAGCCGTTCCCGGGAAATAAAATTCCCGCCAACCTGCTCGACCCCAATGCTGTCCTGTTCATGCAGACAGGGAATATCCCCAAGCCGAACACCGGCACCCCCGACAACCCGCAGTACATCGCATCGCCGAAGCAGCCCACATATGTGCGTGAAGATGTGGTCCGCATCGATCATGACCTCAACCAGAAAATGCACCTAATGGGTCACTGGATTCACGACCAGATGTCGCAGACCATCATCCCCACCATGTGGAGCGGCGATAGCTACGACACCATTGGCGACGTCTTCCAGAACCCGTCTTGGTCTTCCGTAATTCAACTCTCTCAGACGCTGTCGCCGAATCTGTTGAACGAAACCTCGCTCGACGTGAACGGCAACACAATCAACATCACCCCCATCTCCGCCGGGGGAGCTTCCTATGTCCAGCCGCAGGGTTGGAACGCCGGCAGCTTCTTCCAGGGCAACAACCCCCTTAACCGCCTGCCGCAGGTCAGCTTCGGTGCACCGCTCGGCACAACGTGGACCGAAATCTATTGGCCGTGGCACAACTCGTTCCTCGATTACCAGATCCGTGACGACCTGACGTGGAACCGGGGAAAGCACAGCTTCAAGTTCGGCTTCTCGTACATGCGCATCGACAAGAACCAGCAGCTTCAGGCCGATACGCAGGGCGACTACTCCTTCGGCACCGACTTTTCGGGGGATTCGTACCTCAACTTCCTCCTCGGTTTTGCCGACAGCTACAGCCAGTTGCAGAGTCTGAATACCGAACATTGGCTCAACAATACTTACTCAATGTATGGCCTCGATAACTGGCATATCACGCCGCGGCTCACGCTGAATCTCGGGCTGCGCTGGGATGTGCTGCCGCACGTATATGAGAAGAACAACCAGGTCGCGAACTTCGTTCCGAGCGACTACGACCCGGCGGCTGCCGCAGTCCTCGATTCTTCCGGCGCAATCTGCACCAGAGTTTCGGCGAGCTGCCCGATCGTCAGTCCGGCTCTGACGACTTACAACGGAGGTACGTTCTATCTGAACGGCATTCAACTCGCCGGACAAAATCACTTCCCTCGCGGCATTGTGAAAAACGACTACTTCACATTGCAACCGCGTATCGGCTTCGCATGGGATGTCTTCGGCTCAGGCAAGACTGTTCTTCGCGCCGGGTTCGGCCAGTTCTACGAGCGCATCCAGGGAAACGACATCTACGGCGCTGCCACCAACCCGCCGTTTGCCTATCATCCTTCGGCAAACGCGGTTTATTTCTCCAGCCCCACAACCAGCGCAATCACAGGCGGGACCGCGGCTACGCCAACCTTTCCGGCTGGCATGCAGAGCCTCAGCTACTACTATCCCAATCCGGCAACTGCGCAATACAGCCTCGGCATTCAACAGCAGCTCGCGCCCTCTGTAATGTTCGTGATGCAATATGTGGGCTCCGCAGGCTGGAACCAGTCTGATGAGCGCAACATCAACACGCTGCAGCTTGGCGACACCGCAGATCGTCAGGCTGTGGCTAATGGATTAACGAATGCAAACCTGCATCGTCCGTTCCTGGGCTACTCCGGAATCACCCAGATCGAGAGCGCAACCAACCAGAACTACAACTCGTTCCAGACCAGCCTCCGGTGGGATAACAAGCACAACCTGACCATGCAGTTCTCCTATACCTGGTCGCACGAGATCGACATTCAGAGCGGCGATCTCGGATCGACCAACATCGCGGGATCGGGTGGCACCGTCTCAAATCCCTTCAACCTGCGCTACGACCGCGGCTCCGGCGTTCTGGACCGGCGTCATATCTTCAACGCGAACTACGATTACCGCTTGCCTTTTTGGCGGAAGAGCGGCAATTTCCTCGAGCACGGAATTCTCGGCGGATGGGAACTCTCCGGCGTGACCGTTGCGCAATCGGGATCTCCGATAAACGTAACTTACTCGCCCGATACGCTCGGCCTCGGCGGCGGCACAACCAACCGCCCCGATCGCATTGGCAATCCGCGCAATGCACCGAAGAGCGTCGATCAGTGGTTCAACACTTCCGCGTTTGCGGCTCCGCTTGCTCCATGGCAGGGTGGCGCCAACCAGGGGTTCGGCACCTCAGGCAAGGACGCTGTCGTAGGCCCCGGACTCTTCAACTGGAACCTCGCTCTGTTCAAGAGCATTCCGTTCTCCGGCAAAGAGAACCCGCATCTTGAGCTTCGCGTCGAATCCTTCAACACCTTCAACCACACGCAATTCAACGGTGTCGACACCGGCTTTACCGACGGCAACTTCGGACAGGTAACCAGCACCTACGATCCGCGTGAACTGCAGTTCGGCGGTAAATTCGTCTTTTAGCTCGCTTAACAACAAAGGCGCGATGGCCAACCAGCCGTCGCGCCTTTTCTGTCGCCAATGAAAGAATCGGACTAAGGGATTCCCAGCAACTTGTGCGTCTGCAGGCTGAGACGCCACCTCGGATGCGCCATGCAATACTGCAGTGCCAGTTGCGTATTGCGTTCCCGCTCCGGCCCATCCATCGGCTGCAAGAAAAAATTCCGAAACTCCAGCCCTTCAAACTTCTCCGGCAGTGCGTTCGTCTGCGGAAACACAAGCTTCAATTCATCGCCTGAAGTCTGAACGAGCGCCGCCCCTGCTTTTGGGCTGACGCAGATCCAGTCGAGTCCTGCCGGAGCCGCAATCGTCCCATTCGTTTCAACTGCAATTTCGAACTCATGCACGTGTAGTGCATCGATCAGCTCTCGATCGATTTGCAGCAGCGGCTCTCCACCAGTGCAAACCACAAACCGCGCTCCGGCCGGATGCTCCGGAGGCCACTGAGCAGCGATCGCCTCGGCCAGATCCTCTGCCGTTTCGAAGCGACCTCCACCCGGCCCATTCACCCCAACGAAATCCGTATCGCAGAACTGGCAGATTGCCGACGCACGATCGCTCTCCCGTCCCGACCACAAATTACATCCCGCAAACCTGCAGAACACCGCCGCCCGCCCGGTCTGGGCGCCTTCGCCTTGCAGCGTATAGAAAATCTCTTTGACAGCGTAGCTCATCGCGCAGGGTAGGGAAGCGGATCGTCGATCCCGTTTTCCTTGAACCCCTTTCTCCTCAATAAACACGAGTCGCACTGACCGCACGGCTTGCCATTCATTCCAGGGTCATAGCAACTGCTCGTCAAGCTGTAGTCCACGCCGAGTTCCATCCCTCGTTTGATGATTTGCGCCTTCGTCAGATGCATCAGAGGCGCATGAATGGTGAGCTTCTGTCGCCCTTCCACTCCTGCCTTCGTAGCCAGGTTCGCCATCTCCTCATAGGCGGCAATGAACTCCGGCCTGCAATCGGGATAACCGCTGTAGTCGAGCGCGTTCACTCCTATGAAAATGTCTTGTGATCCCAACACCTCGGCCCAAGCCAGCGCGAACGACAAAAAGATGGTGTTTCTGGCCGGCACATACGTAATCGGAATTTCATGCCCCATCTCCTCGCTGCTGCGACCCTTGGGAACAGCAATGTCGTCCGTCAACGCTGACCCTCCAAAAGCACGTAAATCAATGCTAACGATACGGTGTTGAGCCACATTCAATGCCTGCGCAACCCGCCGTGCTGCTTCCAGTTCGAAACTGTGCCGCTGCCCGTAAGAGAACGAAAGCGCATTGACCACGTAACCCTCACCGGATGCGATCGCGGCTGCTGTCGCCGAATCCAATCCACCGCTCAGGAGCACAACCGCTGGTTTTTTTGGTGCACGAGAAGACATTTCTATTGATGGTAAAGCCATGGGTGTCTCAGAATAAATCCCATCATTCCCCGAGAGCAGCCACTTTCCTGCATCTCACTCTTTGAACCGACTGAACTTTCCGGTCCCGCTCGCAACCCTTCCCGACCGCCAAGCCAAGACTCCCCGGAGGTCATCGCGTGCGAATCTCAATTGCGGCTGCCTTGCTCGCCCTATCCCCAGCAGCGCTCTTCGTCACATCAACTCGGGCCCAAGCCCCGGAAGCAGACGGACCCAACCCGATCCGCGCAACAGTCACGCGCGCGACTCCGATACAGGATGCGCTCTCATCGCTTGAGATTCTCCTGGAGCAAACGCGCAAAGCCGGCGACCGCAAAGCCGAGGCGAACGTCCTCGGAGCCATTGCAAGCTCCTACAACGCGCTCCGCCAGCAGCAGAGAGCCATCCAGGAATTCCAGGCGGCTCGTACCATCTGGCATCAACTCGGCGACGCCGAACATGAAGCCACCACCGTCGCACATATCGGAGACGTCTACCGAGGTTGGGGATTCCCGGAGCAGGCAAATCGGTATTATCGTGACGCGCTGGGCATTTATCCAGCGTCGGACAAAGCTGGACGCGGCGCCACCCTGAATAATGTGAGCCTGACGTATTTCTCTCTCAACAACAAGAAGAAATGTGTGGAGAGCCTGAACGAAGCTCTCTCCATTTTCCGCGAACTTCACGACCACCGCGGCGAGGCCCTGGCGCTCGCCAATCTCGGTGCCGCCTACGTCTTTCTCGTCAATGATTCCTTGAAGGCGATCGACATTCTTCAGCAGGCGATCACCAAGCTTGAAATCCTTGACGATCGAGATTCCGAAGCTGGCGCCCTCGACAAGATGGGGGTTGCGTGGCATAACCTTGGCAAGTCCGAAATGGCTGGGCTAAGCTTCCAGCACGCCCTTGAGCTCTTTCATGCAGCGGGTGACGCACAGGGCGAAGCATCGGTGCGGAAGCATATGCGAACTCTTGGCGAGCAGCAAGCCCAGGCTTCTTCCAGATAGGTCCACGACCAGACGCTCCGTTGTTCGTGCGCGCAACCCCCACGCCGTAGAATGGGACTCGCACACGTACATGAAGATCTTCGTCACAGGCGCAACCGGATTCGTCGGGCACCACGTCGCAAAGGCTCTGGCCGAAAAAGGCGCCGATCTCCGCCTGCTCGTCCGCAAATCCAGCAAGCTTTCCAATCTTGAAGGCATTGCAGGCGACACCGTCGTCGGCGACCTCAGCAAGCCGGATTCCTACGCGCCCGCTCTCCAAGGATGCGAGGCCGTCATGCACGTGGCAGCCGATTATCGTCTCTGGATCCGCGACCCTGACACGATGTATCGCGCCAATGTCGACGGCACTCGCGATCTGCTTAAGCTTGCACGTGAAGCTCGTGTGCGCCGCGTCGTCTACACGTCTTCTGTTGCGACCATGGCCTTTCGCACCGACGGTATCGTCGTCAACGAGGACACGCCGGTCTCCATTAGCGACATGGTCGGCCACTACAAGCGCTCCAAATTTCTCGCCGAGCAGCAGGCCATCGCCGCGGCCGAAGATGGGCAGCAGGTCATCATTCTCAACCCCACCACGCCGATCGGCCCCAACGATTCCAAGCCCACGCCTACCGGCCGCATCTTCGTCGATTTTCTGAATCATAAATTTCCGGCATACGTGGATACCGGTCTGAATCTTGTGGATGTCGCAGAAATCGCTCGAATCCACGTGGCTGCAGTCGAGGTCGGGAAGCAAGGCCGCCGTTACATCCTGGGCGGCGAAAACCTCACTCTCAAGCAGATTCTTGACAAGATGTCCGCAATCACCGGCATTCCTTCGCCGACCACGAAGATCCCGTTCGGAGTGGCAGCCACCTACGCCTTCTTCGAAGAGTGGATCACCGGCCGAATCCGCGGCAAAGAACCTCGCGCCACGCTGGAAGAAGTCCGCATGGGCCGTAAGAAGATGTTCGCCTCCAGCGCTCGCGCTCAACAGGAACTCGGCTTTAAGATTTTGCCCGTCTACCCAGCAATGCGGGCTGCCATCGAATGGTTTCGGACAAACGGATACGCGCCATGAGCAAAAAGCTCCACCTCTCCACATTCCAGATTGGCACCCTGCGCGACCAGGTCCTTCGTATCGGCGTCACGCGCCACCCACCGCGCGGAATCCCCAGAGACCGCTGGATTGCCGATGGCTACTTCGACGTCTGGCTTCCAACGCTTACACCCGAATCCAAACTCGTCTCTCAGATACTCAAGCTTGATTCCGAGCAAACAAAAGATCGCGAAAAGCTCTTCGACCGCTACGAACGCGAGCTTCTCTCCGATGCCACAGGGCGCCAGACGGTGGAACTCATCGCTCGCATTGCAGAGCATACGCGGATCAGCATCGGGTGCTTCTGCGAGGATGAGTCCCCTTGTCACCGCTCGCGGCTTTTCAGGATCATTCAGCAGCACGCGGCATCAGATAGCAGATGACCCGCGTCGCCATCATTGCCGCCATGCCCGGCGAACTCAAACCGCTTGTCCGCGGATGGCCGCACTCCACGCGCGGCACAACTCAGTTCTGGGCTTTGAGAAACGAAGAAGAAGAGTGGATCGCTGCCTGCTCAGGAGCAGGAATCGAGGCGGCCACCCGAGCCTTCGCCGGTATCGAAGACGGCGGCCCAATTGATCTCGTCCTTTCCATCGGATGGGCCGGAGCTCTGAACCACGACTGTAAAGCTGGCCAAGCTTACAGCGTGGCTGGTGTCTTTGACGCCCGGACAGGCGAGCGTTTCAACTGTGACGCCGGAGCAGGCCCGCTCTGGCTTGTTACCAGCCCCCGCGTGGCGGACGAAGCCGAAAAACGCCGCCTCGCTTCCACCTATAAGGCAGCGCTGGTCGACATGGAGGCCGCCGGCATTGCAAGGCTGGCTGCCATGCGTGGCATCCCTTTCTACTGCATCAAAGGCGTGAGCGACCCCCTTGATGCCAAGCTGCCTGATTTCAATGGCTTCATCGACGCGAAAGGCCAGTTTCAAACTCCGAAGTTTGTTGTTTTTGCTCTCCTCCGGCCTTGGATATGGCCCTCTCTCATGCAGATGGGCGAAAATAGTAAGAAGGCCTCCCAGAGCATTGCGGAGCGGCTCCACGAACTCCTGAGCGAATAAAGATTCCCTGAGCGAGTGGTGAATAAATGATGAGTGAGGTCAAACCACCACAAATGGCTACCCAAACCACCAATCCTGAAAGCCGTGTCGATTCCCGGATTCCTGCCAGCATGCGCGCCGTTGTCTATCGGGGCATCAATGACATGCGCATCGAAACCGTTCCGGTCCCCAAAATCGGTCCCGGTGAACTGCTGGTAAGAATCGCTACATGTGGGGTTTGTGGCACAGACTTAAAGAAGATTCACACGGGATCACACTCTGCTCCACGGATCTTTGGGCACGAAATGTCGGGAACCGTTGTTGCCGTGGGTCCGGGTGTAACCCGTTACAAGGGCGGTGAACGTGTCGTCGTGCACCACCATGTCCCCTGCGGCGAGTGCTACTACTGCCGCAAAGGCACCCCGGCCCAGTGCCCCCTCTATAAGAAGGTGGGTGCCACCGCCGGATTTGAGCCTTCAGGCGGCGGTTTTGCGGAGTATATTCGCGTGATGGACTGGGTGGCATCGAGCTGCGGAGTCGTTCCGGTCCCAGACGGAGTTCCATTCGAGCAGGCCGCTTTTGTTGAGCCGGTCAACACCGTGCTCAAAGGCGTGAAGATGCTGAATCTTAGGCCCGATGACACCGTTCTCGTCATCGGTCAAGGACCCATCGGTCTCATGCATGCAGTGCTCTCCAGCCGCACCGGCGCACGCGTGCTCACCTCAGACCTCTATTCCGAGCGCCATGCCATTGCAGCCAAGTACGGGCTCAAGGATCCCATTCACGCAGGCAGCGAAAGCGTCGTAGAACGCGTCCTTCAGCAAACTGATGGTCGCGGAGCCGACGCAGTCATCCTCGCCGTCGGTGGAAATGCGCTGATCAAAACGGCAATGGACGCGACGCGCTGCGGCGGAAAGGTGATGCTCTTCGCTCAGACTCAACGCGGCGACGCCACTTTTGATCCCGGGGTCGTTTGTATGGACGAGAAGACCCTGATGGGCTCTTACTCGTCCTCGTTCGCTCTTCTCGATGAGGTCACAGACCTCGTATTCAACGGTTATCGCAACGGATTCGACCTGACGCAGCTTGTCTCTCATCGATTTCCGCTCGAACAGGCAGTTGAGGCAATCGACGTAGCATCGCACCCCAAAGCGGACTCAATGAAGATTATGATTGAGCCTGTCGCGGGTTCAGGGGCAGAGTAGGGGGAACCGAATGCCCGGCACCGTAAAAGACGTAATCAAGCGCGTTCGGCCTACCGTCGGAACCGCCCTGGAAGCGGGGCGTGCCACGGTCGAAACCGCCATCGAACATGGCCGCGCTACCGTTGAAGACGTACTCCATCACGGTCGCGCTACAGTCGAAAGCGCACTCCATCACGGTCGCGCTACAGTCGAAACCGCGATCCAGCAGGGCAGGGCGACCATGCAGGCCGCAATCCTCCACGGGCGCGAAGATATCCGCATCGAACACGTGCCGGTGCCCGAAGCAGGTCCTGGCGAAATCATCGTCCAGGTTGGCGCTGCTCTTACCTGCGGCACAGATCTCAAAGTCTTCCGCCGTGGATACCACGCGCGCATGATCGTTCCACCCGCTCTTTTCGGGCATGAACTTGCCGGCACCGTGGTTCAGGCAGGAGAAGGTGTTAAGAACTTCGCTCCCGGACAGCGAGTAGTCGCTCTCAACTCCGCCCCGTGCGGCGCCTGTTATTTCTGTCAGCACAATCAAGAGAATCTTTGCGACGATCTGCTCTTCAATAATGGCGCCTACGCTGAGTTCATTCGCATACCGGCACGCATTGTTGCCATGAACACTTTGCGCGTTCCTGATCACGTTCCCCTGGAACATGCGGCTCTGACGGAACCCCTGGCCTGTGCTGTTCACGGCTTTGAAGATTCAAAGCCATATCCCGGCGCCATCATCGCCATCATCGGCGGAGGCCCGCTCGGATTGATGATGTTGCATGTCGCCGCTCTCGCAGGATGCGAAACCATCGCTGTCGTCAAACACGATGGGCAGGTCGAAGCCGCCCGCCAGCTCGGCGCCACGCATGTCGTGCAGACCAACAGCATACGAAAAGCGATCCGCGACACGCGTGCCCTTACTCCCAAAGACCGCGGCGTCGATATTGCCGTTGAGGCGGTCGGCGTTCCTGAGGCGTGGGAAGAAGCCGTCGAAATGGTGCGCAAGGGCGGCACGGTTAACTTCTTCGGTGGATGCGCCGTCGGCACACGCGTCACGCTCGATACCAATCGCATCCACTACAGCGATATCACGCTTCGTGCGACGTTCCACCACACTCCGGAGATCTGCCGCAAGGCACTCGACCTGATCGCGAGCGGCCGCTTCCAGGCAGGGGCCTTCATTACCGGTCGCGCCCACCTCTACGAGCTAAATCGCGTCTTCGAGAAGCTGATGAAGCGCTCGACCGAAATCAAGACCGCGATTGTTCCGTGATGAGCGTTCCCACATGAGCAACACAACAGAGCAGTCATCCTGAGGGCACGGCGCCTCAACCGTGTTTTTCAGCTTAAAGTTAGAAGCGAAGGATCTACTTTTTCCTGTAGTCATGCGACACCGATGAGCGAAGAGATGCCGGCAGCCACATCCCCCAATCCGTATACTGAGGAACTCATCGTCGCCGGTTGGGCTGCTCTACCTGCCGGCTACCGGTTCCCTGAGAAGCCTCCGACCATCGAAGAAGCCCGCGCCTGGTGCAAACACCTGGCCGAAACGCACTACGAGAACTTTCACGTAGCTACCTGGTTCCTTCCCGAGCGCCTCCGGCCTCACTTCCACGCCATCTATGCCTACTGCCGCGTCTCCGACGATCTCGGCGACGAAGTCGGCAACACCGAGCAATCCCTCGCTCTGCTCGACCTGTGGGGCCGCGAACTCGACGCCTGCTACGAAGGACGCGCACGCCATCCCGTATTCGTCGCGCTCGCCGAGACCATCCGCGCCTGCTCGATTCCAAAAGAGCCCTTCGCCGATCTGCTCACCGCTTTCCGTCAGGATCAGCTTGTAACCCGATACGCGACCATGCAGGATGTGCTCGGCTATTGTCGCTACTCCGCGAACCCAGTCGGACGACTCGTGCTCTACACCTGCGGCTACTCCGACGAAGAGCGTTTCCGCCTGTCCGATGCGACGTGCTCCGCGCTTCAGCTTGCAAACTTCTGGCAGGATATTCGGGTCGACTGGGCTAAAGACCGCGTATATCTCCCGCAGGATGATATGCGGCGCTTCGGCGTGTCCGACGGTACGATCCAGCAGGGAATCGCCACGTCAGACTTCCGCGCACTGCTCAAACACGAGGTTGAGTATGCCCGCAGCCTCTTCGATGAAGGATTGCAACTCATTGGCATGGTCGATCGCGACCTCGCCGTTGACCTCGACCTCTTCAGTCGCGGCGGACTCGAAATTCTCAATGCCATCGAGCATCAGCATTTCGATGTCCTCAGCGCACGGCCATCCATCTCGAAACGTACTAAACTGCAGCTTGCACTTCGCGCGGTGAGCGGCAAGTTTCTTCCGTTCCTCCGACTGGGCTCAGCACCGAAGGGCGCAAGGGGCAAGGCTGCTTGACGCAAGTGATGCCGCAAGGGATGACGGAAGCGATCACGCTGGACGAGGCCTACCGCCTCTGCCGGGCCATCGCCAAACGTGAAGCCAAAAATTTCTACTACGCCTTCGTAGCTCTCCCTGAGCCGCGCCGCAATGCCATCTGCGCCATTTACGCCTTCATGCGCAAGGCCGACGACCTCTCCGACGACGAAAGCCTTTCTCGCGAAGAACGCCGCCGCAGTCTCCAGCAGTGGCAGAACGCCTGGCACAGCGCCGCTTCAGGTGCCCCGACCTCCGATCCTGTCTTCGTCGCAATCCGGGACGCTATTCAGCGCTACTCCATTCCGCTCACGCTGCTCGACGAACTCATAGCAGGCACCACCTCCGACCTAAAGACGAACACTGGTTCCGTTCCCGATACTTATGCCACCTTCGCTGACCTCTACCGTTATTGCTATTTCGTAGCGTCAGTGGTCGGCTTGGTCTGCATCCGCATCTTTGGCTACACCGATCCCGCCGCCGAAAAACTCGCCGAAGAAACCGGCGTCGCCTTTCAGCTAACTAATATCTTGCGCGACGTAGCCGAGGACGCTGAGCGTGGCCGAGTCTATCTCCCCCTTGAAGATCTCGCTGCCCATGACGTCACCCTGGACTCGATACTGCATCGGCCCGCAGGTGCGCTTCCAACCGCGGATGAACGTGCGCTCCTCGCAGACATAGGCCGTCGCGCCGAGAACTACTATGCATCCGCCGACAAACTGCTCCCGCTCATCAACCGCGAAAGTCGCCCTGCGCTTTGGGTCCTGGTTTCGATCTATCACGCGCTGCTCCACCGCATTGAGCGCGCCGACTACGATGTTTTTTCCAGACGCGCCAGCGTACCGACAGTCCAGAAAGTCGGAATCCTCGGTGCTGGAATGGCCCGTCTCGCAATCGCTCGGTTCACCGGGTAGTCCGTAATCTGCATTCTCAAGTACGGGCTTTGGCCCGTACCGAGAACAGCACATAGCTGTATTCGGGCTTCGGCCCTGAGGGAAACTTGCAGGAATCGCCAGACCAAACCGTCCCGCTTATCGTCACGGTCATCGGCGGCGGAGTCGCCGGCATGAGCGCCGCGTGTGCACTGGCCGAAGCCGGCTATCGCGTGCAACTCGTCGAACGCCGTGGCTACCTCGGCGGACGCGCCTCCTCCTACCTGCATCCCGGCGTCAATGAAGTCGTCGACAACTGCCAGCACGTCCTCTTCGGCTGCTGCACCAATCTTCTCTCCTTTTACGGCCGCATCGGTGTCGAAAAAAAGATTCATTGGACCACTGTCATGACCATGATTGAGCCTGGCGGCCGTCGCTCCCAACTAGGGCCATCATCATGGCTTCCCGCTCCGCTCCATGGGACTCCAAAGCTCCTTTCGGCTGCCGCTTTCACCACTGCCGACAAACTCGCTCTCGCGAGGGCTTTCCAGGCAATGATGAAGCCCATCCCGCCTGATAGCACTGAGTCCCTTGCCGCCTGGCTCCGCCGTCACAAGCAGACGTCCGGCGCCATCGAGCGCTTCTGGCGACTTGTGATTGCCAGCGCGCTCAATGCCGACCTCCATGCCATCGCCGTCCCGTATGCCGCGAAAGTAATCCGCGAACTTTTCATGAACTCCGCCCGCGCCGGAGCAATGGGTATGAGTTCCGTACCACTCAGCGAACTCTACGGATCGGCACAGAAATTCCTCGAAGCGCGTGGCTCAACCGTCCACCTCAATACCAACGTAGAATCTGCCGAGTGGGACGAAGCCGTCTCTCAATGGTCAGTACATACGCGCACAGGCTCGCTCGGCTCCGATTTTCTCGTCATCGCACTGCCGTTCGAAGCTATGCAGAAGCTGCTTCCGCATCTCCCGCCCACGCCGCATGGCGAAGAGCTTGCCCGCCAAGCCGACTCATTCACCCATTGGCCGATCTGCAGTGTGCATCTCTGGTTTGACCGTCAGATTACCGATCTGCCTCATGCCGTCTTGCTCGATCGCGAAATTCACTGGATGTACAACAAGAGCGTCCTGCAACCCTGGCGCCAGCACAAAGGCAGCTATCTGGAACTCGTTCAGTCCGCCTCACGCGCCTTCGCAGCCCGCGAACGCAAAGAAGCGATCGAGCAGGCTCTCGCCGAACTCACCGAATTCTTCCCGCAGGTGAAAGAAGCGAAGCTCGAAAAGGCAGCGCTCATCAAAGAAGTTCGCGCTACCTTCGGCGTTCCCCCCGGCATCGACAAGCTGCGCCCCGGTGCAATCTCGCCGTGGCCCAATTGCTTCCTGGCCGGCGACTGGATAGCTACGGGCTGGCCCTCAACGATGGAAAGCGCCGCCCGCTCCGGCCACATCGCCGCCGACGAACTCTGCGCCACCTCCGACAACATGCGCAAATTCCTTATTTCCGACCTGAAGCCCAAAGGTTTGATGAAGCTGCTTGGCTGAGAAGAAGCGGCTAGATGTCGGCAGCAAAGAGCTACGCTCCCTTTCAGTGCGCCAGAAAATACACACCCACGCACACCAGCACCGCCGAAGCCCATCTCCGCCGGTCTACATTTTCGTGCAGGAAGAACTTACCCGCAATCGCATTGGTGATCAGCGTCAGCGACGCTGCGGCGGGAGCCACGAGGCTCAGGTTGAGATGATTCAGCGCAAACAGTAGCGCAAAGAACGCGACCGCCAGAAAGGTCACACCCGCGAAGAACAGCGGGCAAGTGACCACTGCACGAATCGCTCCCTTCAGGCCTGACTTAGCGCGAATCTCATCCAGATCGCCAATTGACTTCATCGCGGCCGCTGTCAGTACCTCACCAGCAGTAGACGTCAGCACGATTGTCGCGATCATTCCGGTTGCTGCCCATACTCCTGCATGCGTCCCGGTCATCGTACACTTCCTTCCGCAGCTTCACTCGCCGCAACCGCAGCAGCAGGCCGCTCTGTGAGCGAAGGACCATGCGCCACGAATCCCACACCCACCGTAATCAGCACAATGCCTGCCCACCGTTGCCACGAGATTGTTTCGTGCAGCCAGAACTTCGCCAGCAGCGAAACAATCACATTGCCAAACGCGGTCGCCGGCAGCACGTACGTCAGATCAGCCCACGAAAGCGCGGTCAAATAGCTTGCGAAGAATCCAATCAGCAGCGCGATTCCAGCTCCAATCCATGGCGTGAACACCGCCTCGAGCAACGACAATGGATGGGCAAGCGAGATTGGGGGCAGGGAAGTCATTCCTCGCGAAAGGCAGGTATCCCCCAGCGGCGCGCACAACGCCACCAGCCCCAGTATCATGTACTGCCTTGGAGTAGGCCGAATCTGCGCCATCGCTTTTAAATCAAGCTCCAACCCGCAGCCGAAATGATGAAGGGCGGAGCCCGCTGCGGCGGTCCCGCCCTCAGTTGATCGATTCGTTCTTTCCTACGCGCTCGCCGCCGCGCCGGCTTCCGCCTGCTGCTTACGCGTCGCCTTTACCATCTTGTTGCGCTCTGCGCGTAGTTTCAGGAACGCCTTCGCTTCGACATAAAGGCGCGGCACGTCGCGGTTCACAATCGCTTTCCACACCACCCGGAACGCAGCCTTTGGACGGAAATAGTATTCATCATAGAAACGGTGCACCATCTCCATCACGTAGTCCACCGGCAACCCCGGGTACTCGATGTGCGCCATCTGGTGACCGCCACCGTCTTCCATCTTCTCGTTTGTGATGAAGCCGCCCGTCTTCGCGAACTCGTAGAACTCCGTTCCCGGATAAGCGTGTGCAATCGAAACCTGGATTGTCTCGCAGTCCAGGGTTTTCGCAAAGTTGATGGTGTTGCGGATCGAGGCCTTCGTCTCGCCCGGCAGCCCGAGAATGAAGTCCCCGTGAATCACCAGCCCAAGATCATTGCAATCCTTCGCAAATGCCCGTGCCCGCTCAACTGTCGCGCCCTTCTTGATGTTTTTCAGGATCTGCGGATCACCCGACTCAAATCCGACGATCAGCAGCCTGCATCCCGCATCCTTCATTGCCTTCAGTGTCTCGCGATCTGTCGTCACGCGAGAAGTGCAACTCCAGGTCAGATTCAGCGGCTTAAGCTTCTCGCAAAGCTCGATTGTCCGCGCTTTCTGGATGTTGAACGTATCGTCGTCGAAGAAGAACTCCTTCACATGTGGGAAGTTCTCCTTGGCCCACTTCAGTTCCGCCGCCACATCGTCGGTGGAACGCTTGCGCCAGGCATGTCCGCTCAGGGTCTGCGGCCAGAGGCAGAAGGTGCACTGTGCCGGGCATCCTCGCGTCGAATAAAGCGCGATGTATGGATGGAGCAGGAACGGCACGTTGTACTTCGTTACATCCAGATCCCGTTTGTAGATCTTCGTTGCCCAGGGCATTGCATCCAGGTCTTCCACCTGCGGGCGGTCAGGGTTGTGGAGGATCTTGCCGTTTTCCTTGTAGCTGATGCCCAGAATCTCGTTGCGCGGCTTGCCGTTCGCGTACTCCACGATGGAGTAGTCGAACTCGCGCCGGCAGATGAAGTCCAGCACCGAACACTCATTCAGTGCCCGATCGGGATCCGTCGTTACCGGAGGCCCGACAAAGGCAATTCGAATTGACGGATTTGCCGCCTTGATGGCCTCCGCCAGGCGCTGATCGCCCTCCCAACCCACTGTCGAAGTGAAGAGAACAAGGAACTCATAGTCCTTGCAGATCTTGATCGTCTCTTCCGCCGAAACGTGATGCGGAGGGGCATCCAGCAGTCGCGAACCCTCCAGCAAACCAGCAGGATACGTAAGCCAAACGGGGTACCAATACGACTCAATCTCGCGCGTTGCGGGCCAGCGCGAGCTTGCGCCACCGTCGAAATTTTCAAACGAAGGCGGGTTGAGGAAGAGTGTTTTCAGGGGCATAGCCATCCTTACAATTTTACCATTTGGGATGTTTTCTCACGTCCTGCGGCTATGTATCGGGTTGATTACACGTCGCAACCGTTCTCAAAGCAGCAACTTACGCCAAACTTCGTGTTCCGCGTACTTCAGCCTTCACTTTGTACGCAGTTCTCGCAGCCAGTCGTCCATGTGGCCCAGCGCGCGCAGCAGGTTGAGCCGGGCCTTGGCAAGGTCAAATTCCGCTTCTCGCGCTTCTTCAGACTTCTGTCGCTCGTCGATCCGGGCTAGCTGTTCTGTTTTGGGACTTGCCTGTGGTTGCGACCCAGCACCCGTCCCTGAACCGTTGCCCGTTACCAGTTGCGCCAGCACTGTGTTCAGCTGAGCGGTCGCGATCTGCTGTTTCAGGCTCGCGACCTCGGCTTGTGCATCCAGTTCGGAGATGCTCGCGCTGGCTTCTGCGACCGCCAGATCATTTTGCTTCTGTACCTGCTCAGCTTCAATTTTCGAACGAAGAGCGTCTGCGGCTGACTCTCGCGAGTGGGCATACCGCCCCATGTCAAATAACGGAATCTGTACGGAGATTCCCGAAGCAAAATTGTTTGCCGGAAGCGGAGTGGCGAAATACTTGTTCACGTTGTTCAGAATCGTCGTGTTGCGGTTGTACTGAACAAAAAACCGCAGCTCAGGAAGGTAGTTCGCCTCGCGATCACCCATGGCTTGAGACGATTTCGACAGGGCGACGAGTTTTGCTGCCTGGATCCCATGTACCGGAAGCTGCGAATCTATCCCATGAACCTGGGGTATCTCCGGAATGCTGGCATGGTCCACCTGGATAGAGCCCAAAGGTAGCCCTGTAAGCCCCGCAAGCTGGTTGTTCAGCACCGTCACTCGGGCTTGAAGATGCAACCTGTTCAACTTGATCTGTGCTGCCGTGAGCTTGGCTTGCAGCAACTCGCTGAGCGGATCAACACCTGCTTCACTCCGCTGCTGTTCGATATCGATAAGCTTGCCCGCGAAGTCCTCCTGGCGCCGTGCGTCGACCATCTGCTGAGTCACGTTATCGAGCTCGATGTAGGCCACTGAAGCATCGAGGGCAACCTGCTCGCGCGTATCCTTCAACCGCGCCTTGGCAGACTGCACTCCGAAGTTTGCGGCATCAATGTAGCGCTTCTGCGGAAAGCTGTATACGAGCGACTGAACAGTGGCAGTCCAGACCGATGGCGGTTGACCCGTAAAGCCAATCTCCGGAAATACCGGAAGACCGGTCCCGAAATTGATGGAAGGGATAAGCGCGTCTCGGCTCTGCGAAAGCACGGCAGTAGCCTTGTTCACATCGGCTGCTGCTGCGCGGACGCTTGTACTGTTCCGTTGCGCAAGATCGACGACTGTTGCCAGCGACACCTGACCCTGTGCCAATTGCGCCGCCATGCCTGTCGGCAGCATTGATGCGGCGGCCAGCGCAACTCGCACTCGCCGAATGCTCAGGAAATTGCTTGAGAAGCTCAAAATGAAAGTCCCAGAGCCGGCTTGTAATCGTGCGCGAGTTTCAGCGCCGCTCCCCGTTCCTGCCACGCGCCGTTCTTGTCGCCGAGTTGTGCCTTGATGCGCGCAAGTCGTGTGTGTGCCTGAAATGCCGGTGCTTCCTCACTCTTCGGGTAGTCGCTGAGATATGCGTCAAGCATCTTCGCCGCAAGTTCCAGGTTGCGTTTGCCTTTCACTAGAACCGCTGCACCGTTGTACAACGCAGCACCAGCGTGCCTGTCGTGGAGTGCCGTCTTGTACCCGCTTTCAACAGCAGCCTGCATGTCGTCCCAGCGCTCCCGCTTGCGATAGAAGCTGCCCAACGTCATCCACGCGTATGCAGGATGCTCATTGTCGACGGTTGCCAGCTTGTACTCGCGTTCCGCGGTCACGTAATCTCTGCGGCTTTCGGCGATCCTGGCCAGGAGCACATGCGCGCGCGCTGGCTCAATCCTCTGCAACTGTGCCACGAGTGCTTGTGCCTTATCGTTTCCGCCGCCGACCACCGCCGGAGCGGAAGAGTAAAACTCCCCGAGATCCGAAAGCGCCGCTCCATCATGCGGATCGAGACTGGTCGCCTCCTCAAATTCCGCCTTTGCACGCTTCGCCAGGTTGAAGGCCGACAGAAATGTAGAGGCATCGGCTTTTTCGCCGAGTGCCCGGGCGAGCCACAAGTGATTTTGTGAATTTTGCCCGTCCAGCTGTACTGCCGTGGTGCACTCGTTTACAGCGTCATCCCAGTGCTCTTCCATGAAATAAACGCGGCAACGCAGCTGGTGCGATTCGGCCGTTGCAGGCATGGCGCTGAGCATGGAGAGCGCCCGGTCTGCCTCGCCGGCCTGAAGAGCAGCATCGGCTTGCGCCAGCCCGCTCCTGGGTACGTCGGCCGCACCGGCCCACAAGCTCGCGCTCAGGAACGCAAATGCCAAAAACGTCTTCACGGCACTCTCGCGATGGGAACACCCGTTTGCAAAGGCTGCCCCGTTGTTGTTCCGGTGGCAACCCACTCACCGTCTTTCAGTCCCGAAGTGATTGCCACCTGAGAGATGTTGATCGCACCCGTGACAACGTACGTCTTCTTCAATTCATCGCCATCAACTCTGAACACGTACGTCTTCCCGTTTTCTGACCGCAGCGCTTCTCGCGGAATGCTCATCACATCTGCCTGGCTCGATGTCGTCACCGTCACGGTCACATTGGTGTTAGGCAGCAACTGGCCGTCAGGATTGTCATCAATGTGGATCAAAGCCTCACCGACTCGGCGTGTCTCGTACTGTTCCACGGTCGACGGCGTGCGCTCAATGTGCCCGTGCCATACGACGCCTTGCCGCGCATCCCACTTGATGATCACCGGCTGCCCTAGAGCAAGCCTGCCGATCTCCGGCTCGTCAAAGTAGGCGCGTACCCGCAGCTTGTGCAAATCGGCCATCTGCAGCAGCATCTTGCCTTGTTCGACGAACTCAGTCGCCTTGACCTCAATGCTGTAAACCGTGCCGGCCCTGGGCGCGCGTACAGCAGTCTGGGCAAGCACCTGCTGTGCAGCCTGACGATTTGCCTCCGCGTCCTGAAGACCCGCCTGCGCTCTTGCCAACTCAGCCGGAGAATAGCGGCTCTTCGAACTTTGTTCTGCCGCCTGGAGATTCGCCTCAGCCGTCGCGAGCCGCTGCTTAGCTGCTGCAACTTCGCTGGGTGACGCTGCGCCTGTGGAGTTCAGCTTCTGCAAAGCCTCCAGATCACGTTGCGCCTGGTCGCGCTCCAATCTACTGCGCGCAATATCCGCTGCATTCGCTTGTCTCTGCTCGAGTGTTCCGTTCTGACTGGTGGCCTCCAGAGCCGCCTGTGCGCTCTTGACCCCGCTCTCCGTAGCCGCCAGCTTCGCTCGAACTTCCACATCGTCCAACTGCATCAGCAACTTGCCCGCCGGAACCTGATCTCCCGGTTGAACGTAAACAGCCTTCACCGCTGCCGAAACCGGGCTGTGAATCTCGATGTTGTCTTCGGGTTCAACCCTGCCATTGGTCGCGATCGTGCTCTCCAGCGGAGCTTGCGCGACCTGCGCGGCGTGAACAGGAAGTCGATCGCGCGTGAGCGAGCGAACGATGAGGTAAACCGCAACTAAAACGACGGCCAGCCCTATCCATAGCCATCTGCGGCTCAATTGCTTTCTTTCCGTTACCATGCGGGCGACCAGAGTCAGTATATAAGACTCATCACTCGCCGCTCGGTCGCGAAAATATGCATTACACAGTGTCCATCTTGGTCCCTCGTACAATAGACGCATGCCTCAGCAACCCCGCTATACAGACGATCACGCCAAGGCCGGGCTCGACTTCAAATTCCCCGACATCGAAACATGGCAAAACCAGTTCCCCGGCTACGAGATCATCATCGACGACCCTGAACTGACCTCAGTCTGTCCAAAAACGGGCCTGCCCGACTTCGGCCACCTCACCATCCGTTACATGCCGCGCAATCGCTGCCTCGAGCTCAAATCGCTCAAGGAATACCTCTTCTGCTATCGCAATCTCGGCATCTTTCAAGAAAACATTGTCAATCAAGTGCTCGAAGACGTGGTGAAAGCCTGCGACCCAGTCTGGGCCGTCGTTCGCGGCGAGTTCCGTCCCCGCGGTGGCATTGCCACCAACGTCGAAGCCAAATGGCCCCGACCGACCGCGTAACGAGGCAAACAGATCGCTAACAGAGAGGGATCAGCCTTGGCGACAACGACCTCATCCGTCCATACGCGCGTCAGTCCCGCACTCGCCACACTGATCCTTCTCATCGCCCTCAACCTTCTCAACTTCATCGACCGATACATCCTTCCCGGCGAACTCTCGCTCATCCAGAATGAATTTCACGCCACGCGCGAGCAGATGGGCGCGCTCACCACGGCGATGTTCTTCGTCTACATGTTGGCCGCTCCGCTCACCGGCTGGCTTGGCGACCGCTTCAGCCGAAAGCCGCTCATCATCGGTGGTGCCATACTCTGGAGCCTTGCCACTCTCACCACTGCATGGGTTCACGATTACTGGACGCTCTACTTCCGCCACGCGATTGTTGGCATTGGCGAGGCCTCGTTCACGATCTTCGCGCCTGCCGTCATCGCTGATTTCTATCCAGAGCGCGACCGAAACCGAATCCTCTCCATCTTCTACGTCACAATCCCCGTCGGCGCCGCTCTCGGCTACCTCGCCGGCGGCCAAATGGGAACCGCGTGGGGGTGGCGCCAACCTTTCTTCATCTGCGCTATTCCCGGACTGCTCGTCGCCGTCCTCTACGGCATCTACGGCCGCGAACCTGAGCGCGGCGCGCAGGACCACATTCGCGTGTCCGCAGATCGCGCCACAGTTCTCGGTCTTTTCCGCAACCCCGCCTTCCTCTGCGGCACATTCGGACTTGCCATGCTCACCTTCGCGATGGGCGGAATCTCCAACTGGATTCCAGAATTCCTTCACAATCCGGTCGGAATGTCCGTCTCCAGAGCAAGTCAACTCGCCGGAGCCGCCACGGTCATCGACGGCATCTTAGGCACAGCAGTCGGCGGCTGGATCGCGCAGCGCTGGCTCCGCACCAATCACCGCGCACTCTACTTGCTCAGCTTCTGGAGCGTCGCCCTCACTATTCCCTTCGGCGTCCTTCTCTTTTTCGGGCCCACACGCCTGGCGGTGCCTGCACTCCTCGGCGCCGAGTTCTTCCTCTTCCTCAACACTGGCCCGCTCAACACGGCGATCGTCAACTCAGTATCGGCGCCAGTCCGCGCCACCGCAGTATCGGTAAACCTCTTCTGCATTCACTTCTTCGGCGACACATTCTCTCCGCAAATCATCGGCAAAATCGCCGACCGCACCGACCTCCGCATCGGCCTCGGCGCAACGCTCATCTCCCTCGTCGTCTCCTGCATCATCCTTCTCATCGGCTCGCGCTTCGCTCCGAAACTGAACGAAGAACCTCTTCTGAAAACAAATCCGTCCTCCTGAGCGAACCTGCCCCGAACCTCTTCTTCAGTTCAGGGGTGGTGAGTCGAAGGATCTCCAGTTGGTTTTCGTTCGCTGGGATCTCGAACATCTTCGAAAGCATTTTCTGCGGCGATACTATCCCTATGGGATTCTTCTCCCCAAGCCAGCAGTTCACCTTTCTCGCCTGGGGACTGGCCGCTGCATGGCTCTGGAAGGGAATCACCGCGCTGAACGGAATGCGCCGTGTCCCCGACCTGAGCCGCATTGATCCCGCAACACTGCCGCCCTTTCCCAAAAACATCGGTCCCAACCTCACCGTCGTCGTTCCCGCCCGCGACGAAGAAGCCGTCATCGATCAATGCCTGCGTTCGCTCCTCGCATCAACGGGCCTACGGTTGCAAATCATCGCCGTCGATGACCGGTCCACAGACCTCACTGGCGCTCATATGGATGCGATCGCCGCCGAAACACGCGCCAGCAAAAGCCCGCATCAACTCGAAGTCATTCACGTCACCGAACTTCCAGCAGGCTGGCTGGGCAAGCCCCACGCTCTTGCCACCGGCGCAACCCGCGGCGCATCGCCTTGGATCCTCTTCACCGATGGAGACGTCCTCTTTGGCCCGCGAGCTCTTGAACTCGCCTTGCGTAAAGCCACTGAGCTCAGCGCCGACCATCTGGTTCTGGCACCCTCCATCATCTTTCACTCCGCCGGTGAACGCGCGGTGCTCGGCGCCATGCAGGCCATGGCCATGTGGATGCTCCGCCTCTGGAAAGTTGCCGACCCACGCGCAAGGGATTCCTTCGGCGCCGGCGCTTTCAACATGATCCGGCGCGACGCCTACAATGCCGTCGGCGGCTTCGAAGCGCTCCGCCTCGAAATCCTCGAAGATGTATTCCTGGGCATGCGGGTCAAGCGCGCTGGATTCGCTCAGCAAGTCATCCTCGGCCCCAATCTCGTTCGTCTTCGCTGGCTGAACGGAGCCTTCGCCGTCATCAACCTGGTCGAGAAGAACGGCTTTGCCGTCACGCGCTTTCGCACCCCTCTGCAACTGCTCGCATGTCTTAGCTTCCCGATGCACGCTATTGTGCCGCTTGCTGCCATCTTCTCGGGAGGCTGGAATACTGCAGCCGGGCTCCTCGCCTACTTCGGCATCACTCTCTGCTATCAGGCAAGCCGTCGCGTAACGCGCGTCCCCGTGTGGTGCGCGCTCTTTTTTGCCCCGGCCGTGCTGCTGGTCGGTTGGGCCTTGCTGCGCTCGATGTTTCTCGCCCTATGGCGCGGCGGAGTCGTCTGGCGCGGCACACTTTATCCACTGGAAGAACTGCGGCGCGCTGCTCGCCAGGGCTGAACGCGGACGTATCGAACTCTCATCAACCTGCCGCCTACCCCGTTGGCGGCGACCAAAACGTCGTATCGTTGAGAAATGGTCAAGGTTTCGATCTTCTATCCGAGTAAGCCCGGAGCCCGCTTCGATGAGGACTACTACCTCAACACGCACATCCCACTGATGCTCGGGCTGCTCGGCTCCGCCGTCAAATCCGTTTCCGTCGAGATTGGAATGCTCGGTGGAACTCCCGATCAGCAGCCGCCCTTCACGGCCATTTGCGCCTTCACCTGCGAGACAATCCAGGCATTCACTGACGCCTTTCTCCCTAATGCCGACATACTCCAGAGCGATATTCCCAAGTACACCGATATCGCCCCAGTGATACAGATAAGCGAAATCCGATTTCAGCAGTAATGCCGTTTCACCCCAATTTCTTCTAGTTCATGAACCCGCGACGCCCGCCATGCATCCTCAGATTTGGATCCGCAATCGGCGGTTTACTTTGTTCGCCCGTGAACCCATGCAGCAGCTTCGGATTCGGCCGGAACTTCTGAGGGCCTCCATGAAACTGGCGCGCATGGCTCAGCAGTATCCCGCTGCGTCCCTGCATCGGGCGCACGGTCCCACGAATGTGCACATCCGTATCGCGATATCTGCGCAACTCTCCTACCTGTTCGCGATCTTCGCGCATACTCACGATGGTGAACCGGCACTCCTCGTCCGCCATCCCCGGCGCGCACACATCCAGAAATCGTGTCCCATCGGGTAATTCGACAACGTCGTAGACGTGCGCTTCGATGCACACATCTTTGTTAACAGCCTTTGCGGCTTGGTCCACTTGTACACAAGCTTTGCGCGAGGCACCAAACGCCACGACAGGGCACAACAGCAGAACCAGCAGCAAGCCCCTCATTGCGACTCACATTTCTGGGGAAGAATCAGCCTACGCTCATTCGCTCCAAAAGAAAATGAGCGCAAACGCCTGCGCTCATCCTGAATTCCCAAAAACGAAAGGCTGGAAGCTGAAGACCTAGTTCGCTCCCACCAACTCCTCATTCTTCGCTCCCTGCCCGTAGTGACTCTCGACGTATTTGTCCAGAATCTCTTTGAACTCCGCCACAATCGTGTCGCCTCGCAAGGTCGTGTAGAGCTTCCCATCCACGTACACCGGAGCCTTGGGTTCTTCGAATGTCCCCGGCAGGCTGATCCCCAGATTCGCATGCTTCGACTCGCCGGGCCCGTTCACAACGCAACCCATCACCGCCAGCTTCAGCTCTTCTACTCCGGCATACTTCTTCCGCCACTCCGGCATCGAGGTCCGCAGATAGCCCTGAATCTGCTCCGCCAGTTCCTGGAAATAGGTGCTTGTTGTTCGCCCGCAACCCGGACAGCTCGTCACCTGCGGCATAAAGCTTCGAATTGAGAGTGACTGCAGAATCTGCTGTGCTGCCTGCACCTCTTCAGTACGATCCCCTCCCGGCTTCGGTGTAAGGCTCACGCGAATGGTATCTCCAATTCCAGCGAGTAGCAGTGGGGCCAGCCCCGCCGTGGACGCAATCAGACCCTTAGCGCCCATGCCTGCCTCAGTCAGCCCAAGGTGAAGAGCATAACTGCACCGGCCCGCTAGGTTTGTGTACACGTCGATTAAATCCCGCACACCAGAAACCTTCGCCGACAAGATAATCTGATCGGGCCGCAGTCCATAGCGCTCCGCCGCCTTGGCCGAATCCAGCGCGCTCACCACCATAGCTTCCATCATCACGTCGCGCGCAGGCAGGGGATTGGACTTCCTGTTGTTCTCGTCCATCATCCGGGTCAGAAGCACCTGATCCAACGACCCCCAGTTCACGCCGATCCGCACGGGCTTCTGGTTCTCCACAGCGCATTCCACCATCACCTGGAAGTTGTCATTGTCCTTCTTGCCGATCGAGGCGTTGCCGGGATTGATGCGATACTTCGCCAGCGCTTGCGCCGTCGCCGGATACTTCTTGAGGAGGATGTGCCCGTTGTAGTGGAAGTCGCCCACGATGGGCACCCGAATCCCGCGCTTCTCCAGTCCCTCAACGATAGCCGGAACCGCCGCCGCAGCTTCTTCGTTGTTGACCGTAACGCGTACGATTTCTGACCCAGCCATGGCCAGCGCCGCAACCTGCTCAATGGTCGAGTCAACATCAGCCGTATCGGTATTGGTCATGGACTGCACGACGACCGGGACCTCCCACCCCACTCGGACATTCCCAATCTTTACCGTAGGAGTTTTCCTGCGCTGAATCTCTGGCATCGCGACCTCGTCCTCTCCAGTTTACCTGTTTGCGGTTTTTTCCTCGCCGCCTCCAGGGCGCAGCGCACCCCAGGACGCAACCTTCGGAACTTGGATTCACGTCGATGGACGTCTGGCTGAGCCTGGATCCCACGTCGATAGACGTTTGGTCAACTTGGCTGGTCGCAGTTCTCTTGTAAACCGTTCAAATAAGCGCTATCTGTGACCAGCCCATTTGCAGGCAATTCGCATGAGGAGGCGCAAAATGGAATCGGAGGGAGGTTAGCTGGTCCACAACAAGCTCGTTCGAATTCGGGAATTTAAGCTAACTCCTTTGTTTGAATAGGTTTACCAATAAACCATTCTATATCATATGTTTACCCGGGCCGGTTTTTCGTAAAGCCATGAAAACACAATAAAGGCGAGCGGGGGGGGAGGGGGTGTTCCAAGGCGGCTTTGGAGAGGTCTGCATCCCCGAGGAACCGGGGTAAGAAGGCGAAGGCGGATCCGCTCTAAGCTCTCGTCTCACCCTCGCCCGTCAACCTCATCACCGGATACAATGCAGGCATGTTGTCCAGGCGTTTTCATCGTTATTCGACCGTCATGGTCGCTCTCTTCGTGATGGTGGCCGTCAGCCTCTCCGCACAGGAAAAGACCCGCCGCGGCCGCAAATACAAGCCGCCGCCGCCCACCGCAAAGATTGAAATCACAGTTTTGCGCGCCTCAGACTCTAAGCCTATCGAGAATGCGGCCGTCATCTTCCACGTCGACATGGATGGTGACAAAGGAAATATGGAACTGAAGACGAACGAGGATGGCAAGTCTGTGATTGACGTGCTTCCTATCGGCTCCGTCATGCGCCTGCAGATTATTGCCAAGGGTTACCAAACCTACGGGCAGGACTACAAGATCGAGAAGCCCGAGATGGCCTTGGCCGTCCACATGAGGCGCCCAACTGAGCAGTACTCCATCTACAAGGACCACGACGGCAAAGACGGAAACGCCGAGAATGACAAGAATAAAGACTCGGACGAGCCGAAGGATCAACCCAAAGACAAACCCGCTCCCGAAAGCCAGTCCAAGCCGCAATCGAAATAATCTGCATCAAACCTCGGCAGAAAGTTCTTACCTGAGGGATCCGCGATGACCAGCGCACCACTTCAAGGAAAAGCGGCGCTGGTCACAGGAGGCGCTTGCCGCATCGGCCGCGAAATCGCGCTTCAACTCGCTGCCGCCGGCGCTGAAGTGACAGTTACATATCGCACCTCGCGTCACGAAGCCGAAGAGACCATTAAAGCCATCAAAGACTTAGGTCGCCTCGCGATTGCGGTTGAATGTGATGTTCGTCAAGAAGACTCAGTTCGCGATGCAGTCGTCGCTGCCGTGAACTTTCACGGGCATCTCGACGTCCTGGTCAACAATGCCGCGGTTTTTCAGAGCGTTCCCTTGGAAGAGCTGACCCTCGAGCAGTGGGACACCGTTTTTGCCACAAATGCGCGCGGTCCGTTTCTCGTCGCGCGCCAGGCCATTTCACACCTTCGGAAATCCGAAGGCCGCATCATCAACATCGGTTCTCTCGGCGGAATCCATGCCTGGGCAACTCACGCTCATTACTGCTCGTCGAAGGCTGCATTGCACATGCTTACTCAGGCAATGGCAAAGGCCTTCGCGCCGGAAGTAGCCGTGAATTGTGTAGCTCCAGGATGGATTGACTTAGGGGAAGAGAACTATCAGGAAACAGTTCAGCGTTTTGCCGCGAAGACCCCGATGAAGCGCAACGGCACCGCGCAGGACGTAGCTGAAGCAGTCGTTTTCTTTGCGTCTGCCCCCAGCTTTATCACCGGTCAGGTTCTAGCCGTCGATGGCGGACTGGGCTTGTAGCTGCACAGGTATTCAAGAAAGAATCAGCGTCCGAACAAACGGCTCCAGAAGCTTCGGCCATTCGTGGTACGTTTCTTTTCGGCATCTCTGCCAAACACGAGCGGAACTTCTTCCCAAAGGCCAATTGGTTCTGGCTGCACAGGCCACTTTGCACCGTCCACTGCTGCTCGCGGATTCGTCACGTAAAGCCTGCGTGCCGTTTCTTCACCAGCTTTGGCCTCCACGTAGTCATAACCCTTCTTGAGATGGAGCGGACGCCATTCAGGATGGTGCGCGTCGCTTGCCATGAAGTGGACCCAGTTGCGTTCCAGCAATGCATCCGCAAACGCCTTTGCCACTTTTCCGAATCGACCGTAGATTGAAGCGGACGTAACCTGAACAAGGCATCCGTCACGCATGAATTCTGCCAGCCGTTCCGGATGGTGTTGCAGAAAAGGATTTCGTTCAGGATGCGTAATGATCAATGTGTAGCCTGCGTTGCGCAGCCGGTGCATCGATTCAGCAAGCTGCGCCGAAATCAGCAGGTCGGGAAACTCGATCAGAAGGTAACCTTTGCCATCGATTGAGTAGCGCAGGGGATTGGCGAGGGCATCCTCAATGTTGGCCGCGTTCATGTGGAAGTCGCAGGCCAGGCTCAGACCGAGTTGACCATCCAGTTCCGCTCGCAACTCCTCCAAACGAGCTTTGTTCACTTCGGTTTGATAAGGGAAAGTTTCGCTCGCATGAGGACTGCAAACCAGGTGTGTGACGCCCTCGTCGATCGCCATCTGGGCCAATTCCAGAGACGTCTTAAAATCGGGCGCGCCATCATCCACTCCGTAGATCAGGTGTGTGTGGATGTCGATCAATGGATTCCGTCTTTCTTCACGACCGTCTGTCTAGCGCGTTGCAAGAGCCTCAATCATTGATTCGAAGATCTTCCATCCATCACTGGAGCCCAGCAGAGTCTCGCTCGAGCGGTCCGGATGCGGCATCATTCCGAGCACGTTGCGTTGCTCATTCAGAATGCCTGCGATATTTGCCAGCGAACCGTTTGGGTTCGCATCGGGTGTGATTTCGCCCTGCGGAGTGGCATAGCGGAATGCTATTCGATCTTCTGCTTCAAGCCGAGCCAGTTCTTCGGGCGTGCAGAAGTAGTTGCCTTCCATATGCCCAATCGGAATCTGCAGAACCTCGCCTTTAGTCAGCTTGTTCGTGAACCGGCTGTTTGTTGTCTCCGTCCGGAGATGCACCTGCTTACAGATGTACTTGAGACCCGCATTGCGCATCAATGCACCGGGAAGCAGACCCGATTCAGCAAGGATCTGAAACCCATTGCAAATGCCGAGCACAAGACCGCCACTCGCTGCAAACTTCTGCACTGCGCCCATTACAGGCGAAAACCGTGCAATCGCGCCCGTCCGCAGGTAGTCTCCGTACGCGAAGCCGCCCGGAACCAGCACCGCATCAACTCCCTGAAGGTCGTCCGAATCGTGCCAGAGAAATGTCACTGGCTGATGGGCGATCTCGGCGATCACGTTGTAGGTGTCGTGATCGCAATTGGATCCCGGGAACACAAGTACGCCGAATTTCATGTCTCTAGGTTATCAGTTTGTTAACACGGATTAATTATTCAGGAGAAAGAGGGAATCAGAGAGCACAGGACCCTCAAACGGTAGGATCAGCCAGACACCACCTTTTGCATACGTTTCTGGGATTCCCTTGCAAACCTGTGCTGGAAGGCGCGGGTTATCGGATAACCAAGGATCGCCATCCAATTGCGTGGTTTTGAGACCGCTTCCAGTTCATAGCAAACTATTTCGGTGCTCGGGTCGAAGGTCAGCAGGAATCGCTCTTCCCCTTCTTCGATGTGGTGCTGAGCGGTTCTGTAAATAAATCCAAAGGCGTGAGTGTCTCTCGTTACGGAGATGATTCTGCTCAGATTCAAGGACCACAAGCCCAGCGAATGGACTTCAACTGCAACAATCCGGCTGACCTCAATACGGGCAGTTGGATTTGCGACTCTCATCCAACCCAGCTCGAATTGTCGCCATTGTTCGAAAGCTCGGACTGCGGCTTCGAAGACGTTCACTCCCGTGCCGATCCTGGTGCGTAACAGATCATGGGAGAATCCCGTGGGCAAACTTGACCCTTGCAACCCGCGTAGAGGATGAAGCAGCCCTCCCCTGGATTCGGTAAGCGAACAAACTTCGACTGCGCTGTCGATTTCTTGAGCCGTAGGCTTGCTGAGCCTGAACACCGATTCAGTATGTCAGCTGTAGCTGCAGTCCTTTTGCATCGTCGCTTACGAGTGCGGTTACGCGGTGGTGCTCGGCATCGAAGTTCGTCGTCACCGGAGTCGCGCCCGGATGATCAAGCAGCGTAACGCTTGCGCTCGTATACGGCTTCGTTGCACCGTAGACCTCGATAGAAAGTAGTTTCCACCAAGGCTCGAATGTACCCTCGCGAGGCGCCACGGTAACAATCAGGCCCTGTGCGCTCAACCTGCATGCAAAGTTAGCGCGCAGGAAATCGCCCTTCTTGAAGTCGTAGCTGACGCCGTCATCGAGATAAAGTGCGCCGCTGCAGTCCGCACCGTAGGTCGTCGGCGGATAGACTCGCAACGTCAGCGGACCTTGAGGTTTTTCATCGGTGCTCTGGATGAGTGGCTGCTCGGGCACAATCGATCCAGCTCGAACGAATACTGGCAGAGTCTCGAGCGTGCGGTGAATGTGCACTTCTGGTTGAGAGATCGCAGCATTGTCAATACCTTTGCGTCCTGAACTCGGATCAATCCGCGAGCCTGTCCAGTAGTCGTACCAACTCGATGGCGGCAATGCGACCGAGTAGTCGTCCACCTCATCCGGGAACGGACTCTGTGCAACGAGCAGGTCTCCACCGACCATGAACGCATTGCCTGTGCTCAAGTCGAGCGGTCCTGCGTCTGCTGCGCCGTGAGGAAACTCCATAAAGAGAGGCCGCATGATCGGCAGACCTGTCCGGCTCATTTCCTCCGCCGTGGTGTAGAGGTAAGGCATCAGCCGGTAACGCTCTTCGATGTAGCGGCGACGAAGACTTACGTCCTCGGCCGTTCCGTTTTCCCAGGGTTCCTGCGGATTTGTGCCGGTTGCAGTATGATCGCGATCGATCGGGTGGAATGCCGCCACTTCAAGCCAGCGTGTGAGGAGCTCCGGTTGCGGAGAGCCGGCAAACCCACCTACATCGGCGCCGGACATTGCGAAGCCACTCAGGCCGAGATTCACAAGCTGGGGCGTCGTCTGCCGCAGATGATCCCATGTGCTGGAGTTGTCCCCAGACCACGTGGCTGCGTAGCGATGGCCGCCGGCGAAACTTGCGCGGGTCATGACGAACGGACGCGTGTTTGGTTGCAACTTCAGAAGGCCTTCGAACGTACCCCGTGAGTTCTGCATTCCGAAAATGTTATGAACCTCGAGATGGTTCGTTGTTCGCGTCGTGAAGCCAGGTTCCTCGATGCGGTGTTGAACGTCATCAGGCATCGTCTTCGATGGAACCAGAAAGATCGCGGGCTCGTTCATGTCGTTCCAGAAACCGGCAACGCCTTTGTTCACGAAGTCGGCATACAGGGTTCCCCACCAATCGCGTGATGCCTTGCGGGTGAAATCAGGGAACACTGCTTTTCCGGGCCACACTACGCCCTCGTAGATGGAACCGTCGGGATTCTTTACGAAGTGATCGCCTGCTATCCCTTCATCGAACGGCTTGTAATGCGCCACCGGCTGGTCGGCAATATGCAGATCGGTGATGACGACGGTGCGGATGTGTTCTGCACGCAGGTCCTTGATCATTTGTTCGAAGGTGGGGAAGCGCTCCGGATCAACGGTGAACGGCCAGTTTTTGTACTGGAAGTCGATGTCAAGCCAGATCACGTCTGCCGGAATGCGCTCGCTTCTCAGCCGGTCGGCGATGCGTTTGACTTCAGACTCGGGATAGTAGCTGTAGCGCGATTGCTGATAGCCCAATGCCCAGATTGGCGGCATGGGCGTCGTTCCGACCAACCATGCCCACGTTTCGAGAACCTGCTTTGGTTCGGGGCCATACACGATGTAGAAGTCGAGAGGCCCGGCCTCCGAGCCGAACGAGTATGCGTCCCGATATTCCTTGTTGAACTCGAAACTGGAGCGCCAGGTGTTGTCGAGAAAAATACCTGCGCACACGCCCTTGCGGAACATTATGAACCAGGGAATCGACTTGTAGATGGGATCAGTAGATTGCTGCCACCCAAACGCGTCGGTGTTCCAATCGGTGAAAGCCTCATTGCGACGATCGAGAGGGCCCGGTTTGTCGCCGAGGCCAAAGTAATGTTCATCGTCCGGAGACTTCATGTAAACCCGAAAAGAAGATCCGTGGTACTCGATCGGGCGACCCGGAAGATCCTGAACGATGACGTGACCGGAATCGTCCATGACCGATAAGCCGAATGGATCCTTATGTACTGCAACGTGCAGCTTCGGGGTTTTGAATCCGACAGCCGAGCCGTTTGACTCGGGAGCGACATTCACAGTCGCTGTGCGAGACGAGGGAAGCACTGCCCAGGAGGCATCTTCGGGCAGTTGTCCAGCAGGTCCCACCCGCACACGCAAAACGTCGTCGCGAATGGCTGTCAGCTGCATAATCGCCGTTCCAGAACGGATCTCAATGCCGTTTGGAAGCGGGTGCGACGCAGTGACTCGCTCCGGGCGAACGGAACCATTTCGTTGCTGTGCTGAAGCGTCAAAGGTCAGTTGCGATGTTGCGGCGGAAAACAGAATTGCAAAAACAACAAATGAAGAGCCTGTCGCTCTGCTCACTCAGCACCTCTTCGGAGCCAGTTTGTAGTCGCTAGAAAGGATAACGGTTCGGAGCAGGATATGAGAACCAGTTGGCGTCAATCAAAGGGACTTTGATTTCTGATGGGCGCTGAACCAGGGGCAGTGATTCCATACTTTGCGTCCAGAAATACTCGCAAGCCATCCGGCAGCATTGAGGCCAGCTCCTGCCAGGTGAGTACTTTGCATCGAGTTCGCATATCCACCGTTCGGACAGCTCGCATAACCGAAAACCATGCCTCGCGCAGATCAGGCCTTCGCTCATCGTGGATAACACAGAAGCTAGCACCAGCGTTATAGGCTGAAAGGACGTTGCGAATCAGCTGATAGGCTGAGTAGCCAGGGTCCCATTTCTGCTCTGCATTTGCTTGTGCTTCGAGCCGTCTATGGAACTCGCGGGCGATTTCATCGGCCCCCTCAATGGGAAATTCCCATTGCTGCGTGAATTCCTCGGTGAATTCGATTGCTGTACGGCGACGTTGGGTGCGCACTTGGACCTTGGGAAGCAGTTCCGGGTCGAAGACCTCATCGAAATCACGGTACGCCTCAACGATTTTTGCTTTCCGGCATTGGAAATCTGATTCCGTGAGCTTCGCCTCAACCAGCAGGTTGCCCCACCGCATATCGACCTCGGTTCGGTCGACGCGTCCCTGGCGAATTGGGACGCGCGCCTTCCAGCCGAACTCGGGTTGTTCAGAAGCAGTGATTCCGAGCATTGAACGCAGAGCTTGCGAGTCTGCCACGCCGGGGGTGCAGAACACGTTCATCAGCAGAGCGTCGGAACTCATGGAGGAGTCCAGCTCTCGCCATTTGCGCGACGAGTCGATCTGGGATTTCGGCAGCGAGCGACCTTGGGAATGAACTTTGTCGAACCTTCGCATCCACGCAGGATTTGCCAAGATAGCTTCGTAAGCTGAAGCATAGAAGTTGCCGTGGCGTCGCGTGTCAGGTGAATACACGATTACTGGATCGCTCCCGTAGCTCTCAACGTGGGGATAAGGGCGGCCGTAAACGCGATTCCGTTCGGCCAGCTCGGCTCTCAATTGGCCCGCGTATGAAAACATGCCGGTCACGACCTCAGCTTAGCCTGCCTGACTACTTCGGAGCGTCAGCAACGTGATCTCGGGCCTGGAACCAATCCTGGCAGGGAAGCCCAGGGTTCCCAAACCTCGATTCACATAGAGAAAGGCCTGCTGCGTGCGCTGTTTCTCTATAGGCAAATGGTAGAGCCCCGCGATGAAGCTGGTTATAAATCGAGCAGGATTCAAAGCGGTATGCAGAATCTCGACGTCGACCTGTCCTCCGTGCGTATGGCCGGACAAAGACAACTCGACGCCGGCAGCGGCGGCACTCGGGAAGGTATTTGGATTATGTGACAGGAGGATATTTGGCATCTCGCGCCTCACCAGGCTTTCAGCGCCATTGAGGGTCGGCAGAGGTTTGCCTGCCATCGGAATGTTGCGCTGGTAGTCGATCCCGATGAGGTTGAAATCGGCCCCGTTCCATTTCAGTTGTGAAGCCGAGTGACGCAGCAAGGTCATACCGTTCGCTGCAAAGATTTTTTCGGCATCGTCTTCTGCACCTGCGTAAATCTCATGATTTCCATTGCATGCCCAGGTACCCAGAGGCGAGCGCAACCGGCCGAGCTCACCAATGCATTCGGCCAGAGGGTCGCCCCAACTGGTTACGAAGTCTCCAGTGATCACGGCGACATGCGGATCAAGCTCATTGGCAATCAATACCGCACGGCGGATTTCATGGAGGGGCATGAAATCGCCGACGTGGATGTCGCTGAGCTGAAGGATACGCATGCCATTCAAAGCGCGCGGCAGGTTGGCGAGAGGAACCTCAACGTGTTCGACTTCGAAATGGAGCCGCTCACGTCCGTAACCATAGATGGCAGCGGCGAACGGGGCTGTTCCCACAATCGAAGCTGTCTGTCGGAGCATCGCTCGGCGCGACGCTATGTACTCTTTTGTTGGCTTCTGGATCAGTTCGAGCAATCGCTCCCACAACCACACGACCATATGAAGTGCCTTGGTGAAGAAGAAGGCAAATGTGGAAGAAAAAATCCAGAGCTGGACAGGGGGTGCAATCCGGTAGCTGATTCGCGGAGGCAGGAATTTGGCGGAGATCCGATCGATAAGGACCGCAATCATCGCCACCCAGCAGAAAATAACCAGGAGCCTGATCAAATATCGCAGTAGGCGATTCGATCTCTTCGATAGCCTCAGAACGATCTTCAGCCAATAGATCTGTGGCAGCACCAGCAACGCGATAAGAAGTAAGCGACGCAATATGAAAGTAAGTGGCATGCTTTCTTTCGAGAAGAGATAATGTACCACCAATGCGTTCGTATCGTGGAAGTCTTGTAGGAGCAGAAATTACGGCAAAGCAATCTTGGAGGGCTACACCAAGGTGACTGTCGGGTAGCACGGAAGCCAAAGTCGTTGCAGGGGTATGGACTACGAACTATACTGGCGCCACCGCACACGCCGGGGGGCTCCGGCGATCGGTCTCAATTCAGCAGTTGAACATCGATGGGGAGGTTGTTCGTGTTGAAGAGAATTGCTTGTTGTATGGGTCTCTCTTGCTGCATTGGTTTGAGCGTGGTTTCCGCGGCAGCGCAGCAGGTGGTTCACGCGCTGACTGGCACCGTAAGCTCAATCAACGCTGCAGGCAAGACCATCTTGGTATTTCAAGACAATGGCACGCAAAGCGAGTTCACCGATGGGACGGATTCCAAGGCTCGTCTATCGATCGACAAGAAGGTCGCACTCGAGACAACCGCGGCTGACGTTTTCAAGAGGACGGGTGCATACGTTGTAGTCCTGTATTACGGCGGAGACAACAATCGAACGGCAGTCGCACTTAAGAACCTTGGGTCCGGGCCGTTCACGTCGACAAACGGAACGGTTGTGAAATTCGATAGCAAGCACTCGATTGCGGTGGAAGACACTTCCGGAGCGACTCAGATCTACCGCCTGACGCAGGACACGATTGGCGAAGGGTATCTCGGCGCGGTAGACGGATTCAAGTTCCAGGCGCAAAAGGGCGATAAGGTCCGGATAGTCGGGTCGAAGGACGACAGCGGGCTCAGGGCTCTGTTCGTGCGTCTGATGTAAGTTATCTGAGAGATTATCTGGTGGCGTGATCGCAATAAGCTGAGCTTGAGGCGATGATCGAACGTGGAAACCGCAGTTCCCTGCGAGGCACTGCCAGCCAACCGGAGTCGCTAATTCGATCGGATTTAACGAGCAAGAGAGCCGGGCGATCCAGTGATAACGGACCGCCAAACTCCCTAGATCCCCGCACCCGGGATGTAGTTGTAATCGATCTTTGCTGGCGTCTTAATCGGATCGCCGGTTAGATCATGCGTGTGCCACGTTACGCTCTCGCTTGCAACTTCAGGATGCTTGCGTAGGAACATGAGCGCGTAAGTGGAGGCTGTGGGATCGTCTTTCTGGTCCGCAAATTTCGCGGACTCGACGGCTGCCTTGCCTTTTTCACCAAGACGGCGATACAGAATCGCAAGCTGATAGTGTGCGGCCAAGTCATCGGGGTCGATGGCCTGAAGCTTTTCGTATTGCTCGCGCGCATTGGGGTAATCGTGTGCCTGGTAGTAGCTGAAGCCGAGTTCGCGGAGGCCGTCCTTTGCTCGCGGATATTTCGCGAGCATGGCCTTCAGATCTTCGATGGCTTCCTGCACCTGGCCAGCGTTGCGCTCGACGAGGGCGCGATAGTAGAGCGCGCGCGGGTCGCCGGGTAGCAACTCCAGAGCTTTGGCGAGGTGGGGCTTGGCATCGTTGTAGCGCTCCCAGACCGTTTCGACTACAGCCATGTTCGTATAGGCGTCAGCGTAGTCGGGACGCAGCGCAGCGACCTTCTTGAATGCTTCGACCGATTTTTCGTACTGGAGCGAGTCGAGCAGAGCGATGCCGTAGTTGTCCCAGCGCATCCACTCGGGGTTCTCTCCGGGCCCGGGTGCGATTGGCGGATTGTCGCCGATATTGAGGGTGCGCCCGGTGCTTGCGAGTTCGAGAACAGGCTCGGGGTAGTGCTTGCCGGCCTGCTGGTCCATCGCGTAGTCGATAAAATGCTGATCGAACCGGCGGTATCTCACGGATGCCGTGATGGTGACGTGCCCCCCGATCGTCTTGGGCAGACGAAATCTGTAGCGCACCAATTGCGAACGGCCAGATTGCAAGCCATTGTTGTATGCCAAAACGCGGTTATGCCAGATCTGGTGAATGTCGTTGAGCGTTCCTTCGACGTTGACCAGCCGGCTGGTGAAGGAATGAGCGGATGGATCGAGTTCGCCGTCGGGCTTGATGAAGCCTGACTCTGCGAGCGTCTTGCCCGAGGGATCTTTGACGTTGAAATCGACCCACGCCTCGTAGAAGTCGCGCTGCTCGGGAATGAACGAGTGGCCTATGCCCTTGTTCTGAATGACGACATCGGCCACCAGAGTGTCGCCGGGAGTGAGCGAGAACTCTTTCAAGCCGAGCGGAGCGACCAGCGAAGTGGTGGGAGCTTCGTCGGGTGATGCTGACGCAGTTTCTTTCTCGAGGGCGAAGATGTCGACGTTCAACACCCCTTTGCCGTCGGGGCCGTTCTTGAGAAAATCGACAAGTTTTTTCGACTGTTCATCGAACTTGTAGTAAGCGGCGTTGAGACTGTTTCCACCCAGCCAGCGATGCGAGACGAGGGTGCCATCCTTGGCGCCGGCATCCTGCGCGCCATTTGTCATTTGCTCGCGCGGCATGTGGCACGTCTGGCAGGTCGAGACGGCTTCTTTACGGTAGAAGGGAAGTGGTGACTGCTTGGTGAAACTGGCCCCCTGCCACTCGTCGTAGACGGTGAATGCCCGGAGGAACTTGTAGTCGTCCAATGCCCGGGGAATGGTGGCTTTGTGGCATGCGGCGCAGAACTCGGCCGTCTTGAGCAGCGGCCGCATGACGGCCTGCTTGTGGCGATCGAGATGGCCGAGAATCTCAGAGTCAGAGACCGGCCGGGTGACAGGAGCACCTTTGTCGTCGACGAGAACCGCCGGTGTGCCCATGACGTAGCTGCCCGTTCCGGTGGTGTCAGTTGACTGAATGGAGTGGCAGACGGCGCAGGAAATGCCTTCATCTTCGAACGGACGCGTCTTTGGCATGCCTTGCGAGAGGTCTCCCGAGAACAGAGCAATTGGATTGTGGCAACCTTCGCAATGGCGCGAGAACTGCACCCCTTTCTCGCCGATCAGCATGTTCACGTTCTTCAGATACCACGGTTGACGGAAGCTATTGGAGTGAACGGACTGGCGCCATTGGTGGTAAGCCTCCTGATGGCAATGGCCGCAGTACTCGGCGGTAGGGACGGACCGCGGGTTGACGAATTGCCCGTTGGCCGTCATCGCATTGGAGGGCAGAAAGGGGTGTTCTTTGCCGAAGGCGTAGTTATAGCGGCTGGTGACCGAGTCGTGAAACTGCGAAGTGGGGCCGGATACTCGTATGCTCGCGGTGTATGCGGCAGGTGGGGCATCAGTCGTTGCCGGTGAGGAGGAGGGTGGATCGGTCGCGGCGCGAACAACGAAGCTGGCGGTCAACGGCAGGATTACCAGGCAGCCTATGGGGGCCAAATGGCGCGGCGGCAACTTAAACATCTCGGAAAAGACTCCCTGGACTGCTTTAGACTTGCGACGTTGAGATATCCGAACTGCTCCAGAAGGAGAAGGCAATTCGGGGGACATTAAGACGGTAACAAAGGAAACGGATCGACTGTCCACCACCGAAAGTTGGAGACGTTCAGGCGATCAAACCCGGATTTGCCGTTCTCTCGAGGCATCGCGAGCCCCCAGACTCATCTGCGACAGCGAGCGGTTCATAGAGTGGGATGAGTGGGGCAATAACGGACCTGGATGGCGATGAAGCGGCTATTCGAGTTTAGCCAAACCTAGGGCCAAACTGTTAAGTTTATTAGGAAAGACCTCTCACTCGCAGATGGCCTCAAGTCCATACTTTTCATTGGCAGTTTTATTCGGTGTTGCGCTCGGGTTCGGGCTCGCTCCCCTGGGGCTGGCCTGGGTTTGGCAGAGGGTGTTTTCACCCGCCAAACCGAATGCCATCAAGAATGACATCTATGAGTGTGGTCTCGAATCAAGAGGGGATGCGTGGGTACAGTTTCGCTCGGCGTACTACCTTTACGCGATCATTTTCCTCATCTTCGACGTGGAAGCGATATTCCTGCTGCCCTTTGCGGTGGCTTTTACGCGACTGAGTGCAGCGGCGTGCGTTTCGATGCTGGTGTTTGTGCTGCTGCTGATTGAAGGTCTGGCCTGGGCCTGGGCAAAAGGCGTACTTACATGGGCCTGAGCAGGCGGCTCATGCCCTTAGCTTTGAAGTTCCTAGCTGGTAGTTAACAGTCCGGTATCTTGCCCGGATGGAACTACGACCTGAGAACTGGAGTGAAGCGACAATGGCTGTTGATCAGAATTTGAACATCGAACTCGGCAAGCAGGGCGTCTTTGTGACGACCATCCAGGAGCTGTATAACTGGGGCCGCCGCAGCTCGATCTGGCCGATGCAGTTTGGCCTGGCCTGCTGCGCCATTGAGATGATTGCCACGACCATGGCGCGCTACGACCTTGCTCGTTTCGGGTCTGAGGTGTTCCGTCCCTCACCGCGGCAAGCTGACCTGATGATCATCTCGGGTACGGTCACGAAGAAGATGGCTCCGCAGGTAGTGCGGCTCTATAACCAGATGGCCGAACCTCGGTACGTAATTGCAATGGGCGCCTGTGCAATCTCCGGCGGACCTTTCAAGCAGGGATACAACGTGCTCAAGGGCATAGATCGCTATATACCCGTTGACGTACACATTCCCGGATGCCCGCCCCGGCCCGAGGCGTTGATCCAGGCGTTCATGACATTGCAGAAGAAAATCGACGAGCAGCACCTCACCGGCGAAGAGCGGCCGCGGCATTTGAATGAGGAAGCACCTGGCGAATTCCCGGTACCCGAATTCGGCGAGCATGATCTGGAGCCGCCCAGCAATCCGGGTACATGGACGGTCCCGAAGATCATTCAATAGAGCAGGGGATTGAAGTGGAGAATAACAAGCAAGTGCAAGTGATCTGGGAGATCGTGCGACGTTGAAGAGCGTAGAAGAAATCAAGGCGGCGATTGAAGCAGCAGTGCACGGCGCAATGGTTACTGTAATCCCGAACCCCGCGCCAATCGCGCAGCACTCCTTGCTCATCGATCCGGAGCACGCTCACAGCGTGGCCGAGTTCTTGCGCGAGGACGAGGAACTCGCCCTCGATTTCTTATCCAATGTCACCGGCGTGGACTATCTGGACAAAGAGATCGCCGAAAAAATTAAAGTCACGCGTCAAGTTTCGAAGGCGGTAGACGGCGTCGAGCAGATGATCGAAGAGACCGTTGAAGAGACGCGGAAGCGAGTTGTCCCGGGATACCTTGAAGCTGTCTATCATCTTTTTTCCATTTCGAAAAAGCACGGCCCCGTAATCATCCGCATGCGTACTGGCAATCGCACAGATCAGGTGGAACTGCCTTCGCTCACGCCAGTCTGGCGTTCGGCGGAGTTTCAAGAGCGGGAGATCTTCGATCTGTTCGGCATCGTGTTCAAGGGACATCCGGACCTGCGTCGGATCCTGATGTGGGACGAATTCAAGGATCACCCCATGCGTCGTGACTACGTTGAGCCCGACGACTTCGAATACGAACCGACGCCGCATGATGAAGTGTTGAAGCGTGCTCAGGAGCACAAGGCCAAGGTCGCGGCAGGAGAGGCGAGACAGTGAGCTCTTCGGGTATGAAGACAGAGAAACTTCCGGGCTGGAACCGTCCGCCGGTCATCGACACCGATGGCGAGGGGGAACTCCTCGAAGTTGCCATGGGTCCGCATCATCCTTCGACTCACGGCGTCTTCCGCATGGATGTGGTTCTCGATGGCGAGCGCGTGATCAGGCTCAAGCCTGTCTTCGGTTACCTGCATCGCAATCACGAGCAACTCGGACAAAGCCAGAGTTACCTCGCGTCGATGCCGTACACGGATCGGCTCGATTACTTCTGCTCGCTCACGAACAACTGGGCGTATGCGCTGGCTGTCGAAAAGCTTGTCGGGCAGGAAGTGCCGGAGCGTGCCGAGTATCTTCGCGTGATCCTTGCCGAACTGACGCGCGTGCAGAATCATGCATCAACGATTGGCTTTCTCCTGCAGGAAATGGGTGCCAGTGGCACTCCACTGATGTACGCCTTCCGTGAGCGAGAAAAGATACTCGATCTCTTCGAGAGTCTGACCGGTTCGCGCATGATGTGCAACTACATGCGTTTCGGCGGCTGCCGGGTTGACGCCTCGCCCGCATGGCTCGAAGCTACCCGGAAAGTCGTTGCGGGTCTGCCGGCGTTCGTAGATGAGTTCGAACGCTTTCTGATGACCAACGAGATTCTGATGGCTAGGTGTCAGGGTATCGGTATCCTCCGACCCGATCTCGCCGTCAATGCCGGAATCAGCGGACCGATGCTGCGCGGTTCGGGTGTCAATTACGACATCCGCAAGATCGATCACTATGGCATCTACGATCGCTTCAAGTTCCGCGTACCGCTCGGCGACCACGGTGACATCTACGACCGCTACATGGTCCGCATGCTCGAAATGCGTGAGTCGATCTCGATTCTGAATCAGGCATTGAAGGAACTGCCCGGCGGTCCGGTGATGGACCCCAAAGCAAAAATCAGGAACTTCCGTCCGAAGCCGGGCGAGGCTTATGGCCGCATCGAAGCGCCAAAGGGTGAGCTGGGTTTCTACCTGATCAGCGACGGCAGTCCGAACCCGTATCGCTATCGGGTTCGACCGCCAAGTCTTATTAACCTGACCGTTCTGGAAGATATGTGCCTCGGCTCGAACGTTGCCGATGTAGTTCTGATATTTGGAAGTGTCGACATTGTGCTCGGAGAGGTAGATCGTTAGCTCTCGTGGTCAGAGATTGGTTCTCGCATAGAGGCTAAGAGCTAGAAGCTAACTAGGAGCTGTAGTTAATGCTGGGTGATGGAATTCTGAAGGGACTGGCTGAAACGGCAAAGAATTTTGCCGGAAGCTTTGTCTCGAAAGAACGGATGACGACTGTTGAATACCCGGAAGAGCGCCTGCCTCTCCCGGAAGCTGCGCGGAACTTTCCGTTCCTCGTTTATGACGGCGACGACTGGGAGAAGGGCCTTCGCTGCGTCGCTTGCCAGATCTGCGAGAAGGAGTGTCCGCCGAAATGTATCTATATCGAGAAGAGCAAGGATAAGAAGCCGGACTACGTGGGCAAGCCCCAGATCTATCCAGCGAAGTTCGACATCGATATCTCCGTTTGCATGAGCTGTCAGATCTGCGTCGAGGTGTGTCCATTTGAAGCGATCAAGATGAATACCGAGTTCGAACTCGCGACGGATGATCGCTTCGATGGCCTGCTTCTCGATCGCAAGCAGCTGGCGCGCTCCAACGAGTACTACCACCAGATCCATCCCACTGAAGCCAGCGAAGTCGATGCTCGACTTGCAGAAGAAAAGGCTAAGGTAGAGGCCAAAGCCAAGGCCGCTGCAGAAGCAGCCGCAGCGAAAGCAGTCACCGCACCCGCCACCGGGGCTCCGGCCGTTCCCGATGCTGCAAAGCCTGCCGCTCAGGCGGAGCCCAAGCCTGCTCCAACAACCAAAGCTGCAGAGGTCGCCAAGGCATCGGCAATGGCAACCGCACCCGCCGCTCCGAAACCTGTACCGGGAACCGGGACTGACGGTCCTGCCCCGATGACAACTGAAGATAGGAAGAACGCCGAGACTCCGGCAAAGACGAATGAAGGGGAGCCGAAAGCATGATCGAAAGGCTCGACCAGATCTTTGTACTACTGAAGCATTGGTTGCTTGGTTATCTGCCTGAAAGCTGGCAGACTCCCGTCGGAGTCATCATCAGCGTAGCCTGCATTGTCGGGCTCTATCCCGCGTTGTTTGCTGTGACCACCGTTCTCGAACGCAAAGGGGTTGGCCGCATCCAGAATCGTCTCGGGCCCAATCGCGTCGGTCCATACGGCATTCTTCAGCCGATGGCAGACGGCATCAAGTCGTTGACGAAGGAAGACATCGTTCCGACCAGTGCCGATGCGGTTGTCCACTTCTTGGCCCCCATCATCCTTGTGGTCACCGTGTTCATGGGGTTCGCCGTTCTCCCCATGGGCCGCAACATGGTCTTGGTCGATATGGACGCCGGCCTGCTCTTCTACTTCGCCATGGGTGCCTCTACCGAGTTGTCAGTTTTCATGGCCGGCTGGTCTAGCCGCAACAAGTATTCTCTGCTCGGTGCTATGCGCGCTGTTGCGCAAATGATCAGCTACGAGGTCGCGCTGCTGCTGTCGAGCGTAGTGATCGTAATGATGACCGGCTCGCTTTCGCTGGTGAAGATTGTTGAAGCGCAGAACCATTACAGCTACGGCCTTCCGCACTGGTACATCTTCACTCCCTGGGGATTCGCCGCGTTCATCATGTATGCGATCGCGGGCACAGCCGAGACGAATCGCTCGCCCTTCGACCTTCCCGAAGGCGAGTCGGAGCTTGTCGCCGGGTATCACACCGAATATTCGGGCTTTAAATTCGCACTGTTCTTCCTGGGTGAATATGTCGCAATGTTCTCGATCTCGGGCCTGGGATCCACGCTCTTTCTGGGTGGGTGGATGGCTCCGCTCTCAGGGCTTCAGTTTATTCCATCCTGGATATGGTTTTTCGGCAAGCTCTTCGTTTCGATGTGCGTCTTCATCTGGCTTCGCGGAACGCTACCTCGACTGCGACAGGATCAGCTGATGAACTTCGCCTGGAAGTTCGTCTTGCCGATGTGCCTGCTCAATCTTTTCGTCGCAGCCTTGTGGCGATTCATGGGTGATGGCTGGCTGCGTTGGATTGTCTGCTCCGCGATTCTCATCGTTGCCTACTTCAGCATCGGTCGTGAAGGGATGCGCCGCAAGCATTTTGGCCCAAGGAGCTACCGCTATGCAGCGTAGCCGAGGGCAGTGCGAATTGCTGTACCGATATCTGGAAGAAAGGAGCGGCCTGCCGTGGGATCTGTTTTTTATGTGATTTCTGCATTTTCGGTCGGCGGTGCGCTCGCTGCCGTTCTGCTCAAGAACCTGGTGCATGCGGCCCTTGCCCTGACCATCGCGTTCTTCGGCCTGGCCCTGCTCTTCCTTCGCCTAGACGCACAGTTCGCGGGTTTCGCGCAGATTCTGGTTTATGTCGGCGCGGTGGCTATCCTGGTTGTCTTCGCAATTCTGCTTACAAAAGGCTCCGAAGTTCCGAAGGAAGGTGTCTTCTCGAAAAGCTGGCTCGTGGGTCTTGCTATTGCGGCTGGCGTCTTCGCCGCGCTCGCGTGGGCTGTCATGCAGGCCGCCCCGTCACTGCCGAATGAGGCGGCTGTACCTGCAATAACGGTGAATGATATCGGCAATGCGCTGATGAGCCGCTACGTGCTGCCGCTCGAAATCATCGCGGTGCTGTTGACAGCCGCCCTGCTCGGCGCCGTGATCGTCGCCATGCACGAGAAAGAGAGGTCCCGGCAAGGATGACACCTCTCGCGGCATACCTGATCGTCGCGGCCCTAATTTTTGCCATCGGCCTCGCGGGTGCCCTCACCAGGCGCAACGCGATCATGGTTCTGATTGGCATTGAACTGATGCTCAATGCCGCCAATCTGAATCTGATCGCCTTTTGGCGCTATGGCCCGCACCCCGAACTGCTTACCGGTATGATGTTCGCCATCTTTTCGATCGCCGTAGCGGCTGCCGAAGCCGCGGTTGGCCTCGGACTCGTTATTTCTATCTACCGCCACGCAAAGACAGCCGATGTTGAACAAATGAATAGGATGAAGGGGTGAACGAATAATGCAAGAAGCAATGGCGTTCACACCTCAGATCGACGCAAGTTCCATCACGCGTTTATTGTGGCTGATTCCAGCATTGCCGATCGTTGCCGCCGGCATCATCTCTGTATTGAAGCAGCCTCGGCGCAAGCTCGCATCGAGCCTCGCGATCGGCTCGCTTGGCATCTCACTGCTCATTGCTATCATCGCCTTCGTGCATGTGCTCAGCGGATGGTCTCATGGCCACGCTGTACGGGAGATCGTCAATTTCTCGTGGATGACAGCCGGAACGCAGGCCGTCGAACTCGGATGGGTTCTCGACCCGCTCTCGGCCGTGATGCTGGTGATGGTCACCTTGGTCGGCCTTCTCATCTTCATCTACTCCACCGGGTACATGGAGCACGACGAGAACTACACGCGATTCTTCTGCTTCCTTGCGCTCTTCGCCGGAGCGATGCTCGGCGTTGTCATCGCTAATAGCATTCTCTTGCTGTTCATGTGCTGGGAACTCGTCGGCCTCACGTCCTACCTGCTGATCGGGTTTTGGTATCAGCGGCCATCTGCCGCCGCGGCGGCGCGTAAGGCGTTCATCACCACGCGCGTCGGTGACATCTTCTTTCTTTTGGGAATCGTCTGGCTATTCGCGCAGACCGGCACGCTGCTCTTCTATGATCACGGCGCGGGATCGATGGAGCCTTTGGCGCTTGGCGGCATGCTGGTTCATCAATCTCATTGGGGACTCACCGCGGCCGGCGCGATCGGGCTTCTTATCTTTGCCGGAGCAGCAGGGAAGAGCGGCCAGCTTCCGCTGCATGTCTGGTTGCCGGATGCGATGGAGGGGCCCACACCCGTCTCCGCACTTATCCATGCCGCGACCATGGTTGCGGCAGGCGTTTACCTTATCGCCCGCGTCTATCCTTTGATGTCGGCCGGAGCGGTGGCTCAGGGCGAAGCACCGGGCACAACGACAGCACTGATGGTCGTCACCTGGGTCGGCGCCTCCACGGCAGTTTTCGCCGCATTGATCGCAGTCGCGCAGAACGACATCAAGCGCATCCTCGCCTACTCCACCGTCTCGCAACTCGGATACATGATGGCCGGCCTCGGCCTCGGAGGAGTTGCGGTGGGCATGTTCCACCTGATCACGCATGCATTCTTTAAGGCGCTTCTCTTCATGGGCGCAGGTTCCGTGATTCACGGAGCACGCGAAGAGCAGGACATTCGCCACATGGGCGGCCTCCGCAAGTACATGCCCTGGACCTTTTACTCTTATGCGGTTGGCATGCTCGCTCTTTGCGGCGTACCGATCTTTTTCTCCGGTTTCTGGAGCAAGGACGAGATTCTGGAATCAGCTCACGGATGGCCGCTCTCGCAAGCGCCCTACTACATGCTGATCTCCGGAGCGGTTCTGACGGCCTTCTACATGACGCGCCAAGTCAGCTATGTTTTCTATGGCGAATATCGCGGGCGGGGACATGCACACGAAAGCCCGCGTGTGATGACCACGCCGCTGGTCATCCTGGCGATCTTCGCTATCACGCTGGGTATTATCGGCACTCCGGCCTGGCCGTGGTTCCGGGCATTCTTAGAAAATCATGCAGCTTCAGTCGAGATGCATGCCTTCAGCGAATCGGCATGGCTGATGCTTCTGCTGACATCGTGCGTGATCGTTATCGTTGGAATTGGGCTCGGCTGGTGGCTCTACGGCAACAAGTCTCCCCGCGCCGAAGAAACCGATGCACTTCAGAAAGCAATCTCGCCCGTCTGGGCTGTTCTTGCCAATCGCTTCTATGTCGACGAACTCTACGGCGCGACTGTGATTGCCTTCTATTACTGGTGGGCCAAGGTCGCTGACTGGATCGATCGCGAAATCTGGGGAGATATGGTTGCGACCGTCACGCTCTTGTTCAAAGGATGGGCGCAGCTCAATAGATTTCTCGACGCCAATATGGTAGATGGCGCCTTCGATAAGGGTTGCGAGGAGATCTATAACGGCGGCGGCGTTTTTGCGCGAATCCAGAACGGCCGCGGTCAGATTTATCTTCGCCTCCTCGCGTTAGCCGTTGTCATCCTCGCTGCGATCCTGATTTGGAGCGGCCGCCCATGAACTCGCTCCCGCTCCTTACCATCATTACGGTACTACCGGTCATTGGTGCGGCAATTTCGCTCTTCACGCGCCGGCACTCACGCGGGGTTGCCCAGGCCACAGGCATCGTTTGCCTCCTGCTCTCTCTCGTGGTCTGGATGTACTTGCCGGCCGACGGTTCGATCGGCCTTCAGGAACTGCATCAGTGGGTGCCAACGCTTGGAGTTCAGTACCACCTCGGAGTTGATGGCCTCGGCGCTCTGATGCTCATCCTCTCCGCGCTCGTATCGCTCATGTCCATCGATGCAGCGCATCGCGTCCATCATGAGCCCGGTCTCTTCTTCGCGCTTGTGCTCTTGCTCGAAGCTGGGCTTTTCGGCACCTTCACTGCACTCAATTTCTTCCACTGGTTCATCTTCTGGGAACTCAGCCTCATCCCCGCGTTTTTCCTCATCAAGCTGTGGGGCGGACCAAAACGCGGGCCGGCCGCGACGCAGTTCTTCGTCTACACCATGGTTGGTAGTGTTGCGCTCCTGCTCAGCTTCCTTGCGGTTTACCACGCCACCGGATCCATGGACTTCATTCAGCTTGCGACGATGGCCGCGAACGGCACTCTTCAGAATAGAGTTCTCGCCAGTCTCGGCCCGGTCATGATGTGGCTTGCTGTCGGGGTCCTCGCCGGCTTCGCAGTTAAAGTGCCTTTGGCGCCCTTTCACACGTGGTTGCCCGCTGCGTACAGCGAGGCGCCATCGCCCGTCACCATGCTGCTTACCGGCGGAATGTCAAAGATGGGGGTGTATGGTTTAATTCGAATCGCACTCCCGCTTTTCGGGGCGCAGATCGCAGCAATCCGGACACCGCTGCTCGTCCTCGCAGTCATCACAATCGTGATGGGTGCGTGGGCTGCCGCCGCGCAGAAGGACCTGAAGCGCGTCTTCGCCTACTCGTCGGTCAATCACCTCGGATACTGCCTGCTCGGAATCTTCGCCATCGCCATACATACCGGCGGGAACGTATCAGACTCTGTTAGCCAGGCTGCTGCACTCAACGGCGTTATCCTTCAGATGTTCAATCATGGGCTCACGGCGGCTACGCTGTTCTGGTTCATTTCAATGATTCAGTTTCGCAGCGGCGGCCTGCGCGGCATCGGCACTTTCGGCGGACTTCGCAAACCCGCACCGGTCTTTGCGGGCCTCATGGGGATCGCACTCTTCTCTTCACTTGGACTTCCTGGACTGAACGGCTTTGTTGGCGAGTTTCTGATCTTCCGTGGCGTGTTTCCGCTCTCGTGGGTGGCAGCTGCCGTTTCAGTCCTAGGCTTGCTAGTTACGGCCGCAGTGATCCTAACCGTAATCCTGAAGGTTTTCAGCGGACCTGTACCTGAGCGATGGGCGTCTTTTCCGGATTTGCACGGAGGAGAACGGCTTGGCGTAGCGCCCGTTATTGGATTGATGTTCTTGCTCGGCTTGGTGCCGCAGATCGTGCTTGAACGTGTGAATCCTACCGTGCAGTACCTGCTGGCGCATTGGAGATTTTAGACAGAATGTTGGCTTGGACGATCTACATCTCGTTTGCCGGTGCGCTGGTACTTGCAGTTTTGCCAAAAGGCAATGCGACGCTGGCGCGCGCCATCGCGCTTGTCATCGCGGCGGCGGGATTTCTAATTGCGATTGCCGGTTTTGCGGCCGGTGCAGGGCAGGGAAGAGTCACCATAATTGACGTTCCGTGGGTGCCCGCTATGGGTATCCATTACACGCTCGCCGCCGATGGCATAAGCCGCGTGCTCGTGCTCCTCACCGGGCTGGCAGCGCTTGCAGGGGTCCTGTTCAGCTGGAACATCAACCTCCGCACCAACGAGTTCTTCGCCTTCTTCTTCGCCCTTATCGGGGGGGTCTATGGAGTTTTTCTCAGTTTCGATCTTTTTCTGCTGTTTGTGTTTTACGAAATCGCGATCGTACCGAAGTACTTTCTCATAGCGATCTGGGGATCGACGCGGCGCGAATACGCTGCGATGAAGCTTGCGTTATATTCGTTTGTCGGTTCGGCGATGGTGCTCATCGTCCTGCTTGCGGCTTATGCAACTTCGGGCAGTCACTCGACCGGTCTGGTAAATCTCGCGAACGCAGATTTCCCGATCGGTTTCCAGATGTGGGCCTTCCCCGTAACGTTTATCGGCTTCGGAATCCTCGCAGGTCTATGGCCATTTCACACGTGGGCGCCGACGGGCCACGTTGCCGCGCCAACTGCCGCGTCGATGCTGCTCGCCGGTGTGGTCATGAAGCTCGGCGCATACGGCTGCCTGCGTGTTGCCATCGGTCTCTTCCCTCACGGGCTCGATCAATGGGGATGGTCGTTCTGGGGTATTGGTTCGTGGCGGGATGTCTTCGCTCTGCTTGCAGTGATCGGTATCGTTTATGGCGCATTGGTTGCGCTTGCGCAAACCGATTTCAAATTTGTCATTGGCTACTCCAGTGTGAGCCATATGGGCTTTGTCCTGCTCGGTCTCGTGACGCTGACGCAAGTTGGTGTGGATGGCGCGGTGCTGCAGATGTTCTCGCACGGAGTTATCGCTGGACTGCTCTTCGCAATTGTCGGTCGCATCGTCTACGATCGCACCCACACGCGCCAACTCGCGGAACTCGAAACCATGTACCTCGGACGAAGAATGCCCTTCGCTGCGTGGGCATTTGTCATCGCTGGAGTCGCCTCAATGGGCTTGCCGGGATTCTCAGGATTCGTCGCGGAACTGCAAGTTCTTATTGGTGCGTGGATCGCGAAGCCATGGTGGACAGCGGCATCCGGCGTCGGCATTGTGATCGGCGTGGCATACACGTGGCGCGCACTGCAGAAAGCATTCTTCAGCGATCGACTGCCGAAGCCCGATGAACATCCCAAGGAGGGGTGGCCGAAGTTCGATCCGATCACGTGGCCTGAGGTCACCGCGACTTGTCTATTGTTTGCGGCCACGCTGATCGTCGGAATCTATCCCAGCATCCTGCTGAATTCGATTGAGCCAGCAGTCAAAGCGCTTCTTGCGGGAGGGATGCAATGAACTACGCTGACCTCTTTCGCGTAACCCTGCCGGAGACGGCTCTCGATGTCGCGGCTTTGCTCGTTCTGGTCGTCGATCTTGGGTTTCTGCGCAAGGCGGCTTTGCAAACTCGCATCATGGCCGCAGTTTTGATCGGGGTTGCGGGTTGCGGCGCAGCTGTCGCTGCCATGCCATTTCAGGCAGGCGGCGGATTGAGTTATCCCGGAAGCACTGATCTTCTGCTCGCCGCAGGAGGTTCCACAGCGATCGCACAGGTTGGCATTCTGATGCTGACAGTGCTGACCCTGTTCCTTTTGATCGGATCGGATTTTACGAAGCACGTTGGTGAGTTTGTTGCTGTTGTTCTGATGGCTTCTACGGGTGGGTTGCTGATCTCCGCGGCGCAGGATCTGCTCGTCATATTTGTTGGGCTCGAACTCCTCTCACTGGGTCTCTACATCCTGACGGCTTTCGCGAAGCGATCGGGCAAGAGCGCCGAGAGTGCCATGAAGTACTACCTGTTCGGCGGAATGTCGGCTGCATTTCTGCTGTTCGGGTTCAGCTATCTCTACGGACTGACCGGGTCAACGAATCTGCACGAAATCATGTTCGGGCTCTATGGGATGCGAGTGCTCAGCGCGACACCATTGGTTTACGTCGCACTGGTTATGGTTGCGGCCGGGCTCGGCTTCAAGGTTGCTGCAGTGCCATTCCATCTCTGGGCGCCGGATACTTACGAAGGGGCGCCTGCGCCTGCTGCCGCGTTCATCGCCTCTGTCTCAAAGGTAGCGAGTTTTGCGTTGTTGATTGGTATTGGAACCGCAGCGATGCACCTCGTCGATAGACTGCCTGGAACTGCGCACCTAGTGCCCGTGACTGCGATGTTCACCACCGAACCATTGACTCACTGGTCGGGCTTCGAAGGACCCTGGTCCTTGATCGTCGCCATCATTGCCGTCGCCTCAATGGTCTTTGGAAATCTCGCTGCGCTCGCTCAAAACAGCGTGCGGCGCCTCCTTGCGTACTCCGCCATTGCCCACGCGGGCTACATCCTGCTCGCCGTAGCCTACTTCTCGCGCAGCAATATCAGTGCGAACGCGATTCTCTATTACATCCTCACCTACGGCCTTACAACGATCGGTGCGTTCGGAGCGGTGTCGATTGTCGAACGGATCGGTGGGAGCGATCGCATGGATGCGTTCCTGGGTCTGTACAAACGCAACGGATTACTGGCTGCGGTGCTTGTGGTTCTGTTCCTTTCGCTCGCGGGTATTCCGCCGCTGGTAGGGTTCTGGGCGAAGTTCAACCTGTTTGCGGCTGTTTTGCAGGTCAATCGAGGAGTGGCACCGTTTGCGCTGGTTGCGATCGCGGTGGCGATGAGTGCGGTATCTCTTTACTACTACCTGCAAGTGCTGAAGCGCGTGTTCGTTATGCCTCCTGCAGACGATGGACCGATGCGGGGAAGTCCGTTGACCATGGGTGTTCTCGCACTGATCACGATTGCTGTGGTCGTGCTGGGATGCTTACCTGGGCTGATGCAGAGCTGGATGGCGAGCTTCTACGCGGGTATGTAGGTTTTCGGGCACATCTCTTCACACATGTTGATTCCTAAGGGGACTCAATTCCTCCCCATTGAGAACCCCTCCCCCCCCGTGAAACGCCCTTCATATTGATTTGAGACTTTGATGTAAATGACTAAAACGAAGAGACTTACGTCGCCTTCTGGCTGTGGGATACTCGATCAAGATCTTTGCTAAGCTAATGAGTTTACAGCACTTAATCGTAAATAATTGAAAACGGGAGTCTTGGCGGCATCTCGTATGACATTGATCCCATGCAGCTTCAGATCAGGATTGCGAATATCGAGTTCGTCTATTGTGCAACAGGGAGGGGAATTCGTCTGCAAGCCAGTCAGAGCCTATCGGGCAAATGCAGGCCTGAAGGGGAATGAGCGAAACAGTCGAACAATTGGAGGACCTCGATTTCGCCAGGGGTGCTTTTAGGCTTCAGGGAGCCAGCGCTCCTGTCGGCCTTTGAGTCAGCGGGTTTTGTGACTCATGGAGAAGATGATCTTCTGCCCGGGCGTTGCACCGAGTCGGAACATGCTGTGACCGTCTCGCTCGCTTTGACTCGCCCAGCAGCTTGATATCTGCGAACCTGAAGCTCATTTTCCAGATTTGCTCTGAGTTCCGCGCGTGCATGCTGCCAGCAATGACATTCGCTTAAGCGGGACCTCCTGGTTGATGCGATCGTTATGATCGCGGAAGTCATGTGAGTCAGAAATGACGTTCCTGTGACGCAAGAATGACAATTGCTGCCGCAGCAATTCCTAGCATTGGTTCTGGAGCTATGCGCGCGCTTTCTTGAGTGTCTGCGTGTGTGCCGGCCTTCGGTTGTCGATTGATGTGGGCTCCTAAATCGGGCGCTTCTGAATTTGAAAAACAAGGAATGAAAGTGAAAGCTAGAACGATTCTCTTCGTGTTTTTTCTTGCCGGCTGCATCGGCGATTTCGCCGCACCAGCGCAGAGCAACAACTATACGCAAACCAATCTCGTATCGAATGTGCCTGGCCTGGCCCTTACGCGAGATGACGATTTAGCGCATCCATGGGGCATGGCCGTGTCTAGCGGACAAGCCTTCCGCATTGCAGCAAACGGGAAAGGGAAGTTCAAAAGCTACGATGCGAGCGGAACACAGCAGAATCCGCGCGGCATTATTGCAGTGCCCGATGGCGTTATTCTTCCTGCCAGCCCGACGGGATTGGCCGCGAATACGACGGGCGAGTTCACTTCACGTGAAAGCCCGCTTCCACTACCCTTTTTGTTTGCTACGCGCCAGGGAACGATTTCAGGAGAGTACGCCGACAGCCAAGGCGATATCAAGACGACGACAATTCTGGTGGCCGATCACTCCTCACAAGGTGCTGAATACACCGGGCTTGCACTGCTGACTCCGGATTGCTGCGCACCGTATCTCGCAGCTGCTGATTTTCATCGCGGCTTTGTGGAGACTTTCACCCCATTCTTCGATCCGCTGGGCATACCGGGAGCTTTCAGTGATCCGAATCTGCCGGCGGGATTTTCCCCATGGAATCTGCAGGTCGTAAAGGACCATGTGTTTATTGCTTACGCCCTGCAGGATGTAGCGCAGCACAATCCGCTGCCCGGTGCGGGGAGCGGATTCGTAGATGAGTACAACCTCGACGGGAGCTTCGTAAGAAGGTTTGCCTCGACTGGGCCGTTGAACGTGCCCAGCGCAATTGTGCAGGCCAGCGCGAACTTCGGGGCGTTCTCGAACGACATCCTGATCGGGAATACCGGGGATGGTTTCATCAACGCGTTTGATCCGACCACTGGTCAATATCTGGGAGCGCTGAAGGACGGGAATGGAAATCCGATTGTCAATCAGCAACTGCACAGCATGTTTTTTGGAGATGGAACAGCCGGAAATGCCGACACGCTATATCTGACTGCAGCCCCGGGTGGAGAGACGAGTGGCATTTTTGCGGCAATCAACGTGAACACTTCGGGAGGGGGGCCAGATTTTTCGCTGAGCTCAGACCGGCAGAGTGTAACGGTAGCGCCGGGGCAGATTGGAGATTTCTCGGTCAAAGCCACGCCGGCAGGAAACTTTCGGAGCGCTTTTTCGTTTTCCTGCAATGCTCCGGCGGCAGTAGCGTGCAATGTGAGCGCGCCGTCATTCGATCCCGCGACAGGATCTGCGGTCGTTGCGGTCACGGCTACGGCTACACGGGCAGCAGCTGCGAATGTAGTTGCAGGGTTTTTGCCTGTTCTGTTGATGGGGATGAGTTGGCGCAAAAGACGTCGATTTTTCTACGGCTTCTTACTTATAGCGGCGGGGTTGGTGAGCGTTTCGATGGGACTGACTGGTTGCGGTTCATACGGAGGCGGGAAGATAGCTCCGCCACCGACTGCCCAGAATTTTAGCGTTACAGCAAGCGCGGGATCGGTTTCTCACACGACGGTCCTGACGCTCAATGTGCAGTGACTCCGTTACGAAATATTGGCCCGCGAGGAGAACACTTCCGGCGGGCCTGCTTTTTATTTAGCGATTTCGCCTTTGCAGCCGGAGTGTCCGCATTCACAGGCGATCTCCGACGTATCTTTATGGCTTTCGCAGTAGGTGCTGCAGTACTTATTGTCGGTCATACACGAACAAGCGGGGTGGGCGCATTTCTTTTGGTCAGCCATGCAATGATTTCTCCTTCGAAGTTGTCGATCCTTGACGTTGGATGCAAGTTCGAGGCAATCATTTGGCAGGACGCATTGCCATAGAGGTCTGGACTGCGCAGGATTTCAGGTTTCGGGAGCGTTCGAGCGACGAATCGGGCGGAGAGCAGATTAAGGAGGGGCGAAAATGGGGGCACGGTTTGGAATCCGTGCCCCTTTTCTTAGGAATTCAGGCTATCCGCGGAGGAAATCCTTGATTTTCTGGACTACAACGTCGCGGCCCACATCGGAGATGGCGTTCGTGAGCGGAATCTGCTTGGGACAGGCTTCGACGCAGTTCTGAGCGTAGCCACATTCCTGGATTCCGCCATCGCCCGCAAGGGCGCGCAGGCGATCTTCCTTGAAGACTTTGCCCGTAGGGTGATTATTAAAGAGCTTTACCTGAGCAATGGTGGCAGCGCCAACGAATCCCGTGGCTTCGTTGAATTGCGGGCAGACCTCCATGCAGCAGGTGCATGAGATGCAGTTGGAGAGCGGGTAATTTGCTTCCTGCTGCTGCGGAAAGACGCGAGGACCGGAGCCAAGGTCGTAAGTTCCATCGACAGGAACCCAGGCTTTGACCCGCATCAGATTCTCGAACAGGACGGAGCGGTCAACCTGAAGATCGCGCACGAGGGGGAACTTGGAGAGAGGCTCGACCTTGATGGGCTGCTCAAGATTGTCGACCAGCGCGGAGCATGCCATGCGGGCTTTGCCGTTGATGCGCATGGCGCATGAGCCGCAGATCTCCTCGAGGCAGTTCGAGTCATAGGTGATGGGTGTGGTGGGCTTACCGTCGGCAGTGACGGGATTGGCGGCGATCTCCATCATGGCGGAGATGACGTTCATTCCCCGGCGCCACTCGAGTTCGAAGTTTTCCCACACGGCCGGTGAATCCGGGCCAGCCTGACGTTTGATTTCGAATTTGACGGTCTTTGCCATTGTTTGGCGTTTCCTCAGGGGCTGAAGCCCCAATCAAAAAGCTTTCGAATACGTGCGTGCTGAAGCCCGCGCACCCTTCACAAATCATTTCGCGACGTCGTAGCGGCGCGGTCTTGGCTTGATGAACTGTGTGTCAACATCTTCATAATCGAACCGTGGGCCCTCAGGCGCGCCGGTGAAGCTAGCCTTCGTGGTCTTCAAGAACTTCTCGTCGTTGCGCTCCGGGAAGTCGGGCTTGAAATGGGCTCCCCGCGATTCGTCGCGAAGAAGAGCGCCCTGAACGATGACGCGCGAAAGCTCGAGCATGTTGTAGAGCTGGCGCGTGAATGCAAAGCTGGTGTTGGCCCACTGCGTGCGATCGGCGAGGCTAACGTTCTGGAATCGATCGAGAAGCTCGACAATCTTTTCATCGGCCTGCTTGAGGCCCTTGTTGTATCGGATGACGGTTACGTGCTCGGTCATGGTGACACCAAGTTCGCGCCAGATTCGGAAGGGATTTTCGTTGCCATCATTTTTGAGCAACTGCTGGTTCATTTCGGTCTGGCGAGCGACTTCAGCAGCGGAACCGCCGTCACCTTCGGCGGCGTCGACGTTCTTCGCGTATTTGAAGGCGATAGGGCCGGCGGTGAATCCACCGAAGATGCAGCTGACGAGCGAGTTTGCGCCCAAGCGGTTTGCGCCGTGGTACTGATACTCGCATTCACCGCACGCGAAGAGGCCGGGGATGTTGGTCATCTGGTTGTTGTCGACCCAGAGGCCGCCCATGGTGTAGTGCATGCCGGGGAAGATCTTCATGGGTACTTTGCGCGGGTCGTCACCTACGAACTTCTCGTAGATCTCGAGGATGCCTTCGAGCTTGCGGTTGAGCGTTTCTCGATCAATGTGGGTGAGGTCGAGGTAAACCATCGGCTGGCCATCGATGCCCAGGCCGTGCTCGTAGACGACTTTGTGGATGGCGCGAGTGGCGACGTCGCGCGGGACGAGGTTGCCGTACTTCGGATACCACTCTTCGAGGAAGTAGAAGCGCTCCGCCTCGGGAATCTGCTTAATGGGGCGCTTGTCGCCCGGTGTCCGCGGAACCCAGACGCGACCGCCTTCGCCACGAGCCGACTCGGACATGAGCCGGAGTTTGTCTTCGCCAGGGATGGAGGTGGGGTGAACCTGGATGAATTCACCGTTGGCGTAGTATGCGCCTTGCTGGAAGACGGCGGATTGCGCGGAACCGGTGCAGACGACGGAGTTGGTGCTCTTGCCAAAGATGGCTCCATTGCCGCCGGTGGCGAGGATAACAGCTTCAGCCTCGAAGGCGCGGACTTCCATGGTGCGGAGGTTCATGGCAACGATGCCGCGGCATGAGCCTTTGGAGTCGACGATCGCGGAGAGGAATTCCCAGCCTTCGTACTTATGAACGTGGCCGTCTACTTCGTAGCGGCGAACCTGCTCGTCGAGAGCGTAGAGGAGCTGCTGGCCGGTGGTGGCTCCGGCGAAGGCGGTGCGGTGATAGAGAGTGCCACCGAAGCGGCGGAAATCGAGGAGTCCCTCGGGAGTGCGGTTGAAGGGGACGCCCATACGGTCAAGCAGGTCGATGATGCCTGGAGCGGCTTCACACATCGCTTTGACGGGGGTCTGGTTGGCGAGGAAGTCGCCTCCGTAAATGGTGTCGTCGAAGTGCTGCCAGGTGGTGTCGCCTTCGCCTTTGAGGTTCTTGGCGGCATTGATTCCGCCTTGGGCACAGACGGAGTGTGAACGCTTGACGGGGACGATGGAGAAGAGGTCGACGTGACCGCCGGCCTCTGCGATCTTGATGACTGCCGCGAGCCCGGCCAAACCGCCGCCAACCACGATGATTCTGGGTGCTGCCATTCTGTCCTTTCGAAAAGCCGGCTTTTAGCTGTCAGCTCTTTGCTGTCAAGCAAAAGCAAAAAACGAAATCAGGAGCTACTGGGGATCGGCGGGGTAAAGCGCAATGGCGCAGCAACCCGGTTCCAAAAGTTGATCTGGCCGATGGCCGTGGTTAGAAATACAATTTCTCGTTCGGAAAAATGCTCGGAGACACGGGCGTATGCCGCGTCTTCGATGTGATGATGGGCGAGGAGAGTGACCTGTTCAGCCCAGTCGAGAGCTGCGAATTCACGATCGCTGTAGACTCCGGCTTCGCGCCAGGCGGCGAGGAGGTCGAGCTTAGCGGCACGAACGTTGAGGTTGCGTGCATCGTTGAGGTGGTATTGAATGCAGAACGCGCAGCCGTTGAGTTGCGAGATGCGAATTTTGAGGAGCTCGATGAGGTCAGCTTCCAGGCCGGATTTGCGCAGGGCGTGGCTGATCGCGGCCATTCCAGTGCCCATTTCGGGGATGATGCCCTGGAAGACCTTGTAATCAATGCGCGCTTTGGCGGTGGCGGTGTCCGGCATGGGTGTCCTGTTTAGAGCGCTGCTGTTGGAGATTGAGCCAGGTGCGATTGGATCATAGCGACAGGGGCGATCTCCGGGGCGTTCTGGTATTTCGGGCTGACGAAAGCCCAAATGCTGGCCAGTCCCATGAAGAGGAGGATGACCCCGAAGGCTGCGCAGATGTAGCCGAAGCGCTTGCGAGCGACTTCACCGGGGGTGATGCCCCACTTCGCGGCAAAGAGCCAGATGCCATACGCAAAATGCCAGCAGATCGCGATCATCGCGATGATGTAGACGGCAAGCATGAAGGGATTGGAGAGCTCCATCTGCACTTTGTGGAATGCGGCGCCCGGGTTCTCCGGAAGGCTGATGCCCATGAAACGTTGACGGAGGACGTGCTGGAGGATGTAGGCGGTGGCTATGAGGCCGGTCCAGCGCTGCGCAACATACATCCAGTTGCCGGCCCAGGGGTAATAAACCACGTTTGACTTGCCGCGGAACCAGATATAGAGGCCGTAGAGTGCGTGATAGAGGATGGGGAGAAAAATGAAGACCCACTCAAGCACGCGAACCAGCGGCAGGGCGTTGAGGAATTTGACCTGCGCCCCGTATGCCGAGGGGCCCTTCAGCGCTTCGAAGTTGGACAGGAGGTGTTCGATGAAGAATGCGCCGATTGGGATGATGCCGAGGAGCGAATGCAGTTTGCGCCAGATAAAGCTTGTTCCCTGACCGGCGCGAATCGGCTGCACGCCTGCGTGAACCTTAGGCGTGGCAGGATTTTGGGCAGTTGCCATTGGGATGTGGCTCCTAAGTGCTTCGGGTCCAGAATCCGGAGCGGTGAGGGTTTCAGAATGAGGGACGGCGTATTTATTGCAGTTACAAGTGCATTATTCGTAATGCAGATAAGGATCGTCAAGCGCACGGAGGGAGTTGTGTTCGGAAGATGAAACGCCGCCGGCCTATACGGAGTGGATGCGGCGGGCGTTTGCTGATCAAACGTGGAGTTCCTTGAGCAGTGCCGCGAGGGCGCGGCCGCGGTGACTGATCGAGAGCTTTGTCTGGAGATCGATTTCGGCCATGGTGCTTTCGAGTTCAGGGAGATAGAACAGCGGATCGTAGCCGAAGCCGCCAGTACCGCGCGGCGCGTTGAGGATGAGTCCTTCAACGGAGCCGTCGGAGGTGTTTTGGACGCGGCCGTTGAGCGCGGCGACGAGTACGCAGTGGTATCTGGCCTTGCGCTCCTCAGCCGTTGTCTTGCCAAGACGTTGGAGCAGGACCATGTTGTTCCAGACGTCGGTATTGTCAGTGCCGGCGTCGGGAGAGTCGAAGATTCCGGCGTCGGCTGCGAATCGGGCTGATCGAACGCCGGGTGCACCGTCGAGCGCGTCGACTTCAAGGCCTGAGTCGTCAGCGATGATGAGTTCCCCAGGCGCGAACTGCGAGTAGTAGACCGCCTTTATGGTTGCGTTCGCGGCGAATGTATCACCGTCCTCTTCCGGAGGCTTGATGTCGGCCAGACCGGGAAGCGCTTCGATAGAAACCGCATGAGTCTGCGCTGCGGTTCGGAAGTCGCGAAGCTTTCCCTGGCTGGTCGTGGCGACGTAGAGGCGGAGACTCATGAGAGGAGTGTAACTGGCACGAATCGAGACAGGTTCGAAGCAGGAATGCCGGAAAGCGTAGGATGAGAATCAGGGCGGGGACAACTTTCAGTTGGTACAGGGACAGCGCTGGTATCAACGCGGAGAATGTCTTGAGATTCTGGGGAGTTTACAAATTGCTGCTTGGGGTTCTCGCGGGCGTCGAGTCGCTTCTCGGGATATTGCGCAGCGGCAACGGTCCAGCGATGAATCCGTGGGGTCCGGTGACTGTGGCTGCAGCGGTGCTGCTTGCGATCAACGGGCTGGCAGAATTGTTTCCGCATTTGCATCGATGGCTGCTGGTTCTGCTGGCTGCGATTGTACCGTTGGGCATATCGGTTTCGTCGGGAGATTGGCCGCTGAAGGCGTGGGTGTTTGCGGCGGCTACTGGTTTTTTGGAGTGGATGTTCCTGCGACTCGAGGGAGCAACCGGGCGCGGTGAACTCGGATCGCTGCTGTGTGCCGTGACGCTGGCCTTCTCGCTTGCGAATACAACGGTCATGCTGTTTCGGCTGTACTGGAACGCGCCGGAGTTCTGGCCATTGGACCAGATCTTCAGATTCATGCTGCCGATTGCGCTGCCGTGGACACTGATTCTGATTCTCCTGGGGCACGCGATTCGAGAAGTGGCGATGAGAACGGAAGTGGATGTTAACTCGGAAGTTCAGCCGACACTAGGGTCGCGCTCGGTGACATGAGGGCCGCAGTTCGGGTCGGTTTACATGAGAATGCCGGAGCGTAGTAGCTCCGGCATTCGTGTTATCTGCCGTTACTGGTCAGTCGATGGATTGGTTGAGGCGCAGATCGCGTGACGAGCCTCCGACGCTGATGGTGCGCTTGCCGCTCGCTGCGATCCATTTCTGATCCTTCGTTGACCAGTATTGGAGCTGGCGCGGGGCGACGTGCAGGGTAACGGTCTTGCTTTCGTTGGGGCCGAAGTGGACACGATCGAAGGCCGCGAGCGCGCGAACAGGGAACTGGACTCCATCCGGGACCTGGTCTGGAGCGCCGAGATAGACCTGCGGCACTTCGTCTGAGGCGACGGCACTCTTGTTCTTGATGTTTACTCTAACGTCGAGGCCGCCGTCAGAAGCTTTGGAGACGTTGAGACCGGAGTAGTCGAAGGTGGTGTAGCTGAGTCCATGGCCGAACGCGAAGAGAGGCTCGATGTTCTCTTTGTCGAACCAGCGGTATCCGACGTTGACTCCTTCGCTGTAGATGGTCTTCTTCTCGGGCGGCTTCTTGCTGCGCTCGGGATGTTTGGGATCTGTCGCGGGGTAGTCTTCGAGGCGCTTGCCCCAGGTAACGGGCAGACGGCCTGCGGGGCTGGTTTTGCCGAGCAGGATGTTGGCTGTTGACCATCCGCCTTCGTCGCCAGGCCACCACATCTGGAGAACAGCTTTGACCTTGTCGATCCACGGCAATGCAACAGGCTGACTGGTGTTCAGGACGACGATGGTATTCGGGTTGACGGCGGCAACCTCTTCGACTAGTTTGTCTTGATCTCCGGGAAGGCCGAAGACGGGCTGAAGGCGAGTCCACAAGAAGACGACTGCGACCTTCGCGTGTTTCGCGGATTCGATGGCGTGCTCGTGGTCGGCTTTGCGCTGTTCGGGAGTGTACCAATTGAGTCGAACCTGTACTGGCGACCCGGAGGTGTCGGAAGACGTGCTGATTTCGATCTGATGCGGACCCGCGGTGAGATTGATCGCGCGGCGAACGTTGTCGAGCCCGTCGGTGGTGGGGATCGCATTGTCTTGATTGGCTTGAAGGATGTCGCCATGAACGCCGCCCTGAAACGCGCCGGTGGCCGCCAGGCGTTTGCCGTCGAGTTTGATGACAGCATTTGTACCGAGCGCCTGGAGATAGATCCAGTAGTCTCCCGCATGAGGCGGAGTGAGCGTGCCTTTCCAGGTGACTACAGAGTTGGGCGGAAGAGGGTTGTGTCCCTTGACCGTGAAGTCAAGTGTGTTGTCGCTGTGCGAGTCGCCGGATTTGGATGTGCGGATGAGTCCCGGCTGGCCGTCATGACTGAGTGCGCTGGCTGGAACGGGGCTGCCGGTCATATCATCGTCAACGGCGAAGCCGATGTCGGAGTTTCCGGAGAGTTTTTTCAAGGCAGCGAGTGGGCCGACCTGACGTTCCGGCAGTCCAACCGAGCGTTCGCCGTTGATGCCGATCGAGTCAATCTGACCGGCCGTGGGTCCAATGAGGACGATCGAGTCGAGTTCATCGTTCTTGAGCGGGAGGATATTGCCTTCGTCTTTGAGAAGGACTGCAGCATCCTCGCCGGTCTTCTCGATAATCTTTGCGTTTTCCTCGATGGCTTGCTTTGTGACGGCATGCTTCGACTGGCCATCGAGATAGCCGAAGTGAACGATCTCGTAAAGTACACGGCCTGCGGCGCGGGTGACGGTGGCTTCGGTCACCGTGCCGTCCTTGAGCGCCTCGGGCATCTTTTTCGGACTGAGCTTCACACCCCAGTTGCCGCCGCTGAAATCGAACTTCTGCTCAGGCTCCTCCGGAATGTGACCGCCGAACATGCCCATGTTGTCAGCAGCCGCCGACGGCGAGGGCGGCGGAGGAATCGGCCGTGCGTCGAAGAAGGAAGGGATGGAAAAGCCGTGGTTGTCGGGATCAGGCTCGCCAGGCATTTCCATATCGAGTCCGGCGTTGATGAACTCGACGGAATGAACAGCTCCCCAGTCAGAAGTGACAAAGCCCTTGAACCCGAGCTGATCGCGGAGGATGGTCGTCAGCGTTTCCTTGTTTCCGCAGGCGAAGGTGCCATTCAGGCGGTTGTAAGAGCACATGATCGAGGCGACGCCGGCTTTGACCGCTGCTTCGAAGGGGGCGACGTAGACTTCGTGAAGCGTCTGATCATCAATGAAAGTATTTTCGTTATCTGAGTCGTAACCGACGTAGTGCTTGATTTGTGCCATGACATGCTGCGACTGAATGCCATTGACCTCGGCAACTCCCATCTGCGAGGTGAGAAAGGGGTCTTCGCCGAAGGTGTTGTACCCGCGCCCGAACTGGAGATCGCGGTCGATGTTGACGAAGGGCTGGAGCGCAACATCAATACCGAGTGCGCGCGCTTCGCGTCCGATCACCAGGCCATTGTCTTCGGCGTCTTTGAGGCTGAAGGTGGCGGCGACTCCCATGGTGGCTGTTTCGCCCTGAGATGGGTGACGGGTGAGGACGCCAGGAGGTCCATCCGCGAAGCGGAGACCGGGAATCTTGAGGCGCGGTATGCCAGCGAGGTATCCGGCCTGGCCCTGATAAACCTTCGGGTCTTCCTGAGTGCCATGGATGAGGGTCAGCTTTTCCGCGAGAGTCATCTGGCTAAGAATTTTATCGACCCGAGGATCTCCGGTCACGACAGGCACTGACTGAGCAACTGCCGATCCTACGGCAAGCGTGAAGAGCGTGGTTGCGAGCACGACGCGGATCATGCAAGTTAAAAGTGGGACTTTGTTGACCGGTTTCTGTGAATGCACTTTCGCCCCCTCGGTTGGCAGAGCGCCAGATAAAAGTTTGATTGGGGCGCTCTCAGATCCTCGGCAAGCAAGTGTATAGCAATGGGGCTGGGTGGCGCTGTGCGGGTGAAGAGATGAAGGATCTTGTCAGCTTCTGATTCGAAACCGGGCCGGACGTCTGGTAAAGCTGGTTGTTGAATAGATGTGGGTAAACCTTTGTAATACGTGTTGGAGTTGTCATCGCGTCTACACTGATGCTTGCCATGTGGAAAGCGTTGATCCAGAACGTGCGCGGTTTTGCGGCAGACCTGACGCGGAAGCGCGTGCGCGGGCATGCAGTGTTGCTCGGCGTCGTGCTCTGGGGGGCATACGCGATCAACATTGCGACTCCGGGAATCAAGGATCGGGAGGGGCAGCTCAAGGGCGCGGACTTTCTGCATTTTTATGTGCTCGGCAATATCGCGCGAATGCATGACGCGAGCTTGCTGTACGATGCTCCGCGGCAGGCGGCATTAGGCGCGAAGTTGATCCATGGAGATCCGGGCGAGACGTATCTCCCGGTGTATGGACCCCAGTATTCGTTAGTCTTCAGCCCGCTGGCGGCGCTGCCTTACGGATGGGCCGCCGCCGTTTGGATGCTGGGAAGCGCACTGGTTTACCTGCTTTGCTGCACACTCATCGTGAAGGTGTGTCCTCGTGTGCGCGAGGACCGCACTTCGATTCTGATTCTCGCTGCAGCATTTCCAGGATTCTTCTACATGGTCGCAAGCGGGCAGAATTCCATACTTGCTCTCGTTGCATTCACGACGGCCTTCTTCTGCTTCAGAGCGAAGCTGCCGCTGCTTGCAGGGATGGCGCTGGGAGTGCTGATGTATAAACCTCAGTTTGGGGTGATGGCGGCGGCGCTGTTTGTGCTGACGCTGGAGTGGCGGGTTATTGCAGGTGCCCTGATTACAGGCGTGGGGCAGTTAATCGCGGCGGCTTCATATTACGGAAACGGGGCGCTTGACGCCTATTTCGCGCAACTGAAGCGTATCAACCAGAGCGCGAGCGCGCTTGAGCCACACCTGGACCGGATGCACAGTCTGCGGGCATTCTGGCAACAGTTGCTACCCTGGAATGGAATTGCGTTCGCCATCTATGCACTGTGTGCAATCTTTGTGATTGCAATTACGGTGTGGTGTTGGAGGAGCAGGGCTCCGATCGAACTGCGATATGCGGTTTTCGTTCTGGGGAGTGTGCTGGTGGATCCGCATCTAACGGATTACGATTTGGTGATGCTGATGCCGGCACTGCTCGTGATCGGTGATCGCATCTTGCTTGCAGAAGAGTCTGCTCAGCGCGATGCGGCGCGGGTGCTGATGTACCTCGCGTATGTGCTGCCGCTGTTTGGACCGATGCTGAAGATGCTGCACATTCAGCTCTCGGTCCCGGCGTACGTGGCTCTGTTCCTGGTGGTCGCATCGATAATCCGCGGTGAACTGGTGACCGATGATCTTCGGAAAGCAGCGATCGTCTCATCGGTGCAAGCATAACCGCCAGCCGGTGCGGTGTTCATGCGGGCAGAGAGAGTTCGGTTTCCAGACCAAGCTCGATGAGTTGCTCGCGAAGACAATCAATCGTGGTGAAAAGCACGCCGATGAGACCGAGAGCGCGAGCCGCGTCGATGTTGGGCTGTTTGTCATCGATGAAGAGCGTTTCTTCAGGACGAGTTTCGAGGCGCTCCAAGGCGAGCTTATAGATCGCGGGATCGGGCTTCGCCATCTTGTGCTGGTAGCTCCAGATGAGGACGTCGAAGCGCGGAATCCAGTTGAATTCGCGCTCGATGTTGGCCAGGACGGTGTCTCCCATGTTGGAAAGGATAGCTGTGCGCAGGCCGCGTTCCTTTAGTTGCTGCTGCCACGCGAGCATGGCGGGGTTCTGGGTGGTCCACATGCGTGCGTCCCAGAGGTTCAATTCATCGATCGCTCTGGCGTCGAGATTGAGTTTTGCGTCGCGGACGATGTTCTGCCAAAACTGAAGTCCGGTAAGCTTTCCTTCGTCGTAGGCGTGGCGGTCGGCCCAATAGACGGCTTCGAACTGATCATGAGGAAGGCCGGTGATGCGGAGCATGGCGTCGTGCGCTTCGGCGCTCGGTTGTCCGGTGAGAACCATTCCATAATCAAAGATGACGGCGCGCAGACTCAAAAGCTCCTCCTCAATTGGCGCATTTGGGACCGGGCGCCTGCTTCTATTGTAAAGATCAGAGAACAGGGATTGTGGGGCATGGTGCAGAGCTTGGCGAAGTTTTCAAAGAGGACAGATTGGAATACGGAGGAGAGTGCACTGGCGCGGGCACATCGCGAACGTGTGCAGACGGAATTGCCCCTGGCAGATCTGACGGCCTCGAATCCGACGCGGTGCGGGTTTGTCTACGATGGGCGATTGCTGGCCCCCCTGACGGATTCGAGGGCGCTGGAGTATGATCCGCAGCCGCTGGGGCTGCAGCGGACGCGCGAGGCGGTGTGCGGATACTACGCTGATCATGGGGTTGAAGTTTGGCCAGAACGGGTTGTGATGACCACAAGCACGAGCGAGGCGTACAGCTTTTTGTTCAAACTGCTTTGCGACCCAGGCGACGAGATCGTGGTTCCGCAGCCGGGGTATCCGCTCTTTGATTTTCTAGGGGTCCTGGACGACGTGCGGATCAAGACTGCACCGCTCGTTTACGACCACGGCTGGCAGATTGAGCCGGAAGGATTCAGGCGAGCGCTTTCGGCACAGGCGCGAGCGATTGTGCTGGTGCACCCGAACAATCCCACGGGACATTTCACGAAGAAGTGGGAGACTGAGGAACTGGCGAACCTCTGCCGGGAACAGGGAATTGCACTGATCGTGGATGAGGTCTTTCTGGATTACAGCTTTGGCGGGGAGAAGGGAGAGAGTTTTGCTTCTGGGCTGGAGGGTGTCGACGTGTTTGTCGTGAGCGGGCTGAGCAAGATAGCGGGGCTCCCCCAGATGAAGGCTGCTTGGATTGTTGCGACAGGTCCGCATGCCCCAGAGGTGATGAGCAGACTCGAGGTGATCGCGGATACATTCCTCTCGATGAACGCGCCCGTGCAGAGAGCGATTCCCGTGTGGCTTGAGGGACGTGGAGAGATTCAGCAACAAATCCTGAACCGGGTGAAAGCGAATCTGGCGGAACTGGACCGGCAGCTTGCGAACTTCGATTTAGTGCGGAGGATCGAGGTGGAGGGTGGCTGGTATGCGGTGCTGCGGATACCAGCGGTGCGCCCGGATGAGAAGACCGTGCTGGAACTGCTGGAACGCGGCGTATGGGTTCATCCGGGATACTTTTTCGGAATGGCGGAGAGCGGCTGGCTGGTAGTGAGTTTGCTTGGATCTGTTGAGGAGTTTAAAACGGGAGTTCAACTGATTGTTGACTATTTTAGAACGCATCAAGGTACTAACAATTGTCTAGTCGGAGTTAAACCATAATCAAAACTATACATGTTAAATAATTGATTATAAATACATTGCGTATAGAGCGTGTGGATCAGCAAATCCGTTGCTGGGCTTGTGGAGGATCATTTCAGAAAGGGATTGGATTTGCGTTCGATGCCAATGGTGGTGGCCGGGCCATGGCCCGGGACGACTTTGGTTTCGTCAGGCAGGTTGAGCAAGCGAGCATGGATGGAGTCGATGATCTGCTCGTAATCTCCGCCCGGAAGGTCGGTGCGACCGATGCTTCCGGCGAAGAGGGTGTCGCCAGCCAGCACCATTTTGAGCGGAGCGAAGTGGAGACAGATGGATCCTTGGGTATGGCCCGGCGTATGGAGGACTTGTGCCGGGTAATTTTCGAGGCCGACGCGGCTGTTGTGGGTGAGGGATTCGTCGGGGGGCGCGGTTTCGGGTGTCTCGATGCCAAGCCAGGCTGCCTGCTCGGACATCATTTGAAGGAGCGGCAGATCAGCTTCGTTCAAATAGATGGGAGCGCCGGTGAGGGCTTTAAGCTTGAGTGCTCCGCCAACGTGGTCAATGTGGGCATGGGTGATGAGGATCTGATTGAGCTTGATCCCGAGGGAGTTGAGGCGGCCGTGGATGCGGGTGATCTCATCGCCAGGGTCGACGATGATGGCTTCGCGTGTTTCTTCGTCGGCGAGGATTGTGCAGTTGCATTGGAGAGGGCCGACCGGAAACGTTTCGAGAATCATGAGGCAATTCTAGGCCGCTTGGGAGTTTCGCTCAAAAGAGTGAGGGCAGGCGCTATGGCCTGCCCGCAGCAATGGAGTGAATCAGCGCTATTTCTTCGGGGGAGTGGTCTGATGGGTGGGCTGATCTCCCAAGACAGAGCGGGAGTGAGTGCCGCGAGCATAAAGGACCGTCAGGGTGAGAGAGGTGATCATGAAGATCACGGCTGCCCAGGTGGTGAGTCGAGTGAGGACGTTGGCAGCGGCGCGAGGACCGAATGCGGTCTGGGAACCCTGCCCACCGAAGGCGCCTGCGAGATCGGCGGAACGGCCCTGCTGGACGAGTACGACTCCAATCAGGAAGATGCACACCAAGACGTGGAGAACGATAACGAAGTAGAAGAAAATCTGCATTACTGAAGCTGCTTTCTGAGCGGAAAATGATGCGGAGGACGGAGTTCCCCTACGCCTTCCTGAAGTATTTGCTTAAACAATGATAAAAGTTGAACTTCCCGTAAGCAAGCCCGCGACAGGGTTTTTGGGTTGCATACGCGGAACCCCAAAGGAAACAGAGCGTTGCCAGTTCTGAAAATCCGTCTAGATCGGGCTTGGCGGTTAGATTTTCACCCTGTTCGCAGCTAAATGCGGGACATTGACACCAGAGGTAATGCGCTCCTGTCCGTTTCGGACCCCAGAATTCGCGAAAGTCCGGGCAGGGAAGAGCAAAAGCTAACTTGAACACCAATTCGGGAGGAGAACGCCAAATCAGATCTCAGGGGTAAGTCTATTGAGCAGTGCGGGGTTTGTTTCTTGTCCACCGCCAGATTGAGTACGCGCTTGCCACTACGCAGATGGCGATGAAAACGATCATTCCCCATCTGAATTCCGGGGATTTTGCGATTCCAAGCACGGCGGTTCCGAACTTCAGCGCCAAGAGGGACAGCAAGGTAAAGCGGATACCCCGGGACACGAAATTGACGAGGAGAATGCGCCAGATGGGATAGTCCAATGCGCCCACGGCCGCGATCACGGTTGTGAAAGGGAAAGGAGGAGGTGCAAGGCCGGCCAGCAATACTGCAACAGCCGAGCGCTGACCCACTCGCTTTTTCAACTTCTCGTATCGCTTGTCGCCTGCAATTCTGCGTACGCCCTCCTCGCCCACCTTGCGGGACACGAGCGCCAAGATCAGCGCGCCGGCGGAAGATCCAATTGCCGCCGAGATGATGTACCAGGGAATACCGCGGGGGTGCTGTGCCGCGAGCCCGACAACGACGAGATCGTTCCCGAAGGGCAGAATGAGGAAAGAGGAGTCCATGACTCCCATCACAAACGGGCCGAAATATCCGATGTGAAATAGAAAATGCAGAAGAGGAGCGAAAAAGCCCATGTGCCTCCCAGCAACACATTAACCGCTCGTCGACCTGATCAGACATGGCGATTTGGTCTGCTCTGATCGACGCGCCGAACCTTGTTTATGTCTGATGCCAAAGAATGTAGCCGCTGTCGAACATACCTGCAGATTCCCCAGAAAGTCATTTAATTTGTTCTGGAAGAACTCGGATGCACTGGAGTATCCGACGCCGGTTTCCGTTCTTTAACGAGCGTCAGGAGTGAGATTCGTGGTTTACCCGGACGCGGCCGGGTATTGTCATGCGATTAGAAATCGAATGCTTCGAGACGGAGGAACCAGCGCCGGTCGTACCTGCCGCTGGGGAAACTGTTCGTTGCGATCTCCGCTGATTTGGAACGGCTCAGAGCCTTGGCGAAGGTCCCCAATGTGCGACGTTCCGAGCCTCCATCGCTGTACGAAGGCCGGGTCGGAGAAGCGTCTGATTGGGCGTGCTCAGAATCGTCCGTCAGTTCGATTGCTCCGGTGAGCTATTGAGCCCAATGTTATTGGGAACGGTGGAACGCTTCGACCAAGAAGGGTGTGTTGCGTCCAAAAGGAATATCGGCTGCCTGGAAAACCGGCTGCTCCTGTGGCCTGGCCCAGGAATTGGGCCACTACCGCCGCCTAAAAGAGTTTGGAACTATCCAGAAGCACAGTCACTGGTCCGTCGTTGATCAGCGACACCGACATGCTGGCCTGGAATTGGCCGGTTTGGCACCGGAGCCCACGGTCCCGAACCTGCGCAACGAAGTAGTCGTACAGCTTGCGAGCGGCTTCGGGCCGAGCGGCCGCATCGAAGGAGGGCCGTTTGCCGCGACGGACATCGCCGTAGAGGGTAAACTGCGAGATGACGAGCACCTCGGCGGTGAGATCGGCAACGCTGCGGTTCATCTTGCCTTCATCATCCTCGAAGATTCGTAACCCTGCGACTTTCTCAACGAGGTAGTCCGCATCGGTTTCGGAATCGGCGGTAGACACGCCGAGGAACACCAAGAGGCCCAATCGGATTTCGCCGATCCTTTGTCCTTCAACCGTGACCGAGGCTTTGGAGACGCGTTGGACCACCGCACGCATGCGGCTTCAGGGTAGCATTCTGAGTGCGAAGGACTCCGAACGACGCGAAGCATATTGCCTCAGATCGTGCAGGCATTCATCTCGACCTGCGGGCATCTGTTGTACTCGATGACAAATCTTGATCGGGAGTTCCTAACCACTAGCGAACGCAAGCCAGCCTCAGGCATTTTCCACTAGCTCGCTGCTTTCGTTGGGACATTGGAGTGATTGCATTCGGGTTCCTCATCACAGGAGCCGTGTTACCATTGGTTTTCCCCGGCGACCCCTGCGCCGCTGGAGGTCGAAGGAAAAGCCAAAGCAGCGACCGTCTTTTTCGTGCGCTCATTTCGAGCGTGGATCGCTGATGGATCATCCTCGCGCGGTGGCAACTTCGCTAATCGAAGTGAGCATCACAGAATTTTTTACCCGGCAAAGCTAAAGGTTTGCGGATTTCAGTGAAATTGGGACTCATCTTCGTTCGATGCATTATTGCGACTGCACTACTAGTTGTGTGCTTGTGCGCCAGGGCTGCGCCTTCGTCGACTTCGATTTTCTCGAACAAGAGCACGCCAGCGCATGAGCTGAACGATCTATCGATGTTTGTGCTCGGAATTACCGGGCTGATTTTTTTGGGCGTCAGCAGCCTGCTGGTGTACGCGATCGTGAAATTCCGCGCGCGCAAAGGAGACACAACAGAGCCTCCGCAAGTATTCGGCAGCATGCAGATCGAGCTGTCGTGGACAATCATTCCGATCCTGATCATTGTGGTGCTCTTCCTCACAACTGCGCGGGTATTGTTTAGCGTGCAGGATGCGCAGAAGCCGAAAAGCGCACTGGATGTGATCGTCGTAGGGCACCAGTTCTGGTGGGAATTCCGGTATCCGCAATACAACGTGGTTACTGCAAACGAACTTCACCTGCCGGTTAGCAGCAAGGAGGCGCCTCGACCCGCGTTTATGAAATTGACCTCGGCTGATGTGATGCACAGCTTCTGGGTCCCGCAACTCGGTGGGAAAACGGATGTTCTGCCGAACCGCGTGAACGAGATGTGGATGGATCCGCAGGAGACGGGGTTGTTCGTGGGGCAGTGCGCGCAGTTTTGCGGTCCAGAGCACGCGAAGATGCTGCTCCGTGTGTATGTGGATACGCCCGAGCAATTCAAAGCGTGGATTGTGAGTCAGCAAAAGGCGCAGGCTGAGTTGATGCCTCTTCCTGGCGGTCCGCACCGTAGCGCAGGCGAGACCGCGCCAAACCTGGGAAACCAGGGCGGCGTAGTCAATATTGCGACAAACAAAGTTCCGCCAAACTCGCCAACTACGAGGGGCAACGTGATTACGAGCCTGGGCGAGTCGCAGGAGATTTCGGCGAGAACGGGACAGTATGTGTTCGAGCATGAAGCATGCATCAGTTGCCATACGGTTTCGGGAACGGTGGCAACAGGCCGATACGGGCCGGATCTGACACACCTGATGAGCAGAGACACGATCGCGTCGGGTGTAGCTTCGAACACCAAGGAGAATCTGCTGAACTGGATCGGAGATCCGAACCAGATCAAGCCGGGCTCGATGATGCCGGCAATGCACTTGAGTGACACGCAAAACAAGCAGATTACGGCATATCTAATGACATTGAAATAGGGCAGGAGTGGAAATGGGTACAGATAGCATACCGGCGCCCCACGGAATCGAGACGGGGCTGGACCGCACCGGTCCAGTGAGCAGACCGGGGACTTACCTGGAACTGATTCACAGCTGGATTGTTACGGTGGATCACAAGAGGCTGGGCATTCTTTACATCTGCTATGCGCTGCTATTTCTGCTGGTGGCGGGATCGGAAGCAATGCTGATCCGCATCCAACTTTTCTTTCCGCATAATAATTTTCTTTCTCCATATACGTTTAACCGGATGTTCACCATGCACGGGACGACGATGGTGTTCCTGATGGGAATGCCGATGCTGTTTGGGTTCGGCAATTATCTTGTGCCGCTGATGATAGGGGCCCGGGACATGGCATTCCCGCGATTGAATGCGTTCAGCTTCTGGATCAGCGCTTTTTCAGGATTTCTGCTCTACTACAGCTTCATCGGGGGAGTGGGGCTATATGGAACAGGATCGGCGCCAGATGTGGCGTGGTTCGCATATGCGCCGCTGACAGAGAGGCCGTTTTCACCCGGGCATTCGACCGATTATTGGGCGGTGGCGGTATTAGCGAATGGAATAGGTAGCATCGGGACGGCTATCAATATTATCGCGACCGTGTTCTGCATGCGGTGCAAAGGGATGAAACTGTCGCGGCTTCCGCTGCTGCCGTGGCTATACGCGACGACGTCGTTCCTGGTACTTGTTGCGGTGAGCCCGCTGACTGCAGCGCAAGCGATGCTTCTGATCGATCGCTATCTGGGCGGACACTTCTTCGACACGCAAATGGGGGGCTCGGCGATTCTGTGGGCGCACTTCTTCTGGATCTTCGGCCATCCGGAAGTGTACGTGCTCGTGCTGCCGGCATTCGCGTTTGCCAACGAGATTATTCCGGTGTTTTCGCGGAAGGCTATCTTCGGCTATCCAGCGATGGTGGCAGCGTCGGTAGGGATCGGCTTTATCAGCCTGGGCGTGTGGGCACATCACATGTTCACAATCGGGATGACGTCGTTTGGGAATGCATTCTTCACGCTTTCCACGATGTTGGTATCAATTCCGACCGGAATCAAGACGTTCAATTGGCTAGCAACTCTTTGGGGCGGAAAAATCAGGTTCGCCCCGCCAATGCTATTTGCGATTGCGTTTCTGTTTCAGTGGGTGATCGCCGGGCTCACCGGTATCATGCTGTCGGTTTCGGCGTGGAACTGGCAATTGCATAACAGCTATTTTGTGGTCGCCCATTTTCACTATGTTCTGGTAGGTGCAATTGTTTTCATGGTCTTCGCGGCCATCTACTTCTGGTATCCGAAGATGACGGGGCGGATGCTGGATGAGCGTCTGGGTAAGTGGCACTTCTGGTTGATGGTCATCGGATTCCACATGACCTTCGACGTGATGCATTTCCCGGGTCTATTGGGGATGCCGCGGCAGATCTTCACCTATGAACCGGATCGCGGGTGGACGCTGCTTAACCAGATCGTATCGGTGGGCGGGTTCATTCAGGCAATTGCGGTTCTGGTTCTTGTGTACAACCTCGTGCATTCGTATTTCCGCGGTGCGGTGGCGGGACCGGATCCGTGGGATGCGTGGACTCTGGAGTGGTCAACAACGTCGCCCCCGCCTGCGTACAACTTCGTCGTCGATCCGGTAGTGGCGAGCAGGAGACCGCTGTGGGATTTGAAACATCCGGAAGATCCGGATTCGGCATTCGAGTGAGGGGATGATGGCGACCGTACCACTGGAACACGTCAGGGATGAAGGGGAGTGGAGACTGCCGTCGCGCGGCATGGTGGCGATGGGATGTCTGATTACGGCCGAGTCCTCCATCTTCATGATCTTCGTGGTCGCGTATCTCTATTACCTGGGGCGGGATGTGAGCGGGCCAACGCCGAAGGAGGTCCTGGAGATTCCGTACTTCGGCACGATATGCCTGCTGTCGAGCAGCGGGTTCATCATGCTGGCGGAACGCGCGATCGAGCATGGGAAGATGGCGGCGTTCCGTTTGTGGTGGGGCATAACGATCCTGCTAGGGGCTGTCTTCCTGGTGGATACGGGGATGGAGTGGCAAAAGCTTATCGTGCAGGATCATCTGACCATTCACACGAATTTGTTTGGAACCTGCTTTTACTCGCTGGTCGGACTGCATGCTTCGCACGTGATTGTCGGCATGCTCATGATGCTGGTCACACTTGCATTTGCGCTCACCGGGCATGTGAAGGCTGAACACAGCTATCGCGTCAAAGTGCTCGCGTTGTACTGGCATTTCGTCGATGCGGTGTGGGTTGTGGTGTTCACGGTGGTTTACGTGGTGGGCAGATGACACAGACTCATTCGCGGCTAGGCACGGCAGAAAAGGGAGAGGTGCACACGCACACCATCCATCTGCCAGCTTCAACGGCGTGGCCGTTCATGATGGCTCTAGGGATAACACTGCTGGGTGCATCCCTGGTCACGACATTAGGGATTGGAATATTTGGGGGGCTGCTGACAATTGTGTCGGTAGTGGGTTGGTTCAGAGAAGTTCTGCCCTACGAAAAGCATGAAGACATTCCCGTCACTGATGAGGTGGTCACTATCGTGCCGTCCGCGGAGAAGGTGGCGCGCATTCAGGTAGACGAAACCCATCGCGCGCAGTTACCCCTCGAGACATTTCCGGTTACAAGCGGAATAGTGGGCGGCATCGCGGGCGGAATTGCAATGGTGATTCCAGCTGAGATTTACGGGATCATCCGGTTCCACAGCATTTGGTACGTGGTGAACCTGCTGGGTGGAGCTGGCGTAGGAGCATGGGTGAATCCGACGGTGGAACAAATGCGGCACTTCAATCTGGGCGCATTCATAACGGCGAACATCATCCAGGGGGCCACGACGCTGCTGGTGGGTTTGCTGTATGGAGCGATGCTGCCGATATGGCCTAAGCATCCCATCGTGCTAGGCGGCATTATTGCTCCGGCTGCGTGGACGGGACTGCTGCACAGCGTGATCGGAATAGTGAATCCGTTTCTGGCTGAGCACATTGACTGGTGGTCGTTTGCGGCGGCGCAAGTAATTTTCGGGCTAGTCGCCGGATATGTAGTGAGCAAGCGCGGGAAGTTGAAGCGACTGCACCAGGCACCCCTCGCGGTAAGGCTGGGCGTGGAGGCTCCGGGGTTGATCCACGAACGGGACGGAGACGAGCAGAAGTGATGAGAAAGGCAATGTCGGCAGCTGGAGTGTGTGCAATAGCGCTGCTGGCGGTAGCCGGGTGCAATCTGCCCGGGAAGCCAAGGCCGGGTCCCGAGGTGCCACGGCCTGAAGAGGTAATGGCCTTCGATACGCTGTACGGCGACAACTGTGCAGGATGTCATGGCGTGGATGGACGGAACGGCACTGCAACGAACCTCGCCAATCCGGAGTATGAGGCGTGGGTCGACGATGCTACGTTGCGCAATGTGATCGCCAAAGGCGAGAAGGGGTCGCTGATGCCGGCCTTCGCGCAAGAGAGCGGAGGCGTACTGACGGATGAGCAGATTGAGGCTCTGGTGAAGGGAATGCGTGAGAGATGGCGAAAGGGTGATCCGTTCGGTGGAGAGAAGCCGCCGGAATATCGAGCTTCGCATGAAGGCGATGCAGCCAAAGGGAAAGTTGTGTACGCAATTGGTTGTGGACGATGCCACGGCATGACGCGCGATCAGCCGGGCAAAGCGGGATCGATTCTCGATGGATCGTTCCTGGCACTGGTTAATGAGCAGACGATTCGCACGACGATTGTGGCGGGCAGACCGGACATTGGCGAGCCGGATTGGCGCGGGCATATTCCGGGACGAGCGATGACAGACGATGAAGTGACCGATGTGACCGAATGGCTAATCTCGCAAGAATCGGCTTTGCCGGGTCAGCCATATCCAAGCACGAATCAGCTGTCGGGTAAGCCGGGCGAAGAGCCGCCTTCGGCGATCAGGAAGTAGGGGGAGACGCAATGGACGAGAAATTGCCGCCGCCTAGTCAGCAGGAACAACAGCAGCAGTTGCATGCTGAGCGGGTATCGAGACGGACGTTTTTAATGAACGTAGGGATCGCGTTGAATGCGCTGGTGGCGTTGGCGATTGCGACTCCGGTGGTCGGATATCTGCTGGGACCGGTGTTGCGCAGGAAGGAATATCTTGCGTGGGTATCGGTGGGGAACGTGAATGATTTTCCAGTTGGAGAGACGAAGCTGATCTCATTTCAGAACCCCTTTTCGGAGCCTTGGGACGGAGCGACGGCGAAGATCCCCGCATATGTACGACACTCGGCTTCAGATGAGTTCACTGTGTTTGCGATCAATTGCGCGCACCTGAACTGTCCGGTGCGGTGGTTTTCGGAATCGCAGCTATTTATGTGCCCTTGCCATGGGGGAGTGTACTACGCGGATGGGAGCAGAGCTTCGGGACCACCAGAGCGAGGACTGTTTACGTATCCGCTGAAGGTGGAAAGCGGGAAGCTGCTGATCAATGCGGGACAGATGCCGACTTTGCAGAACAGAGCGAAGATCGAATGTCCTGGAGCAAGAAAAACCGAGTCGTCACAGATCGTTGCGAGGATTGAGCCATGCCAGCAGAGCCCTGGTACAAGCGTCTCTACAATTGGGTAGAGCGGCGCGTACAACTCGAAGGGCCGATCAAGGATGCGGTGCTGCATCCAGTACCGCGGAGCACGGCGAGTTGGTGGTACGTCTTCGGAAGCGCCAGCCTGGTGCTGCTGATTCTTCAAGTAGTGACCGGAATCCTGCTGGCACTCGTCTATGCGCCTTCAGCAGCGCATGCGTGGGGTTCGCTGCAGATGCTGAACGATGTGCTGCCGCTGGGATGGTTTCTGCGCGCGATGCACGGATGGGGATCGAACTTCATGGTCGCCGTCGTGCTGATCCATATGGCGCAGGTGTTTCTCTTCGGTGCGTACAAGTTTCCGCGAGAGCTGACGTGGATTGTGGGCGTCTTCATGCTGCTGATGACGCTGGGTATGGCGTTCACAGGACAGGTGCTGCGGTTCGATCAGGATGCGTACTGGGGATTGGGAATTGGAGCGTCAATCATGGGCCGCGTGCCGTGGATCGGCGGACAGCTTGTGCATCTGCTGCTCGGTGGTCCAATCATCAGCGGAGCAACGCTGACGCGGTTTTTCGCCCTGCATGTGTTTGTCATTCCCGGAATACTGCTGGCCTTCACCGGACTGCATGTGTGGATGGTGCTGAAGCTGGGCATTAACGAGTGGCCGATGCCTGGGCGCATCGTGAGACGCGAGACGTATGTGCAGGAGTACAACGAGCTGGCGCACAAAGATGGTATTCCGTTTGTGCCGGGCGCGGTGTGGAAAGACCTGGTTTTTTCAGCGGCAATATTGTTTGCTGTCGCAGTGTGTGCGGCGGTATTCGGGCCGTATGGACCGAAGGGGTTCCCGGACCCAACGATTACCAACACGGTGCCCAAGCCTGACTTTTTTTTCCTGTGGATCTATACCGTGCTGTCGTTCCTGCCGCCGGATATGGAAACGCCTTTCATCCTGATTGCGCCGGTGGTTGCGGTGATTGTGCTTATTGCGCTACCGCTGGTCGCGGGCGTCGGAGAGAAGAGTTGGTGGCGCAGGCCCGTAGCGGTATTCGTATTGATGTTCGTCGCGGTGTGCTGGGGCGAGTGGACTCACCTCGGGACGTATACTCCGTGGAGCCCCGTGATGAATGCTTGGAGCGGCGCGCCTGTTCCGCCCGATCTGCTGCATGGGCGAACTCCGCTGGAGCGACAAGGCGCGAATGTCCTGCAGGAGAAGCAGTGCCGGAATTGTCATGCACTCGGTGGGAAAGGTGGCGAGCGCGGGCCGGCACTGGACGAGGTGGCGACGCGGCTCACGGAGGATCAACTATACCGGCAAATTCTGCTCGGTGGCGGAAACATGCCCGCTTATGGGAGTGCGCTGTCTCCGGCGGAGAGTACGGCGCTGGTCCGATATTTGGAGACGCTGCATCCGGGATATCAACCGGCGGCCGAGGATGCTTCGCGATACGTAGTGAATTCGGGCGGCGTTCCGAAGAATTCCACGGTTCAGCGCGGTGCGGGACAGACTCCGACACGGTGAGGGTGTGATGTGCGGTTTGCGGGCATGATTATTGTGTTCACGGGCGCCGATGTGGGCGGCACCGCGCCGGCTCTTGCGGAACTGCTGCGAACCTGGTCGGCGCCGATGGCGCCACTGATCGCGATTCTGGTGGCTCTGACTCTTTATTTGCGTGGCTGGCGACTTGCGCGGGTGACACGCGGGCATGAGCTGCCGATGTGGCGCGCAGGTTGTTTTGTGGGCGGAATTGTTGCGCTGTGGATTGCATTGGCTTCTCCGGTTGATGCGCTCGATGAGTACCTGCTGACAGCGCACATGATTCAACACTTCATTCTCATGTCGGTGGCACCGCCGCTGATTGTTCTGGGTGCGCCTGTGGTTCCGATGCTGCGCGGACTGCCACGACCGTTGGTGCTCGTGGCCAGGCCGGTGTTTCGCGCGTGGTGGCTGCGCAAGCTTGCACGCGTAGTCATGCACCCCGCGGCAACCTGGATTGCAATGAACGTTGCGTATGTGGGATGGCATGTACCGGCGATGTTCGAGCTGACATTTCGTAGCGAGCGGATTCATGATTTCGAGCATCTGTGTTTCTTTGTGACTTCGCTGATGTTCTGGTGGTTTGTGATTGAGCCATGGCCAGCGAGTTCCAGTTGGCCGAGGTGGGCGGTGATTCCATATCTCCTAAGTGCGGATCTGGTGAACACCGCAGTGTCAGCGACGCTGACATTTGCTGGGAAGGTACTGTACGCGGAGTATGCAGAGGCGGCGCGAATCTGCTTGCTGTCCCCGTTGAAAGATCAGGTTGCAGCGGGTTCGGAGATGTGGGTGCTGAACTCGACGGTGATGCTGATCCCGGCGGTTCTCATCGCGGTGAAAGAGTTGTCGCCGCAGTGGATGGCTGAGCCGAAGAGAGCGATCATGCAGGATCCGGCGCAGGGATGAACAATCTGTTGCGTGCTCCGAATTTGTTTGATCGTGCCAATCAAGAACATGGCCTTTGCGGTACCCCTCCCCCCCGGGGGCGTGCTCCTGTTTTCAGTGCTTTACGGACAGCTATGGATGCAAGTAATTGATAATAAATGAGTTAATTGTAAATACATGTAAACAAAAGAGATCGAGACGGGAGTGCTGGAACACCTGCCTCCACGCGATAAGGCTGGAGTGAGTTGTTTCAGTCACGTGCATGACCATGGCGATTCCATTTTGCAGCGGAACAGGGTAATTGACTGCAAATCGGTATTGCTGGAGATCAGTGAAATGGATGGGCGCAAAGAACTGGAAATCACGAAACGCTTGACAGCGGAGAGAAACGATTTCTGTCAGGGTACGGGCACCCGCTCATTTGTTTGCGTGCGGGCTGACCGTGTGGTTGCGTCGAGGCGCTTCAGCATGGTTGTGATTTCAGGATTCGACATGAAGGATTTCCAGACGATGCCGGTGCGGTGATTTTCAATCATGACGACGATGGGGGCCTGGTTGAGCCCCATGAAAATCGGTGAGACCCAGTTCGCGCTGGGGTTGATGGCGTCGCGCAGACCGTAGATGCCCCACATAGTGTCCCCATAGTCGCGGTAGAGGTGCTTGAGAGCGGCCATCGACGCTTGAGGCGTATAAGGCATGGACGCGAGCGAACCAGTCGGTGTGATGTTACCGATGTCGTCGCGCTCGTCGGGGGCCTGTGCAACATAGCCGCTGGGGCCGTCGCTGGCGGTGAGCCCCCACGCGTCAGGGCCATACCCCGCATAATGTCTGGGATTTGCTGTGACGTAAGCGCGGTTGATGAGGGCGATGTTCCGGTTGTTCTCGAAATAGGAACTGGTGTAGCGATCGTGCAGCGCGTGTGGGTCCATACCCATGAAGGAGTAATGGGTGAAGAAGAGCGGACCGCCGGGACCAACGCCGACATCGAGTTTAATGCCGTAGTAGGTTTTGCCATTCGAGTAGTGGTCGCCATCTTTCGTGCCGCCCCAGCCTTCGCGATAGTGCTGAGCAAGTTCGGACTGGGAGGACCAGCCCGAGTAGTACATCGATGCGGGAACGCCATGTGTGGGCGAGGCGATGGAGAGCAGGTAGGTGATCATCGTCTCGTTCCAACCGATGAGCGGATGATGAATCTGGTAGGCCCACTGCGGAGACCAATGCCAATAGAGGAAGTCGCTGGTTGGAGTCTGGCGATGCCAGTCCCACTCCACTGATTCCCAGAGCGCCGTAATTCGTTTGTCGAGAGACTGCTCGGCGGGATCAGGTTTGCAGAAGTACCCGCGCGCGGCGAGGAGACCCTGCACCAGGAAGGATGTTTCGACGAGGTCGCCGCCGTTGTCGTACATGCCAAAGACCGGCATTGTGTGTCCGGTGGCGCCATTCATGTAATGCGACCAGACGCCATGGTAGCGATCGGCGTGTTCGAGGAAGTTGACAATTCTGGTGAGTCGCTCGACGCCTTCGGCGCGGGTGATGAAGTGGCGGTCGACACCGACGACGAGAGCCATGATCCCGAAGCCACCGGCGCCAGTGGCGACGATGCGATCGTCGCCGGGAATGTTTTCGCGCGTCATCCCGGAGTGTGGATCGGCGCCGTCCCAGTAATACTGGAAGCAGGCCCGCTGGATCATGGTGAGCAGTTCGTCGTCACTGAGTTCCCGAGTGGAGGCATCGGCTTCATTGGACTGCGCTGATTCGCGGTAATTCCAGCCGGACGCGGCGATCTTGTAGCTTGCATGAACGCCGGACCTTCCGAGGAAATCTTCGTATCTGTGGAAGCCGGGAAGTTGTATCCCGATGGGCTTGAAGGGACCTCCATCCAGTGCGCGGTAGATAACGTAGCGCGCAAGCCCGGGGGGAGAGATTCCGGACCACACGAGTTCTATATGCCGATCGTAGCCGATGGCGCGAAGGTTTGCAGGTGCAGGGAGAGATGCGGTGGACGATGGTGCGTCGGCGACACGGATCTCATCGATGATCAACGTGTGTCGGACGTGGTCCGCGCGATCCTGATGGAATACGAGGCTTTGCAGGTACTCGGGCCTGAAGGGATAGATGGAGGCGGTGGTGATATCTGAAAAAGGGATGCGGACCTCGATCCATTTATCTGCGGGGATGTTGCCGGTGTATTTGCCGAGAGCGAGTGGGGCGCTGAAGCCGGTGGGGAATTCGGCTACCTGGAGACTTTGGGTTGAGGTGGAGAGGACCAGTTTCGGCAAGTCTCGGGCCGCGATTGGTTGTGGAGCATAGAGCCAGAAGAACAGGTAGTGGCCATCAAGGCCGGGGCGGCGATTGCGGAAGTTGAGCAAGGATATTCGTGCATTCCGACCACTCTCTGGGGCTGCTTGCCATGTGAGACGAATCGCGCCAGGGGGCGTTAGGAAATGCTCGGAATCAATCGGTAAGCGGCCTTTGCGTTCTTCGACGAAGCTCTGGCCATTCTGTTCGGCGTGGGAATAGTAGTAGGTGTCATGAGTGAGGCTGTTATCGAAGATGATGTGGCGATAGTAATCGGATGGAGACTGGGAGTGCACTAAGACAGAGATCGCGAAAACGAGAATGAGGCAGAGGGTTGAACGCGCATCGGCGGAGGGGCGAATCGAAAGATGGGGAGGATGGTTCTTCATTTATTCCGTCGATGAGTTTGGTTAAGTTTGCGTTGTTTGGGCTATTTGGGCTGGTCCGTGCAGGAGGTTTGGCAGATGGCATGGGCGACGTATCCAGCGGCGGTGGCGAAGGCGCGGCCAGCCTGGTCCATACGGGCAGTGGAGGGATCGACCCCTTCGGTGATGATGCCTCCATCCCAATTGCTGGTGAGCAGGATCTTTAGCGCCTTGTCGTGGCCTGCTTTGAGGCGGAGCTGGTCAGCGATGCTCCAGGCAGTGGTGAAGGGGACGCGGTAGCTGCCGGGCAGTCCGTATGGCTGGTCGCCATAGGAGTACTGGTAGTTCTTCGAGTGCAGCCACTGGGAGGTGCGAACGAATACGGGGTCGGACTCGGGAACAAAGCCGAGCAGCGGGAGCTTGAAAAGTGAACCGGGAGGGATATCGGTGAAGACGAAGTTTTTTCCATCGGTTGCGGAAGCGAAGATGGTTCCGTCGGCGCCGGATGCGGAGGCGGAGACGCAATGGGTGAGGATTGCATCGTGGAGTGAGGAAGCGCGCTTTGCCATCTCGGCGGCGGCGGGATCGTTCAGGCGTTTGTAGAGGTCCGCGAGGTCGGTAAGTGCGCGCCAGACAAGGGCGTTGTCGTAGGTGATGAAGGGAAGTTTCTGAAATTCGTCCTGGGAGTCCTGAAGAGAAGAATAGAGACCCGTAGCTGGATCGAAGCGCGCAAGGATGGAATCGCGAAGATGATTGAGCGCGGGCTGATGAGAAGCGAGGAATGCGGTGTTATCGGTCTGCTTGATGTAGTGGGCGAGAGCAACGATCGGCGCGGCTGCCTCGTCAAGCTGGAAACCATCTTCGAGGACCACGCCATCAATAAATCGGGAGTGCGTGCCAGTATTGCGAAGTTGAATCGTCAGAGCGTACTCCAGTGCATCGCGGGCGAACGCAGGATCACTGTCCAGGAGGGCGGGGAAACTCCATAGCATCGCATCGCGGTCCCAGTAGGCTGCGGAGACGTAGTAGCGGGGACTGCGCGAGGTGATTCCGACAAGTTGCTCAGTGTCGATGGTACGACCCCACGCGTAGAACTCGGTGAAGAGGAAGTTGCGATTCATAAGCAGGTCAAGGTCTGGCTTGCCTGTCGTGCGCGCGCGAGAGGCGAGGAACGCTGCAGTCTGGTCAAGAATCGCTTGAGAGCCACTGCGCTCGAGTTGTTCACGGAGTGCACGGGCGTTGTGGGCTGCACTGAACTCTTCGATTCCGCCGGAGAGAACGAAGTTCGCTTCGATGGTTTCGCCGGGGCCGAGCATTTTGGACTGGCTTGCATCGACGGAGGGAGTTGGAGTCGTTGGGGACGCGCTAATGGTGCCCTTCGAGCCAGGATGAAGGAGCGTCCAGGAGAAGTCTGTGTCGCTGGTTATGTAGCTGAACGTTTCGGCGGGCTCGACCCAAGTGGCGGGAGCGACGATGCGCTCGCCGCGAAGAGCTACGGGGACGTAGGTGACGCGGTCGATGGAGCCGAAGGCGGCACGAACACCGAGCGTGACGTCAGCCGGCGCGGTGCGATGGTTGGTAAGCGTCATGCGCAGAAATGCGGCACGCGATTCAGGCGGAGCGCACCAGGTGAGAGTCGCGTCGAGGCCATCGATCGTAAGATGCGCGGTGGGGATCCAGAACTGAATCAGCTCCCATGTGGGGTTCTGAAATGCGAGCGGCTTGCCGGCGACGGTGAAGTAGGGCTGGAGAACGGGAGATCCTTTATCGCCGCTGACCTGTAGGAGTCCGCGATGATGCATCGAAAGAAAGTTGAAGGTGCCGAGAGCGCCATCGCCGGCGCGAATGTCGGGAAGAGAAATCCACTGATTGCCGGTAGGAAGGACGTCGTTGGTCCCCAGAGAACGAGGTATGCGAGTGCTTGCGGCCATCAGAGATGAAGCAGCCAGCAAGAACAAAACAAAGATGGGAAGGATAATGTGCTTGAGACGGCGAACGTCCGGTGCCAAGGGTTGTTACCTCCGACAAATGCCGGGGACCAGCATACACGTCCGCGGCGGGTCGGCGGAGCAAAGACTTCAGAGAGGATGGCGCATGGGGCTTACCGGGCAGGAGCGGAAAGGCGTGCGGTGCTCGACCCGCACAACGCCGGCAAGAAGGTTAATTTCGATATGCAAGTGCGAAAACATTAATGTGGAATACAGGATAGTCAGGCTGTTCGTTCGGGCTGTCAGCGGATTCCGGGTCAAAGACGAACGATGCGCGATAAGGATTGCGGAAAAAGGAATCGCGATGCCATTAGGGGCTGCCACAAGTTCGTTGCAGTCAGGGGCATTTTGGGTGGATCCGCCGGAGGCAGATTCAGCGGAGTTTCCGCGGTGCTGAAGGCGAAAGAATATTTTGGGGAGAGGCGGAGGTAGATGGGCGCAGTGCAGAAGATTTCGAGTATTCGGTCGGGGAGTCGCGATCATTGCAGTTGGTCAATCGTGTTGTTGTTTGGGTCTCTGAGCGCTTTGGGGTTGCCAATCGCATTGGGGCAATCTGTTGGCACCATTATCCATCCATCAAACATGCAGCTTGCCTCGCCGGAGATCGAGCGAAAGGTTGACGTCCTCATCAAGAAGATGACGCTCGAGGAGAAGCTTGGACAACTTGTCCAGTACAGCGACAGCGGATATAGCGGGCAGGCCCAGACAGCGGAGGAAGCGGCAAATCCGGGAAAGAATCCCACGGCGCCACACCCAGTAGATGCGATGGAACTGGTATCGACGGGGCGCTTGGGGTCGCTGCTGAACACGGTTGGGCAAGTGCGGACGAATCAGCTGCAGCATGCCGCGGTGGAGAAGAGCAGGCTTCATATTCCGCTGATGTTTGGAGCGGACATCATCCATGGTTATAAGACGATATACCCGATGCCGCTCGCGTTGGCGGCAACATTCGATCCAGATCTGGTGACATTGCTGGCGCATATGTCGGCGACTGAGGCGAGAACAGGGGGTGTGGACTGGTTTTACTCGCCTATGGTGGATATTTCTCGCGACCCACGGTGGGGAAGGACGCAGGAAGGGGCAGGCGAGGATCCGTATCTTGGCGCAGCGATGGCGCGGGCTTACGTGCGCGGTTATCAGCAGGGTGATTTATCGCTGCCGACGAGCGTGGCGGCTTGCGTGAAGCACTATGCGGCGTACGGGGCTGCTGAGGCGGGTCGCGAGTACAACACGACGGATATGTCGATGAGTCGGCTGCACCAGGTTTACCTTCCACCGTATAAGGCGGCCGTGGAGGAAGGTGCGGCGACGATGATGAGCGCGTTCAATGCGCTCAATGGCGTCCCTGCGACGGCGAATCGATATTTGCTGGGAGATGTTCTGCGCGATTCGTGGGGATTCAATGGGTTTGTGGTGAGCGATTACACCGCTGTCATGGAATTGAGGAATCATGGAATCGCCCTGGATGCGGCGACTGCGGCGAGGAAGGCAATTACCGCAGGAGTAGATATGGACATGATGTCGCACTACTACGATGCGGAACTGCCGGGACTGATCAAGTCGGGACAGGTTTCAATGAGCGTGGTTGATGAGGCGGTGCGACGCGTACTCCGGGTGAAGTTCGCACTTGGGCTTTTTGAGCATCCCTACGCCGAAGGCAAAGAGGTGACGGCGGCAGTTCCGGAACACCGACCGCTTGTACGGAAGGCTGCAGAAGAAGCTGTCGTTTTGTTAAAGAACGACACGACGAGCGGTGGCAGGGCTGTGCTGCCTCTGGGAAAGGATGTCAGCAGAATCGCACTGATCGGGCCTTTAGCGGATGACACCGGCGAAATGATAGGCGCGTGGGGGCTCACCAAGAGAGACCCTGACGTCGTCACCGTGAAAGACGCGCTTGAGCAGAGGATTAAGCAGGCAGGCGGCTCGCTTCTTTATACGAAGGGTACGGAGATCAACGGGGATTCTGAAATGCACTTTGCTGAAGCGGTCGAAGCCGCAAAGCAGGCGGACGTGGTGGTGATGGCGCTGGGCGAATCAGCAGAGATGAGCGGGGAGGCGGGATCTCGCGCTCATCTCGATTTGCCTGAAAATCAGGAAGCCCTTCTCGAGCAGGTTATGGAGACTGGGAAGCCGGTCGTGCTACTTGTGTTTTCGGGAAGGCCGCTTGTGCTGGATTGGGCGGCGAAGCATGTGCCAGCAATCATGGAGGCGTGGTTCCCGGGGACAGAGGCAGGAAGCGCGATCGTTGATCTGATGTTCGGCGATGTGGTGCCAAGCGGGAAATTGCCGATGAGCTTTCCGCGCGCGGTCGGGCAGGAGCCTCTCTATTACAACCAATTTCCGACCGGAAGGCCCCCAGTGGGGCTTGATTTGAACCAACCACCGGGTGGGGATTCGCGCTTCTTCTCACGCTATGTGGATGTTCCGAACGATGCGCTGTTTCCATTCGGGTTCGGGTTGAGCTATACGAAGTTCTCGTATGACGCCGTTTCGGTTTCGAGGCACTCCGTTTTGCTGGAGGAGGCGAACCGTGCAGACGCGCAAGACCTGGTGACGGTGACAGCAAGGGTGAAGAATACCGGTGCTCGCGAGGGAGCTGAAATCGTGCAGTGCTACGTTCGGAACCTGGGGGCGAGCCTGGAGCAGCCTGTGCGAAGCTTGGAAGGTTTTCAGAGAGTGGACCTGAAGCCGGGAGAGTCGAAGCAAGTCAGGTTCAAACTGGGATTCGCGGAACTCTCGTTCTACAACAACGATGGACGCGCTGTAATTGAGCCAACAGATTACACAGTGTGGGTCGGCGGAAGTTCGACGGCCGATCTGCACGACGAGTTCAAGATTGAGCGGTAAGAGTTGAACAGTATGCACGGCAACTTTGTCCAGGTTGCCCATCACTCACACCGAACGGTGATACTGGTTGAAATGAACTGGTATCACCGATTCCTGTTTTTGACTTTCGCGTGCGCTGTCGGAGCGATGGCCTGCGCGCAGACTCAAGTGACTAGCGAGCTGCCAAATGGACGGCACATCGAACCTTTAGGGAAATGGATACCCGTTGCACCATATCCATTTGCACTGGCGCTGCGCAGAGATGGGAAGCAGGCTGCTGTGCCATCGATCGGATTTCCGTTTGCCTTGAATATTGTCGATGATCCTTCATCCGACAGTCCTAGAGCGCAGCGGTTCCCCAGCACCCGAGAAAATGATCCGGATATTGAAGTAGACGCCGGAGTTGTGTATTCGCCTGATGGCAAGCGCCTGTATGTGTCGACAGGAGATTCGGGGAAGGTGCGGACCTACGACACGAACGATTGGACAGTGATCAAGGAAGGGTCGCTGGATGGAAAGGTGGGCGAACGGAACTTCGAAAGGAGTTTTGCGGGAACACTGGCTATTTCGAACGACGGGAGGTTTCTTTTTGTTGTGGACGAAGGCAACTGGCGGGTCGTGGTTCTGAAAGCCGACACCCTGAAGGAAGCAGGTTCAGTCGAGACAGGTCGATATCCGTTTGGGCTCGCATTGTCCCCGGACGGATCGAAGCTTTACGTCACGAATACGGGCCTATTCGAGTATCAGACTATTCCGGGAGTGGGGCAAGGCAAGCATCCTGCTGGAGGGTTGCGGTTTCCGGCTTTCGGGTATCCGTCAGAAGCAGCTCGCAAGGGGACGGAGATTAAAGGGAAGCGCGTTCCGGGGCTGGGGGACGAGAACTCCGATGAGGGGAGCTCGCTGTGGACAATCGATGTGCGGGATCCATCGAAACCGAGTGTCACAGCGAAATTGCGGCTCGGTGACCGGATTACGGAATCAAGCGGCGACGTCGTCGGAGGCGGCGCGCCGACGGGCGTAGCCGCATCCGATGATGCGGTCTTCGTTGCCTTATCTCACCAGGATTCGGTTGCGAAGATAAGTCTGGATGGCATGCGAATTCTTGCTGAAGCGTCCCTCTCGCCGTTTTCGGGTGAGCGGTTTGAAGACTCGGAACGCAGGCCGCTGCGTGGGGTGATGCCGAGCGGACTGGCACTCCATCAGGAAAGGCTGTACGTGGCCGAGTCGGGAATCAATGCGGTGGCAGTGCTCGATGCGGCGACCATGAGGGTGGTTGAGCATATTCCGGTGGGATGGAATCCGGCGGCAGTAGCCGTGGATGAGAGCGGCGACAAGCTATTTGTGGTGAATGCCAAAGGCAAGGGGACGGGGCCGAACGGAGGCAGCGCGCACAATCCTGAGGCGCCTACGTATATCGGCTCACTGGAGTTGGGAAGTCTTGGCGTGGTCTCACTGCCAGACCTGGCGACGCCGGAGGAGCTAACGCGTCGAGTGGTTGCTCTGAACTCGACCAACCTCTCTGAGCAGAGCAAGCTGCCTCATTTGAAACATTGCTTTCTGGTGATTCGCGAGAACCGAACGTTCGATGAAGTACTCGGAGATCTTCCCGGAGTGAATGGAGACGCTTCGCTGGCGCGGTATGGGATGGACGGATGGGCGGCGGACGATGACAAACTCGAACACGCGCGAGTGGCTCATGCGGCTGCAACGCATCTGCGAGTAACGCCTAATCTGCATGCGCTTGCGAAGCAGTATGCGATCAGCGACAACTTCTACGTGGACTCTGACGTTTCGGCGGATGGGCACAGATGGGTCGTCGGCATCAACCCGACGATGTTCTTCAATACGGCATGGACGTCGAATTATGGAGGACGGCGGCACGAGGCCCCGCGCGCCAGGCAGCCGGGCAGGCGGGCTCTCTTCGGTGGATCCGACGGTCCAATGCCGGAAGACGAGCCGCAGTTCGGATCGCTATGGGAACATGTCGCTGCAGGGGAAAAGGAGGCGCCCGGAATCCTCAACTACGGTGAGGGTTTGGAGATTGAAGGTAATGACGAGCGGGCGGGAGCGGAGCCAGAAGGACAAAGGCTGCTGCTGAACACCCCAGTGCCGCGCCCGGTATTTGAGGCAAGCGACCGGCGGTTTCCGACATTCAATTTGGGCATACCGGACCAGGTCCGGGTCGCCGAGTTTGAGCGTGATTTCGGGCGGAGGCTGGCGGCTGGAGAAGTTCCTGGGTTGATCGTGATCAGGCTACCCAACGATCACACGGCCGACCCGCGGCCGAAGGACGGCTATCCGTACCGAGCATCCTATGTTGCGGATAATGACCTGGCTCTGGGAAGGATTGTTGCGTTCCTCTCGAAGACGTCGCTCTGGCGAGACTCGGCAGTTTTTGTGACGGAAGACGACGCGCAGGGAGGTGTGGACCATGTGGATGCTCACAGGAGCATTCTGCTGGTGGCGAGCCCGTGGGTGAAGTCGGGAGCGATTGCACATGGGCACAGCAGCATGGGGTCAATTATCAAGACCATTGATAAATTGCTAGGACTGGGACCCCTGAATCTGGAAGATGCGCTGGCGGGAGATCTGTCAGAGATGTTTGAATCGGTGCCGCAGGAGAAAAGATTCGAGGTAGTGAAGGCGGATCCCCGGGTGTTTGTGCCAGCCAAGGCGCGAGTGGCTCGACCCAAGACGAAGAAGGAAGCGGCGGAGCTTCGCGACATGGATGATGCGGAACAGATCCGAGATCAAATGGAGAAGTCCGCTGGAGCTCTGCACCGGCCGGTAAATCAGCGAAAGAAGACAGAATAATTTTAAAAGGCAGATTACGGCGGCCAAATTTCGCGCAGGCAGCTCACTTATTTCGATTTGTTCGCAATGCTTGTGTCGACGGTGAAGCGCTATGGCCGCGGCGCGTAGAGCAGCTCGGTTTAGCCGGGGTTACATAAAGTTCCGCGTTTTGAATTTGCGACTTGCGCAAACTCGGTTCGAGGCTCCAAGATGATGTCGCGCAATTTTCCCTGGAAGCGCTCGAGGCCAACGAAGGTGAAAGTCTGGAATCAAGGTTTGTTGATCAACAAGATCGACGTGCTTTGGATTACCGCGGGTTTCGGGTGCAACGGAGACACCATCGCAAAGGCGGCTGCAAGGCAGCCGAGCATCGAGAGTATCTTCGGTGGGGAGCTTCCATCGACGCCAAAGCTACGATTCTACAATCCTTTTCAGTCAGCGCAGAACGGGGATGAATCCGTTCGTCACTTCCGTGCGGCAATCCAAAGGAGTGTTGGCAATTTCATTCTCGTGATTGAGGGGGCGATATCAAACGCAAAGAACAGCGCGCAACCATATGGGGCATCAATCGACGCCCCAACGGGGCGGTCGACTACCGCGTGTGAGTGGATAGCCAAAGCGCCGAAAGGCTGGGCGGTGGTGCAGGAGAGTAAGCGTGCGCCCGGCAATTTTACTTCCTATGCAGATTTACTCAGCTTCGCTGAAGACCCCGCACAGTCGGAGAAAGAGGCGAGCACGTAAGTGACGGTGAATAGCAGAATGTGGATAAGCCGTAAACAGCAACCAAGGGGCTCTGACGGTGTCACTAACAGCGAGTGGAATTGACTGGGAAGAGCGGAATCCGGCAACGCCGAGGGCGGTGAAAGAAGCCGAGGACTTTCTGCGGCAATTGGCGGGTGTGTTCAGCGAAGCTGAGCAGAAAGAGCGAGCACCGAGTGCTTCACGTGAAGCGCCGGCGTCGAATCTCGAAGCGAAATATCGCGCGCTGCTGGAGCAAATCCCGGCGATCGTGTTTATGGCATATATAGATCGCGGAACGAGTGAGGCATATGTGAGTCCCGAGATCGAAGCTGCTTTGGGCTACTCGCGAGAGGAATGGCTGGAGGATCCGGGGAGCTGGTACGAGCGCATTCATCCTGACGACAAGCCAAGATGGAGCCTCGAGGCAGCGGAGATGTTTCTTTCGGGCAAGCCACTGCGTTCTTCATATCGCGTCATGGCGCGCAGCGGCGGGGTCGTGTGGTTTCGCTGCGATGCGCGCATGGTGCGACATCCGGATGGGCAGCCCTGGTTCATCCATGGGGTGGCGTTCGATATTTCGGACCTGAAGGAAAGTGAACGGGCGCTTCAACAAGAGCGGAATTTCGTTGCCGGAATTCTTGAAACGGTCGGGGCTCTGATTCTGGTGCTCGATCGCGAAGGGCGCATCGTGAGGTTCAATCGAGCGTGCGAAGCGACCACCGGCTACACATTGGACGAAATCCGCGGGAAGCATATCTGGGACTTCTTTCAATCACCTAAGGAAGTGGCGCAATCGCGGGCAGTGTTGGCACAACTGACAAGTGATGTTTTGCCACAGGATTATCAGAGTCATTGGCTAACAAGGCAAGGATCTACGCGGTTAATTGAGTGGTCAAGCTCATCGCTTCCCGACAGCGACGGAAGACCGCTGTATGTCATAGCAACAGGGATCGACATCACCGAACGTGAACACCTGGAGCGAGCGCTGCTGGACGTGAGCGCGCGGGAGCAGCGCCGGATTGGGCAAGATCTGCATGACGGGTTGGGGCAGCATCTGACAGGAATCGCTTTCATGGCAAAGGTTCATGAAAAGAAGCTGGCAGAGGCAAATACAGAGGCGGCTGCGGACGCCGCGAAACTGGTCCGGCTGGTGAACGAGGCAGTACACAAAACTCGAGAGCTTGCCCGTGGGCTACTGCCGGTGATGTCAGATGGGCAGGGTTTGATGTCAGCACTGCAATTATGGGCTGGCGAAGTTGAGGACATTTTCGGCATCTCTTGTAAATTCGATTGCGAATCGCCGGTCCTGATACGGGATGTTGCGGTCGCCACCCATCTGTACCATATCGCGCAAGAAGCGGTAAGCAACGCAATCAAGCATGGAGGAGCAAGGAAGATAGGGATTCGACTTTCAATCGAGGCTGGGTCTGGTTCGCTGCAGATTCTAGACGACGGCTCCGGGATTCCCGACGACCGGCAGCACTTGCATGGGATGGGCCTGCAGATTATGAACTACCGTTCCGCCATGATCGGCGGGCGGCTTGAGGTTTCTCGAAACCTGCAACGAGGGACGAGGGTCCGTTGTACGTTTCCAGCGGGCTAATGTTGTATGCGGATTTCAGAGGAATATAGATGACAATTTCTTTTGGGTCTGAGCTGAATTCGGCCTTCACTAAGAAGTCGGTCCTTGTAATCGACGACCATCCTCTGCTTCGGCAGGGTTTGGGGATGCTCATCAATCAACAATCGGACATGCGGGTTTGCGGCGAAGCAGGGGATCTTCGGGGAGCAATGCAGTGCATCGTTCAGGTGAACCCGGACATTGTCGTTCTGGACATTTCGCTGAAAGGTCCAGACGGTCTGGAGCTACTGAAGACGATTCGAACGACGAACCCTGAGCTTCCGGTGCTGATTCTATCGATGCATGATGAGGCAATCTATGCGGAGCGTGCTCTACGAGCCCGGGCCAATGGATACATCATGAAACAGGAAGCCACGGAGAAAGTACTGGAAGCGATACGTCGGATTCTTGATGGGGAGGTGTATCTCAGCGACTCGATGTTGAAGAAGATGCTCCAACAGTTTATCGATGGAGGGCCGTCTCTCCTGGAATCGAGGATCGCGATGCTTTCGGACCGGGAGCTTGAGGTATTTGGCCGAATCGGCGAGGGACGGGCAACACGCGAGATTGCGGAAGAGCTGCAGTTGAGTGTCAAGACAGTAGAAACTTACCAGGCACATATCAAAGAAAAGTTGAGATTGAAGAGCGGACGCGAACTGATTCAACACGCAATTCAATGGAAGATCAATGAGAAGGTCAGTTGATGCATGCCGTCCGTCCGTTTCCATTCTGAGCAAGAGCAGCTACTAAGCTCCTTGCAGAACGTGGAGAGTGGGTTTTGCGCGAGATTTTTCCCTCGTCGACTCATACCCGTTCGGAATATAGGCGCAACATGGCTCCTCGCCCAGGGGATTGCCGGTGAGTGCATAAGCACGAGATCGTGAACCTCCGCAGATCTGCTTGAATTCACAGGCGCCGCATTTGCCTTCCAATTGAGATGTGTCGCGCAGATTGCGAAAGAGCTGCGACTCACGGTAAATGCTTTCGAGAGACTGGGTACGAATGCTCCCAGCCGAGACGGGGAGAAACCCGCTGGGAAAGACTTCACCCTTGTGGGAGATGAAAACAAAGCCTTTTCCATCGTTCAGTCCACGCGGGGCTCGACCAATCTCGTCGGTGGAGACTGAGGTATCGACATGAGTGGCGCCGGCGCGCTTCTCGGCAACTCTCTTCTGGAGGATGAAACGCCGGTAGTGTTGGGCTTCTGTTGTCTTGATGTCGAAAGTGGCAGACTTCGAAAGCTGGTGAAGCTTCTCAAAAACGCTTTCGAACTCATAGGCGCTCAGCAGATCGTTGAGCTTTCCGCGTCCAGTGGGAACGAGGAAGAACACGCTCCACAGCGTGATGTTCAGCTGCTCCATCAGAGCCACAATTTCGTCGATCTCGCCGATGTTACGGCGACTGAACGTGGTGTTTATCTGGACCGGGAGGTCAACCTCATTGGCCCAACGAACTGCGTCCAGCGTGCGTGCGAATGATCCCGAGAGGCCGCGGAATGCATCATGCGTAGCCGCTGAGGCCCCGTCCATGCTGACTGCAAGACGTGCCAGGCCCGCTTGCTTCAACTGCGTGATGACCTCACGCGTGAGCAGCGGAGTGGCGCTGGGCGTGAGCGATACCCGGACTCCAACGGTCCGTGCATACCCGATCAGTTCGAAGAGGTCAGGCCGTTTGATGGGGTCTCCCCCAGTGAGGACGAAGACGGGAACTTTCCAAGACGCAATCTGGTCGATAAGCTGTTTGCCTTCTACTGTAGTGAGTTCTTGCGGATGGCGCTCCGGCTGTGCTGACGCACGGCAGTGGACACAGGCAAGGTCGCATGCCTGGGTCACTTCCCAGATGGCAATGAAGGGGCGCTCATTGAAGTTCACAGTTTGAATCTGCGGGTTCATGTGTTTATAGAAGCAGCAGGATGCAGCACGCGCAGTGACGAAAGTCGCTCGAGTTCGAAATCATGGATCTTTCGGCGGGCGGGTGACATATCACTGCGCGCTTCCTGCTGGTGCCTCGTGTCACTTTTAAGCTGCTCGGCGAATCTCGACCCAGAATTGGCAAGCTGGGAAATGATCTGGAGTCTTGTGCAACCTTTGTGATTTCTTCGCCTTGTCGCGATCAAAGGAAAGCCGAATAACGAAAGTCGGCTCCTTACTGGCGCGCAATGAGACTGTGCGATCGTTGAGGCCGGATTCGGATGACGGAGATTCTTACTTTGTGGAGCGCTCCAGCCTGATTCCTTGCTGAAGACGGAACGTAAGGTTGGTCTCGGCGGGCACGTTGAGTTTTTTGCCTCGAGTCAAAGTCTGGGCACCCGCTCCGGCGGCGCCTCCGGCTAGAGCGCCGATGGCTGCGCCTTTCCCGCCGCCCGCAATTGCTCCGATGAGCGCGCCGGCAACTGCACCACCGCCGACATACTTGCCGGTTCGCTTGTTTTTGCCAACGCCTTCCTTCTGATTTGAAGCGGCGATGTCTTCGCTTTCGACGGTGTAGCGGACCCCGTTGATCCTGATGGCGCGAAGGTCGATGGAGAGGCCGTCGGCATCATGGATTGCCGCGAGTTGCGCACGCGAACCTTTTGGAACGAGGATGTTGCCGTCGCGACCGAGGACGTCTTTGCTGACCGTGGCGCGATACATGTGAGAGGTGTCTGCATTCTGGACATCTGCGTCGATGGGTTCGTCGGTTCGTACGGTGATTTCGGTTCCGCTGGGAATCGCATGCCGCTGCGCGATCGCGACGGCTGGAGTGAGAAGTGCGAGCAGGAGCGTGAGTGGAAGATGTTTCATGGAGAACCTCGCTTTGGGGTTTAGTCACACCTTGTTCAATAAGATGCCGTTCTCCGGATGAGGGTGTTTGCCGAAGAATACGGCGAGAGTATTCGTTCAGAAGTCAGCTGGTCGCGGCGGTGCGAAGTTGGGGTAGACTGCGGAGATGATTCGACAGATTGTGCCGGTATTTTTTACGACAGACATTTCGCGAACGGTGGCTTACTACGGTGAGAAGCTCGGTTTCGAGGTGTTGGGAACCTGGCAGGATCCGCCGGTATACGCGATTGTCGCTCGAGATCGGCACGCAATTCACTTCCGGTGCGAGGCACCACCGCAGTCCAATCCTGAAAAGTACGGAGAGGAACTGCTGGACGCCTATTTGTACGTCGCGGACGCAGATGCGCTGTATGGGGAGTATGCGGCGAAAGGCGTGGAGTTTACGCGGGGACTTGGCAACATGCCGTGGCACTGCCGTGAGTTTGTGGTCAAGGATTGCGACGGGCGGCTGCTGGCGTTTGGGGCGGATGTTTGAGCTGGCAGAGTTGTTCAGCTTAGCCGTTCCCGCTCAGTGCAGGATGACAGCGGGAGGACGGGTGACATGAATTCGCGGCTTAGCCGTAGCTCATGTAAGATGGGCACGCTGTGTCAGTATTGGAGCAATTCCAAGGGAGGTTTGCAATGCGAATTGGCGTAATGGTTGCGGCGGGTACCTTAATGTTTGCAGGCATGGTGACGAGTGCGGCGGGGCCGAAGACCGCTCATGCGGATTTGGTGAATGCTCATGGTGCGAAGGTTGGCACTGCAAAGATTTCATCGACGGCGAATGGAGTGAAGGTAACGGTGAAGGTCTCAGAGCTGACTCCGGGCGAACATGGGATTCATATCCATAATGCGGGGAAGTGCGAAGGACCTGCATTTACGACCGCCGGCGGCCACTTCAATCCGACGGGAGCGCATCATGGAGCGAATAATGGGCAGGAGCCGCATCCGCACCTTGGAGATCTGGAGAATTTGGAAGTTGGGCAAAATGGAAAGGCGAGTGCTTCGTTCATGGTGAGTGGAGTGACACTCAGTGAAGGGCAGAACTCGCTGTTTCATGAGGGCGGAACGGCGCTGGTGATTCATGCGAAGGCGGATGATCTGATGTCGGATCCTTCGGGGAATTCGGGTGACCGGATTGCTTGTGGAGTGATTGAGAAATAGAGCGAGGGATTGGTTCGCCGGGGTAACCGAATGGGGACCATGCCGATGTTGCCGAAAGTTGAGGACTCGCCGGTTGTCAGAACGACGATTGATGAATCGGCATGGACGAAAGTCTGCGAACTGATTCAGCAACCGTTAGCGGATGGGGCGGGCGGCGAGTTTCGGGCGTATGTCGCTTTTATCGATGATGCGGCGTTTCGGAATTTATCGGAGGATGAGTTACTGGAGCGGGTGCCGGAAGACTTCGGACATAGCTTTCTGATGGTGGTGGACTCTTCAACGGTGGGCTCGGCGGAGTATCCGATTCTGGTGATCGATTTGTACGAACGGAAGCGCAGGTTCCGGGCGATACCGTCGCAGATTCAAAGCATCCAAAACAATCTTTCGATCGGGAACCTCGACTTCGCCGATTTTGCCGATTATGTAGATGAGGATGGGATCTTCCGGGGAGGTGGCTTCACCTGAGTTCTGGCGGAAATGGTGGAACGAAGGGTGAGAATCAACGAATCCCCAGGTGTCGTTGATACCGTCCACGCTGCGGGCGCACCTGCAGCATGGACGCGGCACCTTGTTGGTTACAGAGCGGGTTTCAATTCTCCGTCGTGACAGGTCTTTTCGGCGACGGACGGTAGTGACAGATGTCCAGTTGCCGGGCCGGGGGTGGATGTCGCGGGTTTCGCCTCCTTGAGTAATTTCACGAGGCGGTCGAAGCCCTGTTCGCGCGCAGTTTTATTGGCAGGGTTGGTATTGCCAGGGTCTTCGCCGGCGCGCATGAATCCGTGGCCGGCGCCTTCGTAGACGACGGGCTCGTAGGTTTTGCTGGCTGCTTTCATGGCCTCTTTTGTGCCCGGGATGGTTGCGTCAACACGCGCGTCTTCACCGCCGTAGAAGCCGTAGACAGGCGCGGTGACGGATGAGACATCTGAAGGTGCGGTTCCGTAGAAGACAAAAGCGGCGCTGAGATCGTGCCGGTGCGCGGCAAAGGCGAACGATTTCGCTCCGCCCCAGCAGAAGCCGGCGACCGCGATCTTGCCGTTGGCGGCGGGGAGTTTTTTGCCATAGTCGGCGGCGGCATCAAGGTCGGCGAGGACTTCAGCGGGATCGAGGGCAGAGACGGCTTTAATGCGATCGTCCTGGGTTGCGAGTGAGTCGGAGCCACCGTTGTTCGTGCCGTGTCCGCTGAGCATGTCGGGGGCGATGACGATGAAGCCCTCGGCGGCGAGTTCGTCGGCCATCTCCTTTGCCCAGTCGCTCAGGCCGAAGATTTCGTGAATGAGAACGACAACCGTGGCTTTGCTCTTAGTCTCCGGGTAGACAACGAGAGCCTGTACGGTGCGGTTATCGACCTTGAGAGGCACATACTCGCGGTGACGTGTCGAGGCTTCGAGGCGGGTCTTGGCCCAGTCCTGTGCATGCGCAGTGGCAGGCTGGAGCGTGAGCGAAAGCGCGAGAAGAGCGGCCAAAGCGAGGGGGCGGGGAAGCCAAAATTTCATGAGCAGCAGTGTAGCTTGCAGTGTCGCGCCGAGCAACAAAGATCGAAGGAGGCTGCGCTGGACCGCCGGCAGAATGAGACAGGCCGTTTTGACTTCATGGGTGCTGGCTTTTATAAATGTGGATGTCATCGAAACTTATTTCATGACACCCTTGCCGCTCAATTTCGGACGGGACAGGGGTTACAACCGCAATCATCAGGATGCTCGGGAAGGCGGTGAAATTCCGCCACTGCCCCGCAACTGTGAGCGCCCCTCATCAGATTGTCGTCGGATGAGGAACAGGCCAGAGCAAAGCTGCGAAACGTCGCAGGCTGCTGCGAGACGTCGCAGGCTGCTGCGAAACGTCGCAGCGAAGCTCAACCACTGGAGTGTGACTCCGGGAAGGTGATGGCCAGGCAGCGACAGATGTCGTTGTGAGAAGGCGCAAGTCAGGAGACCGGTCCTTGATGCTCAACCCAGCTTGCGTTCCGAGGGGGACGGAGGAGCATTCCATGTCATTTGATTTATTGCAGGGGTTCAAGCAGTTCATCTTCGGCCGACGTACGGTCGGACGTCTTTTTGCGACCGTTCTCGTGTTCTTGTGTGCGGCGGTTGTGGAGGCTGCGTCGATTCGTGGCGTGGTAACGGACGCCTCGGGAGCACGAGTGACGGGCGCAGCGGTGCAGTTGATCCTGAACGGATCGGTTGTGGGTTCCGCAGTGTCGAGCGCGGACGGGAGTTTCCAGATCATTACGGGGTTGCGGGGGCGATTCTATCTCGTAGTGGCGGCGACGAAGTTCAGACAATTAGAGACGCCGGGATTTTATGCGGGACAGCTCGATAATATCGAGCGGAACCTGGTGCTGGAGCCTGAGTGGGTGCATGAGTCGATTGTGGTGACGGCGACGGGGACGCCAACGCCGCAGGCTCAGACAGGAGCGGCGACGAGCGTAATCGGGCCGCAGGAACTGGAACTGAGCACGGATCTGACGAGCGCGTTACGGCAGATGCCGGGAACGTTCGTCGTGCAGGCGGGTCAGAGGGGAAGCCAGACATCACTTTTTGTGCGTGGGGGAGATTCGGATTCGAACCTAGTGCAGGTGGACGGAGTGAATGCGGGCGACCTGGGGGGACGTTTCGATTTCGGACCGCTGGCCACCAGCGCGATGGAGCGGACCGAGGTGTATCGCGGTCCGAATTCGAGTCTGTACGGAGCGGATGCGGAGAGCGGAGTTGTGAATGTCACAACCCAGCATGGGACAACCAGCTTCCCATCGCTGATTTTCCACGGAGACTGGGGGAATTTCGAGACCTCGCACGAGGACCTGACCGCGGCGGGCACATTCGGGAAGCTCGACTACCTGGGTTCATATAGCTGGCTGCAAACGCATAACAACCTGCCGCACGATCAATTTCACCTTGGGAATGTTGCGGCGAACGTGGGGATGGCACTGACGGGATCAACGCAACTGCGCGGCATACTGCGCTATGGGGTGGATGCGACGGGGGTGCCGGGAACTTGGGAGTTCCATCAGGTTGCGGACAATGCGACGGAGAAGGACCAGGATCTGTATATCAGCGGGTCGATCGATAACCAGACCACGCCGGACTTCCACAATATGATTCGATATGGGGCGACTCGGAAACGCGAGCAGTTTCACCTGTGGGAGCCGAGCGGAACGCTGCAGACGTATGACATCTTCGGGGACCAGGCGTATTTCGGCAATACTGTGACGATCAAAGGTGCAAACGGGTATTCGGCAACAGGGCAGGCGATTCTGGATTTTCCCGGCATCTACCCGCAGGGATACCAGCTGGTGTCGAACCGCGACGCGCTGGTGTATCAGGGGAACTACACTGTGACACCGCACCTGGTTGCACAGATCGGCTTCCAGTATGAAGACGAGCGCGGATCGGAGCCGGGAAGTTCGTATTATGCGCCGGTGGAGCGGACCAATTACGACTATCGAGCTGCGGTTCATGGGGATTTCAAGAGCCGCTTGTTCTACACGCTTGGCGGAGACCTGGAGCACTACTCGCTTTTCGGGGTACAGACGACGCCGCGAGCAGGAGTGTCGTTTTATGCGCTGCGGCCGCGCAAGGGCGTGTTCAGCGGAACGCGAATCTTGTTCAATTTTGGCGATGCGGTGCGCGAGCCTTCGCTGACGGACCAGTTTAATTCGCTTTACAACTTTCTGCAGACCTACGGAGGGCAGAGCACGATCGAGCAGATGCATATCTCGCCTATTCAAGCTCCGACGGCTCGGACGTATGAGGGCGGATTTGAGCAGTCGTTTGCGAGCGAGCATTTGATCTTCAAGACGAGCTTCTTTCACAACCAGTTCGGGCGTCAGATCGAATTTGTGGGGTGGGATCTGATTCCAGCGCTGCTGCCGAATCTGACGCCGACGCAGCAGAATGCACTTGAGCAGGAACTGCAGACCGATGGAGCTTACGAACTGACGCTGAACACGGAAGCGTACCGGGCTATTGGCGTGGAGTCGACGCTGGAGAGCGGAATCGGGAAATACCTGTTTCTTCGCGGAGGATACACGTATCTGGATGCAGTGATTCAGCGGTCGTACACCAACGACGATGCGGCGCTGCTCGGGCCCGTTCCGACGTACAACGGGATTCCGATTGGGACATATTCGCCGCTCGTAGGCGCACGGCCGTTCCGGCGTGCTCCGCACACGGGGTTCTTTTCGGCGAGCTATTCCCGGAACCGCTTCACGGTGCTGCTGAATTCGGCTTTCGCGAGCCGGTCGGATGACTCGACGTTTTTGGGAGCGTACGACCAAAATGGCGGAAATAGCCTGCTGCTACCGAATCGGAATCTCGATCGGGGCTATGCAAAGCTGGACATCGGGGGAAGTGTGAGGCTTCGAGACTGGGTGGGAGCCTATGTGCAGGCCGAAAACCTGACCGACAACCGCCATATCGCGCCGATCGGGTTTGTCAGTTTGCCGACGAGCGTAAGAGTGGGACTGAAGCTCCAGTGGGGTCGGGAGAAGGCGAATGTTGCGCCTTCGGCGAGAAGGTGAGGCACGAAGGTCCGATATGGAATCGGGGGGATGAGCAGGAAGTTGCTGGGCATTCAGTCCAAAAGTAAGGGGTCCTGCACATTTTTTGTTGCGATCGCTCTGAAGTCGGGATTATTGTTGACTTTTCCACAAGGTCAATTAGTTTCTGGAGAGTCTTATGGTCTGTCCCAAGTGCAAGTCGGGAGCCCTCTCGACCGTCCCCGCTGAAATCCGTCTTTACCGGAATGGCCCCCGCACGATGAGCCATCCGCCGTTTTCCCCTCAGCCGGACATTCATATTTGTCTGGATTGCGGGAATGCGGAGTTTGCAGTTCCTGAGAAATGGCTCGCCGCAGGGTGGTTGCAGGGGCACAAGAAAGCTCCGGTGGCAGTGAGCGCCCCGACGCTGATTACCGAGGCACGGCGACACATCGCGTGATCTTCAGGGTGGGTTGAAGGCGGCTGCGTCGATTTGGCCGTCAGAGCAGAGTGTTGTACCGGAAGGCCTTCAGCAGATGCTGGAGGCCTCTGGTTTTTGGCAGTACAGAGGAAAGGCCCCCAGCCGTAGCTGGAGGCCTTTGTTCGAAGTCTTGAACGGATCGTACGGAAAGTCCCCGGTCCCCAAAAGCGAGGGACCGGGGACACCCACTGTAATCCTTAGTACATGCCGTCCATGCCGCCGCCGTGGCCGCCGCCGGCCGGGGCCGCCTTGGGTTCCGGAATCTCGACGACGAGGGCTTCGGTGGTGAGGAGGAGTCCAGCAATCGAGGCCGCGTTCTGCAGGGCAGTGCGGGTGACCTTGGTCGGGTCGATGACGCCGGCCTTGACCAGGTTCTCAAATTCGCCGGTTGCAGCGTTGTAGCCGTAGTGCTGGTCCTTGGACTCGAGCACCTTAGCGACAACAACGGCACCCTCTTCGCCGGCGTTGGCGACGATCTGGCGGAGAGGCTCTTCGAGAGCGCGGAGCACGATCTGTGCGCCGATCTTCTCATCACCTTGAAGGTTCTTGATGAGGTCTTTTACAGCCGCGGCAGTGCGAACCAGGGCGACGCCGCCGCCTGGAACGATGCCTTCCTCAACAGCAGCGCGGGTGGCGTGCAGAGCGTCCTCAACGCGAGCCTTCTTTTCCTTCAGCTCGGTCTCAGTGGCTGCGCCAACCTTGATGATGGCAACGCCGCCAACGAGCTTTGCGAGGCGCTCCTGGAGCTTCTCCTTGTCGTAGTCGGAGGTGGTCTTCTCGATCTGCGAACGGATCTCCTTCACGCGGCCTTCGATGTCGGACGACTTGCCGGCACCGTCAACGATGGTGGTGTTGTCCTTGTCGATGGTGACGCGCTTGGCCTTGCCGAGGTCTTCGAGTTTGACACCCTCAAGCTTGATGCCGAGGTCCTCAGTGATGGCCTTGCCGCCGGTGAGGATGGCGATGTCACCGAGGATGGCCTTGCGGCGATCGCCGAAGCCAGGAGCCTTGACGGCTGCGACGTTCAGCGTGCCACGGAGCTTGTTGACGACCAGGGTGGCCAGTGCCTCGCCCTCTACATCTTCAGCGATGATCAGGAGGGGCTTGCCGCCGCGGGCAACCTGCTCAAGAAGAGGCAGGAGGTCCTTCATCGCGCTGATCTTCTTCTCGTAGATCAGGATGTAAGGATCGTCCAGAACGGCTTCGAGGCGCTCTGCGTCGGTGACGAAGTAGGGGCTGAGGTAGCCGCGGTCAAACTGCATTCCGTCGACGGTCTCGAGACCGGTGTGCATGGTCTTGGACTCTTCGATGGTGATGACGCCATCCTTGCCGACGACTTTGACGGCGTGGGCGATGATGTCGCCGATTTCCTGGTCGCCATTCGCAGAAATTGCACCGACCTGGGCAACGGAGCCCTCGTCGACTGGCTTGGAGAGCTTGCCAAGCGCGCCTGTGTCAGTGAACTTGCCTTCCTTGTCGCGGGTGCCGATGACGGTGATAACAGCCTTATCGATGCCACGCTTGAGGGCGGTGGGGTTGGCGCCGGCCGCAACGGTCTTCACGCCTTCACGGAAGATGGACTGGGCCAGAACGGTTGCTGTGGTGGTGCCGTCGCCGGCGACATCGGAAGTCTTGGAGGCGACTTCTTTCACGAGCTGCGCGCCAACGTTCTCCAGCGCGTCCTTGAGCTCGATTTCCTTGGCTACGGTCACGCCGTCCTTGGTGATGGTGGGCGAGCCAAACTTCTTCTCGATTACGACGTTGCGTCCCTTGGGGCCGAGCGTCGCCTTGACGGCGTCCGCGAGCGTGTTCACGCCGCGCAGGATCGCTTGACGGGAATCTTCACCGTGCAGAATCTGCTTTGCCATTCTCGATTCTCCTAAATAAGCTGCTAGCTTCTAGCCGCTAGCTCCTAGCTGACTGAATGCTGTGCGATCAGTTCTGGCCGCGAGCCAGAACGGCTTTAACTACCGCTTGATGATGCCGAGGACTTCTTCCTCACGCATGATCAGGAACTCTTCACCGTCGATCTTGATCTCGGTGCCCGAGTACTTGCCGAAGAGGATCTTGTCGCCAGCCTTAACGTCGAGAGGGAACACCTTGCCCTCGTCATTTGACTTGCCCTTGCCGACGGAGACGACTTCGCCTTCCTGCGGCTTCTCTTTTGCGCTGTCGGGGATGATGATGCCGCCACGGATCGTTTCGCCCTCTTCCAGACGACGGACGAGGATACGATCGTGGAGCGGCGTGAAGGTCGTGGTCACAGAGGTTGCTGCCATTGCTTCGCTTCTCCTTCACACGCGACCGGATGCCGGTCGCGGAGTTGGTTTGGGTTGATTGAGACTTCGGAGCCCGGCCCTGACGAGGGTCGAACGCTGCCGGTGAGCAATCCAGGACCTCAGGTGCTAGCACTCGGCGCTTCCAATTGCTAAAGATAGGCGATGTTCCTCGATTTGTCAAGCGGATCGAAGTTAAATATGAGTGGATTGCGCTCACATTTGGGTTGTTCTTTGTTTAGCGACGTCTTTCCGCTTCCATGGACGTGCGCAGATAGAGGCGCCGTCCCGAAATCCTCACCGCGTGAGCGAAATGGCGCAATGCGCTGAAGGGGAGGCTCTCCTCGCAGGTCCGAAGTGCTGCAGAAATGCTCTGAGCCAGTCTTTCACCATTGCGCAAACTGCGGGAGAAGTCACTTAAGGAGGTGTACTCATTGATGTCGGCACGTCGCTGGCAGAGGGAGTCATTCCACCAGTTTGGGCCGGCTAGCGTTGTAAAGGCGACCTTGTATCCGGCGTTAGCGGCAGCGGATCTGACGCGCTGATCGAGATCGCCGTAGGGATAGGCAAACGAAAGAATCTCAGTGCCGAGTAAATCTTCAAGTCTCAACCTGGAGTCGAGAGTCTCGCGCCGAAGTTGCTTATCGGAAACACTGGGCAGGGAGGGATGAGAAAGCGAATGCGATCCGAAGAGAACACCGTATTTCTGCATCTCCCTAATCTGGCTGAGGGTGAGCAGATTTCTCGAACGTAAGCCGTTGGCCTGGTCCCAGAGATTTGTCTGTCCGATTCTGTCGACAACGAGAAACAAAACCGGGGTGAGGTGATGTTGGATCACGAGGGGGAGCAGGTGTTCGTAAAGATCGTCGTAAGCATCGTCAAAAGTGAGGAGCACGTGTTTAGGGGGGACGGCATCCTCCAACCAACTATGAAGGCTTGAAGTCCTGTAGCCGCTGGAAAGGAATCGCTGCATGAAACGGCTAAAGCGCTTGGGGGAGAGATAGTAACTTTTCTCGGCGGGCGAAAACGGGTCGGAGATGCTGTGGAGCATGAGTGCAATTCGCCGGCTTCCAGCAGCATGCTGCAATTGGTGGAGAGTGCATCCAGTGGACTTGACGGATCTCCAGTAGTTTGCATCGGCAGCGATGCGGCCCCATAGTCGGAGCAACCATTTCGAATTGGTTGCATTGGCAGCGGACTCGAGCCATTCTGCGGCCGCGCAGAGTACATCGGTCGAATGCCAGCGAGCGACAGACGCGGAATGGCGCAATGCGCCGCCTTTAAAGGGAGACACGAGGCGTCTGGTCTGCGAGTTCTTCTCACTCAGACGGAAGACACGCGCAACATCGGATTTTCCCGACTGCTGCCAGCAACTTTTCAGATATTCAGTAAGGTCTTTATCACTGCGATGGACCACGATGGCTGCAGGCTCGAAGACGAACTGAATGCCAGCGAGAAAGAGGCGTATGCCGAACTCATTGTCTTCATCGGTGATGCGCAGGACCTCGTTAAATCCGCCGTGATGCAGGAAAAGAGCACGGGAAATGGAGCAGTTGAGGCCAAAGGAGAGCGTGGTTTCAAATTCGCCGGCAATGGAATCGAGACTCGTATCGGAAAGGCGGGCAGCATAAAGTGCAAGGGACCTCTCCCAGTTTTGCTGCAGGAAGCGGTCTGTCGGACGGTTGAGGGAATCGAGCCGTCGTTCAGTGATTTTGCCGATGACGACAATTCGGCCGGCATCGGCTGCATTCCTGTGACGATCCAGGTGACTCTGCACCAGAGTTTCGTTGGCCAGCGTGTCGTCATCGAGGAAGAGGAGGATGTCACCGATGGCATGATGTGCGCCAGTGTTACGGGCAGCGGCCTGTCCACGATTTTCTGGGTGGAAGAGCCATGCAATCGGGAAGGGAACGCGGCAGGATTTTGCCAGTTCGCGTGTCGGCGCGTCGTCTCCATCGCTGACAACCACAACTTCGAAGCCCGAGCAGGTCTGGCGGGCAAGAGAATCGAGGACCTCGCGCAAGATGTGGGGGCGCTTCCACGTGGGAATGATGATGCTGCAGGATTGTCCGGATACAACGCCCACTGTTTCCGTCATCATGCGCGGAGTCCCTGTCGGGTTTTTAGCAGAGGCAGAGCGGTGCGATAGCTCCAGAGACAGAGGGTGAGTGCTCCAACGGCAACGGCGGCCAAAACCTGAGCGATAAGGGAGATTCTCGCGGAGACGGAGAGGAGGCACGTACTCAAGAACACTAGGGTAATCAACGGGAGTGCAAGCCCGTTGAATATGGCGGAAAGGAGCTTGCGAGCCGGGGTGCCGGTCTCGCGAGCAGCCTCGCGCGTAAACCAAAAACAGTTGGTTCCGATGCGGACGATAGCCATACCGGCGGCCACACCTGTGACTCCAAATGGAAACACCAGAAGGAGGGCGGCGGCTGTTCCCAGGATTGCCGTCCAGATCGAGATTTGGGCGGATTTATCGGCTTTTCCGACGGCGTAGAGCAATTCATCCGAAGGATATCCGATGCCATGGGCATATGCAGCTATCAGGAGCCAGCGCAAAACGGGAGCAGCTTCAAGATAGCGGCCGCCCGCCCACAGTTGCAGGATCGGGCGTGCGAAAAGACAGCCGAGAAAGACGAAGGGGAGGAGCGCTCCGCAAATCACCTTGAGAACTGTTAACAGGGTTGTACGGAGAGCCTGTTCGTCTTGCTGAAGTGCGGATCTTGAGAAGATGGGCAGGAGAACGTTCGCGCCTCGATCAACAAGGTTCCAGAGCTGCCTGGGCAGTTTTCCGGCGATGCCGAACAGGGCGGCAGCTTTCAGCGAAGTGAAGGATGTGATGATCGCCCACGTAAGCAGGTCTGCACCATAAAGGGTGAGGTTGTGAATGAAAGCCCATCTGCTTTTCTGGAACAACTCGCGGAGGACTGCCCAGCGGAAGCTGATAGGTCGCAGCGAATGAACGCCGGCGCGTGACGCGAGACTTGGTGCTCTGGCAGCAAGAAAGGTGAGCTGGAAAGCCGCCATGACAAGTTGGACCCATGCCAAGCCGATGATTCCGAATCCGCGGCCGATCACGAATAGAGAGAGGACAAATGTCGCCGCGACGTTCGCCATTTCAATGATGTTCAGTTCATCGAAGCTGTTCGATGCCTGATATAACAGTTCAATCGCCATCGTTGGAAGCGCAATCTGCATGAGCAAACCCGCGATAACGAAGATCGTGGCGGCTTCGTGAAGCTGATTGCGGGGAATATTAAACGGGCCGGGAAGCAGCAGAGCGAGTCCACTGAAAAGGAGCAGACCGAGAGTCCCGAGTGCCACGAGCGCGATGAAGGCGGTCCAAAGAAGTTGCCTCAGCCTTTCGGTGGCGGCGTGTGTCAGCGCATCGACATAGAACTGAACGAGCAGGTACGACATGCCAAGGTCGAGCAGGTACAGCGTGGCGGAAAGCGCCATGACGAAGAGAAAGAGACCGTATTCAGACGGCTGAATGCGCCGCGCGATATAAGCTGTCAGTCCCAGGTTTACGAGAGCCCGGAAGAAATACCCCGCATAATTCCACGCAGCTGCGTAGGCTGCAGGCCGCTGTGCGACCGCTCCTCCCGAATTGCCATGGTTAATGTCGAGCAATCGATATACCTGTGAAACGAAGTTAAAGCCTGGTTCTGTTTACGGCATTCTCGTGAGCCAACGACGAAGCTGTTGAGATTTTCGGCGAATAGTCAATGTGACGCTATTGGGGAGACCCATTTTGTACATCCATGTTTGCTTCCAGACGGCTTTTCTGATGGCGGAGTCGGCAACGCCTATTACGGCGAGGTAATCTCGAAGCCAGGAGAAGTAGAACCTCCGCTCTGCTTCCTCACGCGCAGTTCCCATCGTGCGATGCCAGATGGAATTGGTGTGACACCGGTAGCGATCGGTGCAGCATGTGGACACATACACATTTTGCGAGAAGTAGAGCTTTGTCAGGAACGCAGTGTCTTCGAAAAGCTGGCGTGTTCCGGGATTGAAAGCATCGACGAATCCACCCACTGCATTGAAGCCAGTTCGGCGGAGGAGAAGGCTAGAAGGGCAGGGGGCACCATGGGGACCAATGGGGTGCGTCAGCAGAAAGAGTTCGGGGGGAGCGTAGAGGTGATCCCCGGGCGCAATAGCGGGAATAGAGTTTTGCTGCCCGCCAGAAAGAGATGCGTCCCAGTCATACCAGTACTCACTTGGGCCGAGTACGGCTTCGGCGTTTGGGTTTTCGTTCAGGAGAGCAACTTGAATTTCCAACTTTGTGGGTAGCCATATGTCATCCGAGTCGAGGAAGGCAAGGAACTCGCCTCGACTTGAGGATGCGCCGAGGTTGCGGGTGCGAGTGACGCCGAGGTTGCAGTGACCGGAATGCTCGATGTAGTGAATTCGCTGAGGAGCCTGTACCCCGTAATTCTTTGCGATCTGCTGACTGCCATCTTCTGATCCATCGTCGACCAGGAACAACTCCCAATCTGCATAGGTTTGCATTAGCACGCTTTCGATGGCTTCGGCGAGAAAGCGCGCGCTATTCCTGAAAGGAATGGTGATGGAGACGAGACCAGGGGTGGGAATCATGGCGAAGTCATGCCCGCTTTGTGGCTTTCACGCCAATGATGAATTCGTATTCCGGATCGTGATAGGCGAGTTCGGCGGGAGTGAGTTCTTCCTGCACGAGGCCGTGGAGAGAGGCGACCGAAGTAAGCACGTTTCCGTAGGTTGTAACTTCGACATTCTCTTTCCCGAAGATCTCTGCGAAAGATTCTCGCGCTGAATTTGAGGTGAACCGCCACCATTCTCCATCGGCTCCCCCAGCCATGTCGGGAGGAAGGAGTTGGCAGATTCCGGGCACGGTGGCCAGGACCACTCCGCCGATGCTCAGCATTTTAAAGATGGTGCGGATGGCGGCTTTGAAATCAAAGATGAGGAACAGTGTCTGTGTGCAGATGATGCACTCGAAAATGGACTGGGGAGCGGAATCAGTCTCCACAAGATCGAGTGTCACGGTGCGTTGAGTGTTGCGGTGATCGATATCGATGATTTCGGTTTGAGTGACTCTGCCGCCGCCGTACCGAAGTGTATAACCGCTGTCCTGAAACTCAGCCACTCGCCCACGAATGGAATCCTGGTTTTGCGCGAGGAACTGATCGATGTAGAAGCGATCGACGCACTCACCGCGGCGCTCACCCAAACGAGGACGATATGGGTGTATCCGGCGGAGCACGGACCAATCGGTGACGCGGTCGAGGAGGAGCATTTTGCGCTCGACCTCTTCGCGTCGAATATTCAACCACTGGCGAGCCGGGGCGGGAACGAGATGTTTGATCCGCTTCAGAGAACTGGAAATCGTATCGGCGGAAGCGGATGCAGACGCGACGCCTTGTGCGTCCGGCGAACTAGTGCGTTTTACTGCCTTGATTGCAATGGTCAGTTCGTAATCAGGGTCGTGGTATTCAAGTTCTTCCGGGACGACTTCCCCCTGCACGAGGCCATGAAGGAAGGCGACAGAAGAAAGAACGTTTCCGTAAGCCTGAACGTCAACGTTCTCCGGACCGAATACTTCGCCGAAGACACGAGCGGCAGAGCGGCTGGTGAAGCGCCAGTAGTCTGAACCTGCGCCGCCCAGCATATTGCCCTGCACGCTCTGACTGATGCCGGGCAAAGTCGACAGGAGCACACCACCGGGGCGCAGCGTCTTGTAGAGAGAATCGAGGGCTGATGCATAGTCATAGATTTCGAAGAGAGTCTGCGGACAGAGGATGCAGTCGAAGGCATCGGACGGAGCGGCATAGGTAGACGTGAGGTCGAGGGTGATGGTGCGCCGGTGATTCCGCTCATCAACGTCGATCACATCAGAATGCTCGACACCCGGACCACCGAACAGCCGGGTGTAGTGGTCGCTGCCAATCTCTGCGACGCGACCTCGAATCGATTCGCGGTGTTCAGCCAGAAACGTCTCGATATAGAAGCGATCGATGCACTCGCCACGACCAGAGCCGAAGTCGCGTCGATGAGGGCGGACCTTTCGCAGTTGGGACCAATCAGAAACGCCATCAATGAAAATGAGCTGCTTTCGGACCATCTTTCGCCGGTGATTGATCCAGTTTCGGATCGGACGCGGGATAAGTTGTCGAATGGTCCTCAATTCGTGTACGACCTCTCGTGATTCTGCACGAGGCTCAATGGAAGTGGGAGCGCGCGAGGATCTGATTCCATCGTGGTAGATTGATTCTACATGGAGCCAGATGTGGGACTTAGAGGGGAATCTGAGACCGGTGGGCGTTCGGGAGCCGATTCGTAAAGGCCGGTGCGATGGAGGTTTCTCTTGTTATTCCCACTTATAATCGCCGCGAGATTGTTCGTCGTTCGCTTGAGACCTTGTTCAACCAGGACTTCCCCGCCTCAGACTTTGAAATCATAGCCGTCGTCGACGGATCGATCGATGGAACGGCTCAGACGCTAAGGAATTTAAAACCGAAGTGCAGATTTCGCGTTATCGAACAAGAGAATCGCGGCCTTGCGGGCGCCCGTAACACGGGATTTCGCGCTGCGAAATCTGAACTGGTCCTGTTTCTCGATGATGACATGCGGGCTGATCCCGGACTTGTTGGCGCACACGTCAGAGCGCATCAGCGTCTGGGACCGGCAGCGGTTTTCGGCTCGCTGTTTTTGAGTCAGGATTCGACAGCGAATCTGGCCTCTGAATGCTTCAGGCGGGAGATCGGAGCGTTTCACCTTCGGCGTTCTCTGGATCCGAACCAGGAGTGGGGCGTGTCGGAGTGTGTGTTCAGCAACTCCTCTATACCCAAGCAGATACTTGCGAACGCGGGCGGGTTTGATGAGAGTTTCCGCATGCGTGAAGATTTAGAGCTTGGGATGAGATTGCGAGCGCTTGGCGTTCGCATGGAGTACGCGGACGAAGCAGTCGCATATCAGTATTACAACAAAACATCAGCGGACCTGTTGGAAGACGCTCGGAAGTTTGCAGTCGCGGATCTGATGTTCGAGCGAAAATATCCCGGACAGCGCATCGAGGGGCTTTTGCGAGTTTCGGACGAAGATCTGAGCTGGAAGAGGAGCATGCGAGCAGTCCTTTCTCGATCGCCGGTGCTGGAGAAGACTCTTCTAGCGCCGTTGTGTGTTCTGGGTGATGCATGCTTTTGGTTCATCCCGCTGCGCTGGGCGGGAGTCCGTGCATTGCAGATGCGACGGCGGATTCACTGGCTGCGCGCACTTCGCGGGATTGCAGGTTCTGGTTTGAGATGACTCCAATATGGTCGAAGCTAAGCTGAACTCTTCGACGACCGGTGTCTGGGAGTGCGAAGAAACAGCCAGAGCGCGTCAAAGCCAGCCTTGAGCAGCACGCGCCATCCGCTGGTTACGATCTCTCCGGGTTCCTGTGGCTCGCGCGTCCACTCCAGCGGTTTGCGGAGAAGACGTCGCAGGATGAAGCGCAAGAGCGTGAAGCGCTGCTTTGGAAATTCGCGGAAGAGCAGAAGCCAATAGCAGATGGAGTTACGCGCTTCCTGCTCGATGCTGTCGCGGGTCAATGAAGGGTGGAATACCACTGCGGCGGGGAGGTACTCCGCGATATATCCGCTCGAGATCAATCGAGCAAACGCATAGTTTTCTTCGGCGATCTCAAATGGCGCGCCACGGCCCAGCCGCTCATCGAAGAGCGGGCTGCCTCCGCAGGCGTTTCTGCGAAGAGCCATATTGCTTCCCAGACCCATACCGCCAAAGGTCGATATCTCGAACCAGTGAGGATCTTTGTCGCTGACGATGCGCGTCGCAGATTGTAGATCAATGGTGGTTTGCGGTGTGATCACTCGGCCGGTAGTTGCCGCCACATGCCGGTTACTGAATGGCGTCAGCAGAGTATCCAGCCAATCTGGCGCAGGAACGGCATCGTCATCCAGATAGGCCACGATGTCGGTAGTGCATTCGGAGAGACCGCGATTTCGAGCGCGACTGAGGCCAGCCAGTGGCTCAACTACATACCGAGCGCCGAAGTCCTGGGCAGCTTTGCGTGTGTCTTCGTTTCCCCCGGAATTGTCGACGACCAGGACCTGGTCGGGCGTGCGGTTCAATTGAGATACGGAAGTCAGGCACTTCCGGAGGAGTGCAGGTCGGTTACGGGTACAGATGACCACTGTGACAGTAATCTGTTCCACCGAATTCCGTGTTGTCAGGCCCTTGGCCGGGGTTTGCAGCGGTAGATTCAATCCGCAGACCTCGAGATTAGTTAGATGCGCTCATCGGGTCTTTTCGTCCGGCGTGAAAGAGACAGAAAAAGCCTAATTCAGGGGTGTTATGGAGATTCTATCGGAAGGCCTCCCGCCGTTCCGGAGGAAGTAGCGGGCCGAACCACTTACGTCATCGCCAGTGGTCAACCCGGGTCGTGGAGATCGCATTTAGATCGCGAGCGAGGCCAGGAGCGCGAATCCAAGGCCCGCAAAGGAGATGATAGTTTCGCAGACGGACCAGGACTTCATGGTTTCGGTGACGCTGAGGTTGAGGTACTCCTTTACCAGCCAGAATCCACCATCGTTCACATGAGAGAAGATGAGCGAGCCTGCGCCGGTGGCGATGGCGAGGAGTTCGGGCGAGGTGCCAGGGGTCTGGAACGCTATGGGCGCGACAATACCCGCGGCTGTAGTCATTGCAACGGTAGCGGAGCCTGTGGCAAGGCGCATAAGGGCGGCAAGCAGCCAGCCGAGGACCAGCAGAGGCAAGTGGTGCTGCAGCGCGATCTTGATCATAGCGTTCGAAACCCCGCTGTCCTGAAGCACGCGACCAAAGCCGCCGCCGGCGCCGACGAGGAGCGTGATGGTTGCAGTGGGGGCGAGGCACTCATTGGTGAATCGGAGGATGGTATCGCGGGAGACGCCGCGCATGACCCCGAGGGTGATGAAGCTTATGAGAACCCCGATGAGGAGGGCAATATCGTCGTTGCCAAGAAAGCGGATGGCCTCATTTGCAAAGGTGCCGCGCGAGGCAAAGGTGTCGGCCCAGCTGCCCACGAGCATCAAGACGACGGGAAGAAGGATGCTGCCAATGGTGAGCCAAAACCCGGGGAGCGCACGACCTGGAGTGTGATCTTCGAAATCGTCGGCCATTGGATTCTCGGCGGGGACCTTGATCCAGGGAGTGATGACTTTCGCAAAGATCGGACCGGAGAGGGAAGCGGTCGGGATTCCGATGAGGAGAGCGTAGAAGATTGTGCGGCCAACGTCGGCGTGGTAAGTATTCACGGCCAGAAGCGCAGCGGGGTGCGGAGGGACGAGACCATGATCGACGGAGAGCGCCGCGACCAGCGGAAGTGCAACGCTAATGAGGGGAGCTCCCGTGCGTCGTGCGACGGTGTAGGCGATGGGAATAAGGAGAACAAAACCGACCTCGAAGAAGGCCGGGAGGCCCACGATGATGCCGATGACCATCATGGCCCATGGAAGTCGCTTTTCACCGAAGACGCGGATGAGGGTGAGCGCGATCGTGTCTGCTCCGCCTGACTCCGCCATCATTTTGCCCAGCATGGTTCCGAGGGCGACGACGATGGCGATGTGTCCGAGGACGTTGCCGACCCCGACTTCAAAGGAATGGACGGAGTTCGCCATTGGCATTCCCGAAACAATTGCGAGAGCGAGGGAAGCGAGGAGAAGGCTGAGGAATGGATTTAGCTTGAGAATCGTGACGAGGAGGATGATTCCGATGACGGCGCCAAGCGCACTAAGAAGGAGGAACAGGCTGTGCGGATCGATCATCGGCTGTCAGGCTCACCGGTCGTAGAGATGGTTGAGTTCTTCATTGGACCCACTCAGTTCTGGCGCGAGGAAGAAAGCGGCCTGCGCGGCTGCCGGTAAGTCCGTGAGCAGTGTACGACAGCACGCCGTTGACCCAAACAGAATGGATGCCGGCAGCGGCACGAATCGGATCAGCGAACGTAGCCATGTCGCGGATGGTTGCGGGATCGAACAGGACGAGATCTGCGAAGGAGGCTTCTGCTACTTTGCCGCGCTCGGAGAGTCCGAATCGCTGTGCGGGCATCGATGTCATCTTCCGAATGGCTTCAGGCAGTGAGAAGAGCTTTTCTTCGCGACAGTAGCGGCCGAGGACACGCGGGTAGGTTCCCCAGAGGCGTGGGTGAGGGTGCTTGTCCCAGGGCAATCCATCGGATCCGATCATGGTGGCAGGATGCGCAAGAATGCGGCGCATGTCTTGTTCATCAATGCTGTGGTAGATGGCGCCCGCCGGCTGAAGGCGTCGGGCGGCGTCGAGGTGGGAGAGGTTCCACTCCGAAGCGATGTCGGAGAGGGGACGGCCGGCTGTTTCTGGATGCGGCGTGCTCCAGGTGATTTCGATGCGGACACGCGAGTCGACCTGCTTCAGGTCGAGGGTGCTGGAACCGGCGGCGTACGGATAGCAATCGCAGCCAATTTGCTGGGTGGTTCGGGCATGTTCGAGTGAGTGAAGGACTTCCGGGCTGCGGCCCCAGTTTGCGATGCCTGCGCACTTGAGATGCGAGATGATTACGGGCGATTTGGCATAGAGGCCAATCCGGAACGCTTCGTTCATGGCATCGAGGATGGCGTCGGTTTCAGTGCGGAGGTGGGTGGCGTATACCGCATTAGCGTCGATGAGGGCGTCTGCCAGCAAGAGAACTTCTTCAGTGGAAGCGGAGTTGGCGTTTGAGTACGCAAGGCCAGTGCTGAGGCCCAGGGCTCCGAAGGCGAGCGCAGCACTGAGTTCTGCGCGCATGGCGGCGATCTCGGAATCGGTAGCGACGCGGTCAAGGCGATCGAGGTGGTTGTTGCGGAGGGAAGTGTGCCCAATGAGGGCGGCGACGTTGGTGGAGGGATGTGCGAGTTCGAGGGCAGCCAGGTAGTCGGCGAATTTGGGATAGCGGAAGCGCTCGCGACTGCCGAGGAGATTCATCGGATCGGGAGGATCGGATTTGAGGCGGACAGGTGATGCACTGATGCCGCAGTTGCCAACGATGACCGTGGTGACTCCCTGAGAGATTTTTGGGAGCATTTCGGGCGTTTCGATGACGCTGGTGTCGTCGTGGGTGTGAACATCGATAAAGCCGGGGGCGAGAGACAGGCCTTCAGCTTCGATTATGTCTGTGGCGGTATGGCGGAGAGATGGACCGATCGAAACGATGCGGCCGTTGTGGATAGCGACGTCCAGGAACTGCGCGTCGGACCCGGTTCCGTCGAGCACGTTTGCATTACGGATGAGGGTGTCGCAATTCATGCGGGCTGATTCAGACTATAGACTATTGACTCGCGAGAGGCGGGGGTGCGAGTGCAATCGAAGCGCGTGGAAAAAGAAGAATTTGTCGGAGATTTGCATAAGGGAATCGGGCAGATTGAACAGAATGCAACCGCAGAGGAGATTGCCGGAAGCGGCTGGAATCTGCTGCGCGAGGATCTAAGCTTGCCGGCCGCTGTACTTTATCGCGACAAGATCGAGCACAACCTCAGATGGATGCAGCAGTTCATCGATGCATACGGGGCAAAGCTGGCTCCGCACGGCAAGACGACAATGGCGCCGAAGCTATTTGCCATGCAACTGGAAGGTGGTGCATGGGGAATTACGCTGGCGACGGCACAACAGGTGCGGGTCGCCTATAGGCACGGGGTGCGAAGAGTACTGATGGCGAACCAGCTTGTTGGGAAGCAGAACATGCGGATCATCGCCGATATGATTGCAGACTCAACGTTTGAGTTTTATTGCCTTGTGGATTCGGCAACGAACGTGTGCCAGTTAGGCACAATTTTTCGAGAGCGCGGATTGAAGATCAAGGTGCTGATCGAACTGGGAGTGGAAGAAGGGCGTTGCGGAGTTCGGGATGAGGAACAACTGGGCCGTGTGATGCAGGCACTCGAGGAATGGAGAGATGCCGTCGATTTGTGCGGAGTTGAGTTATACGAGGGCGTGCTGAAGGATGAGGAGAATATTCGGGTATTTCTCCGTCGGGCGTGCAATACGACGAAGTGGATGGTTCAAGAAGGACTGGTAAAGCGCAGACCGGCTCTGATTTCAGGTGCGGGTTCGGCATGGTATGACGTGGTGGCGGAAGAGTTTGCGGCGGCGGGATTCGGAAATACTGTTGAGATTGTGCTGAGGCCCGGATGTTATCTGACCCATGACGTTGGGAATTATGAACTTCAGCAGCAGCGGATTCTGAGGTCAAATCCGATTGCGCGGGAGATGCGTTCGGGTCTGGAGCCGGCGCTCCATATCTGGGCCTATATTCAGTCGATCCCCGAGCGGGAACTGGCGGTGGTCGCGATGGGGAGACGAGATGCGGCGTTCGATTCAGGACTTCCGCGACCGGCATTACATTATCGCCCGGGAGAGGCGGAGCCTAGAGTGACTCCGGGACATTGGGAGACAACAAAGCTGATGGATCAGCATGGGTATCTGAAAATTGCAGCGGGGGATGACGTGCGCGTCGGGGACATGATCGGGTTCAATATCTCGCATCCATGCCTGACATTCGACAAGTGGCGCGTGCTGGCGATGGTAGATGAGAAGTTCGATGTGGTGGATATAGTAGGGACTTACTTCTGAAAACCACTTCGCCGGCAGCCGAATGAGGGGTGGAGTGGCAGGGACGTATTATTGGATTGTCTCTGCTCAGCAAACTTCCGAGTCGACTGCAGCACGGCTGATCACAAACGAGGAAGCGCTTGGGATCCGGTGATCCTCCCGGTCTTCAAAACCGGCGGTCGTCCTGACGGGCAACGGTGTGTTCGACTCGCACGCGCTTCCGCCAATCCTCGATATCGACGAAAGATCGTTAAGAGATTGAGCACAGATTTTTGCGCAGTTGTTCCCAATCGATGGTTGGGGCTGCGGCTTCAATCTCCTCGTGAGTACGCTGCCAGACGGGAAGGGTACGGGCCAGGAGCGTGCGTCCTTTGTCGGTGAGGATAAGGATGCGGCTGCGTCGGTCAGCGGGATCCTGTGCAATCTTGACGAGACCACGGCGTTCGAGCGGTTTGAGTGCAGCGGTGAGAGTTGTGCGATCCATCGCGAGCAAAGAAGCAACGGGTCCCATCGGCGGGGGCTCTGGACGATTGAGCGACATAAGCAATGAGAATTGCCCATTCGTAAGTTCGAATGCGCGAAGTTCGTCGTCGAATCGGCGGGCAAGGGCCCGGGCGGCACGCTGCACATGAAGGCAAAGACAACGATCTTTGACCATCAAGGTTGTTTCGAAGGGCAGCGCTTTTCCACTTGACACAGATCGAGAATAGTTGATATCAACATATCTGTCAATTGGCCTGTGTTGAGCTGCTGGCTTATCCTTTGACCTATTCCCCGGGGAGGTCGCCTCGATGTCATTTCTACATGATGTGAAGATTGCTGTGCGCTCGCTTTCACGCGTTCGTGCGTTGTGGATTACCGTGGCGCTGACGCTGGCGCTGGGCATCGGTGCGAATGCGGCAATCTTCAGCGTGGTGCGGGCCGTGCTGCTGAAACCGCTGGTGAATCGAGACGAGGACCGGCTTCTGTACCTGCGGCAGAGCGCACAGGGACTCGGCGAACCGAATACGACCTTTTCTGTTCCCGAGATCATGGACCTTGAAAGCAGTCTGAAGACGATCCAGGAACTGGGCACATTTTCGGAAATGCCTTTCACGGTGGTTGGGTTGGGAACGCCGCGTGAGATTCCGGCGGGCGTTGTGGATGGACACTATTTCGAAGTGATGGGATTGAAGCCGGTTCTGGGACGGCTGCTTGGTCCGGCCGATGACGGGCAAAACGCAGCGGGTGCAGTTGTGCTGACCAATCACTTCTGGAAGTCCGAGATGCACTCGGATCCGAGTGTACTGGGTAAGCAGGTGCGGTTGGAGAGCGCACAGGGAGCGCGATCGGCGACGGTTGTGGGTGTTCTTGAGCCTGCGGTTCCTTATCCTGTGGCGACGGAGATTATTGCCAACGTGGTGACCAGCCCTCATCATCTTTCCGCGACGATGGTGCAAGGACGCGAGCACCGGATGACAGAGGTGTTTGGGCGGCTAGCTCCGGGAGCAGCGGTGGAGCAGGCGCGTTCGGAGTTAAGGACCGTTTATGGCGCGATGATTGCGGCGCATCCGGAGGTTTACAAGCCGGGCGATCACTACGCGATTGAAGTGACGCGGATGCACGACCAGATCAATTCGCGGGCGAACACGATCTTGTGGATTCTGTTTGCGGCTGCGGGTCTGTTGTTTGTAATTGCGAGTTCGAACGTCGCGAACCTGGTGCTGGCGCGAACGGTTCGGCGGGAGTCGGAACTGGCGGTGCGGATGGCGCTGGGCGCAAGCGTTGCTGCGGTTCGACGTTCGCTGCTTGCAGAGGGATTGGTGCTCTGCGGGAGCGGAGCGATTGCGGCGATCCTGCTGGCCATTCCGATGGTTTATGAACTGGGACGTTATGCGGCTCGGTTCTCGGTGCGGGCGAATGATCTGACGCTGGATTTCAGCCTGGTGTGGTTTGGGATTGCGCTCGCGATGGTTGCTGCAGTGTTTCTCGCGTATATCCCGAGGCTGCCTTCGCCGAATAACACGCAGGGCGGCTTGTCGGCTCGCAGTGTGCGATCGGGAGGCGGAAGCAGCAGACGTCTTCGCGTTTTTGCAATCACGCAGATTACTGCATCGTTTCTGCTGCTCGCGGGAGCATGCGTTTTGATGAAGACGCTGTTCACGCTGGAGGAGACGCGACCACCGTTTGACTCTGCGCACGTGATGGCGATCAATTTACCGGTGATGTCCTACGGAAAGACGGATCAGCAGGTCAAGGACTTCTATCGTGAGGTGCTGCGGCGGGTGAGTGCAATACCTGGTGTGGAGCACGTTTCGTCGGGCTTCAGCGCGCCGTGGCGGGATGACCGCGGGTTGAACATTAACTTCGCTTTTGCGGCACAAGGCGCTCGTCGAGATGACGGACAGGATTACCACGCGAAGTTCCGCTCGGTTTCGCCGGGATTCTTTGCGACCTTTGGCGTTCCGATTGTCGCAGGACGCGACTTCAATGACGGCGATAAGGATGGTGCCGAGCGTGTGGTGATCATCAGCCAGAGCCTGGCCAACCTGCTGTACCCGGGGCAGAATCCGCTGAACCGGAAGCTCCAGTGGACGGATGGCGTGATGAAGTTCATCGGGATCAGTATGGAGCCGCGAAGGATTATCGCGGTAGTCCCGGACTTTGATGATGAGAACATCATTCCGTCACCAGCGATGACAATCTATCAACCAGTCGAGCAGGAGGGTTGGGGCGGACGCCTGTTCGTGCGGGCGCACCAGGATCCGTATGCGCTTGTTCCCGCAATCACCAAGACGGTTCACCAGATGTCGAACGATCAGCCGGTAGAAAAGGCGAGCACGCTGGGCGATGTGCGGGCAGAGGTGCTGACGCCGGACAAGCTGAACGCGGTGGTGTTTGGCGGCTTCGCGGCGGTTGCGTTGCTGATCTCTGTGGTGGGAGTTGCGGGTGTGCTGGCCTTCAGCGTGAGCAGCAGGACGCGCGAGTTTGGCATCCGGATGGCGCTGGGTGCGCAGCGGCGCGACATTCTGAAAGATGTGCTCATTGACGGTCTGATCATGGCGACGATGGGCGTACTGGCGGGTATGGTGCTTGGCTTCGGATTGTCAGAGGCCGCGACGAAATATATCACTGAACTCCATCAGCCTGGTTTACTGGCGTTTGTGGCATCGGCGTTCACGATCCTGCTGGCGGCACTGGTTGCGGCCGCGGTTCCGGCGGCGCGGGCAGCGAACGTGAATGCGGTGGAGGCTTTGCGAGCCGAGTGAAGTGCTTTGCTTCGCCGGAACTCTTGTGAGCTTTCGGTCGGTGGGGCTCAATGACTGGCAACCTGGAAGAGGCCTCAGCTTGCGGGAAAAGCTACGGTTCTTTTTGCTTCACTTGATTCCTTCGCCTTGCGCGACGATTTGAAGTTTATATCCAGGTTTGAGGAGCACATCGCCGCCGTTGGAGAAGAATGCAATGCCGACGCATGAGATCGGAATTATGTACCAGGATTTGAACACTGCTCCCGAAATGCCATCGGCCAGGTCCTTTGAACCGATGCTGACGCCGCCCGCCATGAGCATGCTGGTGATTTGGCGACCTCGGCCATTCTGAATTTTTCCTTCGTCTCCTTCCCTCCGAGGGACCAGGCTGACGCGCTGGTCGAAGATCAGCATCAGGTGCCCACGGCGGAAGAAGCGGCGCGCAGGAGTGGACACGAGATGGCCGGAGTAGATCCCGGACGGACATTTGACTGAGAATGGGGTGCCGGTTGACATCCACGATGATGCGTAAGTTTGAAGTGTGCAGGTTTCGCCACGCGCTGCGCGAACGAATGCACAGAGAAGAATAGCGAGGACGAGCCTAAGGGAGAATCTGAGCATGGGGTTGCGAATGAGTCGATTCTACAGGGCGAACGGCGCTCAGCCCGAAGCTCGCGCGAAGGCCAAGTTCGGCGTGCATGAAGGCTTTAAAAATCCGAGCCTTTCGCCTTAGCGGTCGTACAGCGTGAACTCCGAAGGCATTCACATCGATTTCGCATCCAGAATCAGGCAAGTTTCAGATGATGGGCGGTTTCCGAGAATGGCGCCCCGTGGCGGAGCAGGACTAAGCGGACGCATCAGGATTCTGCAGTTCAAGGTGATCCAAGACGCTGACTAGATCTAAGACCAACGCCCGGCTTTTCCACTCTCAAAGAGCGTTCGAACTGAGCACAACGCACGGGAAAGGCCGGAAATTACAAACGGCACAGTTACTAAAGTCTTTATTTATGCGCATTTACAGGGATACGCTGGTCTCATTCTAAGTTGCTTATTTTCATGATATTGCAGGTAACATCGGCAGCTCTTTGCGGGCGTCGATCCGATTTCTACGAAACACCTGGACCAAATCAGGAACCAGCATTACCAAAGTCCTATAGGAGTCATTCATCGCTTCTCATATAAACGCCAAAGGTTACGAGATGCCATGCATCAGCCGGGCCTTCGCGAACATGCTGGCGAAGAAATTCTGTGGTACCTACATTCCGGAGGAAAGATGAAGACCGTAAGAATCTCTTGGGCTGTGATGGCTGGGGCCGCGATAGCGCTCTCTGCCTCCTTTGCTTGTGCGCAGGTGAACTCAGGTGCGCAGGCAATTAGCTTAAACGCAAAACTAGCCGAATCGCTGACCCTCAATTTGTCGGCCAATGCCGTGAATTTCACGCTGAGCGCCGGTAGTGCAACCAATGCTGGCTCTGCGGGCGTGACGGCCACCACCGCGTGGACGCTGGCTCCGGGCCGGAACAATGTGAACGTCTACGCATATTTCACCAGTTCGACTGCGGCGCTGTCGGATGGCGCGGGAGACAACATTCCGTCTTCTGCGTTCTATATCACGGACAACACGACTCCCGCGGCTGCGTTGACGAACACCGTCGTTTTCGGGGGGGCGAATGCCGGTCTGCGGCTGGCAAATGTTCAGATCACTACCACGAATCGTACTGCAAGCCGCACCGATGCCATGACCTTCAATATCGACCTGAGCACCGGTACGCTGCCTCAGCTTCCTGCGAATACCTACACGGGAACGCTGAACATCCAGGCACAAGCGCTCTAAACAACTGTAACGGCGGGGCGGCAACCGCGGAACAGCGGTATGCGCCCCTCTCACCTGCGCCGGACAATCCTGAGAAAAAAACGCGTGATGCGACTGCCGACCAAATTCGGAACGAAGGTGGCCCTGTTTCTCGCAGCCATCCTGTTTGCGGCTCCAGGCCGCTCCCAGGTGCTGAACTCGGGAGCGAGCCCCATCTCATTGAATGCGGTCCTTCCAGACTCGATCACGCTCACGCTGTCTAGCCATGCGGTGAACTTCACTTTGCTGGCTGGCAACACCAACAACCCGGGCAGCACGGGCGTGACGGCCGCCACAACATGGGTGCTGCGGCCCAGCGTGAACAGCTTGAAGCTCTATGCTTTCTTCAGCTCCTCCACGGCCGCCCTCAGCGATGGAGCGGGACACAACATCCCGTCCGCTGATTTTCAGATATCAGACAATGGCGGCGCATTCGCGGCCCTCACCAACACCGTAGCCTTTGGCGGTGCCAACGCAGGACTGCAGGTATCGTCTGTGCCGATACGGGGATACAACAAGACGGGCACAAACAGCGATGTAATGACGTTCAACATCAACCTGGCGCCGCTGCCGAATCTGCCGGCCGGCGTATACACCGGAACCCTGACGATCCAGGCTCAGGCCTTCTGATCCCCATAGGTAGGAAAATGAAAGCACTTCCTTTGTTAATGCGTGGGATTCTTGTGCTCGCTGTCAGTTCCGGAGCGATGGCGCAGACTGTCCGGCCGGTGATCAGCGAGCTTGGCAACCCGGCCAAGGGACGCGTGGAGTATGTGAACGACAGTGACACGCCGCTCAACGTGGTGCTTGAGGCGAAGAGCTTTAGCGTCTCGGAGAAGGGCGATGCCGAGTACCGGCCGCTCGACCCGGATATCCACTTGAAGCTTTCGGCGACCAGCTTTCGCGTTCAGCCGAAGCAGACCTACTACGTGTTCTACGAAGCGAGTGGGCCGTCGCGGCCAACGTGGTTTGTGATCTACGCCTCGTTCTCGGGGTTCGCGTTCCGCACCGCACAGGGTATGAATGTGCGGCTGCAGTTACCTCACACCGTCTATCTGCTTCCCAAGCAGCAGCCAGAGAAAGCGGATGTTCGCGTGTTGCGCGCCGAACTGGATGAGGATCACGAGAAGGTCCTGCTCGAGGTCGAGAACACGGGCGACAACTTCGGGCGCGTTCTGCAGACGCAGTTAGCAAACGGGAGAAAGAAACAGGAAGGTCCCGGATTTCCGATTTTCCCGCACAGCAAGCGCATCCTCGAGGTGCCGCTCGATGCTAAGGCCGCGCGGGATTCGCTTCCCACCGAAGTGAGTTTTCAGTTCGAGAACTTCAAGATTGAAGAGAAGCTGCAGACGAAATCAAACAGCAATCTACAACTCGCTTCAGCATCGCCCACAATGACTGGAAGCACCGGGAACAAGCGCTAGGGCCTCGCGATGCACCAGCAACTCCAATGCGCGCTCCTCGGGATGGTCATTGCGCTGTCCACAGGGGCCGGGGCTCAGGTGTTTCGCGTGCAGGGTGGAACATCTACCATGCTGAACGCGCAGGGTGGGTCTCTCGAGTTTAAAGCTCCGAAATATGCCGGGAGCGTGGACCTAGGCTATTTCGACGGGCGCCTGCGCTTTGGAGCTGAGAATCGCTATCAATTTCAGAGCTTCACATTGCTGACGGGCGATGAGACGGTTCCATTTGTCCTGCCCACGGATGTGTTCGACGCAAGCCATTACTTCTCGGTGCGCGGAATTGGTCTAACACATAAAGACACCGTATTGAAGTATTACGCCTTTGCGGGAACGACCTCGACCTGGCTTGGGACAGGACTGTTCAACGCGGCGACGAGCGACGATCCTGTGGGGATGTTGTTCTATGAACGAAAGATCAGCAACCATTTCAAATTCTTCTCACGAAACATCCTCTCGCGGCGGCAGAGCCTTTTGCAGGGACTGGAGTATCAGCCGAATCGATCGGTGAGAGCTTCAGTGACGGGGGGCATCGGTTCCAACCAGAAGTATTTCGCGGCCAGCATGGACGCGGAGACGGAGAAGCTGATCTTCAGGACCAGCTATGTGGTGACAGGAGATTCATTCCAGCGTGTCTCGTTGGCTAGTCCGTTGAGTTCCGAAGTCGACAAAGGCAATGCCCAGGTGTTGTATAAGCCGTTTGCATTTGTCAGCATCACCGCCGGGCACCAAAATCTTCTGGAGCCGGTTACGTTCGGGGGCGCGATGCAGCGGGCTGCGGTGAACCAGCTGTCAGCCGACTTCCACGTAGGAAAGCTTTACTTCGGAGGCGGGCAGTTTTCCTCGTCGAGTTCGGGGCTTGGCACGCAGGGAACAAATCTGTATGCGGGAACTCGTTTCGGCCGGGTGCTTGAGATTAGCGAGAACTGGTTCAAGAGCAAGTCGGAGGGTGGACCGGCCAGTACCATCTTCTCGGGAACGATCCGTGAGAACTTTTCCTCTCGTCTCAGTCTTCTGCAGTTGATTTCGCGCACCAACGGGCAGACGACAGTCGCCTTCGGGGGAAACTTCACAAGCAATCGGTTGATGCTGCAGGCCGATTACCAGAACGTGTACCTGCCGTTTCGACCCGATCATCCGTTCCAGCAGGCACTCGCGCTCAATGCGGCGGTGAGGGTTCTCGGCCCGATGCAGATTACTGCTGCCTCAAATGTCGATCCGACCGGGCATCTGCGCTATACGTTTGGGATGAGCACGTATCTCTATCGTGTGAGCGGGATGATGTCTGGGCACTCGGAGAGTTTCTCGATCGCGAAGCTCCTGGTGCAGGGCATTGTGAAAGACGAGCATGGCAATCCTGTGGAAGGAGCGGCGCTGCGTATCGGCAAGGAAGTGATCTATAGCGATAGCACCGGCGCTTTTCTTGCACGCATGAGCAAACATGGACCGTTTCCGTTGACCGTTGCGCCGGACGAGTTCATTGCGAATGGGGTTTATGAAGCTGTGTCTGCGCCTCCGTGGGTACGGGCTGAAGCGGAAGATACCGTGCGCAACGTGGAGATCGTCATTCGTCGGGTTCCGCCGGAACAGATGAAGAGCATCGCGTCCAAGAAGTAGAACGGAGACGGACTAGGGGGCCGCAACCGGTTGCGATACGGCGAGCTCCTGCTCGGCGAGGATTGCGAGATCTTTGAGCAGCTGACGGTCGTCGGGCGAGAAGGACCGCGGCTTTTTGTCAAAGATGCAAAACGTGCCTGCCTTGAAGCCGTTCACATTTAAGGAGCAGCCAGCATAGAAGCGTACCTTTGGATCTCCGGCGACTACAGGATTATCTGCGAAGCGTTCGTCTTTGAGCGCGTTCTCGACGAAGAGGATGTCATCGAAGAGAATTGCGTGTGCGCAAAACGATATATCCCGCGAGGTCTGGCAGATGGTGAGGCCTTGAACGGACTTGAACCATTGCCGGTGGGTATCGATCATGCTGATGGTTACATAAGGGACATTGAACACACGACGAGCGAGTCGAGTGAGGCGATCGAAGCGTTCTTCGCGAGGCGTATCGAGGATGTTGAGCGCGTGAAGAGCCGCAATTCTGTCGGTCTCGTTGGAAGGGACGGGCGGTTTCTGCATGCAGCGCTCCGGGGAAGCTGGATCGACGGCGTCAGGCAATCCGGAGGATAGCGCAGATGGCTGGCGACTTCCCACAAGAATCTGGGAGGGCATGGAGCCGGGTTGCGAGATGCAGGTGGGCGTTATATGGTTTGGGCGTTCTCTTTGTGAGGGGTCACAAGACCGGAGAATGCGACGCAGGTTGTGTGTGCAGTGTGTTGTTCTGATTCTGCTTTCAGGCGGAGTGGTTCTTGCGCAGCCCACGGCTGTTCCGGTGATCAACAGGATCGATCCGCCGAACTGGTGGGTGAACCTGCCGGATCCGATGCTGCTGGTGTATGGGGAAAATCTTAAAGATGCGCGGTTTTCGGTGCAGGGGAGCAGAGTGCGGGTTGTGAAGATGCAGGCTTCAGCAAACGGACACTATGCGTTTCTGTGGCTCTCGACGAGGAGCGTCGGAGCGCAGCGACTGCGGATCAGGGCGATCAATGGTGGGGGATCGGCCCACGCTGAGTGGGAATTGAAGGCCAGAGAGGCTGAGGCCGGACGGCACCAGGGATTCAGCGCAGCAGATGTGATGTACCTGATCATGACGGATCGGTTTGCAGATGGGGAGGCGGCTAATAATCAGCCCGGGTATGATCCGGGGGCGCCGCGCGGATGGCATGGAGGGGATCTGAAGGGCGTCGATGAGCACCTGGATTATCTGAAGGGGCTTGGAGCGACAACGCTGTGGCTGACTCCGATTCTGTCGAATGGAACGGAGAAGGACTCGTATCACGGGTATGCGGCGGCGGATTTGTATGCGGTGGATTCGCACTTTGGAACACTGGACGATTACTTGAAGCTGGTAAGGGATCTGCACGCGCGAGGGATGAAGATCGTGTTCGATATTGTGCCGAATCATATCGGTCTTGAGAGTCCCTGGGTACACGATCCACCTGCTTCGGATTGGCTGCACGGCAGCGCGGAGCAGCACTCGCAGACGCGATACAACATCGAGGAGCTAGCGGATCCGCATGCGACGGCGGCGGACTGGTGGGAGATTACGCACGGATGGTTTGTGGATGCGATGCCGGATCTGAACCAGGAGAATCCACTGATTGCGAAGTACCTGATCGAGAATGCGATGTGGTGGACGGAAACGGCAGGGCTGGATGGGTTTCGGATCGATACGTTTCCGTATGTAGGGCGGGGGTTCTGGAGTCAATTTCATCGCGAGTTGAAGGCGGTGTATCCGAAGCTGACTACCGTGGGCGAGGTGTTCAACGGCGATCCTCAGCTGACTTCGTTTTTTGCGGGAGGCGTCGCACACGAGGGGACCGATACGGGGCTGTATACGCCGTTTGATTTCCCGATGTTCTACGCGATCGGGGATGTGTTGCTGCACGACAAGCCGATGACGGCGCTGAAGGGAGTGCTGCGGCAGGACCATCTTTATCCGCATGCGGAACGGCTGGTGACGTTTTTCGGGAATCACGATACGAAGCGGTTTGTTTCCGAGCAAGGAGCAAGTGCGGAGAAATTGAAGCTGGCGTTTGTGCTGCTGGCCACGCTGCGCGGGATGCCGCAGGTTTACACCGGAGACGAAATTGCCATGGAAGGCGGAGACGATCCGGATAACCGGCGCGATTTTCCGGGTGGGTTCACGTCGAGCAGTCACGATGCGTTTACCGTCGCGGGACGAACGCAGACGGAGCAGGAGATGTTTGCGTGGACTTCGGGTCTGTTCCAGGTGCGGTCGCAGCATGAGGCGTTTGCAACCGGGGATCAGCAGGATCTTATGGCGGATGTCACGGCGATTGCGTATCTGCGGGGGAAGGGCCTTGGAGACGGATGCAAGACGGGTGGGGCGGAGCGGATTCTGGTGGTAGTGAGCAAGGACGCGGCAGCGCGGAATGTGACGTTTGGTCTGGCGAGGACCGGGCTGGCGGGTTGTACGTCGTTCAAGTCATTGTTTCCAATGTCAGCGGGCGAGGTGAAGGTGGGAGATGGAAAGGTGACGGTGCCCCTTCAGACGAATGGGGCGGTGATTTATTCGGTGCAGTGACGTCGAGTTGGTTGCGTCGAGTGCGACGAAGAGAAAACAGGCAGGGGCTAAGGTCCAGGCATCATTCTCTGACGTTTGATGGCCCGGCCTGAAGTCATGCCGTTGTTACAAAATTTACAACGAACTCTTGCACAGAGGACGATCACCCAGCTGGATTCTATGAATGGAGCGTCCACAGATATGCTTCGCCCTCTGTTTACTTCGCGAGTTGATTGAGTTCGGATCCGGTGAGGAGGAATGCGCCCACGCCGTAGACGTAGCTGGAGGATGGCTTGAACTTCCCGGGCTCTCCGCCGATGGGCTGTATGGAGCCGAGGCGGCCGTCGGCGTAGATGTGGGTGAGCATGCCTTGCCAGGATTTTGTGACGATGGGCAGATACATCTTGCGATCAAGAAGATTGTGGTGGATTCCCCAGGCGAGGCCGTAGGTGAAGAAGGCAGTGCCGGAGATTTCGGGATTGGGGTAGGAGCCCGGATCTAGCAGGCTGGCGCGCCATACACCGTCGGATGGCTGGAGCGAGGCGATGCGTTCGGCCATCTGCTTGTATTGTTCGATGTACTTTGAGCGTGATGGATAGTTGTCGGGCATGCGCTGAAGGACCATGGCGAGTCCAGCGAGGACCCAGCCGTTGCCGCGGGACCAGAAGATCTTCTGGCCGTTGGCTTCGCGCTGGTTGAGGAAGCGGTCGTCGCGGTAGTAGAGGTGCTCGGCAGGATCGTAGAGTGCGCCTGATGTGAGCCACCACTCGTGGTCCATGAAGTCGAGGTAGCGGTGGTCTTTGGTGACGAGGGAGAGTTCGGCGAGAACTTTGGGAGCCATGTAGAGGGCGTCGCACCACCACCAAAGGTTTTTGGCGGGGTCGTCGGGACGGGCGATGAGCTTGTCCATGCCTTCGCGGGTGGGGGCGAGCTCTTCTGGATTGTGGCTTTCGCTGTACAGGGAGAGATAAGTGAGGCCGATGGCTTCGTCGTCGGCGTGCGCGAAGCGAGGGCCGAGCTGCCATTTGTAGCCGCGGGCAGCTTTTAAGATCCAGTCGTGGTATTTCGAGTCGCCGGTGGTGCGCGATGCGGCGAGAAGGCCATCGTAGAGCGCGGCGTAGGTCCAGTCGATATTGTAGCGGTCGTCGGAGTGCTTGATCTGCCAGTCGGCGACGAGCTTCATCGCTTTGAGGATGTCGTGGTGCTTGAGTCTGGGAGAGAGAGCGGTGGCGAGAGGGCCGGGGTTGTCGGGCTGATCGCCGGCGGCGGCGAGCTCCGTCATGGGAGGGCGGGCGGTGGTTTGAGATTGTGCACAGGGAACGACGAAGGCGAGAAGGGAAATAAGTAGGGCCAGAGGAGGGTTCTTCATCTTGGAGATGAGATTACAAGAGGGGACGAGGGATCGTCGCACATCTCTTCGGGATGTCGGGTGTCTGGCGAAAAAGCTGCTTCAAGTACAAGGTAGAGTTTTAGAAGCCTTTGAGAGGGCGCATGTCGGGTGGGCCGGAATAGTGAACGTGGACGATGTGCCAAGTGCCGTTTTCTTTGTGGTAGATCTGCGTTTCGCGGCCGGTGGTAGTGATCTGAGGGCCGTCCTTAAACGTGGCGTGGAAAGTCCAGGTCATCTGGGACCACGCGGAGTCGCCGTAGATGTGTAGCGCGGGTTTCTCGAGGATGAGTTCGCGCTTTGAGAAAAGGCCCATGGTGTCTTTGTAGAACTCGTTGCGGATGTGCTCGAAGCCGATGGCGGTTCCGCGCGGGTGGATGAAGGAGACATCGGGGCTATGCGACCAGATAGAAGAGATGAGGTCGGGGTCGAGAGTGTTGACGGCTTTGGTGTAGTTGTCGAGGACTGCGCGGAGTTGTTGCTCGTCGGAGGTCGACTGTGCTCTGGCCGGGGTCGTGACGGCCAGGAACATTACGAAGAGGAGAGGGAGGAGCGCAGTGCGAAGGAAGTTCATAGAGGATTATCTTTCAGCACTCGATGGTAGAGCGCGTGCGAACAGAAGCAACTGCGGGTCCTTCGACTGCGTGGGCTTCGCGCACTTCTGCTCAGGATGACAGTCGGTGTTGATGAAATAGAGTTCAGACGCAAAACCAAACTCCTGAGAGTTAGTAGCCGATGGTGAATCGCTGGCGGATGTTGGCGGGGTGTTCGAGTTCGTTGACGAGAGCCATAGCGTAGTCCTCGTAGGAGATGCGGCTCTCGCCCTTGGTATCGGTGATGAGCTGGTCTTTGCCGAGACGGAATTTGCCGGTGCGCTGGCCGGGCTCGAAGAATCCTGCGGGGCTGAAGTAGGTCCAGGGAATGTCGGAGGTCTTGAGCAAGTCTAAGGCTTTGGCGTGGGAGGTGGCAATGGGGAGCCATGGCGCGGGAAGATGTCCGGAGCTGAGGACCGTGACGCCGGGGGATATCTCGAGAGATGCGGCTCCGCCGACGACGATAAGGCGGGGGTTGCCGGCTTTGCGGGCTGCATCGATAAGTCGACCGGTGACGGTGACGAGCTGGTCTGTGTCGTCGGGCGGAGGCATGTAGGCACTGACGATGGCATCGGAGCCGGTGATGATTTCGGCGATGCGGTTGACGCTGCTGAGGTCGTCGCGAACGGATTTGGTTCCGGCGGGGAGTTTCTCAGGGTTGCGTACGGCGGCGGTGACCTCGTGCCCGCGGGACTGGAGTTCGTTGAGGATGCGGCTGCCGGCGTTTCCGGATGCACCATAGAGGACGACTTTCATGTATGGCACCCCTGCACTGGGAATGTACTCAGGCTGTTCGATGAGTCCGGGACTTCAGAAGGCGCAGATTTGTGTGGTTCGGGATTCGCTGACTGGCGGGATCAGATAATCCTGATCGTGAGCAGCCGAATGATCTGCGTACTCGGTTTGGTCCAATTGCGTGTCAAACTCGTTCCGCCGTTACAATACCGCAATGGCAGAGACTTGGGGCGACGTCGTCAAAAAGCTGAAAGCAGTTGCAGCAGAGCGCGGCAAGCCGATCACCGATGGAGAGGCAAAAGAGGTGATTGCGCGCGAGTATCATGAGCTCTTCGCCGAAGGGTTTGACGCGCTCCACCCGGCCCCGGAGATCTCCGCCGAGGCATACGAAAGCATGGTAGATCTCACGGACCTGGATGAGTGATTTTCGTTTGCAGGGGAATCCGCCAAGCTATTCAGTCGGCGATACTTGTTCTGCTTTGAGGCTGATTTCGATTGTCTTAAGAGCGACGGCGATTCCACCGAAAATGAGTGCGACTGAGATTGCGTCGGTTTCGCCAAGAAGTTTCTGACCATGGGCCAAGGTGCTGAGCAGGTGTGTGCCGAGCAGAAATGCCAAACCGGTCAGCGTCATCAAGATTGCCGTGGTACTGCACAAGAGCAGGAGAATGTTAGGGGCAGATCTCGTCGCGACAAACATCCAGCGCCTCCTCAAGGATTGGGGTGGACTTCAACAGTACACCCGGCGCTGGAATTGTCCGATGATCCTCTGGTAATGAGGCGATTACGATTTCCGAGTTCGATTGCGACCATGGTTATGTGGACGACCACACTCGGTGTTTAAGAGGGGAATAAACTGAAGAAACAACAGTAATTGCATCGTTTCGCTTTGGCCTTCCGCATGGAACAGAATCGCACCTCAGAGTTCGAATGACCCGCATCTCGATGCGCCCAGCACGATCTTCTATTCCGGTCTGGGACAGATCCGATTCGCTTGAAGATGTTAATCCTTCAGGAATGCAGCGGATCAAGCAGACATCTTTTTCCGATACCCATTCATCGCGATGAACGAGTGTAGATCCCAATCGTTGATCGTCTGCCTATTTCTGGGGGAGTTCGAGGGAGCCAGTAAGAGAGGAGACTCGCTCTACGTGGTGGCTGCGGCACCAGGAGTCGAGGCCTTTTGCCAGCCGTTCCGTGGCGCGCGGATCGGCGTAACTAGCGGTGCCGACCTGAATGGCGGTGGCGCCGGCAAGCATGAATTCGACCGCATCTTCAGGCGTGACGATGCCGCCGAGGCCGATGATTGGGATGCTGACAGCCTTTGACGCCTCGTAGACCATGCGGACTGCGATGGGTTTGATGGCGGGGCCGGAGAGGCCGCCGGTGACATTGGTGAGGCGCGGCTTGCGTGTCTCTACATCGATGGACATGGCGAGGAAGGTGTTTATGAGGCTAATGGCGTCGGCTCCGGATTGCACACAAGTCCGGGCCATCTGTCCGATGGAGGTTACGTTGGGCGAGAGCTTGACGATGATGGGACGCTTCGAGACAGCTTTGACTTCGCGGACGAGGTATTCGAGCGAGCCGCAGTCAGAACCGAAGGCCATGCCGCCGGCGTGTACGTTGGGGCAGGAGACGTTGAGCTCGTAGGCGGCGATGCCTTCGGCTTCGTTTAGACGTTCAACTACTCCCTTGTATTCGCCGACGGTGTAGCCGAAGACGTTCACGATGCACTTGCAGGACGGATATCGCCGAAGCTCGGGTAGCTTTTTGTCGATGAATTCGGCGACCCCGATGTTCTGGAGGCCGATGGCGTTGAGCATTCCGGCAGCGGTTTGAATAATGCGAGGGGCGGGGTGGCCCTGAATCGGCTCGAGCGAAATGCCCTTGGTGACGAAGGCCCCGATGCGTTCGAGGGAGACAATATCTTCGAACTCGATACCGTAGCCGAAAGTGCCGCTGGCAGCGATGACCGGGCTGGTCAATTCGATGCCAGCGAACTGGACTTTCATATCGGGTTTCACGCGCGGTCTTTTCCTTAGGGCCTGTGAGCTGCTGATTTGGTCTGCTCCGGTTGAAGTGCAACGGTGAGCACACGTCCGACGGCGGCAGAGGGGAAATTGATGCCCAATTCCGCGGCGAAGGTGGTTGCCAGATCAACAGGGGCCACACGTTCATGATACTCGCCGGCAACGAAGGGACCGCCGTAGAAGGCGAGTGGAACGTGACGGTCGTAGGACCAAGGGCTGAAGTGGGTTGTGCCCCCCCAGGCGCGTATGTCTTCCATTTGGTATCCGCTGAGGAGGAGCATGACGAACCAGTTGCCGTGGTAGGAGTAGCTGTGGGCGAGTTCGCGGCCGAGTTCGGTCTGAGGGAGCTGGCCGTTGGCCATCTGAAGGCGCGTGTAGGCACCGTCGAATTGCGGGGAGGGCGGCAGGCGATGTTGGGCGAGTTGGGTAGCATCGGGCTGGCCAGCCTTAACCGATGGGATCGGGGCGGGGTTCTGAGCGGCGACCGCATCGGGAAGGAGCGATGCCACTTCTTCTTCGGCGGCTTGTTCGGAGATGTGCGCTTTTTCAAACGCGTGCTTGTTGAGAACAATGTAGGGTAGTTCGGGCTGCGGCATCAGATACGCGACTTGCGCACCCGGCGAGTGGCGCTGGTTAAGCTCTTCTTCAAGGCGCTGGTACACCTTCGCCATGTTGAGCATTGCGGAGTTCATGCCGAGTTTTGCGGCCTGGTCGGCAATGGGAGCGATGCCGTGGTCCGCGGTGAGCGCGAGCCATACGTTGTTGAGACCGATGTTCTGATCGAGCCAGCTAAAGAATTTGTCGAATTGGCTGTCGAGAGCGAGGATCATCTGATTCTCGGAGTCGGAATCGGGACCGAACTTGTGGCCCTGGATGTCGTTCGCTGATAGCGAAATGGTGATCATGTCCGTGACGCCGCGCTGGCCAAGGTTTTCTCCCTTGATGAGCGCCTTGGCGAAATCGAATTCGTAGCTGTTGGCAGCAGGGGTGCGTCCGACGGCGTCGAAGAATTTATTGGTTCCGACCGCGTTGGCCTCGCGCTCCGCTTCGGCAATTCGATCGCTGGAGTTGAACTGGCGAGCCCATTCGGGAAGTTGTTCCATGTAGTAAGTCGAGGTGATAAATCGGCCGGTGGAGGGATCGATCCAGAAGGCGCCATTCGCGGCATGGCCCGAAGGAAGAATGGCGGCGCGATCTTTGAGGGAGACACCGAAAACCCTGGCTTTGCCATCAGTCGCGAGACGGAGCTCATCGCCAAGGGTAGAGGCACGGAGGTTGAGAGGAGATGAGGCTGGCGCATGATCGGATGTGGGAACTCCGAGGAGTTGATAGCGCTCATCTTCGACGGAGGTGACTTTCTTTTCGTCGGAGCGGGAAGAGTCCCACCACTCGTTGGATTCGATGCCGTGTCCGTCAGAATAGGCGCCAGTACCAATGGTGGCGTGTCCAGGCGCGGTCTTGGTATTGGCGTAGTCGTAGTAGCAGTCAGTGAACCATGCGCCCTGATCCATGAAGAGATTGAAGCCGCGGTTTTTGAATTGCGCACGCTGGCGGTTAAGGTAGTCGCCCCGAAACTGGTCGATGACGATAACGACGACAAGTTTTGGACGGCCGACATACGCCTGGGCGTGAGCGAAAGGCGAAGTGGAAATTGAGAGGAGGATTATGAGACAAAGGACGAAGCAGCGGTGAAGAGAACCGAGGCGCAAGAACATGCAGCCATTTTAAACAGCAGCGATGAAGACGGTGCGGATATCTAGGACCGATGGCCGTTGCAGCGCGCGTACATCTTGAGACCGAGAGGCGTGGGCGTGGTGCGCGTTTTGCTTTTGTCACTCATGGCGACGTAAGAGGGACGCGCTGTTTCGGCCAGCACGCCTACGGATGAAAGTTGGCCTATGGTTTGTTGAATGCGCGGGAAACTATGGGAATCGGCAGCTGCCATGAGCTCTTCCGCGGTGGAGTAGAGGTCGAGGGTGGCTTCAGATTCACCGGCTGCGATGGCGTCAACACCACGACTGCATACAGAGGAGAGGATGCGAAGGTGAATCGGGGTGAGGCGTGCAAGGAGGTCGATGAACGGCAGATTCGACCGATCCTGGCCGTCGGCGCTGCAGGAAGAGACGAGGAGGCCTGCCCACATCTTGCGGATCCAATCCTCGTCTATCCATGAGCCGCTTTCGAGTATGCGGATGAGAAGGTCAGAGGCGACGAAAGGCTGCGCGACATGGCCATGGCGTTGGAGGATGCCTTCGGCCTTGAGGACGATTTCAACGGCGCTAGCCACACGCTTGTTGCTGAACCGATCGAGGAGAGCGTGGTTGATCTCCTCAGCGGTCCAGGGGCAAAGGCGGCGGAGGAACCCGAGTGCTCGTGCGAGACGGAGTTCGCGAAGAATGAAGTCTGCTTCGGTTTCGTCGGAGCGCTTGGTTTTCGCGCGCTGCCAAGGCTGGAATTCGGTGCCTTCGGGGAACACAAATGCGACGGCGACGCCTTCGTTGTCGCGCCTTACGACTCGCGCCTGGATGCTGACGCGGTGTTCGTGATCGTCGTCGGTGGCACCTTCCTTTACAAGCACGAGCGAGATCGAGTCGCCTTGCTTCCAAGGCTGGATTGTCCGGATGAACAGGCCCGGCGGGCAGATGTCGCGGACATCGTAGCGTTTGACTGATTCGCTATTTGCGTCGTACACCTGCAGTCCTTGCAGTACGAGGCGGATGATCTTGCGACGCTCGGGAAGAGGATCATCGAGTGCGAGCCAGCGAATCACACGGTTTCCGAGGTGGTCTTTCTTTATCTCTTTCTGCTTCTCGGCTTTTTTCCTTGGTTTTCCAGCGGACGTCTTGGCGGTCGCAGCAACTTTGACTTTGACGTATGTCTTTTCGGCGGCCTCTTTGCTGCGAGCTATGAGGTCAGCGGAGGTACGCAAAATGGCTTTTTCAGGTTCAGAGACCGTCGGCGGATCCGCGGGGCGAACAGGCGCGGGGTCATGAGATTCAATGATTGTGAGACCGCGTTCAAGGACTGCAATGGTGGCTGTCTCGACATCGTGCGGCTGCTCTTCACGAACTCTTGCCGATTCGATGCTGTCGAGGGAAGTCGATCCGAGAACCAGGGACTCATCGATAGGGTTTTCGGAAGCCGGCAAGTGGGAGACGTTCTCAACAGGGTCGGGTCCAAGCGTCGCGGCGATGTCTTGATGGCTTTCTACAGGCTCCAACAGGAGTGGAGATGCGGTTTGCCAGGTACTGCCGACTGCTACGGTGAACGCGCCCGTAGAAGCAACAGCCGCAGGCTGGATTGGAGTAGCCGCCAAAGCGCTGAACATTGAGATTCGTTCCGGAATCTGAACGGGAGCAACCGGCGGTTCCAGGACCGGATCGTTCAACGTGACGGGCTGCGAGGTCAATTCAGGCTCCCCGAGCGAGAGGACCGAAGTTTGGGCTGTAGACTTGGGGTCGGCCAGCAGTTGTTCGAGTTCTTCTTCGGAACAGATGATGAGCTTATCGCCGACCGCGGTGCCGTTGACAGCGAGGGAGTTCATCGGCACGATAAGCGCGCTGGTCGCCTCTGGATGAAATTTGGGAAGAGGAACTCCGGGAGGCAGCTCTGCTGCTTCGATAACGGTCAGGTTGGAATCAAGGTACGCGAAATCGATGGGGAAGATGCGGACGATTTGCGGGCTGTGCTGGAGATTGGTCAGCCAGAAGGCTGCTTCGGGATTCTGCGCAAGGCCATCGAGGATGACCTTCATCAGCTTGAAGGGTTCACCGGCGCAATCCGCAACGGTGATCCGGAAGCTGATTCGACGGTCCTTCGAGACGTTATATGCACACGAAGTTCCGGTTTCCATTTGCGTCGCAATCATCGAGTGAAGGTCCGTTCAGGGCTTAGCGATCCGAGAGCCTCAATTCCAGGGGAGGTCGAGTATTACCGACCTTAGAAGATAGCATTGAATTGCGCTTGGCCGGTATTCCCCAAAGGTGAGGTAACTTACCGGTTTAAATTTGATAAGGTTGCCTGCGCGAATTGGCTATCGCCAGCTCGCTCAGCAACTTGCATACTATTCCTCGCATTCTACGTCAAGGATACCTGTGGAAATCCGAAGCGCGAAAAGGGCGGCCACGAGGGCCGCCCGGATGTGGATACTTGAAATCAGGCCGTTACCGGCTCGGTGGCGTTCACCTTTACAGGAGTGAGCCACCCGAAACGATCCGGCTTGAGGCCGTTGGCAATGGAGAAGAACTCGTCCGCGATCTTCTTTGTGATCTCGCCGGTTTTGCCATCGGCGACGAGGATTCGATCGATGGAGCGGATGGGAGTGACTTCGGCTGCGGTTCCTGTGAAGAAGACCTCGTCTGCGATGTAAAGCATCTCGCGCGGGACCGGCTGCTCCATGACGGCGAGTCCGAGATGGCGGGCGATGGTGAGGACACTGTCGCGGGTGATGCCGGACAGGGCAGAGTTGGCGAGCGGCGGCGTGTAGAGGACTCCGTTCCGGACGAGGAATACGTTCTCGCCGGAGCCTTCGCTGACCAGGCCGTTAACATCGAGAGCGATGCCTTCGACGTAGCCGTTGGTGTCGGCTTCCATCCGGATGAGTTGGGAGTTCATGTAGTTGGCGCCGGCCTTGGCGAGTGCGGGCATGGTGTTGGGAGCTAGGCGGTTCCAGCTGGAGATGCACACATCTGCGCCGCCGGTCCCTCCAACGTATTTGCCCCACGGGAAGTTGGCCATGTAGACCTCAATGGGCGCGCCCTTGGGGTTGACACCGATCTCGCCGTATCCGCGGAGAACTATTGGGCGGATATAACAGGGAGCGATGCCGTTGGCTTCAATGAGGTCGACGACCGCCGCGCAAAGCTCGTCGAGGGAGAAAGGAAGCTCCATCCGGTAGATCTTGGCCGAGTCGATGAGGCGCTGCATGTGCTCCGGAAGCCGGAAGACTGCTGAGCCCTGAGGCTGCGCGTAGCAGCGGATGCCCTCGAAGACGCTGGAGCCGTAGTGGACGACATGGCTCATGACGTGGATCGTGGCGTCTTCCCAGGGAATCAGATTTCCGTTATGCCAGATATTGGCGGTCTTAGAGATTGGCATGGGGATTCGCGAGCTCCTTATCTCAATGCGCGATGAGACAAGCGTAACTCGATTGAGGGGGTGCTGTCACTGATCCGGCTCAGATCGGTAACCCGCAGTTGACTGCAGAATTTCTTGCATGAACGAGGGCGATCGCGGCGAGAACATTAGGGAGGACAAGCCGGGAAGCCTCTGCGAGACGGGCTCACTTTCATTCTCGCCTCCGGTAGCGGCACTGATGGTGTGGCTGGCGCGATCGCTGATGTATGGCGCTCTTGTTGTAGGCGCTGGTTCACTCCAGCCGGTTGAATACAGGGGCGCTGCCGCTCACAGAAGTGCTCCGAGAGGCTGAGAGCGCCGTGTGCTAAGGTTCAGGCGTGAATCAGTCACCCGAGAGCAAACGAGTATCTCTGCCGCGTCTTACACGGAAAGAGGGCTACACGGTACACCCGTTCGATGTGGAGAACGGCGTGAAGACGAGTGGAATTATTCCTGGCCGGTTTCTGAAAACAGGACACCGGCACGACAGGCACTCAACGGCATACTTCGGGGTTGCTCCTTCCGTGTTCGAAGGATTGCTGCGCAAGTGGGAGAAGAGCAGACCGTGCGCGCGGGTTGAGGAGTTCGTGTTCGTTGATTTGGGGGCAGGGATGGGACGGGCGATGCTGATGGCGTCGGAGTATCCCTTTCGAAGGGTGGAAGGGATCGAACTGAATCCGGTACTGGCTGGGATCGCGCGCAGGAACGCACGGAAATGGCGGGTAATGGGCCGCTCGCGTGCTCCGATGCGAGTCACTTGTGGCGACGCAGTAGAGCACAGGTTTTCCAAGCGACCGTGTCTCGTATTTCTGTTCAATCCATTCGGAGCTTCGATGATGCGAAGGCTGCTGGTGACCCTTGCGGCATCGTTCGCGAACAGTCCGAGGCAGTTGGATCTGCTGTATGTGAATCACGAGCAGGAGCACGTGCTCGAGGGACAGCGCGGATTTGTAAGGCTTTTTTTGGGGAAGCTGAAGCGGTCGCGCGTGGATGCGATTGCGGATCACAGGATCATGGCTAACCAGCCGGACGGCGAATATGCGGCCAGCAATTACGAAGAGTGCTCGATCTGGCGGTGGGAAGGGCTATGAGACGATTTTGTTGACGAAACGGGTCTGGTGAGAAAAGCTGAAGCGCAAGGCGGAGCAGGTATAGCTGATCGCCAGGATGCATGGGTCCAGATATCTGCGTTGCTTGATTGGAGTTGGAATTGAGAGAGCCGCACCTGGTATTGGGGATCGGGGAGTTGTTGTGGGATGTGCTGCCGACTGGAAGACGCCTTGGAGGCGCGCCTGCGAATTTCATTGTGATGGCGGGACGACTGGGGAATCATGCGGTGATTCTCAGCCGGATTGGGAGAGATGATCTTGGGCGGGAAGCCGTAAGCGTTCTTGATCCGCTACCGGCGGATACGGCGCACCTGCAGATCGATACGCAGCACGAAACGGGTCGGGTCACGGTCGCGTTCAACGATGGGCAGCCTGAGTACACGATTGACAAGCCGGTCGCCTGGGATTCGCTGGAACTGTCGGATGATTGGGTGAAACTTGCGGAGAGAGCGGACGCAATCTGCTTTGGCTCGCTTGCGCAGAGGAGCATCGAGGCAAGGCAGACGATTCAGACGCTTGCCGCACAGACTCCATCGCGATGCGTGCGGGTGTTCGATGTGAATCTGCGGCCGCCGTTTTACTCGAGCGAGGTAATCCAAGAATCGCTTGAACTGGCAACGGTTGTGAAGATGAACGATGCCGAGGTGCCACTGGTGCTGGCGCTGCTGGGAATGCCGGTGGAGGACGGAGGAGATCCAGGGCACTTGCGGTTCGGCGCGGAGCGGTTGCTGGCGGAGTTTCCAACGCTGCAGATGGTGGCGATCACACGCGGGGCGCATGGAAGCCTGCTGGTGAACCGCGAAGGATGGCACGAGCATGCAGGCTTTACTGCGAAGGTGGCGGATACGATCGGCGCGGGAGATGCATTTACGGCGGCGATGACGCACTATCTGCTGCGCGGGGCGGAGCTTTCGGTGCTGAATGAGGCGGGGAATCGATGGGGAAGCTGGATGGCTTCGCAAAATGGAGCAATGCCGCCGCTTTCGCTGAATGTGAGGAGTGGGATTGAGACGGCGATCGACCAAATCGTGTGATGCGAATACCGCATCTCTTTGCAATCTGACCCTCTACATGTGGCAGACGCGTGTTAAAGGAGGAGCCCTTTGGCGACTCGGATGATGTCGGCTGCGGTCCTGGCGTCGAACATTGAATACAGCTCTTTCTGACTCAGTGGGATTTCGATTACGTTCACGATGCGAGGAGTGCCAGCGACCAATTGGTGGCACAGCAGGCGGCCTCTGGTTGCGTTGGTGACGTGTAGTTCGTAGTTGACGCCATTGATCTTGATGACGCGGTTGCGGTCCGTGTTGGAGTTCCAGTTGGGACGCAGGGAAGTTGATACCGAGAGCATGTGCTTAGCCTCAGAGGGAACTGAGCGATGATGTCAGATCTGCAGGCGGCATACATCTGATTTCGAATGCTGGCGGTTACTTCGGTCCAGTTTCTCCCCGATCCTCAAGGGTAGGTCTGACAGCTCAGGTTGGGCTCGGATCAATAATGTATAGACATTCCGTCGACAAAGGGTAAGGCATTCTTCTAGTGTTCTTGGGGAAGGACGGGAAAGCTGCGGACTGGAAGAGGACGGATGGTTCGATCACGAAAACCGCCTAGCAATTTGTTGCCGCTCGCGGAGAGCGAGGACCCAAATCGGAAGTCGAAGCATCGGCGCGTCTTTGAACATCTGCTGGCGAGCATCGAGTCGGGAGCACTGAAACCAGGGGATCGGCTGCCAAGCGAAGCTGAACTGGGCAAGATGTTCGAGGCTTCGCGGATTACAGTCGCGAAAGCTGTACACGATCTCCAGAGGAAGGGATTGGTATCGCGACGACCGGGCGCGGGAACGCATGTTCTGGGGGAGCAGAAGCCGAGCGGGCGGACTTTTGGACTGCTGATTCCGGAGCTGGGACTGACGGAGATTTTCGAACCCATCTGCAATGGGATGATGCGGGCGCAGTTCGCGAGGCCGGATACGCTGCTATGGGGGAATGGTTCGGCCTCAGTGGAAGACAGCGTCGAAGCGGCCGAGCAGATGGTGGAGTCGTTCATCGCGCAGGAGGTCGCGGGCGTTTTCTTCGCGCCGCTGGAGTTGACAAGCGAGAAGGACAACGCGAACCGGCGAATTGCCCGGATGCTCGATCGCGCGCTGATTCCCGTTGTTCTGCTGGACCGGTGCTATCTTCCATATCCGGAGCGTTCGCACCACGATCTGGTGGGAGTGGATAACAGGCGCGCTGGGTATATCGCTACGTCGCATCTGCTGGAGCACGGCGCAAAGCGGCTTGTATTTATGGGCGAAGAGCGCGCTGCGAATACTGTGAGTGCGCGAATTACCGGATTCTTTGAGGCGATGCGTGTCCACGGGGTGAGACCAGACTGGGAACCGGTGTGGCGCGGAAGCTCGACTGATGAACAATTCGTGCGCCGGATGGTTGATGCTGCGCGGCCGGAAGCAATTGTCTGCGCAAACGATTTAACTGCAGCTCGCCTGATGCAGGTGCTGATCGGGTTTGGCATGCGGATCCCGGGTGAGGTCCGAATTGTGGGAATGGATGATGTACGCTATGCGAGCCTGTTGCCCGTGCCGCTAACGACGGTTCACCAGGATTGTCCGGGAATCGGAGCGGTGGCGATGGCGACGATGCTGGAGCGATTGGGGCGGCCGAAGCTGCCAATTCGCGACGTGCTTGTACCGGTGCGGTTGGTGGTGCGGCGATCGTGCGGTGCGCACTTGAATGAGAGAACGGAAGAAGAGGGAAAGGAATGTCAAGACTTCGGATGACAACCCACTTCCGATTCCAGGCGGCGTGTCGCTCAGGTTCCGAATGCGCGCGAACTTGTGGGTTGGCTGTACGCGCATTGACTGTGCGTGGGATCCAGAGCGCGTCGCGTTCCGCCATAGCGGATCGGAAATCTCTCCGGTTCAACATGTCAGCTATTCGACCGGTCTGTACCCCACCTACGGGAGCGACCCCTCCCCCCATACTCTGCAAGGAAGCTATTTGGAATCAACGGGTTGTGCTTTTTATGGGAGACTAACTCGAATGGATTCTATGGGCTACAGTGCAGAATCTTGAGCCTAAAGGAGTTAGGAATACTAATTTGAGGACCGTGAACATACATCAGTGAAAACGGTCCGTGAGCAAAGCCGAAACATCAACTTCGAAGACGATGCATTGGCCAGGGACTCGTGGATGCCTCTATTGTGCGGAATTGTGTGAATTAGGCTGCAAGACGGGTAGATCTTGTTTCTATTTTCGAATAAGGTGCTTAGGACAAGATCGGGCGGTGAACACTTGACGACTTGTTGAGGTGGAGTTTGCCGTTGGACATTTGGAATAGAGCGCGTACTCATTTCCGCGGAGGCAACTGGAGAGGAAGGCAAATTTCCGCGCATGTGATTCGTGGGAGTGATTGCCGGAAGAGCCGACCGAGAATTGACTGGATAGAGAGTGACAGATATAGTCTCCGCATGGCTATCTGCCGCATTCCGGTTTGTTGTGACGCGTGCTGCTTCGCGGGCGACCGGTTGTGGGGATGAGCTAGAACAGGCTTAAACTAGTCCCATACGGCCGCTCAGCAATGCTGATGCGGCTTTTTTACTTCTGGTTCCGATTGAGTTCATGCACGATTTAATGCACAACACGCGCCATCGTCCCAAAGACGCCGCCCGGCTGTCAGAGCGCTGTTGTTGTCGGTAGAGCCCACCCTTACTCAGGCTTGTGGGAACGCGCCTTCAGCTCAACTCCACATTCAAGCCCGGTAACCCAGGCCGGGCACCCAAAGACTTGAACGACTTTCAGGAGACAACGTGAACTTGTCACTTCGGCTATCCCCCGTAGCTATTCTGCTGCTTTCTGCCTTTGCCATCACAGCTCACGCGCAGGTGGTTGGCGCCACCATAACCGGCACTGTGCGCGACTCTTCCGGTGCATCCCTCAGCGCCGCAACCGTAACCGTGAAGCAATCGGAGACGGGCGCCACGCGAACGCTCTCGACCGATGCTGAAGGCCGGTTCTTCGCGCCGTCACTGCCGATCGGGCCGTACACCATCACAGCCGAACACGACGGGTTCGCACCGACGGAACAGTCCGCCACTCTGGTAGTGGGGCAGAGTCTTCAACTCAATTTCGTGCTCGGTGTGGCTTCGATCGAGCAGGCTGTCGAAGTTACTGCCGACGGATCCACCGTGAACACGACCACGCAGCAGACAGCAGGTCTCGTCGACGAGCGCCAGGTGAAGGAGCTGCCGCTGAACGGCCGCAGCTACGACGGCCTGCTCACGCTGAACCCCGCGACCGTGAATTACACCAGCGAGCGCTCGGGAAGCGTCGGCACTTCCAATTCGTCTGTGGGGAACATGTTTGCCGTTAGCGGCCGGCGACCGCAGGACAATCTCTTCCTTCTCAACGGTGTTGAGTACACCGGGGCGTCACTGATCAACGTCACGCCCGGCGGCACCAGCGGGCAACTGCTGGGCGTGGATGCGGTGCGCGAATTCAATGTCTCGAGCGACACTTACGGGGCGACGTATGGCAAACGCAACGGCGCACAGGTAAGCATCGTTACCACCAGTGGGACGAACAAGGTTCACGGCACCGCATTCGAGTTCATTCGCAACAGTGCGCTCGATGCGCGCAACTACTTCGACCAGGGAGCCATTCCCAATTTCCAGCGGAACCAGTTCGGCGGCTCATTGGGCGGCCCGATCAAGACGAACAGGCTTTTCCTCTTCAGTAACTACGAGGGGTTCCGCCAGAACTGGGGGCTTAGTTCCGTGACGCTTGTGCCGGACGATCGCGCCCGTGACGGCTATTTGCCGGACTCCTCGGGCAACGAGCATTATGTGGGGGTTGATCCCTCTGTTTCTCCGCTGCTCGCGCTATGGCCTGAAGCGAATGGGCCCGAACTGGGCAGCGGTATTGCGGAATCCTTCTCGCATCCACCACAGCATATTCGGGAAGATTTCGGAACCGCGCGCTTCGACTACAACGCCGGCCCGAAGGACCTGCTTTTCGCTGTCTACACAGTGGATGACAGCACCGCCAACACACCCACGCAGAACCCGCTGAGCCTGATTGACGAGAGTCTTCGCGAGCAGGTGGCCAGCATCCAGGAGCAACATGTATTTTCGCCGGCACTGCTCAACACGGCGCGTTTCGGCTACTCGCGCGCCAGCTATTTCTTTACGGGCTACTCGCCGGTGGAATTGCCAGGATGGGTGGCGGGCAAGCCCATTGGCGTGATTATCATCAGCGGAAGCACCGCATCCAATGGCGCATCGCAGATTTCGCAGGCGGGGCTCAATGTCGGCTCGAACAACAAGGCCGCGCGCAACCTTTTCACGTTTGACGATCACATTTACTGGTCGCGCGGTCGGCACCAGGTCGAAGGAGGATTCTGGCTTCAGCGCATCCAGTCGAACGATTTGCTTGCGCAGTACCAGTATGGGCAGGCCTCATTCAGCAATCTTCAATCCTTTCTCCAAGGGACTGTGAAGACTTTCACGGTGGTGGCGTCTCCTACTGAACTCGGCTGGCGCATGCTCACGGGTGCGGGGTTTATCGAAGACACGTTCAAGGTCAACAAGCGTCTGGAGATTCGAGCAGGCTTCCGCTCTGAATCCACCAATGGCTGGAACGAAGCGCACGGGCGAGCCGCCAATTACGCGATTGTCGACGGTGTTCTGAAGACGGATCCTGTTGTGGGCAGCTCAGCGCTGACCACGAATCGGGCGAAGTTCCTGCCGGAGCCCCGCGTTGGATTCGCATGGGATGTGTGGGGGAGCGGAAAGACGGCTGTGCGCGGCGGCTTTGGGTTGTACTACGGACTGCTCGACACGCTCGACTATCGTCTCGATCAGACCGCTCCTTTCAATACCGCTCAGACGCTTTCAAGTATTCCCGTATCCAGCCTGCAGATCACGCCTGGAAGCACGCCGCCCGCCGGGAGCAAAGTTTCGCCCAGTAATGTGCAGCCGGACATCGACACGCCTGCTGTCCTGAACTGGAGTCTGCGGATTGAGCAGCAAGTCGCGCCAAAGACGTCACTCACCGTTGGCTACGTTGGGTCGCATAGCTATCACCAGATCCTTTCAGAGGACATGAACGAGCCTGAGCCCACGTATCTTGGGGACGGCAGCGCGTTCTATCCAGCGGGCTCGAAGAATGCGAATCCGGCACTGGCCAATACGACATCGTGGGTTTCGCAAGGCGTGGGAATGTATAACTCGCTGGTCGTTGATGTACGCAGGTCGTTCTCAAGCGGACTGCAGTTCCGGGGAAACTATACGTACTCCAAGAATCTCGACGATGGATCGGCATGGAATACCAGTGTCAGCGGAAATACTCCGGCGTTCGTTGAGTTTCCGCTAAATCCGAAACTGGACTGGGGACCGGCCGCGACCGACGTGCGCCATGTTGCGTCGTTCAACGGCAGCTACGAGCTTCCTTTCGGCCCCAAACGCCGGTTCCTGCAGCATGCCTCGAGGCCCGTTCGCTTTGTCGCTTACGGATGGACGGCGAGCGCCATTTTCAATGTGCAGACAGGATTCCCGTTTACGCCGCAACTTGGTTACAACCCGACAGGCAATGGCGACACACGCAATCCTGTTCGGCCCGACTGGAATCCAAATTTCTCGGGGAATCTGTACCGCAAGACCGTGAATCAGTACTTCAACCCAGCCGCGTTTCTTCCGCCGGCAACGGGCACTTACGGGAACGTTTCTCGCGATGCGCTCACCGGGCCGGGTCTGACGCAGCTCGATCTTTCTGCAACCCGCAATGCGCATCTCTCGGAGCGTCTCAGCTTCCAGTTCCGAGCGGAGTTCTTCAATGTCCTGAACCACACGAATCTCTCGACTCCAAATGAGGTGGTGTACAGTTCGGCGACTTCTGGCATTTCACCTACGGCGGGACTTGTCACTTCGACATCGACCACTTCGCGGCAGATCCAGTTCGGCGCGAAACTGCAGTTCTGAGTCGGAGGTCTTAGAGGGTATTCCCGAAGTCTGATCTGTATTGAATGAGCGCCGGTGGCGAAGTGGCTAACGCGCAGGTCTGCAAAACCTGCATTCGCGGGTTCGATTCCCGCCCGGCGCTCCAACCCAATCCTCGCAACCTGTCATGCAGCAATGCCGGGCTGATGGACTCGAGACTCCGCCGATGCCGATGGCAATCACCGGCTTCTGCGAATAATGAATGCCTGGTGAGTGGAGGACGACGCGAGCACGGGACGGGTATGCTTTCGTCATGACCACTCAGAGTCGTGAGATACGTCTTGCCCGTCGTCCCAACGGAGAGCCGGGCCTTGATTGTTTTGATTTTGCAACCGTCGCCCTACCTGATCCGGGACCGGGCGAGGTGCTCGTGCGGAACGTTTACATGTCGGTGGATCCCTACATGAGGGGGCGCATGAATGAAGGCAAGTCGTACGTGCCGCAGTTCGAAATCGGTAAGGCTCTGGAAGGCACTGCGGTCGGGAGAGTGATTGCTTCGCAGGATGAAAAGCTCCCGGTGGGCACGCTGGTCCTGAGTATGTATGGGTGGCGGGAGGCCTATGTTGCGCCGGGATTTGGATTGCGGGTGATTGATACTTCGCTCGCTCCAGCAACGGCATATCTGGGGATCCTGGGCGTTACGGGGCTGACGGCATGGGTGGGGCTGTTCACGATGGCGAAATTGAAGGATGGAGAAACGGTGTTTATCTCCGCCGGCGCGGGCGCTGTGGGGAGTGCGGCCTGCCAGTTTGCAAAGATGCATGGATGCCGCGTGATTGCGAGTGCGGGCTCGGAGGAGAAGGTTGCTTTTCTGCGCAACGCACTCAAGGTCGATTACGCATTTAATTATCGCGACGGGGATGTGCGGGAGCACCTTGCGAAAGCCGCTCTGGAAGGCATTCACGTCTATTTCGATAATACGCAGGGACCGCAACTGGAGGCGGCTCTGTTTGCGCTGACGAACTACGGGCGCGTGGCGATGTGCGGCGGAATCGCGGGATACAACGTGCCTGTGCCAGGGCCGCGCAACCTGATTCAGATTGTGGGCAAGCGGCTGAGGCTGGAAGGATTCATCGTTTCGGATCACTTCAAGGAGCTTCCGGCTCTTCTTGCGGAGGCGGTACCGGCGCTTGCGGCGGGGAAGCTGGTGAACCGGGAGACCGTTGTCGATGGGCTCGATGCCGCGCCGGGGGCGTTTCTGGATCTTCTTCGCTCAGGGGCGGGGAACATTGGGAAGATGGTTGTGAGACTCGGAGATTGATCAGGACTGGTTGGACATTTCGGCATACAGGAGTTCAATCGCCGAGCCGATGACGAAGCCCCAGGACCAGATTGAATAATGCATGAAGCGGTCAGGCACCACGTAGAGGTCTTTTGCTTCAGGAAGAGGTGTGCCGGCGCGAAAGAGCTTCGCTGTCTGCTCGGCGATGTCGTCGAAGACGGCAAGGGTGGTGGCGATAGCTTCCTGCCCACAGCGCTGGCCATGTCCGGGGACGAAGAGAGTGTCTTTGTCAAAAGTTGCGAAATGGGTGAGGGTGTCGCGCCATGCGGAGATGGAGGCTTTGGGATCGAAGGTGACGGGGTACTTGCCCTGGAAGAGCAGGTCGCCGGTGAAGACGATGTTCTGATCAGGGACACGGACGATGATGTCGGTGCCGGAGTGGCCAGGGTGGTATTCGAGGAGTGCGGTCAGACCGCCAAGGTCGACGGTGAGAGGCAGTTCTTTGCGGTCGAGCGGGCGGGTGGGTAGGCCGAGTTTGCTGGCCCTGGCAGAGGCGAGGATCTCATTCACTGCGGCGAGGTCGGATTGGGCATGTGCGCGGGCGAGTTCAGTTTTCGCGTCGGTGATCCTCTTCTCAAAAGGAGCGAGAGTTTCTTCTTTTGATCGAGATTGCATGACGCCGTAGGTTTCAGTGATGCGCGTTGCCGTGTCCGTATGGGCCCAGAGTGGGATGCGTTGTGAGCGGTAGAAGTGATTACCCATCGAATGGTCGTAGTGGAAGTGGGTGTCGAGAGCGGCCCTGATGGGAACTCTGGTTGCGAGGCGGAGAGCGTCGAACTGGAAGGAGGCGCCTGCAGGGGAGTTGAACCCTTCTATCAGGAAGCCTGCGTCTCTGCCGACGAGGAAGCCGCCGTTGCAGGTGGTCTGCGCACCTTTGGAGGGGTCGGAGATGGTGGCGTAGACGCCCGCCCCAACCTTGCGGACGGAGGCGAAACCGCGATCGATGAGCGGGGCGCTCGAAACTCGTGAGTCGGCGAAAGCGGTTGGGGAATGCGCAGCCAACACCTTCGGAGCTGCGCTGAGGGCAAAGGAAGAGATTGCACCAGCAATGAAGTTGCGCCGCGACTGGGAGGATGTGGGGTCGTGCATTACACCTTCACTTGAACTATCGATTGTTCTGGCTGATGTTCTGGTTGAGCTGGGCAGCGAGTTTTTTCATTTCAGCATTTTCGAGGATGACTTCGCCAGTGTCCTGATTGTGAAGGGCGATTTCTGCCGCCATAGAGCGACCGAGGATTTGTTGATCGATGTTGCCGAACTTACCGGGGATGAGCTTTCCGAACCATCCCGCATATGCGGGTGTGTGAGCGTTGCCGACTATGATGCCAGGGCGGAAGATGGCGAGGCGCCTGAAACCGATGCTGCGCACAGTGTCTTCTTTCATGCCCATCACGCGCACGTAGCGAAATCGGCTTTTGGCTGTGCTTCCGACGGCGGAAAGGAGGCAGAACCGTTCAAGCCCGGCGGTGTGACATCCGCGCGCGAAGGCGCCTACGACGCCGAGTTCAAGACGTTTCAATTCTTCTTCGGTCCAGCGCATGGATCCGGAGCCGACGCCGACGCAACTGATGGCGCTGGCTGGGCTCTGGGCGAGAACTTCGCGGGCCAGGGTCGCGGTACGGTCGGCGAAGTCGGTTGCGCTGGTATCGAGGACGATGTTTCGAATGCGTGGTCGCGGAGGGATGGGTTTGCGGGTGATCATGACGACTTCGCGACAGTTGGGGATGGCGAGTAGTTCCGTGACGGCGGCGCTGCCGACCTGTCCGGTACCGCCGAGGATGATTGCGGCCAAGTTGTGGGTCATCGATGAATCCCTCGGCGATTCTGAAGTTTGCTCAGGTAGTTGTAACCCAGGCCTCAGAAGCGAGATGTGGGGCAGCCGGCTGGTGGGTTTCAGTTCTAATTTTCGTCCAGGTCCTTCAGGACGGCCATGGCGGCGTTGCGGCCATTAATGCCGATGACGGAGCCGCCGGGGTGAGTGCAGGCGCCGCAGAGATACATGCCCTTCATCGGAGTGCGCGCGGAGAGGCGCTTGTCCCACATGTATGCAGGCAGGCATTCGCCCTGGAAGATGTGTCCTCCGGTGAGGCCGACTTTCTGCTCGATGTCTGGAGGGCCGAGGATCTGAGCATCGATGACGGCTGTGTCGATCCCGCCATCGCCGATGTTGCTGCAGAAACGGGTGAGAGATTTCATTGCAAGGGCGCGAACTTCGTCGCGGCGCTGGTCCCATGTGCCGTGCGTGAACCTGTAGGGGACGTACTGGGCGAAGACGCTCATCGTGTGTTCACCGTGGGGGACGACGGAGGAGTCATGAACGCTCTGGAAGTAGAGTTCGCACCAGAGGTAGTCAGGGAGTTCGCCGCGGCGGGATGCGGCGTAGCCGGCTTTCCATTCGTCTTTGGTAAGCGGGGTGTTGATCTGGCCGTAGTGATGCGCCTGGTTGGTTCCAGGACGCGCGTTGAAGTTGGGGAGTTCACGAAGGTGGACGTTGAGCTTGACGGTGCAGCCTTCGATGGGAATCTCTCCGATGCGTGCCTTCCAGGCGGCGTCTGCCGAGTCGCCGAGCATGTTGAGGGTGCGGCGTGGGTCGGCGTTGGAGATGACGACAGGTGCGGAGATGCACTCGCCGGCTTCTAGGATTACGCCCTCGCCGGGAATGATCTGCGACACGGGCACTCCAGAGATGACGGTGGCTCCCGCTTCGCGAGCGGCGTCGCAGAAGTAAAAGGAGACCATGCCCATGCCGCCTTTGACGTATCCCCACATGCCGGGCATGGCGCCGAGGCGGCCGGAGGAATGGTGGAAGCGGATGGAGGCGGTGCCGGGGTCGAAGGGGCTGGCGTTGGTTCCGATAACGCCCTGGCCCAGCATGGCGATCTGCAGGCGCTCGTCGCGGAGGTGGTGCTCGACCATCTCGGCCATGGACCAATCGAAGAGGACTGAGCGGGCTTCGGAGTCGTTGCCGAGCCGGTTCTCGATCTCATCGCGGGTGGGCGCGTCGCCGATCCAGAGGTCGCCGCTGCCTGTGGGGCGGAGGGCGTCGCGAAGACGGCGGATGACGGCGCACATTGCGTTCCAGCCTTCCACGTCGGCCGGTGAAAGCTTGCGAACTGCTTCGGCGCAACGATCGTTGTCGTCCCACAATTGAATGCTGGAGCCGTCGAGGAAGGGAACGAAGAGTCCGTTGACTGCGGGTGTCCACTGAAAGCCGCGGCGGAGAAGATCGAGCTCTTCAACGACAAGAGGGTGAAGCAGTCCGGCGAGGTAGGCACAGGGGGACATGCGAACGCCGGGGAAGGGCTCTTCGATGGTGCAGGCCCCGCCGACGCGGAGTCGGCTTTCAATGACGAGGACGCGCTTGGCAGCGCGGGCGAGATACGCAGCGCAGGCGAGGCCATTGTGTCCGGCACCCACGATGATGCAGTCCCACGGTATGGCCGCAAGTTCACGGACAGAAACGGGGAGCCCGATTTCGCCGAGGACTGCCGAGGTAGGTGAACTCATATCAGAAGCTACGGTAACATTCGGGGCGCGGGAGCCGGATCTGCGGAATTCGGGAGATGAAAAGCTGTGCTGTATATCACGGAGGGAAGTAAATGCCGCCTTGTTATGATGGTGGACGAAAAGAGGCCCGCTGTTCGTGTATCGCACAGGGTCTCACTCAAGGAGATTGCAATGCCCGAAGGTACAGCCAATGCAGTGCCAGCCAGGATTCTGGTTCCGATTGATTTCAGTGAGTCCTCGCACACTGCGCTCGAAGTGGCGATCGAACTCGCCGATAAATTCCATGCCGAGCTCTTCCTGATCAATGTTGTTCCCGAATCACCAGCTGTTGCTCTGCCGGAGGGGGTCACCGAGGCTTCCATCGCTGAAGCTGCAAAGAAACAGGGAGAGCACCATTTTGCGATCTCGAACAAGTCAATCGTGGAAAAGGGAATCAAGGTGACCACGAGCGTTGAGGTGGGATTTGACGTGGCCGGTGTCATTCTTGAAGCCATTGACCGGGATAAGATCGACCAGGTTGTAATTTCGACTCATGGCTGTTCGGGATGGTACCCGACGGTGTTTGGCTCGATTGCAGAGAAGGTTGTGAAGCTGGCGCCTTGCCAGGTGCTGCTGCTGCGCACTCCCAAACCGAAGCGCACGAAGGTGTCTTCGAGCCGCCTCATGGAGTGGTGGTAGATCTGATTTCAGATCGCATTGAAGAAGCCCGGCGGCAGAGTGCGCCGGGCTTCTTCTTTGGTGGAGATTTACTTGCCACTGATGTTGCCATCTATGTCGACGACAAGGACTTCGCCCTGAATCTGCATGGAGTGCACCTTTAATCGTTCGAGGGTGACTTTATAGCTGGAAGAGGCCGTGGAGCCCTCGAGCGCTTTGCGCAACCAATCCGCGGCGTCGACCTTCATGCTGGATGGTACCTGCCGGCTCAGAAATGAAGTGAGAAGGAAGTTCAATTCACGCTGGTCGCTTACCTTCAGTAATTGAGCATCGCGGAAGCCGATGGATTCTCCTTCGCCATAAGGAGCCATGGAGACCTCGTCGACGGGAGAGAGGGAAATTCCGATGCATGCACCCCCGACGGACTTTCCCATCCGGGCTCGAGTTTTAACTTTGACGACGATCCGGTCCTGAACGAACGAGACGCGGGCGTCATCGACGTAGACTGAGCACGCTGATTTCGGAGTGCCTTTAAGGTAGAAGCGGCCGTCTGCGCTGCTGAAGAGCTGCTGCTTGAGAGTTCGCTCGAGGGCGTCGCGACTGACGCGCAACTCGACAGCGGATGACGGCAGAGCGGCAGCGGCGAGAAGCAGCAGAAGGCTGCAACTAACCGGAACCCGAGATTTCTTCATATCTTTATGGTGCCATCAACAGGGGCGGTTCGTCAGTGCGCGCCACTGAAGTCAAAGAAACGACTGATTTTGCGTTTCAAACGGGAACGTAACTTCAGGTAAGTCATTCTTTTTGTGTTACCTGAGGAGATAAGTTTCAATGCTGAAAACGATTAACTTTTTGGCTCTCAGCTATTGATTTTTATAGAAAATCTACCTAAAATAGAACACATAGAGTTGCCTCAGGGCCACAAGGACCCCCAGCCAGTTGCCCGAGGTAGTTGGAAAGCAATCCCACTCCTTTCTGAGGAACAAAAAACCAAATGGCAAAACGCAGAGGAAATCCGAATTGGGGCAAGCCTGAGCCCATCGGCCCAGTTGTACCCACCGTGACCTCCTTCGAACAGATCGTCAAGGAGTTCAAGCTGACCCCGGATCAGTACATCCGGTCGACCCGCCTCCGTGAGTGGGCCCGTAGGAACAAGAACTCCAAATACATTCCTGAGGCGCTCCTTGAAGCATGGGGCTTTGAGATCGAGTCTACGTTGTAGATCGCTGGTTCATAGAATGTCAACGTAACGCCGCCCTCGGGCGGCGTTTTCGTTGCTCGAAAGTAACGGTCCATAACGGCCTTTGCGGCACGGCTTGCAATCGGCGAGAATGAAAGTTGTTCCTATGCCAGAGAGCCATCGCACTTTCGAACCGCCGTTTATTGACGTCCCGGGAGCCATCGCTGAGATCCGGTCCGGCCGCATGGTTGTTGTGGTCGACGATGAGGATCGCGAAAACGAAGGCGATCTGACACTTGCGGCGGAGCATGTGACTGCCGAGGCTGTCAACTTCATGGCGCGCTACGGGCGTGGACTAATCTGCCTGACACTGACGGAAGAGCGAGCGGACTATCTGCGGCTTTTTCCGATGACTCAGCAGAACTCATCGCGGTTCGGGACGGCGTTCACGGAGACGATTGAGGCGCGTGAGGGCGTGACGACGGGGATTTCGGCGGCGGACCGCGCGCACACGGTGCGAACGGCGATTGCCCCGAACTCGACGGCTGCGGATCTGGCGCGTCCGGGGCATATTTTTCCGTTGCGCGCGCGACAGGGGGGTGTGCTGGTGCGGGCGGGACAGACGGAGGCGTCGGTTGATCTGGCGCGGCTGGCGGGACTGAATCCCTCGGGTGTGATCTGCGAGATCATGCGGGACGACGGGGAGATGGCTCGGGTTCCGGACTTGATTCCGTTCTGCGTTGAACACAAACTGCGGATTCTGACGGTTGCTGAACTTATCCGGTATCGGCTTCGCAATGAACGCTACATTGAGAGGGCGGGGGAAACGCGCATCCAAACGAAATACGGCGAGTTCCGGATGATTGCGTACGAGAGCGAGGTAAACGGGGGCGAGAGCCACATCGCACTCGTTCGCGGCGACCTTTGCCCGAGCTGTCCGGCGTGCACGGAGGGCTCGGCGAATGTTCCAGGCGATTCGCGGACCAATCGGCCGCCGTGTTCCCATGCGGTGCTGGTGCGAGTGCATACGCGGTGCACGGCAGGAGATGTGTTTGCGGCCGATTGCCGATGCCGCGAGGTTCTGGATCAGTCCATGCGCATGATTGCCGAAGAAGGTTGCGGAGCGATTCTCTATCTACACAACACTTCGCGCGGCTTTGAGATTGACAGGACGACGGTTCCGAGTGCTTTGCCGCAGCAGGCGGATCGGATCATTCTGCACCACGAATTGCGCACGCGAGAAGGATCGCAGGCACGGACCGGGCGCATTCTTCGGGCAATCGGACTGGGAGGGCAGATTCTATCCGATCTGGGAATTCAGCGGATCCGGTTGCTGTCGAATACGCCGATGCACATCCCGGCGCTGGAGGGATTCGGACTGGAGATCGTGGAGCAGGTTCCGATTCCGGTGGAAGAGTGCTCCAGGGTCTGAAGGCCGTTGATCGTCCAATCATAAAACAGGAACCTTGCAGTTCTCCCCGAGCATGTAGGATTGCGTGTGGGATTCGGGCAATCTTCTTTGTGCGCCCGAGCGTCAACCCAAGGGGGAGGACAGATGGTTCGAGCATCGTGGTGCGCGTTTCTGGCTTTAGGGGCCTCGGCTGCAAGTTGTGTTGGCTTTGCGCAAGACAAGGTTCCCCGAGAGGTTGTGCCGGGAAAGATGCAGAAGATCGCGCAGGTAGATCCGCGGTTTCTCTCATACAACATCGAGATGGTAGAGGTGATCGGCGGCAGGTTCTGGGCGCCTTACAAACAGGGGACCACGGCCGACGCCCCGAAACCGCCCGATCCAAATATGCCTGCCGGGATTGACCCGAACCTATTCCAACAAAGAAAACCGATTGATCTGTCCAACCCGCGGTTGCTCAAGCTTGCGACAGCGCTGAGCCCAGCGTACGTGCGGGTGAGCGGAACCTGGGCGAACAGTTCGTTCTTCCAAGACAGCGACGCACCGGCAGCGGCGCAGCCGCCGGAGGGTTTTCGTGGAGTGCTGACGCGGGCGCAGTGGAAGGGCGTGATCGATTTTTCGCACGCAGCGGACGCGCCGATCGTGACCTCTGTTGCGATCAGTTCCGGGGTGCGCAACAAGGATGGAGTGTGGACTCCCGAGCAGGCGAAGGCGCTGTTTGACTACACCCGCAAGGCGGGAGGGACGATCGCTGCAACGGAGTTCATGAACGAGCCGACGATTCCCGGGCCTGGGGCTGCTCCGAAGGGGTATGACGCTGCGGCGTTCGCGCGGGATGCGAAGCTGTTCGGCGCATTTCTGAAGAAGGAGTCGCGGAAGACGCTTTATCTCGGACCGGGAGGCGTGGGCGAAGGTGCCACAGGGTTGATCTCATCTGCCTTCAGACTGAACCTTATCAAGAGCGACGACATTCTGAAGGCCACGGGGCCGATCTTCGATGCGTTCTCATATCACTTCTACGGATCGGTTTCGAAGCGCTGCGGCGGGAAGATGACGGTCGAGAGGGCGTTGACTCCTGAGTGGCTCGACAGCACAGATAAAACAGAAGAGTTTTATGCGCAGCTTCGGGACACGTATCTGTCCGGCAAACCGATGTGGCTGAATGAAACGGCGGAAGCGGCGTGCGGCGGAGATGTGATTGCAGCGCAGTTTGTAGATACGTTCCGCTTTGTGAACCAGCTTGGGACGCTGGCGCAGAAAGGCGTGAAGGTTGTGATGCACAACACGCTGGCGGCGAGCGACTACGGGTTGCTGGATGAGAGCACGCTCGAGCCTCGGCCGGACTACTGGGCTGGTGTGTTGTGGAAGCGTCTGATGGGAACGACGGTGTTGAATCCCGAGGCGCAGGCGGATCCTTCGGTTCGGGTATATGCGCAGTGCATGCGGGGCGTGCCGGGTGGCGTGGCGATCGTCGCAATGAATACAGATGTTAAGGCGAAGCACTCGATCGCGATCTCGACGCCAGCGGAGCGCTACACGCTGACCTCTGATGCGCTGACAAGCAATGCCATCTCTCTGAATGGAACTGTGCTGCGGGCGAATGCCGATGGGTCATTGCCGGCGTTGAACAATCGGCATGTGGCTGCGGGAACAATCGAACTGGATCCGGTGAGCATTGCATTTCTGGCGGTTCCGTCGGCGGATAATCCGGCTTGCAAAGTGAGGTGAAATTCGGATCAGTGTGGTTATGCCCCCGGTCCCCCAATGCGAAGAACCCGGGGGTACCCGAGCTGGCTTCCAGCCGCCACCTTCCGTGTTCATGGTCCGCTGATTTCGCTGTGTTAGCGTAGGGAACGGGAGTTAGAAACAGCAAAAATGCCAGAGATTAGTTCGTTTATCAAGCATCACTATCGTCATTTCAATGCTGCTGCGCTGGTGGACGCAGCGGAAGCGTACAAGGCTCATCTCGCATCCGGCGGGAAGATGTTCATGACCATCGCGGGTGCGATGAGCACGGCTGAATTGGGGTTATCGCTTGCGGAGATGATCCGGCAGGACAAGGTGCACGGAATCTGCTGCACGGGAGCGAACCTCGAAGAAGATGTATTCAACCTTGTTGCGCACGACTTTTACGAGCGTGTGCCTCACTACCGCGACCTGACGCCGGCTGATGAAGCGGCTCTGCTGTCACGGCACATGAACCGCGTCACCGATACGTGCATCCCCGAGATGGAGGCGATGCGACGGATCGAGAACGAAGTTCTGCAGGAATGGGTGAAAGCCGACAAGGCGAATGAACGCTATTTTCCGCACCAGTTTATGTACAAGATCCTGCTCTCCGGTTCGCTGAAGGGCTCGTATCAGATCGACCCGAAGAACAGCTGGCTGCTTGCGGCGGCGGAGAAGAATCTGCCGATGTTTGTTCCTGGGTGGGAAGACGCGACGTTGGGGAACATGTACGCCGGGCACTGCATCTCAGGGGACGTGAAAAAGGTCCACACGGTGCGCACCGGCATCGAGTACATGATGGAACTGGCCGAGTGGTACACGGAGATGACAAAGACAGCGCCGCTTGGGTTTTTCCAGATCGGTGGCGGAATTGCGGGCGATTTTCCGATTTGTGTAGTGCCTATGCTGCACCAGGATCTGCAGCGCGATAATGTTCCTCTTTGGGCTTACTTCTGCCAGATCTCGGATTCGACCACCAGTTATGGATCGTACTCGGGGGCAGTGCCGAACGAGAAGATTACATGGGGAAAGCTCGGCGAGAAGACGCCAAAGTTCATCGTGGAGTCGGACGCGTCGATCGTGGCGCCGCTGATGTTCGCGTATGTTCTTGGATGGTAGCGGGACCGAAACGGGATTTACTCAGCTGAACTTGTGGCGCGAGATGAGAGTGGTTTCTCCCATCTCGCGCTGCCCACCTATTCCCGGTGAGGGATACTGGGTTCACTGCTTCGCTGGACGCTAGACGTTCGTTGTCAGCGTTGAAGCAATCGTCGAGAAAGCGGTATTGAGTCCGGTTGCGAGATATCCCATCCCGGTAATTGCTCCGAAAGCGATCAGAGCAACGACAAGCGCGTATTCCACCAGATCCTGACCTTCATCACGATTCAGCAGGGCGCGAAGGACGAAGTACAGGTTGCTGAGGTGGTGCATAGTGTCCTCCTGAGGAAGCGTATCCGTTCTATCTGTAAGGCAAATCATCTTCCCCCCAAACGATGATGTCTATCCAACCTCAGTAACCGCACGAGGTGACGGAGGGTGCCCAGGTGCGGGTACTGGATCAGACATTCGAGTGCGCGGTTACCAGGATTGCGGCAGGGGGCAGGAGAGTGGGACTATCCGTTGTACATTCCGCTCTGGATGTCAGAGGCAGCCTGAGTAATTTGCTCGGGGCGGCCGAGGTCGCGCCAATAGTACTGGTCGGCAGGGAATCCCAGCACTGGTTCGCCGGCTGCAGCGAGACGCAGGTAGAGCGGAATGATGGAGAAAGCCCCTTCTTCGTGCATCAGATCGAAGATCCGCGGCGAGATGATGTGGATTCCGGAGAAGGCACGAGCCCTGATTTGCTCTCCCTCCCGGACCTGTTCGATTGGTCCGTCCACGCCTGCACGGCGTCCGCAGAGGCGGTTCGATTTGTCGAAGAGCAGATGACGCGAGGTTGGACGATCACGTATCGCCAGCGTGGCAAGGGCATCGGTATCGTGGTGCCGGCTGAGCATCGATCCGAAGTCAATGTTGCTGAGTACGTCGACGTTGTGGAGTAGAAAGGGCTGGTCTGGACCGCTGCCGGAGCGCAGGAAATATGCGGCTTTCTTCAGCCCGCCTCCGGTATCGAGCAGGACCTCTTCCCGGGAAATAACGGTGTTCATCCCGAAATTGTTGTTTGAGGAGAGATATTCGGCGACGAGATCGGCAAAGTGATGGATGTTGATAATGACATCAATGATCCGGCAGGACTTCAGGCGCATCAGGGTAATTTCGAGGAGCGTGCGCCCGGCGACTTCAACCAAAGCTTTTGGACGATCATTGGTGAGCGGTTGAAGGCGTGTTCCCAGACCCGCCGCCAGGATCATGGCTTTCACGATGCGACCTTCTCAGGGAATTTTGATTCCATCTCGATGTGGCGGACCACGACCTCTACGTCGGCGCGATTGCGAAGGTGCTCGGCGAGTTGTTCGGCAAGGAATACGGAGCGGTGCTGGCCACCGGTGCAGCCGAAAGAAACCATGAGGTTGGCAAAGCCACGGCTGCTGTAGGAGGCGACAGTGGAGTCGACGAGCGAGGTTACATGCTCGAAGTAGCGGTGAACGGAACCCTGCTGGTTGAGGTATTCAATAACGGGCGCATCCTTGCCGGTGAGTTGTTTGAAACGCTCTTCGCGGCCGGGATTCGGAAGACTGCGCGCATCGAACACGAAACCGCCGCCATTGCCGGATTCATCGACGGGCATTTGATGGTGGAAGGAAAAGCTGAAGATGCGAACCGTGAGCTTGTCCGTTCCAGTGGCAATGTGCATCAACTTTTCGGAAGCTAGCATTCCCTGGAAGCACTCCATAAGGGCGGGCAAGGCGACAGGAAGCTTCACGTTGTGGGCAAGCCAGCGCAGGTTCTTGAGCGCGTAAGGAACTGACTGAAGGAAATGGGCCTTGCGTTCGTAGAAGCCGCGAAAACCGTATGCGCCTAATGCCTGCATGATGCGAACGTAGACATAGGCGTAGTAGTACTCCATGAAGGCGGGGCGATCGACGGGGATGAATTCCGCGAGCCGATCAAGGTAGTAATCGAGCAGTTCCTGTCGTACAGCCGGGGGCAGGTCAGCTTTGCCGTCAAAGAGAAGGGAAGCAATGTCGTATTGAAGGGCGCCTTTTCGTCCGCCCTGGTAATCGAGGAAATATGGTTGCTCATTCCAGAGCATGACGTTGCGAGATTGAAAATCCCGATAGAGGAAGTAATCGTGAGGAGCGGCGAGCAGAAGCTTGGTCAGGCGGGTGAAGTCGTTTTCCAATGCCTGTTCGCTGAAGGGAATTCCAGCGAGGCGAAGGAAGTAGTACTTAAAGTAATTGAGATCCCAAGAGATTGACTGGCGATCAAAACTTGAACGGGGATAACAGACTTTGTAATTAAGATCACGGCCAGCTTCGATCTGGAATCGAGGGAGCGTCGCGACGACTCTGCGATAAGCTTCGATGGCAGGTGTAGAGATGGATTCGCCGGACCTGTTCTCGCTGAGAAACTCAAACAGTGTGGTGTCGCCAAGGTCCTGTTCGAGGTAGGCATTATTTGCCAGGTCCTCGAGGTAGATCTCGGGGACGGGCAGTCCACGTCTGCGGAAGTGTCTGGAGAATTCGAGGAACGCAACGTTCTCTTCGCGGATCGGATAGAGGATGCCGATCGCGCTACCGGCGGTACCCGAAAGGCGAATAATGGCCCGGCCTGATCCGCCGAGTTGGCCCTGAAGCGGCTTTACGGATTCGGCTGGGGAGCGGAAGTGTTGTTCGTACAGTCTCTTGAGAACATCCATGCTTTTGCGTGCCGCCAACCGCGGGCTGCTTCCTAAAGATAACGCACAGGTGTGTGGGGCTCGCTTGCTGAAATCATCCGGCACCCGGATGGTCATGAGCCGGAATCGGAGTACAACGGATTTTGCCGGCAGAGGTTCCAAGATAAAAGGAGTGGCCGGGGAGGAGCTTGTTGCATTGGGATCCCCACCTATCCACTGTCCATTGGGTCACAATCGCTTGCTCTTACAGATCGCATATTTACAGCGGCAGGCGAGGTTCTGAGGAGGACCTCCGATGCATTCGATCAAAAGGCTGCGCTGGATTCTGCCAGTGCTGTTCCTGACTTTTTTAACTGCAAGCACACCATCCCAGATTGCAATCAGGGTGACGATGGCACCGCCTCCTCTTCCGGTTTATGAGCAGCCGCCTTGCCCCGAACAGGGCTGGATGTGGGTGCCCGGATATTGGGCTTGGGATGATGAGGGGTACTACTGGGTTCCCGGTGAGTGGGTGGCGGCACCCTATACCGGAGCTCTCTGGACACCGCCGTGGTGGGGATGGGACAACGGCCGGTATTTGTTCCATGAAGGCTATTGGGGAAATGAAGTCGGGTACTATGGCGGCATTGACTACGGTCACGGCTACATGGGCGAGGGATTCAGCGGAGGGGAATGGCGCGATGGACGATTCGCTTACAACACGGCCGTCATGCGGGTGGATCCAACCATCATTCACAACACCTATACGAATGAGAGAATCGTGCGGGAAAGGACGATCGCAAATGATCGCCACATCGCTTATAGCGGCGGGCCCAACGGGATTCACCACGATCCAACTCCCATTGAACGCCGAGGAATGACGGCGCGGCACACGTTGTTGACACCGGTGCAGCAGCAGCAGATTCAGGAGGCTCGAAGAGATCAATCGTCGTATGCGAAGGCCAACGGCGGGCGTCCGCAGAGGGTTGTTGTGACGAGGCCGGAGGGAACGCCGAGAAACGGATCTGGCTCAGCTAGTCCTGCTGGACGACAACCGGAGCAGCAGATAACGCACTCTCCATCACGGGGCGGGGAGCGTCCGGAACCCGCGAGGACCTCACCTGGACACAGGAATGAACCGAACCGCAACGAGCCGAAGTCCCGGCCGGAATCCAGATCTAATCCTGCGGAGCGACGGCCAGACAGGGAATCGGGCCGTGCGCCGGGGCGGCGTAGCGAGTCGCAACCAGCGCCAGAACGACGAAACGAGACGCGTCCGACGCAACCAACTGAGAAGCCAAGAATCGAACCGCGTCCAAATCCTCCAGTGGAAAGACCCAGAACTGAGTCTCGGCCTGCGCCTCAGATGGAGAGACCGAGGACGGAATCACATCCTGCACCGGTTGCACCGCGCGAGTCGAAGCCGGCACCTGCCTCGCGGCCTGAACCGCAGCACGAGTTACGGCCTGCACCGCAGCCACATGCGGCAGTCGGTGCCGAGAGCCGGCCAGCCGCGCAACATGAGATGGGCAGAGGACAGGCGGCGCATGCCGAACCTCGCCCCGCGCCGGAACGCAAGTCGCATCCTCCAACGCCACATCAGGAAAAGCCCAGGTCGGAGTGACTGGTTGCCGAGTTGTTCAAGCGCTGTTGATCATCGAGGGAGTCAGCACGAGAGTTGCCCGATAGACTTGAGGGGGCGACTCTCTGCCGAGCAGAGCACATTGGAACGAGATGATCATCAAACCGGCAAGTTGGAGTGTGCTAATTCGAGATCTGCTAATCGTGGTTCTATTCTCTGCGGCAACCCTCCTGTGCAGGCCGGAGACCCTGGTTCACACCAACGCGATGAACTTCGATCCCCAGGTAAAAGATGCGTTTCACTACTTCTACCTGCTGGACTATCCCGCAGCTGTTCAGCGTTTCGAGCGAATCCACAGCCAACACCCTGGAGATCCGTATGCAACGACGATGCTCCTCGATGCGGTTGTGTTCCAGGAACTCTACCGCCAGGATCTTCTCGATACGACTTTTTACGCGAATGACGGCTTCCTTACTGGAAAACACGCGACTGATGAGGATCCGAGGAAGCGCGACCAGATCTTCGCATTGGCGGATGAAGCTGTTCGCGAGGCAGATTGGCGGATCGCGAGGGATTCCAAGAACGTGGATGCGCTGTTTGCGCGAGGTTGGGCACGGAGCCTGCGATGCACATATGTCGCGATGGTCGAGCGCGGGTTCGGAGCGGGGTTCCGGCTGGCAGGAAAGGCCAAGGATGACTGCGCCAAGGTTCTCCAACTAGATCCTGAATACGTGGATGCGAAGCTGGTTGTTGGAGTTTATGAGTATGTGATCGGAGCCTTGCCATTTCCGTTCAAGATCCTGATCGGGTTTGCGGGGATTACAGGCTCGAAGTCAAAGGGAATGGAGCTGCTGCGCGACGATGCGAACCGTGGTGTTGCAACGAGTGTTGATGCGCGCACTGTGATCGCGTTGTTTCTGCGACGAGAAGGGAAGTACAAGGACGCGATTGAGCAGGTTCGCAGCCTCAAGCAGAAGTATCCGCGCGATTTCCTGTTCTGCCTGGAGGAGGCGAATCTGCGCAAAGATGCGGGCGAAGGGATGCAGGCGGTGAATGCCTATCGGGAGATCATCGCCGACAGCGCCAAGCCCGGGTACTTTGCTGAGGCCCGGCTCGAACTGGCGTACTTCGGCCTGGGCGACGCACTTCGAGGACAGCGCCACTACGCTGAAGCTGCCCAGGCATATGAGGAGGCGGCATCGGCAAAAACGATCGGAACAGAGCTGAAAGTTCGAGCTTTGCTGGCTGCGGGAGAATGTCATGACCTACTCTGGGAGCGGCAGAGGGCCATTCAGGACTATCAGGAGGCGATTGCAGCGGGGCCGAATACCTCGCGTGCGGACACTGCCCGCAAACGTTTGAGATCTCCCTACAAGTCGAATTGATTCTTGTTGTTGGCGTATCGAGACCCGGGGTTCGGGAACCGTCTGAAGTGCAATTGCGTAGTGATATGGTGAAGACGGAGGTTTTGCCCATGCCCTTTTTTTGTCAGCGATGTGGAACCGGATTGCCGCCGAGCGCGCGGTTCTGCTCGAACTGCGGGAATGTGGTGACTGCCGCTCCACCTCCGCCAGGGAGGCCACTTGTACGACCGATCGTGGGCAGGCAGATCGCGGGCGTTTGCATCGGAGTGGCGCAAGCGAACGGATGGAACGTCACCACAGTGAGAATTCTCACTGTGGGTGGATTCCTGTTGACCAGCGGACTGGTTGGTGTGGCTTACCTTGCGGGCTGGATCGGTATCCCTGAAGAGCCGGTCGGTATGGTTGGGCCTTATCCGCCGGGGACTTATCCTCAAGGCCCATATCCGCCGAACGCACCGGGCGGGTATCCTCCAAGGGTATGAGCAAGACTTACGAATCGCAAGGGGCGCGCCTGAGCATTGAAGAAACCGGTGAGGGCGTGCCGATTATCTTTCTTCATCCAACACCTCTCGACCACACATACTGGATTCCGGCGCTGAAGGGTATCGGAGAATATCGTGCCATTCTTCCGGATCTCCGGGGACATGGTGAGTCTGAGCTTGGCGACGATCTGCCATCGGGCGGCTTCTCGCGCGTTCTGGATGCGCCGGTACTGAGCATCGGGCAATTAGCTTCCGACGTGCTCGCGCTGATGGATCATCTGGATCTCGGCGAGGCAGTGTTTGCAGGCTGCTCGATCGGTGGCTACGTGATGCTGGACATCTGGCGGAGAGCGCCAATGCGAATGCGCGGGCTTGTGTTTGTTTGTTCCAAAGCTCAGCCTGATGCGGAATCGAATCTCGTGAAACGGGTCGAAACAATCAATCGGATAAGGCGAGAAGGAACAGCGGCAGTGTTCGACAGCAATGCGCAGACGCTGATTGGGGCAACTGCGCGGTCGCAGAGACCTCAGATCGTAGGAGAATTGCGTTCGCGTATGACTCTTGCACCGGACGCGGTGGTCGCTGTGCAGGCTGGGCTCGCTACGCGGCCCAATTCCGTTCCGGATATTGCGGAGATCGACGCGCCGGTTCTGGCGATCTGCGGAGGCGAGGATCCAGGAATCACCGAGGCAGAGATGCGCGCGTTTAAGGCTGCCCCGGGTGGCTGCGAATTTCATCTGCTGGCGGACGCAGGGCACTTCGCCGCGTATGAGCAACCGGAGAAGGTGGCATCGATCTTGAGGCCCTGGCTGACGCAGTTCGAGTTCTGAGCAGGTCGGAGTACACCGGATTGCGAGAGCAAGGCAAGCAAATGCGATAGGCTCGAAGCATCACTGCATTACCGGAAACCTGATTGAGTCCTGATCTAAAGAAATCATCTCGTCCGTTCAGTACCACAGGTGCGCGCGGAATTCTGTTCTGCGATGGCGTATCGCTGGAGACACTCGCAAAGCAGTATGGCACCCCGTTATATGTGTATTCGGCAGTCCAGATCGCAGAGCGGCTGCGGTTATTTCAGAATGCGTTTGCGCGGCGTGAGCACCTGGTCTGCTATGCGGTAAAGGCGAACTCATCGCTGGCAATCTTGAAGTTGCTGGCCGCGCTGGGTGCTGGGTTCGATATTGTATCGGGCGGTGAGTTAGCAAGAGTAATGGCAGCAGCACCGGAGGCCGCCGGACGCGTGGTGTTTTCCGGCGTAGGCAAGACTGCTGAGGAGATCGACTGCGCACTCGGCGCGGGGATTTTCGAGTTCAACGTGGAGAGTGAAGCCGAACTTCAGCTGCTTGCGACACGCGCGAAACGGCGGAAAGTAAAAGCTCGATTCGCACTGAGAGTAAACCCTGACGTGTTTGCGGACACTCATCCATATATCTCGACGGGATTGAGGGAACACAAGTTCGGGATCGATATCCGCAATGCGGCGGCTATTTATCGCTTAGTAGCCAAGAACAAATGGTTGGAGCCGCATGGAATCAGCGTGCACATCGGATCGCAGATTCGGTCGGCAGAGCCGTTCGGCGCGGCGATTCGCAGAGTAAGCACATTGGCGGCGCAGTTGAAGAGCGAGGGCATCCCTCTGAAATCGATTGATGCGGGAGGCGGTTTAGGCATCGATTATCACGGCGGTGCAGATGGCGCCGATGCTGCCGCGAAGGTCGCCGAATATGCAGCAGCGATCGAGAAGGCTCTGGATGGCTTTGAGGGCAGACTGCTGATCGAGCCGGGACGATTCATCGTGGCACAGGCGGGTGCATTGCTGACGCGCGTGCTGAATGTGAAGCAGAACGGGAAGAAGACTTTCGTGATCACAGATGCGGCGATGAACGACCTGATTCGTCCGGCACTGTACCAGGCGTATCACGAGATTGTTCCAGTTCGTTCGCGTGCAGGCAGGGCGAAATCAGTTGACGTGGTTGGGCCAGTGTGCGAGACGGGAGATTTTTTCGCGCGTGATCGGCAACTCAAGCCAGTCGAGCCGGGCGACTTGTTGGTGTTGCTGGATGCGGGTGCGTATGGAATGGCGCAGAGCTCGAATTACAACTCGCGGCTGCGTCCGGCCGAGGTGCTGGTGGAAGGGAAGAGCCATCGACTTATTCGCCGGCGCGAAGAGATGAAGGATTTGCTGGCGACGGAGATCGCTTAGGTCGATCCGGCAGGTGTGTCGAGGAATACACATTGAAACTCCCTGGCACTGATGTCCGTCCTGATAAGGTATCTCGCGGAGGAATTTCGCATGTTTTTTCGTACGCAGGCGTTGTGTGCCTTGGCGGCGGCGGGGCTGATGATGGGGCTCCCGGCCAGTTCGCATGCTGATTCATTAAAGGTGAAGACAGAGCAGGGGAAGGTCGTCGGCAAGACAATTAATAACGGGAAGGTTCGCGCGTTTCTCGGATTGCCGTACGCAGCGCCTCCGGTGGGGGACTTGCGCTGGAAGGATCCGCAGCCGGCAGCAAAATGGAAAGGCGAGCGGGACGCTACGAAATTCGGCGCACATTGCGCGCAAGGGCGCGTTTTCGACGACATGGTGTTTCAGGACGCTGGTCCGAGTGAGGACTGCCTTTTCCTGAACGTCTACACGCCTGCGGATGCGAAGAAGAATTCGAAGCTGCCGGTGATGTTCTGGATTCACGGTGGCGGCTACTCGGGTGGAGGAAGTTCGGAGCCGCGTCACAATGGCGATTTTCTGCCTCTGAAGGGCGTCGTGCTGGTGACGATCAACTACCGGCTTGGCGTCTTCGGGTTCCTCGTTACGGACGAGCTGGCAAAAGAGAACAACGGGTCGGCCGGCAATTACGGGCTCCTGGACATGGTGTCGGCGCTGCAGTGGATTAAGAGAAACATCGGCGCATTCGGCGGTGATCCAGCGAACGTGACGATCTTTGGCGAGAGTGCCGGTTCATTCGCGGTGAGCACGCTAATGGCTTCCCCGATGGCCCAGGGGCTGTTCGCGAAAGTGATCGGGGAGAGCGGGGCGGCGTTTCCAAGTGCGCTGAATCTTGGTGGTGAGAGCGTCAAGGAGCGCGCTGAAGTCGACGGCAAGTGGATGACGACGATCGGCGCAAAGGATATTGCTGCGCTTCGCGCGATGACAACGGACCAGATTCTAGAAGCGGCGAAGAAGAAAGGCATGACAGGATTCGCACCTGTGATCGACGGCAAGTTCCTTACCGAACCTGTGCCCGAGACGTATGCGGTGGGGAAGCAGGCGCATGTGCCTTTACTGGCAGGATGGAATGCAGATGAAGGCAGCTTTATGGCGATGCGCGGCATGAACGCGACTCAATGGAAGGAATTTGCGACGAAGCAGTTTGGAGATCGGGCGGAGGAGTTTTTGAAACTTTATCCCGGCGATACGGACGAGCAGGCACTGCGATCGGCGGTTGACTTCGGCAGCGACCAGTTCATCGCTTTCGGGACGTGGAAGTGGCTAGAGGCGCAGCGCAAGACAGGAGAAGCACCGGTGTACCGGTATCACTTCGAATTAGCGGCGCTGCCGAGTAAGTATCATCCGGGAACGTTCGCATTTCACTCGGACGATATTGAGTACGTTTTTGGGACCCTGGATACGCGGCCTGGCGAGACTGTCCGAGACGAAGACCGGCAGCTCAGTGAAGCAATGATGACGTACTGGACGAACTTCGCAAAGAACGGAGATCCGAATGGGCAGGGTGTGCCGAACTGGCCAAAGTACGACACGACGGACAACTCAATTATTCACCTGAACAGCCCGATTACTGCCGGGCCCGATAATACGCGTGAGCGCTATCTATTCCTGCTGAAGGGCATACCGCCAATGCGGTTCTAGAAGACAGGAGCAAATCAGGGAGTAGGGAGTCACCGGCTCTCTGCTCTCTTCTTTTTGTTGCACCATGTCAAGGTCAACTCCGACGCGAAATGCATTGATGGCATACGTGCTCAGTCGGGCACGCCAACGCTAGGTGTTGCGCCTTGCTGTGACATCAGCTCACACCAATCTTTGTTGAGCTCGCCCAAAAGCTGGGCGATGGAAAGTTGAAGTTCATTTGCTGCGACGGTGTGCTTCTCGCGCCCGATATTGCGCGCAACCAGCGTAGAAGTTTCCTGCAAAGCCTGAACGAGCCTAGCGTGATCAACCGTCGTCATAATGTCTTCTCCGGTGACATGTCCGATGCGGGACAGGAGGCAAGAAGTTGCCTGTGGAAAAGTTCTTCAAGCAAATCTCTTGCACTAGAGGCAAGTCAGGATCGAAGGCCGCCCGGGCAGGCGGCCCTCCCAGGGGTGCTCAAATGGGGGAACTAGCGGTTAACGCCGGAAGCGGCTGCGAAACCAGTGGCCTGCCCAGTCGGGATCTCGCTGCTCGGCTTGGGATCAGCGAAGCTGGATCCTTGAGCATTGATTGCATTGGAATAATCGGGGCCCAAGCCAAGCTTTTTGAGCGCTCGGGAGTCAGGAGTGAGCTTTGTCTGCCAGCCCTGATCGGCTTGAAACTTTTGCATGGCGGAGACGGTTGCGCTATCCCAGTCCCCTGTAGGTTGGCCGGTAAGGTAATGCTCGCGGATGAGGGCCTGCTGGATTTCGGTGGCGCGGGCCGCGTCTATTGCCTGCTGACCATGCAGCTTGGCATGACGTGATTTCCTTGAGCTTTTGCGGGATTTGGAGGTTCTTTTTGATTTGTGGGCTGCGCTGCGGGCTGAGTGCGCGTGGGGTGTTGTGGATTTTTTCTGAGTTGGAGTGGCGAAGGCCGGCGACGCCGCGATTGCAGCAGTAAGGAACAACGCCAGGCTTGCGCGGAATGAAAGCATGCAAAACACCTCAAGATTGTGAAGTTCCTGGACGTTGGAGCGCATTCTATCCGAACGTCCAATGAGTGTGCCACAAAAAGCAGACGGCACTTGTTGACTCGGGTTCAGTCAAAGAACGAAAGTTCAGCGACCATAACTAAGGTCGAATGCTTCCTGCTGTACTTTCGATTAGTAGTGCGGAGCCGGTCAGTGACGCTCATTGCACGTTTGATGATTGTGAAGGCGTCCATTCTTCCTATCAGACCGATTCGCACAATTAAGAGTTAGACGATCCCGAAGTCTCAGCGTTTTCTTGACAGATGCCGGGGAGGGATGCTCCCCGGCTCAAGTGCTGCTTACAATGTTCCCCCTATGTAGTTGATTCCATTCTCAGGATGCCGGGGATCCATGACTTCAAAGACCACGTCATCACCTGTTTTGAGTCCCTTCACCACGGCGTCAAACTGATCCTTCGTACCTGTGGGCTTCTTGTTGATGCGGACGATGACGAGGCCAGGTTCGAGGCCTTGTAGATCGGCAAAGGAGCCAGTCCGTACGGATTGGATGATGACGCCTGAGGTGTGAACCTTCTGGGCTGTCTGGTCGGTGATCTGGCGGACGACGAGGCCGAGTTTTTCGCCCGCATCGCTGGTGCTGTCGGGATTGGTTTCGGGCTTCTGGCCGGTGAGATCAGCGAAGACCTTGTCGCGGTCGCCGACAGTTACGGTGGCATCCTGCGGCTTACCGTCGCGCATGAAGCCGAGGCGAATGTTGGAGCCAGGACGGCGGCTGGCGATATCGCTGACGAGATCGTCGCCATCCTTGATGGAGCGGCCGTCAATCGTGGTGATGATGTCGCCCGGTTTGATGCCAGCCTTGGCGGCGGGTCCACCCGGCTGTACTTGCTGGACCAGGACACCATTTTTGAAGCCGTAGACGCGATTGACGGCGCCGGAGAGACCGGAACGGAAGGAGATGCCGATGGATCCGCGTGTGACCTTATGGCTCGGGCTGATGAGGTCGTTGTAGACGGATACCACGGTGTTGGAAGGCATGGCGAATCCGATGCCCTGGTAACCAGCGGACTGTGTGTAGATAGCGGTGTTGACGCCAATAACTTCGCCGTTCATGTTGAGCAGGGGGCCACCGGAATTGCCGGGGTTGATTGCGGCGTCAGTCTGCAGGAAGTGCTGGAACTGTCCAGCTACGCCGGGCTCGATGGTGCGGTTCTTGGCCGAGATGATGCCCGCGGTGACGGTCTGCGCGAGAGCGAAAGGACTGCCGATGGCTTCAACCCAATCGCCGACCTGCGACTGATCTGAGTTGCCCATTTTGACGATGGGAAGAGGCGAACTGCTCTCGATTTTGATAACCGCGAGATCGGTAGCCTTGTCGGTGCCGATGACGCGGGCAGGGCGGCCGAGATCCTGGGTGTCGGGATCGGTGGAGAGCTTGACGAAGATCTTGTCGGCTTTTTCGATGACATGGTTGTTGGTGATGATGTAGCCCTTGGAGTCAACGATGAAGCCGGAGCCGAGGGATTCGCGCACCTGTCCGTCCTCGCCGTCACCCTGATCGGGCCCCTGGCCGCCGAAGAATCGATTGAAGAAGTCCTGGAAATTATTCTGGCCTTGACCCTGGTCCGGATCGTCATCGTCAGGATTGTCGCCGGGGTTTTGAGGATTGGGTTGAACACGGTTGTGTGGATTGGGCAGGAGGCGGCGGCCGCCGCCCTTGTTGCCGGCGTTCTTGGGCAGAGTCTGCGTGTTGATATTGACCACTGCCGGGCCGACTGCCTTGGCAATTTTGACGAAGGCGTTGGGCTCGGTCGTAGAGCTTACCACTTTAAGTGGCGTTGCGTCGCTGCTGTCGCTCGTTCTTTCCTGTCCGCGCACTCCATGAGCCGCGTAGGAGCCGCCAATGATGGCGGCGGAAACTACAGCGAGAATTACGAAGGTGGACGCGAGGCGGTGCGAGCGCAGACGTGCGTATAGCGAATTCATAGGTTCGAGGACCTCTTAACTGTTCAGCCACCGGGCTGGGAATATAGACAATGCACCAATCCTAAGTATAGAACCCGCAAGGCGTTCCTTTTGGGAGAGTGACGGATCCGGTTCCATTCGGAGCAAGCCTTAGGCTTCGGATGCGGGGACTGGCAATGCAGGTAGCCTCAGAACTGCGAGCATGAAGTTCATACGCTATTAGACGATGGTTGAAGGAAAGATGTGCTGGGGCCGGCATGCTAACATCCGGCATGATTTCCGCTAAGAAGTGGTGCAAATGCATGATTTTTGCGGCCGTTTTTGCGTCGGCTGGGTTGGAGTCGGCAACGGCGCAGACCAACAAGACTGCCGATCAAGCGCCCCCTTCGAAATCAACGATTCTCGATCGACTACACGCGATGATGGACGGTGGAAAGAGCGCCTGGAACGATGAACAACTGCAAACCATGGAGCGGCTGCGCGATAAGGCGATGGGAAGCGATTTCGCCTACGAGGAACTGCGGCACCTTACAGACAACATCGGGCCAAGGCTGAGCGGTTCTCCGCAAGCTCAGAAGGCGGTGGAGTGGGTGGCAGAGGAGATGCGAAAACTGGGCGCCGATGTGACGCTTGAGAAAGCGAAGGTTCCGCACTGGGTGCGCGGCGTGGAGACGGCGGAACTGACGATCTGGCCGGGGCAAGCCACAGGGACGAAGCAGAAGATTGTGCTTACGGCGCTTGGCGGAAGCGTAGGAACGCCGGTCGAGGGGATTACGGCGGAGGTCATCGCAGTGGACAACTGGAAAGAACTGCGGGCTCTGCCCGCCGACGCCGTGCATGGCAAGATTCTGCTATTCAATCACCCATTCGACAAGGAACTGGCTGCGACAGGCCACGGGCTGGAGGCATATGGGGGTAGCGTGGTGTATCGCGGCGCCGGGCCGATCGCGGGTGCGACGGCGGGCGCAGTAGCCGTGCTGGTACGCAGCGCGGGTGGTGGAGATTACCGATCGCCGCATACCGGACAAACGGCGTATGCGCCGGGGGTGACGAAGGTTCCCGCCGCGGCAGTCACAGCAGAGGATTCAGAACTGCTGAAGACGCTTACTGGCGAAGGTAAGGTCACGATGCATTTGACGTTGACGCCGCAGAATCTGCCGGACACGGAGAGTTACAACGTGATTGCGGACTGGAAGGGAAATGAGCACCCCGAGCAGGTGGTGGTGGTTTCTGGGCATCTGGATTCCTGGGATCTGGGGACGGGGGCGATCGACGATGGCTCTGGTGTCGCAGCCTCGATGGCTGCGCTGGAATTGATGAAGGAACTGGGGATTCGCCCGAAGCGCACCGTTCGAATGATCGCGTGGATGAGCGAGGAAGAGGGTTCGGAAGGCGCCGCTCAGTACATGAAGGATCATATGGCCGACATGGCGAATCATGTGGGCGCGATTGAGAGTGATCTTGGGGCAGACCATCCGACCGGAATCTACTATGCGGGCAAGCCGGAATTGGGGCGGTTGTTGAAGCCGGTAGCGCAAGTGCTCGACGGGATCGGGGCGGGGTCGCTGGTGAATGCACCAGAAACCGGAGAGGACATCAGTGCCATGACGGAGAAGGGAGTTCCGAGCTTCGCACCGGTGCAGGACAGCCGATTCTATTTCAATTATCACCACACGGCGGCGGATACCTTCGACAAAGTCAACAAGAAGCACCTGAACGAGAATGCGGCAATTATGACGGTATTGGCGTATGCGTTGGCGGATGAGTAGAGGCAGGGGACAAGAGAACAAGAGAACAGGGGACAAGGGGAAGGCAACTTAGAGTGAGTGGCTAGTCCGCAGCTTTCGACTCTGTTTGCAAAACTAAGGCCCGACGATTGGGCCGGGCCTTTGGTTTTGCGGGGATCAGAGGCTAGTTGGTCTGAGGCTGTGGGGTTGTTGAGGCCGGGGGTGTGGCTGGTTGGGCTGCCGGGGGCTGAGTCTGGTCCGGTTGCGTGGGCATGGCAGGGCTGACGGTCTGTTGATTCGGAGTCGCGGGCTGAACGCCGGAGATGGTTGGAGCGGTGTTAACCGTTCCTTTGGCAGCATCGCCAAGGTTGATCCCGTAGTGCTGAAGAGTGGTTGCCAACACCTGGTAAAGGCTGGCTCGGGCCGTTGCGAACGTGGCGTTTGCCGCGATCAAGTTGGCTTCGGCAGTTGCCAGGTTGCGCTCCTGCTGAAGGACGTTGGCAGTTGTAGAAGCTCCGAGATGGAGCTTCTTTTGCTCGGCATCGAGGCTCTGCTGTGCGTAGTCGCGCGCGGCCAATGAAGCCTGCACCTGGGCGCGATCATTGGTGAGCGCGAACTGCGCGTTCACGACCTGCATGCGGATCTGCGTATAAAGCTGCGCGAGACGGAGTTCAGCCTGACGATACTCCATCAGAGCGCGGGACTGCGTGGCTTGGGCCTCACGATTGCGAATGGGGATCGTCATGCTGAAGCCCATACCCTTGTCGGGCGCCGAGCTGTTGAAGAGGTTTGTGAGCACCGTTCCGTAGCCGTTAGCTGGGAAGGTTCCCGGATCGTACGGGAGTCCGGTTCTGAAATTTACTGCACTTGGGCTCTGTGATCCACCGAGAGCGGCGGAGCCGTAGAAGCCGAATACATCCAGGGCGGGAAGCAGCCCATGCTTTGCGCCTCTCAAAGTGATTTCATCATTGCGCAATGTGAGGGCGGCCTGTTCAAGTTCGGGACGATTTTTAAAGGCGTCCCGGACGAGGTCTTCAATTGGTTGTTTTTCCTCGTCAATGGGATCGATCTTGATGCGATCGGTCGGAACGACCGGCGCCGTTGCGAGCTTCTGATCATTCAGGTTCCGGGCGATTGCCTGCTTGATGATCTGCTGCTGGTAGTTGAGGGTGTTCTGTGAAGCAGTGAGAGCCTGCTTGTCCGTCTGCACAGTGGAGTCGGCCTGTACGACATCAAGTGGGGCCATGGTGCCGATTTCAAGCTGCTTGTGAGTGTCCTCAGAGAGCTTCGTGCTCTGGGCAAGGGCTCGCTCCTTGGACGCTACGTCTTCGTATGCGCTGACCAGTCCCCAGTAAATGCCTTCCACCTGGTTCACGGTGTAGAGGATCTGCTGGCGGAAGGACGAATCGGTGATGCGACGGTCATTAATGGCCTGATACATGAAGCGCTTATTGATCCAGATACCGGCACCCTGGAGAAGATGCTGCGTTACCGTCGCCTTGAACGTGGAGTTCAGCTCCGGGCTGTAGACGGTGAAGGGGCTGTCGGTGGTAATGCGGTTGTTGATAATGCTCGCATTGAGCGAGGTACCCGTAACGAATCCTTGCGTGTAGCCGAAGCTATAGAGATTCGTATTTGTAGTCAGCGAGGTCTTGCCGCCGGAGAAGAGGGTGTTCGATTGCGGCTGGCGAGCGCGTTCGAATTGAACCGTTCCGGTCACGCTCGGGTCGAGCGGTTCAGGCAAGGGACCCGCGCCTGCAGTGGTAAGCGTGAGACCGCTAACACCGGAGCCAGCACCGCCGGAGCCAACGGTGGTTCCTCCGGGGCCGCCACCGGTCGTCAGAATGGAGACGGAGCCGCCTTGCGTACCGGTTACGATACCCGGAGGAACACCAAGGGGAGTTGCTCCGGCTCTCGTACGCAGGATGTCGGTGTCGGCGATATCGAGGTTATAGCGAGCTATAGCGATGTCGTAGTTGTTCTCGATTGCGAGAGCGATGGCGTCAGAAAGGCTGAGATAGATTTTGCCATCCTTGACGAGGTTGTCGAGGCGGACGGAATTTGCGAAATTCGCTTTGGGAATGTTCGTTGGACGATACATCTTCGTCCAGTCACCGAGCAGACGGCCAGCGGGCTTGGAGAAATCTCGATTGCTGGGCCGCAGGTCAAAGGGTTGCGTCAAGACAGGAGCGGGAGCCTGCGGCAGCGGCGAAGCCTCTTTTTGCTTACCGTTTTCACCTGCGCCCTTGACGCCGCCAGTTTGTTGCTCCTGTGCAAAACCTGATGGCACTCCTGCTGTCAATGTCAGCATCACCGCGGTAACGGCGCGCAGACGATCTGCGGCGCGGCGCTTCACAGGGCGAGCGGTGAATTCTTGGCTTTCAAACACACGGATCCCGAACAATTGCATGTTTCCTCTCCACGAGTCGCTGAGGCATGTGGGGTGCCGTTCTACAAGACGTCCGAAACAGTTCTCCGGACGCAAATTTGTGATTCTTCGCGGCGATTTCCTCTTCCCTGCTTCAAATGACCATTGGGGTCATTCAGGATTACGCGCGTCGCTGTGACTTCGTTCCCTCTTGCAGGGCACTTCGCGCATAATCTCGCACGAAAAACTGAGTATATCCCACTGAAACGAGCTAACCAGATGGCCCTTTTTAGTCAATTACCCTGTTAATAACAAAGATTCCCGTGACAGAAATCACCCAAGCCGAGTTGCAACAAAAGCAGAACTGGAAATTGACGGTTGCGTACGACGGGACAGACTTCCACGGGTGGCAGGTTCAGCCAGGAAGCCAGACCATTCAGGGCGAGTTGCAATCGGCGCTGGGGCGCTTGGTGGGAGAAGCACCTCTGCCGCAGGGGTCGGGGCGGACGGATGCGGGTGTGCACGCACTCGCCCAGGTCGCGAGCTTTCCGCTTCGGGCGCGGATCCCAGCGGCGAACCTTGGGCGCGCCCTGAACCGAACGTTGCCGAGCTCAATTCGAGTTTTGGAAGCCCGGGAGGTCGCGGAGTGTTTTCACGCACGGCATTCGGCGGTAGCGAAGACGTATGAATATCGGGTGCTGCCGACCGAGCCTGCGGCGGATCAGATCTGTTCGCCGTTTCTTTCTCGGTATGTATATGCGTACTCGTGGAAGATAAATTTCGAGTTACTTCAACGAGCCGCAAGCGCCTTGGTTGGTGAGCATGATTTCCGGAGCTTCGCGGCGTCGGACCCGGATTTGACGGCGCGCATGAACGAGGAGAACGCGGATGAGGCAGTCCAGAGAGAAGTGCCCAACACCGTGCGCACGATTTTCAGATCGGAGTGGCGCGAGCAGACAGCGGACGGAATTGATCTGCTTGTCTATCGGGTTAGGGGAAATGGGTTTCTTCATCATATGGTTCGCAACCTGGTGGGCACGATGCTGGACGTCGGACGCGGATATACGGCATTGGATGGAATTTCGAGAATTCTTGAGGCGCGCGATCGCGCCGCTGCGGGTCCAACGGCACCGGCGCGCGGATTGTTTCTGCACTCGGTTGAGTATGCCCCAGTGAGCCTCTAGTCTCGAAAAGGCTGCATGATGCGAACTGTGCGGGAGTTCCAAGAGACACACGTCCTGCTAACCTTGGAGTGCATGGCGCTTTTTCCGCGGAGGTCCGCTTTCGCTCGCGTTACGGCACTGGCCGCGCAACGGCCGGTGCACGCTGCGTTCGCGTGGCTGCACAACAATCCAAAGATACTGATCGATCTTCAAGCAGAACTTGTAGAGATTCCTGCGCCACCTTTCGGAGAGCAGGCTCGGTCAGAATGGGCTGCACAGCGATTCCGGGAGATCGGGCTCGAACGAGTGCAGATTGACGGAATTGGAAACGTGCTCGGATTCATTCCGGCAGCGCACCTGGCGCCTGAGAGCACGGGGCATCTAGTCGTGATTTCGGCGCACCTTGATACGGTATTTCCGTTTGGGACAGAACTGCGACCGGTGTTGACCCGGGAGGACGGTGCGAGCAGGCTGGCCGCTCCTGGGGCGTGTGATAATGCTGCGGGCGTGATTGGGATGCTAGGACTGGCTCAGGCGCTTATCAACGCCAAAGCGCATTTCCCCGTACCGATTCTTCTGCTGGCGAACGTGGGAGAGGAAGGTGAAGGAGATCTGCGCGGAGTTCGACATTTCTATGAGCAGCGTGCACTGGCTGGGCGCGTGGCCGCACATATCGTGCTGGATGGCGCGGGCGCAGATGCGGCAGTTTCGCAGGCACTGGGAAGCAGGCGATTCCAGGTGACGATCAAGGGGCCTGGCGGTCACAGCTTTACCGATGCGGGTATTCCCAACCCGATTGTGGCTCTCGCCTCCGCCCTTGCTACTGTCGCACGCACGCCGTTGCCCGAAACGCCCACTACGACGCTGAACATCGGCACGGTTCAGGGTGGCACCAGCGTGAACTCGATTCCGGAGAGCGCGAGTGCTTCGATCGATTTCCGGTCGACGAGTTCGGAGGAATTGCTTCGCCTGGAAGTGGCACTGCATCGTGCTGTGGAAGACGCAGTGGAGCAGACGAATGCAGTGGCGAAGAATTTGAATCACAGGTACCGGGGCGCGCTTACGTTCACGATTGACAAGATCGGGGATCGACCAGCAGCGCAGCTTGCAGCAGATTCTCCAGTGCTGGAAGTTCTGAGAGCAGTGGATCGACATCTCGGCATTCAAACAGACCTGCGTCTCGGTTCGACGGACGCGAACATTCCGATTGCGATGGGAATCCCGGCGCTCTCGATTGGAGCTGGCGGGGACGGCGGTGGCGCTCATACGATCGGCGAATGGTACACGGACAAAAATCGCGAGATCGGTTTGCGGCGGGTGATGCTGCTGATCCTTGCACTTGCCGAGTGGGCGGGAGAGCAATAGCTGCGGAACCCTCTGATACACTGCAGCGCATGCGCGCCGTCTCTGCAGTTGTCTTTCTGGTGGTCTCCACGTCTGTTCTGATTCAAGGGCACACTCGCGGTGAATCGCACGACTTAAATAACAGCGCCGGTGTTAGTGCCCCTGTTCCGGACGATGTGTTTTTCAATGGCGCGATCTATACGGGACAGGGTTTCGCCGCGGACAAGCCGCAGGTTGTGGAAGCCATGGCTGTGGCCGAGGGCAGGGTTGTCGCGGTGGGCACGAACGAAGAGATCAAGCGATTGGCGGGTCGGGGAACGCACCTGCATGATCTCGACACCACACAAACGAACCGGTTTATATTCCCTGGTTTCAATGACGCGCATACGCATCTGGGTGAGGCAGGGCGGGAGAAGCTGAACGTGGATCTGCGCGGGAGCCGGTCGCTGGCAGAGATGCTAGCACGCATTCAGTCCGCAGCTGGGCGGGCTCCGGCGGGACAGTGGCTGACTGGCGGCGGATGGGATCACACGCTGTGGCAACAGAAAGTTCTGCCGACGAGACAAGAACTGGACAAGGTCACTGGTGATCATCCAACGTTTTTGACACGCATTGATGGGCATATCGCGATTGCAAACTCTGCGGCGCTGAAGGCAGCAGGGATCACGGCGAAGACGCAGATGCCTGAGGGTGGGGCAATTGATCTCGACAACAACGGCGAGCCAACAGGAATCGTTCGTGAGTCTGCGCAGGAACTGGTGTCAAAAGTGATTCCGCCGCCGACATTCGAGGAGCGGCGAAGGGGAGATGAACTCGCAATCGAGGATGCTCTTGCAAATGGCGTGACGACGGCGCAGGACAACAGCGACTGGGAAGACTTTCTGGTTTACGAGGAGATGGAAAGGGAAGGCAAGCTTCATCTGCGGATTTCGGAATGGCTGCCATTTGCGGCTCCGCTCGATGAATTGAACGCTCATCGCGCGCATCATGATGCCAGAGATCCGATGCTGCACACCGGAATGCTTAAGGGATTCATGGATGGCTCGCTGGGTTCGCACACAGCGGCGATGAAGCAACCGTACTCAGACGATCCAACGAACACAGGCTTGTCGCAGTACACGCAGGAGCGGCTGAACCAGATGACGGTGGAGCGGGCGAAGGCAGGATTCCAGATGGGCTTTCATGCTATCGGCGACAGAGCTGTTTCCATGGCGCTGGATGCTTTTTCGCAGCCGGGTGTACCGGTGACAGCACGGAACCGCATCGAGCACGCACAGGTAGTTGATGGACCCGATTTTGCGCGGTTCAAGAAGCTGGGAGTGATTGCGAGTATGCAGCCGAATCACTTGATGACGGATGTGAACTGGGCAATGGATCGGATTGGACCGGAGCGCGCGAAAGGTGCGTACGCGTGGAAGAGATTTCTGGATGCGGGCGTGCCACTGGCGTTCGGAACCGATTATCCCGTGGAGCCGATCGCGCCGTTTCGTGGATTGTTCGAGTCAGTAACGCGGACCAATGAGGATGGGACGAAGTCATTGTCCGTTGAGAACAAACTCACTCGAGGGCAGGCGTTATCTGCATATACGCAGGGATCGGCTTATGCGGAGTTTGCGGAGAAGCAAAAGGGCAAGCTCGTTCCCGGTTACGACGCGGATTTTGTGATCGTCGATCGAGATATCTACAAGGTTCAGCCGCCGTCGATTCTGAAGACCCACGTGAAGGAGACATGGGTCGCGGGTCGGCAGGTCTATGCCTCTAGTGCGCTGCTGAAATAATCGGTGAGATGAAGCTGCGCGCATACATTCTGATGACGCTAGTGGTCGCGGTGTGGGGATCGACCTTTGTCGTGATCAAAGGGGCGCTGGCCGATGCTACACCGGTGGCTTTCAACCTGATTCGCATGGCACTGGCGTTTGCCTTGCTGGCCATCGGCTATCACGGCGCGTGGCGCAAGATTCAAAGGAGACATATCGCGGCAGGGGCGCTGGTGGGATTGTGCCTGGCGGCGGGATATCAGTTTCAGACGATAGGGCTGGTGAGAACTACTCCTTCGAAGTCGGCATTTATTACGGGACTGGTTGTTGTTCTGGTGCCGTTGTTCTCGACGGTGCCGGCGCTGAGGCCGCCGGGAGCTCGAGCACCGAGGTGGAATGCGTTTCTGGGTGCGGCACTGGCGTTTGGCGGGATTGTGCTGATTACTGCCCCGCCAGCGGCGGGTGCATCCGGATCTGTTTCGGCGTTTTTGCCGGATTTTTCTTCGATCAATGTTGGAGATCTGCTGACGCTGGGGTGCTCAATTTCGTTTGCGTTTCACTGCATTGCGCTGGGGCACACCTCGCCGCGCATTTCGTTTCAACCGCTCGCGATTCTCCAGGTAGGGTTTTGTGCGCTGTTTATGGCGGTGAGTCTGCCGATGATCGAACACCCGCAGGTCCATGTGACGAGGCAACTAGTATTTGCGTTGATTGTGGCAGCGGCCCTGGCGACGGCGGCTGCGTTCTCGATTCAGAGTTGGGCGCAGTCGATTCTGCCCACGACGCCGATGGCCCTGATACTGGCGCTGGAACCGGTATTTGCCTGGATTACCTCGTTCGTCGTGACAGGAGAGCGCCTCGGGATGGTGGCGGCGACCGGGGCTGGGTTGATTCTGGCAGGCATTGCTCTGACGGAACTGATACCGCAGCCCCATGTCCCTACGGCGCATGAGGCCTGATATTCAAGGTTCGCAGGCAGGAAATCGGCAGTTTCTGGGTACTCCCGCGTAATCCTGGGGCAGCAAATTACGTAGCCCTGCAGGACTTGGTGCTGCACAATGGACGCAGGCCCCCAAGGTAGCTGCGAGAAAGAAAGGTTCCGGCTGTGCAAGCACCGTGGAAAGATCTCGGTGGACCGTCCAGGTCGCTGGCGATGAGCGCCACCGTCTTGTTGATTGCGTCTGCGCTCGCCGGCGCAGAGGCAGTGGTACTCATGATTTTGGGGCCGGCACGCGACATCGTGATCAAGCCGTTTGTGATTCTGGGGTACCTCGAAGTCTGCGGGATCCTTTTTTCGTTGATCGCCATTGTCGTATCGCTGATCTGCCTGATGCTCTACCGGCCCTATCTCTACACCCGCGAAAGAATCTTTCTGTATCGGGCGCGGAACGCGGCGCCGGTGAGCGACCAATTCACCTACTTCGAAACGGTACCGCGGGCGCACATGCACGATTCTGATGAGGATGGCGCACCGGACTAGCGGCGGCAGCTGCGCCGCCTGTCGGCGGAGTCAGCGAAGACATCCGCAGCCCCGTGGATTGTTGTCTAGCGCTCTGCTATGAGGTCGAGAAGATCGAAGAATTCCGGGAAGCTTATCGCTGCGGATTCGGCGCCTTGAATCAGCGTTTCACCTTCGGCGCGAAGCGCGGCGACACTGAACGCCATGGCGATCCGATGGTCGCCCCCGGAATCGATGACCGCACCGTGAAGCTGCTGGCCGCCGGGGACATCGAGCCCATCTTCAAATTCTTCAACCTCGGCACCCATCGCGCGAAGATTGCGCGCGACGAGGGCGATGCGATCGGACTCCTTTACGCGGAGTTCTTTTGCATCGCGAATACGGATGCCGCCGCTGGTGTACGGGCCAATGGCCGCCAGAACGGGAAGTTCGTCGATTAATTGCGCGGCGAGGGCTCCGCTGATGGTGGTGGAGCCGAGGCCTTCGGTGTCGGTGGTGATCTGGACGGTGCCGACGAGTTCGGCGTGGAATTCCTGGATCTGAAGAACAGCAATGCGCGCGCCTAGAGCGGTAAGAACGTCGAGGAGTGTGGCGCGGGTTGGATTGAGGCCGATGCCATCGAGGATCAGACCGGAACCCGGAAAAAGCGCAGCGGCGCACAGGAAGAATGCGGCGGAGGAGATGTCGCCGGGGATGGCAGCCTGGATGGCGCGAAGCGTCTGCGGGCCGGTTATCGTAACGGAGTCGATGGAGCGATTGAGTGTAGCTCCGAAAGCGCGTAGAGCGAGTTCGCTATGATCGCGAGTCCGGAGTGATTCGTGCACGGTGGTGTTGCCGGCGGTTTGGAGACCGGCGAGGAGTATGCAGCTTTTGACCTGGGCGCTGGGAACGGGTGTTGTGTAGTCGATGGCTCGAAGCGTTGTGCCATTGATTGTGGCGGGCGCGTGGCCATCCGTGAGGGTGATGTTCGCGCCCATCTCGGTGAGAGGTCTGCAGATGCGCTCCATTGGGCGGCGCGAGAGGGATTCGTCGCCGATAAGGGTAAAAGTGCCTTGCTGGGGAGCGAGAAGGCCGGAGATCATGCGCATCGTTGACCCGGAGTTGCCGCAGTCGAGGGCGTGATCTACGGGGGTGATACGGCCCCCGACGCCGTCGATTTCGATGCGACCGTCGTCGAGCTTGCGAACGCGCGCGCCGAGGGTTTGCATGCAGGAGAGGGTGGATGCGCAGTCGGCTCCGGTGGAGAAGTTGGAGAAACGCGAAGTGCCTTCAGCGAATGCGCCGAGCATCGCGTACCGGTGGCTGATGGACTTGTCGCCAGGAAGGCGAAGAGTGCCGAGGATATTTCGCGCGGGACGGATGATACGTTCTTGCGTTGCGGCGGACAAGGAGGCTCCGGGAATTGAGGGTCCAGTCCAGTTTACTAGGGACAAAGCAGGGATCAGGGAAGGGGGCTTAACAAGCAATTGCAAAGCCGGCTACTGCCTACTTGACTCGGAGAACGATGATGGTTTCGTCGTCGAAGCGGTCTTTGGAGCCCTGAAAGCGGGTGACATCGGCGAGGATGGCATCCGCGATGTGCTGGGCCGGGAGGTCGCGCGAACTGCAGAGCAAACTCGCGAGGCGGTCTTCCCCGTACATATCTCCCTTCTCGTTTTCGGCATCGAGGATGCCGTCGGAGACGAAGACGATGGCGTCGCCGGGCTGTGTGGCGACATTGAATTCCTCGTAGGTTGCGCTGGGAAACATTCCTAATGGGAAGCCCTCGGCTTTCACGGTGACGTTTTCGCCACCGCGACAAAAGATTGGCTGGACGGCGCCCGAGTTGGCAACCGTGAGGGTGCGGTTGTCGTCGTTCCAGAGCGCGAAGAGCATGACGACGTATTGCGATTCGAGCTTGCGTTCCTGGAGCGCTTCGTTCAGGAGAGCGAGCATGGCGGCGGGTACCGGTTTCTGCTGGACGGCGGAGCGCATGATGCCGCTGACCAGGGCGGCAAAGAGGGCGGCGGGAGCGGCTTTGCCGCTGACATCCCCAAGGACGATAGCGGTCTGGTTGTCGGAGTATTCGAGGAAGTCGTAGAGGTCGCCGCCGATGGCGCGCGCAGGTAGAAAGCTGACGGCAAGTTCGGCATGCTGGTGAATTGGTGGAGCGGTGGGCAAGAGGCGGAGTTGCACTTCGCGCGCCATGGCGATATCGCGCTCGAGTTGTTGTTCCTGGCGGCGGACACGCTGGTACAGACGGGCGTTTTCGATCGCGATAGCGATCTGGGCGGCCATTGTCGTAAGTGTGCGCACATGGTCATGGTTGAAGAAGGCAGTGCGGGTGTGTTCGAGATCGAGAACTCCGATTACGCGCTCCTTGTAAAAGAGCGGAACGATGAGTTCTGAACGAGTTTCGGCATTCATGGGCAAGTAGCGCTGATCCTTGCGCACGTCGGGGACATTGATGGGACGCCACTCGCGCACCGCAGCGCCGACAAGACCCGTGGTGACGGAGATGCGGCGCATGGGAGCCTGTGCATAGCCGAAGCGCCAGGCATATCGTGTGATGAGTGTCTCGCCCTTCTCGTCGAGAAGCATGATGGAGAACATCTGGTAGTCGATGAGGCGGCGGAGGAGGTTGCCGACCTTGGCGAGAAGAGGATCGAGATCGAGGATGGAAATAATCTCAGTAGAGATTTCGTTCAGAACGGCGAGAGTCTCAGCCTGACGCGAGACACGGGTATAGAGGCGGGCGTTCTCGATGGCCTGAGCGATGCGCGAGCCGGTGAGAGTCAGAAGGTGCAGGTGCTCAGGCTTGAAGAAGCCGGCCTGTTCGCTCTCGAGGTCGAGGACGCCGATCAGGCGATTTTTGAGGATAAGAGGGATGGCAAGTTCGGAACAGACGTTTGGGTTGACGTCGATGTAGCCTTCGACCTTGCTGACATCGTTGACGAGCATCGGCTGCCGGGTTAATGCAACCTGACCAACAACACCTTTGCCGACGGGGATGCGCATGCGCTGGGTTTCGAGCGTGTGGCCGATCTGAAATCGCATGCGGAGTTCGTTGGTGCGGTCGTTCAGCAGGAGGATAGAAAAGATCTTATACGGGATGATGGAGCGAACGAGTTCTGAGGTGCGATTCAGAAGAGTCTGTAGATCGAGCGTGGTGTTGAGGGTATCGGCGATCTGGGCGAGATAACGCAGGTCCGTGGATTCAACGCGAGGGTTGGCGGAATCAATGTGCGCGTGCGGGTTGGCGGAGTCGACCGGGCGGTAATCGCCCTCGTACTCAGGCTCCGGACGCGTGCTGGGGGGAGTGGATGACATGGGAACAGGTCGATGATACAGGAAAGAGAATGGCGCATTTTCATCGCCGCTTCCTGGCAAACACACCGGCTGAAAGTGTTCCTGACTCAGAGGAATCGCAGCGAGTTTCCGATTATTCGGCGATCACGGGATTGGTGAGAGAGCCGAGCCCCTCGATGGTAACGGTGACGGTTTCGCCTGGTTTGAGCCACCGCTTGGGATTGCGACCGAAGCCAACGCCGGGGGGGGTGCCTGTGGAGATAATGTCGCCGGGAAGAAGGGGCGTGATCGAGGAGAGGTATTCAACCAGTGCGGGGATGTTGAAGACGAGTTCGCTGGTGTTGGAGTGCTGGAGACGCTCGCCGTCGATGGAGAGGCTGATTTCGAGATTGTGTGGGTCTGGAATTTCATGCGCGGTGACGATAGCAGGGCCGAGGGGGCAAAAGCTGGGAAAGTTCTTGCTCATAGACCACTGCGTCGTAGCGAACTGAACGTCCCTGGCGCTCACGTCGTTGACGATGGTGTAGCCGTATACGTGTTCGCGCCATGCAGAGGCAGGGATGCGGAAGCCTCCTTTCCCGATGACGAAGGCGAATTCAGCTTCGTAGTCGGGCTGGGTTGAGTTTTTGGGAAGGACAATTGGGTCCCCGGGCCCGATGATAGTGGTGGCGAGTTTAAAAAAAACGACAGGCGTGGTGGGAATGTCCATGCCGGATTCTTTGGCATGGTCGCGGTAGTTGAGGCCGATGGCGAAAATGCGTGGCGGATTTGGCAAGGGAGCATGGAGCTTAATATCCTCGAGGCTGAGTCTCGATGAGGCCAGAGTTTCGCCTGTGCCGCTGGCGATAACTTCGAGTGTGGACTGGAAGCCGTTGGGACTGAGATCGAGAACCGTCTTCGTATCGTCGAAGAGAATGCCGGGGCGAACGGGTCCGTTGGGGGTCGAGAACGAGATGAGCTTCATCTATTTTTTCTCCAAGACGGTTTGACTGTTCCTCAGGGCTGAACCCTGGGCTTTTATCTGGGTTTGATGTACTGGCTGAAGCCAGTATCCTTCACGTTGGGTTCGATTCAGAGACGTTATGCAGCAGTCCATCCGCCGTCGATTGCGAACATCGAGCCGTTGATGAATGCGGCTTCGTCTGAGGCGAGATAGCGGACCATGGAGGCTACTTCTTCCGGGCGTCCGAGGCGGCCGATTGGCTGGCGGGCGCGGAGTTCGGCGCGAATTTCTTCCTTATTTTCTTTGTGGAATTTTTCGAGGTATCCCTCGACGAATGGAGTCTCGACAGTGCCGGGACAGATGGCGTTAACGCGGAGTGTCTTGGGGTATTCGACGGCGAGCTGGCGTGTCATGGCGACTACCGCTCCTTTGGTGGTGCAGTAGGCAAAGCGCTGTTTGATGCCCACGAGACCGGCGACGGAAGCGATGTTGACGATCGCGCCGGCTGAGCCGCCACTTCCGCTTGCCACCAGAAGATGTGGTAGAAAGGCGCGCGTAACGAGATACACCGACCGAACATTGACATTGAGGAGGCGGTCGAAGTCGTCGGGCTCGGTCTGCTCGATGGAGCCGACGTGGCCGATGCCGGCGTTGTTGACGAGGATGTCGAGACGGCTGAGTTGCGAGACTGCGTTGGTGATGGATTCCAGGCTGGTGACATCCAGGTGGATGGTCTGCGAGGAACCGACGGATTTTGCAAGCAATTCGGCGGCGGAGAGATTGATGTCAGCTATCCAAACGAAAGCGCCGGCGCGAACGAGTTCCTTAACGGTGGCTTCACCGATTCCGCTGGCGCCGCCGGTGACCAGGGCGTGTCGGCCTTCCAGAGAGTAGGGAAGAGATGATTGCGGATCCTGTGAACTGCTCATGAGAAGCGGATTCCTTTGGTGTCGATCTCGCGTTGTGCTGATTCAAGGATAGTGGCTGAGGGTTCGTCGGTGGTGAGGGCGCGGGTGATCACTTCGTCGACGATGGCGGCGAAAGATGCCATGGAGGTGCCGGTGGGAAGCTGGCGTGCGCTGAGCGAGATGGCTTCAATCTCGCGGTAGACCGGGATGCGTGACTGGAGTTCAGGATTTCTCCAGGTCGAAAGGCGGCAACCAACGGTTCCATGACACGTGATTCCCAGGTCGCGCTCCGGCGAGGCTACGAATCGCAGGAATTGCCATGCGAGTTCTTTTTGGCGCGAGCCTCTTCCCATGGCGAGTGCCCAGAAGACGGACAGCGAGACAGGCTGTGCGCCGTATGCCACGGGAATGGGCGCGATGGCGACTTTGCCTGCAAGAGGGGAGGCTTCGCGGCCGGATCGAGCGGCGAAGCCGAACCAATTGACCATGAACGCGACTTGGCCTGAGAGGAAGAGATCGCCCGATTGGGTTGAATCAAGCTGTGGCGATTTTGGATGGCAGAGCTGCGGGTTGCGGACGATCCGCCGGTAGAACTCGAGTGCGGAAAGCGCCTTTGGTGTGGTGATACACGGACGGCCTGTTGTGTCAGTGAGCTCAGCCCCACGGCTCCAAAGCTGTAGGGCGAAATCGTAAAGAGTGTTGTGGCCATCGGGGAAGGCGGCGAAGACCGTTCCGTAGCGATTGGTTGAGAGATCGGTGAAGAAGCGTGCGGTTTGTTCAAATTCTTCCCACGTAATGGGAGGAGCGAGATCACGGAAGAACTGCCGACGAAACGCAGCCTGGTTCTCGGGATCGTTGAAGAGATCGGTGCGATAGACGAGACATTCGGGGCCGTCGTGCCACGGCAAGGAAATGAGGTGGCCATCAAGAACCAGAGGCTGCACGAGCGAGCGGGGCCATCCGTCGGGCCAGTCGTGGATGTGGATGCGCTGGTGCCAGGGGTTGAGATCTTCGAGTGCGCCGGCCCCATGGGCTTCGGCGAGCCAGTCGGTGACGAGGAGAGCGAGATCGAAGTGGCCGTGCTGTAGACCTCCGTCTGTAATGGCGGCTTTATAGAGTTCGTGTATGCCGACCGAGATGAGCTCGATCTTTGTTCCCGGATGGTGGTCTTCGAAGAGGCGGGCTTGCTCAGTGAGTGCATGTTCAAAGTCGGCGTAATTGCGGAGAGCGATACGCAGCGTGCCCATTAAGCCTCCGGCAAGCTAAAAAGCGATGTAAAGAGATTCGTACTGGAAGGTTCCATGACGGAATTCGACCTGGATGTCGCGGCAGAGGAAGTATACCGCGAGACAGCAGAGGCGAGGGAACGAGGGGACAAAGGGACAAGGGGACAAGAAAAGGAAATGGAGCGAGAGTTACCAAGCGAATGCGCCGCAGCGATGGGCCGACAGCATCTAAGCTGGGCAGGTGGATTTACATGATGGTGAAGGCGAAGAAAAGTGCGGCGCCGTTTGTACCGGAGGAGAGGATGTTGCCGGTCTTGGCCGGGGCGGTGCAGAAGTGTAAGGGATGCGATCTCTACAGGAATGCAACGCAGGCGGTATTCGGCGAAATTGACGCGCGCGATGGGGGAGCGAAGCCGAAAGTCGCGATCATGATGATTGGCGAGCAGCCAGGAGATCAGGAGGATAGGGAGGGGCGGCCCTTCGTTGGCCCGGCGGGCAAGTTGCTGGACAAGGCGCTTGAAGAGGCGGAGATCGATCGCAGCAAGGTATACGTAACGAACGCGGTAAAGCACTTCAAATGGGAGCCGCGCGGAAAGAGGCGTATCCACAAGAAGCCGAGCATGAAGGAGATCAGTGCATGTCGCCCGTGGCTCGATGCGGAACTGCAAACAGTGAAGCCGAAGTTAATTGTGGCGCTGGGTGCGACGGCAGCGCAAGGGCTGCTGGGCTCAAGCTTCCGGATTACGCTGGCTCATGGGAAGGTGCAGGAAGCACCGGGGCTTCCGCCGATTATCGCGACACTGCATCCCTCGGCGATTCTGCGCGCGCAGACGGATGAAGATCGGCATGAGCAGATGCGGATGCTTGTTGACGACCTTCGTGAGGCGGTTCGGGTGGCGGGACGATGACGGAGAATCTTTATTCCGCCTTTAACGGCGGGAGCACGTTAGGATGGCGCCCTAATTGTTCGTCGGCGCTTTCTCACGAAGATCGGAGATGACTTTAAGGTAGGCCAGGGCGCTTTCGGTGATCTTCTCGGGATGACCTGCGTCGACTGCAGATAAGTTGACGAGGTCGCTGCCGACGCCGAGGGCTCGCGCGCCGGACTGGATGAAGCTTGCAGCTGTCTCGAGAGTGACTCCGCCGGTGGGAATCAGCTTGAGAAATGGGAACGGAGCAAGGAGAGCTTTGAGATAGGGTGCACCTCCCAAGGCAGAGCAGGGAAAGATTTTGACATAGTGTGCACCGGCCCGGTGTGCGGTGATGACTTCGGTAGGTGTGAGGGCGCCCGGAATAGATAGTTTTCCATTCGTCTTTGTGACCTGGATGACTTCAGGATGAAGACTGGGGCTGACGACGAATTCCGCGCCCGCATTGATCGTGGCCTGCGCTTCGGCTGCGGTGGTTACGGTGCCGGAGCCGAGGAGAAGACGGGAGCCGTATTCCTGCTTTAGCTCCTTGAGCACGTCAATCGCGCCGGGGACAGTCATTGTGACTTCGACGACGGTGACGCCTCCAGCAATCATGGCCTGAACTACTGCGTGGGCCTGTGCAGCGTTGCGGGCGCGGAGTACAGGAATGAGGCCGACGCGTTCGATCGTTTCTGCGGTGTTGGGAGACATGGACGTTTCCTTGGCGGAGTTCGCGGAGCTAGCGGCGCTTCGCGCCTGTTAGTGGAGTCAGAGCTTTCGGTTCAGCGGGCGATACGTGCACTGCCCCCTTTCATGGCTCGTTCAACTTCGGCGAGTGTGGCCATGCTGGTGTCTCCGGCGGTGGTCATGGCGAGAGCGCCATGCGCGACGCCGCAGCGGGCAGCCCACTCGATCGGCTTCCCGGCAAGTAGGCCGTAGATGAGACCAGACGCAAAGCTATCGCCACCTCCAACGCGATCGAGGATGTCGATGTCGATTTGGGACACGTGAACGATCTGGTCCTGATAGAGGGCGATGGCACCCCACGCATTGCGGCTGGCGGTGTGGGCTGTGCGGAGCGTGCTGGCGATGAGCTTGAGATTCGGGTAAGCGGCGGCGACTTCGCGGAGCATTTCTTCGTAAGCCGCGACGGGGAGTTCGGAGAAATCTTCGGAGACTCCTTTAAGCTCGACTCCGAGCATTGCGGAAAAGTCTTCTTCATTGCCGAGGAGGAGGTCGACTTTGCGCACGAGCGCACGATTAACTTCCTGGGCTTTTGCTTTGCCGCCAATGGACCGCCATAGAGAGTCGCGGTAGTTGAGGTCGTAGGAGACTGGCGTGCCGTGGGCTCGCGCCGCATCCATGGCCTCAACGGCGACGTCAGCGGTGGAGGTGGAGAGGGCTGCGAAGATTCCGCCGGTATGAAGCCAACGGGAGCCGGATGCTGAGCCGAAGATCTCCGGCCAGTTGAAGTCACCGGGTTTTATCTGGCTGATGGCGGTATGGCCGCGATCGCTGCAGCCGGCAGCAGCGCGGAGGCCGAATCCGCGTTCGGTGAAGTTGAGACCATTGCGGACGGTACGGCCGACTCCGTCAGAGGGGACCCAGCGAAGGAGCGAGGTGTCGACGCCGCCCTGTAGGATCAAGTCTTCAACAAGCCGCCCGACAGGGTTGTCGGCAATCGCAGTCACGATTGCGGTGCGAAGACCGAAGCAGCGGCGAAGCCCGCGGGCTACGTTGTATTCGCCTCCACCTTCCCAGACCGTGAAGTAGCGCGCGGTGTGGATGCGTCCTTCGCCGGGGTCGAGACGGAGCATGACTTCGCCGAGGCTGACGCAATCCCAGCGACGATTTGCTTCAGGAATCCGGAGTGAGTCCATGGTGATAAACCGATCCACTGAAACTGTAACGCATTGCGAAGGGCCATGAATTGCGAAGCACGGTTCGTGAGATTCGGGCAGGCGGGGATGATGTGAAGGAGGCGTGATAGATTTTGGTGGTCAGGAAATTGGGTTTATTTCGGCACACGAACAAAAGCGCTGAGCCCTCGGGTTCGCGCGGAGGAGCTTGATGAGCCATAGTCTTTTTGATTTGAGCGGCAGGGTCGCAGTCGTGACCGGAGGAACCACCGGGATCGGATATGCCGTTGCATTGGGCCTGGCGCAGTCGGGCGCCGACGTAGTGGCAACTTCGCGGCGAACGGAGCAGGTGGGAAAGACAGCGGCTGAGATCGAGGGATTGGGGCGCAAATCACTTCGGATTACGAGCGATGTGCAGGATCGAAGTTCAGTAGAGAAGCTGCACGATGCGGTGGTGGAGAAGTTCGGCAAGATCGACATTTTGGTGAATGCCGCCGGGGTTACGCACAAATCGCCGACACTGGACGAATCGGAGGAGGAGTGGTCCCGGGTGATGGATACAAATCTCACGGGAACCTTGCGGGCTTGCCAGATTTTCGGGAAGACGATGGTCAAAGCGGGATATGGAAGGATCATCAATATCGCCTCACTGACGACGTTTGTGGCTTTTTACCAGGTGGGCGCTTATGCGGCATCGAAGGCGGCAGTCGGGGCGTTGACGAAGATGCTCTCAGTGGAACTGGCAAAGACGGGAGTGAATGTGAATGCGATAGCGCCGGGAATGTTTCCGACCGAGCTCAATGCCAAGTTGATTACCGGTACGCCGCGCGGAGAAGAACTGCGCATGCGGGTGCCGATGGGCCGTTGGGGCAAAGCGAGCGAATTGGCTGGTGCAGCAATCTTCCTTGCTTCGGAAGCGGCCTCATATGTGACGGGAGAGATTTTGGCGGTGGATGGGGGGTTTTTGGCAAGTGGAGTGAATCAATAAGGCATGGAGTCGGGAATAGGAAGTAACACACCTGGAGACGCAAAACCAGGGACATAAGCCCGGGGGCTTCCAGAAAGCAAAACGGCGGCAAGGCGTGAAGATCACAAACGCATACGTGAATGTCACTTCGCCGGGACGGAATTTTGTCACGCTGAAGATCGAGACAGACGAAGGGATTTACGGGCTTGGAGATGGAACGCTAAATGGCCGTGAACTGGCCGTGGCGAGCTACCTGAGCGAGCATGTAATTCCGTGCATCATCGGGCGCGATCCCTTTCAGACAGAGGACATCTGGCAGTACCTTTATCGCGGCACGTATTGGCGGCGTGGAGCTGTGACCATGACAGCGATTGCCGCGGTCGACGTGGCACTTTGGGATATCAAGGGAAAGGCTTTGAATACGCCGGTGTACAACCTGCTTGGCGGAAAGAGCCGCGAAAGCGTGCTGGTGTATGCGCATGCGAACGGCAAAGACATCGATGCTGCGATCGAGGACGTTGCAAAGCATAAAGAACTCGGTTACAAGGCAATTCGGGTGCAGAGCGGGATTCCGGGGCTGAAAAACACGTACGGAGTTCCGAAGGGGGCAGGACGCTACGAGCCCGCAGAGCGCGGACTGCCACTTGAATATGAGTGGTCGACAGAGCTCTATCTCAGGCATGTGCCGAGTCTGTTTGCCAAGGTACGTGAGGAGTTTGGCGAGGACCTGCATCTGCTGCACGATTGCCATCACCGGCTTAGTCCAATCGAGGCGGGACGAGTCGGCAAGGAACTCGAGCCCTTTCATCTCTTTTGGATGGAAGACCCTACACCTGCGGAGTTACAGGAAGGGTTTAAGGTTATCCGTGAGCACACGACCACGCCGATTGCGGTAGGAGAGGTCTTTAATTCTGTGTGGGACGCGCATGAGCTGATTCGCAACCAGTGGATCGACTACCTGCGGATGACTGTAGTGCATGGAGGCGGGCTGACCCACCTGAAGAAGACGGCAGACTTTGCTGCCATGCATCATGTGCGGACGGGATTTCATGGGGCGACGGATCTGTCTCCAGTGACAATGGCGGCGGCGCTGCACTTTGATTTGGCGATTCATAACTTCGGGATCCAGGAACACATGCCACACACAGATGAGACTGATGCTGTCTTTCCGCACCGCTACACATTCAAGGACGGGATGATGTATCCGGGGGATTCGCCTGGACTGGGAGTGGATCTGGATGAGAAGCTTGCGGCGAAGTACGAATATCAGCGGGCGTATCTGCCCGTAAACCGGAAACTGGACGGCACTCTCACGGACTGGTAGGAAAATGGCGAATCCGACGAAGCCAGTGGACACGCGGGTAGTGGCAACGAGCGGGCTGGACGATCTGCCACCGCTCGAGGGACGTTGGACGATCTGCGCCATGCTTTTTGTGGCGACGACGATCAACTATGTCGATCGCCAGGTGTTGTCGATCCTGAAACCGATCCTGCATGGGCAGACGATTCACCTGCAGCCATTGCTTCCGGGCTGGCCAAGTCTCGAGACGACGATTAACGTCACGGATCGCGAGTACGGATATGTTCTGGCGGCTTTCCAGATAGCGTATGCGCTTGGCGTCGTGTTTGCAGGGCGACTGGTGGACCGACTTGGATGCCGGAGAGGATATCCGCTGGTTACCGGATTGTGGAGTCTGGCGGCGATGGCACACGCATTGGTGCGGTCGGTGACTGGCTTTGGGATTGCGCGATTCTTCCTCGGGCTTGGCGAGAGCGGAAATTTCCCAGCGGCAATCAAGGCGACGGCTGAGTGGTTTCCGGCGAAGGAGCGCGCTCTCGCAACAGGAATCTTCAATTCGGGCGCGGGCGTTGGAGCGATCGTTGCGCCGCTGCTGGTTCCGTGGGTCGCCCTGCACTTCGGATGGAGGGCTTCATTCCTGGTGACTGGCATCTTCTCGGTCATATGGATCGTGTGGTGGTCGATTCGATACCACAAGCCCGCGGAATCGATGGACTGGACGCGCGGAGCGGTCGTGGTCGCACCGGGTGCGGCAGAGTTTGCCTGGTGGCGTCTTCTTGGATATCGGCAGGCATGGGCGTTTATGGTCGGTAAGTTCATGACCGATGCGGTGTGGTGGTTCTTTCTGTTCTGGCTGCCTCAGTATTTCCATTCGCGGTTCGGACTGGATCTCACACACATGGGGCCACCATTGGTTGCTGTTTACGTGGTTTCGACCATAGGGAGCGTCTATGGAGGCTGGCTTCCGAAGGGATACATCAAGCTGGGCATGGACCTGAAGCGGGCGCGGCTCGCCGCGATGCTTACGTGCGCGTGCTGCGTTGTTCCCGTGGTAATCGTCGGAAGCCTCGATTCGGAATGGCTTGCTGTAGGGCTGCTCTCGTTGGCGGCGGCAGCGCATCAAGGCTGGTCGGCAAACATCTTTACGACGGCTTCAGACATGTTCCCCTCTGAGCATGTGGGGACGGTTGTGAGCTTCGGACAGGTGGCGGGCGCACTGGGAGGCGCGATCTTCCAGCCAATCGCTGGGGATGTGCTGCAGCGCGCGCGAGAGATGCACACTCAGTCCGGATTTGTTCCGCTGTTTATCTATTCGGGATGCGCCTACCTGGTTGCGCTGGTTCTGCTGCGAACGCTGGCGCCTGGACTGAAGCGAGCGGAGTTGCCGAGCGGCTGATCGACGATTCTCTATCCTTCTGCTCGTGATTTATCCGCTGCTTCCACGGCCTGCTCGGACGATGGGCCCTGATCCGCTTTCGCTCCATCCTGATCCGCGCCCAGCCCAAGGATCTTGCGGTTCTTTTCCGCATCCGCTCCCGATCCCGCGAAATCGTCGAAGGCCTTTTCCGTCACCTTGATGATCCACTCCTTGATCAGCTGCGCGCCCTCTGCGGCTCCCACCTTGGGATGCTTGATGCAGCACTCCCACTCGAGCACCGCCCAGCCGGGATAGTCGTACTGCGCCATCTTGCTGAAGATCGCCTTGAAGTCGATCTGTCCATCGCCGAGCGAACGGAACCGTCCTGGCCGATCGATCCACGCTTGATAGCCGCCGTACACGCCTGCCTTTCCATTCGGCCGGAACTCTGCATCCTTCACGTGAAACGCGCGAATGCGATCGTGGTAGAAGTCGATGAACTCGAGATAGTCGAGCTGCTGCAGGATCATATGGCTTGGATCGTAGAGAATGTTTGCCCGTTTGTGACCATTGACCGCAGCAAGGAACCGCTCAAACGTGACGCCATCGTGCAAGTCCTCGCCGGGATGCAGCTCATAGCAGACGTCCACGCCCGCTTCGTCAAATAGGTTCAAAATGGGCGTCCACCGTCTTCCCAATTCCTCGAAGGCGTCTTCGACGAGCCCCGCGGGCCTCTGCGGCCACGGATAGAAATAAGGCCATGCCAGGGCACCCGAGAAGGTGGCATGCGCCTTGAGTCCGAGATTGCTGCTTGCCTCGGCAGCCCACTGCAACTGCTGCACCGCCCAAGCCTGCTGTTCCTTCGGCCTGCCCGCAAGCTGCGCCGGAGCGAACCCGTCCAGCAACGCATCATAGGCCGGATTGCTCGCCACAAGCTGCCCCTGCAGATGGGTGGAAAGCTCGGTCAGCTTCAGTCCTGCCGCGTCCAGAATCCCAAGTACCTCCTCGCAATAATCGCGGCTCTCGGCTGCCAGCTTCAGGTTGAATAAGCGGCTGTCCCATGATGGGATCTGCACGCCCACAAACCCCAGTTGCGCAGCCCAGCGTGCTATTCCGTCAAGCGAGTTGAAGGGCGCGTGATCGTCCGCAAATTGAGCAAGAAATATTGCCGGTCCAAGTATTGTTTTCATGAGTACGCTCCTATGAATCCTGTCTAAAACTCAACCCAGCTCTGCTTCTTGCTGCTCTCAACGGCGCGATCAATAAATCGCATGCCGCGCACACCGGCTTCGATTCCGGGAAGCGTCGCAGGCAAGGCGGCCTTATGGTTAGACTGCCAGGCAATCAAGGCATCCGCGAACTCCCGATACAACACCGCGAAGGCTTCAAGATAACCTTCAGGATGTCCGCCAGGGAGCCGCGTTACTGCGCGCGCATCCTCACTGAGATACCCGCCAGCCGCATGGCGGATCTCCTCTGGCCCATCGAGCCACTTGACGCTCAGCCGGTTCGGATCTTCCTGATGCCACTCCAGAGACCCCTTTTCACCGTAGACCCGCAATCGCATATCATTCCGCTCGCCCGCTGCAATTTGTGACGTCATCAAGACGCTCTGTGCACCGTTGTTCATGCGAAGCAGCGCTGTGCAATCGTCATCGAGCTTTCGCCCCGGTACTACGGACAACAGCGAGGCATTGACACCGACAACTTCAAGGCCGGTTACGTACTCGGTGAGATGAAATGCATGCGTGCCAATGTCGCCGATGCAACCGCCAGCACCGCTCTGCGCCGGATCCGAACGCCACGATGCCTGCTTCTGTCCAGTCGTTTCGATCGGATTGGACAGCCAGCCTTGCAGGTACTCGACAGCGATTTTGCGAATTTTTCCGAGCTTCCCGCCGGCACACATGTGACGCATCTCGCGTACCAGCGGATAGCCGGCATACGTGTGCGTCAGGCCGTAGGGGAGGGCACTCTTCACAACCTCCTTCTCCAATTCCACCGCCTCGGCATAGGTCGCAGTAGCCGGCTTGTCGCTCATCACCGGGATGCCTGCCTGGAGCGCGGCCAGTGCCACCGGCATGTGCAGATGATTTGGCGTCACAATGGCAACGAAGTCGATTGCATCCTGGCGCTTGCTTTCGGCTTCGATCATCGCCATGTAATCGGGATAGGCACGGGCCGGATCGATCTTGTACATTTCGCCCGCGGTCCGCGACCGCTCGGCTGATTGCGAGAACGCCCCGGCAACCAGCTCGATTTTGCCATCCAGTTCTGCCGCGATGCGATGCACCGGTCCGATGAAAGCACCCGGCCCACCGCCCACCATTCCCATGCGCAGTTTGCGCTGACCCGCCATCTAAGCTCCTCAACCTTCTTCTATTGTCACAAAGCAGTCTCAGCCCCACGGCGCGGCTGCGTCAAATGTGGCAGGTACGGCTCAGCGCAGGGCAGGTTTATGGGCAATTCGATCAGACTTTGAGTCCGGCGGACTGGTAGATCTGTGCGATGTAGCGCATATCGCGGAGGCCTTCCTCGCCCGGAGATTGCGGCTCAAGGTTGTTCTGGATGCAATGAGAGAAGTGCTCGGCTTCCGCCTGGAACTGCGAGGGATCGCGCGCGGGATTGGGCTCATCGAGATCCTTGCCGGAAGCGAAGGCATGCAGATGAAGGCCTTCGTAGACGAAGGCGTTGTCAACCTGGATCCAACCCTTTGAGCCGTAGACATGGAAGTAGCCGGGCATGTTTGCGCCGTACGTGGTGCTGCAACTGGCGAGGATGCCGGACGGGAAGTGCATTGTCCACGAGACGTTCTCTTCGACTTCGTTGAAGCGGCCATCGCGGTCGATGGTCGAAGCGTAGGCAGCGATGTGGTCGGGTTCTTCGCCGGTGAGATAACGGCAGGCGTTGAGCGAGTAGATGCCGACATCGTAGAGCGGGCCTCCGCCGGCGAGTGCCTTGCTGAGACGCCATTCACCTTTGGAAATGTTGAAGCCGAACGCGCTCTGGATGGTCTGCACCTGGCCGATGGCGCCGTCGCGAATGAGCTTGATGGCGCGCAGATTCGTGGGCTCGTAGTGGCAGCGGTAGGCGATCATCAGCTTTTTGTTGGCGGCTTTGCAGGCGGCGATCATCTTTTCGCAGTCTTCGACGCTGGTGGCCATCGGCTTCTCGCAGAGGACGTGCTTGCCGGCTTTGGCGGCGCGGATGGTGTACTCGGCGTGCATGGAGTTGGGAAGCGCAACGTACACGGCATCAACGGAGGGATTGTGCGCGATCTCGTCGAAGTTCTCGTAGCTGTAGATGGAGGTGGCTGGGATGTTGTACTGGGCGGCAATCTTCTCGGCTTTGTCGCGATGTCCGCTGACGAGTGCGGTGATCTGCGAGTTGGTGGTGTTGCGGGTTCCGGGCATGAAGTGTCCGGCGATGCGACCGAGGCCGATGACGGCGTAGCCGATTTTCTTCTGGCCAGATTGGGCGCGAGTGGATGCAGGTACGAGTTGAGCAGCGGCGCCGAGTGCGGCGAGGCGGGCGAAGTCTCTGCGGGTGAGGGTCATCGATTTTCCTCTGTTGGGACGGGATCTCGAATACATAGCGATTGTAAGCGGGATGCGCTTTGATCGGCCTCTGCTTCTCGGGTTGAGTTCGTCGTGTCCCATGTTTGCTAAAAGGAGCAGACATAGGAGACGCGGCACGCCCTGTTGTGATCAGTCTTTGTCTTCTACAAAGATCTCCTGTTCTCGTCATGGCGTTGTTCTCCGGGGCGAAAGCCCGTAAGCGGATATGACAGCAATTGAGAGCCCTTGAGGCCTTTGTTTCCTCTCCTGTGATTTCGGGGCTCGAGTTAGTCGTATCCCATATTTGCAGAAGAAGGAGAGAGGGGTGGCACCCGCAGGGGTGGTAGTTTTTGCGATGTTCCTCTGGGATTTCGGTTTAGGTATGGATCAACCTGCAACGGCCGATGCCGGCGGACTTGAGGAATGGATTCAGTGGGGAGGCAGGTCGGCGTTCATTTTCCCCCGGGCCCAACTTTCTCATTGAACTCTGGCAGGCCGAGTTCGGAGGCCATTGCGGCGAGTGACTGCAGCATTTGCTCGAACGATGGCTCTTGCTGAGTGCGCTCAAGCTGTGGCGTCCGCGCGGGCTGCTGCTTACGCTCAGTTTGTTGTGAAGGCGCGGGTTGCTGTATGAGGTCGTCGTCTTTTGAGCAGTATGGCTCAGCGCCCTGGTCGATTTCGGTCATGAGGCGATCAAGGAACTTCAGGCCTTCTAGAAGGGTTTCAGCTTCAGAGCGGCGGATGCGGTGCTGGGCCAGGCGGTTGAGGATCTCGGTGACGGCAATGAGGATTCCGCATTTGTCGCTGAGATCGGGGAGTTCGAAGGAGTCGTAGTCGTGCCCTTTATGCCGTTTGATGTTTTCGTGAGGGGTGTGGTGGAAGCAGAGGGCTGTGCCGCGGACGGCAGGTGATTTGCAGGTGCTGCCGGAGTGGAGGGTGTGTGTGCAGGTGGTGAACATGGAAGCTCCAGGTGATAAGGGACCGAGGGAACAAGGAGACGAGCCTTGCCACGGTGCCGGCTATGGTTTGTGAAGACAGCGGGGTTAGCGGAGCTAGCGAGCGATGACGCGCCCGTTAGGACTCCACGGTTCGGCGGAGTTGGCGTGGAGTGCGGGTTGATTCGACTTGAAAGCGCGAATTCAGGTACTAGATCAGGTTGCGCCGAGTGGGGTTATTTGCCTGCAATCGAACCGGAGAAATTTTCGGAATGGAATGAGACAGATGGGACGGATTGCTGGAGAAGAGGGGTTGACTCGTCTTGTGGGGAGGTTTTTCCATCGCCCCTCCGGGGCTTGGAATCCTCATCGACTGTTACCTCCGGGCTAATTTCCGTTCTCCCTACGAGAGATTTATTTGGGAGACCCGACATCTCCTTGAGATATGGACAATCGAGAAGCGCGACAGGTTGAGTTCTTGTTTCCCACTCATTCGGCAAAGGCGGCCGAATGGATGGGGCACCCGGCGCTGTTTTGCGGACCCAATTGCGAAAGCAACTGTAGGTCCCTCGACTCCCGATGGTCGCTCGGGATGACAGGCGATTAAGGTGGCAGACCTAGCGGCGGCGGGGGCGCTTTTTGCTGACGGTGGTGAGTTTTCCGAGGACGTTGAAATTGCGGCGTTCTACCGGGGAGGAGAGGACGAGGCTGGTAACGGGGTTGCCGTAAGGGAGCAGCGCCTCGATGAGAGCTTCGAGGTCGGCGAGGTTGGTGGTGGTGACCTTGAGGAGGAAGTCGTCTCCGCCGGTGAGGTGGTGGCATTCGCGGACTTCTTCGAGGGTTTGGACGTAGTCGAGGAAGCGATGGTAGTTCTGGCCGGGGCAGCTCATGCGGATGAAAGCGAGGACTTCGAGGCCGAGGGCTTCGCGATCGATGTCGACGGTGTAGCGGCTGAGGATTCCGATCTCCTCCATTTGACGGAGGCGTTCGGAAGTGGCGGTGGGGGAGAGGCCGATGCGGCGGGCGAGTTCGGCGAGGCTCAGGCGGGCGTTGGCTTGGAGCTCGTGGAGGAGCTTTCGACCATGAACATCGATTAATGCCGTGGAATCCATTGTCATAATGGTCGATCATAGCTGATTCGACGGAGTAATGCCCTTTATGCCGTGCAATATCGCTTCAAATCAGTTAGTTTCGCGCCTAAGATCGGCATATGGAAAAGCTAGTGCTGAATGGACAACCACTGACACTGGATGAGATTGATGATGTCGCAGTGAAGGGCCGGCAGGTCGAGATTGCGGCTGAAGCCCTTAGGCGTGTGGCGGAGAGCCGCGGGTTGATTGAGCAGATTCTGGCTGCGGGCGAGACGGTGTATGGGGTGAACACCGGGTTCGGGAAGCTGGCGGACGTTCATGTTCGCGGGGACAAACTGGCGGAACTGCAGATCAACCTGGTGCGAAGCCATGCGGGAGGTGTGGGGCAGCCGCTTGCCGAGGCGGAGTCGCGGGCCATGTTGCTGCTGCGTGCGAATGTGCTGGCGAAGGGCTTCAGCGGAGTGCGGCCGGAACTGCTGCAGTTGCTGGTGGCGATGGTGAATGCCGGCGTGCATCCGGTAATTCCCGAGAAAGGATCGGTGGGGGCGAGTGGGGATCTGGCTCCGCTGGCGCATTTGGCATTGGTGGTGGTGGGCGAAGGAGAGGCGTTCTATCGCGGCGAGCGGATCGCGGGCGCAGAGGCGATGCGCAGGGCGGGGCTGAAGCCGGTGCAGTTGACGGCGAAGGAAGGGCTCGCGCTGCTGAACGGGACGCAGGCGATGACGGCGGTTGGAGCACTGGCTGTTGCGCGGGCGCGGAGGGTGGTGGAGTTGTGCGATCTGGCTGGGGCGATGTCACTGGAGGCGCTGAAGGGGACTCCGGCGGCGTTTGACGAGCGTATTCACAAGGCGAGGCCGCATGCAGGGCAGATAGCGGCGGCGGAGCATCTGGTGCGGCTGCTGGAAGGGTCGGAGATTCGCGAATCGCATCGGGAGCATGACACGCGCGTGCAAGATGCGTACTGTCTGCGCTGCATGCCGCAGGTGCATGGAGCTGTGCGCGGAGTACTGGAGCATGTGACGGGCGTGCTGGAGACGGAGGCTGGGTCGGCTACGGATAATCCTCTGGTGTTTCCGGGTGACCACCCCAACGACGAGGACCTGTCGTTGGGGACCCCGGGGGCGGATGCGGCGGTGATCTCGGGCGGGAATTTCCATGGCGCGCCGCTGTCGTATGCGTTCGACTATGCGGCGATTGCGATGACGGACCTGGCGGGGATCACGGAACGGAGAATTGACCGGCTTCTGAATCCGGATATCAACGAGGGGTTGCCGGCGTTTCTGGCGATGGATCCTGGATTGTCGTCGGGATTCATGATTGCCCAGATTGTGGCGGCGGCGCTGATCAACGAGTGCCAGGTGCTGTCGCACCCGTCGTCGACGGGCAGTATTCCGACGGACGGGGGGAAGGAAGATCACGTATCGATGGGGATGACGGGCGCAATCAAGCTGCGGCAGATTGTGGAGCACGTGGAGCGGGTGTTGGGGATTGAGCTGATGTGCGCGGCGCAGGCGCTGGAGTTTCGGAGGCCGCTGAAGTCGAGCGGGAAAATCGAGGCGGCACATGAGGTGATTCGAGGAGTTGTGTCGCGGCTGGAACGGGATCGCGTGCTGGCACCGGATATTGAGGCGATGGCGGAAGCGGTGAGGACTGGGAAGCTGGATCCTTGGAGGAGGTAGCCACTCCCAGGTCTCAGAAGCGAGACCTGGGGCACCCAAACTCTTTGTGAATCGATGGCGGCGTGTAGGATGGGAGCGAATGGAGGTTGCGTGAGACTCTTTCGCACTACGGGCGGTGTATTTGTTGAGGAAGAAGAGCAGCATTATCTGATTGCGGAGCACGGCTGGGATTCGCTGCTGTCGCGGGATGATCTGCCGGAGTTTTTGTCGGAGTTTGTGGCGCGTGGGAAGGCATTGGGGAGATTTCATGAAGGGGAAGTGCTGGCGCCAATCGAAGGGCAGGAGGTCTGGGCGGCGGGGGTGACGTATTACCGGAGCCGCGGCGCGCGCATGGAGGAATCGAAGGATGCGGGCGGGGGAAATTTTTACGATCGCGTGTATTCGGCGGAGCGGCCGGAACTGTTCTTCAAGTCGATGGCGAGCAGAACGGTGGGATCGGGCGGGAAGGTGCGGATTCGCGGTGATGCGAAGTGGTCGGTGCCGGAACCGGAGTTGACGCTGGTGGTGAGCAGGGGCGGGCGGATCGTGGGATACACGATTGGGAATGACATGAGCTCGCGGGATATCGAGGGCGAGAATCCGCTGTATCTGCCGCAGGCGAAGGTCTACAACGGCAGCTGCGCACTGGGGCCGGGGATCCTGGTGACTGGAGATCCGCTGGCGCGGTCTACGGAGATCAAGCTAGAAATTCTGCGGGGCGAGCGGATTGAGTTTGAGGATTCGGTTGAACTGACGGAGTTGAAACGCGATCCGAAGATGCTGGTGGAGTATCTGTTTCGAGATAACAGCTTTCCGGCAGGCGTGTTTCTGATGACAGGGACGGGGATTGTGCCGCCGAGTTCGTTCACGCTGGAGCGCGGAGATCGGGTGCGGATAACGATTGAACCGATCGGGGTGCTGGAGAATGTGGTGGAGTGAGCACCGTTTAGGTGTCAATCCCCGGTCACCAAAAGCGAGGACCGGGGGCACCCGGCTACTCTCGAGGACTCCCAGGTCTCAGAATCGAGACCTGGGGCACCCGCTTTCCGGTCGATCGACACAGTGTTTATTCTGCGAGCTGTCTCTTCAGAAAGGTCAGAGCTCTTGCGCGGGCTATTGCGGAGGCTTCGGGGTTGTAGCTGGAGCGCATGTCGCAGTTGAAGCCGTGTCCGGCGTTTTCGTACCAATGAATTTCGACTTCGGGATGCGCGGTGTGGACTTTCTCGACCTGCTCGGCGGGGATGTGGGTGTCGAGCTTGCCGAAGTGGAGTTGGACGGGGGCGTGCGGCGTTTCGGAGGCGTAGTTGCCGATGCCTCCGGCGTAGTAGCCGACTGCGGCGTCGGGATCTAGGTGGGTAGCGCTGAGCCAGGCGAGAAGGCCTCCGTAGCAGTAGCCGATGACGCCGCATTTCTTGCCGGTGTGGTGGCGCGCGTAATGGAGAGCTGCGTTGACGTCAGTGATGGAATTTTCGGTGTTGAGTTTCTGAAGGAGATCTCTTCCTTTTTTGGCTTCGGGGCCGTCGTAGGGAAGCTCGACCCCGCGTTCGATGCGGTCGAAGAGAGCGGGGGCGATCGCGAAGAAGCCGTCGCGGGCATAACTGTCGGCCACGGAGCGGATGTGCTGGTTTACGCCGAAGATTTCCTGGATGACGACGAGGCCGGCGATAGGTTCACTGGTGTGGCGGGCGATGTAGGCGTCGAGTTGGTGGCCGTCGGATGCAGTCAGCTTTACAGTAGCGCTCATGAAGAGTCCTCGCGTGAATAGGACGTGATTACGAGCGCGGAGGATGCGTGAGATTGCATGAATCGTCTTGCAGAGCAGCGCGGCCCGCGTTTTTGTGAATTTCTAGTAAAGCGGGGCGAGGGCGATGGCGCCAAGGCCGAGGATGAAGAAGAGAAACATCAGGACCAGGAGTTGGCGGGCGGAACGCGGGGCTCCGGCGAATTCGTGCCAGACGAAGACTCCCCAGAGAGCGGAGATCATGGTGGCGCCTTGTCCGATGGAGTAAGAGACGGCCGGGCCGACGTTGGCATGAGACTGCGAAGCGACGAAGTTGGAGACCGCGCCGCAACACCAGATGAAGCCGCCGAGAAGTCCAGCGATGTGCCAGCCTGCCGGAGCGCGCCCGTAGTCCGCTCCGTCGACTGGTGGCTTGCCATCGAGAGGTTTCTTCATCAGCAACCAGTTGGCTGGGATGGTGGAAAGAAGAACGCCGAGAGAGAAGTAGAGAGCGATGGAGTAGGGGCCAGGATAGAAGGGTGCAAGGCCGCCGGGAGAGACAACAACAGTAGCCATGGCGTGGGCGACCAGTGGATAAAAGCTGCCCATAAGCAGGCCGGCGACCAGACTAAGGATGATGCCGCGAGTTGAGGTCGCCTGGGCAGTGCTCTCACGCCTGCGATAGGCCATTGCATCGACAATGATGGCGAGGGTGACGAGGGCGACTCCGCCGAAGAGGAGGAAGCGATTGGCAGCAGGATGAACGAAGTAGCTGGAGACCGTGCCGACGATGAGAGCCAATCCGATGCCTACTGGAAACGCAACGGCAAGGCCGGCTATGTCGATAGCAGCCACGAGAAGCAGGTTGGCGATGTTGAAGATGATGCCGCCGCCGATTGCATAGGCGATTGCGTCAGGCGGTGTGTGCGTCAGCGCTGTGAGGAAAGGAACTCCGGAGCTTCCGGAGGAGCCCAGAGTAAATCCCCAAGCGAGGGCGCCGAGGACTACGCCCAATGTGTAGTCCCAATAGAAGAGCTGGAAGCGGAAGTTGGGGCAGAGCTTGAGGGTGTTGGCCCACGATCCCCAACAGAGCATGCTGAGAATCATGAGAGCGAGAGTGAGCTGGTACGTCTCTGGGAGAAACATTGCGAGTGTCCCTGAGGATGTTTTGGTGCAACTGGGAACGATACGCGGAGGGGGTGGAGAGAGGCAAATGGTATCGGGTCGCTCATGATTGCAGAGAAGAATCGTTCTTGGCATTAAGGTGGGGCGTGATCAGGTCGCTTACGAGCGTGAACAAAGGTGAGTCGATAAATTTCGCACTGGTTTCAGGGACTGCGTAGTCCAGCATCCTCTCGTTACGCTCGGTGATGTTGACGATAGATTCACGGCGACGCAATTGTCCTGTGTGGCCTCTTCTCCTGTGCCAACTCTGAGATCGATGACCTCGATGCCTTTGATTTTGCCCACATTTGTAAGCGATTGATGGAGCTTCTATCGGGAATGATACAGAGAACCTTGAGGGGGCTAAAGCCCGCATCTTTTCTTCGCCGCGTTCGGCCCGGCTGAAGCCGTGCCCTTGTTACAAAACGTGCTTCGTCGAATGAGTCTCGATTTTTCGGGTACTTGAAGGCTGCAAACGGAGATGGAATCCCAGGTCCGAAAGTACGGACCTGGGGCACCCGGCCCTTGGTTACAAAACGTGCTTCGTCGAATGAGTCTCGATTTTTCGGGTACTTGAAGGCTGCAAACGGAGATGGAATCTCAGGTCCGAAAATACGGACCTGGGGCACCCGGCCAGGGCTCACAATCGAGACTTGGGGCACCCGGATCATTTCTGTTCGATGTCTTGATTTCCCAGGTCTCAGAATCGAGACCTGGGGCACCCTCAATGAAGCTATTGCTTCGCGGATTTGAGGGCTTCGGTTAGTGCGGGGACTACTTCGAACAGGTCGCCTACGATGCCGTAGTCGGCTACTTCGAAGATGGGGGCTTCGGGGTCTTTGTTGATGGCGACGATGCAATGGGAGCCCTTCATGCCGACGAGGTGCTGGATGGCTCCGGAGATGCCGACGGCGAGATAGAGCTTCGGTGCGACGGTTTGTCCCGAAGAACCGACCTGGCGTTCGATGGGGAGCCAGCCGTTGTCGCAGATGGGGCGCGATGCGGCGATCTCTGCGCCGAGGGAGGTGGCGAGATCCTGAACGAGGGAGAGATTGCTTTCTTCGCGGATGCCGCGACCGACGGCTACGATCATGGGGGCGGAGCCGAGGTCTACAGTTTGAGCGGCGCCGCGGAAGGGCTCGCCGGGCTTGGTGCGGATCTGCGCGGCTTCGATGGTTGGATTGAAGGTCGTGATTTCGGCGGGGCTGGATTGCGCTTCTTCTGCACGGAATGCGCCGGACTGGACCGAAATGAGCGTGGGGCTGCCGGCGGATTTGTACGATCCGCTGAGACGGCCTTGCATGAGCGAGCGGACGAAGACGGGACCGTCGCCGATTTGCGTCACGTCGCCGATGAGAACACGGCCGAGGCGTGCGGCTAGAGCGGGGGCGTAGTCGCGGACCTGATAGGTGTGCGGGAAGACGATGGTGTCGGGCGACTCGGCGGCGATGAATTGCTGGAGGGCCGCGGTGTAGCCATCGGAAGTGTACGGCGAGAGAAGCGCGTGCTCGATGCGGACGACTTTGGAGACGTTCTTCGTCGCGGCTTCGGAAGCGAGCGTTTCGGTCTGCGCGCCGATGACGATGGCCGTGGGCTTTGAGCCGGATTGTGCGGCGAGGATGTTGGCTGCCGCAATGGCTTCAAAGCTGATGCGGCCGAAACGGCTGTTGCGATCTTCGAGAACTACATAGATGCCGCTCATATTACTCGCACCTCGAACTTGAGTTTTTCAACGAGGGTGGCTGCGGCTTCCTTGGGGGAGCCGGGAATAATCTGGGTGGATTTTTGTTTTTGGGGTTGTGTGATCTTTTCGAGCGTGGCAGCTGGCGATGCGGATTGGCCGAGGTCCGTGGCAGACAGTTTACGCAGCTCTTTTGTTTTTGCTTTTTTGATTCCCATGAGGGTGGCGTAGCGGAGCTTGGTGCCGCCGGATTGGATCATGAGAACGGCGGGGAGGGGAAGCTCGATGTTCTGGAACCAGCCTTCTTCGAGTTCGCGCTTTACGGTGATGCCGCTGTCTGTCTTCTCGACGTTGAGGATAAGCGAGGCGTGCGGGAGGCCCATGAGTTCGGCCATGATGATGCCGGTCTGGCCATAGCCCATGTCATCTGACTGGAGGCCAGTGAGGACGAGGTCGGGACTCTCCTGTTTTGCGGCTGCGGCAAGGAGTTGGGCGACGCCGATGGCGTCGAGTTGATTGAGGTTGTCTGATTCGACCTGGATGGCGCGATCGGCGCCTTTGGCGAGAGCTTCGCGGACGGTGGTTCCCGCGCGCTCGGGACCGGCAGAGAGTACGACGACTTCACCGCCGTTTTTTTCTTTGAGTTGCAAGGCTTGTTCGAGGGCGTAGGCGTCGGACTCGTTCATGGCGAACTGGATGTCGGATTCTTCGATCCATTTGCCGGAGCTGGAGATGCGAACCTGGGCATCGCGCTCGGGGACCTGTTTGATGCAGACGATGATTTTCATTTAGTGCCTCAGGGGTTGAAGCCCCGATTTACTTCATTGCATGTGGCGGCTCGGCTGAAGCTGTGCCCTGACGCTTGTCAGTTTAGCTTGTGGTTCCCACCCAAGCAGAGCTTGGATGGGGCACCGCGCTTGTTCGTGAGCGATCGCTGCACAACGGAAGGCATGCTCTTTCAAAATATATCTCGTCATGAATCGGCAGTTGGTAGAGAGCGGGCGGTGAGTTGGGCGATGTCGAGCAGCTGCGGTGCGGCGTCGCCTTTTTCGGCGAGGGCGTCGCGGAACATGGAGTTGCAGAAGGGGCATGCGGTGCCGATGGTGGAGGCGCCTGTGGCGATGAGTTCGTTGACGCGGTTGTGGCTGACGCGGTCGCCGGTTTCTTCGCCGAGGAAGACGAGCCCGCCGCCGGCTCCGCAGCAGAAGCTGCGTTGGTGCGAGCGGGGGGCTTCGACGACTTCTCCAGCGAGCGAGGCGACGGTGCGGGGTTGTTCGTAGACGTTGCGGTATCGGCCGAGGTAGCAGGGATCGTGGTAGACGATGGTTTCCTTGTCGGATCGTGCGGTAGAAGTTTCTGGTATCCCACCCATGTCGCGATGAGACTGCGCCATGGATGGGGCACCCAGCGGTGTTTGCAGATCCGGCTTTGGGAGTTTGTCGGCGAAGCGGGCGAGGAATTCACTGTGGTGTTCGATTTCGGGAGGGGCGCCGAATTCTTTCCAGTCCTCCTGGATGGTGCGGACGCAGTGAGGACAGATGGTGACGATCTTTTTTACTTTGTTCTGCGCGAGGGTTTCGAGGTTGGATTCGGCGAGCTGCTGGAAGAGGAGGTCGTTGCCGAGGCGGCGGACTGGATCGCCGGTGCATTTTTCTTTGCGGAGGACGCCGTAGCTGGTGCCGAGATAGTTCATCACGCGGGCGAAGTCGGCGACGATCTCGCGGCCTTTGGGATCGTAGCCGCCCATGCAGCCGAGCCAGAGACAGTATTCCTGGCTTCCGTCGAAGATGGGAAACGCCTGCTTCTGGATGAACTTGTCGCGCTCGCTCGCGGGCATTCCGAGCGCGTTTGATCCGCGCTCGAGGGCGAGGAAGAGCTTGGCGCCGTGTTCGTCTTCCCACATGCCTGTATTCACGGCGCCGCGACGGAGACCGATGATGATGGGCAGATGTTCGATGCCGACGGGGCACTGGTACTCGCATGCGCCGCAGGTGGTGCACTGGAAATCGGCGGTGATGGAGTTGTATTTGCCGATGATGTTCTGCTCGGATGAGGGCCCAAATTCGTTCAAGTAGCCACGCAGGCCGAGGATGATCTCTTTGGGGTTGAGTTCCTTGCCGGTGTTGTTGGCGGGGCAGTGCTCGGTGCAGCGGCCGCACTCCACGCAGGAATAGGACTGCAGGCTGGTGAGCTGCGTCAGGTCTTTGCCGGTGACGAGGCCGAAGTCTTCATCGCCGACGAGCGGCGGGATTTTACTGAAGCCTCCGCGGGAAAGAAAGATGGTAGCGGGGCTGAGTACGAGGTGGAGGTGCTTGGTGTGGGGGATGATGGGGAGGAAAACGAGGATGGAAAGAGAGTGGATCCACCAGAGCGCGGTTGCAGCTGGGCTGGCGCTCGGAACCGCGAAGGCGGCGAGGTAGGTGACCATCAGGATGAAGATCAGGGCGGCAATGATGCCGGATTCCCAGGAGACCTTTTGGCCGAGCCAGCGGGGGCGTACGAAGAAACGGCGCACGAATAGGCCAAAGATGCCGATGGCGCAGGCGGCCGCGAATGTCGCTGCAAAGTATGAATAGAAGCGACCGAAGAAGCCTGCGGGATCAAGAAAGCCAAGACCAAAGCCGACGGCAAAATGATTGAAGGTGACGAGAGCGAATGCGCAAAATCCCCAGAAAACGAAGGCGTGAGCGAGACCGGGAAGGGGGCGTTCGCGGATGACTTTTGCCTGGCATAGGACTTCCCAGAAGAAGTCCCAGACGCGTTTGCCTAGGGGAGAGAGGCTGAAGTTCGGATCCTGTTTGGATTTGAGGATGCGATCGAGGATAGGGCCGAAGCGGCGAAAGAAGAGGGTGGCTGAGGCGAGGATCAGGAGCAACAGGAGGAGCTTTTCCCACGTCGCAAAGCTTTGCGGTTCAGCCAGCGTGGCAAAGAGGAGGCTCATATACGAACCCACTCACGATACACGATCGAGGGCAGGGAGCGCCCGGGCAGAACGGGCCGGTGATTCCGCGGAATGGCAGGGGGAGGGGGGTGGGTCGTTCTGGTGCGCACAGGGCCATACACAGCAAAAGGGCAAGATCCCTGTGAGAGCTCGCCCCTATGCTTTCCGAATTTTGAAGACCTGGATCGGCGTCCAGATCGCAACTCGGTGTACAGATTAGGTAGTTCATTCGAGCTCAGCCCGAGTTTCCCTCCCTTTTCCTGTACAGCCTTTGTTGATTGAGTTTTCGTATTGCCTTTCTAGATCATCGTTGCCGACTTTCTTGAAGGCCATAGGCCAACTCTCTCCTTTGTGGAAGATTTCTCTTCCGTTAAAGGATTAGAGGCGGAGATTGGGGAGGGAGTTGTCGTGGACTGTGGATATCGAACTCTGGCTGCCGCATTGTGGGAGATGCGAACGCGGCTATTTGGGGATGGCTAAGTGCGAGGACTGGAGACACCCAGCACGGGGGCAGGGGCTGAAGCCCGGGATCTATATTCGCCGCCTGAGTGGCCCGGCTGAAGCCGTGCCACTTATTGCAAAGCTCTATCTGGTGGATTTTCCGCTGCTCCCTTCAGCACCGGGCACGCGTTTGATCCGTGCGCATCAAGGCTGCTTGCGGGCTTCGGCTTCGGCTAGCCAGCCTCGGCGGAGTTTGTCAGAGGGAATGCTGGACATGTACGGCTTTATGTCGAGGATGGGGGTGCCGTCAAGCATATCGACGCCGCGGACCTGGAGTTTGGACCCGTTTCGGCCTAGAAGTTCGAGGACGGTAAGCGCGATCGGGTTTGGGCGGCGGGGCGAGCGGGTTGCGAAAACCCCATGCGGGCGATCGTCGGTGGGAGACGGGCCGAAGAGTTCGTAGCCCTCGGAACGATCGAATGCCCAGATCACGAAGATATGAGAGAAGCCTTCGATGTCGGTGAGGCCGGGTTCGAATTCAGGAAGGATTTCGAGGACACCTTCTTCGTCGTGCTTGACGCCGAGGCCTTTGGGTATGGATTTGGTATCGGTGAATGGACTGCGAACGTAACCGATGGGTCTGGGCGTGAACACGAGGGCTTCTCCGCTGGAATGAGATGTGGCGCGAGAGGGCTTATCGGCCGCAATCCGATGGTACCGCGGAAGACTGCTCGTCTGCTTCGTAGTCGAATTTGCGGAGATTGCGGAGGCACTCGCTAAGGGCGCCGGCAAGTGTGTCGCTCCATCCGCACGGCTGAAACTTCATGGACTTCTGGTTCAGCTCGACATCCGCGGAAGCGAAGAAGTGCATATCGCTGGTCTTGAATGTCACGAATTCTTTGACGGTGATGCGAGCTTCGATTTCTCCGCCGGCATGTTTCTTTTTGATGGAGAAAAAGTGGAGACGGGCGAGATCTTCTGAAGGGTCCCTCTGGACAAGCTTCCATTCGTTCACGGCTTCGACCTCAAGGGGAAATGAGTGGCTTGAGAGCCGATGTTAGCTCACGGATGGAAGAAATGAACAGTGAATTCGACGCTCGACACGATGGCGGCAGTCGCACTAACAACGTACTATTTTTGGGGAGTCGATTCCTCGGGTGGCGTTTCTGCTGTCAATGACAAGCTGAGCCTGGTCTACGATGGCGCGGTAGTCGTAGGTGGAATGGTCGGTGACGATCAGAACCGCGTCGTACTGGCCGAGGTTTTCGAGTGGAGTGTTGGTCATGTTAAGCGCGTAGTGTCGGCCGTGGCCTACCGTGGGAAAGTAAGGATCGTTGTAAAAGACATATGCGCCCTTTTCGCGGAGAAGCTCGATGATGGTGAGCGATGGAGACTCGCGGAGATCATCGATGTCGCGCTTATAGGCGAGCCCGAGAACGAGAATCTTGGAACCGTGGATCGATTTGCGGTGGCGGTTGAGACCCTCGGCGAGCTGATCGATAACGAAGTAGGGCATGTTGATGTTGACTTCGCCGGCTAGCTCGATGAAGCGCGTGCGGAAGTCAAACTGACGGGCTTTCCACGAGAGGTAGAAAGGGTCGATGGGGATGCAGTGGCCGCCTAGACCTGGGCCGGGATAGAAGGCCTGGAAACCGAAGGGCTTGGTTTTTGCAGCGTCGATAACTTCGTGGATATCGATGCCCATGCGCATGCAGAGCTGCTTGAGCTCGTTCACGAGAGCGATGTTGACGCACCGGTAGATGTTTTCGAGCAGCTTGGTCATCTCTGCGACTGAGGGAGTGCTCACAGGGATCACGCGGCGGAAGATTGAACCGTAGTAGGCAGATGCGAGTTCGGTTGCTACCGTTCCGCAGCCGCCCACGACCTTGGGAATGTCATGACGAGCAATCGTTTCGTTACCGGGGTCTTCGCGTTCAGGAGAGAAGGCGACGTGGATGCCAGACTCCGCTGAGTTGCGCGCGACCTTCAGACTGTGTCGGTTGCCTTTTTCAATGAGGGGGACAACAACTTCTTCGGTGGTGCCGGGATACGTGGTGCTTTCGAGAACGACAAGCTGGCCGTCGTGAAGGTATGGCGCGATGGATTCCACTGTGCCGGTGACGTAGCTGAGATCGGGTTCGTGGTACTCATTCAGGGGAGTGGGGACGCAGATGATGATGGCGTCCATCTTGGCGATCGCGGAGTAGTCAGAGGTAGCGGAAAAGCCGGACTTCTGGGCCCGTTGAATTGCGACCGGAAGAATTCGCACGATGTAGGAGCCGCCGCTGTTGAGTGTCTCGACTTTTCGCTCTTCGATATCGAAGCCGGTGACGCGATAACCCTCATTACTGAAAAGCAGAGCGAGGGGCAGGCCAACGTATCCCATTCCCACAATGCCGATGCGGGCCTGGCGAGACTCCACCTTTTTGTTCAATTCGGCTAGGGACACATCGGCCGCGGTGCTCATATTGAGATTGTAAAGGGCGGGTGGTCTGAAGCGCGGGACGAACGAGTGATCGAATAGGATAGAACTTTCGGCAAATTTATGTTGCACGCGCGTTGCGCAGGGGGAAGATGGTGGCGAAGTACCTTGTTACGGGAGCGGCGGGATTCATCGGGCGTTCGATTGTAGCGGCGCTGCTGAAACGTGGTGATTCAGTTCGGGGCATCGATAACTTCATCACGGGCAAGCGCAGCAATCTTGCGGGTCTCGAGGCAATGGAATTCATCGAGGGAGATCTGACGAATACAGACGATTGTGCGCGTGCATGCGCGGGAGTTGAGGTCGTATTTCATGAAGCCGCGCTGGCGTCGGTTCCGCGGTCGGTAGCAGATCCAGCAGGTACGAATCTGCACTGCGTGACGGCGACCCTGAATGTGCTGGTGGCAGCGCGGGCTGCCGGTGTGAGGCGCGTGGTCTATGCGGGGTCTTCATCGGCTTACGGGGACACGCCGACGCTTCCGAAGCACGAAGGGATGTTGCCGAAACCGATTTCACCGTATGCGGTGGCAAAGCTTGCAGGGGAGCAGTACATGCAGGCGTTCACGCGCGTTTATGGGCTTGAGACGGTGACGCTGCGATATTTCAATGTCTTCGGGCCTTTCCAGGATCCGACATCGCATTATTCCGGGGTGTTGGCAATTTTCTGCCGGAGGATGCTGGCAGGGGAACAGCCGACGATCTACGGAGATGGAGAACAGAGCCGGGATTTTACGTTCATTGAGAACGTGGTAACCGGGAATCTGCTGGCAGCGGATGCGCCGGCAGAGAGGGTTTCAGCGCGGATGATGAACCTGGCGACAGGATCGCGGATCACTCTGAACGAGACGTTCAGGACGTTGCGCGATCTGACCGGCTACGGGGGAGAGCCGGCGTACGCTGAGCCGCGGTCGGGAGATATTCGGGATTCGCTTGCGGATATTCGGCTCGCGGGCGAGTTGCTGGGATACACGCCAGTTGTGGATTTCCGTGAGGGTCTACGAAGAACCGTGGAGTGGTACCGGGAATCCTGAGGCTTAGGCCCAGGGAAAGATTTGCCGCGCTATTCGCATCATTCATATGTGACGTTCCTCACGAACCGCAGATCGGACGATCGTCGAGACTGTTGATGTTCGAGTGCCGGAGCGAATGGGCCGGTGCGTCCGCAGCGGCTGTTGGTGAACCGACAAATGCCCTCGGAGATGACGAACCGAGGACGCTGATCGTTGGCGGAAATATCTACAGCTCTAGATGGAGGGGAAAGTGCCGAGAGCCCTTTGGCTTTGGGGTCGGCGGGGTCCTCGACGTCACTGGTCGAAGTCTGGTTGGCCGTCCGGAAAGACTGCCGGGTATTTTGGGGCGTTGTTGGGATGCTGATTGGCGCCTGCCTACTCTATTGCCTGATTGCTCCGAGAGAATATGAAGCCAACGCTCGGGTGGCCCTGAGAGGCGCGCCCTTGTCGGCGTTGGCGATTGACGCGCATGATGGCACAACATCGGGGAGCTTCGCTTCAGGACCAGTTCAGCTGGAAACGCTTGCGAACGTTCTGAGGAGCGAGCAGCTTGCGTGGCAGGTGATCACCCGGTTGAAGTTGTACGATGTGCCGGCGTATTCGAGGCGTTTTTCGCACAAATTTCATGGATTTACACCGGCGGATGCCAGTCCGGATGCGAGGGAGTACCTTCTGGATCAATTTCATGAGGACCTGACAGTGGAAGGAATTCCGCACACTCTGGTACTTGCGATCCGATTTCGGTCGCGCAATGCGGCATTGTCGGCAGCCGTAGTGAATGCACTGATCGAAGAGTATGGGCGGTTGGATGGAGAGGAGCGGGTCCGCGCTACACGGAGCGGGGCAGAGCGACTGAAGGAGCAGCTTCGCGAACTGAAGGAACGAGTGAATCAGGATGACCAGAAGCTGGCGGCGTTGCAAAAGCAATACGGAATTCTAAGTACCACAGAGATAACCGTCGATGGCAAAGTTGCGGAGTCGACGGGAAATCCTGGTGCGACGGCGCTGGATGCGCTGGGAAGAGAACTCGTTGACGCCACAGCCGAACGAATAGCGCGGGAGGCTGAATACAAGACTGCATCGACGAGGGGTGCCGAGGGCGTACTCGTTTCGAGTTCAAGAAGCGGTCTATCTCGTTTGGCGGAGGCGGGTTTGGTGCAGCAACTGCAAACGCGCCGAAGTGACCTGGAGCAGGAGAGGGCGCGATTGGAAGTGGAGCATGGCGCGAACTTTCCACGTGTGCTGGAAATTCGCAGGCAGATGCAGGATCTGAATAAGCAAATCGGCGAGGCCGACGAAGAGATGGTGGTGCAGACTCAGATTGCCTGGAAAACATCGGTTGATCGCGAGCGTCTGGTGCAGAGGAGCCTGGAAAAGGCGATGGCAGAGGGTCTGCGCTTGAGCGGAGCAGAGCTGAAATATGCGGCGATGCGGCGAGAAGCGAACGTACATCGCGAAGTCTATATGCGACTGATGCAGGAATCAGAAGAGGCGGGAATTGCAGCGGAGATCCATGGGTCGGCGATCTCAGTGATTGATCGTGCGCGGCCGCCAGCGAAGCCGGCCTCGCCGAACTTGCCGATCGATCTGGGCATTACGTTGTTCGGATCATTTTGGATTGCACTTGGAACTGTCTTGGGGAGGGACGCGCTTCGGCGGAAGAGGGTGCATACAGCAGTGCTGGTCGCGTGTGCATTGCTGGTGGCAAGTGCCTGCTCGGCCCAGGCACCCACGCCAAGCACATCAGGGCTGCCGACGGGCGTGGCTCGGATTCCTCAGTCGAGCGAGACGAAGAGTGCACCGAGCGTGAAAGACGCGCCGACCGTGTGGGACAGCGGACAGGGGGCAAGGAATTCTGGAACTTCGTCCGGAGTGGCGCAACCGATGCCATCGACAGGCGCGCTGATTGGGCCAGGGGACATACTGGATGTGATGGAGGCGCATACTCCGGAGATGCGTACGACTGTGCGCGTTTCAGGAACGGGAAGGGTGATTCTGCCCCTCGCCGGGGAAGTAAGCGTCCGGGGCATGGATGAGCCATCGGCCGCCAAGGCGATTGATGCCGCGCTGATGGAGCGAGGTATGCTGCTGCATCCGCAGGCTTCGGTATTGGTGACTGCCTACGCAGGACAGGATGTGTCGGTCCTGGGCGAGGTAGCACGGCCGGGCGTTTACGGCTACGGCGTGCATCATCGATTGCTAGATCTGGTCTCCGCTGCTTCGGGCTTGACGCAAAGCGCGGGTCGCCTAGCATTCGTCACACATCGAAATGATCCTGCGACGACAGTGCCGGTGGCGTTTGATCCATCCGGAACAGACTCGACAGCGGATCATAATCCTGAGTTGCTGCCTGGAGATATGGTGCAGGTCAGCCGCGCCGGACTGGTTTACGTGGTGGGAGATGTGATCCGGCCGGGCGGGTTCCCGATCGATCCAGCACAGGCGACGACGGTGGTGCGCGCTTTGTCGCTGGCGTGGGGGCCTGCGCAAAATGCCGCGCTGAAGAAGGCCGTGCTGATCCGGGAAGAGCCGGGAGGGCGGACGCTCACGACACTAAACCTGAAGCGCATGCTACGCGGCCTTGATCCGGACGTTCCAGTGCGGGACCGCGACATTCTGTTCGTGCCTGATTCGATGGCAAAGAATCTGATCAATCGCAGCCTGGAATCGGTGATTCAGTCGGCGGCGGGAGTGAGCATCTATTCAGGCCTCGTGTACTCGCAAAGGTTTTAGGCGATGCGTCGGATCGCGCGGGTTTTGCTGGTCTGTTTTGTTTTCGCGATTCCCTGGGAGTACTCGCTCGATCTCGGCGCGCCATTCGGAAACATTGCGCGGATCCTGGGGTTGGCGACTGCGCTCGTGGCTGTGCCGGCGCTTCTGCAATCGGCACACATGAAGAGACTGAGCGCACTGCACTGGCTCACCGCGGCTCTCTATCTCTGGTTCTGCTTTTCATTCTTCTGGACTAAAAGTCCACACGCTACGCTGTTGCACCTGCGATGGTACCCCCAGGAGATGATGCTGGTCTGGCTCGTGTGGGAGTTTACTGATGGTGCGAACGAGCTATGGAGTCTGATTTGGGCGTGGCTGGCAGGATCTTGGGTACTCGCGATTTTGACGCTTGCAACCTTTGTCTTATCGGTGAGTCAGGCGGGGCAGGTGCGATTTGTTGCAAGCGGACAAGATCCAAACGATGTCGCGAGATTTTTAGACTTCGGGTTTCCAGTGGCTATGCTGTTGATCGGCCGCAGTGGCGGGCGGATTCCCCTCGCACTGGCTTACGGTTACTTTCCCCTGGGATTTGGGTGTGTGTTGCTGACCGCATCGCGAAGCGGACTGCTGGTTGCGCTGGTGGCTCTGGCGGGTTGCGGATTGTTCGCACTGGTACAGCATCCAAGGCGGGTTGCTGCCGGGGCCGTGGCGGTGGTCGTAGCCGCAGGCTTGATTCTGACGGCGGTCCCAGAGGAGACGATTGGGCGGTTGAACTCCGTGGCTGAGTTGTGGCAGCGCGGCGATTTCAATCAGCGCGTAAACATCTGGTCGGCGGGTTGGCGCGCATTCAAAGAGGCACCCGTAGCGGGACACGGAGCGGGCTCGTTCGTCGCCGCGGCTGCGCTCGCTCCGGACGATACCGCGCACAACACTCCGCTCACAATCCTTGTGGAGGGCGGGCTGTTTGCATTTCTGCCGGCGAGTGCGATTTTGTTTGTTTGTTGCAGCGCAATCGGGAGATCGCGGAGATCAGTGGGCACGGTGTTAGCGATCCTGATGTCAGTGTGGATTCTTTCATCACTTGTTGGGAGCATCGCCGAGAATCGCATCACATGGCTCTTCTTTGGTATCGCGGCAGTGAGCGGGCGGCTGGGGAGAAATGATCGAGATGAACTGAGCCACCTGTTTGATGCCGACTTAATTGATTGCAGTCGCGAACGAATGGAAGTGGGATGAAGCGATTTGCGATCAAGCCAGGTGCGGATCGAAGGATTTTTCGATCTGCCGTCGTGGTGAGCCTTTGTCTCGTCCTGGTGAAAATCGCCGGTGTAGCAAAGGAGTTTGTTGTTGCCGGTATATTTGGACGATCAGACGAGCTTGAAGCATTTTTCATTGCCGCGCTCATTCCCGGACTGCTCATCAACATCGTTTCTGAGTCGCTAAACCAGGCGCTGATTCCCACGATCGTGCGAGTCAGAGAACAAGCGGGAAGGGAGGAAGCCAGAAAGCTATTTTCAAATGCGATGTTGTGGAATGCGGGGCTTCTGCTTGGAGTCGGGATGGCGATGGCGACCTCGGCGCGGGCGGTCTTCCCGCTGCTTGGATCGCATTTCACAGAAGAGAAACTGGGCCTTGCTATCAACATGTTTTATGGGATGCAACCCGTCGTGGTGCTGACTGGAATCGCATCGATGTGCGCAGCAGTTCTCAATACGGAGGGGGAGTTTGCCGTCCCGGCGATCGCTCCAATCGTGACCTCAATATCGGTGATCCTGATGGTTCCTCTTCTCGTGAAGCGGACGGGAGCATGGTCGCTGGTCTATGCGATGCTGGCGGGTGCACTGGTTCATGTTTTCTGGATGATGTGGAAGACATCTCGTTCGGGGTGCCTGGGCTGGCCGAAATTGCACGGAATGGATGAGAATGCGCGAGAGGTGATTCGGCAATCTGGCCCCTTAATACTGAGCGGAGTGGTTGCGTCTGGAGGATTGCTGATCGATCAGGCGATGGCGGCATCGTTGCCTGCGGGAAGCCTGGCTGCCCTGGCGTATGCGGGACGATTTATCAGTGTAGCTCTGGCTCTGCTTGGTGGCGCGATCTCTTCGGCATTGACGCCGATTCTTTCAGAGATGGTGGCGCGGAAGGAGTGGGGCGAGTGCAAGCGAACGGTTCGTCGATGGGCGGAACGTTCCATGACGGCGGCTATGGTGACTACGGGTGCACTGATGTTCGGTTCGAGAATGCTCGTTCGATTGACTCTTCAACATGGGGCATTTGGTGCAAAGGACTCAGCAGTGGTCTCAGGTGTGCTTGTCATGTATGCATTACAGATTCCGTTTTTCGTATCGAGTCGAGTGTTTTACCGAGTGTTGGTGGCGATGAGGCGAACGGATATCGTGCTGTATTGTGGTGTCTTGAATCTTGGGCTGGATGTTGTCTTGAATGTTGTGCTGATGCGGTGGATGGGCGTGGCAGGCATTGCGCTTGCGACGTCGCTTTGGACGATCAGTACGTTCCTGTTTCTGTGGTACTGGAGCAAGCGGGTGCTGGCAGTGGTTGAGAGCGCCTGCGCCGTAACGGCTGCGGATTGACGGCCAAAACATAGTGATAAAGATTGTCGAGACGGCTCAGGACGGAATCGAGGTTGTAGGATTCGACTATTCTGAGACGGGCAGCGAGGCCGAGTTTACGCCTAGCTGCCTCCGACTGATGCATCATCTTTTGCATCGCTGCAGCGAGGTGCGGTGTCTTGCCGACGGGCACGTGAGATGAGTGAGAATCGGGAAGAAGTTCTCGAGCGCCCCCGGTGGCGGTGAAGACCGCCGGAAGTTCGCAAGCGGAAGCTTCCATCAGAGCGATTGGGAGGCCCTCCCATCGGGAACTAAGCACGAACCCATCCACCTGGTTCATCCAGCGACGGATATCGGTTTGGAATCCGGCGAAGGTGATGCGATCGTCGATGCCCAGATCGGAAGCCAGGCTATGAAGCGTTGCTTCGAGTGGACCGGTTCCTGCAATGGTGAGGCGGGCGGATTCGGGGAGCATCGCGAAAGCGTGCAGGAGGTTCGCATAATCTTTCACTGGATCGAGCCTGCCTACCGCGAGCCAGTGAAACGGACGTTCCCGGGTTGATTGTGTCTCGGTTTCCGGCCGGTAGTTACGGTGCCAATAGGCGGTGTCGATGCCGTTGGGCATGATTGTCAGGTGGGAGTCGTTGATAGTTCCAGTATCGAGCCATGGTGCGGCGGCTGCGCGGCTCACGGCGGTTACAAGATTGGTGAGACGCGAGGTCAGGCGGTATCCCAGCTGACGTGTGAAGCCGCCGGTAGACGGGGAGTGGATCGTATCGATGACCACGCGGACGGGAGCAACGAGTCGAATGCAGCGGGCCATCAACGATGCGTGAGGCAAGTGCGCGTGCAGGATGTCGGGCCGGGCCACATTGACCCAGCGGCGAAGGCGGTTCCAGCCTCGGGGGTCCGCAATACCGTGGTGCATTTCCAGGCTGAGATATGAGACGTTGTTTGCGGAGAGTTCTTCGGCGGCATTGCTGCTATGACCAGAGAGCGCGATGACGGTCACGCACCAATGGCGGCGAGCCATGCCTGTGGCGAGTTGCATGAGCTGGCGCTCGGCGCCGCCGATGCGGTCGAGAGTTGGGATGAGATAGGCGATGTGCATTACAGCTCTTGCCTCGCGATCAAACGATCGATGACGGCCTCATAGGCAGGGATCGCGCGGGAGAGATCATACTGGTCGATCCACGCGTGCCTGAAACGATTTCGATATTTGGTGGCGTGGAATGCAGTCTCGAGTGCCTTCCGGAGCGCGTCGGGGGAGGCGTCGTGGGTTAGCCATGCGCCGTCCTGATTCCGCAGCAGATCGACTACGCCGCGGCACGCGGGGGTGGCGACGATTGGCATGCCCGCGGCCGCTGCCTCAAGCAATGCGTTGGGAAGGCCTTCGGTTCGGGATGGTTGCACGAATACGGAGGCCTGGCTGAAACACTGGAACGGATCGGGAAGGTATCCGGGGAAATGCACGCGGTCTGAGACTCCAAGGGCCTTTGCCTGTTGAACCAGAGCAGACCGCTGAGGGCCTCGGCCAGCGATGACGAGTTCTGCAGACTGAGGCGAAATGGAAAGATGAGAGAAAGCATCGATGAGAATGTCGAACCCCTTTTCGGGCACCAACCTGCCGACGGCAAGAAACAGGAACGTGTCGGCATCAAGTTGGGCTGGCGAAGGCGCTGCGGATTTACGAAGGCGCTGAACGTCGGTGGGGTTTGGGAGAACGAGCAGCTTTCGATGTTCGACTCGAAGTTCCTGCGCAATTTCTTGAGACATGGAGTCTGACTGACAGATGACGCTGTCGGCTCGGCGATAGGTATAGCAGTATGCGCGACGCGCGAGAAGCGGGTAAGAATGAGATGCGAAGGTTGCCGCCAGAGCTCCGTTGTGGCGGACGAGGAACCTGATGTGTGGAGGGAGAACAGGGCGGAGTGAAAGAACGAGCAGATTGAGATAGGCGATGCCGGAAAGGATCAGATGAGGGCGGACACGCCAAATGAGACTGACAAGCTGGAGAGCGCTGTGACGAACGCGAGGGGCTCGGAGTTGGTGAACTCTCACGTTCGAGTGGAACAGATCCACGCCGGATCCAAGAGAAGCCGTGAGAACGAGGTGAATCTCGTACTTTTCAGGATTGAGGTGACGAGCCAGAGTCTCGATGACATGCTCGGCTCCGCCGCCACCCAGGTGCGGAATCAGCAGGCAAATCCGGGCGCGTTGCGGCAAGGTCATGAGTCAGCAAGGGGAAGCGTACCGAAGACATTTAGCGGGAGTAAGTGATCACGCTCACAAGCTGGATTAGGGGCAGATGCTAGAGTTTCGTTGATTCAGACGAACAGGCGAAGTCTCCTTGAACATGCGTGAGTGGTCCGCTGATGAAAACGTCGGCGTGGGCAGCGGATTGGGAAGCCCACGTGTCGTGGTGGGTGTCACGAGTGCCCAGACGTGTCTAGTTCTCCCCTCGCGGCTGAAAGCGCTAAGAGAGGGCGGATTCCGGGTATCGCTGGTCTCATCGCCGGGTACCATGGCGGCGCGTGGGAGCGAAGTGGAAGGAGTGTCGGCCCACGAAATACCCATGGCGCGTGCAATGTCGCTGCTGAAGGATGCTGTTGCATTCACTCGGATCTTGTGTCTGCTTCGTCATCTAAAGCCGGAGATCGTTGAATTCAGTACGCCGAAAGCTGGGTTGCTGGGTATGTTGGCGGCGTGGATCTGCCGGGTGCCTGTGCGCATCTACTTCGTGCGTGGATTGCGGCTCGAAACGGTTCCGGCATTCATGAAGGCGATTCTGCTCTGGTCGGAACGCATTGCTGCGGCTTGTGCCCATACGGTTGTGGTGAACAGCAGGAGCTTGCGGGAGCGGACTTTACTTCTTGGGATTACCGGAGGAGAAAAGGTGGTGCTGCTGGGGGAGGGAAGCAGCAACGGCGTTGACATTGAGCGATTCTCACCTGGACCTTCTGAGGTACGAGCGGATTTTGGAATTCCTGTGGGTGCGCGGGTGGTCGGATTTGTGGGGAGATTGACGACCGACAAAGGGCTGCCGGAGTTGCTGGAGGGGTTCGCCGAGGTGCTGCGAGAGATGCCCGACAGCTACTTATTACTTGTTGGGTGGTTCGATGCATCGGAGGATGCCCTCGGAACGAGGTTGAGGTTGCGAATCGAGGGACATCCCCGTATCGTGTGCACCGGCTATGTTGCCGATACCGCGCCGTACTACCGTGCGATGGATGTGCTTGTGCTTCCATCATGGCGGGAGGGATTTCCAAATGCGGTGCTGGAGGCGGCATCTTCGGGAGTGCCAGTCGTTACGACAACATGTACGGGATCGCGCGATGCTGTAGTGCCAGAGGTAACGGGGCTTCTAATACCGCCAGGTGACCCCGGGATGATTGCAAAGGCGGCGCTCCGGCTCCTTCGCGATGGTGAGCTTCGCGGCAGCATGTCTCAAGCGGCGCGACACTGGGCTGTGACCCACTTCGAGCAGAGTCGTGTTCTGGGTGAGATGGTCCGCTTCTATCGTCATTTGCTGACGAACAGCGCAAATGAAATGGCTGCAGAGAATGCGGCCAGACCCGCTACTGGCTGGACTGCATCACTGTGACCTCGGGAGAGGCTGAGGATGCAGCCGGAGGGGCCTGAAGCGTGTGCGCGCCGGTTTCAGCGGCATGAAGAGCGCTGCCGGGAACGATGCCAAGTGCCAAAGTTGCGATGGTCGCGAAAAAGAGAGCGGTAATAATGCCGACTCCGACCGGCGCGAACCGCGGAGGAACGAGCAATTCGTCCTCATCGGGTCGCTGTGCTACCGCGAACGCCAGGCGCAGATAATAGGCCGCAGCCAGGCCGGAGTTCAGGAGTCCGATGATGGCGAGGATGACGGCGCCTCCGCCAACAGCGGCTGTAAAGGAATAGAACTTGCCGAAGAATCCGCCGGTGAACGGAATGCCGATGAGCGAGATGAGGAAGAAGATGAGCAAGCTGCCCAGGAGCGGAGATCGGTAGATGAGGCCCTTGTAGTCGGCGATGAGGGGACGCTCGTCTCCGTAACCGCCTGCAATCGTAACAACCGCGAAGATGCCGACGTTCATTGCGGCGTATGCGGCGGTGTAGAAACTGGCAGCGGCAATGCCTGTGGAACCGAACCCCGCAAAGGCAGCAAGGAGATAACCAGCGTGAGCGATCGCTGAGTAAGCGAGCATGCGCTTGACGTTCTGCTGGCGCAGGGCGGCGAGGTTGCCAATGATCATGGAGAGCACGGCGACTACCCAGAGGATCGGCGCCCAGATGTTGCGCAGGTACGGGAACATCTCGTAGACGAGGCGAAGAAGGAAGGCGAAGGCGGCCGCTTTGGGTGCGGTGGACATGAGGCCGACTACCGGCGATGGTGCGCCTTCATACACATCGGGTGTCCAGAGGTGGAAGGGCGCGGCGGAGACCTTGAAGAGGATTCCGACGAGCATCATGGCGAGAGCGCCGTCGACGAGGAGTTGGTTTTGGGCGTTAGCGACGTTGTGGGCGATCTCGTAGATAGAGGTGGTGCCGGTGGCGCCAAAGACGAGGGCAATACCGTAGAGCAGGAATGCGGTGGCGAAGGAGCCGAGGAGGAAGTACTTGATAGCGGCTTCAGGTCCTTTGCCGGACTGTTTGCGGTAACCGGCGAGGACATAGGTGGAGATGGAGGAGATCTCAAGTCCTATGAAGACGACGAGAAGTTCTGTGGCGGCGGTGAGGAGGCACATGCCGACTGTACCAAACACCATGAGCGCGTAATACTCGCCCTGGTGGTGGCTGTCTTCAGGCAATGCATCGACTGAGAGCAGCAGGGTGACGATAACGATGCCGCAGATGAGGACGTGGAAGAAGACTGTAAAGGGACTCGATTCTACGGTGCCGGAGTAGCCGGTGCCGGTGGGGAGGGAGAGCTGCCAGACGCTTGCAAGGTAGGCCACTGTGGTGCCGCCGGCGGCTAGCCAGCCGAGATAGCGTCGAGAGCTGAGTGGAGCGAGTGACGCATCGATGAGCATCACGAGGACCCCGGTGATGGTGAGGATGACCTCGGGGAGGATGCGATAGATGTCGGGAACGGAATTCACCTCTGTACCTCCCCGGATGAGGTGCTTGTCAATGTGAGGTCAGGATGGCCGATCGATTCGGCTTGCTGGAGAACGATTGGTTTTGGTGCTGTTTCGATGGTGCGGAGCCAGAGATTGGGAGCGACTCCCATGATGAGGAGCAGAACGGCGATTGGCCAGAGGACGAGCTGTTCGCCGAGATGGAGGTCGCGGGCAGATGACTCTGCCGCGAGCTTGCTTTCAGTGCCGTAGAAGACGCGCTGGATCAACCAGAGCATGTAGGCGGCGCTGAGGATGACGCCGATGGTGGCAGCGATTGCCCATCCGTGGCTGACACTCGAAAAGGTGCTGGAGAGGATGAGAAATTCTCCGATGAAGCCATTGAGCATGGGCAGGCCGATCAGTGCGAGAGAGACGATTACGAAGAGGGTGGCGAGACGCGGGACGCGCTTAGCGAGGCCGCCGTATGCAGCAATCTGGCTGGTGGCGTAACGGATTTCCAGCGCGCCGAGAAGGACGAAGAGGGCCGCGTCGATGAGTTCGTTGTTGAGGATCTGGTAGGTTGCGCCGGTCCATCCGGTGAGTGTGAATCCGTAGACTCCGACGGTGATGAGGCCAAGGTGGCTTATCGCAGCGAAGGCGAGGAAGCGCCAGTAGTCGCGTTGAACGAGGGCGAGACACGCTCCGTAGAGCAGGCCGATGACACCTAGAGCGATCAGGAGCGGCGCGATGTTGCGCGCCTGAACAGGGAAGAGTCCAACGTGGAAACGCAGCATGGAGTAGAGGCCGAGCTTGCCGGCGACGACCATGGCCATAGCGACGGGTGCTTCAGAGAAAGTGTCGGCAAGCCAGCCGTGGAGCGGGAAGACCGGGACCTTGACGGCGAATGCGAAGAGGAAGGCGAGAGCGACCCAGAAAAGTGCTCCGGCGGGAACTGCGCCTACAGCGATGTCGGTTCGCAGGTCGGTGAAGCTGAAGGTGCCGGTGCGCGCGTAGAGATAGAGGATTGCGACGAGCAGAGGGGCTGAGGGGATGAAGGTGAAGAGGAAGAATTTGGTTGCCGCTGCGGGGCCGTTTTTGCGGCCATACATGGCGATGAGGATGGCCATGGGGACGAGGGAGAGTTCCCAGAAGCCGTAATAGACCATCAGGTCCAGCGAGATGAAGACGCCGTACATCGCGGTCTGCTGGAGGAGGAAGAGCGAGTAGTAGACCTTTTCGCGGCGATGGATCGCCTTCCAGCTTGTGTGTACACCGATCGGGCCAAGGAGGCCTACGAGAACGACGAGCCAGAGACTGAGGCCGTCTACGCCGACGTGGTAGAAGATGGCGGGGTTTTCGATCCAGGGCTTGTTCACTACGAACTGGAAGCCAGGATGCGCTGCGTCGTAGTGCGCGGGCAGATGCAGCGTGAGACCGAACGTGACGAGGGTGGTGATGAGGGCGAGCCATGCCGGGATTTTGCCGCGATCGGGCAGCAGAGCGACGAGGATGGCGCCGGCGAGCGGGACGAGGAGGATGAGAGTGAGTATCGAGCTATCCATCAGTGTCCCGCCATTCCGAGGTGTAGTGAAGGCACTCCGAAGACGTGCGGAGCGAGAACGAAGTAGAGCATGAGGGCGGCGCCGAGGGCGAGCCACGCTGCGTAGGAGCGGATGTTGCCGGATTGCCAACGCTGGAGAACCGCGCCGGAGAAGGATGCAATGCCGGCCAGGAGCCAGGCAAGTCCGCCGAGGATTGCGAAGTCGACAACCCACTCGAGGAAGTATTTGGAGAATGCGATGAGCGGCTTGACGATGAGGAAGCCGTAGAACTCGTCGACGTAGTACTTGTTCTGGAGCAGGTTGTAGCCGGCGGGGGCGGGTGCCGCGAGTTGTGCGGCGGCGGAGCGCTGATAGTACATGCGATGGGCGATGAACCATCCGAGGGCTCCAGCGGCCACTGCGATTGCCATCATCACGTACTCGAGGCCTCCAGCCATCTCCTCAGTTTTGGCGCCGAGTATTGGGGAGAGGAATGCACCAAAGCGAGCCGTGCCGATCCAGCCGCCACCGACGGAGAGAATGGCGAGGACGACGAGAGGGCCGAGCATGGACCAGGGACTCTCATGCGGGTGGGCGTCGTGGCTGCGGGTCTCGCCGAAGAAGGTGAGATACCAAAGGCGGAACATGTAGAAGGCGGTGAGGGCGGCGGTGACGAGCCCGACGAACCAAAGGATCTTCCCGAGGCTTCCAGATGCGAAGGCAGCAGCGAGGATAGCATCCTTGGAGAAGAAGGCGGACATGAATGGGAATCCCGAGATGGCGAGGACTGCCATGGTCATGGTCCAGAAGGTGATGGGAGTTTTGGTGCGGAGGCCGCCCATCTTGCGCATGTCCTGCTCGCCGCCCATGGCGTGAATGACGGAACCCGCGGCAAGGAAGAGCAGGGCCTTGAAGAAGGCGTGCGTCATGAGGTGGAAGATGGCGGCGGAGTATGCGGCGACCCCACAACCGAGGAACATGTAGCCGAGCTGCGAGACGGTGGAGTAGGCGAGGACGCGTTTGATGTCGGTCTGGACGAGGCCGATGGTCGCGGCGAAGAAGGCGGTGGCTGCTCCGACGATGGCTACGACGCTAAGCGCGAGGGGCGAGCGATCAAAAATGAAGTGAGTGCGGGCGACCATGTAGACGCCGGCGGTGACCATGGTGGCGGCGTGGATGAGGGCGGAGACAGGTGTGGGGCCTTCCATGGCGTCGGGCAGCCAGACGTAAAGCGGAAGCTGCGCGCTTTTGCCGGTGGCTCCGATGAAGAGGCACAGGGCGATGGCGGTAAGGACGCCGCCGGTCATCGCGGGATTGGCGGCGATCTCCTGGGCGAGGTCGCTGAAGGAGAGCGTGCCGAAGTTGGCGATGAGGAGGAAGAGGCCGATGAGGAAGCCGAAGTCGCCGATGCGGTTGACGATAAATGCTTTTTTGCCGGCGTCGGAGGCAGACTTCTTCTGGAACCAGAAGCCGATGAGGAGGTAGGATGCGAGCCCGACTCCTTCCCACCCGACGAACATGAGCAGCGCATTGCCCGCGAGGACCAGCGTGGTCATGAAAAAGAGGAAGAGGTTGAGGTAGGCGAAGTAGCGCCAGTAGCCTTCGTCATCGTGCATGTAGCCGACGGAGTAGATATGGATAAGGAATCCGACACCGGTGATGACAAGTAGCATGATCAGCGAGAGCTGATCGAGGACGAAGGTGAGATCGACGTTGAAGGAGCCGGCGGTGATCCAGGTGCCGTAGTTTTCAATGTGGGGCATCGCTCCGTAGCCACCGTACCCAACGGATGCATCAGGAATCATGAGTGTCGCAGCCCAGAGCACAACGACAAATGAAACCAGCGGTGCAAGGAGCGCAATGGCGCTGACGACGGTCTTAGGTAGTCGACGGCCGAGCAGCCCGTTCAGGACGAATCCGATGAAGGGCAGGAGCGGGATCAGCCAGAGATGGAGAGATTCGTTCATAGTTTCATCAGGTCGATGCGGTCGACCGCGAGCGTGGAGCGTGCACGAAATACGGCAATAATGATGGCGAGACCAACGGCGGCTTCAGCAGCGGCGACCACCATGACGAAGAAGACAAAGATCTGGCCTTTCACCTCGTGCCATTGATGGGCGAAGGTGACGAAGGAGAGGTTCACAGCATTCAGCATCAGTTCGATTGACATGAAGACCGTGATCAGATTGCGTTTGATGAGAAACCCGACTACGCCGAGGCAGAAGAGGACGGCGCTCAGGAGCAAGTACCAGACAAGCGGAACTTCGTGGGAGACGAGATGCATAGATTACTTGGGCTCCCTTCCTTCGGCATCGCCTTTGCGGGCGAGGGCGACGGATCCGAGGATGGCAACAAGGATCAGGACTGAGGTGACTTCGAAGGGGAGAAGAAGCTTGGTGAAAAGGACGGCGCTGAGATCAGCGGTGCTGGTGATGTGGTCGTCCATGCGAGCGTCGCCGAACCCCTGAAGCTTGATGAAGCTGGTGGCGATGACGGCGAGGATTGCGGCAACGGCAGGGAATCCAACGGTGTGCGCAGCGCGGCTGCCGAGTGTACGTTCTTCGCGGCCTGCATTGAGGAGCATGACCACCAAGGTGAAGAGCACCATGATGGCGCCTGCGTAGACGATGACCTGGGCGGCGGCGAGGAATTCGGCACCAAGAAGAAGATAGAGTACAGCCAGCGAGGTCATCACGACGATGAGCGAGAGCGCGCTGTTGATAGGCTGCTTCTGAAACAGGAGATTGACAGCTCCTGTGAGGCAGAGTGCAGCGAAGATGATGAAGAGAATCAGGTGCATCGTTGAAGTCACTTACGGAGGATCAGGTTGAGGGAAGGTATTTCGAAATCCCTTCCGATTCTAAATGAGCAATGGGAACAACCCCGGTGATCGATAAACACGAGAGCGATCAGCGGTAGGCGAGCCAGAGACTCGTGCCGACGATGTTGAGAATGGCGAGAGGCATGAGCCAACGCCATCCGTAATTCATGAGCTGGTCATAGCGGAAGCGAGGGAGTGTGCCGCGCACCCAGACATAGAGACAGAGGAAACTGAAAACTTTCAAGACGAACCAGAAGATGGGCAGGAGGGAGCGGATGACGATGTTGTTCGGCGTGGGGAGGAGGTTGCCGAAGGGGCTCGTCCAGCCGCCCAGGAAGAGCAGGGTGGCGACGCAGCCAACGGTGATCATGTTGGCGTATTCGGCCATGAAGAACATGGCGAATTTCATCGAACTGTACTCGGTGTGATAGCCGGCGGTGAGTTCGCTTTCCGCTTCGGGGAGATCGAAGGGCGAGCGATTGGTTTCGGCGAAGGCGGCCATGAGGTAAATGAAGAAAGCGATGAACTGGAATCCGCCGAAGAGATTCCAGGAGAGAAGGCCGTGGTGGGATTGCGTAGTGACGATGGTGTCCAGGTTGAGGGATCCGGCACGCAGGACTACGCCGACGAGGGAGAGCCCGAGGGCGAGTTCGTAGCTCACGAGTTGAGCAGAGGAGCGGAGGGAGCCGAGGAGCGAGTATTTGTTGTTGGAAGACCATCCGGCGAGAGCGATTCCGTAGACGCCGATTGAGGTGATGCCGAGGATAACAAGGAGGCCGATGTTGATATCGGCGATCTGGAAGATCTGGAAGTTGCCGGGGCCAGTGATGCCTGGGTCGCCGAACGGAACCACGCCAATGGAAATGAGAGCGCAACTAAGAGCAATGACCGGCGCCAGAAGGTAAAGGGGGCGGTATACAGCGGTCGGGATGATGTCTTCCTTGAGGAAGGATTTTGCGCCGTCAACGAGTGGTTGAAGCAGGCCGAATGGGCCGACGCGGCTCGGTCCCCAGCGATTCTGAATGCGACCGACGAGCTTGCGCTCAAGGAGTACAGTGTAGGCGACGGAAAGGAGAAGCACCACCGTCACTACGATGACCTTGAGCAAGCTCCACAGGAAAAACTGCAAAATCGTCACGTTCCTAAAGCCTTTCGGAAAAAGTTCAGCCTGTTACTGCTTCTTGTTTTACTTCGGCCTGATGGTGATCAAGATCGGTGAGGCCCTTGCTGTATCGTCCGAGCGTGCCGGAAGTGAAGAGGCCATTGTGGGAGGGTTTCACCAAGTCGGGGCCGCTCGAAGTGAGTGCAGATACCGGAACAAAGCCGGGCTCCGTGCGCACTTCATTTCCGCCAAAAAGGTTTAACCTGTCCAGCTTGTACGCGGGGACAAGACGTTCGATTTCATCGAGGAGAGCCAAAGGATCGAATGGGCTCAGTTTAGGTTCCAGGCCGTTGGCGACAAGCCATATGGCGTGCCGGTCAGCCTCGCCAGATTGAGCACCGCGAGATTGCCCCAGGTCTGCTTTTACCGAAGTCTTGCCGAACGGAACGAGTCTCTTCACATCCGCGCCCATGCTGCTCGCGAGCCGAACCAGGATTTCAAAATCCGGTTTCACGCCGGGTTTGTCCGCTGCTTTTCGAACGAGCTGCAAATCTCCGTAGGTGTTCGTTACGGTTCCGGTCTTTTCATAGAGACTTGCGGCCGGGAGGACGACATCGGCTGCCGCAGCGGTCTCCGTGAGGAACAAATCTTGAACCACGATGAAGGTGTTTTTGAGCGATGCGAGGTTCACCGTCCCGAGTTCGAGCGGATTGGCGCCCACGATCAAAAGTGCTCCCAGCGAGCCGCCAGCAGCGGCCGACAACATCTGTGGCTGAGTCAATCCGATGGTGTGCGGCATTCCGGGGTATTCCTCTGCGAATGCATCGATCGTGCTCACGGGAACATAGCCGGGGAGGCGGTCAGGTAGAAGGCCCATGTCGGCGGCGCCACGCGAGTTCGAGTAGTCGCCGAGGTAAGCGAAGCGAACGTTGCCGCGGCCCAAGCCCCAAGCTGCAAGTTCATCGACAGCCGCCCCGCGGTACTCTTCGCCAAAAATGACGAGGAGGTTCTCTTCCTGCAGGAGCATCTCCCGGAAAGCAGGATTGTCGATTGTGGATTGCTTGCCGCCCAGGTATTTTGCGATGGAACGATGGCCGCCCGCGGGGAGCCGTACGACAGCCTTGGCCTGGCGTTCCAATTTGATCTGCCGCTCATTCGCAAGATAGAGTCTTGCACGGTTCAAGCGCACGTTGGTGCGGATGGTCCAGGCGAGGAGGGGATGTTCGTTTGTCGGATCGCCGCCGATGAGCAGGATTGCCGGTGCCGTTGAAATGTCGCGCAGCCCTGCGGTTTTATCCTGATGGCCGGCGAGTGATCGAGCAAACGAAACGTAATCCGTTGTGCGTTCATGGTCGATGTTGCTGGTGCGGAGAACCGTGCGTGCAAACTTCTGAAGCAGGTAGTTCTCTTCATTGGTCGTGCGGTTGGAACCGATGACTCCGATGGCGCTGCCGCCGCGGATATCGCGAATCTCCTTGAGCTTCGCCCCGGCTACCCGGAGGGCGTGCTCCCATGTGGATGGTTCGAGCTTGCCCTGCGCATTGCGGACGAGAGGTGCGGTAATGCGTTCGGGGTGCTCGACAAAGTCGAAGCCGAAGCGGCCTTTGGCACAGAGGAAGTCGCCATTGATACCGCTTTTATCGCGGTTGTCAGCACGGATGATTTCGGCTCCTTCGTCGGATTGGCGGATACCGAGAGTGACCTTGCAGCCGTCCGCACAATGGGTGCAGATCGTGGAGACATGGTTCATCTCCCAGGGGCGGGTCTTGTAGCGATAGCTGCCGCTGGTGAGAGCGCCGACCGGACAGATGTCGATGCACATGCCGCACTGTTCGCAGTCGAGCTGATCATCCAGGTTGGGTGCGATTACGGAGGTTATGTTGCGGTTTTGGATGCCGAGCGCCCAGACGTCCATGCCTTCGCCGCAAACGCGGGTGCAGCGGTAGCAGAGGATACACCGAGGGCGGTCATAGAAGACGGCGGGGGACCATTGCTGCTCATCGCGGTGCTGCTTGGCGTCGACCATGAGGCTTTCGCCCGCGCCGTATTTGAAGGTCATGTCCTGCAACTCGCACTCGCCGCCGGCGTCGCAGACAGGGCAGTCGAGAGGGTGGTTGCCGAGGAGGAGTTCGATGGTTCCTTTGCGGGCCTGGGCGATCTCCGGCGATTCGGTTGTGAATACCTGGCCTTCAGCGACAGTCGTGGTGCAGGCGGTCTGAAGTTTGGGAACCTTTTCCTGACGAACGACGCACATGCGGCACGCGGCCTGGAGGCTGAGGCCGGGGTAGTAGCAGAAGGCGGGGATCTCGATGCCGGCTTTGCGGCATGCCTCAATGAGCAGCGTTCCTGCGGGAGCGGTCAGCTTCTTGCCGTCGACTGTGAATGTTACGTCTGCCATTGGTGGTTGTGTCCTGCCGTCCTTTGGTGCCGCAGGGGCTAAAGCCCCGTATCTTCTTGTTGCTCATCGGCACGACTGAACTCGTGCCCTGACGCTTCTTGGTTCTGCTTAGCGCCCGGCATGCCGAACGCTGTTTCGGGCGGTTACACGACGGTCAACTCCGGTGCGGTGTGTTTTGCGAATGGGCAGGGCTTTCCGTCGAGGTGATCTTCAAATTCTTTGCGGAACTTTTTGACAAAGCCCAGCGTGGGCATTGCGGCTGCGTCGCCGAGGGGGCAGAAGGTGCGGCCCAGCATGTTTTCGGCGAGGTAGCGGATGTTGTCGATGTCCTTCGCGGTTCCGAAGCCTGCGTGGAAGCGCGTGAGGGATTTCTTGAGCCAGTCGGTGCCTTCGCGGCAGGGGATACACCAGCCGCAGCTTTCGTGCTGGTAGAAGCTGATGGTGCGGAGGGCGAATTCGACGATACAGGTCTGGTCGTCGATGACAACGACCCCGCCGGAGCCGAGCATGGATCCGGCCTTACCGACCTGATCGAAATCCATGCCGAGGTTCTCGATCTCTTCCGGAAGCAGGACAGGTGTGGATGATCCGCCGGGGACTACGGCTTTGAGAGCGCGGCCGCCGCGTACCCCGCCTGCGACCTCGTAGATCATTTTCTTGAGGTTGTAGCCCATGGGGAGTTCGTAGACTCCGGGGCGCTCGACGTGACCGCTGATGCCGAAGAGGCGCGTGCCGCCGTTGCGCGGTGAGCCGACAGCGGCGAAGGCTGCGCCGCCCATGTTGATGACATGAGGGACCGTGGCGATGGTCTCGGCGTTGTTGATGACGGTGGGTCCGCCGTAGAGGCCGACGACAGCAGGGAACGGAGGCTTGATGCGGGGAACGCCGCGCTTGCCTTCGAGCGATTCCATGAGAGCCGATTCTTCGCCGACTTCGTAGGCGCCGGCGCCGCTCTGGGTAATGATCTGGAATTCGGTGTCGGTACCGAAGATGTTTTTGCCGAGGAAACCTTTTGCGTAGGCGTCGGCGACGGCTTTCTCCATGATTTCGAGAAGGTAGCGGTATTCGCCGCGGAGATAGATGAAGCCCATCTTCGCGCCGATGGCCAAGCCGGCGATGATGGTGCCTTCAATGACGGAGTGCGGGTCGTGGAGGAAGATGAGGTGATCTTTGCAGGTGCCGGGCTCGCTCTCGTCGCCGTTGATAAGAACGTATTTGGGCTTGGCGGATTGCCTGGGAACAAACGACCACTTCATTCCGGTGGGGAAGCCTGCACCGCCGCGGCCGCGAAGACTGGACGCTTTCATCTCCTCAATGACCCACTCGGGGCCTTGGGCGAGACATTTGCGGATGGCTTCGTAACCGCCGAGTTCGATGTACTTGTCAATTTCGGCGGCGCCCTGGCCGAAGCGCTTGGAGACGAGTTTTACTTCATCGGGATGAGAGACGAGCCTAGGCATTGTTCTGGCCCTCGGATTTCTGACGGTATTGGGCAAGAATGCCGGGTACGCTCTCAGGAGTTAAATCATCGTGGAAGTCATAGTTGACCTGAATGGCGGGAGCCCAGCAGCAGGCGCCGATGCACTCGACTTCTTCGAGAGAAAAGACGCCATCTGGTGTTACGCCTTTGTGGCTGATGCCGAGCTCGTCCTGGAATTTTTCAAAGACGTCGTAGGCGCCGCGGAGCATGCAGCTGATATTGGTGCAGACCTGCACGTTGTATTTGCCTGCGGGCTTGAAGCGGAGCATCGAGTAGTAGGTGGCGACGTTGCGCACATCGAGCTCGGTGATGCCGATGCGCTGGGCCACTTCGGCGATGACAGCATCGGAGAGATAGCCGATTTCGTCCTGCGCGTAGAGGAGCATGGGGACGAGCGCCGAGCGGCGAACAGGGTACTTCTCGACGAGCGCGTCGAAGCGGGCGGAGACTTTTGGTGAGAAGATGCTCATCGTCTCGGGTGTCATCGCATCATCTCCCTTGCCCAGGCTTCCGCTGCCATATCCATTTCTTCTTCGCCGGTTGTACTGCGGAGTTGTCCGGCTTCCGTAAGCTCCAGCATTCCGTTTTGTCCGTCGTCGCGCGACCAACTGATGTGGGCGCCGTTGCGTTTGAGGTCGAGCCATGCATTTCCGCGGCGGACCGTGATGTGATCTTCCCCCAGTTCGACTGTTGCCTGCCTGTCCCCATTGAGCCCGTGCGCCGCGGTGTAACTGCGAAGCAGGGAGGCAAGCGAAACCCAGAGTTCAACGTACAACTGCTCGCAGGATGTTTCCGTTTTGGCCTGCCCCATTTTCCCTCAGGGGCTAAAGCCCCGTTTTGTGTTTAACCCTTTTCGGCACGACTAAAGTCGTGCCCTTACAAAACCGATTGTGCAGGGGCTAAAGCCCCGGGTCTTTCAATTCACTCTTCGGCACGACTGAAGTCGTGCCCTGACGCGAGTAGCTACGATACTCTTCGGCACGGATAGACTCGTGCCCTGATACGAGACGATGGTTGTTGGCTGTCGGCATCAGCGGTCGATCTCTCCCAACACGATGTCGATTGATCCAATGACGGCGACGACGTCGGCCAGCATACGGCCTTTGCACATGGTTTCAAGTGCCTGCAAGGAGGCGAACCCCGGATAGCGCATGTGCACGCGATACGGTTTGGCTGTGCCGTCGGAGACGACGTAGTACCCCATCGTTCCGTGGCCGGATTCGATGGTCTGGAAGACTTCGCCCGCCGGAACGTTGAAGCCCTCGGTCACGATCTTGAAATGATGGATCAGAGCTTCCATCTGCGTTTTCATCTTTTCGCGATCGGGGAGGACGATCTTGGGAGCGTCCGCTTTGATGGGACCGCCGGGCATGCCGTCGAGAGCCTGCTGAATGATCTTGATGCTTTCGCGCATCTCTTCGAGGCGCACTTCATATCTGGCCCAACAATCGCAACCGGTGGAAACAGGTACCTTGAATTGGAATTTCTCGTAACCGGAGTAGGGCATATCGCGACGCAGGTCGAAGTCAACGCCGGAGGCGCGCAATGTAGGCCCGGTGACCGCAAGTGCGACCGCATCCTCAGGAGTAAGGATGCCAACGCCTATGAGGCGATTGCGGAAGATGGGATTGCCGGTGAGCAGATTTGAATACTCATCGATCTTTTCAGGAAATGTTTTGATGAAGGCCTGAATGCGATCGAAGAGGTCGAGGGGCGGCTCCATGGCGAGGCCGCCGATCCGGAAGTAGCTGGTCATCATTCGCTGCCCCGAAACGGCTTCGAAAATGCGAAGGATTTCTTCGCGCTCGCGGAAGGTGTAGAGGAAGACGGTCAGCGCACCGATGTCCATGGCATGCGTACCGAGCCAGATGAGGTGCGAATTGAGGCGGGTCAACTCGGTGAGGAGAACGCGAATCCAAACAGCACGTTCAGGAATGTCGAGGCCGAGGAGTTTTTCGACCGCCAGGCAGTAACAAAGATTATTAGCCAGCGGTCCGAGGTAGTCCACCCGATCCGTCAGGGGAACGACCTGCTGGTAGAACTTGGACTCGCATGTTTTCTCGATGCCGGTATGCAGATAACCGACTTCGGGATAGAGACGGACAACGATTTCGCCGTCGATCTCGAGCACGAGGCGGAGCACTCCGTGTGTGGACGGGTGCTGTGGTCCCATATTAAGGACCATGTGCTGATCTTTGGCGCCCTCGGCGGTGGGAGCCTGCAGGATCGGAGTGCCTACATCCAACATCAGCGATACCCCTCCACCGGGTAGTCTTTGCGGAGTGGATGACCCACCCATTCCTCAGGCATCATGATGCGGCGGAGGTTGGGGTGGCCTTCGAACCGTATCCCGAACAGGTCGAATACTTCGCGCTCATAGAAGTTGGCGCCGGGGAATACCGAGGTGATGGATTCGATCGCAGGATCGTCACCTGAGACCCAGGCTTTGATGCGTATGCGCTGTTTAAATGAGTGCGACAGGATGTGGTACGTGAGTTGGAACCTTGGCTCAGAAGGTAGCCAGTCGACCGCCGTCATATCCTCGTAGGCATTGAACCCGGCGTCTTTCATGGCCGCAACGGCTTCGACGATGTTCTCCGGCGAGACTGTGATGGACAATTCGCCGCGATCAAAAAGAGCGTCGACGAGAGCATCCGTATTCCAAGCGGTGACAGCCTTGACCACTGGGTGGTCCGCCATCTTTTCGAGCACGGCTTGCTTGCCGGCGATTGCTTCTTGAAGGGCTTCTGCCATTTACAAGTCCGCCTTGTCCATGCTCCAGTTGAGGATGCCTTTGCGAATGATGTAGTAGAGGCCGACAGCAACGAAGCCGAGGTAGACGACCATTTCCCAGAAGCCGAAGAAGCGCTGGCCAGTGATGTGGGGAAGCTGCCGGTAGATTACCGCCCAGGGCATCATGAACACGGCTTCCACGTCGAACAGGATGAAGAGCATGGCGACCATGTAGAAGCGCACACTGAAACGCGCTCTGGCGTCGCCGACCGATTCAATGCCGCATTCATAGGCGGCCAGCTTTACAGGGAGATTGCGATGGCGTCCGATAAACCATGAGGCGAGCACCATGATGGCTGCAAGTCCCACTGCAAACAACACTTGCAGCAGAAGAGACAAATATTGCCAATGGTAGGGAATCATCTGATCCTGTTCGCAATGTCCACAAATCAGCGGGCTTCGCAGAGTTGAAAATAGACCCTACTGCGACAGGCCGCTGGTTTGAGCTTAGGTTCCCAAAGTGATCCCGTCAAGACGAGGAACCCTCGCTCCATCTCACATTTAGAGCCAGGAATCCGAGACGCGGATGGTTTCGAATTGCAAACGTGTTGCACTGCGCGCGCTTGCAGGTGTGAGACATGTCACTTTTCTTGCTGGAATGTGTATACGTTTCGGCACGGTTTGGCATCAGTGAGATGGATCACAGAGATTCCCATCCTGGAGCCGTTTCATTCTTGGGAACAGCAAGGGCAGGTAATTGGGTTCTCCGCAGGACGGGGCGATGAAAGGCATAGAACCTCTTATCGAATAAGAAGGCGAATAGCGGATGGCTACGGCAATCAAGTTCGGGATCGGGGTAGCGGATCATTCGCTTCAGCGTGAGGGCTGCGGGAGAGGGAATCGGCGAATCACAGAAGAGACCGGTCGCGCCCTTCAAATTCTCGGGCACGCGATCGAGTACCTGACGGACGAATACGTCCATGAGACAGCGAACCTGTCCGCGAGCGATCCACAGATCCAGGCGATTTGTCTGCTGATGAATTTGAATCGAGAGGTGTACTACGAGTGTCCTGTTATTCCGACCTTTGGGGAACGATTGGCCTCATTCCTCCGTGGTAACAGAGCCTGAAGGAAATTGTGAAGTAGATTTGCGGATCGAGGCTGCGCTGCTTCTCTGGTAGTCTGAGCCTGTGTACCGACTGCCCCGAACAGCATTTCAGTCGCCTGTGCGATGTCTTGTTTTCCTCTTTTTAATATCTGTGGCTTGTGTTTCGGCAAAGGCCGAGCCTCCGGAAAAAATAGACGTCAACCCGACGTTCACGATTTCAAAATATGTGGCGGGAGCGCCGATTCGCATGATCGGCTACGGAGATATGCGCTTCACCGATCCATCGGTGAAGGTCGGCACGAATCCTAGTGTTCGTAAGTGGCTGGCTGAGCGAATTGGGCAGGAAAGCCCGGAGGTGTTGATGGTTACCGGCGATATGCCTTATGCCGGAGCCAGGGAAGAGGACTGGCAGGTTTACCGGAATGAGACCGCATCGTGGGCTGCGAAGCACACACTTGTGCTGCCGACCATTGGGAATCATGAGGTTCGCGGCGGTGTCGCAAAGGGGATTGAGAATTTTCTTGCGAACTATCCAGGTCTGAAGGGACATCGGTACTACTCGGTGCTGATGGGAAGCGTCGAGGTGATTTCGCTGGATATGACATCGCCATCGGGGGGAACGAGCACGCAGGCGACGTGGTTTGCAGCGCAACTGGATCATCTGCCGAAACAAGTTGAGTTTCTGTTCATTCTGTATCACACGCCTTGGGTGGTGGATCAGCAGTCCCAGTTGTTTACGAATCTGCCCTCAAAAGAGGCGCTGACGCTGCGCCACTTGATGGAGATTCACCTGCACAAGATGCATGCGAAGGTAATCGTGCTGAGCGGGCACATCCATAATTACGAGAGGTTTGAGCGCAACGGGGTGGAATACCTGATCTCGGGAGGAGGCGGAGCTGAACCCTATCCCCTATTATTCCGAGGGTCGGCGGATCTTTACCGGGATACGGCATTTCCGGTCTACCACTACATCACACTGGATTATGCAAATGGCAAGCTACATGGAGTGATGTGGAAAGTGAAGGATCCGGACGCGCCGGACCTGGAGGTAGAGAAGAAAGATGAGTTTACGATCGTAGCCGAACCGGATAAGGCCGGCGTGTTCGTACCGTAGGCGCAGGCCGGATTTGCGAACTTCGCATGATCGCCGGGCTGAAGGCCGCGCTATTGTCCGATGATGAGGACGGCAAAAAGGATTAGCCAAGCGAAGCCCATGGCATGCCAATACCATGCGCATGCATCCACTGCGATCTGACGCAGTTCGACACGCTTGAAACTGCGGATGAGGGCAAGGGACACGGCAAGTGCTATGACGCCGGCAATCAGGTGCGCAGCATGGAGACCGGTGATGATGTAGAAGAAATAGCTGGCCGGCGTTGAGGAGTGGTTAAAGGCGAATCCCTGAGCGATGAGCTGGCGCCACGCCACCCACTGACCTGCGAGGAAGAGAAGCCCCAGTCCGAGCGTTCCAGCCATCCAGGGCAAAGTACGCTGCAATGCGGGGTGACCGAGGCCAAGCCACTCTTCGAGTACATCGATTTCCCGAAAGATGTTGCGGCGGGCGATCTCCATGGTCAGGCTGCTGAGGAGAAGTATTGCGGTATTCAGAAACAGAATGGGCGGCAGGAGGACCGGGTGCCAGTCGCCGATCTGCTCGTGAGTGCGCGGGTCCATGTGCGTGCCTGCCTGCCGCGCGAAGAAGAGCGCGACCAGGATGGCGAAGAACATCATGTCGGCAGCAATGATGGAGAAGACGGAGAAACGAATCTTGTGCAGTAATTCGCGCGGGCCATGGCGCTCATGCTGGCGATCATCGTCGCCTCCGCCACCTCCGCCGCCGGTCGGGCGTCGATCAAGGGGCGGCTTACCGCCAATTCCCGGCTCTCTCCGTTCGATTTCCGCAGGGGAATGCGTGAAAGTTGCGGGCATTAAAAGCCTCGGTGGAGATCAGACTATACCACTAGTCGTTGGACGCATCCACTCCCGAAGGGGATGGCCTTTTTCTCACACAGTTATGATGCTTTACTTCGGCCCCGGAGATCTGACTTTACGAGATCAACAAAGGCTTTGTGAACGCGACGATCATCGGGCGTGAGCTCGGGATGAAATGTCGCCGCCATTCGATTCCCTTCACGGACAAGCGTGGGCAGCCCTTGGCGCTGGGCAAGAACTTCAACCTGCGGACCGATTTCGACGATCCGGGGGGCCCGGATAAAGACCATCTCGAGCTTTCCGCCCGGCAACTTGGTGTCTGAAAAGAGAATGGACGAATCGATCTGGCGGCCATAGGCATTTCGTTCAATGACCGCGTCAAGGGCGGCGAGGCTTGTTTGCGCGGGGTTGCGGACCTCGCGGGCAAGGAGGATGGCCCCGGCACAGGTTCCGAAAACGGGATGAGACTGGCAGAAGTTCTTGAGATCCTCAAAGAGATTGCGGCGCTCAAGAAATTTCAGCATGGTAGTGGACTCGCCGCCTGGAATGATCAGACCGTCCAGGGTTTCCAATTCTTCACGCTTGCGCACTTCGACAGGAGTGGCTCCAGCTTCGGTAAGGGCATCCGCGTGGGCAGCGTAGTCGCCTTGAATTGCCAGTACACCGATGCGGGGCCGTGCCGATTCAGCGTGCAAGGGGCTGATCTCCTCAAATTCGGTTCTTAGAAAATCCTAATCCTGCCGGGTCAAGAGATGGAAAAGCCGGAGACGCGTAAGCGCCTCCGGCTGATTGATCCGGGTTATTACCAGCCGCGTGTCTGGAGGAGCTGCGATTCTTCGATGGCTGCGGCGGCAAGCCCCTTCATGGTTCCAGTGACCTGCTCGCTGACCTCGGCGAGGATCTTGGGATCGTTGTAATGCGTTGTGGCAATCACGATTGCCTTGGCCCGGGATACGGCTTCTTCGCGCTCGGCGGGGTCATTTTCGACATCGAGCGGAGTGGCGCGCTCCTTCATGAAGATTCCGGAGCCGACAAAGATGGCCTCTGCACCGAGCTGCATCATTAGCGCAGCATCGGCAGGAGTGGCGATTCCGCCTGCGGAGAAATTGGGAACGGGAAGCTTGCCTGCACGGGCCACCATTCGAATGAGTTCGTAGGGCGCCTGATGCTCCTTTGCAGCGGCGTAGAGCTCCTGCTCGGAGAGAACGGCGAGAGCCTTCATCTCCTTGACGATCTGGCGCATATGCTGCACGGCGTGGACAACATCGCCTGTGCCCGCCTCGCCCTTGGTGCGGATCATGGCAGCGCCTTCGGCGATGCGGCGAAGAGCCTCTCCGAGGTTGCGGGCCCCGCATACAAAGGGCGTGGTAAATGCATGCTTGTCAATGTGATGAGTTTCGTCCGCCGGGGTGAGGACTTCGCTTTCGTCGATGAAGTCGACACCGATCTCCTGGAGGATCTGAGCTTCGGCAAAGTGTCCGATGCGGGCCTTGGCCATCACTGGAATGGAGACTGCCTGAATGATCTGCTTGATGAGGGCGGGCTTTGCCATGCGGGCAACGCCGCCTTCCGCGCGGATCATTGCTGGGACGCGTTCGAGAGCCATGACCGAGACGGCGCCGGCTTCTTCGGCGATGCGGGCCTGCTCGACGTTCATGACATCCATGATGACGCCGCCTTTCAGCATCTCGGCAAGGCCGATTTTGAGGCGGAGACCGGTTCCAGGAACGCTCTTATTTTCATTCTCTTGTGGCATTTTCGTTTGACCTCGGATGGCAGCCGTCGTTCATAAACCTCTCGGGCATTCGTTGTTTCTAGTGTAGCAGCGAAGTGAACATTCGATTGGGGGGCGAGAGACGGAAGGGAGTACCGTCTTCATGAGAATTTTCCAAGGATGTCCCACCCTTTCTGGTCCCAATTCTGCAGCGGACTGTCGCGAATGGCGACAGAGCGGCAAGTCGAGCAGGGAAGTTCCGGAACAAATGCACTGCAACATCCAAATGTATCCGGATCCGCAGCGCCTGGTGTTCCAGCCGACAGAGTGTTGGAGGTCCCGGCGGCTTCTGGCATCGGACCGAGCGCCGGACAAGCGGACTCTGCGGTTGCGCGAATTCCGATTGAAGTCGACGTCGCTGTTCCAATCCGGAAGTTTCGAGTGCGCAATCTGCTCACGCTTACAGTCGGGCAGGTGATTGCGACTCAGTGGATCGAAGGCGAGGACATGCCGTTGGGGGCACGTGGAGCGCAGCTTGCCTGGACGGAATTCGAGGTCATTGAGCATAAGCTGGCGGTTCGGATCACAAGGCTGGTTTAGGAGGAGAGTTTATGCAGGCCCTGGCACATGCAGGTAAGAATCATTCAGATCGAGCAGTCCTCGTTTTGCGGGATGTGTGGGCATCGATCTCTGAACGGCTTCGCCGCCGCGGCAACGGTGGCCCCAGACTCGCGATTCTCGAAAGGGTGGCCGTTGCGCCCAAGCAAACAGTGGCATTGCTCGAAGTCGAGGGAGAAAAGCTGCTGGTCGGGACATCACAGGAAGGCGCCCCGCGATTCTTCCGCCTTCATGGGGTGCGGCAGGGAACCGGAACGGAGCATTGCGACGCCATCCCACTCGAAGGGACGATCGCATGATTGGCCTTTTGGTGGCTTCGCCGTCGGGGATCAACTTACCCGATTTGAATGCGAGGATGCATCCCTCTGATTCAACTCCATGGCTGATTCTCCTCGCGCTGACGCTGATCACGTTGCTACCCGCAATTCTGATGTGCATGACTCCGCTGGTGCGACTGCTGGTGGTCTTTCACTTTCTACGCCAGGCATTGGGAACCCAAACGGCACCTTCCAATCCGACACTGATGGGTCTGGCGCTGATGATGACGTGGATGCTGATGGCGCCGGTGCTCGCCCAAGTCAACCAACAGGCGGTTGAGCCATATCGTGCCGGGCGAATCACCGGCTGGGATGCGATTGACCTCGGGTCCGCACCAGTGAAGCAATTCATGCTTCGTTATGCAAGGGAGAAAGACCTTGCCCTCTTCGCGGCTGCAGGTCAGATCGAGCACCCGAATTCTCCCAGCGACCTTCCGATGCGCGTGGTGATTCCTGCTTACGTTCTTTCGGAGTTGAAGGCAGGCTTCTCGATCGGCGCTGTGCTGTTTCTGCCTTTCCTTCTGATCGACATGGTGACCGCGGCGATTACAACCTCGATCGGGATGTTTCAACTGCCGCCGGTGGTGGTATCTACGCCGCTCAAGATTCTGTTGTTCGTGATGGTGGATGGATGGAATCTGCTCGTACATTCCCTGTTGAAAAGTTTTTGAGGACTGAACGATGACGCCCGATCTTGTTGCCGAACTGCTTCGCCAATTGATGAAGGAAGCGATGATCCTGAGCGCACCGGTTCTGGTCGTTTCGGTCGTGCTTGGGTTCGTGCTCACGTTGCTTCAGACGCTGACGAGCCTTCAGGACCAGTCGCTGACTTCGGTGCCGCGGCTGGGGGCTGTTGCCGTAATTCTGCTTGTCGGAATGCCCTGGTTTCTGGGCCACCTGACCACATATGCGATGCACATGATGAGCGATTTCCATCGATTTCTGGATTGAGCGAGAGTACGAATGGGTGCCTGGCCGACTTTTCTGAGTGCAATGCTTCTCGCGCTGGTTCGCGTAAGCGGGATGGTAGTCTTTGCGCCGTTCTTCTCGTCAACGGCACTACCCGTTCGTGCCAAGGCGGTCTTCGTCGGTCTGGTTGCGTTCCTCGTTGGCCCGCTCGTCGCGACATTCCCCAACGCTCACGCCGACATTGGCTTTTCCGCAGTGATCGGCGAGTTAGCCGTCGGGCTGGTTTACGGACTCATTCTGGCGTTGATGAACGAGATGCTTCTATTCGCCGGAGAAATCGTAGGGCTGCAATTCAGTTTCTCGACAGTGAACCTGCTGGATCCAACCTCTTCGATTCAAACCTCGCTGATGAGCGATCTTTTTCAGCTCATGGGAACGCTCGTTCTAATCAAAGCCGGTCTGGATCGCATTCTGCTGGGATCGATGGTGCGGAGTTTTCGAGCGGTGCCAATCGGGACATATGCTCTTTCGCCGATCACTTCTGCCGCGATTGTGCAGGCGGCGGGAGGGATTTTTTTGGCTGCGGTTGAACTGGCGGCGCCGGTGCTTGCAGCCACAATGCTGGTGGAGATCGCGGTGGCGCTCCTGAGCAGGCTGAGCCCGCAACTTCCAGTGATGTCGCTAACCGTGCCGCTCAAAACATTGGTGGGCTTCGCTGTTCTCTGTGGATCATTGGCGCTGTGGCCGCGAGTGATTGAAGCCAGATTCTCAGGACTTCTTGATGTGGCGGAGCGGCTTCTTAAGACATCGCCTGGAGCGGCAAGCGGGATTGGAAGCTGACGATGCCGGGGGATCGCACCGAACAGGCTACGCCGCATCGCCGGGAAAAGGCCAGGAAGGATGGTGATGTCCTACGCAGCCGGGAACTCTCTTCGGCGGCGGGCACGCTGGCCGGGATCCTGTGCCTGGGGTTCCTGGCTCAGAAGATCATGGAGGGCTTTCGGTCGGTGTTTATTGCAGCTCTGAGCGCGAGCTCGACGCGCCAGTCGCAAGGACCCGATTTCGCGGAGAGTTTGCTGGCGTTGCGAAGTCCGCTTATGAAAGCCGGAATTCCTATCTTGACTGTGATGGCGGGGATAGTGATTTCGACCTGCTTGTGTGGAGTGCTGCAAGGCGGAGGGCTTCAGGTGAGCGGACAAGCTATCGGGTTACGTTTTGAACGGGTAAATCCGATTGCAAATGCGAAGAATCTCTTTTCTCTTCGCTCGGTTGCGAGACTGGGGAAGTCGCTCGTGCCTGCGGCAATCCTGGCGGTATTCGCATTTCAGCGGATTGTTCGCGAACTGAGCATTCCGCCGTTCTCGACGAGGCGACTCGAAATTCTTGCCTCGGACGTTTACGGATTGCTGACCGCCGCTGCATGGTTACTGCTGGGGTGGGCACTGATCGACTACGCGGTCGAGTGGAAAAGCCGTGAATCCCGGCTCATGATGAGCCGCGAGGAGATGAAGCAGGAGTTCAAGGAGTCGGAAGGGAGTCCCCAGACTCGAGGTCGAATTCGGAATTTGCAGCGGCAGATGCGACGTCGGAAGCTGAAGGCCGACGTGGCGAAGGCTGCTGTCGTGCTGACAAATCCTACTCACTATGCGATCGCGCTGGGGTTTGACTTCGCTTCCATGGAGACTCCGAAAGTTCTCGCTAAGGGACGCAATCTGCTTGCGGAAGAGATCAAGAACGAAGCGCGCTGGGCAGGCGTGGCGATCGTCGAAAATCCGCCGCTTGCGCGTTCCCTGTATCGCTCGGTGGAGGTGGGACAGCCAATCCCAGCAGATCTCTATGCAGCTGTTGCTGCCATTCTTGCCTATCTTTACCGCAAGCGGATGGAGGAGGAGGCGCGCGCGAAACGCATGCGACAGGCGGGGACGGAAAGGCCGGCCGCGAGGAGAAGGCCGAATCCTCCCGAGTACGAAGCGGGAGTGGATCAGAAGGGGAAAGCAGCGGACCAGGATGGGAGCAAGCAATGAGCACGACAGTTCCTGCAATGGTTGCAAATGTTCAACCAGCCAGTATGATCGAGCGTCTGCGCGACTATCTGCTGCCCATCGGAGCGATCAGCGTGATCTTCATCATGCTGATCCCATTGCCGTCGGCAGTTGTTGATCTGCTGCTTGCGGTCTCGATGGCGGCATCGATGATTGTGTTTCTTTCTTCAATCCAGATTCGCCGGGCCGTGGAATTGTCAGTCTTCCCGACCCTTCTGCTTCTGCTGACGCTTTTCCGGCTGGCATTGAACATAGCGTCGAGCCGCAGGATTCTGCTGCACGGCTCCGAGGGAACGGCGGCGGCGGGCAAAGTAATCGAAGCATTCGGTCAATTCGTCGTGGGCGGCAACTACATCGTGGGGTTTGTTTTGTTCCTCGCTCTGGTTGCGATTCAGTTTCTTGTTGTCTCGCACGGAGCAGTGCGCACCGCTGAGGTGACAGCGCGATTCACTCTGGATGCGTTGCCGGGCAAGCAGATGGCAATTGATGCTGACATGAACGCCGGCCTGATCGACGAGGCAGAGGCGCGACGTCGCCGGCAAAGCATCGCGCGGGAAGCAGAGTTTTATGGCGCCATGGACGGTGCGGCCCGCTTCAACCAGCGCGACGCCATGGCAACGATTCTGATCACAGCCATCAATATCATTGCCGGCCTGCTGATAGGAACGCTTCAGCAAGGTGTTGAACTGGGCAAGGCGGCCAGGACGTACACAGTCCTGACGGTGGGGGATGGGCTCGTCACCCTGATTCCCTCACTGCTTGTTTCCGTAGCCGGCGGCATCACGCTTACGCGAGCGAACTCGGCTGGTTTACTGGGGACTGAGATCAGGCAGCAGCTTTTCGCACGACCGTCCACCCTGTACGTTGCTGGTGGAGTCTGCGGCGCGCTGTGCTTCATTCCAGGACTGCCGGCATTTGCATTCTTGTTGGTTGCTGCAAGTCTTTTTTGGTTTGGGAGGAGGATTCGAGGGAATGGAAGCTCCGGGCCCGCGGTTGAAGGGCCGCCGAGCGGAAAGGGGAGAGCAGATCAGGCGCCCTCTGCTGACCTGACAAATCTCCTGAGACTCGAGGAACTCTCGCTTGAGATCGGCTTTCAGCTCATACCGCTGGTCGATGAGAAGCAAGGCGGTATGCTGCTGAACCGAGTTCGTGCACTGCGCAGGCATCTCTCAGCCGAGATGGGCTTTCTGATCCCGCCCGTGCATATTTCAGACAATCTCCGCCTCCATCCCCGTGCGTACGTCATTTCTCTGCGCGGCATGGAGATCGGAAGGTGGCAGCTGGAAGGAACGCAGATGCTGGCAGTATCGGGGGACCCCAATCGAAGGCCACTTCCCGGCAGAGAGACTCGAGAACCTGCGTTTGGCGTGCCCGCAATCTGGATAGCACCGGCTCTCGAGGAGCAGGCGATTGCCGCCGGATACTCAGTTGTGGATGGGGTTACGGTGATCACGACCCATTTAGGGGAGACTATCCGACGCCATGCCCACGAACTTTTGGGCAGGGCGGAGGCGAAGCGCCTGATGGACTCATTAAATGACAGCCATCCCAAGCTGATCGAGGAACTCGTACCAAAGGTCCTGAGTCTTGGAGAAGTTGGGCGTGTACTGGAGCAGTTATTGCGGGAGCGTGTATCGATTCGTGATCTGGGAACGATTCTGGAGAGTCTGCTCGAAATGGGGCCGATGAACAAGAATCTTGTCGCTCTGGTGGAGTGTGCGCGACAGGCTCTCGGACGCAGGTTGATTCTTCCTCTTGTGGATCAGGATGGACAGCTGCCGGTTTTGTTGCTCGATGCGACGCTGGAAGACGAGATCGTCGCGTCGCTCGCTCCGGAGAGTTCACAGCGTCTTCTTTCTCCCGCATCGGCGTCGAGTGTGCCTCTGCTGCGCCGGCTCGTCGATTCTTTGAAATCTCTTATCGGTTTATCCACCTCATCGGTCACTCCCGTGCTCCTATGTCCGAGTCCGGCACGCTATCACGTGAAGCGCTGGCTGGAGCCGCTTATGCCGAGGCTTGCGGTGATCGCGGCGGCGGAGATTCCGCCCGAGATCCGTTTGAAGCCATCCGGAACTGTTCGGTAGAGCGACAGATCGATCCGCGGCGATTCCGGGGAAAGGAAGGATGAGGAGATGGCAGCAGGAGCGGGGTTGGATGCAGGAACAGCGGTCAAGCGAAATGTTCCCAATGGCTATTCGCCCGAAGTTCGGCAGATGGCCATCGGGGGTGAAGAGGAGCGGCTGCTTCTTGAACACTTGCCGATCGTCCGGTTTCTGGCAAGGAGAATCCATGAACGGTTGCCGCAGCACGTGGAAATCGAGGATTTGGTCTCGGCAGGCGTAGTGGGACTGATGGATGCGTTTACGAAGTTCGATCCGCGGAAGAAGGTGCAGTTCCGCAGCTATGCGCAGTTTCGTATCCGAGGAGCGATCCTCGACAGCCTTCGCACGCTGGACTGGAGCCCTCGAGACCTTCGTCGGAAAGGAAGAGCAGTCGAGGAGGCAATCCGCTCTTTGACGGCACGCCTGGGTCGCTCTCCGGGAGAGGCCGAGATCGCGACAGAATTAGAACTAAGCCTTGATGAGTACCAGAGATTGCTGGGAGATCTGAAGGGGCTGGAGATCGGAACGTTGCATATCGAGCACAGCGAGGACTCAGGGGAAGAGGAGTTGGCTTACGTGGCGGGCGATCCGGAAGAGGATCCACTCTTTACTTGCCTTCGCGGAGAACTGAAGGAACGCCTTGCCCAGGCAATCGATCAACTCCCGGAACGCGAGAGGCTGGTAATGACGCTCTATTACTACGAGGAGCTGACGATGCGCGAGATCGGTTCTGCTCTTGGAGTAGTCGAATCACGCGTGTCGCAAATCCATGGTTCAGCGGTCGTGCATCTGCGTGCCGCCCTGAGAGATCTCGCGGGTTCATCGAGGCCCGGGAGAGCAGCGGCCACGTGTGCATGAAGGGACCTGGAAATTAAAGGACAAGGTACACCGCTATGGAGAAGATGCTGAAGCAGGATGAGATCGACGCGCTGTTCCAGGCAGCTCACGCGTCGTCACCGGAACAACAGAAAGAGATGGGAAGCATCTCCGAGGCTACAGCATACAACTTTGGACGAGCAGGGCAGATATCGAATGAGCAGTTGCGCGCGATCAGTATGTTGAATGACTTGTTTGCGCGTAATCTGACGCACAATCTTGCCGCCTGGTTGCGCTGCCGTTTTCAGGTGAGCCTTGTCTCAGCGGAACAGATTCCATTCAGCGAATTTCTTATGCGCATTCCAGAGATCAGTTATGTGACTTCGGTCCGGCTAGAGCCTTTGGGTGCCGTATCAGTCCTGCAGCTTGATCTTGCGTTGGCGCCGCCGATCATTGATCTCCTGTTAGGAGGCGAAGGGAAGGAAGGTCCGCTGCGCGAACTGACAGACATCGAAGAAGCAATTCTGGGCAGCGTAGTTGAAATTATCTGCCGCGAATTGACGGCCGCCTGGCAATCGGTGGAGCTGAGTTTCAAGTTCGAGCGCAGGCATATGCAAACCCAGCTGGCGCGGATCATGTCGGTGAATGAGAGAACTCTTTGTTTAAGCTTTGAGATTCGCATGCCGCAGGGGTCAGGGTTGCTGAACCTGGCGTTCCCTGCAGTCGTGGCGAACACAATATTGCGCCGCCTCACTTCCGACTGGGGCCGCCGGCGCCAGCATGCACCAGAAACGCGTGCCCGCCTGGAAGCAGCTGTACGCAACATCCGGGTCGGTGGGACGCTGCAACTCCCCGCGGTACGGATGAAGGCAGGTGAGATCGAGGCGTTGCGTCCAGGGCAGATCCTCAGGCTTGGCCTCACCGCGACAACTGCAGCCGAATGGCGAGTGGGTGGTCAGCTTCTCGCAAGTGCGCAGCCTCTCAAACATGATGATCACCGTGCGGCACGCATCCAAGGCGCGCACTCAGAGAAGAAGCAATGAAAACCTACCGCGATTGCTGGATTTCCAGTGCGAAGGCGCTTTTCTCGCAGGCCCTTGCCGGCGAGCCACAGTTGACCGAGGTCGAGGGACCAGGTACTCAGTTGTCGGGAGGAATTGCATTCGAAGCGTCTCTATCGGGCGATTCGATGGGGCAGTTCACCGTCGTCGTAGATCCGCGTATCGTCGACGCACCATTGCTGGGGGACGGAGTCGATCAGGAAGAAGCGTGGAAGGAGCTAGTTCGAGAAGTAGCGGAGGCAGCAGCAGGCGAACTGCTGGCAGATTGCGGTGTGAAGTGCCGGGTGGATTCCATTCGGCGAATCGAGGTGAGCGAGATAGTCTCATGCAACTTCCACTTGACCGGCGGCGAGCACTCCTGGGGCGTTGCGGTTCGGGACGAAGTTCGCAGCGCTCGGGGGGATGACAGTTCGGAAGGGCGCCCGGAAGCGCCGGTTGCGGACTCAGAGGTATCTCATCACGGCGGCCTTTCAGCTGGAGTTGAGCTCCTTCTGGACGTTGAGATTGAAGCGGCGCTTCGTTTCGGTTGTTGCGAAATGTCTCTTGGAGAGATTCTCGAGCTTGGCCCAGGCGCAATTATTGAACTTGATCGGCATGTTTCCGATCCCGTCGATCTGATTGTCGGCGACAAGATTGTGGCGAGGGGAGATGTTGTTTTGATGAACGGGAATTTCGGCCTGCGTGTGACTGAGATCGCAATGCCACAGAAGCGCCTGGAGAGCATTCGATGCCTTTTCTGAACTTCGGAATGGCTGGAACGGCGAGACGGGTCGGGAGGGATTCGCCTGAGAGCCTGTTGGATTCGTACGGAAATTCCGACGGAATATTCCAATTGGGACTCACTGGAATCTGCGCCAATCCCGCGTGTCGATCAGGTTGGCTGCATCTGTTTCGCAATCGAACCCGCCCGGTTCTTGAGGGAGGATGGACCTGTTCGAACGCGTGCACGGAAGAGTGTATGCGCATGGCGGTTCGCCGCGAAATAGGAGGTTGGGCCCCGGTTCAGGAGCCATACCGGCACCGAATTCCGTTGGGGCTGCTGATGCTGGAAAAGGGCTGGATTACAGCTCCGCAACTGCGGCGTGCCGTTGAAGCGCAGAGAAAAACCGGGAATCTGCGCATTGGCGAATGGCTGGTAAGGCAAGGGGCTGCCGATGAAGCAAGCGTATCTCGCGCGCTCAGTATGCAATGGGCATGTCCTGTTCTCCGATTGCCGGAGGGAAGAGCGACTCTCCAGGCAGGCGTGATTCCGCGTCTGTTCCTTGAGGCATTCAAGGCACTTCCAGTCCGGACCGGAGGCGGCAAGCTTCTCTATCTGGGATTTGAGGAACGGAAAGATACGGTTCTGTCGTTTGCTGTTGAGAAAATGACGGGAGTGAAAGTAGAGAGCGGGATTGTACCGTCGTCTGATTTCTGGAATGCCTATGCGAAGGCCCTCTCAGAAGTATTCCCGCCCGTGCAGTTCGTCGAGGCGGTTTCGGAGCCGGCGGCAGCGCACGCCCTCGCAAGGTCGATCGAGCGAGTTCAACCCGTGAATTCGCGGCTCGTCCGCGTGCGGAACTGGCTGTGGCTTCGGATGTTTCTAAAGCCGGGGATCTCGATAGACCCGAAGGTCGCGTCTGTGAGGGACGTGATCTGCACCATCGGACCGTTCGATTCAAGCAGCACGCCGCTCTGCCGATAAGGTATCGGGGAGCTACACATGCGAGAGATTCAGGTCTTGATTGTCGATGATTCCTCTGTGATGCGCAAGATCGTGGAGCGATCGCTCCGTCAAGCCGGAGTCGATCCTTTTGTAACCTTCGAGGCTGGGTCGGGAGTGGACGGGCTCGAGGTCCTGAAGGCTCGAAAGGTCGATCTGATTCTGTCGGACATCAACATGCCTTCCATGGATGGTCTTGAGTTCGTTCGTCAGATACGTACCAGGCAACTCGCGGCTGGAGTACCCATCGTGATGATTACAACCGAGTCCAGCGAGGAACATGTGAAGCAGGCAATTGAGGCGGGAGCATCCGGCTATATCCGCAAGCCCTTTACTGCGGACCAGGTGAAGCAACGCGTGGTGCCCCTGTTGCGGGCAGTGTGAGATCGAACATGATGCTGAACGGGGTTCGTCAGCAAGAAAAGAAGTTTCGACCAATAGCTTGCGCAGAGAGGATTGAGACCGTGTCAGTGAGCTTGCGAGATTCGATGCACGTGGTGTCCGATCCGAAAAACCTGGACGTCAGCGTATACGAGGTATTCGGGACAATGCTTGGCGTTGATTGTGAGCGGAGGGAAGGCGAGGACTCCGGGATAGAAGTTAGGCCAGCTCACTCGGTGACGGCGGTAGTTGGATTTGGCGGCATCCTTAGCGGCGCCTGCATCTTGTCGTGCAACGAGTCGGCCGCGAGGATGATGGCAGAGAAGATGACCGGATCGGCATTTGGTGCGGTCGACAATGTAGTCAAGGATGGTATCGGGGAACTCTGTAACATGGTTGCCGGCGGCTGGAAGAGCAAAGTTCCCGTGCTGGCTGCGAATTGCGGGTTGTCGCTTCCGGCAGTGATCACGGGCAGAGACTACAACCTGCATGTGCAGGCCCCGGAGTTCCGTCTTCGGCATTTATATCGCTTTGAAAGAGTCATGTTTGAGGTTCTGATCGTCTGCGATGGACTTCTTTAGGCTCTTTTGTGCGGGGATATTCGGCATCCCGTTCAAGTTCGTCCGTTGAAGACAGCATGCCCGCGGTTGATCATTAAGATCTTCCAATCTTCTCCAAGCCCCTTTGGCTCTTCTCTTGCTCGTTCTCTCTTTCAGAGGACGCATGATGGATAGCGGATACTACGCTGCGGTAACGGGTCTGGTTGCACGCACACAGGCACTGGATGCGGCGGCGGCGAATCTGGCAAATGCCCAGACGCCGGGGTACCGGGCAGTGCGCGAGTACTTTCGCTCTTATCTCATGGACTCGGGAGCAGAGCCGTCGCAGATCGGTCTTGCCGTCAATCGATATGGAGTGCTCGGAGGTGACCGGCTGAGCTTCACACAGGGTCCGATCCAGCACACCGGGAATGCTCTTGATCTGGCGATTGAGGGTGAGGGTTTTTTTGCGGTCAACACCGCGAGGGGATTGCGTTTTACGCGCGATGGAAGCTTTCACCGCTCGCCTGCCGGGCTGCTGGTGACGGCAGCCAATGAGCCTGTTTTGTCGGCGTCGAAGCAGCCAATCTCGATTCCTCCTGGCGAAGTCACGGTGGGTGGGGATGGAGTGCTGTCCGTTGCCGGCGCGGCGGCGGAAACGGTTGGCGTGTTCAAGTTGCCTGTAGATGCGCAGCTGAGTGCAGAAGGCGCGAATCGGTACAGAGCACCGGAGAACGCGGCGGTCTTAGCTTCGAAAGAGGCTGTTGTCCATGCAGGCTCGATCGAAGGAGCGAACCAGGACGTGATCCACGGTTCGCTGGAACTGCTGATGATTCAGCGCCAGGCGGAGATGATGCAGAAAGCTCTGACGATTTTTCACACGGAGTTCAATAAAACGGCCAGCGAGACTCTGCCGAGAGTTTAGGCGGAACTGCGAGGAATGAAATGATTCGAGCTCTCTATACCGCTGCAAGTGGAATGACTGCTCAGCAGATGAATCTGGACACGATTGCGAACAACCTTGCGAATTCAGCCACGACAGGATTCAGGCAGCTGCGGCTTCAATTCCAGGACATGATCTACCAGAATCTGGTGACGCCCGGGGCCGCGCAGAGTCAATCCACCGTATCCGCGGGCCTTCAGATTGGGTTGGGAACCAAATCCGCCGCAACGGAAGTAATCATGACCCAGGGAGGTCTGAATCAGACCTCGAACCCACTGGATATTGCAATTGAAGGTGCGGGATTCTTCCAGGTGCAGCGCCCCGACGGGACCATCGGGTATACACGCGCCGGACAGTTTCATCTGAACAATCAAGGCACCATTGTCACGACGGATGGTGATCCGGTTATCCCAAACATTACGATTCCGGCAAATGCAACAGCGGTGACAATCACGCAATACGGCGTGGTGAACGCGACTCTCTTGGGCCAGCAGAATCCTTCGCAACTAGGGCAGCTTCAGTTGGCCACCTTCCCGAATGCGGGAGGTCTCGAGAGCCTGGGTGCCAATCTGCTTCAGGCCACTCTGAGTTCCGGCGACCCGGTGCTCGGGAATCCCGGCGGCGCAGAGGGTCTCGGCACGCTGCAGCAGGGCTATCTGGAGAACTCCAATGTCGATGTTGTGACCCAGTTCGTGCAGATGGTTCTGGCGCAGCGAGCATATGAATCGAACTCGAAGGTCATCAAGGCCGCTGATGACATGTATTCACAGATCAACAATATTGCGCGCTAGGAACTACGGATGAGATTGCGCCTGGTTACAGCTACTTTTACGGTCTGTTTGGCTCTTGCGGCTTGTGCTCAGGGCGCAATGCAGGCAAGCAAGGTGGGCTCGTGTCACGCGAGGAACCTGGCCCCGCGGGTCATGAAGGGGTTCCGAGTGGTCCGAGTCATCGAGGATCCTGGGAGCCATCTCCATTGGCTGATCGAGCAGAATATTGAACGTCCTGACTGGCCCGCTCGGGCGATTCAGGTACCGGATGAGCTCTCCCGCCGGGATTACATGAGCTGTCACAGCGATGAGGCGGAGAAGCAAGGATCGGATCGGTCCAGCCCCGTTGTTCATGCAGGCGATGCTCTTCTTATCGTGGAAGACTCGCCGGCGTTTCGCGCATACCTCGAAGGGGTTGCTCTGAACAATGGCGAATCTGGCGGGTCGATTTCTGCGCGCCTGCGAATCGGGGGGAAAGTTGTAGCAGCAGTTGTCACTGCTCCTGGACGAGCAGTCCTGGACGATTCAAGAATCGAGAGCTACCGATGAGAGTGCCTCGGAGGCCTGCTGTTCTGTTGGCCGCGACCTTGGGGATCGTGAGTTCGCTTGAACTGCCGGCAGCGAAGAAACGGTCGCCCATCGATCCGGGGAAGACGCCGCCAGAGGTGGCGCTGCGTTCGTATGTCGAGCGTGTACGAGCACAGCACGCAGCAGAAGTGTCGACCGCCGGCTCAATCTGGCGTCCCGAGGGAAGACTGGTGAGACTTGGGACGGATGCCAAGGCAGCGAGAGTCCACGATGTTATTTCGATTGTCGTGATTGAGAGTCTCGCGGCGTCCACAGACGGCCAGGTAAAGAATGTCCGCGCTTCGAATGCCAGCTCGAATGTGACAGCGCTGTTTGGTGCATTGAGAGCCTCCAACAGCCTGCAGAATCTGGTCGGGCAGAATTCGTCATCCGGGCTGACTGCTCAGGGACAAAGCACCACAAATTCCAGCGTCTCGACCACGTTTGGAGGCGAAGTGGTCGATGTTTTGCCGAACGGAATGCTTGTCGTTCAGGCCACGCGGCAGCTCACGTTTTCGCAGCAGACGCAACTGATCAAGCTGCGAGGACTTGTGCGCCCGGAGGATGTGAGCGCGCAGAATCAGGTTCTTTCTACGGCTATGACTGATCTTGAACTGGAAGTTACCGGGAAGGGTATCGTCAGCGACTCAACCTACCGGCAGAATCCGCTGGTCCGCTGGCTTGAAAGACTGCTGGTTTTCTGAGATCGAGGAACTGATGGGAGCTTACATATGAGGGATGGCCGAGACGAATTGATGCAGACCGTGACGCTTGGTATATCAAGAGGCCAACTGCCCATTCGAACAGAGGTGGACGATGCGAGACGGTGGGCATTCTTTGTCAGCTGGATTCTCATCGCCGCGGCGATCGCGATTACAGCCGGTCTCGCACACACCGAAACACCTGGGAGACACGCACGCGTCAAGGATGTTGCCACTGTTGAAGGCATACGCGATAACCAGCTGGTCGGATACGGGCTTGTGGTGGGCCTGCGGGGAACAGGGGATAGCTCGCAAACCGTGTTTCCTGCGCAGACGCTGGTATCTGCCTTGGAACGAATGGGTGTTACGGTTCCTCAGACCGGGTCGAATAGCGCCAGCAATATGCAGGTAAAGAATATGGCAGCGGTTTTTGTGGTGGCAACACTGCCTCCGTTCAGCCGTCCTGGATTTCGAGTAGATGTCACGGCATCTTCTGCAGGGGACGCCCGCTCGCTGGAGGGCGGAATCCTGCTGATGACGCCGCTCTACGGACCGGACGGTCAGATCTATGCTCAGGCCCAGGGTGCGCTGGCCCTCGGCGGGTATATGAGCACCGCGGGGGGAAATACACGGCAGTTGAATCACCCGACCACGGCGCGGATTCCAGGGGGAGCACTTGTGGAACGCCCGGTTCCGTTCGAAATGAAACAGATGCGAACCGTGAGCCTGATTCTGAACGACGCCGATTTTCACACGGCGGAAAGGATGGCGAGCGCGGTCAATCAGCTGATTGGGTCTAGTCGTGCGCATGCAGTGGACAGCAGAAGAATTGAAGTGGTTCCGGAGGCCAATGAAGATATTCCTTCGCTCATCGACAGAATTGAAGGGGTGGAGGTCGAGGTCTTTCCGCGAGCACGTGTTGTGGTGAACGAACGGACCGGCACGGTCGTAATTGGGGGCATGGTTCGCCTCTTGCCTGTGTCCATTCTGCACGGCGGACTGGCGGTGAATGTGCAGTCAGAGGTTCAGGTGTCCCAGCCCGGAGCTTTCTCAACGGGAACGACTGAGGTGGTGCAGCAGACGAATCTGCAGGCGCAGGACAAGCCGGTGAATCGAATTCTTCTGAAGCAGGGTGCGACTGTCGAAGACCTGGTTCAGGAGTTGCAGCGGATAGGGGCCGGCGCTCGGGATGTAATCGCTATTCTGCAGGCGATGAAAGAAGCCGGGGCGCTTGAGGCAGATCTGGAGGTGCTGTGATGCGGGTTGATAGTGAGATTTCCGGACCAAGTGCCGGGTGTGAATCGGCTGCCTGGTTGAAAATGACGCGTTCTGCTCACGAATTTGAATCACAGATGATGAAAGAGCTTCTGCGGCCGATGTGCGGCTGCGAGGAAGACGGAGACAAGACCGGCTCCGGAGGGGCTTTGGTGGACTTTGCGGGCGAGGCTCTGGGCAACGGGATCAGCAGGGCGGGCGGTTTTGGGATTGCGGACCGGATTGTGACCAGCCTGTCCCGGACTGAAACTCGCTGCGTTGCTGAGTTCAAGATGGGAACAGGCGGCAAAGCCGGAGATCAAGAATTAAAGTGAATGTTCGGATCGCCGATAAGTTCACCAAGGAGGATTGCGCATGGAAGTCCGGAATGGCGCGGAAGCGCTGAAGACGTTTCTCGGTGTTTCATCAACGCTCGCGACCAACGAGAAGTCAGTTCGACGTCCGGATCTGGATCGGGCGCAGGCGGCGTTCGTAGGAGACGAAGCTACGCTTAGCCAGGTGGGAACGAAGGCATCGGATGCGAGTGGTGAAGACGGCGTTCGCGCCGATAAGGTTGCGGCTGTACAGCAGGCACTTGAGGCGGGAACTTATCGGGTGGATTCCGCGAAGGTGGCGGAGAAATTGATTGAATCGATGGGTGCTGGAGGGCAATGAGGCTAAACACCATGCAGCAACAGAATAGAATTCTGGGCTCTCCAATGGAGAATGGCCCAAGAGACATCGATCTGTCTCCATTTATCACGGAGTGTCTGGATGCTTTGGCCTGGGCTGATGCGGATCGACTCGAGCGAAGCGAGATGAGGATGCGCGAGATCGAGAGAGCTTGGCTGGATGGGCGTGACCGGGCTCGTCTGGAAGCAGGCGTGAACGACGTGCTCGCGTTTGCGCGAGTACTGCAGACCACGAGAGCCAACTTGGATCTGATCGGGAAATTTGCTCGTGCTAACTCTGTTGATCTCGAATACTGGCCGAATCCAGCGGTGCGGGAATGCATAGCCAAGGGCTGAGATGGCGACCATCAATGCAGCTTATTCTCTGATCACGGCAGCGCTGGAAGCTGACCAAGCGGCATTGGATGTTGTTGCGAACAATGTTGCAAACGCTAACACAACCGGCTACACGCGGCAGGTTGCGAATTGGAAGGAGAATGTTCCGGTTGAGATCAATGGCATCTCATATGGAACCGGGGTTACGCAGACCGGACCTACTTCTATCCGTGACCGCGTATTGGAGGAACGCCTTGGGCAGCAGCAGCAAGCGTCGGCGGGTTCAACGGCGCGTTTGACGGCGCTTGACAGCGTGCAATCTTTGTTCACTCCAGCTTCGGGGTCGGCGAGTTCTCTGGCAGGAGATATCGGAAGCGACATCACCGGGTTCTTCAATTCATTTGCCTCGCTTGAATCGGCACCAACAGATATCTCTCTGCGAAGCCAGGTGCTTTCATCGGCGCGAACGCTTGCCGGCGACATTTCGAATGCGGCAACAAGCTTGACAGCACAGAGGGAATCGCTCGATCAGCAGGCCGCAAGCATCGTGAGCCAAGTGAATGCACTGACCGGAGCCATCGCTCAATTGAATCTTGAGATTCAGGGGACCTCGTCAAACGGCGATGCAGGAAGTCTAGAGGATGAGCGCCAACTCGACCTTAGCAGTCTTGCGAGCCTTATCGGAATCAATCGAATCAAGACCGAAAACAATGGCCTCTCGATTACCACGACTTCGGGCGCGCTGCTGGTTTCCGAGGGTACGAGCTACCCTCTCACCGCGGGCACAGTGAACGGGGACACCCACCTCTTTATCGGGTCACAAGATGTTACGCCGGCGCTGGCTGTGGGTGGCGGACAGCTCGGCGGATTGCTCATGGCCCGAGATCAGGATCTTCCGCAGATCGAGGAAGGGCTGGACAGCCTCGCCTACGCAATTTCGATTCAGGTGAATGCGCTCAACAACAGTGGCTCTGATTTGAATGGAAATACTGGGACGGCAGCTGCTCCCCTTTACATATTTCAACAACCCACTGCGGCTGCAGGCAGCGCGGCGAAGATCAGGGTGATCATGAGCGACCCATCGCAGGTCGCAGCTGCGGGTTTGGGACGGGGAGGCGGAGACAACCTAAACGCGCGGGCAATGGCGGCGCTGGCCAGCAGCCCCATTGTGGACGGATCAAGTCCTTCGGCATTTTTCTCAGGTTTTGTGACTGCACTGGGTGCGACGGTCGCACAGGTTCAGATTGAAAACACCGCGCTGAATGCCTCTGTGGTCCAGTTGCAGAAGGCTCGGAATGCGCTTTCGGCTGTCAATCTGAATGAAGAGGCAGCCTTTATGCAGCAATTCGAGCGAAGTTATCAGGCTGCGTCGCAGGTATTTGCAATTTTGAATACCATCATGCAAACGGCCATCAACCTGGGCGTGCAAACGGCAGTGTCGTAGCGAATAAATGAGAGAATTCGCTTCTTCGAGGTGAAGAGAATCAATGCGAGTAGACCCCGGCTATATTTCGAACATGGTTACTGCACTGAATGACGCGCAGGTCCGCGAGCAACAGCTGAGCAACCAACTGGCGAGTGGCGTTCGGGTCAACTCTCTCAGCGATGATCCGGTTTCGGCGGGGAGAAATGTTCTGCTGCTAAGCCAGATTCAACGCGATGACGCGTTTACGCAGAGTTCCAGCCTCGTAACCGGGCAATTGCAGGTTGTGGATTCTGCTCTTGGGAGCGTGGTTTCGCAACTAAATCAGGCTATCGCGCTGGCCACGAGTGCGAACAATGGGACGAAGAACGCGAGTGATCTGAAGGCGATTGGAAACCAACTCGCAGGAATACTTGGCGAAGTGGAGTCGCTTGCGAATAGTAATTTTCAAGGCCGATACATTTTTGCAGGTGCAAGCACCAATGCTCAGCCATTCACGACGGATACTTCGACCTCTCCGGCCGTCACATCGTACGGGGGAGATCAAGATGTGGTCTATCTCGAAACTCCGAATGGACAGAAGATTCAGATGAATGTACCGGGGGACCAGATCTTTCTTGGAGCGAAGAATGTATTCGCAGTTTTGAACGGCCTTGTCGCAGATTTCTCTTCCGGGATGGTCGATCAGACTCAAGCGAGCCAGCACGCAGCGGATCTGACTGCGGCTTTGAACTACGTTTCACAGCAGCGGGTGCTTGTTGACAACTCGATCACGCAACTTACGGTTGCGAGCGGTGCGGTGTCGACGGAAAAGACCCAGCTCAGTGCCGCTCAAACAGAGTTGATGCAGGCGGATCTGGCGACCGTAGCGACTCAGCTATCGCTAGCGAAGACGCAGCAGACTGCACTCGAGTCCGTGATTGTACAACTCGGCTCGGGGAGCCTTTTCGATAAGCTCCGCTGAGTCCGAGAGGACAAGCAACCTTGGAATAAGGAGGTCTATTCGCCGACGACTGCGGGAGCCTGCATCAGTGAGAACAAACCGCCAAATACCTGTTTCAACTCGCCGATGGTCATTGCACCTTTGTGTCCCGGAGAGCATTGCAGCTGGCTAACTGTAGCGTCTTCCTCGAATTGAAGAACATCGCCATAGAAGAAAACGCTGCCGTTGTTCTGAGTAGTACCGGTAATCACAATCTTTCTACCCGGAACGAGGCGACGAACAACCGGGCTCAGGACTGCATTGAGCCGGCAGCTCGGGGCTTTTTTGTCGATCTGTTCCCAGGTAGTGATGGATCCGCCCTGGAAGTAGATCGTTCCCTGGTTTGCAGGCAAGAGAATATCGACGTTAACTGCAACGGTCGATCCAGCGCCGATTGTCGCGATCGGGGCAGTATCCGGCAAATCAGCGCTCTGGGCGTTCAGGCTCGACAATGAAGCAAACGCAATTGCAACAAGAACAACCACAAAGCAGAAACGGCCAGAGAGACGCATCACTGGATGACTCCTTTTCGGTGCAAGGCTAGGATCGATTTGGCCTGAATTCTAGCATTTCCATGGCCGCACCCAAACAAAATTCGGGTTTCCCGGGACCATCCGACGTTACCAATCGGTCTTGCATCTGATGCGAAAACGAGGAGAATTTCTGATGCCAAGAACCCCGAAGTCCGCCCCGGAGCCGAACGCCTCGGCTGCCAGGCTGATCGATCCGCGCGAACGTTTTCCGAAACCTCCATTTCCGAAGCAGCAGCAGGCACCTCCAGGCAGTTCGCGCGAGCTCAAACCTGCCGCTGACTATGGCGAAACCACATATACGGGTCATGGGCGGCTACCAGGCCGGGTTGGCCTGATCACTGGAGGCGATAGCGGGATCGGCCGAGCGGTTGCACTTTGTTATGCGAAAGAGGGGGCGGATATCTTGTTCGCTCATCTGAAAGAGGAAAAGGAAGACGCAGAGGAGACGATTCGGCTGGTGGAATCGGCAGGCCGGCGAGCGGTCGCAATTCCAGGCGACATTCGCAAACGTGACTTCTGCCAGAAACTCGTAGACCAGACGGTCTCACGCTTTGGTCGTCTCGATATCCTCGTCAACAACGCCGCCTATCAGCGGACGTACGAGAAGCTTGAGGACATCCCCGAAGAGGAATTCGACGCGACGTTCCGCACCAATGTCTACGGAACCTTCTTCCTTACTCAAGCGGCGTTACCCCGCATGCGGCCCGGAGGAGTCATTATCAACACCTGCTCGATTGAGACCTTCACGCCGGAGCCATCCCTCGCCCCCTACGCAGCGACGAAAGCGGCAGTTGCCAGCCTGACAAAGAGCATCGCCAAATTCGCGATGGAGCAGCGTGGAGTTCGGGTCAATGGTGTTGCCCCGGGGCCGGTCTGGACACCATTGATCCCGTCAACGATGGAGTCGGATCATGTAAAGATATTCGGTCAGAACACCACGTACAAGCGTCCAGCCATGCCGGTCGAGCAGGCGGCAATCTTTGTCTTTCTTGCGAGCGACGATGCCAGCTACGTGAACGGGGAGGTTGATGGGGCGACCGGTGGCAGGATGCCGATCTGAAAAAGCGCAGTCCGGGCCGGAGATATCGGCCCGGATTCACGGATGTCGAACTACTTCTTCTTCGCACCCGTGCTTTGCGATTTAGTTCCGGAACTCTGGGAGGAACTTCGCGAAGACGATCGACTTGATGTGCTCGAATTGCTCGGTTCGTGGGATGAATCGGAGGATTGCCGAGGCTCGCCGTTGTCGTCAAGATCGTCTGCACCTGCGGCCTCTTCGAAATCGTCATCGAGTTCTTCATCTCTCGAATCTTCATCTTCCATATCGGATTCGTGGCGGGCACTCGCCTTGTTACCTCCTGCGCTTTGAGTGGCTCCCGCGCTCGACGAGTGAGACTTAGAGCTTCGTGATCCACTGCGTGACTCGTTTTTGTCTTCGCCGGCAGACTTCTTGCTGCGATCGCTCTGCGAGGGACCGGTCCCCGAGTTTCTCCTGGACGAGTGTTCGTCGCTGGACGGATGCACAAGCTTGTTAAAGTTGCTCTTCTGCCCGTCTGCCGTCTTCTCCTGGTATAAAAGTTCGAGATCGGTCTCATCGAACTTCTCGAAGAAGTCATCCCAGGAGATTTCCTTCAATTTCGAGTCGTTCCGGTTCGGTGCGTTGGGGAACTCGAATCGGAGTATGCCCGGTTCCCCTTTCTGCTCCGTGCTCGCTACCTCGGCAGGAACCGCTCCCCGACTCTCAGCCCATTTGCGGATCTCATCATGGTCCCGTGTAGTTTTCGAAAGTGCCATCTTCACTGCTCCTCTGACAGCTAAGTAGATGTCGTATTTCTTGCTCAGAGCCATTGATTCAGCACAGGGTCGTCAGGTTGGCCATTATTTAGCGGTCCTGAAAGGCTGATGTTTTCTGTTGTTCTCCGCCGGCTGATTTTGTACCTTTTCAAGCGGAGGACTTCCCCAATGAAGAAGAATCGTAAGCGGGTCGCTTTCAGTCTCCTGGGACTCTGTCTCATGTTTGCGGGCTCAACCATTGCGCAGGGCCCGCCCGAGCGTGACATCGACCCCCATCGTCATCCAATTCTCGCGGATGCTCAACGACTGTGCGACCAGGCCTATAACCGCGTTTCCGATGCCCAGCGCGCAAACCAGTGGGATATGAGAGGGCACGCAGCGAAAGCGAAGGCACTGCTCGAGCAGGCAAGTCGTGAGTTGAAGGCGGCAGCCATGGCCGACAATCGCCATGGACGTTAACCAAATGCAGAGTTAGACCAACGCAAACTGGACGATGGCCGCCATCGCCGGCGGCCACTATCCTGGGATCAGCTGAGCCTCCTAAGGGTGTACCTTTATACTCATTTCCAAGCCTATGCGGATTTATGCTTTGCTTGCCTCCCTGGTGGTTGCAACTTCAGCCACGCTGTGCGCTCAAATTCCCGCCAAGCATTCCCCGAAGACCATGATGAAACTTACTCCCGAGCAGGTTCAGCGCTCCGCCATCGTAATTGACACTCATGCCGACACTCCCCAGCGCATGGCGGACGACAATTTCGATCTTGCGGATCCACTAAATGGCGGCAACTGGAATCTTGAATCCGCAGAGAAGGGCAACCTTGGCGCGGAATTCTTCTCTATCTGGGTAGATCCGGAAGCCAACAAGGGGCATTACGCTCGCCGCACACTCGTTCTCATTGATGCGGTGAAACAGCAGGTTGCGAAGCACTCGGACAAAATGATGTTTGTCACTTCGCCTGAGGGAATCGAACTCGCGCACCGCGAGCACAAAATCGCGGCGCTCATGGGGATCGAAGGGGGACACTCCATCGAGGACTCGATCGCTCTTCTGCGGCAGTTCTATGCGCTTGGCGTTCGTTATATGACGCTTACGTGGTCTAACTCCAACGGCTGGGCCGATTCGTCCGGCGACATCAATGACACCAATGTTCCGCATACGAAAGAGGGGCTGAGCGAATTCGGGAAAGACGTTGTATATGAGATGAATCGGCTCGGGATGATGGTCGATATCTCACACGTTTCCGACCGCACTTTCTATCGAACTCTTGTTATCTCACGGGCTCCTGTCATTGCTTCGCATTCTGCTGCGCGCGCCCTTTGCGATGCACCGCGCAATATGACTGACGACATGCTTCGCGCGGTGGCGAACTCAGGCGGACCCGGATCGAAGGGAGGCGTCGTACAGGTCAACTTCTACTCCGGATTCATATCGCAGCAATACCGCGACGCGCAAAAAGCGATGCAGCCCGAGGTCGACAAAGCCGTGCAGGAGTTCAAGGATAAATACAAGGCGGAAGGCAAGGAAGCGTCATCAAAAGAGATTGAAGATCTCCAAAGGAAGTACGCGGACCGGATCCCGCGTCCACCGCTCTCGGCGCTCATCGATCACATCGACCACATTGCCAAGGTGGCGGGTGTGGATCATGTGGGTCTCGGGTCTGATTTCGATGGTGTCAGCGGCCAATTGCCGGAAGGCCTGGACTCACCGGCAGATCTTCCCAAAATTACCGCGGCGCTCATGACGAGAGGCTACTCCGCCGAGGACTGCCGCAAAATCCTCGGCGGCAATCTTCTCCGCGTCTTCCGTGAAATCGAACAGGTGAGCAAGCAGCTACGGGCCGAAAATCGCCCTCGGATCTCTGATAAACAGCCATACAATAAGCCGGAAAAATAGGGGTTAACGGGGCGGTACAGAGAACTAGATCACCGACCGGCGATTCTCGTCAGAAGGGCACCTGCGCAGAACCAGAGTGCCGCATTTACTGCGGTTTGGGCGATCATCAACAGCATCATGGTCGGCGTCCCACTGTTCACATAAGGGAAGAACTGCGTTATCAGCAGATGCGCAGGGCAGGCCAAGTTGATGACCCACCCCAAACGCGTCTCCAGGTCCGAGTAGTTGCCCATCGAACCGTTGACGATCAGGGCAGCACTGGCCAGAAAGCCGAATAAAGCCAGAACAATCGCGAACCGCCATCGGTCGAGCATGGTCACTCCGTAAAGTTAAGAGACAGGAAGGCTGACCTATGATAACCCCCAACTTCATCTGCCATCAGAATGGATTTTTATGATCGCGATTACGTCTGTATATTGCAAACATGAACAAACGTTCCGGTTTGTGGCTCTTGCTTGCAATGTTGGTTTGCCCGGTTGTTGCTGGCCAGGCATTTTCGGTGACTTTCCCTCAGAGTCTCAGTTCGCAGCCACTGGACGGTCGTTTGTTGCTGATGCTCTCGACCGATCCGAGCGCCGAACCACGCTTCCAGATCGATGATTCCCCGCGCTCGCAGTTGATCTTTGGCTTAACTGTGGACAGTTGGCGCGCCGGCCAATCGGAAACCATCGATGGCGCGGCTCAGGGTTATCCGGTTCGAAGCCTGAAAGACATTCCGCCCGGCGAATATACGGTGCAGGCCGTTCTGAACAAGTACGAGACATTTCACCGCAGCGATGGAAAGACCATAAAGCTGCATCCCGACATGGGAGAGGGCCAGCATTGGAACATTTCTCCAGGCAATCTTTATTCAAAGCCGAAGAAGATCACGATGGGGCCGAACGGCAATCCGATAAACGTGGAACTCACGGAGGTGATTCCGCCCATCAAATCGCCGGAGGACACGAAATACATCCGTCACATTCGCATCCAGAGCAACGTGCTCACCAAGTTTTGGGGTCGTCCAATGTTCATTGGTGCGGCAATTCTGGTTCCAGAAGGGTTCGATGAGCACCCCAATGCGCATTTCCCGCTCATCATCTTTCACGATCATTTCGTTGAAGACTTTGACGGTTTCCGCACCACTCCGCCCGACCCCAATCTGAAGCCTGAGTACAGCGAGCGGTTTCATCTGGCTGGTTATAACCGCATCGAACAGGAAGAGGCTTACAAGCTCTACCAGCAGTGGATTTCTCCGGGATTCCCGCGTGTGCTCATCATCAAGATTCAGCATGCGAATCCGTTTTATGACGATTCGTATGCCGTGAATTCGGCCAATGTGGGGCCATACGGCGATGCGATCGAGAGCGAGCTGATCCCGGCCATCGAGAAGCAGTTTCGGGGAATCGGACAGGGCTGGGCGCGGTTCGTTTATGGCGGCTCAACGGGCGGTTGGGAATCGCTCGCTGCGCAGGTTTTTTATCCCGACCACTACAACGGGGCATTCGCGGCATGTCCCGATCCGATCGACTTCCACGGATTCACGAACATCAATCTCTATGAGGATAAGAACGCGTTCTACCTCGAGGGAGCTCACAAGAGAGTAGCCCAACCCGCAATGCGCGATTATCTGGGACACACTTTCATCACGACCCAGGAGATCAACCAATACGAACTCGCTCTCGGCGATCACGGTCGCAGCGGCGAACAGTTTGACATCTGGCAGGCTGTCTATTCGCCCACTGGCGATGACGGTTACCCTAAGGCGATCTTTGACAAGCAAACTGGCGTCATCGATCACTCAGTCGCGAAATACTGGCAACAACACTACGACCTCGAAGCGATTCTCGAGCGGGACTGGGCAACGCTCGGCCCGAAACTCGCCGGCAAAATCCACATCTATGTCGGATCAGACGACACGTATTTTCTGAACGACGCCGTGTATCGGATGGAGGATTTCCTCAAAACGACGAAGAATCCAGCTTACGGTGGGGAAGTGACGTATGGCCCGCGTGCGGAGCACTGCTGGAACGGTGATCCGAATCTGCCGAATGCATACTCGCGACTGCACTACAACACGCAATACCTGCCGAAGATCCTGGAGCGCATCAAGGAGACTGCGCCAGCAGGCGCTGACCTCACAAGCTGGCGGTACTAAGCAAGAGGCCGAACGAGAAATCTTGAGTTAACGCCCGGATTTCGAACCCGATTTATGCGATTCCGGGGACTTCTTCCGGGTTGCGCGAGGCGCGGAGCGTACCTTTGCGGGCAACGAGTCGGAATGGACCACGGGAGCAGTTGGCTTGGGAACCGAAGCGGATGCGGGTTTGGGTGTGTATTCGGGTGCCAGTGCCGGTTCGCGATGCTGGGTGGCATGCGAAGGGACCGCTGCGGCAAGGAAGAGAACCAAGGCAACTACTGCTGCAAAATAGAACGCGATGCGCGCTGTCATGACCCACAGCTCCATAGTGACGGGACCAATCCGGCAGGTTTAGTTAGATTTACCTGCTCCGTGGTAACCAGTACATCGGTTCCAGAAGTTACTGTACATACAACATCTGCAGGTTGCACTACCACTAAAGTGCAGGTTGCGAATCCTGCTCTGTTGCTAGGCGATCGTGCGCGCGGACGAAGCGACGTGCGGCGATTATGCTGCAACCAACGCGATTGCGAGCAAGACGACGGCAACAACGTGGAAAACAATCCTAGGCTTCAATGTTTGCCTCCTCAGCGGAATGCTGGAGCCCAAATTCATTGGCTCCAGTTAGCTCCACGCGAGGAAGAGTCGTAAATACAACATCCCGACGCTCGAATCCCACTTAGGTACTTCGTTTGCCGCACGCAAGGCATTCTGCTCCAGTTCACCTGAAGCAAACGAGGCTGGAAGCTTTCATGGATGTGACGCGAGAGATCAAAGGCTTACCGATATTCCGCCCCAATTTTCCGGTTCCACATCTGTGCGGGTCTCGGTGAAGTCCCAGTAGTGGCCGTGAAAGTCCTGGGCGTTGTACTGGCGTTCGCCATACACGTGATCTTTCGGCTCGGTCAGGATGGTTGCTCCATTGCGGCGAGCCCGCTCGCAGTGAGCGAGCGCATCTTCAATCCGGACTTGAACGATGCAGGAGCGATTCGGAGTTACATCGCCTTCGGCGATGGTAAAGCAGCCTTCGCCTGCTCGCATCTGAATGCGGTGGTTGGCGATGCGGAGGCGAACGGTGAATCCGAATGCTTTCGATAACCACTCTGCCGCGACGCTCGGATCCGGATAGATGAGGACTGGAATAACAGGGCAGGGCGGAACGGAGCGATTTTGACGCATGTAGAGAAACCTCTGCACTCAGGAAGTCGAAGAGACAGCAGGTTAGCGCAGGGCTTCGGCGGAGTCAAAAGGAGAGATCTGAAAAGCAGTTCACTGGGTGCGGCCTGAGACTTGATTTGCTGCGACCTGATTGTTGTTGCCTGGCTTGGCAAGCAGCGCTACGACTTTGTAAACTTCTGAGTCGGTTTTGTTGCTTTTTGAGCCCAGGGTCCAGCTCAGCTTTGCACTTTGGCCGGTAAATTCAGCTTCGGCGCGCTCACCGAGCGGCATGCCGCAACTATGGCGGTTGACGAAGTTGCCGTTTGCCGAGTGGCGGCTCACGCAGTTCACCACAGCGATGCGTCCGTCAGGCAATCCCAGCGAGAGCGTGGTTCCAACGAGGGTGTAGATCGGCTCATTGCTCGCCTGTTGCGGAGCGGGGCAGTTGGCTGGGTCAGGATCCAGCGTGCAGGCTCCGGTGATATCGGCGTTAGGGCCTGAGTAGCCCGGAACCACTGCGTGGTACATCACGTCGCTATCCTGGCGATAAAGCACGTTGACCTGCAGCTTCTCAGCGGAGGCGGAACGGGCTGAAACTGCAAGGGACAATAAGCCAAACGCGGCAACCAGCCATGGGGACTTACGCATATGTGGACCTCTATAGGTAGCTATATTTAGAACTCTACAAATGATTAGATACTGTTTCCCGTTAAAAGTCGCGGAGGGTTTCTCCTGGGTAACGTGACAGAAGGGCTGTCCGATGAGCGGTCCATTCAGGTCTGGTGGCACGGCGGTTGCGAATAGGGAGGGGGTGTCCCCCCACACGCTGGCGGTAAATATCCTGTTTGGGCCGGTTTACGGGACTCATTCGGCTCCAAATGTCTGATGCACTTCCACTTAACTGCAAGTGTTTCTATCCATTGATTTATCGGCAGGTGAAAAGCAGGCTGACGGCGGGAGATCTAATAGCATTCTGCTCTTAAGGGCAGGTTGGATCTGTAATCGTCAGACAGGAATTTGCGTTGCAAAATCATGAGTTTGAGAAAAGGATAGAACGCGAAGCTATTGACGAGGCTGTGCCTGATCAAATCTTCACCCGCCTGATTCAGAAGCTGCGTTAGGATGTCTTAGATCCTGACATGAAGACTTTCTGGACTCTGCTGGTACTCGGCGTGGGCGTGGCGCATGCGACTGTGCGGCATGTGCCGGTAAAGTCGGGCGTGGTGCTGAAGCCCGGCGAGGTTTATTCGGCGCGGATTGACTCGGCGAAGCAGGTTGAGATCGGCTGGTCGACGATTCGGGCCGCCAAAAAGTGTTGGAAAAATGAAAACTGCGTCGAGGCGACCCAGGTGGGCAGCCGGTTTGCATTTGCCGGGCCGCTGGGCGGCTCAATGAAATACGATCCCATCGACGGCAAGGTGGTGATCGAATACAAAAACATCTCGCAAGAGCCGGTCACCATCGATGTGTTCCGGCTGGTGCGGATCTGCGATGCAGAGGCCTGCCAGTTTGTGGACAACACGAAGAAGGGCCACACGCTGGTGTTCAAGGTGAACCAGTTCAAATCGATCACGACCAGCAAGGACCGATCGTATTCAGTGATCGCCGGTGTGGCCGAGAGCGGGCGTCCGTTCCGGTTTCGCGCGATCTGGTTTACGGACGACAAGACCTTCATGAACCTTGAAGGCGGCTGCACGACGTGGATCGGGCGTTATGTGGACAACCACACACCGAAGGAGCAGTATCGGCCCTACATTATCGCTGGGCAGAATGTGGGAGACGCGAACAACATTCTGCTGCGGGACATCGATGACTGTGTCGGACACGCCGATCACTTTGGGGTGGACGAGAAGAAGGTGTTCAAGTAGGAAGTGAGGATTGCCTAGTTCGATGTATCCCATGTCCCAGAATCGGGACATGGGGCACCCGGCCACGTGCGCTCAGGATGACAGCTGCTTAGTATCGACTCGGTGCTGATCCGAACCCGCTCATCGCGATGGACCTGCGATGAACGGGGCACAGCCGATGATTCGAGAGTAATTGTTGACTGGGGTATCGTCCGCCGACCGGGCTTCAGAAGCAGATCCTTCGCTTACCACCCCCACGCTGAAGAAAGCGCGTGGGGCCCCGTGCGCTCAGGATGACAGCCTTCAATAGGGGGAGGAGTTGAAGTGGCATGCGTTCGCGTTGCTATTTCGCCCTTGTTTTCAACCGGCTACGCTGAAGTTTGTTCGCCGGTAGAATGAAGACAGGTCCATGGCTGAATTTACTCATCTTCATCTGCATACGGAATATTCGCTGCTTGACGGCGCTTGCGACGTCCACAAACTGATTGATCGGGTGGCGGCGCTGGGGCAGAAGTCTGTCGCGATGACGGACCACGGCAACATCTACGGCGCGGTCCACTTCTTCAACGCAGCCAAGGCCAAGGGCATCAAGCCGATCCTCGGGTGCGAACTCTACGTCTGCAAGGCCGAGGACCATCGCGCAGATACCCCGAACGACCAGTACAATCACCTGCTGGTGCTGGCGGAGAGCGAAGAGGGGTACCGCAACCTGATCCGTCTGACGAGCGAAGCCAGCCTGCATGGGTTCTATCGCAAGCCTCGCGTCAGCAAAAAGTTCCTCGCCGAAAACTCGAAAGGCCTGATCGGATTTTCCGGCTGCCTGAGCGGAGAGCTTTGCGAAGAACTGATGGCAGGGAAGTATGAGAAGGCCAAGGCGGTCGCGTCGCAGTACCAGGAGATCTTTGGCCGCGGCAACTTCTACCTGGAGATTCAGGATCAGGGTCTGGAAGATGAGAAGAAGATTCAGTCAGGCCTTTTCCAACTGGAGAAGGATCTGAACATCCCGCTCGTGCTGACGAATGATTCGCATTACCTTTGCGGTGAAGACTCGCACGCGCATGATGTGATGCTCTGCGTGCAGACAGGCGCGAAGATCCATGATGCCGAACGCTTCCGCTTCGACTCCGACCAGTTCTTTGTAAAGTCTGCCGACGAGATGGCGCGGCTGTTTCCGGATTCGCCGGGAGTGACGGAACGGACGATGGAGATTGCCGAGCGGTGCAACTTCAAGCTGCATCCGGTGGACAATCCGTTTCCGGAGTTCGCGGTGCCGCCGGGGCATACGATTGACAGCTATTTCGAACAGGTGTGCCGCGAAGGGCTCAAGAAGAGGCTCGAAACGTCTGTGCGGCAGCTGGAAACGCGCGGCGTGCGGCGCTCGACACCTGAGGAATACGAGTCGCGGCTCAACTACGAGATCGACATTATCAAGCAGATGAAGTATTCGGGCTACTTCCTGATTGTCTGGGACTTCATCAAGTATGCGCGCGACAACGGTATCCCCGTTGGACCGGGGCGTGGTTCGGCCACGGGGTCGCTGGTGGCCTACTGCATGGAGATCACCAACATCGATCCGATGCAGAACGTGCTGCTCTTCGAGCGCTTTCTGAATCCCGAACGCGTGACGATGCCTGACGTTGACGTTGATTTCTGCCAGAACCGCCGCGGCGAGGTTATTGATTACGTCACGCGCAAGTACGGCCGCGAGCAGGTCGCGCAGATCATCACATTCAACACCATGGCCGCGAAAGCTTCAATCAAGGACTGTGGACGCGCCATGGATATGCCCTACGGGGACGTTGACCGCATCGCCAAGCTTGTGCCCGCCACAGTGGGCATGACTCTTGAGAGAGCTCTTGAAGAGTCGCCCGATCTGCGGAAGGCGTACGACGGCGACAAGCAGGTGCGGGAACTGATTGACACGGCGAAAAAGCTCGAAGGGCTGGTGCGGGGTGCGGGCGTGCATGCTTCAGCAGTGGTCATTGCGCCTCGTCCGCTGACGGAGCTAGTACCGCTCAATCGCACGAAGAATGACGAAGTTGTGACCGCCTACGACATGAAGGCGGTGGAGAAGATGGGCCTGCTCAAGATGGATTTCCTGGGGCTGGCCACACTTACGGTCATTACAGATGCGGTCAAGCTGATCGAGCAGTCACGGGGCGAAAAGCTCGACATCGAAATGATTCCGATCGACGATCCCGAAACTTTTCGGAAGGTATTTCACACCGCGCTTACCTCGGGGATCTTTCAGTTTGAGTCTTCGGGAATGCGCGACATTCTGCGTCGTTACAAGCCGGACACGGTGGAGGAACTGACCCAACTGAACGCGCTCTATCGTCCTGGGCCGATGGACATGATCGACGATTTCATTGAGCGCAAGTGGGGCCGCAAAAAAGTGGAGTACCTGCTACCAGCACTGGAGGCAATCCTCAAAGATTCGCTTGGCGTGATCGTGTACCAGGAGCAGGTGATGCGGATCGCGAACGTGCTTGCCAGCTATTCGCTGGGAGAAGCCGATCTGCTGCGCCGCGCGATGGGGAAAAAGAACGCCCAGGCCATGGCGGAGCAGCGAGAGCGCTTCATGAGCGGAGCGGCGGCGCAAGGGCACGCGAAAGCAGCTGTTGCAGAGATATTTGACCAAATGGCGAAATTCTCCGGATATGGCTTCAACAAGTCTCATTCGGCGGCATACGCCTGGGTTGCCTATCAAACTGCGTACCTGAAGACTCATTATCCGGTTGAGTTTATGGCCGCCCTGTTGACTTCTGAAACCTCGAAGCCGGAGAACGTTGTGAAGTACATCGGCGAATGCAAGGAATTGGGAATCGCGGTGGAACCGCCGGACGTGCAGGTATCGGGTGCGCAGTTCACGCCGCATGGTGATGCTATCCGGTTCGGTCTCGCGGCAGTGAAGAACGTGGGCGGGAACGCGATCGAATCGATCATCAAGGGTCGCAGTGCAGTGGGTGACCGCTTCAAGGATCTATGGGAGTTCTGCGAGAAGGTTGACCTGCGGGTGATGAACAAGCGCGTGATCGAATCGCTGATCAAGGCCGGGGCGCTGGATTCGATGGGCAAACGAGGACCGTTGTTCGCCGGGATAGACAAGGCAATGGAGAGCGCGCAGAAGGCGCAGAAAGATGCGGCGCAAGGGCAGGCGGGGCTGTTCGGATTGTTTGATGAGGGTCCCGCAAAGGGCGGCAACGGGCACGATCTCCCCAATGTTCCTGATTGGGAGGAGGGTGAGCGCCTCGCGAATGAGAAGGAAGTGCTGGGGTTCTTTGTGTCGGGCCATCCGCTGGATAAGTATGCGGACAAGATTAAGAATCTGGCCGGCATCATTTCGACGTCCGAGGCACTTGAGCTGAAGCCGCCTGAGCGACGCTGGGGCAAAGATGCTGACTCGGCGGATGAGATTCAGGTTGCAGGCATCATTCACGGATTTCGCGTGCAGAAGAGCAAGCGCGACGGAAAGCTCTATGCGGTGGGATCGCTGGAGGACGCGACTGGCAAAATCGATCTGATCAGCTTTGCTCGGGACTACGAACGGCTGACTGAGCAATGGAAGATCCAGGCTCCTGTTATCGTTCGCGGCATGCTGATGGGCGAGGAAGATTCTGCTCCGAAGATTTCGGTGAGCGGCATCCAGCCTCTTGAGGACGTGAAGGTGAAGCTGCCGAATGCGGTTCGGATTCGCATCAGTCTCGATCGCGCGACGGAGGAGATGTTTGCCGGATTGAAGAGCGCGGCAGAGGCCGCTCCGGGGCCAGGCAAGGTGATGATCTTTCTGGAGAAGAAGGGCGAGTTCCAGGTGATTCTGGAACCGGGACAGATGAGCGTTGCCGCCGATCGATGCTGGGTTGAGCGGGTGGAAGAGCTAACCGGGAAGGGCACTGTTCAGCCGATTGCCTGAAAAGGAAATGGCAGCCCGTGGGATGAGCGCGGAGGCTCCCCCGAATCTGGCTGCCTGATCTCAAGAAAGGTAAGTAGGCAGAGAGTAAACCGGTTCAGGCGAAAAGGCTATAACACAAAGGTCATAAATGCTCTGCGCGTCATAACTCCAAGTTATGCACGGAGTTAGTAGTCCGCAGAGACTTTCTGGTCGCTGACGGTAACCTGCGCTAGCGCAGGAAGGCCTCGGTGAGACCCCCATCCACAGGAAAGATGTGTCCGGAAGTGCATCGTGTCTTCGGGCTTGCCAGGAAGAGGATGGCCTCGGCGCAGTCTACGGGGTCGATGGGCTGATGGGTCAGGGTCCGCTTGGCGTAGAACGCAGCCAGGACACTCCGCAACTCCTCATCCGATTTTGAGTCGTCGAAGGGAATGTTGTATTTTGCCAGCGATGCTTTGACGCGATCCCGCGGAAACATGGTGCTGCCTTTGACGACGGTTGCCGGACTGACCGCGTTGACACGAACTTTGGGAGACAGAGATACGGCCAGTTCGCGGACCAGATGCGAAAGAGCGGCCTTGCTGACGTCGTAGGCTTCGCTGCCGCGCTTGGGAACGACGGCGTTGGCTGAGCTGGTAAGGACAATGCTGCTGTCGAGATTTTGTTCGCCGAAGATCTTTGCTGCTTCGTCGGCGAGGATATAGTTGGCGGTGACGTTGATGTCGAGTGTTGTGGACCACAGCTCGTCAGAGATGTGCCCGTCTGGCGAAGATGGGAAGAGGGCGGCGGTGTTGATGAGGATGTCGATTCCGCCGAATGCGGCGATGGTTGCGCGGATCGCTTCGCGGACGGTATCCCGTTTCCTGACGTCGAGGGTGGTCGAGGCAAAAAATTCTTTGTTTGCGATTTTGGCGAGCTCGGCAGCAACGCATTGCGCAGCTGCTTCGTCGCGGTCGGCTACCATTACATGTGCGCCGCGTGCTGCTGCGATATGGGCGACCTCGCGGCCGATTCCGCTGCCGCCGCCTACGACGAGTGCGATGCGCCGGGACAGCTCTTTCTCGGGTGGCTGACGGCGCAGTTTTGCCTCTTCCATGGCCCAGTATTCGATGCGGAAGGCTTCGATGGGGGGCAGAGCAACGTAGTTGCTGAAGCTCTTGAAGGTTGCCGGATCCATCCCTTCGCCGCATTGCGGAAGCGATCCTTTCACTTCATCGGTTCCTGTAAGGAGACTGGCGCCTTCCATGACGTGAATCGCGTTGGTGTAGAACTCGCCGGTGATGCGCGCCTCCGTTTTGCTCTTGCCGAAACTAAACATGCCGAGGCCAGGGATCAGAACGATTGCGGGGCTGGGATCGCGAAGGGGCGGCGAATCGGGCTTCACGAAATAGTGGTAGTAAGTGAAATATTGCTCGCGATACTCGAGCAGGGAGCGATCGATTTGTGCTTTGAGATCGGCGACGCTGCCGGTCTTTACCCAAGGCACGAACATTGGGCGGATCTTGGTGCGGATGAAGTGGTCGGGGCAGCTGGTTCCGAGATACGCCAACTCTTCAGCATGTACTGAGTTGACAAACTGAAGCACGTCGGGCGCATCGCTAAAACTTGAGATCAGTCGATTTTGCGTGCTCAGGCGACCGCGTAAGTACGGCACGATCTCGATTGCGAGGGCTTTGCATTCTGAGCGCGAAGGTACGGCTTCGCCGCCGAACCGTTTTGGACCGATGGCTTCGCCATGACGCGCGATGAATTGGCCGATCTGGTCGATCATGGTGATGGTGTTCAGGTAGCACTCGCGCTGAGTTTCGCCCCAGGTGAAGATGCCGTGGCCACCCAGCACGATTCCATCGCACCCGGGATTCTTCTGGACGGCGTTGCGCATCATCAGGCCGAGTTCGAACCCGGGGCGCTGCCAGGGAATCCAGATCAGGGAGTGATTGAATTCGCGATTGAACTCGTCCATCTTTTGTTTACCGTTAGCTGAAGCAGCAAGGGCGATACCCCAATCGGGATGAAGGTGATCGACGTGGCGGAAGGGGAGAAAACCGTGAAGAGGCGTATCGATGGAGGCCGCGACCGGATTGTCTCCAAAGGTGCAGACGCGATACATAGCGACCATGTCATCTTCGAAGTCAACGCCCTTGTAGATCTTTTCCAGGGCGAGCAGCTTGTCGAGATACAGTGTGGCGAACCCGGTCCGCTTGATGCTGCCGAGATCGCCGCCAGAGCCCTTCACCCAGAGCACTTCGACTTGCTCCCCGGTGAGCGGATCGACTTCCTTGACTTTGGAACTGGTGTTGCCGCCGGCGAAGTTGGTGATGCGCAGATCAGATCCCAGCAGGTTTGAGCGATAACGAAGAGATTCGGGCTCATCGAGTCCGGCAGCAATTGCCGGGTCCCACCGGTCTTCAAGGAAGCGAAGGGTTGCGTTATCGAGAGAAGCTTGTGACATGATGCACCACCGATCCGGGGAAGAATCTCAGACTTTGATTGTAATGCGGGAATGGCTGGAAAGAGGGGTGGCGTCTGGGTTTCGGGGCTGCTCAGCCGTCATCGCGAACGATGATGACGCTCAGGAAGCGCGGGCCGTGGACGCCTTTGATGCGGGTCATTTCTATGTCAGCGGTGGCGGAGGGGCCGGATATGTAGGTCGCGAGCCGCGGGGGCATAGGGAACAGGGCGAAGTATTCGGGCAGGGTCTCCACGATCTGCGAAGCCCGGAGAATGCAGAGGTGAAAATCCGGCAGAAGAGAGATGATGCGGCGGCCTTCCATCGGTCCATGATGCAGAACGATGGTTCCAGAATCGGCGACACCTGCCGATGCCGCTGTTAACACGCCACCGCATTGCTCGATCTCTTCATGGCTGAGATTACCGTCGATACTCCAGGTGACGCCGCTCCCAAGCCAGCCTGCCGGGAGCCCTTGCGGAACAACAAAGTGATGTTTTCCGCTCAGTTGCAACTGGTGGGAGATGATCTGGGGCAAATCTGCCGGCGAGGACTCCACAACCTCAGCGCCGTATTCCTGCAGGCGCTCGGACATCAGGTGAAGGCGGCCCTGCGGATCCAGATTTCCGGCTCCGATATAGTCGCGCGGGATATCTTGATAGCGATTTGCATCGGCGGTGGTTGCGGCGCGAACTCGGTCAAGGATGAACTGGCGGGAGTTAGCTGTCATTTCGACTCCTTGCCTCGGACCGGTTCTCGTTCGGACCACCATTGCCGGAATGTCTGGTCGGGCAGACCCGGCAGATCGCGGGACAGCGTCCAGCGCGATCCAAGATTCGGCAGCTTGCGGATCCATCCGTCTCTATCGGTGAAAAACTTGAGACCCAATCTGCCAAACCACTGCGCCATCCGGAAGCGCGCGGCACTGCCGAATGCGAAATTTGCGGCTTTCATGCCCAGATACATGGGATCGGTCCAGCGCGTGCCCTCGTTGCGTTCCTGGTCTACAACCTGAGCGCGGAGATCGATCAGCACCTCGGGGATGTTGATTTTCACCGGGCATACTTCGTAGCAGGCGGCGCAGAGTGAGGATGCATAAGGCAGAGACTGAGCGTGGCGCATGTGCTCGAGTTGCGGCGTGAGAATCGCGCCGATGGGACCCGCGTATGGCGAACCGTAAGCGTGGCCTCCGGTCTGGCGATACACGGGACAAGTATTCAGGCACGCGGCACAGCGGATGCATTGCAGCGTCTGGCGCTCTACCTTGCGGCCGAGGATTTCCGAGCGGCCGTTATCCAGCAGAACAATGTGGAACTTCTGGGGACCGTCGCCCGGTGTCACTCCTGACCAGAGCGAGTTGTATGGATTGAGCCGCTCACCGGTGGCTGAACGGGCGAGCACTTGTAACAGCACTTCGAGATCAGAGAAACGAGGGAGTACCTTCTCGATGCCGGCCAGAGTAATCAATGTTCGCGGCAGCGTCAGGCACATGCGTCCGTTGCCTTCCGATTCCACGATCACGACGGAGCCGTCTTCAGCAATGAGGAAGTTGGCGCCGCTGATCGCCGTGGGAACGCTGAGAAACTTCTTACGCAGATAGGTGCGCGCTGCAGCCGTCAATGCCTGCGGATCGTCCGGTAATTCCGGCAGACCCATTCGTCGCGCAAAGATTTCGCGGACCTGTTGCCGATTCACATGCAGCGCGGGGACGACGATGTGCGACGGCTCGTCATTGCCCAGCTGGAGGATGAGCTCGGCCAGATCTGTTTCGATCGCGGCGATTCCGGCCGCCTCCAATGCGGGATTGAGCTGGATTTCGGCGGAGGTCATCGTTTTGATCTTGATGACTTCGCCGGCTTTTTCCTCGAGGAGAATATCGAGGATGATCTGCCGTGCCTCGGCCGCGTCGCGTGCCCAGTGGACAACACCACCCGCAGCGGTGCAGTTCTTCTCAAACTGCTCCAAGTAAGTGGCGAGGTTCGCAAGAACATGTGCCCGGGTGGCGGCGGCCGAGGTGCGGAGTTCCTGCCAATCCTGCTTCTCAGCGACAAGCCTGTTGCGCTTCGCCTGGATCACATCCGTTGCATGGGCAACGTTCTTGCGGAGTTGCGTGTTCTGGAGAATGGGCAATGCTGCCTGCGGGAACGGAGGCGCGATTCGCGGATCCATTACAGGGCCGCTCATCGGGCACTCTCCCGATCGTCCGCATCGGCAAGGATCTCGGCCAGATGAATCGGCTTCATGTTCAGATTGCGACGGTGCAGGCCTCCTCCGACATGCATGAGGCAGCTGTTGTCGAGGGCGGTACAGTATTCAGCTTCCGTGGCCAGCAGGTCAGTGAGCTTGGCATCAAGCATTGCAGTGGAGACTTCGGCGTTCTTCACGGAAAAGGTTCCCCCGAATCCGCAGCAGCGATCGAGGTTCGCAATCGGAACCAATTCCAAGCCTCGAACCTTGTTCAGCAGTCTGAACGGCCGCTCGCCGATGTGCAGGCCACGCAGACCATGGCAGCTGGCGTGGTAGGCCACACGGTGCGGGAAGTATGCTCCGACATCTTCAACGCCCAGCTTGTCGATCAAGAACTCGCTGAGCTCGAAGACACGCGGAAGAAGAGCGAGCAGTTGCCGGCGCAAATCCTCGTTCCCAAGTTCCTCGAAAAGTCCGGGGTATTGATCCCGAATCATGGCGACACATGAGGTGGATGGGATGACCACGCACTCTGTATCTCGATAGAGCTGAACAAATCGCTTGGCCTGCGAATACGCCTCCCCGCGAAATCCTGTGTTGGCGTGCATCTGGCCGCAGCAGGTTTGAGCAGGCAGGAAATCGAGACCGACGCCGAGTCGCTCGAGCAGCCGTACCACGGCACGTCCGGTCTGCGGAAAAAGCGTGTCGTTATAGCAGGTGATAAAGAGCGAGGCGCGCATCGTTTTGGCCCGGCCAATTTTCAGCCGTACATGAAAGGGAAGGATATGCGATTGCGCCGTGACACGTCTATGACGTCACTCACATCCAGACCAGGTTCGGGAGCCGGCTTCGGAAACAGATGGCGAAGCGGACTTGATCTTCTCTGGAATTTCCGGGATGAATCAGCAGACTACTTCAGCAGTTGATCCAAGCTCATATTGAGTTCCAGAACATTAACGCGCGGCTCGCCGAGAAGCCCGAAGGTTCGGGGCTGTGTGTGCTGGCGGACGAGTTCGTCGAGCTTCTGTTCGGGTACTCCCCTGGCTCGAGCAACGCGCCGCACCTGGAAGTACGCGTTGTCGGGGGTGATGTCTGGGTCCAGACCGGAGCCGGATGTGGTGACGGCATCGATTGGGATCGGATCGCCAGGATTCTCCGCTGCAAGTTTATCGATATCTCTTTGCATGCGCTGCACCAGTTTGGCATTGGACTGCGCCAGGTTCGATCCGCCGGAAGAAGTCGCGTCGTAGCCGTTCCCGGCTGCGGAAGGGCGCGGGTGGAAGTATTTGTCGGAGGTGAAGCTCTGTGCGAGCAACTCGGAGCCGATCACCTGGCCGTTCTGGACGATCAGGCTTCCAGCGGCCTTGTTCGGGAAGATGGTTCCGGCAATTCCGGTGAGCACAAGCGGGTAGGCAATGCCGAATGCGAGTGTCATGAGGAGGGTGAAGCGAATCGAGGTGCGCCAGACGGAATGGCGAGATTTCACTTCTTGTCCGTGGGTTGAAGATGTAAGGGTAGCTGTTGCCATGTTGTTTCCTTCGAATGATGTTTCGGCTGATTACGCCATGTGCAGTGCGACGAGAAGAAGATCGATTGCCTTGATTCCGATGAAGGGGATGATGACGCCACCCGCTCCGTAGATGAGGAGATTCTGGCGCAGCAGGGCATCGGCCGGCTTGGGCTCATACTTTACGCCGCGAAGAGCCAGCGGAATGAGGCCAATGATGATGACGGCGTTGAAAACCACGGCGGAGAGGATTGCGGATTGCGGAGTGGCCAGGTGCATGATGTTCAACGCATTGAGAACGGGAAACACACCGGCGAACATCGCGGGGATGATCGCGAAGTACTTGGCGACATCATTGGCGATCGAAAACGTGGTCAGCGAACCTCGAGTCATGAGCAGCTGCTTGCCGATTTCTACAATCTCAATGAGCTTGGTGGGGTTCGAATCGAGATCGACCATATTGCCGGCTTCCTTGGCTGCCTGGGTTCCCGAGTTCATGGCAACGCCTACATCGGCCTGCGCGAGAGCCGGGGCATCGTTGGTGCCATCGCCGGTCATGGCGACGAGTTTGCCGAGCGATTGTTCTCGCTTGATGAGGTCCATCTTATCTTTGGGTTTGGCTTCGGCGAGGAAATCATCGACTCCGGCTTCGCGAGCGATGACGGCGGCAGTGAGCGGATTGTCGCCGGTGATCATGATGGTGCGGATACCCATCGCACGCAGCCGGGCTAGACGATCTTTCAGACCACCCTTGACGATGTCCTTGAGGTGAATGACTCCGAGGGCGGTTGAGTTTTCTGCTACGACGAGAGGTGTTCCACCGGCACGGGAGATCTCTTCGACGGCGTCGCGGACCTTTTTCGGAAGCGAGGATCCCTGATCTTCGAGGAAGCGCGCGATTGCTGCTGCCGAGCCTTTGCGGATGCGGACTCCTGCAAGGTTTACGCCGCTCATGCGCGTCTGCGCGGAGAAGGGAACGAACTCGGCATGGATACCGCTGAGGTCTCGTCCGCGAAGGTTGTATTTCACTTTGGCGAGCACAACGATCGAGCGACCTTCGGGAGTTTCGTCTGACAGCGAGGCGAGTTGGGCAGCATCGGCAAGTCGCTCGGGAGTGACGTCGGGCGCTGGGACGAATTCGGTGGCCTGGCGATTGCCCAACGTGATGGTGCCGGTTTTGTCGAGAAGCAATGTGTTGACGTCTCCCGCAGCTTCAACGGCGCGCCCGCTCATGGCCAGCACGTTGTACTGAACGAGGCGATCCATGCCGGCGATGCCGATCGCTGAGAGCAGTCCGCCGATTGTGGTGGGAATCAGGCAGACCAGAAGCGAGACGAGCACGAAGATGGTCTGCGGAGCTTTGGAGTAGATCGCGAATGGTTGCAGTGTGACTACGGCTAACAGGAAGACGATGGTCAATCCGGACAGCAGGATTGAAAGAGCGATTTCGTTCGGGGTCTTCTGCCGCGTCGCTCCCTCAACCAGGGCGATCATTCGATCGAGAAACGTTTCGCCGGGGTTCGAAGTGATCCGCACCTTGATCCAGTCGGAGAGGACTTTGGTGCCGCCGGTGACGGCGGAGCGATCGCCGCCTGCTTCGCGAATGACGGGTGCGGATTCGCCGTTGATGGCGGACTCATCGACCGATGCGACACCCTCGATTACTTCGCCGTCTCCGGGGATGTAATGGGCTGCGGGAACGTAGATGACGTCACCGGCACGTAGTTGCCCGCTGGCAACTTGCTCCAGCACGCCGGAGGCGGTGTAGCGCTGCGCGATGGTTTCGCCTTTTGCTTTGCGCAGCGTATCTGCTTGAGCCTTGCCTCGCCCCTCCGCCATGGCCTCTGCGAAGTTTGCGAAGAGAACGGTGAACCAGAGCCACAGCGTGATCTGAAGATTGAACCCGAACCCCTGGCGATGGTGAAAAGTGTTGTCGGCGAGCAGCAGCGTCGTCAGTACGCTGCCGACTTCGACGACGAACATCACCGGGTTCTTGATCATCGCGCGGGGATTCAGTTTTCGGAATGCATCGATGGCTGCCTGCCGGATGATTTCGGCATTCCACAGACTCTTCTGCTCCACGATGCCGGCAGTCGACTTCTTGCGGTGGGGGGCGTGGTGCTCGGGGGGGAGGGAGGGGGAGGGGGGTAGGAGCACCGGCGACTCCGGAGATAACGACTCCGCTGGGGGCTCTGCCTGGGCCGCAGAGGCGAATTTGCTGTATGAACTCATGAACAGATCTCCTTAGAAAAGCTGGCCGGACTTCAGCAGCAGGTGTTCGAGAATGGGTCCCAGGCTCAGTGCCGGAAAGAATGTGAGCGCGCCAAGGATAAGAACCACTCCCACAAGCAGCACGGAAAAGAGCGGAGTGTTCACGGGGAAGGTGCCGGGCGATGGCGGAACGCTTTTCTTCTGGGCCAGATTGCCGGCCAGGGCCAACACCGGAATGATCATCAAAAATCGTCCGATGAGCATGTCCCAGCCGATGGTGACGTTGTACCACCGGTTCGGCCCGAGGCCGGCGAAGGCCGAGCCGTTGTTTCCGGCTCCGGACGTGAAAGCGTAGAGGATTTCGCTCAGGCCGTGAGGACCGGCGTTGCTGGTCGTGGCAAGGCCGACATTCGGCATAAGGACAAAGATGGCAGTCAGGGACAGGATGATGAGAGGGAAGATGAGGACATAGAGCATCGCCATCTTCACGTCGTAAGACTCGATCTTTTTGCCAAGATATTCCGGCGTGCGGCCCACCATGAGGCCAGCGATGAAGACTGCCTGCACGACGAAGATGAGGATTCCGTAGAGGCCGGCACCGACGCCGCCGAAGATAACTTCGCCGAGCATGATGTTGGTGAGCGGAACGAGGCCGCCCAGCGGGGTGAAGCTGTCGTGCATGCCGTTGACCGCGCCGCAGCTTGCATCGGTCGTAATCGTGGCGAAGAGGGCGCTCTCAGCGATGCCGTTGCGCACCTCTTTGCCTTCCATGTTGCCGCCCGGCGCAGTGGCGGTTGTGGTCTGCAAAGCACCATGAATGAGAGGGTGCGGATGAGCTTCGGCCCAGTAGAGGGTTGCGAAGCCTCCTGCAAAGAGCACATACATTGCGGCAAACACGGCCCATCCGTGGCCGGGGGAGCCGGTCATCCTGCCGAGTGTGTAGGTAAGGCCTGCGGGAATCAGGAAGATCGAAAAGATCTCAAGAAAGTTCGAAAAGGGAGTGGGATTTTCGAAGGGATGAGCGCTGTTCGCGTTGAAGAAGCCGCCGCCATTGGTGCCCAGCATCTTGATGGCTTCCTGCGAGGCTACAGGGCCCTGGGCGATGGTCTGGGTCTGGCCTTCGAGTGTGTGGGCGGTTGTGTAGGCGTGCAGATTCTGCGGAACTCCGAGGGCGACCAGCAGAAGAGCGTAGATGATGGATCCAGGAAGCAGGATGTAGAGCAGCGTGCGCGTTGTGTCGACCCAGAAGTTGCCGATGGTGCCGGATTGCGTTCGCTTGATGGCGCGAACAAGAGTGATGGCGACAACGATGCCGACCGCGGCGGAGAAAAAGTTGTGGGTAGCGAGCCCGGCCATCTGGGTAAGGTAGCTCATGGTGCTCTCGCCGGTGTAGAACTGCCAGTTCGTGTTGGTCGTGAAACTTGCTGCGGTGTTCCATGCAAGATCGGGGCCGACGTTTGCGAGGTGCTGCGGGTTCCAGGGCAGCAAGCCTTGCGCCCGCTCGATGATGTACGTCAGCACCATGGTTACGGCGGAGAAGCCGAGCATCGCAAAGGCGTACTCGCGCCAGTTCATTTCGCGATCGGCATTCACGCCGCAAAGCTTGTAGGTGAGGCTCTCGACTGGGCGAAGGACGGGATCGAGCCAGGTTCGCCGGCCTTCAAGAACGCGCGCAAGGTAGATGCCGACCGGCTTCACGGTAAGGCAAAGAACGAGCGAGTAAACGAGAAACTGCATCCATCCATTTGCCGTCATTTCAGAATTTCTCCGGATAGAGCAATGAGACAGCCAGGTAGACAAGCAATAGAACAGAGAAGAGCAAGCGCAGTTACAAGGCTCATGGGCTACCTCAGCTTCTGGCAGGCCTTGACATACAGGAAGGCTCCGGCAAAGAAAATTACGGTATAGAACAGCATGGTGAGGTCCTGCATCGCTCTCCTCGATTTGAAGTGGGGCCGCGTCTGGCTGACGTTTGCCGATCCCAGAAACGATTCTGCGAGGGGATGCGTTGCATTGATGGAAGGAAAAGCTAAGGGAAAGATAAAGAGGCGCAGGAGGGCAGGGGAACGAGGGCGCGGGATTGAAAATTAAACTTCGGGCTCTTCTCTCCCGGCCAGTCCTTCGGGGACGAAGCGGTATCCAATCCAAGGCTCGGTCTGGATGTATTGCTTACCCGTTTCGGCTTCGAGCTTTTTGCGAAGCTGGCCAACGAAGACGCGCAGATATTCGGGCTGGTGCGCTGATTGCGCGCCCCACACAGAGGTAAGCAGCGAACGATGCGTGATGACCTTTCCCGAGTGCCGGGCGAGATGCACGAGCAATTCGAATTCTTTTGGAGTCAGGTGCAGGGGCTTGCCCAGCACCTCGACGCTGTGTGCCGCTGCATCGATAACGAAATCGCCGGCAGAGATCGCGGATTCAGCTCGCTCCGGCGCGCGGCGAAGATGGGCGCGAACACGGGCCAGCAATTCCTGGATGTTGAAGGGCTTTGTAACGTAGTCGTCGGCACCGCTGTCGAGCGCCTCGATTTTCGATCGTTCATGGTCGCGAACCGAGAGGACGAGCACCGGCGTTGAGGAAGTGGAACGGATGGCGCGACAGACCTCCACGCCGCTTAGCCCGGGCATCATAAGGTCGGTGATCACCAGGTCAGGCTGCCACTCCGAGAAGAGCAGCAGGCCCTCCTCAGGATCGTTGGCCGTGCGAACATCAAACGCCTGCGCGGAGAGCGAGGCGCGCAAAACGCGCGTGATTTGCGGCTCGTCGTCGATTACGAGGATACGTCCGGGCATTTTCTTTCTTCTACCACGCAAAGCTTACATCATTCCGCAGCGCGAGTATGATCTCGGTGAGACACCCATGCAGCTGAGACCCAGACCGCACCATTACGTGCAATGGCTTGGCGCGACTGTTGCCGCCGTGCTAACGACAGTCGGGCTGGGGATGGCTCATGCTCATCCAGCAACGGCAGGGATGATCTTCCTGGTGGTCGTCGTGGTCACCGCGACACAGGCGGGGCTGTTCATCTCGCTCTATAGTGCAGTGCTTTGCGCGCTGGCGTTTGACTATTTCTTCCTTCCGCCTTTTCACACGTTCATCCTGGCCGGTCCGCAGGAGTGGGTTTCGATGTGTACGTTCGCGATCAGTTCGCTGGTTGCGGGCCGGGTCGCAGAGCGGGCACGAAAGCAAAAGGACGAAGCAGAACAGCGTCGCGAAGATGTGGAGCGTCTGTTTCAGATCAGCCAGGAGATGATCCTGCATCAGGATGCCGCAAGTCTGATTCGGGATTTACCGCATCTGCTGAAAAGGATTTTCTCGCTGCAGGACGTTGCTCTCTATGTGCAGGATCGAGATGAATTCGAGTCAAGCGCCGAAGGCTTGTCTCAGATGTTCAAGGCCAATCTCCGTGAACTGGCGCGAGGCAATCAGGATGCCAACGGAGTTCAAGAGGATTTCGAATCGCACGTACTCTCAGTAGGCGTGCGCCCGGTAGGGGCGCTCGCCTGGAGCCCTCCAAATTTGTCGCGCGAAGTGGCGACGGCGGTTTGCGCCCAGATCGGCATTGCTTTATCACGTGCTATGGCGATCGAAGCGAGTGCCCGGCTGGAGGCTTCGCGTGAGAGCGAGCGTCTTCGTGCGGCTCTCATCGATTCTTTGACCCACGAACTTCGCACTCCTCTTACCGCCATTCGCGCGGCCGCGACCACGCTCACGCAGGACGAGGGGCTCGATGATCCGTTGCGGAAGGAACTGGCCACCGTGGTCGACGAAGAGTCTGCCCGGCTCGACGCGCTGATTGGCGAAGCAGTGGAAATGGCAGAGATCGACGCGAATGTCGTTCGTGTTCAGGCCTCTCCCCGGCAAACTCGAACACTGCTGGAGCAGGTTGTTGCTGAGTCCCGTGCTTCGCTTGGCCGCCACCAGGCAGTGCTTATGGTGCAGGAGCCTGATCGCCCTGCGTGGTTCGATGCGCGCCTGCTCGGACGCGTCTTCCGTCACCTTATCGAGAATGCGGCGCGGTATTCACCGCCTGAGAGCCGCATCGTGTTGCGGGCCCGCCGTGTTGATGGCCGGCTTGAGTTCGAGGTAGAAGACAGCGGGCAGGGGATCGACAAAGCCGATCTTCCACATATCTTCGAGAAGTTCTATCGAGGGAAGAAGGGGAAGGTGATCGGGAAGGGAACTGGGATGGGGTTGGCGATTGCGCGCGCTATTGTGCGAGCCCACGGCGGCGATCTGGGAGTTGAGAGCAACCCCGAACAGGGCAGCACCTTTCGATTTTGGGTGCCGCTCGTCGACAAGGATCCAGCAGAAGGTGCCAGATAATCAGGCGGGTTCGCCGCTCCAGTCGCATTCGATGTCGCGGTGTTCGTCGGAGCTTTGCTTTGCCCATTCGAGGATGCGGGCACCATGCCAGGCATCGGCAGCAGTGGCAATTTCCTTTGAAGGAGTCCCATTGAGGGATTCACGCAAGCATGCGTAGAACCGCCGATAATCCCCGATCTCAGAAGGAACAGGTTTCGCAACGAGTCCGCTATCGCCCTCGACGCTCAGTGTTCCCCAATGGTCGGAAGGTTCAGTGCCCCATTCGCCATTGCCAATTCGGGTGATCTTGTTTAACGCATCTTCCTGCGGATCCAGTCCCCATTTCACGAAATTGCCACGTGTGCCGCGGAGATGAAATCTCGGTCTGGGCAGGGTGGAGAGGAGATTGGAGCTGAGAGTCGCTGAGAAACCGGTCATGTAGTGAAGGCGAATCGTGAATGAGTCGTTGGAGCCGTCGCCGTCGCGTTCGCGGCGGACCTCGGCACTGACGGATGATGGCAGGCCAAAGAGAGCCAGCGCCTGATCGACCAGATGCGTGCCGATATCTAAGAGCAGGCCGCCCTGATCGGACTCTTCCTTCCATGCGCGGGTAGACTGTCCGGGACGCCAGCGGTCGAATGTCGATTGGAAGTGAACGAGGCGTCCAAGGGAATGCTCAGTTATTACTTTATGTAGTGTCTGGAAGTCATTGTCAAAACGACGGTTGTGAAATGGAAAAAGATGCAGGCCGATGCCGCCTGCCAGTTCGGAGAGTTGGCGGATCTCGTCGGAACTCAGCGCAACTGGCTTATCAACAACTACACTGCGTGCCGACTCAAGAGCCTGCATCGCGATGGGGAAATGTACAGCGTTCGGAGTGGCTACGACGACGAGCTTGATGGATGCGTCTGCCAGAAGCTCATCGACGGATCGATAAGTGGTGATGCCGGGATAGCGCTCGACTGCGGCGTTGGCATGGCGCTCTACGACCGCCGCAAGCTCGAGGCCTTCAACCGAAGAGATCAGCGGGGCATGGAACACACGACCCGCCATGCCGAAACCAACCAGTCCAACGCGAATCATTCATTTCCCCCGATCGCGATTTACAGAGCTTATTTAGCCCTCAAGTTTATACCGGGTTTCCGAGAGGCGATACAGGCGACGCCAGACGAGGCGATTCATTGTAACCACCATGAGTGCGACGAGTATTGTCGCGAGCAGCAGAATGGGGAATTTTCCATCGACAGTCGCGGTATCGATCTGTGCACCCAGGCCGATGGTCTGGATTGTCCGGTTCTGAATATTGGCATATTCCGCAAACACGGAGGCGTTCCAAGCTCCACCCGAGGCTGTCACCATTCCGGTGATCAGGTAAGGGAAGATTCCGGGAAAGATGAGAGTCGTCCATCGCTGCCACTGCGTGAATTTATAAAGCGATGCGGCTTCGCGCAGGTCGGAGGGGATGGACATGGCTCCGGCGATCACGTTGAAGAGGATGTACCACTGCGTGCCGAGCAGCATGAGAGCAATGGAGCCGATGCCGAGGCCGCCTCCGATTTTGAGCAGGCCGATCAGGAGAATTGGAAAGAATGCCGTGGCCGGAACGGACGCCAGCACCTGCGCGATTGGCTGAACAATTCGCGCAAGCTTAGGGCTGAAGCCGATGGCCACTCCAACGGGCACGGTCCATAGCGCTGATAGCAGCAGGGAAGCGTTGACGCGAAGGAACGTGGCTGCGGCACCGAGGAAGAGCAGGCGCAACTCGGGCCAACTGATATGACGCAGCATCAGTGCGCACTGCATCGCTCCCCAAGTGATAACCAGTCCGAAGGCGATTGCTGCGAACCAGTATATTGGGGAAGGCCTTCGACCCGAAGTATCCGTATCTGCCGGTTGAACAACCCGGCTCTCTCGCGATCGAGCAAGCTTTCGGTAGATCGGCTCCTCAATGCGCGCCCAGAGATTGCTGGTGAGCGCTTCGATCAACCGGGAGCGTTGCAGCAGGTTGAGGATCGGAGACCTCACGTGCTCGGACGATTCGACTTGTTCGAACTTGAATTTCTCGCTCCATGCGATCAACGGTCGCCAGATCAACTGGTCGGTCGCCACCACGATCAGAACGATGACGGCAAGCCCACTCAGGAGAGCGTGAACATCCCGATCGTAGGCTGCGTTCTGGATGTAGCTGCCCAGTCCCGGGAGCTCGAAGTTTCTGTTCTTGAGCTGGAACATCTCGCAGGCCATCAGGGCGAACCAGCCGTTTGCGACGGAGATGATCGAATTCCAGACAAGGCCGGTAGTGGCATAGGGCATCTCAAGCTGCCAGAATCGCTGCCAGCCGGAGTAGCGATAAATGCGCGACGCCTCCAGCATCTCTCGGGGTAGCGCCTTCATGGACGAATAGAAACTGAAGGCGAGATTCCAAACCTGGCCGGTAAAGATCAGCAGAATGACACCGAGTTCGATGCCGAGCTGCCGATGCGGGATGAGCGCGATCATCGCCAGCAGCACGGGAGGAAGAAAGCTGAGCACTGGAATCGATTGGAGGATGTCCAGGACTGCGATCATCCAGGCTTCGGCCCGGGTATTACGCGCGGCGATGTAGCCGTAAGCGATGGCAAAAACCAGGCTCAGGAAATAGGCGATCCCGATGCGCATCACCGAGTAGAACGCATAAACGGGCAGGGAACGTGCGTTGCCTGAGACCACAGAAACCGGAACCGGGGTTCCCATCCAGTAGGCCGCGAGGTGCACGATCGCGATGAACAGGGCGAGGGCGCACAGGCCCACTCCCATATCGATGACCACCGGCCAGGTGCGCACCATGACCAGTGAACGTGTCAGCGTGCGCTGAAGGCTCATTCACCGCCCCCGGCAGCCTCTTCCTGCAATGCATCGGGCATCACGAAGCGACGTCGCGCAGCGTCGAAGTCGAAGATTTCGCCATAGCGGCCCCAGGTTACGGCGGTCTCGATCTGGCGTTGCGATTCCTCGGCGCTGAACTGCTCGTCGAGCATGTCGAGGAAGAACTCTTCGGGCACGGTGTGATCGCTTTTGGCATCCAGGGCGCGGCGAATCTGCCGGAGGAGCAGCACGTTTTCGAGCGCTGCGTCGCGGAAAATCTCCTTTTGTCGAAGGATCTCGGAGTTTGCAAAGGCAGTGCCTGGATTGGTGATGCTTGCGTCGCCTTCTTCTACTTTGAGGAAGCCGAGTAGCTGGGCGGCATCAACGATGGGAAGCAGGTCGTCGATTTCAAAGGCGAGATCGTCGGCGAGGCGATAGATGTCGTCTCGACCGCCTTTGTCGATCAGCAACTCGAGCAGACCCGCGACACCGCCGGGGCGCGCGTGGGGCAGCATCTGGTACTTCATCTGCCGCTGGTCTCGAACGCGGGGGCCGGTCGGTGCTTCTGCGGGTGCTACGTCAGGCCGTGTGAGCACCTTGTAGATGAAATCGACGAGTTGGGTAAAGGTGTCAGATTTGCGGTCGCGAGGTTGGGAAATCTGGACTCGGAAATCAGTGCGGATGTGTCCCGGGTTGCGGCCGAGAACGATGATGCGGTCGGCCAGCAGGACAGCTTCTTCGATGTTGTGGGTGACGATGAAGACGCATTTGGTGGGCATGGTTTTTTTTGCCCAGAGCTCGAGCAGTTCGCTGCGCAGGTTCTCCGCTGTCAATACGTCGAGGGCGGAGAAGGGCTCATCCATGAAGACCACTTCGGGCTCTACCACCAGGGCTCGTGCGAAGCCGACCCGCTGTTTCATGCCGCCGGAGAGTTCCTTTGGATAGGCCGATTCGAAGCCGTCCAGACCGACAGTGTCGAGCATGCGCATGCTGCGGGTCCTGCGCTCTTCGGGTTCCACGCCGCGGGCACGCAATGGGGCCTCGACGTTTCCGAGTACCGTAAGCCAGGGGAAGAGGGCAAAGCTCTGGAAGACGATGGAAACGTTGATGTCCGTTTCGCCGATGGGTTTTCCGTGCCAGTAGACCTGTCCGGCGGAGGGTTTGGAGAGTCCGGACAGCATGCGCAGCATGGTTGACTTACCCGACCCGGATGGGCCGAGGAGGGCGACAATCTCTCCCGGCACGATGCTCAGATCTGTCGGCGAGAAGACCTGAATACGGTTCTGGCTCGGCTGCGCATAGTATTTCTCGATCTTCTCCGCCCGGATGATCGCCTCGACGCCAGGGCGGCCCGGCGCTTCCGAGGCTGGGATCTGGGCCATATTCGGGATTCCTGCTGGCTGCATGCGTACCTCTCCGAGAAGACACGGAAAGTCAGGTCAAGGGTATGAAGTTTAAGTTGCTTTCAGATGAATCCGCGAGAGTTACGGGAAAGGCCCTGCGAGTTTAGACTACCGCAGATTCAGGAGCGATGGATTGCGCGGGAGTTGGAGAGGAAAGATAAAGTCGAAATCGTGGCAATCTCCGGTCGATTTCTCGCGTCAAAGCCTTTAGTGGGCCTCCGCGAGAGCGAAGACGTGTTGTCGGAGAACTTGCGCCTGAGGTCTGGAAGACAGAACCTTGCCCAACCGCAGGATGTTATCCTGAAAAAGTATTTAAATGGCTGATCGTACCGTGTGCGGTGCATTTCGGCCGCTTTGCGGCGCGTTCGACTGAAAGGCTTGCGCCATCCCCGTTCGGCGTTCAGGAGTGTATGCCCGATAATCACGTTAAGCCCAAAGTTCTTGTTGTAGACGACGAACGCGTCATCGCCGATACGCTGGCAATGATTCTGAACCAGAGCGGGTTTCAGGCAAGAGCCGTTTACTCCGGCGAAGCTGCGCTTGAGACTGCTTCCACGTACGAGCCCGACATGCTGATCGCTGACGTGATCATGGCCGATCTGAACGGTATCGATGCTGCGATTCAGATCCGTGCACTGTTGCCGAAGATCAAGATCCTGCTCTTTTCGGGTCAGGCCGCCACCGCAGATCTTCTGGAGAAGGCTCGCGCTCAGGGCTATGAATTCGAGATTCTCGCCAAGCCTGTGCACCCGCAGGATCTTCTCGCCCGGCTTCGCAGCTAGTCCAAAACCTCCCCTAGAGTTTCACTTCATGGCGCCCCTCAAGTGCGTGCGCCATGGTGACCTCGTCTGCGTACTCGATGTCGCTTCCTGCCGGAACGCCGGTGGCAATCCGAGTAATCTTGACCTGGAGCGGTCTCAACGCGCTTGCAAGCCAACTTGCCGTGGCTTCTCCTTCAAGTGTGGGACTGGTCGCCAGGATCACTTCGTCCACCTCGCCGCGTTCGACACGCTGCATGAGCGTTCGTGTGCGCAGCTGATCGGGTCCTACGCCGTGCAGCGGCGAGAGGGTCCCATGCAGAACATGGTAGACACCCGAATACCGGCTTCTCTCCACTGCGTCAATGTTGGTCGGTTCCTCCACAACGCAGACAAGCCTCAGGTTGCGCGTGGAACTGGTGCAATAAAGACACGGATCAACATCGGTGATGTTGTTGCAGATGGAGCAGAGTCGAAGGCTGGTCTTCAGGCCACGAACCGCGTCTGCAAGGGCCGAAGCGTCATCATCGCTGGAACGGAGGATGTGGAATGCAAAGCGCTGGGCAGTCTTGGTTCCCACCCCGGGAAGCTTCTTCAATTCATCGATGAGCCGGGCCATGGGCTCGGCATAGCGTGCCACAGCGGATCCTCCTATACGGTTCGGTAGACGATTCCAATGAACATATCGGGCGAGCCGCCATGCGCCCATGCCGGATCGAGATCGGCGGTCGGTTTCTTCGCGATCACTTCCCGCTCGCTGGCTCCGGATTGTTTCAGCGCGGCGATCTTGTCGCGCACGGTCAAAAGCATGTCGATGTAGGATTTCAAATCGGCCTTGTCGCCCAACGGCCCGTGGCCGGGGATGATCTTCGTTTTATCTCCGGCAAGTGCCAGCGACTTCTGGGCAGCACTTATTGTGCCGCCGATTGAGCCCCCGGAACCCTCATCAATGAAGGGGTAAGACTTGTTGAAGAAGATGTCGCCGCAGTGAAGCACATCTGCGTTGTGGAAATGGATATAGATATCGGTGTCGGTGTGGGCCGGATCGTAGTGGACCCGTTCGACGGTGTCCCCGTTGTGATCGTGCTTCATGGTATCGGCGAACGTGACGCCTGGCAGGGCCCCAGGGGGATATGCCGGGATCAACATATGAAACAGCTTCATTTCTGCCGGTTTCGACATCCGTTCTTTCGTCTTCTCATGCGCGACAATGGTGAATCCGGCGGCGTGCATGCCTTCATTTCCGTCGACGTGATCAATGTGCCAATGCGTATTGATGAGAGCATGCGGCGCATCGCTGCCCACGGCGGCGATTGCTTCCCTGATGTGGGGAACTGCTGTCGCGAAGCTTGAATCGATCAGGACGATACCGTCTTTCCCGGTCTGTACTGCCATGTTTCCGCCGGCGCCCTGAAGCAGCCATATGTTGTCGTAGAGCTTGGTCGTCTTGATCGGGGTAGAGGCTCCGGCGGCGCGCATCTGAGCTCGAGGGTCGGCGGGCATAGCGGCCTGTGAGATGCCCCAGCGCTCTGCCAGTGCGGCGGCTCCTGCTGCACCTCCCAGTTGAAGGAAACTCCTGCGATTCAGCCCAGCAGTCATCGTGACCTCCTTAAGTCCACAACAACACTGCAATGCCAGAATGCGATTGTACGGAATCAGCCCAGCCCGGGGATATTCAGATTCAGACCGCCCAGTGCTCCCTTAAGGCTCGACTGGATTGCCTCGTCTGCTTTGTGTCCGGCATCGTTGACCGCACCAACAATCAGGGTCTCGAGCAGTTCCACGTCTGGGTTCGGTCCGCTCAGGCTGGCAACGGCGGAAGGATCGATTTTGATTCTGATCAGTTCCTTCTTGCCGTTCATGGTGGCTGTGACCGCGCCCGCACCGCTGCTGCCTTCGACGACGGTCTGGCTCAGCTTGCGTTGCATCTCCTCCTGCATGGTGTTTGCCTGCTGGAGCATCTCGGCCATCTTGAGAGGATTGAACATCCGGAGCCTCCTGTGTGCCTTGCTGTAACTACTTGGTGCGCAGATCGACAACGCTGCGAACTTCAGCATTGAAGATCTGTTTAGCCCGCTGCACCATGGGGTGCTCCATTGCTGCTTGCTGGATGCTTCCGGCAGCGGGCGCCGCAACGGGAGTCGTCGCCGCCACGCCTTCACCGGGGATGACCATGAACCGTGCCGGTCCTCCGAGCCGCTGCAATTCCTGTTTGATGATCTTTTCGCCGGCGGCATTCACGGTCAGCGCGAGCATCTTCTTTCCGATGCCCGGAACTTCGATGCGGAGGCTGGTGGATTCGAGGGTAAAACGCGCAGTCGAAATCAACTGCGATGCAGACGCGTGTCCCTGCTGAGCCAGTGCGGCTACGATAGCCTGCTTGGCATCTGCCGCATCGAGATTGCCTGCCGCGGTAGCGGACGCAGATGCCGGAGGTTCGGGCTCGGCCAGAGGTTCAGGAACGCTGGCGGGAGTGTTTTCAACCACCGGCTCCGGCTTTATGTCAGGCTTGGATTCCGGCTTGGGCTGAGCGCTCGGGAAGGGAATGACTTCGCCCGCGGTTTCGATCGGAGCAGAAACGGGCTGCGCGGGCTGGGATGCAAGTGCCGCGGAACCGCTGACAGCATGACTTTCCACAACCGATGCAGACTGCATCAGGGAGCCTGATCCGAATGGCGACCTAGGCGGCGGAGGCGCGCTCGACCCGATCGCAGAAGTGGGGCGCGAGCCAGACGATGTGGTGCGCGGTGGTGCTGGTGGCGTCCTCGGAGGAGCAGGCGGAGCGGAACTGCCGCCTCTGGCGGGTGTGCCGCTAGCGACTCCACTCAGCAACTCTTCCAGCGGCAGCAGTCTCTGCGCATGGACGAGCTTCATCAATCCAAGCTCAAGGTGGAAGCGCTGCTCCTGCCGATAATTCAAATCGTCGAAGGTGCGCAGCATGATCTGCAGATTGCGCGTGATCTCTTCCTCGCTGAAGAGCATGGCCGTCCGCGAAGCACGCGCCCGTTCGTCGGCGGAGATCTGAAGTAGCTCCGTCTGCTCGCCGCCCAGTTTTGCCATGAGCGTGTTGCGCAGATAGCGAACGATCTGCCGCGACAGGGACTGTGGGCTGTGTCCGGCGCCGAGCAAGTCATTGAGCTGACCCATGACGGCGGCGCTCTCACCTCCCGCAACCGACTCCAGCAAATGCTCGAAGACCGTATTGGGCACGGAGCCCATCAATTCGCGGATTTGCTGCCCCTCAAGCACCGGCCGGTTATTCGCGTTGCAGGGAGCTGAGGCAATGGCCTGGTCCATGATGCTGAGCGCGTCGCGCATCGATCCGTCGCCGGCCTCTGCCAGCAACGCCAGGGCGGCGTCCTCAGCAACAACATTCTCCTGCCTGGCGATCATCTTCAGCTGCGCGAGGATGTCATCGAACTTCACCGCATGAAAGCTGAAGTGCTGGCAGCGCGACCGGATGGTTTGCGGGATGTTCTCCGGCTCCGTCGTCGCCATCATGAAGATGGTCCACTCCGGCGGCTCCTCCAGCGTCTTCAGGATCGCGTTGAAGGCCGCGTCTGTGATCTGATGAGCTTCGTCGAGGAGGAATATTTTGTACTTATCGCGGGCCGGCTGCACCGAGGCCTGCGTTCGGATCGATCGCACATCATCGATGCCTCGATTCGAGGCCGCGTCGATCTCAATGAAGTCGAATGAGTGCGTCGCCATCTCGCCTGATTCGGGATTCCCGCCGGACGAAATCTCACGGCATGACATGCAGGTGAGGCAGGGCTCGTGGGTGGGACGTTCCGGGCTGCCCACTTCACTGCGGCAGTTTAAAGCCATTGCCAGGATGCGTGCGATGGTGGTCTTTCCAATGCCGCGATGCCCGGAGAAGATGTAGCCGTGCGCAATACGGTTCTGGGTCAGGGCGTTCAGCAGGGTGCGCGTGACGTGGTCCTGGCCGGCGACGTCGGCAAACCGTTGCGGACGATACTTGCGAGCCAGAACCTGATAACCCATGCGATCAACTACTCCCAACTACTCGTGAATTTTGTTTCGAGCGCCAGGTTGGATTGTATCGTTCCGGGGGCTCTCGCTGCCGAGGTGGAAAACCATGCAGAGCACGGGGCGTGACGGATCAACTCGCATCAAGATTGAAGCTGATGTCGTTGAGCCATTCAGCAATCAGGTCCTCATCGCCGGGATCGAAGACATAGGCGTCGTTGAGCAGCAGAACGGTTGCCCAGTAGACGAGATCGCGTTCAGAGACGAGCCCGAAGCGTTTGCGTTCCAGCGCATTGGAGATATGTTCCCGGGTGATGACGATACCGGGTTCGGGGATGGGAAAACGATTGTTTGCGGATCGACGCTGCGTTGTTCCAGACTCGTTCTCGCGGTTGTCTTCGAAATCGATATCGAATGCGCCAGCAAGAGAACCGAGCATTTCGTGAAGCCCAACCTCAAACAGGGCGTAGCGCCGGAGCACATCGAGCTGTTCGGGTGAGAGGGGCGGCTGTTCTAACTCGTGCATCATCGTATGGATGCGAATGCGCTCGAAAAAGTGCTGCACCGGCGATCAGGAGGCTCAAGCCGATCTCGCTCCACAATCATACGTCTGCCCACCCCCGACCGGCAGATTTGAAGCGGTTCCTCCGGCATAGGTCTGCGCCTGCGGAAATAGAGAGGGAAGGCAAACGAAGGAATCAGGCGGAGCTATCTCGCTTCCTAAGCTGCATCTTCCTCTTCTTCCGCGTCGCTGCGTCGGGGAATGGGAATCTCCGTTGGGCGAACACGAACGCGCCGGCGGTCCTGCTTCTTTTTTGCTGCCTTTCGGGCAGCTGCTTTTCGCCGGCGAATCTCGGTGGGCGAATACATGGTGCCCCGGCACTTCTCGGCGCCGCAGTTGCAGGTGGCGTCATCTGCGCCGCCGTCGTAAAGGCAGTAATCATAAGTAATCTCTTCGCCTGCCTCGATTTTGCGAATCGCTTTGATCCACACACGTCCCCTGATCTCCCCCGTCTCGCAGTTCGGGTCGCAGCTGTGATTGATGAACATCGCCATGCAATGTCCGTCGATCACCACTGAGCCGTCGCCGAGTCCAAACAGATAGGTGATGGGGGATTCCTCGTTTGCCGCATCGGCCTCTTCTTTGCTCATGCGTGGGCCAGTGTATTCAGCGACGCGCGTACCCTTGCGGACCGCAGTGGTGGTGTAGCAACCGGCGGCGTGGATGGCTGAAGAGCGAATGATCAAGGCCATGGGAAGAAAGATAATCCTGGGTAAGTTGAAGTACTCTATGCAACGCATCGTAACATTGAAGTGACGAGAACGAACGCGTCCACGAACAAAAACATTCACTATGAAGTTGCGAACTAACATTGTGCTTACAGTTGGATGCGGCCTGATCTGCGCTGTTGGCCTGCTCGCGCAAACCGCTCCTCAGTCTCCGCAGCAGAAACCTCCCGAACAGAAGCCGGCGAATTCGAACCCGTTCCCTGAAGACACAAGCAAGGTGCCCGTGGTTCCCACAACAGCGCAGCCGGCAGCGGCGCCTCCTGCGAGCGCTCCGGAAGAGAGCGGGGGGGAGACGACGAGTCTTCTGAAGGGCGACAGCGATCCGGTGCACAGCCCCGATGATCCTGTCGATAACGGCTCCAGTTCTGATGGGTTCAGTTCCAGCCTCACCGGCGCCGGCGATGTGAACATTCCCGATGACGACCGGCCCGATAAGCATGGCCGATCTCAAAGGGAACCCATCGTTCACCAGGTCACTGCAAAGGAAGATGAAAATGTCGGCGAGTTCGAACTGAGCCGCAAGAACTACAAAGCTGCACTCTCGCGTTTTCAATCAGCGCTGGTGACAGACTCCGAAAATCCTGACGTGTACTGGGGGATTGCTGAGGCTCAGCGCGGGATGGGTAATCTTGCCGAGGCGAAGGCGAACTATCAGAAGGTCGTCGACTACGACGATCCAGAGAGCAAGCACTCGAAGGAAGCGAAGAAGCTGCTGAAGAGTTCGCAACTGGCAAATGCTCCGGCGGTGTCTTCCACTCAGGGCCAGCCGAAGCAGTAGATCGTCAGAATCCCGCCCAGCGTTTATAGGCATCGATGATGGGCTGGCCCCAGAGTGCGGCGACGATTCCACCGATACAAAGAAATGTTCCGAGTGGCAGCTTGGCGGCGGACCACGTCTCCGAATCGCGCCGCGTTCGGGGAACTGCAAGGGCGACAATTGCGAATCCGGCGCCCAGGACGACCCCAATTCCAAATGAAAGCAGCGCTCCGGAGAGACCGAGCCATGCGCCCAGCATTGCCATCAGTTTGGCGTCTCCGAGGCCGATGCCTTCGCGGCGGCGGACGAGCCAGTAGGTCCAGCGGATCAGGAGAATGAGAGCGGCAGCGAGTGCAGCGCTCACGATTCTGCCAAGGGCTGCATGCAAGGGGGAAGCGCAATCGTAACAGCCAAGTCTCTGACTCCCGAGCGGGAGGTAAAGGACCATTGCTGCGAGCGTCGCTCGAAGGAGAATACCGAAGGTTAAAACCGGCAGTGTGAGCCAATTCGGAAGCCAAAAGTGCTCCGCATCCAGAAACGCTAGTGCAACGAGGACCCACAGAAACAACATCTCGAGGAGGACGCTCAGAAGCTGTTCATATAGCAAATCGGGTGGTAATTCTGCCACGCTTTGCGGCAATCCCTGAAAGGCCGCAAGTGCCCACAGTGCCCCGATGGAGAGTTCGACGGCAGGATAGCGGCAGCTGATCGTCGCCTTGCATGTTCGGCAACGTCCGCGCAGGGCGATCCAACTCAAGACGGGCAGATTCTCCCACCACGTCAGCATTCGTCCGCAGTTGCGGCAGTGAGAGCGCGGCTTAACGACGCTTTCGCCTTCGGGCCAACGGCTCAGGCACACGTTCAGGAAGCTGCCGAAGGTCAGGCCGAGCAGTCCCGCCAAAACTGTGCCGAAAATGCGGATCATGGCTCGATCACCGGGAAGGTCGAGTATACGGCCACCAGGGTTCGGCGTCTCAATTCGGAGACTCCAGCGCATCTAGCACTTGCGGGACGAGGCCGCAGACGAAAGAATGAATGCCGCTATCAACCTTGACGAGTGAGCGCCGTCTATCGCTCGTCTCACACGAGAGGTCATCCCTGATGAAACGTTCTTCGCTTGCAATTTCGGCAGTCGTCGCGTCTGTCTTTAGCTTGGTTCTGGTCGCCGCAGTGCCCAGCCAGGAGGGGGGGCGAGAATCGGCTGCGCTCGAGTCGACGCCAGTTAAGCTCGATCGGCGTGATCCAGCGATCGACCAGATTGTTCCGAAAGGCGCGAAGCTCGAGCGCATCGCCACCGGCTTCAAGTGGACAGAAGGACCTGTCTGGCTGAACGGCTCGCTGTACTTCGCCGAGATTCCCAGCGACAGCATTCGCAAGTGGACACCTGGCTCCGAGGTCACGATGTTCATCACCCCGAGCGGCTATGAGGGGCACAGGCCATACGGCGGTCCCGAGCCGGGTTCGAACGGCATGACCGCGGACGTACATGGACGCCTTACTGTCGCCGGGCACGCGCAGCGCGATGTGTATCGCCTGGAAAACCTGAATCCCGACTCCCAGATCACGATTCTCGCGGACGGATATAAGGGCAAGCGACTCAACAGTCCGAACGATCTCGTTTACCGCTCTGACGGTTCGCTCTATTTCACGGATCCGCCGTACGGTCTGCGCACGCAATCGGATCAGGATCCGGCGAAGCAGTTGAACGTCAATGGTGTGTACCGGATTCCCAATGCGCTTGGTCAACAGGCCGGAGGCAAATCGAGGTCATCTGAGCTTCAGCTATTGGTCTCAGATCTGACCAGGCCCAACGGCATCGCATTCTCTCCCGACGAGAAGTATTTGTATGTCGACAACTCAGAACCCAAGAAGATCTGGATGCGTTACCGTGTACAGCCCAATGGCAGCCTGACGGACGCGAAGGTCTTTTACGATGCGACCTCGGATCAACGTCCCGGCGCTCCAGACGGAATAAAAGTCGATCAGAAGGGGAACGTCTACAGCACCGGGCCGGGCGGAATCTGGATCTTCACCCCCGAGGGCAAGCCGCTCGGGATCATTCTTATGCCTGAGAAGGCATCGAATGTGGCCTGGGGCGGAGGCGACCGCCGGACTCTCTATATCACTGACACCAGCAGCATCTATCGAGTGCGCTTGAACGTTCCAGGAGCGCCGCTTGTGCGCGCGAAGTAGAGCGATGCAGCAGTTGATCCGGTTTGCGGAAAAATTCGAGTCCGCCAGTTAAAATGAACGCAGATGGACTTCCCGCCAGCCAGTCCAATGCCAGAGGAACGCGCGGACAATTTGTTGACTGACCCGAAGAAGGCGGCAGATCTCTTCGCCCAGTCGGTTGCCATCATGGCTCGACTGCGAGCTCCGGGCGGATGCCCGTGGGATCGCGAGCAGTCGTTCGACACCATTCGCAAATACACATTGGAAGAAGCCTACGAGGTCTTCGACGCGATTGAGCGGCGAGACTTTCCGCATCTTGCGGAAGAGCTGGGCGACTTGCTGCTGCAGGTGCTCTTCTACGCGGAAATGGCGGCCAATGATGGCCACTTCACCATCAGCGATGTTTTGAATCATCTCAATCGCAAGCTGATTCGCCGGCATCCGCACGTCTTCGGCGAAGAGGCTTCGCGTGCCGCAGGAAATGAGGCTGTCGTCGATGCGGCGGTTGAGGGCTCGGCGGCGCGCGTGCTGCGCAATTGGGAAGAGATCAAAGCTGCGGAGAAAGCCCAGACGAATGCCGAGGCCGATGTTTCGAAATCCCGTCTCGACTCTGTCCAGCGCGCCATGCCCGCGCTTGCTGAAGCCGCCAAGCTGGGATCAAAGGCGTCAAAATCCGGTTTTGATTGGCCTCATTGGCGCGACCTGCTGCCCAAGCTCGTGGAGGAGACGGCGGAACTCGAAGCTGAAGCTGCAACTGCAGAGAACTCGAAAGACCCGGCAGATCAGACTCGCGTCGAAGCTGAACTCGGCGACTTGCTTTTTACCGTCGTGAATCTCGGCCGTCACCTGGGCGTCGATGCAGAGATGGCCCTGCGCGGGTGCAATCTACGGTTCCGCCAGCGTTTCAGCACCATGGAGCAGATTTCAGAACGGCCTTTGGAACAGCTGAGTCCGGATGAGCTAGAAGCCTTATGGGCCAGAGCTAAACGCTCTCTAGCCGAGTCCGAGTCATCATCCTCGATGCGCACACCGGAGAAGCCTCGATGATCCTGATCCGCTCCTGTTCCGGGCACGACGAACTGGAAGCGTGCGTCCAGCTTCAGATTGAAACCTGGGGCTACGACGAAAGCGACGTCATCCCTCGCAAGGCTTTCCTCGTTGCCCAGAAGATTGGGGGACAGGTGATCGGCGCGTTCGACACCGATTTGCCGGGAGCCGGAGCAAACGGCACGCCCGAATCGATGGTCGGCTTCGCCATATCTTTCCCGGGGATGAAGACGGGCACTGCTGCCGCAAACGGAAAGCCGCAGGCTTATTTGCACTCCCACATGCTCGCTGTGCGCGAGCGGTATCGCGATCGAGGTCTGGGCGCGCAACTCAAGCTGGAGCAACGCCGTGAGGCGCTGTCGCGGGGGATCCGGCTTATGGAGTGGACCTTCGATCCGCTGGAAATCAAGAATGCGCATCTAAACATCCACAAGCTCGGCGCGGTGGTTCGTTCATATCTGGTGAATTTTTATGGTGTATCCTCTTCTCGACTGCAGGGTGGACTGCCGACCGATCGCCTTGTCGCCGAGTGGTACCTCGACTCAGACCGGGTCAATCGGGCATTGGAAGGCCAGCAGCCTGCCGTGCAGCAGATCGAGGAACGCATCCAGGTCCCAGCCGCCGTGTATGAATGGAAGGCTTCTCCCCAGGACCGGGAACGAGCGTTGACACTGCAAGCTGAGAACCGCCGCAAATTTCAGGATTCATTCTCCAAAGGTCTGGCTGTCGTCGCATTCAACAAAGACGCGCAAGGAAACGGAGTCTTCGAACTGGGACGCTGGACGAAACCGGTAATCGCCTGAACCACTACGCACTTTTATCCGCTTCAAACGCTGAAGGAACGACACTGTATGAGAATCGACGGCATTATCCTCCGCGAAGTGCACATGCCTCTCGTGCGCCCCTTTCAGACAAGCTTCGGGATCACGAAAAATCGCAGGATTCTTCTGGCGGAGGTGAGATCGGAGGGGCTGGTCGGCTGGGGCGAGTGCACAGCAGGCGAACGGCCTCATTTCTCCAGCGAGTCCACGGACACGGCGTGGCAGGTCATCGTGGACGAACTCGGCCCGATCCTCGCCGGCGCGCATCCCGATCATGGTGGAAGCTGCCCGAAGCTATTTGAGATCGTTCGCGGACATCCGATGGCCAAGGCTGCGCTCGAGAACGCCATCTGGGACATCGAGGCTCAGCGCGAAGAGGTGCCACTGTCACGGCTCATCGGCGGCGTTCGCGACAGGATTGCGTGCGGAGTTTCTCTCGGAATCCAGAAGTCTATCTCCGAACTCATGGACATCATCGAGAGGGAACTGGCCGCGGGATATCAGCGGATCAAGCTTAAGTGCAAGCCGGGTTGGGACGTTGAAGTGTTTGAGAAGGTCCGCGATCAATGGCCTGATATTCTGCTCTCGTGCGACGCCAACTCGGCCTATAAGCTTCGCGATGCCGATCATCTTGTCACCTTCGATCAATTCGACCTGCTGATGGTTGAGCAGCCTTTGTGGCACGACGACTTCTACTATCACTCGATGTTGCAGAAGCGCATGAATACGCCGATCTGCCTCGACGAGTCTATCCGCAACCGTCGCGACGCTCTCGCCGCCATTGAAATGGAATCGTGCAAGATCATCAACATCAAGCTGGGTCGGGTCGGCGGATTCTCAGAAGCCATTGCAGTCCATAACGCCGCACAGGAACGGGGAATTCCCGTCTGGTGCGGAGGAATGCTCGAAGCCGGTGTGGGGCGCGCCCACAACATTGCTCTCTCTACGCTTGAGAATTTCCGTCTGCCCGGGGATGTATCCGCGTCGGCGCGCTACTGGACGGAAGACATCATTGAGCCTGAAGTCACTGTGAGTTCAGAGGGAGAGATCATGGTGTCCGAGTCGGCGGGCCGCGGGTACGAGGTGCGGACGGACCTCATCGAGAAGCTCACGGTGCGGAAGGAAGAGATTCGGGCGCTGGAACTTGTCGGCGGGAACTGACGTCAGAGACTCATGCTTACCTTGAAGATCGATGAAGCCGTCGAGGCTCTGCGGTCCCTCGAATTGCGTCACGGCGACCTCGAATTGCGGCTCTCGGACTACTCTGTTCATTCATTCCACCGAGTCCCTACCTATTCCTTCAAGATGTTCAGCCAGCAATCTGAGCAGGAACTGGGGCAGATCAATCTTCGCATTGGTTCAACGCCGCATCTCGAGCAGTATGCGGGGCACATCGGGTATGGTGTGCTGCGAGCACACCGCGGGCATCACTATGCAGCGCGATCGGTGATTCTGCTGCTTCCACTCGCCCGCAGGCTAGGCCTTGATCCAGTCTGGATTACCTGCGACCCTGAGAACGTCGCGTCCCGAAGGAGCCTGGAAATTGCAGGGGCTGAGTTTGTTGAGATCGTCGACGTGCCGGCGACTTGCGGGATTCGAAAATTTGGCGGCAAGCTGCACAAATGCCGATATCGACTCTGATCCCGGCTCGGAACTGCAGGCCCACTCACTGCGTATCGACGGGAGACGGAGCAACTTCGTTGGCGTTATCACGTCTTTCGCTTGAGAGGCGGCGCGTTCACTGACGGGCTCCGCCGGAGGTTAAATCCGTGACTCCCCAGGAAGACCAGCTTCTTAACTCTCTTATCGATCGCTTAAACCAGACAACTCTCGAGGAAAAGGATCCAGATGCGGAGGCGCTTCTCAACGAGCGTCTCGCGGGCAATCCGGATGCCTTGTACATGCTCGCGCAGACGGTTCTCGTGCAAAACATTGCGCTGGATCAGGCGAGAGCTCAGCTCAGCCAGCTGCAGCAGCAAATTCAGCAGCAGCGCCCACAGCCCGCGCACAGCACCAGTTTCCTGGGCCGGTTGCTTGGAGAGCGAGACGAGCAGCCTTCACCATCGGCGCAGCGGCAGGCGTCCTCACCCGGCTATCAGCCTGTTCCGCCGCAATACGCACCACCCCAGACGCAATATCCGGCTCCGCGATATCAGCAGATGCCGTATGCTCCAGCGGGTCAGCCCAGTTTTCTGCGTGGGGCGTTTCAAACCGCGGCCGGAGTTGCCGCAGGCGCGCTTGCGTTCGAGGGTATCGAGTCAATGCTGCATGGTTTTGGCCATGGCGGTTATGGCTGGGGAGGGCCGGGAATGGGAGGCTTTGGTGAACGACCGGTCGAGGTCATCAACAACAACTACTACGATGAACCCGGCCGAGGGGGAGAGCACTCCGAGCACCACGGAAGCCAGTTCAACGATGGGGGCTACGATCCGCGCAACAACGATCCTAATGACAACCTGCGCGGTTTCGACGGTCAGAATTCGGGAGCCTCAAACGACGTAAGCGCGCTTGCCGACACCTCGAGTTTCGACGATCAGGCAGCTCTCGATGATCAGTCTGGATTGGACGATCAGAATCTGGATGATGGCTCCGGGTTCGACGACTCCGGCAGCTTCGATGACGGGGGCGGGGGACTGGACGACGGGGGTGGGTTCTAACGCGTCGCATGCTTCCCGGGGCGAAGCCGAAAACCACTTGAAACAGGCGCTTTGCTGGGTGAGAGGGGCGGTTGCAGGCGGCCGGGAACCGCTACTTAACCCAAGCAGCCCAGTGATATACTCACATGGGCAGCGCGGCTCATTTGTCCTCATTTTGACGTGTTCTGGGTTGGGGATCGGTTCGCGCCCGCATTTCTTCGTCTTATAGAGGTTCCGCATGTCAGGCCATTCGAAATGGGCGACAATCAAGCACAAAAAAGGCGCGCTCGACGCCAAGCGCGGGAAGATTTTCACTCGCCTGATTAAGGAAATCAGCATCGCTGCCAAACACGGCGGTGGCGATCCGGACGGCAACCCGCGACTGCGCACGGCGATTCTGGCGGCCAAGGCCGAGAACATGCCTGCCGAGAACATCAAGCGCGCCATCCAGCGCGGCACCGGCGAACTCGAAGGCGTGAACTACGAGGAGATCACCTTCGAGGGCTACGGCCCAGGCGGCGTTGCCATCATCGTTGAAGTGCTTACCGACAATCGCAACCGCACCGTCAGCGAAATTCGTCACGCGTTCTCGAAGAACGGTGGGAACCTCGGCTCAACCGGCTCGGTTCTGCACATGTTCTCCAAGAAGGGCGTCATCGCCATCGAGAAATCCGCAGCCAACGAAGAAAAACTCATGGACATTGTTCTTGAGCATGGCGGCGAGGATCTGCGCGACGAGGGAGATGTCTGGGAAATTGTTACCGAACCCAATGCGTTTGAAGGAGTGGTTGGCGCTGTGAAGGCAGCGAACATTCCAATTGCTTCAAGTGAAGTCACAATGCTCGCTTCCACATACACCAAGCTCGAAGGGCAGCAGGCGAATGCGATGATCCGGCTGCTCGAAGCTCTTGAAGATTTCGACGACACCCAGAACGTCTACTCGAACTTCGATATGGATTCCGAACAGATGGAGCAGGTAGCGGGATAAGCAGCAGACAGGCTGGCGATGCAAGGGCCGCCTGAACATGGCGGCCTTTTTCATGCGGTACAGATTTTCAGGACAGGAAAAGAACAGAACGTTGACCCAAACTGCGAAGTTTCTATTGATGATGATGTTGGGCGTGAGCACGTGTATGGCCGTCTCGTCCCAGAGCCTCAGCAGAGAGAGCACATCTCCGGTAGCCCAGGTGAGGAATGATCGAAGCTGGGAGTATGGGCCCTTCATCAATTTCGGCAATGGCATCGGCGGAAATCGGTCGAAGTTCTGGTTCTTTGCCGCCGGCGGTCAAGTGGGAAAGATACTCACGCCGCCGCTTCACGCGGGCCTTCTCAGCGGCCAGTTTGAATTGGCCGGGAACATCATGCCTTTCTGGCAGGCGTACACGCCGGCTCCTCACGACCAGACTTTCGAGTATCACGGGCAGACATACGTCTACCCCGTTGGTGGTGGAACGTTCACAGGTGCAAGCATCACGCCGGTAATTTTCCGGTGGAATTTCCTGACACACTCGCCGCGCATACAGCCGTGGTTTCAGGGAGCAGGCGGACTTATCTACACGACCCACAAGTTTCCGCCGGACATCCTGGTGCCGAAGGGGACTCCGGGAGGGACGTCGGTCTGGAATTTCTCTCCGCAGGGTGGAGTGGGAATTCACTATTTCACGCGCCCTAAACGCTCCATTGATTTTGGAGTGAACGCGGTGCACATTTCGTCGGCTTCGCTGGGCGATCGGAATCCTGGCGTGAACGCTCTATGGCAGATACAGCTTGGTTACACCTATTGGAAGTAAGCGCGGGCTTGACGCGAACGAATGCAGGCAATTGAAAGAGGCGGATGAAAGACGGAGTTGTTGAATGCGTTCCAAACTTCTCTGAGGGCAGGGATCCTAAACGTGTCGAAGCGATCATCAGCGCGATGCATGTTGACGGTGTTCGGCTACTCGACTGGTCGATGGACGCAGATCACAACCGCTCCGTTATCACCATCGCCGGCGAGCCTGGGCTTGTGCTTGAGTCTGCGCTGCGTGGAGTCGGCAAGGCAGTTGAGCTGATCGACCTGACGGGTCAGGAGGGTTTGCATCCTCGCATCGGCGCTGCCGACGTGATCCCGTTTGTGCCGGTTAGTGGAATGAAGCTTGAGCAGTGTGTCATGCTTGCACGCCAGGCTGGGCTCGAGATCTGGCGCCGGTTCGGGGTTCCGGTCTACTTCTACGAAGCAGCGGCATCGCGGCCGGATCGCGCCAATCTCGACGATGTACGTCGAGGCCAGTTTGAAGGGCTTCGCGACGCAGTCCGCAAGGAACCGGCGCGTCGACCCGATCTCGGCGGCCCCGGTCTCCACCCCACTGCGGGCGCATGTGTGGTTGGCGCGCGCAAGTTTCTGGTCACCTACAACGTCGCTCTTGATTCAAACGACGTGGCAGTGGCCAGAGCGATCGCCCGTGAAGTTCGTGCCACTTTCGCCGGCCTTAAAGGAGTAAAGGCTATGGGGCTTCTGGCCCAGGGCCGCGCACAGCTTTCGATGAATATCACGGATTTCAAGACGACGCCTCTTTCCCATGTGTACAGCACCGTTTCGCGCTTCGCCTCCCGGCACAAAACAGCGCCTGTGGAAGGCGAGGTGGTTGGCCTGATTCCGGAAGCCGCCTGCGAGCGGGAAAGTGAATGGATGCGTCAGTTAGTTGAATTCGATGATGAAACCAAGATCCTCGAACGACGCCTTGAGTCGCCTCTGGCCTGGCCCGGCGAAGGTAACAGTACCAATACGTAGACCTTGCTCGTCTAACAATCAGTGCAGAGTTAAACTGTTATTGCAGGATTATGCAGATTTGCCTGCTTCCCTAAAGCAAGAGACGGTGAGCCAACCGGCTTCCCGGAGGATGAAAGTGCTAAAGAAGTTAGCCATGTTTTCGGTGCCGGCCCTGCTTGTGGCCGCGACTATCTCGGCTCCGGCGGCGCAGCTTTCGGGCGACGCGCGCGCAGCTATCCCTCACGACGTCCAGCAGCTGGTCGTGATCGATTACAGGGCGATGCAGAATTCAAGCACGGCCATGCAACTGCGCGATCGCGTCATGCCACCGGATCTGAAGCAGTTCGAAGAAGCGCTTCGCCGTTCGGGCCTCAATGACAATCACGACGTCGATCAGTTGGCATTCGCGCTCTTCCGCGTCGGCAATTCAGCTGACTCCCTTGAAACGGTTGGCATCGCGCAGGGCCAGTTCGACATGGAAAGCGTGATGGCAAACTTCCGGAAGCAGAAGATCGCGCCCAAAATGATCCGCACGAACAAGACTTATCCTCTGTCCAAGACGGGGATGGTGTTGTGCTTCGTCGATCCTTCCACGATGGTTTTCGGCAGTCCTGAAGCTGTGAAGTCAGCCCTTGATGTTCGCGATGGCCTCAAGCCCGGCATGCTGACCAACGGCGGCATCATGGATGCGATGCGCTCTGTGGACTCAGAGCCGCTGTGGAGCGTTCTCGACAAGAAGGGAACGCAGATCATGATGAAGCAGGTTCTCGGAGAAGCCGGATCTGTGGCTGACTATGAATCCGTGCGCAAAAGGCTCGACTCGTCCTGGTATGGCATGGAGTTTCAGCACGGCGTGAAGTTCAACCTGACCATCTCCACCGGCGACACCTTTGCGGCAGCTACCGTGTCATCGCTGCTTTCAGCAGCCGTAATCTACAAGAAGATGAGCGGCAATGAAATCGAAAAAGCGGCGCTTGCGGCAACGGACATCAGCTCCAATTCTGGTTTGCTGAATATCCACTTCGCTACATCCGACAACGACTTCAACAGCCTGCTGAACTCTTCGTTGTTTCAGAGCATGGTGCGCTAGCGAGTCGCGCGAATCATTCACCTTCAAGCAGCAAATGGGAGCTTCGGCTCCCATTTTGCTTTTGCAAAAGAATGGAGCGGGATATCTGATCCGAAGTAATTCAGTGGGCAGGATTCAACGCAGGATGAAACTCCGCTTTGCCGTTGGCGAGCAAATCGATTTCGATCCGGCCCTCCTGACCTTCGTAGAGCGTCGGTCCAGTGATCTGAACTTGCTTTCCACTCGCGTTAGTGTATTGCACTTTCAGCGATCCGCTTCCTCTGGTCTGAATCCGGTGATGGAATTCTCCGCTCGACGTAACGGCATCCGCTCCGAAACTCGCGCTCGGGTAGTCAACTTCCAGCAGCGAGATTGCGCCCCCAGTGTCGTTCTTTACCGTCGTTTCGATGTGATACGAGTGGCATGCGCTCAGCAAGATACCTGCAGTGAGGACCAGCAAGCCGATACGGCAGTGAATGCGACGCGATCTCTTCACTCTTCTGCTCCCGTCTTTTCCGCGGTGGAGTTCTGTGACGCAACGGCCGCCAGCCGTTTTTCCAGGCGGTCGATGCGTTTCAGTAGCTCAGGCAACCGCTGAAAGATTGTGACGGCTCTCAACCAGATTCGATTATCAAAACCCGGTGAGCCTGAGATCATCTTGCCGGGGGCAATATCGTGACTCACCGCGGACTGCGCCGTGAGAATCACGCCATCTCCAACAGCGCAATGTCCAGCGACGCCGGTCTGTCCCGCCAGGATCACGTTGTTTCCAATCACCGATGATCCTGCCAGACCCGTTTGCGCGCAGATCAGCGTGTCTTTACCCACACGGGACCCGTGCCCGATCTGAACGAGATTATCGATCTTGCTGCCATCTCCAATTTCCGTTGAACCGACGGTGGCTCGATCAACGCACGCATTTGCCTGTATCTCCACGCGGTCGCCCAGATGGACCGGGCCGGACTGAGGGATCTTTTCCCAGTGCCCCTGATCGTTCTTTGAAAAGCCGAATCCATCGGCCCCGACGATCGCGCCGTTTTCGAGGGTGACGTCATCTCCTAGTTCGCAGTTTTCGCGCACCACGGCGTGAGCGTGGGCGAAGAACTTTCTTCCGGCCTTCACACCCGGGTAGAGAACAACATGGGGCAGGAGGGTTGCGTCCCCTCCAAGCTTCACATGCGGGCCGATGACGACATAGGCACCGATATGCGCTCCTTCACCAATTTCTGCTGTGGGATCAATCACGGCGGATGGGTGCACACCAGGCGTGTAGGCAGGAGGTTGGTAGAACATCCCCAATGCCCGCGAAAATGCGTGGTAGGGGTTCTTGATCCGAAGGGTGGCAGTCTCAATCTCCGGGAATTCCGGCTCGACCAGCACGGCGGCAGCGCTCGTCTTCCTGGCGAGCCCTGCATATTTTGGATTGGCTACAAAGGTGATCTCCGAAGCGCCAGCCTCCTCAATCCCTTTCACGCCCGTAACTTCCGCGTCGGGATTCCCGCGCAGCTCTGCGCCCAGCCGGCTTGCCAGCTCGCCAAGTTTCATTGAAACGAATTGTAAAGTACGCGACCGAAATCGTTTCCGATGCAACTATGCATCCGGCTCGGCAGGGAAGAGTTCCGGCTGCGGCTCGGTTCGGCGCGTATGGCCCCCGGCCCCGATCAGGCTGACCACCTCCAGGGTCTGGATAGCCTGTCGCGGAACGTAGACCCGTTGTGTGTTCGAGCGCGTGTCCGGTGGGGTCACCAGCAGCCCGGCACCCGTAATGAGAGAACGATCGTTGGCAGCAATTCCCTCAAGTTCATCGCCATCGTTCAGGGCCATCCGGAGCCACAGGCCGGATGTTCGGGGGCGAACGGCAAACCGTTTCTGGAGAAGACGTTCCGGGTTCGATGAGTCTGCGGTCGACGAGAAATCCCGCACATAGCAGACCCACTTGACCGTCTCCCAACCGATGGTCAGGACCTTCCCGCTCTGGTCGAGGATCTCGAGCGCAGCCGAGTCCTGCCCGAAGACCGCGCCTGCATAGCCGGCGAACCACTCGCGGGAGAACTTGCGCACAATCACCGGCTTACGAGCGGAACCCATGGCATGGATTTTCGCATGCTCCGGCAGACTTCGGCTCCGGAAAGTCGCAAAACTGGTGCTGTTCATGCTGGTCAACAGGATCAGATTGTGATAAGGTACTGCTTTGCACGCTCTGGAGAATTGCCCCCTAACCGTAGCTGCATCAGACACTTGCCTTTGGTTTTGGACGCGGAAGCAGGAACGGAATGCCCGACTACATTTACCTTCTTGAGAACCGGCTTTCAGCCGATCAGCGGAATGCCCTGCGGCAGTTGCGCGAAGTCGCCCGGGAAGCGGGCACCCTTCTCTTTTTGACTGCGGACGCCGTCCGGGATCTGACGAGCGGACACGCCGTTCGGGATATCGAAGTTTCTGTCCAGGCGAATGCACTCAAACTTAAGAAACCGATCGAGAAGCTCGGCGGCCAAGTCTGGGGAGAGGATGATGCCTCCCATACCTTGTACTTGTGCTTTCCGGGCACCGTGCGGGTGGATCTTGTCAGCACCCACCGTCGCGAGTATCCGAAGCCCGGGAAGCCGGCATTCCATCTGAGTTCGATCCAGGATGATCTTCGCCGCCGTGACTTCACTGTCAACGCCATGGCTATTTCGCTCAACGAGGGCTCGTACGGCCTGCTGATGGACCCTCTGAATGGTGCGGCAGATATCGAAGCGCGTACCTTGCGGCTTGTTTCGAACTATGGGTTTCTCGAAGAGCCTTCGCTGATGATTCGTGCGACGCGCTACAAGGCGCGCCTCGGGTGGGATCTCGATCCGCGCACGCAGCAGCGATACGAGAATGCCAAGGCCGAAAATATCGTTGAGTCAATTTCCGCGCACGACCGCAGCTACGAACTGGAACAAATTGGCCACGAAGACGACGGCTTAAAAGTTCTGCGCGCGCTTGAGGCCGAAGGCTGGATGAAAGTGCTTTGTCCAGCCTGGACCTCAAACAAGGCGGACGAAGAAAAGCTCAACGCGCTCCACGAACTCCGCGTTCAACTTCAGATGCAGGGTGTGCACCCCGACATGTCGGCGGGCCAGATGCAGCTGCTTACGGCGAAGCTCGCGCCGAAAGATCTTGCGTCACTCAAAAAGCAACTCCTGCGCCCCGGCTTCGTTGAAGAGTGGAACAGCCTCGATTCATTGGCCGGCGGATTTGCGAAAGTTCTTCTCAACAAGGCGAACTCCACCCCCTCTGTTACGTACAAGCTGTTCACGTCGCATGATCCGGAAGCCGTTCTCTGGCTCGGGTTCACCAGCAAAGATAGCGCTGTGAAGGCCAAATACGAGTTCTTCCTGAAGACGTGGCCGGAGGCACGCCAGCGGATCCCGTATGCGCAGATGCAGGAGATGCGGATTACACCAGAGCTGGCGAATTACAACGAGATCATTCACCAAATCTTTCTGCAGTTGATCGATGGCAAGCTGAATACTCCCGAGGAGATCAAGGCGTTCCTCGAGCCGTATTCTCCGCCGGCACCTCCACCGCAGATCACGATCAAGCGTTCCCGTGCCAAACGCGCTGAGAAGATCAAAGAGAAATCGTTTGATGAGGACGAGGAAGAAGAAGGCGGAGAAGGCGAGGAAGACCTGGACGATATCGGCGCCGGAGCCGACGACGAGGAGGAAGAGCTCGATCTGAAGCTTCCCAAGGGCGGCGACCTTGAAGAGGACCTTGGCGAAGGGGACGATGAAGGCGAGGAAGAAGAGGAAGACTTCGCCGAAGACGAGGAAGAGAAGCCGGCGCCCAAACGCGGCAAGCAGGCGGCCGCACCGAAGGGTGCAAAGGCACAGCCAAAGACCGTGAAGGAATCTGCTGCAAAGCACGTCGCGGAGAAAGCTCCTGCCGCAAAGGCAGTTCCTGCTCCGAAGGCAAAGCCCGAGTCCGCGAAGCCGGAGAAGAAGGTAGCACCCCCTGCTCCGGCAAAGAAGGCTGCAACTCCGCCAGCGAAGCATGCTGCTCCGGTAAAACGTCCTGCCAAACCTGCGGCCAAGACTCCTACCAAGGCAGTGCAGGTGAAGGCGCATGCTAAGCCGGCGCACAAGTCAGCTCCATCAAAGAAGCCTGCAGCTCCAGCCAAAACCAAATCGCATGCAGCGGCAAAGCACCCCGCCAAGAAGGCACCGGCAAAAGCCGGCAAGAAGCGCTAGGCAAATCTGTGCAGGTCAGAAACTCTTTCTGGCCTGCACAGGTCAGGTGCTATTCTCCCTGCAATTCCATCTCGCCGGAGAACCCTCGATGCTTCAATGCATTCCCCGCGTTGTCTCTGCATGCCTGCTTGTGCTCCTCGGCATTTCGACGATCACACAGGCCAAACGCATCACCACTGGACCCCAGGTTTCGGAGACCAGTGGATCTGGTTATCGCTTCAATCGCGGCGGATGGATGTTCGTGCATCTCGAGGGCACTCCGGCAGAGATCGGCTTTCAGCACGGTCAGCTCCTATCCGCGGAGATCGCCGACTTGCTCAACGTGATGAAGATCGAAACACGGCACGACACGAAGCGCGACTGGAATTTCTATCGCGAGACTGGCCGCAAGATGTTCTGGCCGCATATTGACGCGGAATATCAGCAGGAACTCGAGGGTATCGCAAAAGGAGCGCAGTCAAAGGGTGCGAAGCTGGACGTGTGGGACATTGTCGCGCTGAACGGCTCGATCGAGCTTCCGTCCTACTACGTGCCCTGGCTCAACAAGCGCGAGAAGGAGATGAACGCGCCGCACATTCTTCCGGAAGGCCACTGCTCAGCATTCATCGCGACGGGCAGCTATACGAAGGGCGGAAAGATTGTTGCTGCGCACAACAACTGGTCGGGGTATGCCGATGGTGAACGGTGGACTGTGATGTTTGATATCAAGCCGGAACACGGTCACCGTATGCTGATGGACGGCGAACCTGGAGTGATCACCAGTCAGGATGATTTCGGCGAGACCGACGCAGGCCTGATCATCACCGAGACCACAATCACGCAGTTCATCGGGTGGAATAGCGACGGTAAACCAGAGTTTGTTCGCAGCCGCAAAGCGATGCAGTACGCGAACTCGATTGATGAGTACGTGGCCATCATCAAGGAAGGGAACAACGGAGGCTATGCCAACGACTGGCTCATCGGCGATCGCAATACCGGTGAGATTGCATACCTCGAGCTTGGCTTGAAGAATACGCCTGTATGGCGAACAAAAGATGGGTATTTCATCAGCTCCAATTTTCCGCGCGACCCTGCCCTGATTAAGGATGAAACTGAAGGCTTCGATACCGCGGATTCGTCCTCGTCGATGAACGCGAGACACATCACCTGGGAGCGCAAAATGGCTGAGAACAAGGGCGTCATCGATGTGAACCTCGCACAGACGTTTCTGGGTAGTCACGAAGACAGTCTTACCGGGAAAACTGCGCCCAGTACGCGAACGCTCTGCGGCCATACGGATGCTGACCCGAAGGGAGTTCCGGAGTGGGGAAATCCGCCCTACGATCCCGAGGGAGCCGTCACAGGCAAGGTGACCGACTCAGATCTGGCTGCGAGGATGTCGCTTATCGCCCGCGCTGGACATCCCTGCGGGGAGGACTTTCTCGCAGGTCCGTTTCTCGCCAAGCATGCGGAGTTCGGATATCTCAAGCCAGTTCTCAGAGACATGAAGGCTGGGCCGTGGACACAGTTCTCCGCGGGCGAGAAGCATTAGCGTTCTTGCGCGTCACTTGTAAATAAGATGGATGTTGATCTCGGTGACGGGACACGTGACATGCACGATCGCTGAGTTGAATGACGGCGCGCTCAGTCCTACGTGCGGATTATTCGCGAACCCGAAGCCTTCTTTCGGAATCCCGATGAAGTTGCGATCGAGCTTGCGGTTCTTGTTCTCGTCGTGAATCGCGACAATGCCGTAATCGCCTGCGGGAAGATTTTCCATGACAGCTGTAGCTTCGTGAGCACCCGGCGGAATTGGAGTGGGCCAGTGGTTCACCGTCTTGTTCATGTCTTCGGGCCAGCCATCACGCGTCTTGAAGATTGCTGCTCCGACCACACCTGTTGAATTGCGCAATCCATCGACGTGAATGCGCAGCGTGCATCCGTCTGGAGGGGTTTTGGCTTGGGGCGCAGCATGCCCGCAGGGGATTGAGGCCGCAAATAAGATCGCTGCGATTTGCGTAGGCTTCATGGAGTTGATTGGCCGAGGCGGGATAGGCGCACAAAGCACCTTAGCGCCAGACAAAGAAGGCAGCCGTGGCCACTTCCTTGTCTGAACGGATCTAAGCTTGGATTGTTGTTCGTCAGGAGAAACGGAGCCCGAGAACTGATTTCTCTCTAATAGCGACCACCGCGTGCGCCGGCGCTGCTGCCTTTACGAGCCTGATAGCAGTCCCTGCAAAACACCGGACGATCACCGCGAGGTTCAAATGGAACAGTCGTTGGTTGGCCGCAGCCGGAGCAAATCACTGGTGTGCCGTGGGAAGAAGCCTGCCGATAACCGGAGCCTCCCCCACCTTGTTCGCTCTTCTTTGCCATACGGCAAGGCTTGCAGCGCTTGGGGGTCGAATAACCGCGTTCTGAAAAAAACGCCTGATCCGCAGAGGTGAACGTAAATTCCTGTCCACAATCACTGCACGTAAGTTGCATATCTCCGGCCATGGGTGTCCTCGCGGTGATTGTACATATGAGACGGTAAATTTTATATAAGAATCTTGCTTATTCCCTTGAAAGTTTAGGGTGTCGCTAAATCGTTTCAGTGAACTGGACTTGTAACTTTCAGGCGCTATTCTTAATCAAATAGCAGCCCAGAACAGCTCTCTCGTTCTATCAATCGGATGACGTCGCCCAATCCGGAATTCGAAGCCGATTGCATTCGCCGCATTCTTGCGGGGGAGAAGCAGCTCTTTCACGACCTGATCCGTCCTTGCGAGCGCTCGATCTATTTCCTGCTTTATTCGCTGCTCAAGAACGAGGCTGATGCCGAAGACGTTGCCCAGGAAACGGTCATCAAGGTCTATCAAAACCTGGACAAATTTCGGGGCGACTCCCAGTTCCGTACCTGGGTCCTGTCGATTGCCCGCAATGAGGGGCTCGGCCGGTTGCGCAAGATCTCCAATCGCCGTGAAGACTCACTGGATGCGGAAACCGATGAGCAGACGGGAGATTACACGCCTGCAATTCTGACCAGTTGGCGAGAGATCCCCGCGGAGGTCCTCGAACAGAAAGAACTGGGCAATCTTCTTCGAAAAGCGATCGAGGGTCTGCCGGAGATATACCGTAACGTCGTGCTGCTCAGAGACATCGAAGAAATGGATATTCGGGAGAGCGCTGCGGTGCTGGGAATTTCAGAAGCCTCGGTCAAGGTACGTCTGCATCGCGCCCGCGCGCTGCTTCAGCGCAACCTGGCTCCGCAATTGAAGGGATTTGCCCCCGCGAAACGCCGGTGGTTCGGGGGCCGCACATGAGAATCGATTGCAAACACGTCTGGGAGCACATCTCGGCCTACATCGAGAACGATGTGGACTCGCAGCTCCGCGCCGAGATCGACCGGCACCTGGAGACCTGCGAGATCTGCTCGGCTGTGCTCGATTCCACGCGAAATGTGGTGATTCTCGTGGCGGATGATCGCGTCTTCGAACTTCCCGCCGGCTACAGCGAACGCCTCCACGCACGTATCGAAAGGGAACTTGAAAAGCAAAAGGATACGAAGCCCTGATCAGCAGGTCTTCGCAATTCTGCAGGGTGGCGGCGGTCCCTTGCGGTGCACCATGGGGTGAGTCCATGTCTCCAGCCCGACCAGGAGTAGCGTGACGACCGCCAGAAAGATCTGTAGCTTCTCGGAGCGCTTCTCTTTGGCAGCACGCTCGCGTCTGCGCCATTGGGCTGAGGGCTGATTGCGGAGATGGCGCATCCACGCAATTACGGCCAGGTTCAAAATTGCCCCAAGTGTCGCGACAATCAACACCGGTATTCGGATCGCGTCCTGGTGCCAGCCCTTTGCGGGAGCGTAGATTCCGCTGGCGGCGGCGAGCGCCGACAATCCAATTGCTACTCGAATCCCGCTAATCGTCAGCACCGCGGTACAGAGGCTTTGCAGCAAAGCGAGCAGGACGCTTCCCCAGCCAACTGTCCGCAATCGTTTCAAATTGATGAATGGCGCGGGAAGCTGCGTGCTGTCGGGCTGTTGAGGTTCGAGTTGATCTTTGAGTGGCAAAGTTCGCGACCCTTGAGGGGGAGTGCCCGCACGTTGTTCAGACGCGTGCCAGACCCAGAGTAAAGCACCGGGAAGATTTGACCAATCCGAAGTTGCCCTTTGCCCGTTCATCACATAGGAAGGCCGGTGCAAAGAAATTCATTTTCAGCTTGCCCCCTTTCCTTGTAACCTTTCGCGCATGCCCGCACTCAGATGTGCGTGCTAATATTTGTGCGTTTGACTGGCATAGGGCCGGCGACGCATTGTGACAACCGGCGGCTTCCCCGCCTCAACCCCCAGCGAGGTCAATCACTCATGAAGAATCAACTGAACGCAATGTTGTTGACGGCTGCTCTCTCCGGCCTGATTGGCGGAACGACGGTTGCACATGCCGCCGCAACCAGCGCCTCCAAGACGACCGTCAAGGCTGCGAAGGCCGGTTTGCAGTACACCAGCGCCGACAAGCCTGCGAAGCACTCCTGTAAAGGGAAGAACGACTGCAAAGGCCAGGGCGGCTGCAAGGCCAGCGACAATGGCTGCAAGGGCAAGAACAGCTGCAAGGGCAAGGGCGGCTGCGCGACCGACGGCTCGAAGATGCCGAAGGCAATCTAACCAAAACCCAGTTGTCAGTGATCAGTGGTCAGCGTTCAGTTTCCGAACCTGATCCCTGATCCCTGACCACTGATCCCGTGGATCTCATGTCTGGCAATCGCTTCAATGCGTTCTCAAATCATGGTGTAGGTATCGGCCTGCGCATTCCTCACTACGAGCACATCTTTTCGCGCAAACCGGTCGTGGACTGGTTCGAGATCATCTCTGAGAACTTCATGATCGACGGCGGGCGGCCGCTGCACACGCTTGATCGCATCCTCGAGCAATATCGGGTTGTTCAGCACGGCGTCTCGATGTACTTCGGCTCGGTGACCGAACCCGATCCAGAGCACCTCAAGCGCTTGAAGACTCTCGTACGCCGCACCGGCACTCCCTGGCTCAGCGATCACCTCTGCTGGGGCTCGGTGGACGGCACCTATACGCACGATCTGCTTCCACTGCCATACACATGGGAAGCCGTGGGGCGCACTGTCGAACGCGTGCGCAAGGTGCAAGACTATCTCGAGATCCCGGTGGCGGTTGAAAACGTCAGCTCCTATGCCGCGTTCACAGCGTCGCAGATGACGGAATGGGAATTCCTGACCGAGGTCGTCGAACGCGCTGACTGCGGCATTCTGCTCGACGTAAATAACATCTATGTCTCCTCGGTGAACCACGAATTCGATCCAATGGTGTACGTCAACGCCGTTCCCGCGGAGCGCGTTGCGCAGATTCACATTGCCGGTCACTCGCGCTACGAGAAGTACATTCTCGATACGCACGACCATCCTGTAATCGACCCTGTCTGGAATCTTTATGCACGCGCCATCGAGCGCTGCGGCCCAACACCCACGCTTTTGGAGTGGGACGATCACATCCCCAGCTTCGAAGAGGTCCACGCGGAAGCCAAGAAGGCAGAGCGCTATCTGGTGTGTGCGCCCGACTCCGGCTCTGAGGCATGGGAAACAACCCATGCGGAAACCGCACCATGACGCAGTCCATGTCCCTTGAACGGATTCAACGCGAGATGGCAAGCGCCGTCATGATGCCTCTCACCTCCGATGAGGAGATGCGCAAAGAGTCGCCGGACGGCAGCTCGATGGAGCGCGTAGCCGCATCATTCATCGCGCCGAACACCAGGCTGTCCTCCTTCGAACGCCTCGAGATCTACAACCGCCAATACTGGTTCCGCATTCTCGGTGCACTCGCCGAAGACTTTCCCGCGCTGCGCAGCGTAATCGGCAGTCGCGGATTCGACGCAATGTCGGTTGCATATCTCAACGAAAACCCGAGCCGCTCATTTACGCTGCGAAATCTCGGGGCACACCTTCCCGAATGGCTGGTTGCGAATCCGCATTTCGCAGGGCGCCGTGCCAGCCTTGCTGTCGATGTTGCCCGGATTGAGTGGGCGTTCATCGAAGCTTTCGATGCAGGTGAGCACGAACCGCTCACGCTCGAGCAGATAGCGACCCTCGACGGCAGTTCTCATCTTGGGTTGCAACCCCATCTTCAACTCGTCGAACTAGAGTATCCGGTTGATGAACTTGTCCTGAATCTGCACAAGCAGGAGAAGCGCCAAACCACGGAAGCCGGCTTGCAACACGACAATGACGACCAGGCCCCCGCGAAGCTGCCGGCACTTCGTCGCAAGCCCACCTGGCTTGCTGCCCATCGTGTCGATTACTCCGTGTACTATCTGCGCCTCAAGCGTGGGGAATTCCATACTCTTCAGGCTATTCGCGCCGGCAAACCCCTTGGAGAAGCCATTGAAGCCGGGGTGACCACTGCACGAGTTCCCGCTCTTCGCAGGTCGCAGTTGGTCCGGCAGTGGTTCAGAGCCTGGTCCGAACTCGGCTGGATCTGTGCTCCCGATCTCGACCAGATTGTCCGAACCGGCTGATCGGGCTCGCGATTCGCGTAACTTCAGAAATGGTCGCACGATCAAACAAGCGTGAACTCTCTGGCTCAGCAACGCACCTTCCTCACCGCCGAGTGGAAGAACCTGCTCATGCTGAACTATGCCGTTGATCCCGACCTGCTGTGGCCATTTGTTCCGCCGGGTACGGAACTCGATTCTCACGAAGGTCTCGCCTACGCGAGCCTGATCGGTTTCGAGTTCAACAGGACGCACATGTTCGGTCACCCAGTGCCGTTTCACCAATCGTTTGAAGAGGTGAATCTTCGGTTCTACGTTCGCCGTGAATCGCGGCGCGGCGTTGTCTTCATCCGCGAACTCGTACCCAAGGTGGCGGTCACGGCAATCGCGCGATTCGCTTACGGCGAGAACTACTCCTGCGTGCCCATGTCCCATCGGCTTGAGGCGAATGCAGGCAGTGTTTCCGTGGAATACTCCTGGGGATTCGATGCAGCGCGCTGCACGATCTCCGCGACTACGAGCAGAACACCATATCTGCCGGATAGGGGCTCGCTGAGCGAGTTCATCACAGAGCACTACTGGGGCTATGCCATTCGCAATGGGCGAACGGTCGAATACCAGGTCGATCATCCACAATGGCAGGTGAGGGAAGCAGACATTGCCCAGTTCTCAGGAGCCGCCGCAAGGTATTATGGGCTCGACTTTGCGAGGTTGCTTGAGCGTCCCCCAGATTCCGCGTTCCTTGCGGAAGGATCAGCCGTGACCGTCTTCAAAGGAACACGGATTAGCGAAGCTCAACGTGACGCGGGACCATTCTGAAAGGACTCCATGAACAAGCTTGTGAACGCCTACTCTTCAGTTGCCTCGGCACTTGCCCGCCTGCGAAGTCCCCTTCTTCTTGCCATTCGCCTCTATTGGGGTTTTCAGTTCGTGCAAGACGGCTGGGGCAAACTGACGCATCTGGACAAGGTCACCGAATTCTTCGCCGGCCTCAGCCTGCCCGCACCGCATATGACGGCACTGGTCGTTGCTCTCGTCGAGTTCGGCGGAGGCATCTTCTTCGCGCTGGGAATCGCATCGCGCCTCACCTCGCTGATTCTTTTTGTGAACATGACCATGGCCTACCTCAGCGTTCCCGACGATCGCGTCAACTTTTCGCATTTCTTTTCGAAACCCGAAGACTTCTACAGCGCGACACCCTATACATATTGGTTTGCTGCGCTGCTGATCCTTATTCTTGGTCCCGGCTTTTTCGCAATTGACACTCTCATCCGCCGGCGCTTCGTACCCGAGCGTGAGCGCGCACACAGCCTGGTCTAGAAACGGTTCGGTATCCTCGCCCTTTGTACTCAGCACAGGGGCCTGGACCCATGCGTATCGCCTACATCCTCACATCGCTCGGAATCGGCGGCGCCGAAAAGCAGGCTATTTCCATCGGTGAGCGCATGGCCGGTCGCGGGCATCAGGTGCTGTTGATCGTGCTGCGATCTCCCGAGAAACAGGAGTGGCCTACGAACCTCCTCACGATTCATCTCGGGATGAAGAGATCAGGGCCCGATATGGTTGGCGGCTTCTTGCGCGCGCGGCGCACGCTGCGGTCTTTCAAGCCTGACCTGCTTCACAGCCACACGTTTCCTGCGAATATGATGGCGCGAGCTCTCCGGGCAGCGGGTGTTTCGCCTGTAGTACTGACTACCATTCACAACATCTACGAAGGCGGAGGCCGCCGCGACTTCGCGTACCGTATGACAGATTCGTTCAGCACCTATACAACTGCGGTCAGCGAGTCGGTCGCCAATCGCAATATTGCAGCCAGAACTGTTCCTCGCGGCAAATGCTCGGTGATAACCAACGGTATCGACACTGAACGTTTTTCCCCATCAGCGATTGAGGCACGAAAAGAAGACACGCGGAAGCGATTCCTCTGGCTCTCAGCCGGCCGTGACACTCCTGCGAAAGATTTCGACAATCTGCTCACTGCATTTCGAGAGGTTCGAGCGCAAATGCCAAACGCGCAGCTCTGGATCGCCGGGTGCCCGGCGAGCTATCGAGACATTGGTGGGCGCTCCGAAATCAATGGGGTTCAGTGGCTCGGTATCTCGGAGGAGATGCCGCGTACGATATCGGATTGCGACGGCTTTGTCCTTGGTTCTGCATGGGAGGGCATGCCGCTTGTGATTGGGGAAGCTATGGCCATGGAGAAGCCTGTCGTGGCGACGAACGTGGGTGGTGTGCGTGAACTCATTGGCGACGCCGGCATGCTCGTCCCGTCCCGGAATTCGCAAGCTCTGGCTCAAGCCATGCTTCGCATGATGCGGATGCCCGAATGCGAGCGCGCCCTCATTGGGCAAGCCGCACGCGAGCGCATCAGAGGTCACTTCGAAATCAACTGGAAAGCAGATGAATGGGAAGGTCTGTACACCCACATTCTCTCTGAGCATCGGTAGAAATGTCCTTCCATCGCATTGCGATTCGCCAGCGCGAACCGTGCAGTTGGAAAGCACGAGAATAGCCGGAGCGAATCGCCCCGGCCATTCTCTTTGCTACTCTTTTCTTCTCAGAACGCAAATACGGCCTGGAAGAACATGCGCCGCGAAGTCGATCCTCCTGGTCCCGAAAACGGTCCATTCGCAAGGCCGGTTGATCTGCCGAATTCGCTGGAACCAAGCGTTCCGATGGGCGTGCCGTAGTTGACATTGTTGAACAGGTTCAAAGCCTCGACACTGAACGTCAGGTTGTACTTGTGTCCCGTGCCCGAGGGTCCCATCATTCCGCCCGGGCCGCCCCGACCTCCACCGCCGCCCAGTCCACCCGGTCCAAGTCCGCCACCCGGTCCGCCGCGTCCACCGCCGTGCGGTCCGCCACGGCCGCCAAAGCCTCCTCCATTTACCCCGCCAGAGCCTTCAACCTTGGGTCCCACGCCGATCGTCTTGCTCATCCGGAGATTCAGAGCCACGCTCGCCGGACCATTTCCGAGGTTTACCGGAATCAATGTGTCTCCGGACCCGGGAAGGGAATTGAGGCACCCGAACTGCGTCTGGAAATACTGGTCCTGTCCCGATGTACAGAGCGATGGGTCCGCATATGAAGGCCGGTCGTTGACGAAGTTGTCGCCCGTCAAATCAGTTCCTGAGACCACATTGTAAGGACGACCCGACCGCGCAATGAGAAATGGATTGAATCGAAGTGCCCACGGACCGGTGTAGTTTCCCATCAGGAAGAGCATGTTGCGGTTCACAAATCCCGCGCGGCCATAGTCCTGGCTGAGGTTGTACGAGTTCGATGCGAAGCTGCCGCCCCCGAAACCTCCCGCGCCGTTCGTGTTCGCAAACGAGAGGTTGTAGAACCCGAAGAAGCTAAGCTTCGGTGAGACCCGTGCATTCACATTCAGGATCATCTGATTCTGCTTGAATACCGCCTCGGGGTAGTACTCCTGAATGATCCCAAGGTTGGGGTTCAGCCTTGGTCCGGTCGACTGGTTGTAGTACGTGGTGCCCGGAACAGGTGTGTATGGATTGGCATCGCGCGTCACCATCTGGTGTACACCGAATGAGTGTAGGTATGTCCCAGTGACGGTTACGCTTTTTGTCAGCTGCCGCTCGAGGCTTGCGCCCAACTGCTGCGTATAGGGCGAATGGTAGTGCGGTGCGATCTGCACCAGTGTTGTCTGCGGCGTTGGTGTATAGGGCGCGGCCGGCAGACACCCTGAGAAATCGAGGTTGTTGATATCCGTGCCGCTCAAGCAGGAGGGCGAAAAGGCTGTCGTCTGTGCCTGGCCGGAATTAAACCCGCGCCGGGTAGCGGCCAGCAAGCTTCCAATTGGAAGGCGATCGTAGAAAATTCCGTATCCTGCGCGGAGCACAGTCTTTGCCGGCTGCTTTCCTTTCGCATCCAGCGCATATGCGAACGCAACACGCGGCGCCCAGTCGTTGTGGTCGCCGATGTGGTTCTCGGTCTCCCAGCGCAGTCCGCCGGAAACTGTCAATCGGGGATTTACCTTCCAGTCATCCTGCACGAACAGCGCACCGTCGAAAAGATTCGTTGTGTATGCTGTGCGTCCAGCCGTCACGCTCAAGCTGACGAAATCTCCGGCGGGTAGCGTCGCGAGGGATTGCCCGTGTGCCAACGCATTCAGCGCATCGACGTACCCTTTTTCTGTGAACACCACTGAACCATTGCGATTGGAGAAAGACGAGTTCGCATCGCGGTTGTCTCTCATCCATGCTCCAAATTTGACCGTATGACTTCCCAGGCTCATGGTGGTGTAGTTTTGCAGTTCGAAATGATCGGTGTGATCGTTGGAGGACTGTTCGGATGCTCCCCCGCCGGTGAAATCGCCACTCACCATCAGCGTGGGGGACGTGCTAGCCGGGGTCGTTGACTCCTGGCCGCGCCGATACTCAAACCGGGTCTCGTTCACCATCCGATCGTTGATGATGTGCGAATCGCTTAGCTGAATTGTGTTCTCTCTGTTCGTCGAGGTAACCGACTGCGACGGCAATTCCGTCGAACCGATGTCTCCCGTCTCGGAGTCATAGAACCATTGGTAGCGCAGAGTAAGCGTGTCGTTCTTTCCCAGCTGGAGGTCGAGACGGGGAGAGATGTTGATGTGGTTGTGCGGGTTTGAAAGCGCTCCGGAAGCGCGTGTCGGAGACATTGAGTAAAGGCCGGTGCCCGGGTCCAGCACCGCCGGATAGTAGTTGTAAATCGTCTGGTCGTGATTATCGCGCTGCTCCACGCTGAGAAAGAACGATGATTTCTTGCTCAGCGCTCCGCTCACAGATGCGTTGTATTGCACTCGATAATATGGCGGCACATTTGGCAGGAAGGGGCTGCCAGTATTCGTTGCACTGTCATTGCCCATCACGAATACCTGGCCATGCAGCTTGTCGGTGCCTGGTTTGGTCAGGATCTCAATACGGCCGTAGCCGAGCCGGTCGTACTCCGCGGAGAACGGATTCTGGTTGACTCGAATTTCGCGAATCGCCGATTTCGGCGGGAGCTGCCCGCCGGTGAATCCATCGATGTAAATCTGGCCGCCATTCGGACCGGCGGAAGGCCCTGCAAGCGCCTGCAGCTCATTCGACAGCTCATCTGGATCGTCTGACAACGCGTCAAGATCTTTGTCCTTCAACACCAATGAGTTCGCATTGCTTCCCGCTTCTACGCTCACGGTTGGGGTCTCATCGCTTACGACGATGTTCTGTTGCTCGACTTCGATCGCCATGGCCACATCGACGCGCTTTATCTGACCCGCTGCTACCGGAATCGGCTGGGACTGGAAATCGGCAAACCCTGCGAATGTAGTTTTCAGAATGTAGCTGCCGGGTGCGAGCCCGGCGATGGAATAGCTTCCGCTTGCGTCGGCGGTTGCTGTCGCGGCACTGTTTCCATCCGCTGTGATTACCGTGACCTTCGCGCCGGGGATCAGCGCTCCCGTCTGATCTGCGATATGACCATGAATCGTTGCGGTAGAAGGCGTCGCCTGTTCCTGAGCAGAGACCTGCTGTCCTGTCACGATGAAGGCGCAAAAGCCAAGTGCAACCATAACCAAAAAACGAAAATAGCCTATAAATCTAGAATCCACGCATTCCTCACTTTTTCAAGTTCGCAATTCAGAGAGAACCAACTATTGCGTTGCGCCGCCGCCCTCTTCGCCGCCGCCACCACCGCCCATGCTCCAGTTGGCAAGAAGATTGCGCGATGCCTCAGGACTCTCAAGCAGCGGTTCGACACCGGCCAGGAACTTGATAGCCGTAACATCGTTCGCGCCCTCGGTCGACACCAGCATTACCGCCTCGCCCTTCTGCAAATCGCCCAGTTTGATGGATGGGGCACGTTCCAGTACCTGCTCCATATCGCCGTTCCCGCGCCGTCCCGCTCCAAATCCGCCCGCACCTGTGCCGGCCTGATGACCTCCTCCGGCACTCGTCGGTGAACCCTGAGCCGAGCCGCCTTGCGTACGTGCTGCCATCATCGCTCCGCCACCATTTGGCGGGACGGTTCCTTTCAGCCGCGCTGCAATCATCCTCGCCATCATGTCGGGCAGCCGTCGCATTTCGGCCTCCGGCGTAATGCGCACGGTGACATTCTTCTTTGTCGCGAGGTCCTTCACCGTAACGGTCGAGTTCGCTGCGTCGACCGATGAAACGGTCCCGGAGATATTGCGGAAGCTGCCTGAAACCGCTTCGGTCGCATTGATCTCTGTGCCGTCTGCATTTTTCTGCCCCCGTGCGCGGAACTGATCTCCAACTTTCACTGCGTCCAGCGGTGCGGTTTGCGCATCGGCGAAACGAATCGAGTTTGGGGCATAGCGCTTGAGCACCGTGTTCTTGCTGATATGAACCGTGACTGTCTTTGCCGTTGAGCCTGCGCCGCTTGTCACCATAACGACGCCTCCGGCCGCATCGACGCTCTTGACCAGGCCACCGACGCCATTCCGTTGCCAGTCAGCCATCTCCTGCTGCTGCCGCTGCGCAATGTCCACCTGCTTCACCGCAACAACCTGCAGAGCCGTCTGAGCACCTCCGGTAGCATCGGGATCGAGCTTCACGAGTACTCGATCGCCCGTCGCCAGATCGCTGATCTTGATGGTCTCCGCGGTGCTCAGATCTTTTTGTCCTGGAGCAATCCGCTTCAGCGTTGCGGTATCCGGTACCTGCACCTGGTGAGATTCGCCTGCATCCGTTTTCACCGTCAGCGTGTCACCAGAGATGGATGTGATCGTTCCGACGAATCTCTGTGCCGCGGCCTGCGCCAACAACTTCGGGGATTGAACGGCGAGCGCAATCAGAAATGCAACGCATGCCAGCCGAGCGCCAGCCTTTTTCACGGTCATATTTTTCATAATCCGCTCTCGCGCGTACCAGAGACGGTACGGCTGTATTCGTTATCTGTTTCGGTAGACGAGTAAGGCGAACAAAAGGTTGAGAAAAGGTGCCAAACTATGAACCCGCTCGACTGCCTGCGAGATCGAGCCGAATCAGAAGGCTTTAAAAAGAGTTACATCGCTGGGTTCTTAAGCTGGTCTTAAGATTTCCGGGGAAATCGGACGGCCTTGAGTACGGCAGCCGGAGCGGCTTACGCATACGTGATCTGACCAAGGATTGCGAACCGCTTCGCTCCAGTTGCGCTCGGCACATTCCCAGGCAACCGATTCCACGTCGTCCACGCGAGCAGTGCGAATGCCGCCGCCTCTTTTGCTTCCGCAGGCAGGCCGAATTGCTCGGTGGTTGTGAGCGCGCAGCCGAGAGGCTCCAGTGAAGAAGCGAGCACCTTCATCAATGTTCGATTGCGTGCGCCCCCGCCGGAGACAATGTAGTCAATTGGCGCGCGCTTCATCGCCGGCCAGACAAATTGCTCGAAGCTTCGCGCGATGCTCCGGGCTGTCAAAGCTGTCGCCGTCGCCAGTGCATCTTCCGGTCGTCGGCTGAGGGTCCGGCAGGCAGAAAGAAACTGCGCAGCGTACTCCCGCCCGAACTCCTCGCGCCCTGCGCTCCGGGGTGGTTTCAATCGAAAATATGGATTGCGCAGCATCTTGCCAAGCACCGGCTCGAGTACCCGTCCAGTCGCGGCGATTGCGCCGTTACGATCGTAGGCCTTTCCAAACAATTTCAGCGCCAGAGCATCGATCACCATGTTTCCGGGGCCGGTATCGAAGGCAATCAGCTCATCGATTTCGGCGCCCGCGGGAATTGCCGTTAGGTTCGCAATGCCGCCGATGTTCTGTAGTATTCGTCCGCGCTTCGCGTCTGCGAAATAAACCTGATCGAGCAGAGGAACCAGCGGGGCTCCCTGCCCGCCCGCCGCCATGTCCGCGGGACGAAAATTTGATACCACCGGCACCTGCAGGTCAGCCGCAATCAGAGAAGCTTCTCCTGCCTGCCAGGTGCATGCGAAGTTCTGGCCGGCGTAGGTTTCCGCGCGGCCCTGGTGATAAAGGGTCTGTCCATGACATCCCACCAGATCGATCTTCGAGTTGTGCCGCTCAGCCGTCGCTTTAACGGCTTCGGCATACGCAAGTCCCAGCCGCCAATTCAAACGCGCCAGTTCGGCCGCGGAAGTAGCTTTTGCATTCATTGCTGCCAGAACAGCGCTGCGCAACACGGCAGGGTAGGGAAATGACTGGTGCGCAAGCAGCTTGAGAGAGATACGCCTGGCTCGCGCAATCCGCACAATGGCGACATCGATCCCGTCCGCCGATGTCCCGCTCATCACACCCGCAACAATCATCGGTTTGGTCATGACGCTTCCGCGGGAGCTGATGCGCGTGGCGCCACCACGGCAGAGGCATTGGCCTGCGCGGCTATGCTCTCGTTGAAGGCGAGAATGTTGCTTCTCAATGACTCAAGAGCCTTCGCCGTTGGCGGTCCAGACACACGGGTTCGATACAGGCGCGTCCGCTTGCGGCCCGAATCGCGTGCTGTTTTCAGAAGGATGTTCCGGAACGCCGAAGACCGCTCCGCCTCTGTTATCAATGCCTCATACGACCGCAGAATGAGCTCCGCGCTGTGGCAGATCTCCAACAGATCTGATCCTGCGCGAATCGCCTCAACCGCAGCTCCTTCGATAGGGAAGAACTTAAGAATTCCGCCCATTTCCAGATCGTCGGAAAGAACGATTCCCTTGTAGCCGATCTTCTTCCGCAGAGTCTCCGCAATCCAGAAGCGCGACGCACTCGCAGGAACATTCTTCCCCTCGGTCAGCGGATATGCGGCGTGATTCATCATGATCATCGGCATCTGTTTATGCAGTTCGCGATAAGGAACGGTGTCTTCACTCCAAAGCCGGCCCCAACTGCGCTCAATCGCCGGTGTAACGAAATGCGTATCGCCGGCCGCGCCGCCCAGTCCCGGAAAGTGCTTGCCACATCCAACCACACCTGCACCTGCGACTCCAGCCAGAAACTCCCGCGCGTAGCCAATCACATCGGTTGCCGTTGCACCGGTGGTTCGCGACCCCAACACGTCGGTCGCTTCCGGCAGCGTTAAGTCAACGACAGGCGCAAGGGTCGTGTTAAACCCGAAAGCCCTCACTGCGCGCCCGATGAGTTCGCCATGTTTTCGGGCGAGCGAAGATCTCTTACGATTGCGATCGGCAGCAGCTACTGCCTGTGCAGAAGCGATCGGCGCCAAGGCATCGCGGAGGCGGTTAACGGTTCCGCCCTCCACATCTACGCAGCGAACCGCATGGCGAGCGCCCAGCCCGGTTGCTTCATTGAGCAGCGCCCGCGTCTGCAAGACGTCGGCAATGTTGCGGCGAAACAGGATCACTCCACCGGGACGCACGAGCTTCAGCCATGCTCGTTCAAGTCCCGTCAGTTCGGTCCCTGCCAGTCCCACTACCAGCAGACTTCCCGCGGCCTCACGCACCGTTACCGCCATCTCGATTCCCCCTGCCTCCGGCCCGGTTTGTAAATGAAACAGTCTACTTCCCGCTTCCTGTCTTTTTCAGTTCCTGCTGCAATTCTTCGAGCAGGTTCAGTGCCTGCAACGGTGTCAGCGCATTCACATCGACCTGCTCGATGCGGTCGACAATGCGCTGTGACAACGGCGTGAAGATCGTCAACTGCATCGGCTCTGGAACCGTCTCCACCTGCACGCTTTGCCGCTCCTGCTTTTCGTGCTGCTTCAGCACATGCTTCGCACGTTCAATCACGGCCGCCGGCAGACCGGCGAGCTTTGCCACTTCGATGCCGTAGCTTTTGCTCGCTGCTCCCGGCTCGACGGTATGCAGAAATATGATTCCGCCTGCACCATCTTTCACGCCCACACGCAAGTTTCGAACCCGCTTCAGTTTTTCCGCAAGCATCGTCAGCTCGTGATAGTGCGTCGCGAACAAGGTTCGTGCACCCGTCTCAGCATGAAGGTATTCGACCGTGGCCCAGGCGAGCGAAAGCCCGTCAAACGTCGCGGTTCCACGCCCCATCTCATCGAGCAGAATCAGAGATCTCTTTGAAGCCGTATTGAGGATCGTCGCCGTCTCCGTCATTTCAACCATGAAGGTCGACCGGCCGCGAGCCACATTGTCACTGGCACCGATGCGCGTGTAGATGCGATCCACCAGCCCGAGCCGCAAGCTTTGGGCCGGAACAAAGCTCCCCATCTGCGCCATCAGCACCAGCATTGCGGCCTGGCGCAGATAGGTGCTCTTGCCGCCCATGTTCGGCCCGGTAATCAGCAGGAGGCTCGGACCGTCGTCTGTTGCGCTCAGGTAGAGATCGTTCGCAATGAACCTCCCCTCGCGAGTCTCCTCCATCCAATGTTCAATCACCGGGTGGCGTGCAGCGACGGCTTCCAGCAGCAGCTCATCGGTCAGCCGGGGGCGCACATAACGTCGCAGTGAGGCCAAATGCGCGAAGTTTGTCAGCAGATCAGCTTCCGCAACCGCTGCCGAGGCCCGCCTGATCCGCCCCGCCGCTTCGAGAACAACCCGCCGCAACTCGCCGAAGATCCGCTTCTCGATTTCGATGCAGCGATCATGCGCGGTTAGGATCTTGACCTCGTACTCCTTCAACTCCGGCGTCGTGAAGCGCTCCGCGTTAACCAGCGTCTGTTTTCGCTCGTAGTCGGCGGGCGCCATGGCGAGATTGGTCTTCGTGATCTCGATGTAATACCCGAAAACGGAGTTGTAGCGGACCTTGAGCGATCCGATCCCCGTGCGAGTGCGCTCCCGCTCTTCGATGGCTGCAATCGACTTCCGACCGGTTGAGGAGATCGACCTGAGATCGTCGAGCTCGGCATCCACGCCGGGGGCAATAGCGCCACCATCCGCCATCGTCAGCGGAGGCTCTTGAACCAGCGTCGAGGCGATCCGCGCGGTTACGTCCTCCAGGATGTCGAGCCGTGCCATCAGATCGCGCCACAGGGGTGCTTGCATCGCCTGCATGGCAACTCTCAGCCCCGGTAATCTGGCCAGGCTTGCTGCCAATCCCCGCACATCTCGTGGCCCTGCTGAGTCGAGGCTCAAACGCGCCAGCAGCCGTTCCAGATCGAGAATGCCTTCGAATGCGCGGCGCACCTCCTCTCGCTTCACCAGGTCGCTCTGCGCTTCTCCTACCGCCTGATATCGAGCATTCAGTACATCCGCATCGATCAGTGGCCGCAGAATCGTCGCTCGCAGCAGGCGTTTTCCCATCGGCGTCTGACAGCAATCCAGCGTATGGAAAAGCGTTGCGCGAACATCCTGTCCGGCAAACAGCGGCTCCACCAGCTCGAGATTTCGCACCGTCACCTGGTCGAGTTCCAGCGACGTCGAGTGTTCCTGAAACTTGAGTGAGTCGATGTGCAGCGCATCATTCTTCTGGGTGGTCCGGACGTAATGGAGGAGCACGCCCGCTGCGATTGCCGCCGGCTCATGTCCGATGAGCCCGAATCCCTCAAGCGATCGCACCTGCAGCTGTCGCTCGACGAGGGGCACGGCAAAGTCTCGCGTGAATACCCAGTCTTCGACCCGCGTGCGCGCCGGGATCTTATCGAGAGGGCCCGGCATCTCTGCGCTTGCCGGCAGCAGCACTTCGCTCGGGCCCGCCAGCATCAATGCATCCAGCGCCTGTTGCCGTGCCTTCGCGCCGTGGAATTCCGCCGTGCTGAACTCCCCCGTGGAAATATCGAGCAGCGCGACCGCGCAAACGGGCTGCTTCTCGGGTCCGCTTTCGAAATACGCCCCCAGGAAGTTGTTCTGCTCCTGACCCAGAGCTGAATCCAGCGCGGTGCCCGGCGAGAGCACCCGGATCACTTCACGCTTTACGATTTTCTTTGTGAGCTTCGGGTCCTCCATCTGCTCGCAGATTGCAATGCGGTACCCGCGCCGCAGCAGCCGGGTCAGGTAGGTCTCCACAGAGTGATAGGGGACACCGCACATGGGAACCTGGCGCTCGCGGTCCCGCGCCGTCAGGGTCAGCTGCAGTTCGCGGCTGGCAGTTACCGCATCGTCATAGAAGAGCTCGTAGAAATCTCCCATGCGGAAGAAGAGCAGCGCATCTGGATTCTCCCGCTTGGCCGCTGTCCATTGCCTCATGAATGGAGTCAGCTCATGCGCCTTCTCGGTCTTTCCAGCAGTTGCAGTTGGGATTTCAGGCTCAGGTGAATCAGGGGTCAGGGAAGACGGCGGCGCCGCCGCGGATTGGAGATCAGCGGGTTGCACGATTGCCTACAGATTACCTTGCGCCGCACCCCTCAGCGCTGTGCAGAACCCGGAACAAATCGCGCCACCTACGCCACCGTAATCAATCCGATACCATTCCTGTTCCGGAACACCCGCCGCTGCTGTAAAAGTAGAGATGCCATGCCCGTCCATCCTGTGCAGGAACAGGGAATTCCCACCTCTGCGTACCGTCGCCGTTCCAAGAACGACGGCGTCTATGTCATCTTTCTTGGTGCATGCGTAATTCTGCTGCTCGCTTTCAGCCTCATGGTTCATCCGTCTTCGAGCACCGCAAAGGACTTTCGAGTGGTTTATTTTCCCGCCAGGGCGCTGCTTGCGGGCCTCGATCCTTACAATCCCGATCATGTGTTGCGAACCGTTCATCGCGCCGGGGAAGATGCGTCCATCGCCGCAGCGGTCGACCGCGAAATTCAGGGGCATTATGTTTACCCTCCCAGCGCTTTCGCCGCCACTCTGCCATTTGCCCTGATGCCTTGGCGCGCCGCCTCCATTCTGTGGATGATGGCAAGCACCTTCGGGCTTATCCTCTCTGCTCTGCTGGCGTGGGACCTTTCGCGCGATCTGGCCCCTATCGCAAGCGCGCTCCTCATCGCATGGCTGCTCGCCAACAGCGAGGTCGTTGTCGTTCTTTCGAACCCCTCGGCACTCGCCATCAGTCTGGCCGTGATCGGAACCTGGTGTCTCCTCAAAGGGCGGCTGCCATGGCTCGGGGTAATCCTGTTCTCACTCAGCATTTGTTTGAAGCCGCAGGACGCCGCCCCCATCTGGTGCTTTTTTTTGCTTGCCGGCCCGGACCTGCGCAAACGATCACTCCAGATCGCGGTGTTCACCGCCGCGCTGTCGCTCCCATTGTTCCTTTGGGTCTGGCATCTCTCTCCCAACTGGACCACCGAGCTTCATTCCCACCTGGACATTCTTTCCGCTCCCGGAGGACCTGCTGATCCCGGTCCCCTCGACCCCGATTCCGAACTCGTCGACTTCCAGGCCGTATTTAGCCGCATCAGCGACGTGCCGAGGTTCTATAACCTGCTCAGCTATCTCGCTGGCGGTTTACTGCTTTTGGTCTGGGCAGTTCTAGCGCTACGATCGCCCCGTTCGCGGGAGACGCAACTGTTAGGCCTCGGAGCTTTGATCCCTTTATCGCTACTGCCCATATACCATCACTTCTATGACACGAAGCTGCTGCTCCTGTGCATTCCGGCATTCGCGCTGCTTTGGTCCGGTCATCTCCGAAGACGCTGGGCCGCTTTGGCGTTTACTTTCGCCGCCCTCATCGTTACCGGCGATCTGTCCCATACGGTTCTGAATCGAAATCATCTCGGCGGGCTGGCACATTCTTTCTTTCCGAGCCTCCCCGTCCTGATGGCTCCGGCAGCACTTCTTGGGATGGGCCTGTTCTATCTATGGGCGATGCGGCAGAGTTCGCTTTCACCGGATTCTGAATCCGGCGGGGCAAGACAATGCCTCTGAGTCAGTGTGCTATCAGCCCCTCTTCAGCACGCAATACTGCCTGCCGAGATAGCCGGATCGTGGGGGCCTCTCCAGGTACTCGAGTTTCCCGTTGAAGTCCTTCGCTGCAGTGTTCGTCCATTGAATATCGATAATCGTGGCGTCCGCGCCCAGGGCACGCCTTACCGCAGCTTCCGGAAGGCAATGCATCAGCATCTCTCCTTGGTTCTTTCCTGCCAGCCGCTTGACCCGCGAGCGGAGGCGCAAAGTTTGCCGGATCCGCATCACCCGGGAGGACAGGTCCGGCATGGCGAAGGAATCTTGCACACCGAAGACCAGAATTCCTCCCGCCTTCAGAATGCGGACGAAATCCTGCAGGTACAGCTCCGCAAACTGCGGAGGAACATGCTGCAGAACGATATTGCTGTAGATGAACGTAAAACTCTCGTTCGAAAAGGGAAGTCGAGTGCTCGAATTCATCACGTATCGGCAGTGCGGATATCTGTTCAGGCGTTCAGCCCGGTCGATCATCTCCTGCGAGATGTCCACTCCCACGCACGAAGCAAACCGTCGTCCGAGAGCTTGCGTCAGCCGCCCAACTCCGCATCCGAAATCCAGTGCGGCCCCGCCATAGTCCGGCCGGTTGCCGATCTGATCGAGATACAGCAACATAGCGGCGATCTCCGCCTCGCCCGTGGCCATAAACTCGTCGAGCTGCCATCTCCCGCTGGCCTTAGTCTGGTCTGTCAGAATGGCTCCAAGCGCATCCGACTTCGCCAGCGATTCCCAATCATCCTTGAGCTTCTTTAGATCCATAGGTCTAAGCCTTTGTCCCGTTTGGGGTTCATTTGGCCGTATGGTGATTTGGATCACAGTATACTGAGTACTAAGGCCTTAGATTGAGTACGGCATGCATCTGCTCTGGCTCCGAGTCGCGACGATTCTTTACGCGGCCGCAAGTGTCACCATTTTTCCGGCCGTGCTCAACTCGTCAGAGAGAGGGCGCAGGTGGTGTGTGCATCTCGGAGGCATGGCCTTCTTTTTCCACCTCGTCTCCGCCGTAGAAATGCTGGCCCAAGCCCACCGGTTGTTCCCGGTTGGAGCCCGCGAGGTTCAATCGTTACTGGGATTTGCCGTGGCTGGCCTGTTCTTTCTTGCATGGTGGCTTTATGACGCAATATCGCTCGGCGTCTTTGCGCTCCCAATCACGTTTTTCCTCGTCTTTGTTCCTTCCCTTGGAGTTCAAGGTTACGCTTTCCCGTCCCAGGGTGTCCGCACAAGCTGGCTGATCGCCCATATTGCAGCGCTGTTGTGCGCCTATGCAGCGCTGGGTTTCAGTCTTTTAGCGTCCCTGCTTTACCTGGCACTCGAGCGCCGTCTCAAATCAAAAATAAAGAATCTTAGTGACACGGGCCGCTCCGCAGCCGACTGGCTGCCCCCACTCGACACGCTTGAGCGCCTTGCGAACGCCATGCTCCTCTTTGGTTTTCCGTGCATGACGGTCGGCCTGATTCTTGGTGCCGTGCTCGTTCAGGAGACCTCCCTCGGAGCCGCCTACTTCCTTGATCCCAAAGTCCTTGCCTCTTTCGTGATGTGGGGCCTCTACGTCCTTCTCATTTTTCTTCGCTGGACAGCCGGACTCCGTGGCCGTAAAGCTGCCTATTTCTCAGGTGCTGTGCTCATCTTCATGATCTGCGTCTGGGCTGCCAACATTGTCAGCCGCGTCCACAGGTTCGGTGCCCCATGAGCCAGCTCGTACTTATCGGGGTTAATCACAAAACGGCGCCGATCTCCTTGCGCGAGCGCATCGCTATCTCGCGTGAGGATCTTCCCGATACCGTTCGCTCCCTCTCCGCCCAGCCCGGCGTCACCGAGTGCATGATCGTTTCCACCTGTAATCGCGTCGAGCTACTCGCGGCTCTCGACTCTCCCGAAACCGATATCAAGAATTTTCTTTACACGCAGTTTGGGGTCGACAGGTCCGAGCTCGCTCCGCACATTTACGAGCACCGCGATCAGCAGGCAGTTCGTCACCTCTTCCGGGTTGCATCAAGTCTCGACTCGATGGTCGTTGGCGAACCGCAGATTCTCGGTCAGGTCAAAGAGGCTTTCGCCGCGGCCCGTGCCGCCGGAACTGTATCCGGCCAGCTCGAGCATCTGCTTCAGTCTGCCTTCGCAGCCGCCAAGAAAGTTCGCACTGAGACTGCAATCGGGTCCAACTCCGTCTCCATCGCCTCCGTAGCCGTCGACCTCGCGCGCAAGATTTTCGGCTCGCTCAACGGTCGCACTGTCTTCCTCGTTGGAGCCGGAAAGATGAGCGAACTCGCAGCGCGCCACCTCATTCAGCAGGGAGCAGGCGCGATCCTCGTCACAAATCGCACAATGGAACGCGCCCGCCAGCTTGCTGAACCCTTCGACGGCCGGGTCATTCCTTTCGATAAGCTCTACGAGACCACCACCGAAGCCGACATCGTGATCAGCTCTACGGGAGCTCCGCACCATATCTTCCGCCCCGAGCACGGCCAGCAGTTCATGCATCGCCGCCGCAATCGGCCCATGTTTTTTATCGACATTGCTGTTCCGCGCGACGTCGATCCGGCGATGAATAAGATCGAAGGCATCTTCGTTTACGACATTGATGACCTTCAGCAGGTAGCGGCCTCCCACATTGCCGAGCGGAAGTCGCAGGCGGGCGATGCCGAGGCTCTTGTCGAAGCCGAGGTCGATCGCTTCCACCAGCGCCGCCGCGCCGTCAACGTTGCTCCAGCAATCGTCAGCCTCCAACGCCAGGCTGAGGAGATTCGCGCCAACGAGCTGAAGCGCATGCATGCCAAGCTCGGGGCACTCACGGAGGAGCAACTTGCAGCTGTCGAGGCTCTCACCCGCGGCATCGTGAATAAGTTCCTTCACCCGCCCATGCAGGCTCTGAAGCAGGCTGCGCGCGAAAACGACTCAACCCGCGTCGAGGCCCTCTGCGACACATGGTCCTTGCCCTCCGCAGCCGAACCGGACGAACCTCAGGGCTTGGTTGTTCCCATTACTAAGCCTGAAAAGAAAACCTCTATGGATTCCCCTCGCAAAAGCGAAACCAGCGCCGTAGGAGGCAAATGAACCTGCGCATCGGCAGTCGCGGATCGCAACTCGCCTTATGGCAGGCGAACCACATCGCGGCCCTCCTGCGTCAACACGGGTACAGTGTCCAGATTGAAATCATCAAGACCACGGGCGACCGCCTTCAGGAAGTCACGTTCGCCCAGGTCGGCTCCAAGGGAATGTTCACGAAGGAGATCGAAGAAGCCCTCGCCGACGGCCGCGTCGATCTTGCCGTCCACTCTCTCAAAGACCTGCCGACGGAACTGCCGGAGCCTTTCCGTCTCGCAGCGACTCCAAAGCGCGTCGACCCCCGCGACGTTCTTGTTTCGATCAAGTACCACAGCCTGCATGCTCTCCCGCATGGAGCCGTCGTGGGCACCAGCAGCCAGCGGCGTCGCGCGCAGCTTCTCGCCCTGCGACCCGATATCAAACCCGTTGAATTTCGCGGCAACGTGGACACGCGCCTCCGGAAACTCGAAGAGGGCCAGGTTGATGCCATCCTGCTTGCCGCCGCCGGTCTCGATCGTCTTGAGAAAGCCGAATGGGTTCGGGAGAGATTCGAACCGCATCATTTCTGTCCTGCCGCAGGGCAGGGCTCGCTCGGTATAGAAACCCGCAAGGATGACCACGCCACACTCGCTGCAATCGCCTTCCTCGATGATGCTGCCACATGCTATGCCGTAACCGCTGAACGCGCCGCTCTCGCGGCATTGGGTGGCGGTTGTCAGGTTCCCATCGGCATCCACTGCCGCGTGGCGCCTCAGAATGAATCAGGCGAGTGGCAGGAGATCTTCGGAGTCGTCGCCGATCCCAAGTCTGGCCGAGCCATCCGCGCTCATCATGAGACCCGTCGAGCCGATATGGGCCCTCTCGCCCTTGGCCAGCTCATTGCTAACAAGCTCATAAAGGCCGGAGCTGCAGCGCTTCTCGAAACTGCGGCCGAACCTTCCGCCGGAGCTTCCGCGTGAGCAACTGCAACCTCCAATTGAACAGCGAACAGGTTACTTTGCACGACTTCTGTCGTGCCGTAACGACTGCAATTGACTAGATCCTGATGGCCGCATCGACCTCCCCACCCCTCGCCCACAAGCGCATCCTCGTTACCCGCGCCGCCCATCAGGCCGGCAACCTCAGTGAAGGCCTGCGCGCCGCCGGAGCCGAACCCGTCGAGGTTCCCGTGCTTGAAATTCAGCCTCCAGCCAGCTTCGATCCTCTCGACGTCGCGCTCCGCAATCTGAATACCTACGACTGGCTCGTTCTCACGAGCGCCAACGCCGTACAGTCGCTCGCCGACCGCAGCGCCACGTGCGGGATTGTCTTCACCGGCCCGAAACCGCAAATTGCGGCTGTAGGCAAGGCCAGTGCCGAAGCTGCCCGGCGGGCCGGCTTCATGGTCTCGCTGACGCCGAAGGAATACATTGCGGAAAGCCTGATCGAGTCTCTCGCCGATCTTGCTGCGGGCCAGCGTGTTCTTCTTGCGCGTGCCGCCATCGCTCGCGATCTTATCCCCGACACGCTTCGCGCCACCGGCGCTGTTGTCGATGTCGTCGACGCATACCAGAACGCCATCCCGCAAGACGCCCCCGCCAAACTCCGCGCAGCCCTGGCCTCGCGCATCGACGCCGCCACCTTCACCAGCTCTTCCAGCGTCAGTCACCTGGCGAAGGTCGCCAGCGCCGCCGGAATCGCCTTCCCCTTTGCCGGGGTGAGAGCGATTTCCATCGGCCCGGTCACGAGCGGCACGCTTCGCGGGCACGGCTGGCCTCCATCGGCCGAAGCCAATCCGCATGACATCCCAGGCCTGATCACCGCGGTGCTCAGCCAGTTCTGAAAATCTTTTACACTCTCTCTATGCAGCGAGCCGGGTGCCCCAGGTGCCTCGCTTTTGGGCACCTGGGAAGACGAGAATTACTTCAAGGCGGGGCGGTGGAAGTCTAGTTCCTGGGCCCTGGTTTTTCAGCTCCACCACGTCTTATCTTCCGACTTGCACAGCGTCTCCAGGTTGCACTCCTTGCACTTGGGAGCGCGCGCGATGCACACCTGCCGCCCGTGATGGATCACCTGGTGCGAATAGCTGATCCAGCGATCGTGTGGAAGGATCTTCATCAGATCCTGCTCCACCTTCTCGGCCGTATCGGACTTCGTCAGGTCCAGCCGCCGTGAAATTCGAAACACGTGGGTATCTACCACCACGCCCTCGGCCTTGCCGTAGCTCACGCCCAGCACCACGTTGGCCGTCTTCCGCGCTGCTCCCGGAACCGTGATTAGCTCCGCCAGGGTCTCGGGAACCTTCCCGCCGAATCGCTCCACAATGGCCTGTGCCGCGCCTTTGATCGATTTCGCCTTGTTGTTGAAGAACCCTGTCGTCCGAATAATCTCTATCAGCTCCGGAATCTCCGCTTTGGCCATGGCCTGCGGAGTAGAAAAGCGCCTGAAGAGCTCCGGAGTCACCATGTTCACCCGGACATCGGTACACTGTGCCGACAAGATCGTCGCAACCAGCAACTCCCACGGCGTCCGATGGGTCAACGCACAAACCGCGTTCGGATAGGCCTCATCCAGCGCCTTCAGAATCGCTGCAACCCGCGCCGGCGCCAGGTCCCCACCCAACTGCTTGCTTCGGACCTTCGCGGTCTTCCCGCGGTCCTTTGCTACTTTGCTGGCGACCTTCGTGGTGTCTTTCTTCTTTTCCTTTGCTGCAGGCATCGGAATCACTCCTGACCAAATTGGTTGCGTCCTTGCGGTACGACGGTAGATTGCAGGGCCTTCACGACCTCGCCCGCGATGTCGTCTTGCACGGTGATCAGATCGCTCACTGGGCGGTCATAGGTGTTGGTCCAGATCACATAGCTATTGTCAGCGCGCACAAGTCGGGCGGCGATGCGCACCCGCCCACTCGCCTTTCGCACGCTGCCATCGAGCAGGTATTGCACGTTCAGCCCCCGTGCGATCTGGGAAACCGGAAGGTTCTTTCCCTTGTAGTAGAACGAAGCTGTGGCAGACGGCACCTGCACACCGGACACCTTGCTGAGCTTGTCGATGATCTCTTCCGTCATCCCGTCCGCGAATTCCTCGTCCCGCATGCCTTCGGTCAAATCAGAGAACGGCAAGACGCCCACCGTTGCGATAGGCACGGCGTGCGTTGCGGCAGTTCGATGGCCGAGTGAGAATTTCGAATGCAATGCAATCGCCAGACAGATCAGGACGGTCAAAGCAGTTCCTGCCCAGACAGTGCGCCTCGCGCCCGAACGCTTCGTAGTGGTTCCAGCTTCGGACCCCGCTCCCTCTGCTTTCGGCTCACTATTTTCGTTCTTAGATTTCTCATCCAGCCATGGAGCGGTTTCCGCAATCAGCCGGTATCCCAGCCGCGGCACCGTCTCGATATAAACGGGCTTGCGCGGATCATCACCGAGCTGTCGACGGAGCGTCGTGATCGCCTGATAAACGGAGTCGGGCGACACTGACACTCCGCCCCAGATGCCAGTAATGAGGTCGTCGATGGTGACCACCTGGCCGCGATGCTCTGCCAGGCACATCAAGAGCCGCATCGAACGCAACTCCAGCCGGCTCGTCTCATTACTCCGAGTGATCGTGCACGAATCAGGGTCGACGCACCACTCCCCGACGCGGAGCTTGGTTTTAGTTTGGCGTTCCATTGGTATTTGCGGCTTTGCTCGCCACGTAACAAGCGTTTCCAGATTGTAGCAACGCGGCGTAGTCGAAACGCGATTGCCAGCTTTTCAGAACTTTTCAGGGCGATTCAGAACGGATTCAGGACTTTTCTCGATCAGTCGACTATCGTCCGGCAAGTGTCCCGCTGCAAAACAACCGCGCACTGCGGAAATTTCTTACTGGGGCACAGAATGAGGTAATCAGTGACGGATGTTCTTGCACCGGAAACAACGAGAAAGGGGAGCGCTGTGTTAGCCGTCAGTGTCGGAGGACTTGTCGCAGGCACGCTTGATCTGTTGCAGGCATGCATTTTCTTTGGATGGGATATTCCCCTCGTGATTGCCGGCGGCGTGCTGGGACGACAAGCATTCAGCGGCGGAGCGGGAACGTACATCCTCGGCGTGGCGCTTCACTACTTCATCGCCCTCTCGGCCGCTGCAATCTATTACGCCGCAAGCCGCAGGCTTGCCTTTCTAAGGGAGAGCTGGCTCATCTGCGGACTATTCTTCGGTGCTGCCGTCGACGATTTCATGCGGCTGATCATCCTGCCCATGTCCGCACTTCATAGCCACGGCCCGTACGCGCTTCAGGATTTGCTGAAGGGCGTGTGCACTCACATGGTAGTCGTCGGACTGCCGATCGCGTACAGCATCAAGCGATTTTCATCGCGCCGAGTTTAGAGCTTCCCGTCCAGCCAACTCCCCAGCCTCTCCACCGGCAGTCTCAGCGCAAGATAGAACTGCCCGAAGAGCGCATACACCGCGCTCACTTCATCGAACCGCATCTCGTAGATAAGCTTTTTGAACACCACCGGGTCATCGGCGAACAGATCTACGCCCCACTCCCAGTCATCCATTCCGATCGAGCCGGAGATGATCTGCTTCACCACGTCGCCATATCGCCGTCCGATCATCCCATGCTCGTGCATCATTCTCTGCCGATCCGCAAACGGGACTGTGTACCAGTTCACCTGCTCGCCGCGTTTGCGATCCATTGGATAAAAGCACAGATACTTCGCATCCGGAACGGAAGGGAAGAGGCGCGACTTCATGGCTTCGGCTCCGCGCTTCATGGAAGCCTCTACCTCCGTATTCCACTCCGGCGAGAACGGTTCCGCTCCCTTCGATGCGGCAGCCTCATACGTCTTCCGCGTCGATTCGTACAGTCCCAGCTCTACTACCGAGACATACGAGTGGGTCGGCGTCAGAAACTCCGAGATCCGCGTCTGCGCCATGTCCAGCTCCACCTGGTTCAGCGCCTCAAAGGAATCGCGAAAATGAACGAGGATCAGATCGCCCTTGTGTCCGAGCTGCGAGAAGAGGGCTGTGCGGACCGGCCAATGCTGCGCGCCCTTTCCCATCTGCAACCCCTCGGTGACCGACAAGCGTTCCAGACTTCGCAGCAGAGTTTCAAACTCTTCCGTGATTTTCTTTCGTTCTGACGCAGGTGTCTCCCTCCACGCCTTCCAGTCGAACCGGAAAAACTGATGCAGCAGAGCAGAGCCTTCAAGCGTTAAGGGGACAGGAGGAAAATCAGCCAAGTCAAACACCTCGCGGACGTTGATAAATCAACTCAATCCTAGCAGCACCATGGGGTCCCGCCCGGCGCACAACCTATATACTGAACAAGCCCATGACCGAGCGCATTCTGCCCCTCATCGTCCAGTTTGTAACTCATGTCATCGGCTCATTGGGATACGCCGGAATCGCCGCCCTGATGGGCATCGAATCGGCTTGCATTCCGCTCCCCTCTGAAATCATCATGCCGTTCGCCGGTTACCTCGTGCACACCGGTCGATTCAATCTCATCTGGGCTGCTACGGCGGGCGCCATCGGCTGCAATCTCGGCTCTATCGTTGCTTACTGGATTGGCGCCTTGGGCGGTCGTCCTCTCGTGCTTCGCTATGGGCGCTGGGTGCTGATGAGCCCGCACGACCTCGACCGGATCACCCGGTTCTTCGAGAAGCATGGCGGCATCACCGTCCTTCTTGGCCGCCTTCTTCCTGTTGTCCGCACCTTCATCGCGTTCCCGGCAGGTGTGGCCAGAATGTCGCAACTGCGCTTCCACATCTACACGTTCATTGGATCCTGGCCATGGTGCTACGTCCTCGCATACGTTGGAATGCGCCTCGGGCAGGCATGGGAAACCGACCCCCGTTTCCACGAGTGGTTCCATCGTTTCCATCTGGTTGTCGAACTGGGTCTCCTTATCGCAATCGCCTGGTTTCTCTGGACACATATCAATCGTGTTCGTCAGACCAACCAAGCCTGAACTTGGGCCTGGAATAAGGCCGGTCCCGCAGGCGTACACTGATTCGTCTGTCCGATTTCAACTGAATCAATTCATCAAGGAAGGTTGGATAAAGAAGAATGAGCACTACAGATCAGAGCGGCTCGAAGACCGCTAATGTTGAACAGCCATCCCCCGCAAAGGGCAAACTCGGCATCATGGTCGTCGGACTCGGCGCCGTCGCCACCACGATGATTGCCGGCGTTGAAGCCGTGCGCCGCGGACTCGCTAAGCCTATCGGATCACTTACGCAGATGGGGACCATCCGCCTCGGTAAGCGTACTGACAACAAATCGCCCCTCGTAAAAGACTTCGTCCCACTTGCCGATCTGAATGACATCGTCTTCACCGGCTGGGACATCTTTGCAGACAACGTCTACGAGAGCGCCGCGCACGCCAAGGTCCTCGAGAAAGAAACCCTTGAGCAGCTCAAGCCCTATCTCGAAACCATCAAGCCTCTCCCTGCGGTATTCGATCAGTACTACGTCAAGCGCCTGCACGGAACGCACGTCAAGAAGGGGAAGAACAAGAAAGACCTTGCCGACCAGGTCCGCGCCGACATCCAGAATTTCAGAAAGACCGTCGATCGTGTTGTCATGATCTGGTGTGGATCCACCGAAATCTTCCTCGAGCCCACAGCTGTTCATGAGTCCATCGCAGCCTTCGAGAAAGGCCTCGAATCAAACGATCCCGGTATCGCGCCTTCGCAAATCTACGCCTACGCGGCTCTCACAGAAGGCGTACCATTTGCCAACGGCGCACCGAACCTCACGGTTGACTGCCCGGCGATGATTGAGCTCTCGAAGAAGAACGGCGCTCCCATCTGCGGCAAGGACTTCAAAACCGGCCAGACATTCATGAAGACGGTTCTCGCGCCGGCCTTCAAAGCTCGCCTGCTCGGCGTGTCCGGCTGGTACTCCACCAATATTCTCGGCAATCGCGACGGCGAGGTTCTCGACGATCCCGAGTCCTTCAAGACCAAAGAGGAATCGAAGCTCGGGTCACTCGAGTACATCTTCCAGCCCGAGCTCTACCCCGACCTCTATAAGAACATCTTCCACAAGGTTCGGATCAACTACTACCCACCGCGCGGTGACAACAAGGAAGGCTGGGACAACATTGACATCTTCGGATGGCTCGGGTACCCGATGCAGATCAAAGTCGACTTTCTTTGTCGTGATTCCATCCTCGCCGCACCCATCGCGCTTGATCTGGTTCTGTTCCTCGATCTCGCCCAGCGTACGCCGTCTCTCAAGCACCTTGGCATCCAGGAGTGGCTGAGCTTCTATCTCAAGTCGCCTCAGACCGCCGCCGGCCTGTACCCGGAGCACGACCTTTTCATCCAGTCCATGAAGCTGAAAAACACCCTGCGCCACATTATGGGCGCCGACCTTATTACCCACCTCGGCCTCGAATACTACGACTAAGACAGAATCTGGATCCGCATCTTTAGCTTTTGAGAAACTGGGACACGATCGCGAACTCTTGTAAGCCGCGTGTCCCGGTACCTCGCTTTAGGGATCGGGGTATCCACCTCGTCCAGCGGGCACTCCTAAGGTCCAATCCGCCCTATGTCCATCCGTGTCACGCTCGCACGAAGGTCTATGGCCCCCCGGCATCTACACGCAGGTTACCAACTAGCGTTTAGTAATAGGTGCAGGGCACTGGCGCCGCTACAACCTCAGAAAGCGCGACGACAGAGTGGGAGAAAAGCACGATGAACAATCTCTTTCTCAAGGTGTATCTGGCTGCACAATCCGCGTTGAGCCGCGAAGACGGTCAGGGCCTCACGGAGTACGCTCTTGCGTTCACTGTGATCGCACTCGGAACCGTTGCCGGCGAATCGGCTGTCGCGCAGCAGGTGAATCATACCTTCATCTCGATCGCCAGCACCATTACGACCGGCATCATGCAGTAGGTCTGCTGCTTTCCGTTCAACGATCACGGTTCAGCTGAGTCAGGATCTTTGCGCAGTGGCGGGTATGCTGACGCTTCGAGCTTGATGTATTGCAGAGCAACGGGTGCCAGAATCATGCCCGCAATACCCATCAGCCGTTCTCCCAATAGAAGACCGATCAGCGTCAGCCACATTGGACTGTCGATGCGCTTTCCAACGATCTTGCTGTTGAGAAAATACTCGAGCTTGTGAATGACAATCAGGAAAATCAGCGCCACGAGCCCCAGCTTGGGCGACATGGTAAATCCGACTCCGACAATTACGGTATTGCTGATCAGGTTACCGACAATCGGAAGCAGTCCGCACAGGAAGACGAGGCAGAGCAGCAAGGCAGCATAGGGATATCTGCTCAATACGATGAATATTGAGGTTAGGACGGTGTTGATCGCGGCAATCACGATTTGCGCTCCCATCACTTTCGCAAAACTCTGATAGACATTCCCGAAGCGTGCCCCGAGTTCCTGTGTGATTTGGCTGTAGATACTCTCTTTGGGAACACTCTTCGCCGCAGTCCACGAAGAATTGATGAATATGCTGAGTGCAACGACCAACCCGGCCAGCAATTGCACTGTCTGAAATGACGCGATGGTTGCGTATCTCCCAATTGTGGCTACACCTTCTTTGGCTTCCTCCAGCGCCGAGGTCTTCAGGCTCGCGTAATCAGTGAATGGCAGATCAACCCCGTTCTGTTCGGCGAATTCAACCATGGCGGGGATTGCAGCGTCTGCAATCTTCGGAAATGTGCGGTAGGCGAGTTTTCCGAAGTAGAGTAGCCCCGCGCCGATCACAACCACGGCCACCAGATAGAGGGTGATACTAAGCACCTTGTTCCGGCGAAAACTGAACACCTGCAATGCAAGATAGCCAAACAAGACCGTCAGCAAGAATGTGCTCAGGTTCAGCCATGCAATCATTGCCATCAGAATGGCAAAGAGGAGATAGGCGATTTGTACCGGATTCTTCATCTTCTTTCGGATCGACTCGTCTCCGCGGAGGCCCACCGTCTTTAGGTTGCCGCCAAGTGAGTATAGACGGGACAGCCTGCCCATCACCGGTCTGGTGGAATCACATGCCGCTCAATTTACAAAGCCGGCTCTACCGAGCGAAGGGCATTTTGGCCTGACCAATCCAGAAGGTATTGCTCCGACGTGCCACAAATCCAGTGCCGCGCCCTCGAAGCCGCTCCTGCGCCTCCTGGTATGGCCCTACAAAGCGAACCGCATCCGGCATCTTCGGATAAATGCGGGGAAGCCATCGATGCGCTTGTTCTGCGGAACCGTGTTCGTCGGGCCCAAAAGAGAAGGCGAACTCCTCGCGGAATCGCTGCGGCAGCCACTCCGCCGTCAGCGCCTGATACCAGCGCGGAATATGAATCCACGAGCCAGCTCCGGTCATGATAGTTTGCCCCATGTATCGAGCACGCTCGCTTACACCAAGCGCCTGTGATCCGAACATCTCCGCAACATACGCCTTGAACCCGCCCCAGTCCTCTGGAAGTGCAGCAGCAGGCAATCCGAACAGGCCCGCCAGCACTTTTGATTCCGCATAGTAGCGCGCGCATTCGCCGCTGCTCAGCGGGGGTAATACCGCTTGATAGGCAATCACTGCGCTCTCGATTAACGTCGCATAAACCCATTTGAGTGCGGGCACCTGCAGCGCCTCATAGCGGGACCCCTTTGCATAGCCAGCTACATCCTTGGGAACCTGGCCAGTAATTTTCGTATGCAACTGGTATAGAGCGCGTGCGGCGGTAAACGCCTGTTCGGACGCGCCGAAGATCATCGTGAATACCATTCGGAACGTATTGTGAAATCGAACGATGGGTTTTCCCATGAGAGAGGAGTGCTGATCGAGTGCCGCCGCCACCCACGGATGCGCAAGCTGCAGTAGCGCGGCGCGTCCAGCACCAAGAAACAGAGCCGATTCGCGGTTGATCCGCCAGCTCACCGAATCCGGACCAAAAATGCCCTCAATCGGCCTTCGGATCTGGCCTGCTATTCCAGCAATATGCCTCTCGAGGTCGGCTCTCGTTGCTCCCGACGCAGGGTTCGTTTTGTGCGCCTGTTGCATATGCAGCTTCGTCCGGGCCTCAGCCGATCGAGTGGCCCCATCCTTTTTGATGCAGACCTGCGTAGTTGATCTGGTTGTCGCCGCTTCGATAAGGTGAGTGCGGAGATCCGTGATTGAAAGTCTATCTGGTTGACGGCACCTACGAGTTGTTCCGGCACTACTTTGCGATGCCTAAAGCCCGCGATGCCAAAGGCAGGGAAGTCGGCGCGGTGCGTGGCGTGCTCACATCCATGCTGGCCATGATGCGCGAAGGTGTGACGCATATCGCGGTGGCCACAGACCACGTCATTGAGTCGTTCCGGAATGATCTCTGGCCTGGGTACAAGACCGGTGAAGGCGTTGAACCCGATCTCCTGTCACAATTTCCAATCCTTGAAGAGGTTCTCGCCGCCGCAGGTATCCTCGTCTGGCCCATGGTCGAGTTCGAAGCCGATGACGCATTGGCCTCCGGCGCCGCTCTCGCGGGGAAGAATCCATCTGTCGAGCAGGTGGTGATCTGCACGCCGGATAAAGATCTTGCCCAATCCGTCACTGAAACCCGCATCGTTCAGCTGGTTCGGCGCACGAACCAGATCATCGACGAAGCAGGGGTCATCGCCAAATTTGGCGTCCCGCCTGTCTCCATCCCCGATTACCTCGCCCTCGTTGGCGATTCTGCCGATGGCTATCCCGGCCTGCCCGGCTGGGGCGCCAAATCGACCGCCACCGTGCTCGCCAAATTCGGCCACATTGAATCCATCCCTGTGTCCTGCCGCGATTGGCATCTGAACGTTGCAAGCGCCGCCACTCTCGCTGACACGCTGGAACGGGATCGCAAGAAGGCGCTGCTTTTCCACACCCTGGCCACGCTCAAAACCGACATCCCTCTGTTCAAAAAAGTGGACGAGCTTCGCTGGACTGGGCCCACGCCCGCATTCGACGAAATCGGCCGTTTGCTTGATGATGCGAAGGTAGAAAAGAAGCCTGGATCAGTGCGTCGGCCCGGCCGCAAGCCAAAACCTCAGGATTCCTGAGTTCGAAATGGCTCGCCGGCGACGCTGAATTTGACCTCGTCGACTCTGTTTGGGAGGAATCCGCGACCTGATCGACAGATCATTGCGCCTATCGAAAGAAGTTTCCATATTGTGGTATCTGCCGGCCTCCCTGTGTCTCTCATCACAGCCGCTAAACGCCTCAAAGCAGAGACTCCTCGTAGCGGTTTTTCTTCCGCAGATCGCTCCCTCGCGAAACCACTCAAGTGGTTCGCCAAGAAGAAGTTCTTACGCTCTTTCGAGCAGCTGCGGATCGGCGAGTTTTTCTAGAATCGCGCGGAACTTGAAATAAGTAGTTTCGCCACAAGAGGCATAGCGAATGAGTGATAAGAAGATGGTCATCCTGGATGGGAATGAGGCTGCGGCTTCAGTAGCCTATCGTCTCTCCGAAGTCGTCGCAATTTACCCAATCACCCCTTCGTCACCAATGGCTGAGTGGGCTGACCAGTGGCGCTCGGAAGGGAAGAAAAACATCTGGGGCGCTCTGCCCATCGTTGAAGAGCTCCAGAGCGAAGGCGGCGCCGCTGGCGCGCTTCACGGAGCATTGCAGGCCGGTGCATTCGGCACTACATTCACGGCTTCCCAGGGCCTGCTCCTCATGATTCCCAATATGTATAAGATCGCCGGCGAACTGACCCCGGCGACGATGCATGTCACAGCCCGCACACTCGCCACGCACGCTCTCTCGATCTTCGGCGACCACTCTGACGTTATGGCTTGCCGCTCTACAGGTTGGGCAATGCTCTCGTCCAACTCCGTGCAGGAAGCCCACGATCTCGCCCTCGTTGCTCAGATCGCGACACTGGAGTCGCGCGTTCCCTTTATTCATTTCTTCGACGGATTCCGCACTTCGCACGAAGTAGGAAAAATCTTTCCTATCGGCGACGAAACCATCCTCGCCCTGCTCGATGACAAATACATCATCCAGTTCCGTCAGAACGCGCTCAGCTCCGATCGTCCGGTCCTGCGCGGTTCCGCACAAAACCCCGACGTCTTCTTCCAGGCACGCGAGGCGTGCACGCCTTTCCATGCAGCCGTACCCAGCATCGTCCAGTCGGTGATGAACCGCTTCGCCGCGGCTACCGGTCGCGCCTATCATCTCTTCGACTACTATGGTGCAGCCGATGCGGAGCGCGTCATCATCATGATGGGCTCCGGTGCAGATGCCGCTGAAGAAGCCGTCGACGTCCTGACCAAGCAGGGCGAGAAGATCGGCCTGGTCAAGGTGCGTCTCTTCCGCCCCTTCGACACTGCGGCCTTCATCGCCGCCCTACCGGCGACGGTCAAGTCCATCGCCGTTCTCGACCGCTGCAAGGAACCAGGAGCGGCCGGCGAGCCGCTCTACCAGGACATCGTTACCGTTCTCGCTGAATTCCGAGACAAGTTGCCGTTCGCCGCGATGCCGACAGTCGTCGGCGGCCGCTACGGCCTCTCCTCCAAGGAATTCACCCCCGCCATGGTCAAGGGTATCTTCGACGAGATCTCGAAATCCACTCCGAAAAATCACTTCACCATCGGTATTGAAGACGACATTTCGCATTCGAGCCTCAGTTACGATCCGAACTTCTCGACAGAAGATCCGCGGACCGTTCGCGCACTGTTCTACGGCCTCGGCTCCGACGGCACCGTAGGGGCCAACAAAAACTCCATCAAGATCATCGGCGATCAGACCGACAACTTCGCGCAGGGCTACTTCGTCTATGACTCGAAGAAATCCGGCTCGATGACCACATCCCACCTTCGCTTCGGTCCGAACCCGATTCGATCCACCTACCTGATCACTCGCGCCAGTTTCATCGCGTGCCACAACTTCAGCGTCCTTGAGAAGATCAATGTTCTCGAAGCGGCGATGCCCGGCGCCGTCTTCCTGCTCAACTCGCCCTATTCGCCAGAAGAGGTCTGGGCGAAGCTGCCCAAATCAACCCAGCAGGAGATGATTCGCAAGAAAATCGAGTTCTACGTGATCGACGGCTATCAGGTAGCTCGGGATGCCGGCATGGGGACGCGAATCAACACGATCATGCAGACCTGCTTCTTCGCTATCAGCGGCGTTCTTCCACGCGAAGAAGCAATTGAGCAGATCAAGAAAGCCATCAAGAAGACCTACGGCAAACGCGGTGAAGCTGTCGTTAACAAGAACTTCGCCGCAGTGGATGCGGCGCTTGCTCATCTCCACAAGGTTGAGCTCCCCTCCGCGCCTTCTTCCGAGTTCGATCTGATCCCCTCCATCTCTCCTGCCGCGCCGGAGTTCGTTCGCAACGTTCTCGGCGAAATCGCAGCAGGTCGCGGCGATCTGCTCCCCGTCAGCGCTATCCCCGCGGGCGGCACCTTCCCGACCGCCACAGCGCAGTGGGAGAAGCGCAATATCGCTCAGTTCATCCCCGAGTGGGACAAGGACCTCTGCATTCAGTGCGGCAAGTGCGTCATGGTCTGTCCGCACGCCGTGATCCGCGCCAAGGTTTACTCGCCCGAACTCAACGATAAGGCTCCCGCAACCTTCAAGTGGGCCAAGCCGAAGTGGAAGGGAATGGAGGCCGGCCGCTACACGCTCCAGGTCGCGCCAGAAGACTGCACGGGATGCGCTGTCTGCGTTGACGTCTGCCCCGTAAAGAGCAAGAGCGATACCAGCCATAAGGCCATCAACATGGTTGCGCAGGCTCCTGTTCGCGAAGCCGAGCGCGAGAACTGGGAGTATTTCCTGAACCTTCCCGAAGTTGACCGCACAAAGCTGTCGCACTCGCAGGTGAAGGATTTGCAACTCCTTCAGCCGCTCTTCGAGTTCTCAGGCGCCTGCGCGGGTTGCGGCGAAACGCCCTATATCAAGCTGCTCACGCAACTCTTCGGCGATCGCCTCTACATTGCTAACGCCACGGGCTGTTCCTCCATCTATGGCGGCAACCTGCCCACCACTCCGTACAGCAAAAACTGTTCCGGTCGCGGACCGACATGGGCCAACTCGCTGTTCGAAGACAACGCGGAATTCGGCTTCGGTATGCGTACTGCGCTCGATCAGCAGAAGGTGTTCGCCGAGACTCTCGTGACACGCCTTGCGTCGGCAATCGGCCCCGAACTCGCTGCCGAAATCGTCCACGCAACCCAGAAAACAGAACCCGAAATCGAAACGCAACGCGAAAGAGTCAAGATACTCAAGGCCAAGCTCGCCGGCATCGACTCCTCCGACGCTCGCAACCTTATCGCCATTGCCGACACTCTCGTGCGTAAGAGCGTCTGGATTCTCGGCGGTGACGGCTGGGCCTTCGACATCGGCTTTGGCGGCCTCGACCACGTCCTCGGTTCGGGCAAGAATGTGAATGTCCTCGTCCTTGACACTGAGGTTTACTCCAACACCGGCGGTCAGTCTTCCAAGGCCACTCCCCGGGGTGCCGTTGCCAAGTTTGCCGCCAGCGGCAAGATGGTCAGCCGCAAAGATCTCGCCATGGAAGCCGTCAGCTATGGTTCGGTCTACGTCGCCCAGGTGGCTCTCGGCGGCAGCGACAGCCACGTCATCAAGGCCTTCCAGGAAGCCGAAGCACACGAAGGTCCGTCCATCATCATCGCCTACTCCAGTTGCATTGCTCACGGTTACGATCTGGTGCACGGACTCGAGCAGCAGAAACTCGCCGTGCAGTCCGGCTACTGGCCGCTCATGCGCTACAACCCGAACCTGCGCCACGAAGGCAAAAATCCCTTCCAACTCGATTCACGAGCGCCCTCCATCCGCCTCAAGGAATATGCATACCGCGAGGCGCGCTACACCATGCTCGCGCGCAGCAATCCCGAAGTGGCCGCAGAACTTTTGAAGGAAGCACAGGACGATGTTGAGCGCCAGTGGCGCGTCTACTCTGCGCGTGCAGGCATGCCCGGCCGCGGCGAAACGCCCCACATTGCGCCCGAAGAGAAGCCTGAAGAGAAACTGGCAGCCCCGCCTGCCGGAGGAACAAAATGATTGATGTTTCCACGAAGTACCTGGGTCTCAAGCTCAACGGGCCCATTGTTGTTTCATCTACCCCGCTGTCCGAATCCATCGAGAATGTGCGCCGAATGGAAGATGCCGGCGCATCGGCGATCGTACTCACCTCATTGTTCGAGGAACAGCTCGCTCTCGAATCCCGTGCTCTCGACGAAGACCTCTCGCGTGGGACCGAATCCTTTGCCGAGTCACTCGGCTACCTCCCCGACCTTAATGACTACCGGATGTCCCACGAGGTCTACCTCGATCACATCCGGCGCTGTAAGGAGGCCGTGAACATCCCGATCATGGCCAGCCTCAACGGCGTCACAACCGGGGGCTGGGTCCGATTCGCTCAGGAATCCGAGCAGGCTGGCGCCGATGCTATTGAGCTCAACACGTTCGCTCTTGCAACGGATCGCAGCCAGACCTCCGCGGAGCTTGAGTCCCAGCTCCTCGAATTGGTGACCAGCGTCTGCAAGGCGGTCAAAGTTCCGGTCGGGGTAAAGCTCTCGCAGAACTTTACAAGCTTGCCTCATCTTGCTGCAAAGCTTGAAGATGCCGGAGCAGCTGGAGTAGTGCTGTTCAACCGGTTCTACCAGCCCGACTTCGATATCGAGGGCCTTGAAGTTCGTCCCACGCTTCATTTCTCCACGCCGTCCGAACTCCTCCCGCGTCTCCATTGGGCGGCGATTCTCTTCGGCCATCTCAACATCGACATCGCCATCACCGGCGGCGTTCACTCGGCAGAAGACGTAATCAAAAGCATCATGGCGGGAAGCAGCGTCGCAATGATGTGTTCGGCGCTTCATATCCACGGTATCGACCATATCGGCCGCGTTCTATCGGACCTGCAGTATTGGCTCGAAAAGCGTGAATTTCCATCGCTATCGCAGACTCGCGGATGCCTGAGCCGGCGCTCGGTTCCTGACGTGTCGCCATTCGATCGCGGCAACTACATCAAGACCTTGAGTTCCTACAGCCTTCGCCAGACTGTTGCAGCGTTTTAATCAAGGTTTCCTGGGGAGCAACGGCGGCTGCACCTGTTCTGCAGTCGCCGTTGGTGTTTGGCCAGGAAGATCGCATTTGCTCTTTCCGCTATACGCAGTCTCGATCAGTGCTTTGGCGCGAAGTATCCGCGTCGCGCCTGTACTTCAAGGTCAGGCTTGGCCACCTTCACTTTTAGTTGGTGAAACGTACCGTTCGACTTCACATCACGCAGAGAAATCCCGAGCAGGTAAATGTACTCCGGCGCCGCCGTCAAGCTTTTCAATCCACCCAGCAGGTCGTTGCTGTTGTGGAAGAACTTCCCGCCAGTTCCATTCGACAATTCAGCCATCGCATTCTCAGCTGCCTGCATGCCTGCAAGATGATCTGATGATGTTGCGCCAAAAGTCTGGCTGAGCGCGGCGCTCTCGCCCTGGCTCGCGTCCACATTCCCAACGTACAGCCCGCGCAAGTCCAGAGCGTTGATCACGACATTTGCCCCTGCTGCCTCATTCAGCACCTGCGACTTGAATGCAATCGCGTCGGGAGCAAGTGACAGGAATCCCGGCGAAAGCAGGACCAGAACCCGTTGTCCCTGGAGCTTCGACATGGCGCGAATCACGGCCTCAATCTGGACAAGCGTTTGGTGCGCGTCCTCCTCACCTTCCAGAAGCTCACGGGTAGCTGCGGCCATTGCCATGCGCTGAAACGGATCGCCCGGGTCGCTCACATCGCCGGGCACATTTTGCGAAGACGAAGGCTGAAACATCTTCAGATGGCTGCACTTCTTCGCTTTGAGCACCGCAAGTTGAAACTCGATCGAATCATGCTGATGGATGATCTTGTCTGCCGAGTAGTAGTCGAGGTCGGGGCAATCTTCATTTCCATGTTGTGCAGCCTGATGAACGCTCACCTTCATGATCGCCCGCGTAAGCAGAGTGCGATCTTGAGTGATGCCTGAGTTGGCGCCAGTCAGCGACAGCACTGCTGCGAAGTCTGTGGGCGCGAGAGGGGCGTCCATCATGCGCGTCGCAGCTTTCTGGGCAATCGCCAGGTCGGAGTTCGAAACGTGGCGGTCATCGAAGAGGAATACGATGAAGCGATTTAGGGCTCCGGGATTCACTCCAGTTCCGTCGAGTTGGTCAGTGGGCAAGGCGGGTTCACCATTCTTCTCTCGGCGCTGAGCTTTTGCGGGCTCGACGATATTGAATCCTGCGATCGCTCTGGGCTTTCCCTGATCGAAGACCTTGAAATCATCTCTGGTCAGATTGCCGACAGCGTGTCCCGTTTTATCGCGGACCACCACCGGCACCAGCACTTCCTGTGTCTCAACGCGCAATCTTGCCGCCTCGTTCGGGATGTCGAGCGCCGCACCTGAACTGTCACCGGCTACCGGCTGAGCATCATCTCGCACCAGAGGCGCAGCCACAACCGCAGGAGTGCCGGCGCTGGGTATAGATTCGGGTCTCGCTTCCTTAGGAACGGTTTCCTCCCTCGTTTCTCCCGGTCCAGGTGCAGGGGTGTCATCAGGTCTGGCAAGAGTTTGAGCGGGTTGGCTGCTCGCGCCTGACACTCCGATGCCCGGCTGATCTACGGGCATTGTTTGCGTCTGTTCTCCCTGCGCGCTCTGAGTAGTTAAAGGAGATGAGGCGACTGCGGGCGAACTGATATCCAAATCCGATCCGAGAATCCCTGCTTTCGGCTCCGCAGGCACTGTGACCCCGGCCTGCTCCGTAACAATCCGGGCGCTCGAGGAGAAAAGATGATAGTTCGCGAAAATGTTCTCATTCAGCCACTCTGTGGCAGTGCCAGTGAGGACATTGTTCACCGATGACGGTGCTTCTGACAGCGCGAGACTCCGCAGCGGGCAGATCAGCGTCTTGTCAGCAATATGCACCGGACCATACTCAATCAGGATCGCCCCGCGTTCGAACTTCGGATTGCCTCTCAGATCCGCAACGAGCGTCAGCCGCGTGATCACTCCGCTTGACGGGTTGATCCACAGCGAGCCTTGATAAGCGGGTCTGGTGCGAACCATGCGGCTCGACATCGTTACACGTCCCGCGTCACTCGCCCTTGCTCCCGCCCAGCGCGACGACTGTTCTGCTTGCATCTCCTGCACGGAAGTGTCGATCTCATAATGCGACGCGCTCTTCGGCACCGCGTAATGGAAGACCGCCATCAAACCCGATGGTGTCTTCTCCCAACGACTCCAAGTCGTTTTGCTCTCTTTGGCATCACTCAGAATGATCAGCAGTGCGGAACCAAACTCTCCCCAGGTGCTCAACCCTGCCGTTGCGCCCGCGATGCCTCTCCCGCTACTCACCTGACCAGACCGCTCGTTGCTGACAGAGACCTCCGATTTGGTCGACCCGATCAGGTGCATCCCGGCGCGTTGTGGATATGATCCCTTGGTGAGTTCCTGCGGACTGTCGTCGAAGCTGAAGGTTGTGCGCGTGGCCAGGAGATTCGGCAAACGGGGGAGGGTCTGAAGCGCAAACTCGTGCGCCTTCTCCAGCAGATGTTGCTGGCCAGGTTGATCGAGCGGCGGAGTTGCCGGCACTTCGTTGGCTGGAGGGGCGAGAAATGCTGAGCGGTCCGCCAGCAGAAGCAGGGCGGTCGCCGTACGGGAATCACCTGCGAACGACTGGCGCAACCGGCTCAGTGATTCTTCAGTCAATCGCTCTGAAAGCTCGATACCGCTGATACGTTTTGCGATTTCCAGGTCGTTCTTTTGTGAGGCCCGCTCGGTCGCCAGCATCTGCTCAAGTTCGGCAACCGTGATCCGCTTCGCTCCAAAAGCCGGGACCCCCAGGGACGCCAAAACCAGCAAGAACACCAACCATCGCATCACCCAGCGCACTCCCGCCTCACCTCTGATCCGGCGTAAGTAAGCATACGCTCAGGCAGCTATACGCGTGAACCTCATGAGATGTATGGCAAGTCTCTTCGGCGCTGCCTCCGGCATCTCTTCATCTCACGAAGCAAAAAACCGCGACTCACCAGGTAGGAGCTACGAGCTTCGGGACGTATTATTCGTAAGACTCTTACGTGAGGTCACGAATGATCCTGAAACCACTTGCCGCAGTCCTCGCCGTCGCCATCACACTATCTGCCATGTCATCCGCACAGACAGCCAAACACTACGAACCCACGCTGGAATCGCTGGACCAGCACCCGCTTCCGCAGTGGTACGCCGGAGCCAAGCTGGGTATCTTCATTCATTGGGGCCTATATTCCGTCCCGGGTTGGGCCCCCGTGAATCATCCCGATCATGACTTCTCATCCGCCGACTACATCAAGTACAACCCGTATGCAGAGTGGTACCTCAATGTGCTCCGCATTCCTGGTTCACCCACGGCGCAATACCACAAGGAACACTTCGGCGATGCGGGCTACTACGACTTTGCACCGACCTTCAATCGCGAATCGAAGAAATGGAATCCTGACAAGATGGCCGCTGTCTTCAAGGATGCCGGTGCGCGCTACGTCGTCCTCACGTCGAAGCACCATGAAGGGTTTACGCTCTGGCCCAGCACCACGCCGAATCCGAGCCCGAGCCTCAAGCCGAGCCAGCTTCATGCCGAGCGCGACATCGTCGGAGATTTGACTGCCGCAGTGCAGAAGCAGGGCATGAAGATGGGCCTCTACTACTCCGGCGGCTACGACTGGACCTTCGACACCGGCCCGATCGAATCTGCCCCCGATTATCAGACTGTTAAGCCGCAATCCAAGGCATACGGCGATTACGCTTTTGCGCAGATTCACGAACTGATCGATCACTACAAGCCCGCGATTCTTTGGAACGATATCGACTGGCCCAAAACCGGAAAGGCCCTCCAGGTCGAGGCTGACTACTACAACGCTATCCCCGACGGAGTTATCGACGATCGATTCGGTATCAAGCACTCCGATTTCACCTCGCCCGAGTACGAAAAGAAAGACCAGATCAGCGAGAAGAAATGGGAAGAGTGCAGAGGGCTCGGCCGCTCCTTTGGGTACAACCGCGCAGAAGGCGAGAAGGAGACCATCGCTCCCGACGAGCTGATCGTACTTCTGGTCGACATCGTCAGCAAGAACGGCAATCTCCTCCTCGATGTTGGCCCGGAAGCAGACGGAACGATTCCGCCGATCCAAATGGACCGCCTGAAGGCTCTCGGCGCATGGCTGAAGCAGAATGGAGAAGCCATCTACGACACGGTTCCTTGGAAAGAGGCGTCCGCAAAATCGGCGGAGGGCGATGATCTCCGGTTTACGCGGAAAGGCGACGATCTCTACGTCACGGTACTTGCCAAACCGAAAGCCCAGACCATTACCATTGCTGATCTTCCGGCAAAATCGGGCGTGAAGATCACGGAGCTTGGCGATAACACAGAACTAGGATCAAACGAGCAGAGCAGCGGAACGCGCATCTCCCTGAAAGGTTCGCTTAAGGGAAATTACGCCTATTCATTCAAGCTGGCTGGGTACGCCCGCTGATCAGGAACTGTATCAATGAGGCGCTGCACAGCTTCCGCGAGCATTCGCTGAGCCTCGGGCAGCGCCTTCTGAACCGCATCGCTGAAGCCCTCGCGCAGTTCCAATGATCCCGCACCAACGGTTAGCAGCAGGGAACTGCGAGGCATCTTGCCATAGAGTTGTCTGCTCAACATCAGCAACTGTGCTGCATCCAGATGATGTGTCCCGAGCCTGGAGGTACCCGCCGTAGGCTGGACCTCCATCGTGCGCAGAAGGCCGGGCTTGCAATCCGTAGCACAATCCACAAAAAGCACCGACTCGGCTTGCGCAACATCTTCCACCATTTCCGGCGTCCATTGGAAACCGCAGATGACGCGCACGCGGCTGTCGCCGGACCAACGATCTTCAGCCCACTGAGCAAGAAACGGCCCGACGCCATCATCCTCCCGCATCGTGTTGCCGCAGGCAAGAATCAGACATCGGGCCGAAAAACTCATTCTGCCATCGTACTCAGCGAACAACCTGGTCTACAACTGAGCCGTCTGCCGACACTAACTTCATGGCAAGCGGCATCTGTCCAAATGCATGGGTTGAACAACTCAGGCACGGATCAAAAGTGCGAATCACGGCTTCAACCCGGTTCAGAGCGCCCTCGGTGAATTTGCCGTCTTTGACGTAACATTTCGCTGCCTGCAGCACGCCCCGGTTCATTGCCATGTTGTTGTGCCCGGTTGCGACCACGAGGTTAGCCCACGTAATCTTCCCGTGTTCATCCACCTTGTAGTGGTGGCTCAAGGTGCCGCGCGGCGCCTCGATTTGTCCAGCACCGTTAAGGCAGTTCACGCCCGCGGTGGCGCGCACATGCTTATCCAGGATCAGTGGATCGGCAAGGATGCGCTCGATCTTTTCGATCCCGTACATCACTTCGACGAGCCGCGCGTGGTGGTAGAAGAACGAGCTTTCAGCCGGACCCGCCGCGAGTTGCTTGAATGCTGCCAACTCCTGGTCGGCCTTGGGAGTACCCATCGTCTTGACGATATTGAGACGCGCCAGAGGCCCGACGCGGTAGCTACCCTCCGGGTATCCGAGCGGCTTGTAGTAGACGAACTTGGTGTAGCTATACGGCTCAACAGCCTCGCCGATAACTTCGGTGAACCGTTGCGCGGTAATGCCGTCATCGATGATGTCGCCCTTCGGGCCAATCAGCCGCAGTGCACCATCGGTGAACTCGATGGACTCATCCTCGTTGACCAGCCCCAGGTAGTTCGATGGGAAATTCGCAAATACAGAGATCTCCTGCTGAAACTGGTCGGCAATCTCTTTGTATGCCGCCAGCGCAAGAGAGATATTGGCATACGCCTCCGGCAGCATAGCGAGGATCTCATCGCGGTTTGCCGAACTGAGCGGCTCTGCGACGCCACCCGGGATCACCCACCCGGTGTGAATCCGTTTCGTGCCAAGCAGTTCGATAATGTGCTGTCCGAACCGGCGCAGCGCAATTCCTGCCCGTCCCAGCTCAGGCCTGACTGCTGCGACTCCAAAGATATGCCGCTGCGCAGGGTCGCTCTCCATACCCAACAGCAGGTCCGGCGATGACAGGTGGAAGAAGCTTAGCGAATGAGACTGCACCATCTGGGCGAGGTTCAGAATGCGTCGAAGTTGCGCGGCGGTGTGCGGGATCTGCACCGACATAATCGCTTCGCACGCTTTCGCCGAAGCCAGAAGGTGCGAAACTGGGCAGATTCCGCAGATCCGTGCGGTAAGCGCGGGCATCTCGTAGAAAGGCCGGCCCTCTGAGAACTTCTCAAACCCGCGCACCTGGGTCACATGGAAATGCGCATCCTCCACTTCACCCTGCGCATTCAGCTGAATCGTAATCTTGCCGTGTCCTTCAAGGCGCGTTACGGGATCGATCGTAATGGTTTGAGTCATGATTACGCTCCTTGGGTCAGGCTCCAAAGCGGGTGAGTGCCGGAATGTCCAGCGGCTCGCCGGTGATGAGCGCCGTCAGCGCTGTGTGAAATGTCTCAGCGGAGGGCGGGCAACCAGGTAGAAAGACGTCCACCTTCACGAATTCGTGAATCGGCTTCACCGTCTTGAGTAACTTCGGCACGACTACGCAGGGAATCTGCGGCTGCACTGTTGCGTTCTCGATATAGGCCCGGTCCAGGATGGCTTCCGCACCAATCGGGTTGCGCATCGAAGGCACATTGCCGGTGATCGCACAATCGCCCATTGCGATCAGCATCTTTGAGTGCGCCCTGATCTTCTTGATCTTCTTCTCGTCATCCACTGAGGCAACTGCACCCTCAACCAGCGCGATATCTACGCTATCGGGGAACTCTTTGGTGTCCACAATCGGGCTATAGACCACATCCACAAGCTCAGCCAATTCGAGGAGCCGTTCATCCATGTCCAGAAACGACATGTGGCAGCCGGAGCATCCGTCCAGCCATACCGTCGCCAGTCTCAGTTTGCTGCTCATCGCGCCTCCCTCATCAGGTTCAGGTACGGCAGGAAATCGGGATACTTCGGATGATCCGAGCCAATTTTGCTCTTGTCGAAGAGAGCTCCTGTCGGGCAAACCTGGACGCACTTGCCACATCGCGTGCAGGTTGATTTACCCCAGTCCTCGTGCAGGTCTGTAATCACCATGGAATCGATGCCGCGGCCCATTACATCCCAGACATGCGCGCCTTCGATTTCGCCACAGACCCGAACGCAGCGCGTGCAGAGGATGCAACGATTGTGATCGACCGTGAAGCGCTCATGGGACGCATCCACCGGCAGATCAGGATTACGGTAGGGTAAACGAACATGTGTCAGACCCTGATCCTGACCCATCGCCTGCAGTTCGCAGTGCCCGTTTGAAACGCAAACCGAACAGACATGATTGCGCTCGGCGAACAGTAGCTCCAGAATGTTATGGCGATGCTTCTGCAAGCGCTCGGTGTTGGTGCTCACCACCATGCCTTCTGAGACAGTGGCCACGCACGCCGGCAGCAGTTTGTTGCTGCCCTTAATCTCTACCAGGCACAGTCGGCATGCCCCCACATTGCTCAGGCCCTCCATGTGGCAGAGCGTAGGGATATTGATGTCGTTCTCCCGGGCCACTTCAAGAATGGTCTGGCCTCGCCGTGCGCTTACTTCCTGTCCATCGATCTCCAGTGTTTTGACTTCAAACGGTGCCTCTGTCATGCCAACACCTCCACGACCGCCGGTTCAGCTTCCATTGCTCCGGCCATGTTGCAGACGCCCGACGGGCAGCGCTTGTGCAGAATGTGTTCGAGGTACTCGTTCTTGAAGTACTTCAGTGTGCTCAGCACCGGATTCGGCGCCGTCTGGCCGAGGCCGCACAGGCTGGTCTCCTTCACCGTCTCGCAGAGTTCGACCAGGAGTTCCAGATCGTCCATTGTTCCCGCACCTTCGCAAATCCGAGTCAGCAGCGTATGCATCTGCGCTGTTCCGGCACGGCAGGGAATGCACTTGCCGCAAGACTCCGTCATGCAGAATTCCACGAAGAATCGCGCCACATTTACCATGCACGAGGTATCGTCCATGACGATCATGCCGCCGGAGCCCATAATCGAGCCCGCCGCCATCAGCGCGTCGTAACTTACGCCCAGCCCCATCATGTCTGCCGGAATGCATCCGCCGGAGGGCCCGCCTGTCTGGATCGCCTTCAGCTTGTGTCCCCCCGGAACTCCGCCGCCGATCACATCGATGATCTCCCAGAGCTTGATGCCCAGCGGAACCTCGATCAGTCCGGTGTGCTTGATACGGCCGGTAAGCGCAAAGACCTTCGTCCCCTTCGAACGCTCCGAACCCATGTTGAAGAACCACTTGCCGCCATTCCGAACGATGGGCGCGATGTTGGCATAGGTCTCAACGTTATTGATCAGCGTCGGCTTGCCCCACAAGCCACTCACTGCCGGATAGGGCGGTCTCGGCTTCGGAGTACCGCGCCGGCCTTCGATCGATGCCAGCAGGGCCGTCTCTTCGCCGCAGACAAACGCACCTGCACCAAGCCGGATTTCAATATCGAAGTTGAATGTCGTATTGCAGATTCCAGCACCCAGCAACCCGCGCCTGCGCGCCTCACGCAAAGCGGTGGTCAACCGCGAAACGGCGACCGGGTACTCAGCGCGCACATAGATGAACCCCTTGCTCGCGCCAACCGCATAGGCCGCAATCGCCATGCCCTCGATGACGCGATGCGGATCGCCTTCCATTACACTGCGATCCATGAATGCGCCGGGGTCGCCTTCGTCGCCATTGCACACCACGTACTTCAAATCCCCCGAGGCTTTCGCAACCGTGCCCCACTTCAGGCCGGTTGGATAACCACCACCACCGCGTCCCCGCAGTCCGCTTTCTGTGATGCGGTGAACTACGCCGTTCGGCGTCATCTCGGTTAACGCGGTAAGCAGCGCTTTGTATCCATCGCGCGAGATATAGTCATCGATCTTTTCGGGATCGATGTGGCCGGCATTCTCCAGTACTACCCTGACCTGCTTGTCGAAGTGCTCGTTCAGGTCGCATTGCAACTCCGCGACCGGCTTCTCGCCGAGGCTGTTGATAATCGCGTCCGCATTTGCCGCCTTCACCTTCGCATACAACGTCTCTTCTGGATCGACCCGCACCAGCGGCCCGGAAGAGCAGGGGCCCATGCAGCCGGTCTTGCGAATCAGCACCTTCTTGCCCGATGCCTCTGCCAGCTTCACCAGTGCATCGCGCAGCAGCCCAGCACCCTGGCTCGCGCATGCCAGGTCCATGCAGACATTCACTTCATAGTCGTACTTGGCGTTTTCCTGTTGAACGCTCCTGGCTATTTGTTCCAGTTCTTCAATCGTCATTCGACCGCCCACCTTTCCAGCTGAGCGATCATCTGCTCATCCGTGACTTCGCCTGCCACATCGCCGTCGCAGATCATCACTGGCGCGCGGCTGCAGGCGCCGACGCAGCGGGCGGTCATCAGGCTGATCTCACTCCTTTTCGTAGTCTGGCCACTCTTCACCCCAAGATGCTTCTCGGCCGATGCGATCAGCTTGTCTGTTCCCTTGATGTAGCAGGCCGTCCCTGCACACAAAGTCATCGTGTGCTTGCCCGGGGGTTTTAGGCTGAAATAGTGATAGAAGGTGACAACTCCATAGGCCTGGCTCAACGGAACACGGAGCGACTGCGCTACGAACCTGATCGCATCGTCATCCAGATATCCAAATGAAGATTGAACCGTGTGGAGTGTCTCGATCAACGCGTGCCGCGCAAAGCCGTTCTTGCGCATGGTGCCGGCCACGATTTTCCAGCGTTTGTCTTCGCTCGGAAGCGGCGGTGGTGTAAATGCAGCCACAATCCCTCCAGACATTTGAGCAGGAGGTACTTACATACGCTCCGCTCTCTGTCTGGCCCTGTTTTACCCCTGCGGATATATGAGTGGCCGTGACCACGGTCACCAAGGGTCAGTGGCGGTTCTATTTCGTTGAAATTAATGCGACAGGTGCTCAATCTGTGTTCGAAGCAATTGCGCCAGCCCATTAACCCAGAGCCGGCAGCCGGTCCGAGATCCCGAGCAGAAAGATTAAGCCGATCCCGCAGCTATACACCGCACCGGTCCATGCAATCACGTGATAGAAGCGTGGATGATGTCCCCCCGCGTTGAATGCTCCGCCGATCGAAGCGGTCATCAGAGCATTCATCGTGACCAGACCCAAGGCAAACGCCGCCAGTCCCAGCATCCCCCGCGATGTTCCGCCAAGATTGGCCGTCAGAAAAAACAACGCAAGCTGGCTGGGCGTCTCCGCACCGACGCCATGCAACACGCCGATCACGAAAACCGACTTGCCGTTGTACATCCACTGGAACCGTTCCGGCTTCGGCAACCCGGGATTACCGATCTTCCGTAGACGCCACGCCAGCCACAAGACTGCATTGATTGCAATCGCCAACCGGCTCTCAATGCGGCTATGGCGGTGCCCGTGCGCATCCTTCCGCATGATCCCCGCAACCACCCCGATGCCCAGCACGATCAGCGTCAAGCCGATCAGCCGCTCGGTCCAATGATCCAACCCCTCCGGCAGTCCAATGTGCAACTGCAAAACTGCCACTCCAAGCGCCACCACGGTTGCCGCATGTCCCAGCGCGTAAGTCATCCCAAGGCGCAAACCGCTCTTCCAGTTCCGCTGTACCGCAGTGATGTCGGAAATTGCCGCCAGATGGTCGTAGTCAAACCCGTGCCGCAGCCCCAGCACAAGGCACGAACCCAGTGCCGCATCGAGTTTCCAGTCGCCCAGAATCGGAGTCACAGGTGCTCAGTATAGAGCAGGTGTGTTAATGGTGGCGTGGTCATTCGTCACCCGGCGCGCCAGATCGGCTCTATCTGCGCATTCTGCAAATCGCCTCGAATCAGCGCGCCGCAGTCATAGGGGTCCCAACCAGCTGTAGCTGATATCCGCTATAGTCAACCTTCACGACGGTCTGGCCCAGAAGGGCACTGCCCGAGACCGCTTCGGCATGTGTAGCCATCGGCAGCTTCTCAATCTTGGCGTACTGCCTGGTCACATCAGCTGCATTTGCCAGGAAGAAAGCGCTTTTCGCGGCCGTCCCTTTTAACTGAATGATGGCAAAATCACTGGCATCTACCCATAGCATCCCTTTAAAAAGATACTGGCTCACCCTGCGCGGGGTAATGTTCAACACCAGGCATTGCCGGCCATTCAGCGTCTCTATCGGATGCTTGTCCAGCTTGATCTCGTAGTTAGCGCTGTTGATCAATGCGGTTTCTACATTTCCGGGTTGACTCATCTTTTGCTCATTTTCAAGCAGAGTCTTCAATACCTCATTCCGCCAGAGGGAAGAGCCGCTTTGCGAGAGTATCTCGTAACTCTTTCCCACCTCCTTGCGGTAGTTTGTCCTGACCATCATTTCCGCAGCTGGCTTCGTCTCGTTCTTACCCCGGAAGACCGCATAGTGCTCTGTCACCGTGTAAGCGGCCAGGCGATCGATCCGGTCTTTTACCGATGAATCAACACCGCGAATAACCGTGGAAAGGTCAGGAGTCTGCTGCCCAAGGGCGACCACTAGCGACGGGCATAGGAAGATTGGAAGTAAGATCGATTTGACAGCGAACCTGCCATGCCACCGGTTATTCATAAATTGATTCTTTCATGCGAGATTTAAGCGCAGCCCTCTCCCCAGAACCCGGGCTAATTTCCAGATCTAAAAGCAACGAGCACCCGGACATGGCCTGGGTGCTCGTCGTCTTTCGCAACACACTCTACCTACTTGTCGGTGACTTCAGCGGCTTCCGCCTTAGAACCCCGAACCGCGGAAAGGAACGCATGTGCAGAGGCCGGAGGAGGTACTGCTCCGGTGAGAACTGAGCGGAAAGTCACATCACCGCCGTACATCGCACGCATCGCGTCTTCATCGGGACGAACGTCCGCACCATTCAGCGTCAGGCCGGCAAATGCACCCTTTGCCCGCGAATAGGTGAGAACTTCAGCATTCATTTTCCAGTCGGTGTTGGCGGAAGCATGGCGACCAATCGGACCAGCTGCAGCCGACGCATCTGCACCGATCTTGAACTTGCTTTGAAGCAGGTGCTTCATGCCCTGATCATTCTGGAAAACCATTACCAGGTCGATACCTTCTACGCCGATCTGCAGGCCCCAGCTGCCGCCCGTGACCGCGAAGAATGCCGGAGCGCTCCAACCATTACTGGTGCGGCAAGTGGCAACGCCCTTGCCACCTTCTGCGCCGAATACAAACCCGCCTTTGATCATGTGCGGCACAACGGCAACACACTTTGCGTGATCCATCACTTCTGACGGAATGCCCTTGTCGGGAGTATTCATTATCTGATGGAGCACCTCTGCTGCTTTATCGAGCCGCTCGGTGTCACTCTGCTTTGTGTCATCGGCCCAGCTCAGGGTCGCCAGGCTGGCTACTGCAAGTGCCAACATAATCTTTTTCATAGGTCCACCTTTCGCGTTAACCTGCAGGCCCTATCTGGCCCAGGGGAATGGAGGGAATATTTAACTATCGTGGTCTTCTTTTCTGTCACGAACGCGAGACGTGGCTTGCCTTGAACCACCTACCCGCACGACTGATTGGAGTCGAGGTCAGGAAGCTTTGGTTGCCCCACCCCGAAGTTTATGTAGGGCCTGGATTTGTGCTTACGTTATGCTGAATTTCGAGGCGCGCCCGTTGACGTCATCTCTATCTCCAGAGCCCGGTCGGCAACCTGTTCGGAAGAGCATCCGAGTATACGGCGTCGTTCAGGGTGTCGGTTTTCGACCTTTTGTTTACCGCCTCGCTGCCGAAGAGCGGCTCGCCGGATTCATCGGCAATGACACGGAGGGCGTGATCATCGAGCTTGAAGGTTCCGAGACTAAGATCCGGGCGTTCCTATCTCGACTAACTTCCGAAACGCCGCCCCTGGCCAGAATCGATTCCGTAGCTATCGCTGATCTAGCTCCGATGGGGGGAACCGGGTTCCGCATCATCCCCAGCGAGGTCCTTGGTCGCGTCAGCACCGGCATCCCCGCCGATGCCGCGACGTGCGCAGACTGCCTTTGCGAACTGCTCGACCCTGCCGACCGACGATACCGCTATCCGTTTCTCAATTGCACTAACTGCGGGCCTCGCTTCACCATCACCCGGCGCATTCCCTACGATCGCCCGCAAACCTCAATGGCTGTCTTTCCAATGTGTCCCGAGTGCCAGGCGGAATACGACGATCCTCTCAATCGCCGCTTCCATGCCCAGCCGAACGCGTGCTGGCGCTGCGGCCCTCGTGTGTGGCTCGAATCTCCAGACGGGACGTCGATCACATCTGACGATCCCGTCAGCGAAACCATCGAGCGCATGCTCCTCGGCGACATACTCGCCATTAAAGGCATTGGCGGATTCCATCTCGCCGTCAACGCAACTAACGAAGCCGCAGTTACACGTTTGCGTCAGCGTAAACATCGCTATGGCAAACCGCTCGCAGTCATGGTCCGTGATCTCGCCGCTGCACGCAGCCTGTGCGATCTTACGTCAGAAGAAGAAGCCCTTCTGCAAACGCCCGCATGCCCCATCGTGCTCTCGGGGGCAAGAGCAGACAGTGGCATAGCTGCTTCAGTTGCTCCAGGAATTCCATGGCTTGGCATCTACATCCCCTATTCGCCATTGCAACACCTGCTGTTTGCGGATGACCGCGTCAAGGCTCTGGTTATGACCTCGGCCAACCTGAGCGAAGAACCCATTGCCATCGACAACGAAGAGGTACGCGCACGTCTCGGCAGCATCGCCGACGCCTTCCTCATGCACAACCGCGAAATACTTCAGCGCTGCGACGACTCCGTTGCCGCCCTCGTCGACGGAGCGCCGCAACTTATCCGTCGTGCGCGCGGTTACGTGCCGCTCGCTGTTCCATTACCGCTGGACTCTCCACCTCTGCTCGCCGTGGGCGGCCATCTGAAGAATGTTTTCGCCCTGGCTCGCGGCAGATTCGCCTACCAGAGCCAGCATCTTGGTGATCTTGAGAGCACGACTGGGCTGGAATTCTTTGAGCACTCCCTCGCTCACCTGACGCATACCTTCGAGATCGACCCGCAAACGATCGTTCACGACTTGCATCCCGGCTATTTGTCATCCGATTGGGCAAAGAAATACGCAAACGAACGAGGACTGCGTCTCATCGCCGTGCAGCATCACCACGCCCACATCGCCGCCTGCATGGCCGAGCACGCACTTACCGGACCCGTCATCGGTCTTTCTCTTGACGGCACTGGCTACGGCACCGACCGCCGCATCTGGGGCGGGGAAGTGCTCATCTGCTCTCTCGATCATTTCGATCGCTTCGCCCACCTCGACTACGTCCCCATGCCCGGCTCTGAAGCCGCTATCCGCGAACCGTGGCGCATGGCCTTCGGCCATCTCATCGCTGCTGGATTCACGGACAGTGAAGCAAGGGAACTCACGGGCGCCAGCGAGCAGGAAGCGCGCCTCCTCTCTCGCATGATGGCCCGAGAAATCAACTCGCCGCTCACTTCGAGTCTCGGACGATTCTTTGATGCGGTAGCCGCCGTCATCCTCAGTCGCCGAACAGTCGATTACGATGCCCAGGCCGCAATCGAGTTGGAAGGGATGGCGATCGACGAGCCGGACAGTTTGAGGCGAGGCGAATACGTGCCGGAACTCGACGGTTCAAACGAATCACACGGCGATCCGAAGACACTCAACATCAGGCATCTATGGCGGGCACTCGTCGATGACCTGCGCAGCGGAGTGCCGAAAGCGCGTATCGCCGCACAGTTCCACACCGGCATCGCGAAAGGCTTCATCGCTGCGGCGACAAACGCGCGAGAATCAACCGGAATTACTCAGGTCGCGCTTTCTGGTGGATGCATGCACAATCGTCGCCTTGCCCGTCTGCTTCGCTCCGGACTGGAAGAAGAGGGATTCCAGGTCTTCCAACATCGTCAAGTGAGCCCCGGCGATGGCGGACTTAGTTATGGACAAGCGGCCGTGGCAGCGGCCATCCTTGAGAAAGAAGCTCATCATCCCTGAAGACTATTCGAGGCCTTGCCGCATGACGATTCGCGGAATTGTTTGGGCTGTCCTTCTTGCTGTCGCTGCGGTTCTCAGTGTCGGCATCAGCGTTCACGGCGTCTGGTCTGCAATGTCCATTGACCTGCGGCAGGATACCGTGCTCAGTCTTGTCTACTGCGCCATGCCCATCCTTTGCTTCCCGGTGTTCTTCCTTGTGCGGCCAGCTAACCGCTCCACGTTCCTGTTATCCCTCATGGCGATCACGTTTTTGGGTAGCTACTCGGCACTGAACTGGCGCACCTGTTCCGAACTGGGCTATTGCGAGAGCGTGATTGCAACGGTAATGCAGACGCTGAGCACCAACCTCGTGCTCGCTTTTTTCGGCGTGGTGATTCTGAATTTGCTGGCACTGCTCGTTGACGACCATGTAGGCGTCTGGGGCTACAAAAACTAGCTGCAATTCGTTCGAGCCGCCCCTTGCATCCTGTCCTCGCGTGACTGAGATTAGCCGCCCAGCTTCACCAGTTGCTCAGCCTCATACTTCGGCCCGAGAATCGAGATTCGCGGAATCCGCCCGCGTACCATGGCCACTTCATCGCAGCGGTGCAGCCGGGGACAGTTCTGGCAATCTTTGAAGATCTTGTCCGGCAGCTCGGTCTTATCCTCGACTGTCCGAAATCCATGTTTAAAGAAGAAGTCCGGAATGCGAGTAAACAGGCACACGGACTGGATTCCGTGCTCCTCGGCTTCCTCAATCAGGGACTTCAGAATGCGCCCTCCGGCACCCTGTCCTTTGGCCTCGGGCTTCACAACGATTGAGCGTACCTCGCACAAATGCGGCCCGTAGAAATGCAGCGCACCGCAGCCGAGAAACACGCCTCCGTCCGACTCCGCTACCGTGAAGTCGCGCACATTTTCGCAGATCTCCGCGAACGACCGCTTCAGGAGCGTCCCGTCTCCCGAGAGCGAATTCACCAGGTCGTAAATATTGGTAGCGTCCCGCAGCAGGGCCTTACGCACCAGCATGAGCCACCTCCGCTGCCCCCGCCTTCTTCAAGGCTGAAATTCGGCCCGAGGCTTCCTGCAATGCTGTCCGGACCCGTGCCGTTGCTGTTCCGCCAATCACATCGTGGCAGTCGAGCGTTGCCTCAAGCGTCACCGCAATATAAAAATCGTCATCGAACTCGCTGCCAAACTGCCGCAACTCATCCAGGCTCAACCCGCCCAGTTCTACGCCCTTTTCCAGCGCATACCGAACGGCATTCCCAATCTTCTCGTGAGCCGTGCGGAAGGGAACTCCCTTGTGCACAAGGTAGGTGGCTCCGGCCATAGCATTCAGATATCCCGTCTGCGCTGCCGCGCGCATACGTTCAAAGTTGAACTGCAGCGCCGCGGTGAACCGCCCCAGCAGTTCTAACATCGGCGCAACGAATTCCACCTGAAACGCCGGCTCCTGCGTCTCCTGCATATCCTTGTTGTAGGCAAGCGGGAGCCCCTTCAGTTGCATTGTCACCGCCTCTGCAGCGCCATGAATCCGTCCCACTTTGCCCCGGATCAATTCCGTCAGGTCCGGATTCTTCTTCTGTGGCATCGCACTCGATCCGGTAGAAAATGCCTCGGGCAGAATTACGAAACCAAACTCCGCAGTGGCAAACAGCGTGATCTCCTCGGCAAAGCGACTCAGGTGCAATCCCACCATCGTCAGCGCCTGGAGATACTCCAGAATGAAATCCCGATCGCTTGTCGCATCCATCGAATTCGCTGTTGGTGCCGTGAACCCAAGTTCTCGCGCCGCGATGATTCGGTCCAGCGCCAGCGTGGCTCCCGCCACCGCGCCCGATCCCAGCGGACAGTAGTTCAGCCGCGCTGCGCAATCCTTCAGCCGGTCCGCATCCCGCAGAATCATCTCGACGTATGCCAGCATCCAGTGCGCGATCAGCACCGGCTCGGCACGCTGCATGTGCGTGTAACTCGGCATCACCGCATCGCCGGCACTCTTCGCCTGCTGCAGCAGAGCATCGGCCCACCCCGCGAGCCCATTCACCACATTCTCGATCTGCTCGCGCACATAGAGCCGGAGGTCTGTCGCAATCTGCTCATTTCGCGACCGCCCCGTATGCAGTTTCCGCCCCAGAGAGCCGACTCGCTCCACAAGAGACAACTCAACGAAGTGGTGGATATCCTCTGCAACCGGATGGTTGCGCATCCGCTCAGCGCCATCTGCGGTTCCAGATTCCGAAGCAACTGCGTCCAGTGCCGCTCGCAGCTCTTTCAGTTCAGTTGCCGTCAGCACCCCGGCCGCAGCTAAAGCAGACGCATGAGCCTTGCTGGCCGCAACCTCCTGCGCGAGCAGGCGCCAGTCGAATACGATCGACCGCTGCCACAGCTCGAATTCGCGGTCCAGGGGCTCGCGGAACCGGCCCGACCACATCTTCCCGGATTGTTGTTCGTTCGACATGGAGCTCAGGCGCCCCTCACAGTCTCTTTTTCTTTGCTTCCATTCAGCTGGGGCATCTCACTGCCTCTGCTCAACGTCAGTAGTCCGGCCTTCGAGTACGTGATCAGCTTTTCCCGCGTATCGGTGATGTCCAGGTTCCGCATCGTAAGCTGGCCGATGCGATCGCGCGGCGAGAATGCGGAATCCGTCTTCTCCATGCTGAGCCGCTCCGGGTGGAACGTCAGGTTCGGCGACTCGGTGTTGAGAATCGAGTAATCATTGCCGCGCCGCAGTTCGAGCGTGACCTCTCCAGTAACGGGCTTCGCAACCCAGCGCTGAGCCGATTCGCGCAGCATGATCGCTTGCGGATCGAACCAGCGGCCCTGGTAGAGCAGCCGCCCCAGTTTGCGTCCATTTTCACGGTACTGCTCGATCGTGTCCTCGTTGTGAATCCCGGTGATGAGGCGTTCGTAGCAGATGTAGAGCAGCGCCAGCCCCGGAGCTTCGTAGATACCGCGGCTCTTGGCCTCGATGATCCGGTTCTCAATCTGATCCGACATGCCGAGACCATGTCTTCCGCCAATCCGGTTCGCTTCGAGCAGCAGGGCCACGGGATCATCGAAGTGCACGCCGTTCAGCGCGACAGGGAAGCCCTCGTCGAAGCTCACCCTAACTTCTTCGCGCGGAACCTCCACATCATCCCGCCAGTGCGCTTTGCCCATAATCGGAACAACAATTCTGATCGACGAAGAAAGATGCTCCAGGTCCTTTGCTTCGTGAGTCGCGCCGAGGATATTTGAATCGGTTGAATAAGCTTTCTCGGCCGACATCTTGTAAGCAAAACCAGATCGCTGCATGAAGGCTGACATCTCCGCGCGCCCGCCGAGTTCGTCGATGAATGCTGCGTCCAACCATGGCTTGTACACCTGCAGGGAAGGGTTCACCAAGAGACCGTAGCGATAGAAGCGCTCAATGTCATTGCCTTTGAAGGTCGACCCATCGCCCCAGATGTTGACGTCGTCTTCCTTCATCGCCGTGACCAGCATCGTGCCCGTAACCGCGCGCCCGATCGGCGTCGTGTTGAAGTATGTAACACCCGCCGTGCTGATGTGGAACGCACCGGATTGAAGCGCCGCGATCCCTTCGCGCACCAGAGGAGTACGGCAGTCGATCAGGCGCGCTTTCGCAGCGCCGTATTCCAACGCTGCGCGCGGAATCGCGTCGTAATCGTCTTCATCGGGCTGGCCCAGATTGGCCGTGTAGGCATAGGGAATTGCGCCCTTCTGCTTCATCCAGTGCAACGCAGCAGAGGTGTCGAGCCCGCCCGAAAATGCGATACCAACCTTTTCGCCGATCGGCAGAGATTCAAGAATTACAGACATACTTACCAATCCTCAGATTGCCTCCAGCACCCGGCCAGAGACCAACAACTGCTTGAATGTGGCGTGATCGAACTTCTCAGACTGAAAGCTGATTGCGAAGCTACAAGCTGAATTTCTCCACATTCGCCAGACCTCCCAGCAACAACAGCAAGAGCGCCTTCTGCGCGTGCATGCGATTTTCGGCCTGGTCAAAGACGATCGACTGCGGCCCATCCAGAACCGCATCCGTAACCTCCGCATTGCGTCGCGCCGGAAGACAGTGCATGAACACCGCGCCTTCCCGCGTCTTGCCCATCAATGTCTCGTTTACCTGGAAGGGCCGGAAGATCGGTGCTCGTTTCGTCGATTCGTGCTCCATTCCCATGCTTACGCAGACATCTGTGTAAATGGCATCGGCATTTTCCGCAGCCGCTTGCGCATCCTGCAGTAGTTTCACCTCGCAGCCGTTCTGCTCCGCAATTTCGCGCGCCTTCATCACAATCTCGATGTCCGGTGAGTATCCGCGAGGAGTAGCCACCGTGACATTTGCTCCCAGCTGTGCTCCAGCCAGCATCAGCGAGTGGCAAACATTATTGCCATCGCCGACATAGGTGAAATTCAATCCCGCGACGCTCCCGAAGTGCTCTTCGAGGGTCATGAAATCCGCCAGGGCCTGACAGGGATGCTCAAAATCCGAAAGTGCGTTTATCACGGGAACGCGCGCATTTGCCGCCATTTCCGTAATTGTGTCGTGTGCATAGGTGCGCAGAACAATCACATCCACCCAGCGCTCAACGTTCCGCGCCACGTCAGCAATTGACTCACGCTCGCCCAGTGGAGAGTTGGTCTGGTCGAAAAAGATCGCGTTGCCGCCCATCGTATTGATGCCGGCCTCAAACGATAGCCTGGTCCGCAGACTGGCCTTCTCGAACATCAGGACCATCTGTTTCGCATCGAGCGCGCGCCGGTATTCCCGCGGATTGAGCTTGACGTCGTGCCCCAGTTTCATTAGGGCGCGCATTTCGCTGCTGGTCAGATCGCCGATCGAACACAGGTCCTCACCTGCAAGCCGTGCCGCAGCCGCGAGGATGTCCTGATCCTTCTCCACGGGCACCTCGGCGGCCCGGCGTTCAACAAGTATTTTGCTAGCCACGGGTATTCTCTCCTGCAGTTTGATTTGCGGCACTCACGGCCGCGGCTTTGTCAGTAAAGATTTCGTCGAGCGCCTTAACCGCTTCGTCTACGTGCCTGCGCTCCAGGATGAAGGGCGGCAGGAATCGCAGTACCGTATCGCTCGTGCAGTTGATTACGATGCGGCGCTTCAGCATCTCGGCAACCGTCTGTTTTGCCAGATCGGCGTTATCCAATTCCGCGGCGAGCATCAACCCTTTACCGCGGACATCCTTGATGCAATCGTGCTTCTTCGCGAGCCCGCGCAGCTGTGCCTGAAAGTAGTCGCCGACTTCCGTTACATGCTCCAGCAGCTTTTCGTCTTCGATTTCATCGATGACCGCGATCGCAACTGCGCACGCCAGCGGACCGCCGCCGAAAGTCGTTCCATGCATTCCCGCATGAATCGCACGGGCCGCCTCCTCCGTGCAAAGGATCGCACCCAGCGGAATCCCTCCTGCAATTGGCTTCGCCAGAGTCGTGACGTCCGGCCTGATCCCATAATGCTGATACGAACACCACTTGCCCGTGCGTCCCATACCGGACTGAATCTCATCGACAATCAGAAACGCTCCGGTCGAATCCGCCAGCTTCCGTGCTTCAGCAAAGAACTCTTCGCTTAACGGCCGGATACCGCCCTCGCCCTGAATCGCCTCAACAAGAATGGCGCAGACCTCTGTCGAGAACTTCGCCTTCAGATCTGCCACATCGTTGAACCGAACAAACTCAACGCCCGGAACTCCCGGCGCAAACGGCTCGCGATACTTTGCCTTGTAGGTGGTGGACATCGACCCGAATGTCCGTCCGTGAAAGCTCTGCTCCAGCGCCAGGAACTTCGTCCCGATCTGCTTGCCTTCGCTCCGCAACAGCCCGGCATGCGCACGCGCAAGTTTCAGCGCGCCTTCCCATGCCTCCGTACCCGTATTCGAAAAGAATGCGCGAGCCATGCCGGTGCGCTCAGTCAATCGCAGCGCCAGGTCCGCCTGACCCTCGTGATAGAAGAGGTTCGATGTGTGGATCAGTGCCCGGCTTTGGTTCACAATGGCTCGCTCGATCGCGGGATGCCCGTATCCCAGGGCATTCACGCCGATACCGCTCAGCAGGTCGAGATATCTCGCGCCACCTTCAGCAATCAGGTGCACACCCTCACCGCCGACAAACAAAATCGGATTGCGTTCATACGTCTGCAGCAGCAACTTCGACTCCGCTGCACGAATCTGTTCGAGTTTCGTCAATTCAGATGCTCCTCAATTTCGATCTCGGACCCTATGCCACCATCACTTCTGTTCCATGCGCCACCCGGCTGCTGCACAAATCGGGAAGGGAATTGGCCGCAGCAGCGGGCAGGATGCGCACCCGCTTCACGCCATTCAGCAATGCCTCGCGGCACGCACCCAACTTCGGCAGCATTCCGCCGGAGATGATCGCGTTCTTCGCCATTTCCGCAATCTGGTCGATACTCAGCCAGCGCAACACATTGCCATCCGCGCCCTTCACACCTGGTACATCCGTCAAAAACACAAGCGCATCGGCATGGCACGCCACCGCACAGGCTGCGGCCATTTCATCGCCGTTTACGTTGTAGTACTCACCATCAAAGCCCAAAGCAATCGGGGCAATCACCGGAACGCCATTCAGCTTCCAAATCGCCTCGATCCAGCGAGGATCGCTCGCCGCGATCTCACCGACGAACCCAAGATCCGGAGCAGTCCGCTTCTTCCGCGCGCGAAAGAGCAATCCATCGCCCCCCGTCATTCCCACTGCGGGTTGGCCTAGCGCTCCCAGAGCCGCGACCAGGCCTTTATTCACTTTGCCGCCGAATACCATCAACGCGATGTTGCGCGTCTCCGCATCCGTGACCCGCAGCCCGTTCACGAACTCGCTTTTCGCGCCCAGGCGCTCCATCATCCTGGTCAACTGGATGCCGCCGCCGTGTACCACTGCAACCTGATTGCCATCGCGTACGAGATCGGCGATCGCGCGAACGCAGCCCTGCAACAGTTCCGGAACTTCAAGCCCTGCCCCGCCGAGCTTCACAACATACTTCATGCCAGGCCCTCCGCCTCGCCCCAGCCGAGCATCACATTCATGTTCTGCACTGCCTGTCCCGACGCGCCCTTCAACAGGTTGTCGAGGCAGCTCACAATTACCGCACGCTTTCCATCGCTTGAAACCTGAAACCCGATATCCGCAAAATTAGTGCGCACTGAATACTGAATCTGCGGCAATGCGTGTTCATATATCCGCACCATCGGGCTTCCCGCAAAAAATTCGCGGTATACCTTCGCAACACTTTCCCGCGTCTGCGGCTCGTTGAAGCGCACATAAATCGTCGACATAATTCCGCGCGGGATCGGCAGCAGATGCGGCGTAAACACAATGTCGCTTCCAGCCATCCCGATCTGCTCCAGCAATTCACCCGTATGCCGATGGCTGAACACACCATATGCTGACAGATTGTCCGCAGCATGCATATAGTGCGTCTTCGCGGTCGGAGCTTTACCCGCTCCACTCACGCCGCTCTTCGCATCGGCAACAATCCCGTGCGACAAATCCACGAGGCCCACCGCAACCAGCGGCCGAACAGGAAGAATCACCGAAGTTGCATAGCATCCGGGATTCGCCACCAGCTTCGCACCTGCAATCTCCTTCCGGTACAACTCCGGCATTCCGTACACAGCGTGCTTTTGCGTCTCCGCCGCAACATCGGAACCTTCATCTCTGAATGCGTAAACCGCACGATTCTTTGCATCGGTCAGTCGCCATGCGCCGCTCAAATCGACAACCCGCAAGCCGCGCTTTAAGGCTTCGGGCACCCACTCGCGTGACTGCTCGTGCGGAGTAGCCAAGAACAGCAATTCTGCTCCGCGCTCAGCAAGTCTTTCCCACGAGAAAGGCTCTACTTTCAGAGACCGGCTCCCGTTGTTGTCTGCCAGCTGCGGATGAATCTCTTCCAGCGGAATTCCGCCGCGCGCCGCATCCTTGTCGTCCACGCGCCCCGCAAACAATGGCGGAGTATCTTTGAGACGCGGGTGATGCAGCAGAAGCCGAGCCAGTTCTCCACCGGCATATCCCGTCACGCCCACAACTGCTGTTTGCACAGCTTTGCTCATGACTCCAGCATCCTCCTCAGCCGCGACTCCACTTCATGAGCGCGTTTTACATCAGGGCAGATCACCAATACGGTATCGTCACCCGCAATTGTCCCCAGAACTTCGCTCCACCGCTCGCGATCGAGCGCCGCTGCCATCGGCTGGGCTCCGCCCATCGTTGTGCGTAGAACCACCTGGTTGATTGCGTGCTTCACGTCGAGTCCGAAGCTCTCCATGATCTCTGTTACGGACGGCGGTGCGTCATCGAGTTCGGCGCGTCCATTCCCATTTCCATTCGGCAGGGAGTAGCCATTGGGTCCTTTCGTAAGCCGCAGCTCGTGGATATCCCGCGAGAGCGTTGCCTGCGTCACTTCAAAACCACGCCTGCGCAGCTTGCGCCGCAACTCGTCCTGGTTTGCCACCAGCGCATGCCCCACAAGTTCGCGTATCGCATTGTGCCTTTGAAACTTCATCTTTCTCCCGGCAAAGCAAAAACGCGGCTCGCGTTGGCGGCCGCGCTTGCATAAATATACAAAGAAAGTGTATAACTATGCAAGCTGGCTTTTCCACTGCCGGCAGGTGGAATCAGCAAGGTAATATGCGCGCACCTCGGCTCCCAATTCGAACTCGACTTAGTCGGCGGCCCCTAGCGCCACCGCGCGCCGCGTGATCCTTCGTCATCCCTTGCTCGACGTTGCTGCATAGCAATTTTCCCAATACATCCAAAATTGCAGAGGTCGTATAGTTGACATGGGCTTTCCTAATCGCCCTTCATCTACTCATACCTGCAGTAAGCAGGAACTATCTGCCCAGCCTCACTCTCGGGTCCCTATGCCTTCCTATGTCGAAGGCAGCCTTATCGATCCACGTTTCGACTTCGATTCCTGCGGCGTCGGGTTTGTCGCGCAACTCTCGGCCCAACCCTCTCACCAGATCTTCCACCACGCTCTCACCGCCCTCGCTCGTCTCAAGCACCGCGGCGCCGTGGCAGCCGATGGCAAGTCCTCTGACGGCGTTGGCGTCACCACCGCAATCCCGCGCGAATGGCTCCTCCGTCAATGCAGCATCTCTCTCGACGAGAGCAGCCCCCTGGGTGTCGCTGTGATCTTTCTGCCCTGCTTGACAAGCTTAGATCCAATGCATAGTATTCCGATGCATGAACCTGAAGGGCACACTTCCAACCCTCATTCTTGAAGTTCTCGCAGACGAGCCAAGCCACGGCTACCGGATTGCACAGAGAATCAAGCAGAGTTCAGACGGCCTTCTGGACTTCAAAGAGGGCACGCTCTACCCCGCCCTTCATAAGCTGGAGAACGAGGGGTCCGTTGAGTCGTATGACGGGATTGAGAACGGTCGCGCCCGCCGCTACTACCGCATCACTCGATCGGGTCGAAAGGTGCTTAACGAAGATCGCGCCGAGTGGCAACAGCTTTCGCGAGCAGTCAGCATGATCTTGGGAGAGGCATAATATGGCAACTCTGGACGGTTGGTTGAATCAGGCAGTCAGGCGCCTTTCGAAAGACTCAGCAGATACGGTCCGCCGCGAGATCCAGGAGCACTACGACGCTGCACGCGAAGCTGCGCTGCAATCTGGCAATGATCTCCAGCAGGCCGATGACATTGCCCTGCAGGCTCTCGGTGATCCGTGTGCTGCAAATCGGCAATATCGCAAAGTCCTGCTGACCTCCTCCGAGGCCAAGGTCCTGCGCCAGTCCAACGCCGAATCGCGGATGCTCTGCTCGAGCGGCTGGATAAGGTGGGTGCTGCTGTCTGCTCAGGGAGCGCTATTGTTGCTTTCGGCCGCCTCCTTTGCCATGCATCTGCCTTTACTTGCAAGTGGCGTGCTGGTGTTGGGCGCGCTAATGGCCATGTTCTTCACGGTGCCGTTCTTCCCGATCTACACGATCACGCGCGGTCGCATTTATCGCGCAGTCAAGTGGGCCCTTTTAACCGTCGCAGTCTTCGCCTTCTTCGGAAAAGATGGCTGGAATTGGTTGTGGCTCGGCTCTTGTTGTTTCTTTCCCGTGATTTACATGGAATGGAAACGGGCGATGATCCGTCGCAAGCTCCCGATTTCTCGATGGCCAAAACAGCTTTACCTCTGACCGGGGTCAAACAGGAGGCTGATCTTCAGTTCACCTGCATCTCGCCCACCTGGGTTTCCACCCGGTTCTTCGAGTGCCCCGCTCTTTGCAGCAGATCTTCAAGGCTCTCCTGAAGAGTGGAGTCGAGGGTGGTCACATGCCCCATGCTCAGCTTCAGTGGAACCGGTCCCTGCCTCTTCGATGCGCGGGCAGCCGTCGCAAATTCCAACCGCAGCGCAGCTACGGAGATACCCGTGCGGTCGAATCTTCCCGCCACGGCAAATTGGTCCGCACCAATTCTTCCCTTGATATCAGTTTCGCGGAAGGTCGCGCGCAGAATCTCCCCGGCCTCAGCCAGCGAAGCTCCTGCTGCCTCCGGTCCCAATTCCGCATGGATATCCGCCAGATTCTCCATCTCGATGAACAGCACTGAGAAGGGAACACCCGTGCGCTTCGCGAGCCTCAGTGCGTGCTCCGCGAGAAGTTGAAATCCTCGCCGGTTGTACAGTCGTGTTGCCTCGTCGCGCAGAACCAGATCGTGAATTTCATTTTCCATCCTGCTGATGCGCCACGCGAAGATCAGCAGAATGCCCGTGAACACGGCGACCACAGTTGCGGTCAGCAGCGCGGCGGCAAACTGTCCGCTCACGCGAATGTTCAGCGCTTCCCACGCAAACGAGATAATCAGCACGATCGGTCCAAAGATGCGGGCCATCTTGCTTCCCATTCCCACGCCAAGGAATACCGAGAGCACACCATGCTCAGCCTGTCTCAGCGTCACTGCCATAGTCAACGCGATCAGGCAGGTCAGCAGCGCTGCCGACTGGTAAGTAGCCTGTTGGTGAAGGAGCCCCAAATGCGTGTAGAAATAATCTGCGAGGATCAATACCCCGAGCAGGCAGAGCGCACAAATCATCCCATCGACGATGCGATTGACGTGCTCATTCGCTGCGTCGATCAGCAGGACAGAAACAGCGAGGAGTGCAAATCCAACGACGAGCCTTGCCGGCGGAGCGAAGGCGTGCAAAGGATTGCCGGAGACAGAGAGCGCTCTCGCCCAGAAGATGATGATCGCAGCGCCGAACATCGCCAGCAGTCTTGCAATGCGGCCGATGTAGACGAAAACCTTGGGCATTTCCTCCGGCCCCGATAATGCGAGTCCGATGGCGCAAAACAGCCCTGTCAGCAACATCGGCAGGCTCGCCTTCAACGCCTCGCGTGCCTGTAGGTTCGCAGCCATTACAACCGGCGAAAGTAGCGCGAAGATGGTGGCAAATGCCGCCACCGCAAGAGACGCCACCTGCATCCATCTTGCAGCCCGGAACAGCTTCGGGTTGGGCAGCACTGTGAGCCTCTCTGGAACGCTGTCATCTCTCCGGTTCATGCGCGCGCCACTTTCTTGCTGCGCTTCTCGCGATACATCATCTCGTCTGCGCGCCGCACCAGCTCTTTCAGGCTCTCGTTTGAGGGATGATCCAGAGTCACCCATCCCACGCTCAGGCTCAACGGATACTTCTTCGGATGTTTCTGGTTGTGATCTTCCGTCATCGCCCTGAGCCGTGTTGCCGCCAGTTCTATACCCACCATGCTGAACTGGCCTGCTACGACAAACTCGTCTCCGCCGAATCGCCCCTTCACATCGGTCTCGCGGAAGCAGTTCATCACCAGCTCTCCCGTGTCCGCGAGATACGACGACCCCATATTGTGTCCCAGGTCGTCGTTGATCTTCTTGAGCCCATCCAGATCGATGAACAAAACAGAAAACGGTAACTCCGCCCGCTGTGCCAGGCGCAGCGTCTGTTCTCCAAGCAGGTAGAACCCGCGCATGTTGTAGAGGCCCGTCAGTTCGTCGCGAAGGGTCAAGTCGTGGATCTCTTTTTCCATCGAGTTGATCCGCCACACCAGAACCAGCAGCAGCACCATCGAGAGCCCCGCCGCCAGCGAGGTCAAGATCGCCGCGCCGTACTGCTCCGGTACAAGCTCCCTCAGCACAATCCGGGTGCGAGCTACTTCAACCAGAAACGGAATCACCAGCAGCACTGGCGCAAAGGCTCGCGCGATCCTGCTCCCAATGCCGGCCCCAACGAAGATCGACCAGACCCCGTTCTCCGTCTGCCGCATTGCAACAACCCAGGTCAGCATCACGAGGCAAACGAGCAGAAGCGGAGAGATCATGTTGTCTGCCGACAGGCGCACCAGGCCGAACGTGCCGAACAGATTCTCGCTCAGCAACACCAGCCCGGTCAGGCAAACCACCGGAACAAGAACGTCAGCAATCCGCCGCAGTAGTGCGTTCCGGCTGCTCACCAGCATCATCGCCAGACTCAGCAGTGCAAACGACGCGGGCGAGTGCACGGGCAGCCCACCCGTGTTTCCCGGCGCGCGATCGGCCACAAGCAGTGCGTCCACGGCAGGGAACTGACGAAAAATCGATTCCAGCAGAATCAACACAGCCAGTGCGCCAGCCTGAGCTGCGATGTACCGGCCGGCAATCGGCACGGAAAGGTGGCTGCCCGATTCCGACAGCGCCAGACTCAACGCGCAGAGCAGCACCACCAGCGCCATGGGGATGCTCATTCGGGTCAAAACTACGGGCAGAAAGGCAGCGAACTGCGGAAAAAGCCACGCCGTAAAGACGGTTACCGCAACCAGCGCCACCACTCCCAGGCAGGCCTGCTGCAATACCGAAAGCTTCGCGAGCAGAGCCGGGTCGGGCTCGCCGGGAGGCAGGGATGCAGTGCGCGTGTCCATGGCGTCGCAGTGGTGGAGCTTTGGCTGGCTCGATCTTACCCTAGAAGAACCTGTTACTTGGGTGTCGAAACGGGTACCGGGAAAACGGAAGTTTGCCTCGTGCTCCTTGCGCAACCCCTTGGCTTGTGGGCGCTTTCCCAAGAATCGCCGACCCGGCCGTCTCATCTCGTTGACCACGACCGCTGTTACACTCTCCATTGGCCCAAATCCATTCCCTGGAACGCCCCAGACTACGAATGACCCCAGCTCCGCTTTCCACCATCAACGACCTGTTTCTTCGCGTAGCCGCGGCCAAAAACCCGCGCGCGATCCTCTGGCAGGATGAATTCAACAACTGGCAGCCGCTCTCGTCCGACCAGATCTACCAGCGTGTCCACTCGATGGCGGAGGCCTTCCTGAGCTGGGGAGCCAAAAAAGGCGATCGAATCGCTCTCATCTCTGAAAATCGGTGGGAGTGGGTCGTCACTGACTTCGCTATCTTGTCAATGGGCGGCGTTAACGTCCCCATCTACCCGACCCTCACCGGCGACCAGATCGCCGTCCTGCTGGCGGACGCCGGCTGCCGAATCGCCATAGTCTCCACCCGCCAGCAATTCGAAAAGCTCAATGCCGTCCGCTCGAAGACCCAGCTCGACCACATCCTCATCATGGATGCGGCCGCTCCGACTCCCGACGGGGCAATAGCTTTCTCGAAGATCCTTGCCGGAGCCGATGACGCCGGCTCGTACCGCGATCCCGTATTCGACGCACTCGTACGCTCAATCGCGCCTGGCGATCTCGCCACCCTCATCTACACATCGGGTACCACCGGCGAGCCCAAGGGCGTCATGCTCACGCATGGCAATATCGCCTCCAACCAGAACCTTGCTGTGCACGGCTACTCGTTCAACGAAACCGACGCCTGCATATCGTTTCTACCGCTCTCTCACATTACCGCCCGCGCACTCGATTACGTGATGTACGGCCATGGAGCCCAGGTCATCTACTGCTCCAACTTCGAGAAGCTCCCGCAGGCCATGAAAGAGGTTCGCCCCACAGTCTTCGTCGGAGTTCCTCGCGTCTACGAGAAGATCCGCCAGGCAATTGAGCAGAAGGCGTCGCTCTCTCCTGTCAAAAAGCGACTTCTCGGCTGGGCGCTCAGCGTCGGATCGCGTCACAGCGATACCGTCTACGACGGTCATCAGCCCGCGTCTTTCGTCTGGAAACTTGCCGACAAGCTCATCTTCAGCAAAGTCCGTGAAGCCTTCGGCGGACGCGTGCGTGTCTGGGTCTCCGGCGGCGCTCCCCTCGGGATCGACACCGCAAAGTGGTTCGCTTCCGCGGGCATCGCTGTCTGGGAGGGCTACGGCCTCACCGAAACATCTCCCGTGATCGCTCTCAACAATCCTGAAGTCCACCGCATGGGCGCCGTTGGCAAGTCGCTTTCCAACGTGGAACTCAGGCTTGCCGACGATGGTGAACTTCTCGTTCGCGGTCCGTCCATCTTCGTTGGATATTGGAACAAGCCAGATGCGAACGCGGAGTGCTTCAACGCTGATGGCTGGTTCTCGACCGGCGACATCGCTCGCTTCGACCAGGACGGCTTCCTCTACATCACCGATCGCAAGAAGGAACTCCTCAAAACCTCCGGAGGCAAGCTTGTCGCTCCACAGCCCATCGAAAACAAGCTCAAAAACTCCGTAATGGTCGCCCAGGTTGCGCTGGTCGGCGACAAGCACAAGTTCATCTCCGCGCTCATTGCGCCGAACTTTGCCGCTCTCGATGGCTGGGCCAGGCATGCAGGACTGGAGTCCCTCGATCGCCGGGCGATGGTCAGTGATAGCCGCGTCGTGGCTCTCTTCGCGGAGGTCGTTCGCGAAGCCAATTCCGGTCTCGCCAACTTCGAAACCATCAAGAGATTCCGGCTCGTGCCCGACGAGTGGACGCAGGACTCCGGCGAGCTCACTCCATCGATGAAGCTGAAACGCCGCGTGATCAATGCGAAATATGCGGCGGAGATCGACGAGCTCTACGCTGACGAAGCAACCGCACGCGCCGAATAGTCGCCTCACCTTCTCCAGCGGTGCGCCGAAACACCGGCCTCTTGCTCCACATCGTTTGCAGCCCTTTGAAAAATGGCGCCCCCCAGGCTCCCACTGCCAGGATGCTGCCAAACAGGATCACTGCATCGATGCTGATGCGTCCCTCACGAGACCAGTAATCATTCGGGTCAAGGTTTAGCCACAGGGAAAACTCATCCAACGTCAACGCCGCGCCGGCGCCATAACTCACTGCCATCAGCCTGCTCAGAAAGATCGACAGCGGTGAGTGACTGCGGCCCAGGTCCAGCAGCCACCCGTAACCCACCAGCAGCAAAATCAGAATTCCCCACACCAGGTGATGAATGTGATGCCCACGCACCACTACCCATTCGAAAGGGCCATGGTTGTGAATCACCAGGCTCACAATCAGACGAACGCCACCAAACGTGAACAGAAACGATACCGACGCAATGAACATACGTCGCCGCGGTCGATCCGGAATCGTAGACCGCACAACGAATCCGAGTCGCGTCAACTGCAGCAGGACCAGTAGCAAAATGACCACAAGGCTCGCAAACGCGAGCAGTATCAAAGCTCCAGTCCCTGGCATTGGCATACCCTCCTATTGAATCACGACCTAACTCGATGGCGCCCTGGTGCCTGCCTGAGCGAAGTCGAAGGGTGTCGATTTGTAGACATGGGAAGGGAATCGGTCGATGGGCATCGCGTGAGCTTTGTCACGATTCCCCTTTACAGGCCCCGCATATACTGTTTATGGCGTCGACAGCGTCGCATAGCGGGCTCCCTATACACCATTTCGTATGTAGGGTGCTTCACCGGTGCACGCGCGACCAGCTACTCAAGGGTACTTCCGGCGCGCCAGCGGCGCTGCCCCATTTCGATCAGGAGAAATACACGATGCGAGTTGCACTATTGACCGGCGGCGGAGACTGCCCCGGCTTGAATGCTGTCATCTATGCGGCAGTGCGCAAAGGAATCCAGACCTACGGCGACGAATTCATCGGCTTCCTCAACGGCTGGCGCGGCGTCCTCGACAATCAGTTCATCCCGCTCACCCTCGAAGCCATCGACGGCATTCAGCTCAAAGGAGGCACCATCCTCCACTCTTCGCGCACCAATGTGAAGAAGATCCCCGGCGGTATCGAGAAGGTCCAGGAAGTCCTCAAGACCAACAAGATCGACGCGCTCATCGCGCTGGGCGGCGACGACACCCAGTCCGTCACCCTCTATCTCGCTGAAAACGGCATCAATGCCGTCGGCGTCCCCAAGACCATCGATAACGACATCAGCGGCACAGACCAGACCTTCGGCTTTGATACAGCCGTCATGATCGCCACCGAAGCCGTTGATCGTCTCCACACCACCGCCGACTCTCACAATCGCGTGATCGTTTGCGAAGTGATGGGCCGCGACGCCGGCTGGATCGCCTACGCCTCCGGTATCGCCGGTGGAGCCCACGTCGTCCTCGTTCCCGAGCAGGAAATTGACATCGACCACGTCTGCGCTCTGCTGAAGTACAACTACGACCACGGCAAGCACTACGGCATCGTCGTTGTAGCGGAAGGCTGTCATCTTCCCGAAGTCGGACAGGTAGTTGGGTCCAAGGAAGTAGACTCCTTCGGCCACGCCCGTCTTTCCGGCATCGGCGAAGCCCTCGCCAGCCTGATCGAGAAAAAGACCGGCTTCGAAACCCGCTCCGTCAACCTCGGCCACACCCAGCGCGGCGGCGTACCCACCGCTTACGATCGCCTCCTCGGCCAGCGCTACGGCCTCCATGCCATCGACATGGTCCACGAAAAGAAGTGGGGCCGCATTGCCGTCCTTCAGGGCCTCGATGTCACCGACATCACCATCAAGGAAGCCATCGCCCAGAACCGCCGACTCGACCAGCGCTTCTTCAACGTAATCAAAGACCTCGAAGCAAAAGTTTAAGGAAACACTTATCTACTACGTCGGGCGCCCACCCAAGCCGCGCCGCCTTTGCAGCTTGGGTGGGAAACGACAAAGATCGTCCCGCATTCAGGCCTTCAGCTGACTCGGCGAACGAATCGCGCAGGCGTCGCTAACCTCGCTAGCTCCCGTCTTATTCCCAATGCTCTACCGTCTCTTCGAGCCCGCCGACTTCCACGACCTCTACGCCATCGAAGAAGTTTGCTTCCAGCATCCCCAGCGCTTCACGCAACGCTACATGCGCCAGCTCATCGCCTCACCAAATTCCGCAACATGGATCGCCGAAATAGACGCGAAGCTGACAGGCTTCGCCATTCTCGAATGGGCCCAGCAGATCAGCGGCGTTGTCGCGTACATAGCCACGATCGAAGTTCTCCCTGAATTCCGCAGCGAGGGAGTCGGAGCCGAACTCCTCCGCCGTCTCCAAGGCTCAGCCAACGCCGAACGCGCTATATCTATTTGGCTTCACGTCGACATAGAAAACGCCTCCGCTATCCGCCTCTACGAGCGCCTCGGCTATCAGAGCAGCGGTCGCGCCGAGCACTTCTATGCTCGCAATCGACCCGCCGCCATCTATGTAAAACATCTCATATGAGCCAAATATATTGACCAGTTCCTCGCGCGCTACAGCGTTCCCGCATTCCGCTGAAACGCACATCATCCCGCCCTAAAATGGAAGTGAATCTCCCCTAAGAAAGCAAGCCCGAATGATGCCGGCCACCATGACGACGCATGCACCGGTGGGCCCGCCGATCGGGGCTCTCGAGCCGCCAAGGGTAGAGATGAGGAAGGCGGCGATGGCGGCGGCGTAGAGGCCTGCCCGTGGAGTGAATCCCGAGGCGATGCCAAAAAGCCATTGCCAGAGGCAGGGCGACGAGGCCAACAGCGATGCCTACCAGCAGATCGGGAAAGAACATCTGTGCGTTGTATAGGCGCAGGGACACGATCAGCTCAGGCAGGTTCGGATCACTGAGAGACATGCGAGCACGCGCCCTGGTTCTTCGCTCGCACTCTAATCAGAGACTCTGTGTCTCTGCCTTTCCACTGCGCCGTCTGTGTGAGTACGGAACAGTTACCAAAGATACGATTGCAAATGTGACAATCACAGAGCTACTCTCTCACCCACCTCGTACGCCCTGAGGAAGTTCGCTTACCCCAAAGCTCGCGTCGAACGCAGCGCGAATTCCATAAACTCTCGAAAACCGTTTGTACTCTGAATGAGAGTTGGCCATGGGCAAATACCAGAGAAAGACCGTCACCAGCACCGCGCTATGGCGCGCTGGACTCAGTTCTGAAAATCGGAAGCGGCTAAATCATCCGCTCGACCCGCGTCCCTCCAACCTGACTTCCACTCGCGCCAACGGAGGTCAACGATGAAATGGGGAATTGAACGATCCAGCATTGTGACGCAAATGGCGCACATCCCCAGATGTGGACCATTCGTTGATCGTCAGTATGACCGCTACTTGCGATTGAAATTCCGCACGAACTGGCGTCTCCTTCGAAATCCGGCAAGCCATCGCGATTTCTCCAGATCAGATCATCCTCTGAACGCGAAGCAGCAGCAGATTCTGACTGAGCTGAATGAAAATGGTGTCGCTACTTGCCATATCGATGAGCTCTTCGCAACTTCCGGACCCTGGTCACGACTCTCTGAACAGCTGAGAGCATTCTGCGAAAGCGATGACACCCGATCCAAGCTACAACAACAGCTGACTGCGTTCGAATCCGCGAAGGACCCAAATGCCGTAGCACACTACATCCTGACCTATTACCCGCAAGAACAGAAGCCGCTTATACAGGCGCGCAGCCCTCTATTTGATCTTGCTATTAGTTCCGAAGTGCTTGATGTGGTGGATTCCTATTTGGGAATGTGGTCGAGGCTCATCTACTTCGACATGTGGCATACCGTGCCTCTCAAGACGGACACGCGCATCCTGTCACAGCGCTGGCATCGAGATCCCGAAGATCGCAAGAAAATACGCATCTTCCTCTATTACAACGAAGTGGACGAAGATGCAGGACCGATGGAATATTTTGCCGGCAGTCAATTAGGTGGCCCCTATCAAGACCTCTATCCATGGCAGGATCCGCTTCAAACGCCATATCCGCCCGAGGGAGCCATTGATCAAGTGATTTCGCCCGCCAGGCATATCATGCTGAAAGGAAAACCAGGAACTCTCATCTTCTGCGACACCGCTGGCTTGCATCGAGGAGGGGTCGCGAAAACGAAACCCCGGATTATAGCGACTGCGGCCTACGTAACCCCTGCATCTTTGCACGGCAGGCGCTATCGCATCACTGATGAGCTCAGAGCTTCCTTGAACACTCGCCAGGCTCGGTTTGCAGTGGCTTAGCCTGGGCTTTGCGGACCGATCAACCACCATGGCGCAAACCTGATGAGCTTTGCGCGCGGATTCAACCAGTTCACTCCGCGCGCAGGGTGCTCATCGGGTCCGCCAGCGCAGCGCGCCGTGCCGGAGCATACGATGCAAGCAGCGACACGATTAGAACCAGCAGCGTCACGCTGATCAGGATGATTGGATCCGCGGGATGCACGCCGTAAAGCAGTGATTGCAGAACACGTCCGAGGCTCATCGCCAGCGTCACTCCCACGACGATCCCCGGAACCGCCAGCCGAACGCTCTGCGTCAGCACCATCCGCAGCAGGTCACCGGGCTGCGCTCCCAAGGCTACGCGCAGCCCGAACTCCGGCGTACGCTGTGCCACGGTATAAGCGATCACCCCATACGCGCCGATGCCGGCAAGCAGAATCGCCAGTCCCGCAAACAAGCCGACGAGAACAAAGGTGAATCGGGGAGTGGAGATGGAGGCATCGGCAACCTGGTTCATCTGCTTTACATCAGCCACAGCAAGTTCCGGGTCAAGACTGTGAACGGCGTTGCGCAAACCATCTGCAACCTGCCGCGGGTCCGATTTTGTCCGAACTGCAATTGACATATCGGGTTCCGAAGCCTGGTACTCCGACCACCAGAAAGACGGTTCCGCACCGGGGCTGTTCGGCTGATCCTTTACATCTCCAACCACGCCCACAACCCGCATCCAGTCATCGTCCTTCTTCGGATTGTCATCGAACGTGATGCGCTTGCCGATCGCATCTTCGCCCGGCCAGTACTTCGCGGCCATGGCATGGTTGATGATGATGACCTGTGGTGCGCCCTTCTTATCGCCCTCCGTGAAGAAACGGCCCTGGAGCAGCGGAATGCCCATCGCGCTGAAGTACCCGGCCGTGGCCATGTGATAGCGCGCGTGGGTCTGCTGGTTTGCTTCAGACTTCTTGCCTTCGATATTGAAGCCGCCTGCGTTCTCGTCATAGCCCGTCCACGGCAGATCGCTTCCCGCGCCTGCGCTCTCAACTCCAGGAAGCGCATTCATCTTCGCGGCCAGTCGATCGAAGAACTGCGCAGTCAGTTCGCCGCTGTTATAGCGATTGTGGGGCAGGGAAATACTTGCCGTGAGAACATGGTCCTCCTGGAAGCCTGGATCTAAACGAATCAGATTCAACAGCGTCCGCAGCATTAGCCCCGCACCGATCAGCAGAACGCATGCGAGTCCTACCTCGGCAACAACGAGCGCGCTGCGCAGCCGATTCTGATATCGGCTCGTGGTCGTCGTTCGCGTGTTGTGCTTCAGTCCCTGTTTAGGATCGGTACGCGAGGCCTGCATCGCCGGCGCCAGCCCGAAGAGGATTCCCGTGAGCACGCTGACCAGAAGCGTGAATACCAGCACAGGTCCGCTGACATGAATGTCGTGCGCTCGCGGAAAATCAGCAGGAAGCAGAGCCACCAGTGCGCGAACACCGCCGAAGGCCAGTCCGAGTCCGAGCGCTCCGCCTGTCACGGAAATGATGAGGCTCTCCGTCAGCAACTGGCGGACAACACGCAGCCGAGGAGCGCCCATCGCCAGCCGCACGGCAATCTCCTGCTGTCGCGCCGACGCACGAGCGAGGAGCAGATTCGCGGCATTCACGCAGGCGATCAGGAGCACAATTCCCACCGCCCCCAGCAGCACCAGCAGCATCTGCCGCGTCGCGCCCACAACCTCTGAATAGAGCGGGATCACCAGTACGTTCCAGCCGCTGTCGCCATTCGGATGCTCATGTGCCATCTGCCCCATCACTGCATTCACCTCGGCCTTCGCCTGTTCGACGCTCACGCCTGGCTTAAGCCGTGCGATGCCTTCAATGAAATGCGATCCGCGCTGGTTTGAATTGCCGCCAAAGGAAAACGGCCACCATACATCAACACTCTCGCCATAAGCGAGCGAGTGATACACGTTCCCCGGATGCTCTGTGCCGCGCGGCATCACGCCAATCACCGTGAACGGCTGCATGTTCAGCGTGACCTTGCGGCCGATGACGTTCGGATCGGCGCCGAAACGCGTACGCCACAGGCGATCGCTGATCACGGCTTGAAGTCCGTTGCCCGGGACCTCCGCCTGAAAGTCAAACTCCCGCCCGATCTGCGGATGTATGCCGAGTACGCGAAAATAGCCTGAAGTGATTCCAAAGCCATTGAGCCGAATCGGTTCGCCTTCGCCCGAGAGTTGCACATCGCCCCGTGTAAACGCCGCCATTGACTCGAATGAATGGTTGCGTGCCCGGAAATCCAGAAAATCCCACGGGTTCAACGGAAACTTCGGATACTCATTATTCGACAAAAATATGCGAACCAGCCGTTCCGGTTGCGCATAAGGCAGCCGCTTGAGCAGCACGCCATTGATCACGCTGAAAATCGCGCTGTTAGCTCCAATGCTGAGCGCAAGGGTAAGAACCATCACCAGTGTGAATGTCGGATTGGCAACCAATTGTCGGAAGGCATACCTCGCATCATCGAGAGTGAGTTCGATGAAACTGGTTCCGCGCGCTTCGCGACAATCCTCTTTCACTTGCTCATGCCCTCCAAACGCCAGCCGCGCCCGCCGCTTCGCTTCTTCCTCCGACATGCCGGACCTCCTGTACTTCTCAACCTGCTTATCGAAATGAAACCGGAGTTCTTCGTCGAGCTCATCCTCGACTTGCTTGTGGTGAAGCAACGCGTGGCTCCGGTAGCGCAGATCGTCCAGCACGCATCACGCCCCTTCCAGAACCTGCTCGACGGCTACTGTGAGCTTGCGCCAGGCCTCCGTCTCAAGCTCCAGTTGATTTCTCCCGCGCTGTGTCAGTTCGTAGTACTTAGCGCGGCGATTGTTATCTGAGGTACCCCACCGTGACTTAATCCATCCGCGCCGCTCCAGCCGATGCAGTGCAGGATAAAGGGAGCCCTGCTGAATGCTCAGAACTTCGCTTGAAACCTGCTGTACACGTTCCGATATCGCCCATCCATGCTGAGCTCCCGGCAGCAGCGTGCGCAGGATCAGAAGATCCAGCGTCCCTTGCGGCAATTCGATTTTCTCGGTCAACCCGTTCCCCTTCCACTTCGACAGGAGAATAGCTCAAGGTCTTGTAGAAGTGCAAGGGGAGATATAGTTTTTAATTTGATATCCAATCCGAAAAATCCAGGCAGGTCTCGTGCCGTCAAGCACACTTTACGGACGGCCCCGGTAGGTCCAACCAATCACAGAAAAATCTCTTTGCAGATTTTGCAGGTAATTTCATGCGAACGTGGGAAGATGGATACAGCCGAGTAGAATTTCCGATCCCCAGATTGTTGGATCTACTCTCGAAAGTCTGGTTATTTTTGCCACCCCATCCAGCATCCTTGTCATCAAAGGGACAGGAGGTCCAAATTGCGCGACTTCACTTACGGCTTCTGGGAAACTGTTGACCTCTCACTCCTGTACATCGGGAAGGGAACGGCTCGATTGCTTACCAGGCATTCTGCCACCGCAGAAGATGTCGCCTACGCGACTCTCGGAGGCTCCTTGATCTGTGCATTCTTCGGTGCCGTCATTGGCTTCGCTCTCTCTGATTTATCGCGCAGCATGGCCGTGATCGAAGGAGCATCGATCGGCCTCCTGCTTGGGGCATGTATTGGCGTATTCTTCGGCTCATTCGTTGATGCTGTGGATGAATATATCCGCGGTGTGCTCAAATCACTGGGGCTGAGATAATTCCTGCAACTCCCGTTAACTCCCGCACTATCTCAAATTTAGGAACAAGTAACCTATAATCATATAGATAGATCGATACCTTAAATCAAAACCACTGAAAATAGGGTGGTTCCTTCCAGAGACGGGGGGGACACCCCCTGATCCTCGAGCAGCGGATCTCGTGTAAGCCGGTGCGCCAGCAAGGCCAACCGGGAGGGGTGAGCAGCTTTTTTTGGAGAGGCGCCTTCAAGTTTCGAGGGAAAGTAGCTATTGAAGGCACTTCTCAGACCGGCACCGCCGTGTATTCTTTTCGAGCCGAGCTTTGTGCTCGCTGGCCCCAAATGCCCTTCATTCGACTCCGTTTCATCTCAATCCTGCCTTTCGTTCTCGTGTCCGTCGTTTCGCTCCGCTGTTCTGCTCAGACAGACACAGGTTGGCCTGCTTACAACGGCGGACTCGACAACGATCACTACTCGCATCTCACTCAGATCACCCGCGACAACGTGCATCAGCTCAAGCAAGCGTGGGTTTATGACACAGGCGAGCAGGGAAGCATTCAGACCAACCCTCTCATCGTCGGCCGCACAATGTTCGGCTATACGCCGAAAGACGAAGTTATCGCCCTCGATGCTGCTACCGGAAAACTGAAGTGGAAGTTCGATTCCGGTATCGTTGCTGGCCAGCCCGCTCGCGGCGTCGTCTACTGGAACTACGGTCAGCACGGTCGCATTTACGCAGGCGTGATGAACTTCCTCTACTGCCTCGATGCCGAAACCGGAAACCTGATCAACAGCTTCGGCGAGAGCGGCCACGTTGATTTGCGCAAAGGCCTCGGAATTCCCGGCGCTAAGAGCGACTTCAGCGCACTCTCCATCGCCCTCACAACGCCCGGAGTGATTTACAAGGACCTCATCATCGTCGGCGGCCGCAATCCTGAAGCCAAGCCTTCGCCCCCCGGTTACATTCAGGCATTCGATCTTCGCACTGGACAGCTTCGCTGGACCTTTCACACGATTCCGTTGCCTGGCGAGCCCGGATACGAAACCTGGCCAAAGGACGCATACAAGGATGCAGGTGCAGCCAACAACTGGTCTGGTATGGCTCTCGACACGGAGCATGGCATCGTCTACGTTCCGACCGGCTCAGCGGTGATGGACTTCTACGGAGGCGATCGCGTCGGTAACGATCTCTATGCGAACACGCTACTCGCCCTCGATGCGAGCAGCGGTAAACGTATCTGGCATTTCCAGGGAGTGCACCACGACATCTGGGACCGCGATTTCCCGTCGGCACCCGCTCTCTTCACCGTGGAACGCAATGGCAAGCGGACTGACGCCCTTGCGCAGACCACCAAGCAAGGCTATCTCTACCTCTTCGATCGCCTCACCGGTGAACCGCTCTTTCCCATTCACGAGCACCCATACCCGAAAAGCGATGTTCCTGGAGAAGTCACCGCACCAACCCAACCCAAACCTGACGCTCCCGAACCCTATGCGCGCCAGGAACTGAATGAGAACATGCTCACAACCCGCACGCCCGAAGCGCATGATTGGGCTCTCAAAACGCTGCGCACCTTCCGCAATGGTGGACAGTTCTATCCATTCGCAGTCGGGCAGCAGACCGTGATCTTTCCCGGCTTCGATGGCGGTGCAGAATGGGGCGGTCCTGCAATCGACCCGGAACACCATGTCATATACATCAATGAGACCGAAATGGCATGGACCGGAGCAATCGCGCCCAGCAATGCTCACAGTCCCGGCGAAGCCACATACCAGAGCCAATGCGCGATGTGCCACGGGATTGATCGTGCCGGCTCTCCGCCTGCGTTCCCAAGTCTCGTGAATGTGACAAACCGTCTCCCAAACGACAAGATCGTCTCGACGATCCAGCACGGCACTGGACGCATGCCATCGTTCCCCAACATTCAGGGCGATCATCTCGACTCGTTGCTCACCTACCTTCGCACCGCCGGCGCTGCTGCACCGCCTCGCGAACTCCAGGCGGCGCCTGTGCCGCAGCACCCGCAGTCGCCCGCGGTTGATCCTGCTGGCGCAAAGGTCTATGCCGAGCAATGCGCCGCCTGTCACGGAGAAAAGCTGGAAGGCGTTCAACCCGCTCCTGCTCTTGTAGGCATCGGGGCGCGCATGAATGCAGCGCAAGTCAGCGAAGTGATCCAGAAAGGCAAGGGCGATATGCCGCCTGCAGACGCCAAGGGTGCAGAACTCGATGCGCTGCTGCGATTCCTCGAGGTTGGCACGACGGTCAAGAAGCAGGAAGCAAACCCTGACGAGTTCTCAAACACGTACATCTTCAGCGGCTATCGCAAGTTTCTCGATCCCGACGGCTATCCCGCAATATCGCTGCCTTGGGGAACACTCAATGCCATCGACCTAACGACAGGCAAATATCTCTGGAAGGTTCCGCTTGGGGAATACCCAGCCCTCGCGAAACAGGGAATGACCAACACTGGCAGCGAGAACTACGGTGGACCGGTTGTCACAGCCAGTGGAGTGCTTTTCATCGGCTCTACCGTCTACGATCACAAACTGCGCGCTTTCGACACTTCGAGTGGAAAGATTCTTTGGGAGGCTGAGCTTCCATTCGCGGGAGTTGCCACGCCCTCAACCTACTCCGTGGATGGCCGCCAATACGTTGTCATCGCAGCAAGCAACGCCCGAACTCCGAACGATCCACAAGGCGGTATGTATGTTTCATTCGCATTGCCCAACATATCCGCAAAGAACCCCTGATTTTCAAGCTGACCACCCAAATACACGGTGCTAGACTCTCAAACACTCGCATGATTCTGAAACAGTACTATCTCGGCTGCCTCGCTCACGCCAGCTATCTCCTAGGCGATGAAGAGAGCGGCACTGCTGTCGTTGTCGATCCGCAACGCGACATTCATCAGTACATCGTCGATGCGGAAAAGTTCGGCTTGAAGATCCGCCATGTATTTCTCACGCACTTCCACGCGGATTTCCTCGCCGGCCACCTCGAGTTGCGGAATGCCTGCGGCGCAGCGATCCACCTCGGCTCACGCGCCGAAGCCGAATATGCTTTTCTCCCCATGGAGGATGGCGACGTCCTCGAATTTCCGGGAATGCGCCTGCAGGTCCTTCACACACCCGGCCACACTTACGAATCAATTTCGATCCTGGTATTCGATCTGGCGAAGACCAAGACCGATCCATATGCAGTTCTCACCGGTGACACGCTTTTCATCGGTGATGTCGGTCGTCCCGACCTTCGCGCCTCGCTGGGATGGACTGCGAACGAGCTTGGTGGTTATCTCTTCGACTCGCTCCACACAAAGTTGTTGCCGTTACCCGATGAAGTTCTGGTGTATCCCGCCCATGGAGCTGGCTCGCTGTGCGGCAAGAAACTCTCGTCTGATACCATCTCGACGCTCGGAGACCAGAGGCGTTTCAACTACGCACTGAAGCCGATGACCAAGGATGAATTTATTCGGCTCGTGACCGCTGACCAACCCGATGCACCACCCTATTTCACATACGACGCCGTTCTCAACACGCGAGAGCGTCCCACGTTGGACAAACGGCTTGAGGAAGTGCTCAAGCCCGTTGAGCTCGAAGAAGTCCTCTGTCTCGGCGATCGCGGCGCACAGCTCCTCGACATTCGCGAACCCGCCGAATACGCTAAAGGCCATCTCGCCGGCAGCCTGAACATCGGTCTCGGAGGGCAGTTCGCCACATGGGCCGGAACGGTGCTCGATCGATCGAAACCGATCGTGATCATATCCGAACCGGGCCGTGAATACGAGGCTGCAACGCGTCTTGGCCGAATCGGCTTCGATCACATCCTGGGCTATCTGAACGGCGGCATGGCTGCTCTCGCCGATCGCCTGGATCTCGTATGGCCTACTGAACGAACAGGAGTCCTGATCGCCGCTGAGGAGTTGGAGTCCGCAGCTCCGCCATTCCTCCTCGATGTACGCTCGCCCTTGGAATGGGAAGGGAAGCATATCCACAGCAGCCTCAATATCCCGCTGAATCATCTTCAGGAACGCATCGCGGAGGTTCCGTGCGATCGTCGTATCGCCGTGCACTGCGCCGGAGGGTACCGCTCATCAATCGCGGTCAGCATCCTGCACCAGCACGGAATCACCAATTTGATCGAAGTTGCAGGTGGTTTGGCAGCCTGGGAAGCAGCGGGCCTGCCTGTTGTTTCCGAAGCCCATCGGAATGCCTGAGGGCTCACGACTGAAAAGTTATCGCTTTTCCTTCGCCTTTTCACAGCGTAATCGGCTATGCTGTCCATCGCAACACGGAGGTTGCACGATGGATATTCAAAAAGAACTCATTGCTGAATACGAGCGCGAAACAGCGAATACCCGCAAATTGCTCGAGTCTATTCCTGAAGAAGCCGATTTCAACTGGCAGCCCCATTCCAAATCGATGAAGCTGGGCAAACTAGCCGGTCATGTTTCCGACACCAATGGAGACTGGGCACTCCACACCATCACCCGCGACCGGCTCGACTGGAATCCCGAAATGAACTCCGCTGATCCCTCCAACAGAAAGGACCTTCTCAGTCGTTTCGAGAAGCAGGTCGCCGAAGTGAAGCCAGCTCTCGCCGCCATGACCCCAACGAAATGGGATTCCAACTGGAAATTCGTCGCAGGCGAACAGACCTGGATCGACGACAACAAGTACAACGTCTGGCGGACATGGGTTATGAATCACCTCGTCCATCACCGTGCCCAGCTTGGCGTATACCTTCGGCTGCTCGATCAGAAAATTCCAGGAACCTACGGCCCCTCGGCAGACGAGATGTGAGGCGACCCTCAGGGAGAGGGGAACCAGAAGCCAGGCAGCAGCCCAGGAGAACGTCGGTCCGGCTTCTGGTCCTCTCTATAGGCGTCGCAATAAATCGAGTCGTCTATCCTGAGTTCATGCCATTTGCGTTTCCAAAGCTGTATCCGATCCTTGACTCAACCATTATTCCGCCGACAGGACGAAACGAGTTTTTGCAGAAGCTCGGAGCCTCCCTCACGGATGCCGGAGTGATCCTGCTGGAGTATCGAAACAAGACGGGTTCGGATTCCGAAATCCGTGTCGACGCGGCCGCTCTTCGGAAATCGATGCCAGCCGAAAAGGTGAAGCTAATTCTAGATGACAGGTCAGATCTGGTTGAACAAGTGCAGTTTGACGGAGTGCACGTTGACGCAGGGGATCTCTCATCCTCGCAGGCTCGCCGACTCCTCGGTCCCGATCGCATCGTCGGCACCTTCGGTGGAAGTAAAGAACTTTTGCCCGGCATCTTGGACGCACCAGCGGACTATCTGGCAATTGGTCCCGTATTCGAGACTCGGACCAAGCTGACCGGGAAGAAGCCGATCGGCATCGACGGAGTTCGACATCTTCGTGAGCAGGCTGGCCCTCATGTAATTCTGAGCGCAGCAGCAGGTATTACGCTCGCAACAGCTCAGTCTGTTCTCGATGCCGGAGCCACGATGATCGCTGTTGCGGAGGCGATTTTCCGCACGGCCAATCCGGCATGGGAGTTCGCGCGCTGGATTAGAGAACTGGGTTGACCTTTGAAAATTTGGCAAGACAATGACGTTCGATTCAGATAAAACAAGCGCAATGCCAACTCCCAAACTTGCTGTCGCGGAAAATCAGGTTCCGCCCGCTCACCAGGCTCCAGCCATGGTGCAGACGCTCGGCCTCTTCAGTTCGACAGCTCTTGTCGCCGGTTCCATGATCGGATCCGGCATTTTCCTGGTCAACGCCGATATTGCGCGCACCGCGGGCTCGCCGGCCCTCGTCGTTGGCGCATGGATTGTGACCGCCGTGCTCACGTTGATCGGCGCCCTCAGCTACGGCGAACTCGCCGCCATGATGCCGAGGGCAGGCGGACAGTACGTATACCTTCGCGAATCGCTAGGCCCGCTGTGGGGCTTCCTCTATGGCTGGACCCTCTTCATGGTGATCCAGACCGGAACCATTGCCGCCGTTTGCGTCGCCTTCGGCAAGTTCCTTGGTGTTTTTATTCCTGCAATCTCAACAACACATTGGCTCTGGCACATCGCTCACGTACCTGCCATCAAGATCGGCCCCATGGTGCTCGGCAACATGGAAATCGGCGTGAATACCGCCAACTTAACCGGCATCGTCATCGTCTTCTTCCTGGCAATACTGAATATGTTCGGGATCAAGTTGGGCGCCCTGATCCAGAACATCTTCACCTCTGCCAAGGCTCTCTCACTCGCAGCTCTCGTCCTCCTCACTCTCACAATCGGCCGCAACGCTACAGCCATTGCAGCCAACTTCGGCTCTGGCTGGCATGCATTCTGGAACAATGCCGGATGGAACGCTATGCATCCCGTACAGGTCGGCATCGGCGGCCCTATAGTCCTCGTCAATCTGGTTGTGGTCCTCGCCGTCGTTCAGGTCGGATCGCTCTTTTCCTCCGATGCGTGGAACAACATCACCTTCACTGCGGGTGAAGTGAAGAATCCGCGTCGCAATATCCCTCTCTCGCTGATTCTCGGCACAGGTTTCGTCTCCACCGTCTACATCCTCGCCACTCTGGGCTACCTGATGGTGCTGCCCATCCATGGCGACCCTCACGGAGCAACAGCGCTGGCTCGAGGGATTCAGTACGCCTCAGAAGATCGCGTCGCCACCGCCGCGCTCGGAGTCATCTTTCCCGCAGGCGGCGCTTACATTATGGCGGCCGCCATTATGATTTCGACCTTCGGGTGTGCAAATGGCCTTTCGCTGGCGGGCGCGCGCGTCTACTACGCCATGAGCCAGGACGGACTATTTTTCAAGTCCGTCGGCAAGCTAAATGAGAAATACAAGACACCTGCCATCGGCCTCTTCGTTCAGGCTTGCTGGACAGCCTTCCTCTGCATTTCGGGATCCTACAGCCAGCTTCTGGACTACATCATCTTCGCCGCGCTGATCTTCTACATGCTGACGATCGGCGGCCTCTTCGTTCTTCGTGTGAAACGTCCAGACGCGCCGCGCCCCTACAAGGCGCTCGGATATCCCGTATTGCCCGCGCTCTACATTGTGCTGGCGTCGTGGATTTGTATCATCCTGTTGCGATACAAGCCTCAATACACCTGGCCGGGGCTCGCCATCGTTGTTCTTGGGATACCGGTATACCTGTTCTGGTCCCGGCGCTCGGCCGCGCCTTTGAACGAATAAAGATCAGCTCAATAAGAAACGGCCTCCGCTGGGAGGCCGTTTCACGTTGTATATGAAAATCGCTCTCTGCTTAGGCAGGGGTCTTCGCGCAGAACTGGTCGAACGCACGAATCAGTTCGCCCGCGATCTGCTGGGCCGTTGCCTGTTCAATGACGAACCGCTGCATCAGATATACGAGCTTTCCGTCACGGAGAATCGCAACTGCTGGCGAAGTCGGCGGGTTGCCCTCGAAGTAGGTGCGCGCGCGTTCGGTGGCCTCGCGATCCTGGCCTGCAAATACGGTGATCTTGCGATCGGGCTGACTCGCCGAGTTCGAAAGTGCTAGCCGCACGCCGGGGCGCATCTTGCCTGCCGCGCACCCACAGATCGAGTTCACCACTAGAAACGTCGTGCCAGGCTGGGAAACGGCAGCATCCACCTGCTCAGGAGAGCGAGTCTCTTCAATTCCCGCACGGACGAGTTCCTCGCGCATGGGTATAACCATCAATTCCGGGTACATGTAACCTCCAGCAAGGCCACTCGCCATGCCTGCATCCATTCTATCTAAAAGCGGCGATCCTGCCTTGGTGTAGCCTTTGATCAGTGCGAATTGAAGAAAACAAGGAGCTTGCCCCTTTCACCACGCTGGGCATCGGGGGTCCTGCGCGCTGGTTCGTCGAGGCGCGGACTGAGGCCGACATTTTCGCAGCCGCCGCATGGTCCCGCGAAAACGCATTACCGCTCTTCGTGCTGGGGGCGGGGAGCAATCTCCTTGTCGCAGACTCCGGATTCAATGGTTTGGTTCTTCATGTGGCGCTCGAAGGCATCCAGATTCAGGAATCAGGTCAACCAAACGAGAGGCTCTTCCGAGTAGCAGCGGGTGAGGATTGGGACCATTTCGTTCAACGCACAGTCGAGGAAGACTGCGCCGGGATCGAATGCCTCGCGGGCATCCCGGGCAGAGTTGGCGGCACTCCGGTTCAAAACGTCGGCGCCTACGGCCAGGAGGTGGCGAGCACAATTGTTGGCGTCCGTGTTTACGATCTTCAAACCGACGAGATCGTCGAACTGTCTGCGGCAGAGTGCGGGTTTGCCTATCGTCAAAGCCGCTTCAACACGTCAGACAAAGGCCGCTATGTCATCTTGGCAGTTGAATACAAGCTCGTCGTTGACCGCCTGCCATCTCTAAGTTATGCCGACCTGCAACGTGCATTCTCCTCCGGGTCAACTCCATCGCTCCTCGAGGTAGCTGAGGCCGTACGCCGCATCCGCCAATCTAAGGGTATGTTGATCGTTGAAGGTGATCCGGACTGCCGAAGCGCGGGAAGTTTCTTCAAAAATCCTGTCATCACCAGGGAACTGGCCGCCTCAGTCGCGCAGATCGCGGGGACACAACCCCCTCAATATCCCACCGGTCCCCGCCACCCGGAACACATCAAGATCCCGGCAGCCTGGCTGATCGCAAAGGCAGGATTCGACAAAGGCTACACACTCGGTCGCGCGGCGATCTCCACGAAACACACGCTGGCACTTGTAAACCTCGGCGGAGCCACTGCTGCAGAAATACTTGCACTCGCAAATCGAATCCGCTCTGCCGTATCAGCGCGTTTCTGTGTTGATCTTCAGATGGAGCCCGTAATGCTCGGGTTCTGAATCTGTTTTCGCCATTCCACTTACGCGCGATAGGGAAGTTGTCGATGCTCTGGTACGCTAGGACCAAGGCATGAATGACAACCTGCACAGTCTAAGGTGTTTCGGATGCGGTGCGCGCATCTCCGGCACCGAGGCTCGCCCCGACTTCCGCTGCATACAATGCGGCGATCTCTTTGAAGTCGAGTATGCGGGATGGGGAATTTCTCCGGGACCTGATCGCCCGAACCCTGGCGCCCTTAAATGGCTATGGCGCGAACGCCGCTGTTCCAGTGAGGCAGTCGACCAGAGCGGTGTGTGGCGGTTCCGTGAATTGCTGCCAATCCTCGACAACTTCGGCAACGCGATCACACTCCACGAAGGCAATACTCCTCTCTACAAGCTCAAACGCGTCGCCAGGGGCTTGGAAATCGACGAACTCTTCGCAAAGCATCAGGGAATGAATCCGACTGGCTCTTTCAAAGACACGGGAATGACCGCTGCGTTGAGTGTTGCGCGCGAACGCGGATTCAAGTGGGTCGCCTGTGCTTCTACGGGCAACACCTCTGCGGCCATGGCAGCTTATGCAGCGCGCGCAGGCCTGCGCAGTCTCGTGCTCATTCCCGAGGGCAAGATCGCCTGGGGCAAGCTCTCCCAGGCCATGGACTATGGCGCGATCACATTCCAGCTTCAGTCCGACTTCGATGGATGCGTCAAGGTTCTAACTCAGATCGTCAAGGAAGCGCCCATCTACTTGCTCAACTCGGTGAATCCCTACCGGCTCGAGGGGCAGAAAACCCCGGCGTTCGAAATCGCGGAGGCATTCGACTGGTCTGTTCCGGATCATTTAATCGTGCCCGGGGGCAATCTGGCCAACAGCTCAGCATTGGGCAAGGGGTTCCGTGAATTGCGAGAGCTCGGCCTCGTCTCCCGGATCCCGAAGATCTCCGTGATCCAGGCCGAGGGTGCAAATCCTCTCGTTCGCAGTTTCGTCGAGAGCAGCGGAGAGAAATTGCTTCCAGTCGAAGCACACACTCGTGCGACCGCGATCCGCATAGGCAATCCCGCGTCATGGCGAAAGGCCGCCAAAGTGGTCCGTGACACAGGAGGCTGGTGCATCGATGTCACCGAAGCAGAGATCGCGGTCGCGAAGGCTGAAATCGGCGCTGAGGGTCTCGGATGCGAGCCCGCCTCGGCCGTCACGCTCGCGGGCTTGAAGAAACTTCGGAGCCAGGGCAAAGTCACCGCAAGCCAATCTGTAGTGCTGCTGCTGACCGGGCACACTCTGAAAGATGCCGACTACACTATCAACTTCCATCGCGGAACGCTGCTGACCGAAAACGAAGCCGCAGGTCAAGCGGCCTCAATCACACCCTTGCAGCGTGACGCGGTTGTGGTGGAAGCCACTCCCTCTGCCGTGCTGCAGGCGCTGAAGGGCTCCGGGGAATGAACTCGAAATTCCGTCTGCGCCTTCCTGCCACTTCAGCCAACCTGGGTCCGGGATTCGATTCGGCCGCCGTTGCCCTTAGCTTTTTTATCGAAATCGAAGCCACATCGGCTGCGGAGTTCTCCATCGCCGCGACAGGAAAGAACAGCGACCTGTGCTCACGGCTTGAGAACAACCTCATCCTGACTACCTACTCCCGTATTCTCCGCGAGCATTCTCGAGACGTGCAGCCCGTTGCGCTCAAAATGCATAACGAGATTCCTCTCGGCATGGGCTGCGGATCGTCCGCAGCCGGCCGGCTCGCCGCAATCGCGATGGCTGTTCACTTTGGCGATCTAGGCTGGAGCAGCGAGCGGATACTCGAGGAGGCTTGTGCCCTCGAAGGACACCCGGATAATGCCGCGGCTTGCTGGCTGGGCGGATTCGTAGCGGCTGCAAACGACGGAAGACCTGTCCGGGTTGCTCGTGTAACCCCTCCTCCAGAGTGGCGTGCCATCGTTGTTCTTCCGCCTGAATCCCTCGCCACCAGCACAGCCAGAGCGGTCTTGCCTTCGAACTATCCCAGCTCGGACGTAGTTGCGAATCTCCAGGCAGTCCTCATGCTTGGCATAGCCTTCGCCCAGCGTCGGGGCGACCTGCTCCGCACCGCGATGCAGGATCGCATTCATCAGCCATATCGAGCTCAAATCTGTCGCTTGCTTCCGTGCTTGCTGCCCTTGGCCGGAAAGGACGGAATCCTCGGCGTAGCGTTGAGCGGGGCAGGCCCCGCAGTGCTGGTCATTGTTGCCAGTGAGAACGAGATCGACCGGGCTTCCCGAGCGATTCTCGATGCCATTCATCTCGATACTGTTCGGCGTCCGCTCCTTCTCGCTTGCTCCTTCGTGGATTCCGGTGCCGAAACTTCTGTCGCTCCTTTGCCATAGCCGTGAGATTCTCAGCCAATTCCAGCTTCTGTTGTTCACTGCTCAGTTACGGCTCAGCCAACTGGATAACGGTGAGGTAAATCACCTGAACGCGATTACCCGATCGATTACCTAAGTTTCCTTGATCTTGAATCCAAGACAACCTAAATTCGCAGCGTGGGCAGTTCTGGGGGAGGGCTGCTCTAGCGCCCGTGATCCTTTGTCGGATCCGGGCGCTTCTATTTTCCCCTGAGATAAAACGATTGGGTTCGGTCAGGACATGCCCTGATTTTCCCCGACTTGGCGCAATTGCGACCAAAGACCCGGATGAGGCATCCTATAAAGGCTCGCCGGGTAGGATGAGTGTACCGGCAAAACAAGGAGAACCATGGCAGGTCTGGGTGTTTTGGAAGTAAGCGACGCGACGTTTGAACAAGAAGTACTGAAAAGTGAGCAGCCCGTACTCGTAGATTTTTGGGCGGTCTGGTGCGGGCCGTGTAGGGCTATTGCGCCGATCGTAGATGGAGTTGCTCAGACCTATGCAGGCAAGCTAAAGGTCGCCAAGGTAGATGTGGATCACAACGCCGCCACGCCATCTCGCTATGGAATTCGTGGTATCCCGGCCCTGCTTTTCTTCAAGGGTGGGAAAGTGGCGGACCAGGTGGTCGGGTACGCTCCTCAAAATGTCATTGAAGAAAAGGTACAGCGGCTGCTTGCCTGAGTTCGAAACTTTTACGATCCGAACAAAAAGCCCGGCACAGAGGTCGGGCTTTTTCTCGTTTGAGTGTGTCAGCGGTACTTGCGGAGTACGCCCAGCACTCGGCCTTGGATCGTCACCTGAGCGGAAGGAACAAAGATCGGCTCCATTTCTGTATTGGCCGGTTGCAGGCGGACCATCGATCCCTCGGAATAGAAGCGCTTCAGTGTCGTTTCAGAACCGCGGACCAGAGCCACGACGATTTCTCCCTGACGAGCCGTTCGGGCGCGCTCTACAAGCACATAGTCACCATTGATGATGTGCTCATCTCGCATCGAATCTCCGCGCACCTCCAGTGCAAACACGTCACGGTTTCCAACAACATCATGAAGCGAGATCGTGTCGGGGTTTTCGGCAGTTTCCACCGGCAATCCCGCTGCAATCCGGCCCGCAAGAGGCAGGCGGTCGCTCGTGCGATTACGTGCCCCCGGCGGCAATATATCGATTGATCTGCTTCGATTGTGCACTCGATCGAGCAAACCTTTTTTTTCTAAGTTCGTGATATGTTTGTGCACTGTGGCTAGACTCTTCAAGCCCATTCCCTTAGCAATCTCTTCGAAAGAAGGGGAATAGCCATTCCGTGCCACGAACGATCCCAAAAAATCGATGATCTCTCTTTGCCTTCGCGTGACTGCCATGGGCGGATTATAGCGAAGGAAAGGCGAATCACGGCAAATGTTTTTGCTTTTTATTCTCTAAAGGTATACCGGCGATTATCTGCCAAGTATCGAACGACCTTGCCAAGGCTTCCCGCGAAACTCGGGTGAGCAGCACCATCACACCTGGCTTCGTCTTTGCCCTGAGTGGGCATTCCCATTCTTCCAATAGCAATCTTAGCTGTGAGGGTTGTCACGCCTGCGCGTTCACATTCCCAGACCTGGAACACACTGTTATCTCATCACCGTTTCGATGATCCTTCCCCAACTTTCTTCCATCTTCTCTTGAAGCTCGGCGAGCAAGGGGCGAATGTGGAGGTGTGTCACGGGTAAGCAAGATCGTATGACGCGGTATCGCAACCGTTCGCACCAACTGGAGTGGCAGCTGTGAGGGTCCTGATTGCAGAGGATGATCGTGCATTAGGCAAATTCTTGATGCGCAGGTTAGAGGCCGAAGGTCATCGCCTGTCCGTGGCGGAGGATGGTTCAGATGCCTTGACGGCATTCAAGTCAGAATGCCCTGACATCGTAATCCTGGATCTCAATATGCCGAAGATCAGCGGCGAAATGGTACTCGCTGAGATGAAGCAGTTGGAACCCGATCTTCCCGTAATCGTATTAACCGGGCGACGGGAACTCGAAATCCGAATCCGCTGTTTTGAGTTGGGCGCCGACGACTTGATCCTCAAACCTTTCAGCTTCCTCGAATTGCGCGCACGTTGTCTTAGCCTTACCCGGCGCAGGAATAACTCTAGACTCTGTCTCCGAGCGGGAAATCTGCAAATGAATCGCGTTGATCGCTCCGTCACATGTGGAGAAGAGCAGTTGAGTCTGACAAATAAGGAATACACACTTCTCGAGTCACTAATGCTCAACCGTGGGCATTCTGTATCCCGTGCTGAACTTCTCGAGACAGTCTGGAAACTCGAACCGGCGCAATCTACCAACATCGTGGACGTATACGTCAATTACCTTCGTCGCAAACTGGGTACCGCATCTGCCGCAATACGAACCGTGCGAGGAGCAGGTTACATGATTCCACTCACATGCGAAGCCGGCAGAGATACGGCAGCAGATTCAGGCTGATTCTTATCTGCATTCGTCAATGCACCACCTTGACTGAGATGGGTCCTAAATGACTCCTGCGCAATGGAAAGGAAAAATCCGAATGGCGAGCGCAACTTCCTTGCAGGCTCCAGCTTTTTGCAGGCAACGGCGGACTGCAATTATTGCGAGTGCCGACTCCTGCTTCCGCCAGAGACTCCGCACCATTCTCAGTGGATTTCGCTGGGAAGTGAGGGAAGCCCACGGTGGAGCGCAAGCCTGGGGTGAAACCCTCGATGCTCCGCCACAAGCTATGGTCGTGGACTCCTGGCTTCCCGATTTGGATGTCCAGGACTTTCTGCGGGAGTTCCGCGCATACTTTCCCAACGTCGATGTTGTCGCCAACGATCTGGCTTCGGTGAAACCAGCAGTGATAAGCCCGTATCGCCAAGAAATCTTCTACGCATTACGGCACGTTGAAGATACGGATACCGCGGCATGGAAAACTTCGCCTGCTCTGGATGATGAAGAGCTGCAAGGAAACGGTATGCCGGTGCTACGTCACGGAACTTCTGCATTCAGTGGCTCCATGCCTCTTTCCTCCACGCGCACAATGAATTCACGCGTCGCAAGCAGTATTGCGACTGCAGGTTCGAGTGCAATTGGATTCGTCGAGCCGATACCGGAGCTTATTGGCATTTCTAGTCAGATGCTGGAAGTGAAGCGACGCATCCGGCAGGTCGCCCCTCGGAACAGTGCTGTGTTGATCGAAGGTCCAACGGGTTCGGGGAAAGAACTGGTCGCCCGGGCACTGCATCGCCTCTCATTGAGGTCGGGCAAGCCGTTCGTGGCCATCAATTGTGCTGCAATCCCCGGTGATCTTTTGGAGGCCGAACTCTTTGGTCACACCCGGGGCGCATTTACGGGGGCGGTCCAAGGGCGCGTCGGACGAATCGAAGCGGCTGATGGTGGAACACTCTTTCTGGATGAGATAGGGGAGATGCCGGTTCAACTCCAGGCCAAACTTCTCCGCTTCGTCGAAAGTGGCGAACTGCAACGAATCGGCAGTAACGAGATTATGACGGGCGACGTCCGAATTATCGCGGCCACAAATCAGTCCCTCGCGCAGCAAACACGATCCGGTAGTTTTCGCGCAGACCTCTACTATCGTCTCGCGGTCTTCCTGATTCGCACGCCAGGTTTGGCGGAGCGGCCCGATGATCTGCAGTCACTTGTTGATCACTTGCTCGCCCAGATGGGGCGATACATGCCCGCGAAAGAGATCGACGATGGCGCGATGGAACTCCTCCGTGCGCATGCGTGGCCGGGGAACGTTCGCGAACTAGGACACGTGCTTGAGCGTGCGGCGATCCTGGCAGGAGATGCCCCTATGCTAACTGCTTCAGTCATTGAATTCGGGGACACTCTGAATTGAGCGTTTGATTCAGGGGTAAATGAGGGGCTTACATGATGCAGATTGAGACACGACTAGGCGCGCAGTTGGAAAGCTACCTGGATCTCACGGCGAGCCATGCGAAGCTGACAGTCTCGAACATTGCCAATATTGACACGCCCGGATATCGCGCACTGGGCTTTGATTTCGCAAACGAGATGAAGCGCGCGTTAGCTGCTTGCGAGTCCGGCCGAAAACTGCGCCTTCATCCTCAGGAGATCGACGGTCTCATTTCACGGCCCGATGGGAACAATGTGTCGATGGATCGAGAGGCGCTGAATTTGGCTGAGGATCAGCTGAAGTTTGGCACCGGTGTTGCACTTCTTCGTCTTGAAAATCAGCGAGTCTTGAGTGCCTTGCGGGATGACAAATAGCTCCAGAAGGGATACAGCCCATGAATCTGTTTGGCCTGATGAACGCTACGGGATCGGCTATGCAGGCCGAGAGAATGCGCGCTGAAATAGCTGCTTCGAATATGGCCAATGCCGAGACCACACGGACTGACTCGGGCGGTCCGTATAAGCGGGAGCGCGTTGTATTTGCGGCGAACCAACCCGTCTGGAACTTCGAGGACGCGCTGCGAACTCCACATTCATCAGCTTCCCTGGAAACTGATCCGCCCGGCGGAGTCCATGTAGCGCAGGTGCTGCAAGACTCCGCGGCCCCAAGCAGGCGATACGATCCGGGCCACCCTGATGCAGGCCAGGATGGCTATGTTGACTATCCCGACATCGACCCTCTCACAGAGATGGTCGACTTGATGGGTGCGACACGCGCATACGGACTGAACAGTTCTGCAATTCAGGCAGAGAAAGAGATGATCAACTCCGCATTAGATATTGCGAAAGGTTGATGTCGAGGGATCGAATGATTGCTGGGATTAACGGAACAAACGATGCTTTTCGAACGGCCACACGCCTTTCCTCTGAGGTCCGGTTGCCAACTAGCTCGAACACTTCATCAACTTCAGTTGCGAACGAGGGCGGGTTCGGTGAAGTGTTCAAAGACGCGATCGGGCAGGTGAATGAACTTGAAGGCAAGGCGCATGCTGCGATTGAAAATCTCATGAGCGGATCTGGAACCGACGTTCATCAGGCCATGATCTCAGCCGAAAAGGCCTCGATGGCCTTCGACCTCGCGTTAGCAATACGCAATAAGACGATCCAAAGTTATCAGAGCATTATGAACATGCAGTTCTGACGAAAGGACGCCTTTGGCGCCGGCGGCCATGGGGATTGACAGGGGAAGGGATCTATGACCTCTGCAGCGATGCAATTACAAGAAAGAGGTCCGATACAACCGGAAGGCGCTCTCGCGGGCCGAGTTCTTCGTGTCTGGATGCGAGTGCGGGATATCTGGGCCAAGTTACCAACCCGTCAGCGCGCCTGGGCGCTAGCAGCGGCTCTGCTGACGATGGCATTGTTGGCAGCCCTGAGTTGGGAAGGGTTAAGTACGGATTGGCGGGTCCTGTATTCGGGCCTCGACCCTGAGGATGCACGTCAAGTCGCATTAGCGCTCACGCAGGGGCAAATTCCATTCGATTTGACTGATAACGGAATGACACTGCGCGTCCCTTCGCCGCTGTTGGACAAGGCACGACTCGCCACATCTGCGAAAGCTATCAAGAGCGGTCGCATGGCCTTCGAGCTTTTCGATAAGCCGAACTGGGTAGGCTCCGAATTCGACCAGCAGGTCAACTACCAGCGAGCGCTGGAAGGAGAACTGGAACACACCGTTTCATCACTTGCCGATATTGAGACTGCGCGAGTACACCTGGTCATGCCTCACGATTCGATTTTCCGTGATCAGCAGCGGCCCGCGAAAGCCTCCGTCGTGCTGAAGCTACGGCACGCCTCACTCGCAGACGGCGAGGCAGAGGCAATTCGAAATTTAGTGTCTTCGGCAGTTGACGGCCTATTGCCTGATCACGTGGTGCTTGTAGATGCTTCTGGCCGTTTGCCCCTGGGTCCGAGGACGCAGGATAGCCTAAGAATGAGTGCCGAACAAGCACTCGAGAACAAGATTATCTCAACGATTGGCGCCGTCGCCGGACCGGAGAACGTGCGTGCGACTGTAACTCTGGATTACGACCAGGACTCGTCTGAGGAGACAAGCGAAACCTACGATCCTGAAAAATACGCGACCCTTTCGATGGAACGCACGGAGCAGACAAGCGGTGAACAAGTGCTGGCAGCCGGTGTGCCGGGCACCGCATCCAACGTCCCCAATGCGCAATCGCTTCCGGTGTACCCGAAGCAAACCGCAGGACCTCAGGCCTCCAAGACAGAAACTGGCACCTACGGAGTGTCGAAAACCGTTCGGCACAAAGTCGAAAATCCCGGCAGAGTGCGCCGCATGACTGCGGCTGTGGTTGTAAATGATCGGCATGACGCATCCCCCAACAAAGACGCCGCAAACCAGGTGCAGCCTCGATCGGCGGAAGAACTTCGCAAGATCACGCTATTAGCAGAAGCGGCGTTGGGTTTTGATGCTGCACGAGGGGACGTAGTCACAGTCCAGGCAATTAGCTTTGAAGAAGAGCGTGATTTACCAACGGCCTCGTTTGCGAAACGAGCTTTATCAACCATTCAAGAATGGCCCGAGGGTGCGAAATACTTGAGCCTTCTGCTGGCCGTCTTCATCATTGTGATTTTCGGACTCCGCCCTGCTATCCGGCAGCTAACGAGAAGGCAAGATCCAGAAGTTTCACAATCGAAACTCGAGTCACCGCTACGCACTCCGCTACCGTCCGCTATTGTCTCAGAGCAGACAGTTCCCGACCGGACTCGAACGCAAGAACTGTTGGAGCGAGTTTCAGAGCAAATGAAAAAGGAGCCCACGCTGAGTTCACGCCTTCTGCAGAGCTGGATACATTCGGATTGAGCAAGGGGCAGTTCGACTCTGGTTGAGACGCAGCCAGAATCTCTCGATGCTATAGAGAACTCAAGTACAACTTTAAGGTGATGGAAGACGTTATGTCAGGGTCGCAGCAGAGCAGGAATCTTCATCTAAACGGGGCAGGGAAGGCCGCAATCCTCCTTATGGCCGTGGGTGAAGATGTAGCCAAGGAGTTGTTGCGCAGCTTGCCGGAATCTGACGTCGAATATCTCACAAACCAAGTCGCCGACCTGGGAGCGATCCCGCCCGAAGTAACGGCCTCGGTGGTAGACGAATTCTGGGGACTTCTGGAAACGCAGAACTACATGGTTCATGGCGGGATCGATTATGCACGAAAGTTGATTACTGAAACATTTGGCAGACAGCGAGCCGATGATTTGATGATGCAGATCCAACGCGCGCAGGAAGCGGAGCACGGCAATCTTGCCGAACTGCAGCGAACCGATCCGCAGCAGCTTGGAAAACTACTTGATGCAGAGCATCCGCAGACGATTGCGCTTGTTCTGGCGCACCTGGATCCGAAAAGAGCGTCATCGGTGCTAAACAACCTCAGCGAAGAACGCAAGGTAGTTTCCATTCAGCGGCTCGCGCAAATGCGCCAGTTTTCTCCAGAGATGGCTCAGAAAATTGCGCAAATACTGCATCGGAGGCTAGAGAACGTTGGAGACGCCCAGAGGAAGAGCTATTCAGGGTTCAAGGCAGTTGCTGATCTCATGAACCGGCTGAATGCGGACGAATCGAAGAGGATTCTTGAGACGATCGAAGATGGACAGCCTGAACTGGCTCTCTCTATCAGAAACCTGATGTTCACATTCGAAGATTTGTTAACTGTCCCGCAGGCTACGATTCGCGAAATTGTGTCCGGGATAGATAAGAAGCAGCTTGCAAAAGCGATGCGAGGGGCAAAGGAAGATCTGCAGGCGGTCGTTTTCAAGTCCATGAGCTCGCGTGCTGCGGAGATGCTGAAAGAGGATATGGAGGTTCTTGGCCCGGTCCGATCACGTGAAGTTGCGCAGGCTCAGCAAGAGATATTGACCTTCGCCCGGAGGCTGGAATCGGAAGGCAAAGTGATTCTCAAGCTAGAGACAGGAGATGAGATGCTCCCATGAACACAATTCTGAGCTACCGGGCAGCCGAACAGCCTCATGCGATTCAAAACTTCCAGTATCCTCCGAGCGGAATAGATCGGCCTGCGGCCCTCGCCGACCTTTGGCAGAACGAAATGACGACCGACTCCACATGGGCGATTCCATCAAACCACGATTTGCGATCCTGCGAGACGGAGCAATGCATGGATGACACGCCGTCGCCGGATGAAGTCGATACCGAGTTCGAACGTGGACGTTCATATGGATACGTGGAGGGAAGATCTGCAGAGCGGGCCGAAATATCCGCAGAACTACGAAAGATTGAAGCTGATCATGTTGAGCGTGCATTAGACCTCAATGAACAATTCGCGCGAGAGCGTGAACGTTACATTGAGTCGATCGGCCCCGAAGTGGTCAAGCTCGCTCTTTCGGTCGCATCTCTGATCCTGCGTCGTGAGGTGCAGATCGATCCGCTTCTTTTGACCAGTTCGGTCCGGGTCGCACTGAGGGGAGTAGCTTCAAAAACTTCGGTAAAGATACATGTACCGGCCGAGTCTGCGGACCTCTGGTCGCACACCGTCAATCACCTTCCTAATTTGTCCGTCAAACCAGCCGTTGTGCCAGACGATCTGCTGCGGAATGGAGAATGCAGGCTTGAGACAGAGATGGGTTCTGCCGATTTGGGAGTGCAAAGTCAGCTCGCAGAGATTGCACGCATCCTCCTTGGTGAACGCCGCGATCAGGAGAGACAAGACAGTTCGCTAACGTTGGTCACACCAAGGGGGGGGCCATGAGCGCAAGTCTCGATTCTTACCTGCGGCGGCTCACATCGTTGCAACCGTGGCGCTGGCGGGGGCAGGTCATCCAGTCGCTCGGCAATACCATCGTCTCCTCAGGTCCCGCCGTCTTTGTCGGCGAATGCTGTGAAGTAATGGATTCGTCTGGGGAGATACATTTGGCAGAGGCGATTGGGTTTCGCGGGTCCCAGGTCATCTCAATGCCCTTGGAGAAGACGGAAGGAATTCGGTTTGGCGATTCCGTATCTGCTCTTGGGCACCGCTCGTCCATCGATGTCGGCACGGGTCTTATCGGCCGCGTCATCGACGGTCGGGGTGTTCCGGTGGATGGCGGCCGTGTAGATGGCGAGCGCACTCCTTGTCCTGTGGAACGCCCCGCACGGAATCCCTTTGAGCGAACGGCAATTCGGACCCCTTTGGGCACCGGCGTGCGCGCGCTCGATGCCCTTCTTACCGTGGGACGCGGACAACGCGTGGGAATCTTCGGGGGCTCTGGAGTAGGAAAGAGTACATTGATCGGCATCATGACACGAAATACGGATGCCGATATTGCTGTTATTGCTCTGATCGGAGAGCGGGGCCGCGAAGTTCCGGAGTTTATCGAAACAGCAATAGGAAAGCAAGGAATGGCTCATTCGGTAATGGTGGTGTCCACCTCCGATCAGTCTCCGTTGCTGCGCATGAGAGCCGCCCAGGCGGCCACTACCGTCGCTGAATACTTCGCAGATAGAGGCAAGCATGTATTGCTCATCCTTGACTCTCTAACCCGGTTCGCGATGGCAGCGCGGGAAATCGGATTGGCTGCGGGAGAGCCTCCGACCGCAAAGGGCTACACGCCTTCCGTGTTTGCGCGGCTTGCAGGATTGGTGGAACGCGCCGGGCAATTTCAAGTCGGATCGATTACCGCATTCTACACAGTTCTGATGGAAGGAGATGATCAGCAGGATCCTATTGTGGATGCAGTGCGCTCTCTGCTTGACGGTCACATTGTGCTTTCTCGCAGACTGGCGTCGGAAGGCTCATATCCACCGATTGATTTACTTGATTCAATAAGTCGGCTGATGCCTGCCGTTGCCGACACTAAGCATATTGAACACGCCGGTGTCTTTCGCAGACTCATGTCTGCGTACGCTCGTTCTGAGGACCTGATACAAATTGGCGGCTACAAACCGGGATTCGATGTGGAACTGGATCGGGCGATTGCCGCGCGACAGGCAATGCGTGACTTCATGGCACAAAGAGCGCAAGAGCGTTTCAGCTATTGTGAATCGGTTAGAGCCCTCGAAACTCTGGTCACGGAGATTTGAATCATGCCCACCTCTTCCGGTTTACGACGGCTTCTTCAACTTCGCGAAACTGAGGAGCGAGACAAGCAAGTAAGGTTTGCATCGCTTGTGGAGCAATTGCGCCACCTTAAAGCCGCTCGCGATGTCGCTGAGTTGCAGGAGAAGAGCGGACGGGCGCTCGTGCGCAAGAGCGCATTGACAGGAGAAACCCAAGATCGTTATATCGGACTTGCAGAGATATTCTGCAGTTCTGCGAACTCGAAGCTGATGAGTATTCGAATTGAACAGACGAGCGCAACAACTTCCGTAATGAAGGCTGAATTGGTCAGAAAGCATCGCGAGAAGAAGCAGGTTGAGATTCTGATTCGAAGAGAATTGGAACGCGAAACAGAGCATTCGCGCCGACGGGCGCAGCTTGAACTAGACGATTGGGCGAGATTGAGCGGATCAGAGGAAGAAGCAATTCCGATTCGACCTGCCGATTCGATCGGGCTACCGTTTCGCATCTCAGGCGAGTGAGAAAGCTGTCCCCCAGGCCGGGATGCGCGATTCTTGTGTGGCTTTCTAATCTATCGCAACCGCGTTTGGCACAGAGGTTGCTCATCACCAAGGCATGACGAGCACCGCAAGAGCAGCAACAGGGATTCCGAGCAGCATTTCCGCAGCGGACTCGGCGACCCACCTGAGGACTCTCCCGAATTACAAGCCATGTACAGCGGATCCGGAAAACGTTGAAGGATCCGAGATCTGCTGGGCGACGATGATGGAAGATCTCCAGAATCTAGCTGACCTTGATTCCCATCTCAAGACAGACGATCACGGCATCTTTTCTGCACAACTGCCGAACTCGATTGAGAAAGGTGCGCCTCTCATAGGTGCTCCCGCCGGGAGAGCGATGTTTTCCCGCGGTGAACAATGCCCGTCTGGCTTGCTGAAAGTTGTTCGAACAACCTCGCCATCCTTCACAGATACGGGAGAGAGCATTGCTGTCGGTGCAAGCACGGCGAAAAGCTCTGGAACACCGAAAGTGAAGCCGCGACACCCTTGTGCTTTCAGTCCGAATACAGCCAAATTGCGCGACTGTAATGGACCGTTCAATTCGTGTGTCGCCCCACAAACTTCGGACATTGCGACTTCGAATTTTATCGTCTTCCCGCATTTGCTTCCTCCGGTTGCTTCCTTGCCGGACAGCATCGAGAATGCATGCAGGAATCGGGGCGGAGAACAGGTGATAACGGAGCTTGTGAGCCGAAGGCTTAATCCGCTGTCTGAAGAACGTCGGTCCTGGACTGACCCATTTACACCGCGCCGAGTTTCTAATGCTCAAGGCGACACAGATACACATCTGCCGGATACCAATCAGTCGATGACATCGAGAACGAAGGGTTCGCTGTCTCTCGAGTATCAGGTTCCTCAAAACGGCGGCCCCGACCCGCTGGGAGAGCCATCGTCACCTGGAGTGGAGGCGCACGACAAGCGCTCGGTTTCCTCCTCACACGGGGACAACGAAGATCGGGCTCCGGCTCGGATTGACACTTCGGCAGCCAACCTTATGGATCCGGAAGATATGACAACGGCTCGCAAGCTTCGCGCGTCCACGAGCCGCGTGGTGAAGATCCAAAACAATAAGCGCACTTCCTGGCAGGATTCCAAAGCGTCAGGAACAGGTTCTGTTGTTCTGCTACATCGGGACAAACTACTCATCGATGAAGTCGAAGTCGTCGATGAGAATTCAAAAATCATCCATCCCTCGGAGGTGCTCCCATCTAGCGCATTCTCTTTCCCTCGCGTCGGACAGCGCGATCTCCTGAACGCTCTCGATGACCGAATGAACCTTATGGATATGCATTGGCTGCACACGGGTCCCAAGCGCGCTGAAGCTGGTTTCCAGGATCCGTCGCTCGGCTGGGTGACGGTGCGGGCCGAAACGGGCCCGGGAGGGGTGCATGCATCCATAATTCCCGCATCTCAACATGCCACTCAAGTTCTGGACAGCCATATCAGTGAACTGAAGGCCCATCTTGTCGGGCCTGATGCCGCAATACGGCAACTGACCCTGCTCAGAACGCATGACGCGCAACTCGGCGCCGAGGTCGGCGGCTTCTTGAATCAGCGAGATTCCGGCACAAACCAGGACCACGGAGAACGTCAATCCGGCTCTGACCAACAGAACCTGAATGAAGCTCATTACGGCAATTCGTCTCAAACACGCACATTGCACAAACCTGAAGATCACGACATGCTCAGATTGCCGCCAAATGATCCCGACCTGAGCAGACTGCGCATTTCGTTGGTCGCTTAACAGAGAAGTTGAATGAATTGCATGGAGAATAGGAGAGTTAAAGCATGACACCAGCAATCGATCAGGCTTATAGGGCGATTCCCCCTGCTGGCATACAACAAAGAGCGCGCGGCTTGGCCGCCAACTCCCTCGGCGAAAAGAACACTGCCGCCGACAATTCCGGATCTATAACTGCGAACGACTTCCTGACGCTCCTCGTCACCGAGATGAAAAACCAAGATCCGACCGCGAACACCGACCCAAACGAGTACATCAACCAACTGGTCCAGGTGAACAGCCTGCAACAGCTAATCGCGATCAACGAAACGCTCAAGAACTCGCTTCCGACAAACGTGAAGGGCAACGCAGATCCTTCAAGCAACAGCGTGAGCGTCACCCGCCTTCCAATTACAGCGAATGAACTGACGGATCCGAGACCTGTCACTCCGACAGTGAAGAATGCTGTCGCCGAAAACGCCAATACGTCAAGTGGAAGTTTTGCTGCTTCGCGGGTTGCGACAGCTTTAAGCCACAACTAGTCCAGCGCAAAACGAAATACACCATGTGCTCTACGAGGAGGAAGAAGTATGGCAAGCTTTTACATTCCGCTCACCGGCTTGAATTCAGATTCTACAGCGCTGAATACGATCGCAAACAATCTGGCCAATATGAACACGACGGGATACAAATCAAAGTCTGTGAGCTTCTCCGATCTCTTCTATCAACAGATGGGGGAGGCAGGATCGGGCGACCCGATACAACGTGGATCAGGCACCCAGGTTGCTTCGATAGCGACTGACTTTTCAAATGGTTCGCCAAATTCAACAAACGTCGACACAAATGTCGCATTGCAGGGTAATGGATTCTTTGTCGTAAGTGACGGCGGAAACACGCTCCTCACGCGCGCCGGAGACTTTTCTCTTGATCAGAATGGCAACCTGATCACGGCGGATGGACTTAGCGTAATGGGCTTTCCCGCGATCAACGGCAAAGTGGATACGACAGCTCCGCTTACGCCGATTCACATCCCGGTAGGAGAGGTGGAACTTCCCAGCGCGACAACCAGCTTCGGAATGACCGCCACGCTGAATTCATCGGCGGATGTCGGAGATACATTGCCCGGAACGGTGCAAGTGTACGATTCGTTAGGAAATTCATACCAGGCGACCGTGAAGTACACCAAGACGGGGACAAACAACTGGTCATACAACATCACCCTTCCCGATCGCCTCAACGCAAGTGTTGATGCTGCAAATTCGAAGATTACATTCAACTTCGGGTCAAGCGGCACAACCCTCGCGACTGTCAACCCATCAACAGACTTGACGATAACCGGGCTCAATGGGGCAGGTGTGTCAACCACAATCAATTCCCCGATTATCAGTGCAGGGGAATCCATCACAAGTTATGCTGCTTCGCTCAAGGCTGCATTGGGTGCGGCGGGAATCGCCGGGAATGTAGCCGCCAATGGATCGCAGCTTACGATCAGCGGCGCAAACCTGACCACCTCCGGAAATGTCGTGCAGGACCCGGTCACATCATCGTCGGTTATCGGCTCGCTTACGTTCGATTCGAATGGCAATCTCGTAAGTCCGTCGACAGATGTCAAGGGGATCACGTTCTCAGGACTTTCGGACGGCGCTTCGAACATGAACCTGACATGGAAGCTCTACGGAGCCGACGGATCGGCGAATCTTTCCCAAGTCGTTGAGGATACTTCCGCGGTATCTTCCACGTCTCAGGACGGATTTGCGAGCGGTATCTATAGCGGCTTCTCAATCGGGGCTGATGGAACCGTAACCGCGACATTCAAGAATGGACAGAAACTTAACGTGGGCCAACTGGCATTGGGCAATGTCGTGAATTTGCAAGGGCTGAAAGCTCTGGGGAACGGTGAGTTTGAAACCACTCTTGCCAGTGGATCGGCCACAATTGGCATCTCTGGAACTTCGGGTCTCGGCACAATGCAGGGCGGAGCCCTTGAGGGCTCGAACGTGAACATTTCTGCCGAATTCTCAAAACTTATCATTGCCCAGCGAGCCTTCGAAGCAAATTCGAAAGCCATCACCACCTTCGATACGGTCACTCAGGAGACTATCAACATGATTCACTAAAAGGCACTCGATACGACCTGTCTGCATTGAGGAAAGAAGAACAGCCGATTTCTCGTAATATCTGCGAGTGATGGCCTTCTTCCAAAGGCAAACGTGCTCGTACAAGCTCTGGACGCGAAAGGGAGAACTGACAACGACAGCGCACGCGTAAAACACCCACAGGCTGGTCTATCGGTGTCTTTTCTCGAAATCACGATTATCGTGGTGGGTTAGCCAGTTTGATCCAAGATCCCTCGAGACTTATCATGGCCTGGACGGACGAACTTCGATGAAGACACCCTTGCCGTGAGCCAGAGCGTTTGCCTCTGCATCGAAAATTGCGGCTTCGACGAAATGCTTCCTGCCTTCGTCCCGTACGATTCGGCCCTCCATGCGAATTGGCTTGCATGAGGGAACCGGGAGACGATAGTCCACTTCCAGGTGTCTCGTCATAGCGGTCAGGCCTCGAGCACGCACTGCCTTACTCATGGTTTCATCCAGCAGCGTTGCGATAATTCCGCCGTGCAAAAATCCCGGGTGACCTTCGAATCGGTCCGGAATACTGACTGGGCATACAACTGTCCCGTCTTCTGCAAGCAGGAATTCAAGCTTCAGACCGTGCTGATTCGCCCCGCCACACCCGAAGCAGCGATTCTGAGCAGCATGGGCCAGCGGTGTTAGGTTGCCGAAGTGATGTTTCATAGAGTGAACGCCTCAGTCCGCGGCGATCCAGCGCGGATCGCGGAACCTGCTTCGTGAACCCTGTGCAGGAAGGGAAGTCTCATGACCTAAGAATATCGAATGTTCACAGCATAAAATGAACTGTGTGATAGCATTTCGTTCAACATCAGCACTCCAGGCATTTCTCTGCACCTTCATGCTCTCCGCGGTAGGTATAACCGGCATCGGATGCCGTGGCACTCCCAAGCTGAGCCCGCAAGAGATGGAAGGGAAGCATCTCTACCAGGTGCGCTGCGCTCATTGCCATGAAGACAACGATCTCGCACTGAAGAAGGTTCCGCCCAATCTTCATGGCGTGTTCAATAGATCGACTCTGCCCAGTGGCGCACCCGTCAACGATGCCGAGGTACGCCGCGTCGTGCTCGATGGAAAGGGCATGATGCCCGCCTTCAAAGGCCGCTTCAACGACGTTCAGATGTCCGCGTTGCTGGCCTACCTGCACACCGGGCTGCGCTAATCGATCAGGCAGAGTTTTTATTCATAACGTATCGCAGTCATCGGATTGACGCCTGCCGCCCGCCACGCCGGCAAGATCGAAGCCATGGTCGCCACGATGGACAAGACCAGCGTTGCTCCCAGCAGAAGCAGCGGATCGCGAACGCTCTCTGCCGACCACGTGGCCATTACTTTGTTGAGCGCCAGCGTCAGGATCACTCCCGCCGCGATGCCTGCTCCCACGCTCATCACTGTCGATCGGAAGACCAAGCCCAGTACATGCCCTCGTTCGGCACCGAGCGCAATGCGAATCCCGAACTCACTTGTCCGCTGCGCCACCGTGTAGGCCACCACGCTGTAAAGGCCGACAGCGGCAAGGGCGAGAGCTAATGCCGCAAATGCGCCGAAGAGCCAGGCCACAAGTTGTCCACGTGCGTACTCAGGCAGGCGTGTAATCCAGTGCTCCAGATCGCGTACATCGTTGTTCGTCTGCTGATCGGGATCGATAGAATTTACAGCAAGCCGTATGGAGTGCAGCAGGCTGAGTGGCGGAGCCTCGGACCGCACCAGGACCTGCGTATACATTCCCATCACCATCGTGTACGGGACGAAAGCCTCTGGCAAAACCGGTTTGGCCAATCCATCGTCTAGTTTGTCTGCGATGATGCCGATAATCTGCATTCCATCTTCGCCGCCCGGAGCGATCAGAAGATACGGTGGTTGTGGCTTCAGCTCAGTCACTTTCACGATCTTCCCAATGGCATCGCCGGCGGGGAAATACTTCTTCGCGAACGTCTGATTTACCACCATCAATGCTGCACCGCGATGTGTCTCGGCTTCATCCCAGATCCGCCCTTGTAGAAGCGGAATGCGTAGAGCAGGAAAGTAATTCTTACTAACCATGTTGAAGCGAAAGGGCTGATCGCCATTGGTGGGCCAGCCCACAATCTGCAGGTGTGCGTCGAAGCCGTTCGCAGGGGGCGTCGCATTGCTCGAAACAGCTGCCACCTTAACTCCGGGTATCGACGCGACTTTGTCATACATCTTTTCGAAATATGCAGCGCGTTCGGGCCACGTTTTGTACGTCCCATCGTGTATAGGTATTCCCACTGACATGATGTTGTGCGGGTCATACCCCAGGTTCACGTGAGCGACCTTCAAAAAGCCTTCGATAGCAGCGCCCGCCCCAGCCATCATCAGCAGGGTAAGAGCGATCTGCCCGCAGATAAGCGTCGCGTGCACTTTGCGTCCCCGAACGTCACCGGTCGTCTTCCGCGTGTTGGCCTTCATGATCTGGCTGACTTCGGGACGCGAAAGCTGAAGCGCCGGCCAAAGCCCAAACAGAATGCCCGTTCCGATCGCGATGAAGATGCAAAAGAGCAGGACCGGCAGGTTAACATGAATCGCCGCTTCATGAGGGAATGAGAACTCCGGCAGGTTCGCAACGATCAGGTCAACGGTCTTGTAGGCCAGCACCAAGCCCAATGCGGCTCCCGTGAGGGATAACAGCAGAGCTTCTGTCAGCAGTTGGCCGATGATCCGGCTCTGGCTCGCCCCGATCGCGGAGCGAAGTGCGAACTCATGTTGGCGCGCAGTGGCCCGTGCCAGCAGCAAGATTGAAACGTTGCCGCATCCGATCAGCAGCAACAGTGCAACTGCTCCGAACAGCAGGTACAACGTTCCGCCGAGCTGCTTTACAAAGTCTTCATTCAACCCGACAACGTGCAGGCTCACGAACTTGGGCGGAAAATGTTTGGGATTGTCCTTGGCAAACTGCCTGATCAAAGGGCCGAGTGCTGAATTCGCCTGGGCGTGGCTCACACCGGGCCTCAACCGTACACCGGCATAGAAGCCCTTAACTTGATCGCCGGTCACCTTCAGCGGAAGATAGACATCTCCATCCCCCCAGGTGAATCGGGAGTTCGCAACCCCAACCACGGTGTAGTTCTTCCGCATCAGCTGGATGGTCTTGCCGATGACTGAGGTGTCTCCGCCATAGTGCCGGGTCCAAAACTTGTATCCAAGCACCACCACGGGTGCGGGATCCTGGCCGTCGATAGCGTCTGAAGGCTGCAATCCGCGCCCGAGCGCCGCCGGAACACCGAGGAAGTTGAAAGCATTCGAGGTGAGATAAACTCCCTGCACATCCTCAGGCAGATCGGCTCCCGTTACCGTGAGGCTCCAGTCGTCCTCCATGAAGGTGTCCTCAACAACCGGCGACTTCTTCAACTCCTGCCATTGGGTTCCGCTCACGCCAAACCCGTTCAGTTCTCCCGATGGCATGGTCAGGCGCATGTGGACCATGCGATCAGAATCCCTGTAGGGGTAGGGATCCATCAGGATCGCGTAGACCACGCTGAAGACAGCCGTGGTTGCTCCGATGCCGAGCGCGAGAGAAATGATTGCAGTGAGCGAAAAACCAGGAACTTTGATCAGCTGGCGTGTGCCGAAACGGATATCTTGCAGCAGAGCCTTCATCGACGCTCCTCCAACCTGAATTTCCTTTTAGGCGAACCACTGAAAACAAATTCCGAAACCATCTGGATCTTTAAGATAAAGCTGCTTCATTCCGTACCAGGCAGTCTTCGGCCGCTCAACCTGCAGCCCCTTCGCGAGCAGCTCGTGATACGCGCGATCCACGTCAGGGCAGCCGAAGTACAAGCACGTGTCCTGGTGACCGGACCATCGCGCCGGATCTGGATGTGCAGGCACTTCCTCGGGATCGTATGCAGTGTTCAGCATGATGGTGGCATCGGAGAGCTGCAGCATCGCCCAGTCCACATCATCCGGATCGCGCGACTTTTCTTTCGACTTGCCCGTCACCTTGAACCCTAGAAGGTCCCGGTAAAAGTGAATCGAGCGCGACATATCGAAAACCTGCACGAGTGGCGCAACACCCTGAACCTCGATGGCCATTCGAAACTGCTCCCTGAACGCCAGATCAAAGCGCATTCCTGGCTGTCGCCTTCTACAAAGCACGTTCCGGCCCAACATGCGCTTATGCAAGTTATTGATTAAATAACGCGAAATCGCAGGCCCAACCCCTGCCGAGTGTGCGTTTTCGCCTGCGGTTGTTCGCAAATGGACGATTAGCATCATGCGAGCCGACCTGGCTGGAGCAGGGGACTGCGATACATCGAATGCTCTATACTCAGGAGTGCTATGGTGCCTGAAAAGACCTTTTTCCTTGAGACATTCGGGTGCCAGATGAATGTCCATGACTCTGAAAAAGTCATTGGCACATTGCTGCACGAGGGTTATAGGCAGGTCGAAACGGAAGAAGAAGCCGGCCTAATCCTCTACAACACCTGTTCAATCCGCGACAAGGCCGAGCAGAAAGTCTTCAATCGCCTCAACGATTACAAGAAACTCTACAAAGCAGGCAAACGCTTCGGCGTGCTTGGGTGCGTCGCGCAGCAGGAAGGCGAAAAAATCTTCGAGCGCGCCCCCTATGTCTCCCTCGTTTCCGGATCAGCGTCCTATCGCAAACTGCCCGAGATGCTCGGCCGCCTGGAAGCCGGAGAACACCGCATCACGGGGCTCGACGATCGCCAAACCGACGAGACCTTCGAGACGGAGTTCACTGCCCGGCAAAATCCCTTCCGAGGCTACATCACCATCATTGAAGGTTGCGACAAATTCTGCGCCTACTGCGTGGTCCCATACACGCGAGGCAAAGAGCGCAGCCGCAGTTCATCCTCGGTGCTGCAAGAGGCGCGTCGCATCGCTGACAACGGATACACAGAGATCCAACTGCTGGGCCAGAACGTGAACAGCTATCGCGACCCGGAAGGGAAGATGAGCTTCGCCGAACTCCTGGCAGCAGTCGGCCAGGTTCCAGGTATCCGCCGGGTGCGGTTCACCACCAGCCACCCGCGTGATTTCACCCACGACATCGTGGAGGCGATCGACGCATACCCCAGCCTCTGTGACCATGTGCACCTGCCGGTTCAGTCAGGCTCATCGCGCGTCCTGAAACTGATGGCGCGCGAATATACCTCTGACTGGTACCTGGAGCGCATCAGCTGGATCAAATCGGCAAGGCGCAGGATCTCCCTTTCAACCGACATCATCGTGGGCTTTCCGGGGGAAACCGCTGACGACTTCATTCAGACCATGGACCTGCTGCAGGAGGTGCAGTACGATTGCGTCTTCGGCTTCAAATACTCCGGGCGTCCCAACACTCCGGCACTCACCATGATCGATTCGCTTCCTGACACAGAGAAGGCAAGACGGCTCCAGATCGTTCTCGACCGTCAACGCGAGATCCAGAGAGCAAATTACGCGAAGCACTTAGGCGAGGAAATGGAAGTAATGGTCGAGGGAACAAATCCCGCTCGCGGCCAAGTTGCTGGACGGAGCTCACAGAACAAACCGGTGAACTTCACGACTGCGCTTCCAATTGCTCCCGCTCCTGGAACGTATTTGAAAGTGAGGATCATCAACACCTATCCGAACAGTCTGGTTGGAGAGGCTGTCTAATCCTGCAGCGGAGGATAAAAGCGTGGATATCGAGGTCCGAATTCGCGGCTTGATGATGGATCCGGCGACCAATATGCCAATCGTGGTCCTGAAGGATGTGGGCTCCGACACGGTCATGCCCATCTGGGTGGGCATTTTCGAGGCAAATGCGATCGCAATTGAAATCGAGAAGGTCGCACCTCCTCGCCCCATGAGTCACGATCTCGCGAGAAACCTTATGCGTCACATGGATGCTTGTCTGGAGAAGATAGTAATAAATGATCTTAGGGATGACACTTTCTTCGCAGTACTGTGGCTGCGCCAGGGAGGAGAGTTGATGACGGTCGATGCCCGTCCTTCTGACGCCATTGCTCTGGCGCTCCGTGCCGATTGCCCAATCTACGTCTCGGAACACGTCCTGCAGACTGCCAAGTTGAACATGGCCGGTCCTCCCGAGGGGCCAACGGCGGAAGAGCTGCGCGGCTGGCTCGAGGGCTTAAACGACGAGGACCTTGGCCGATATAAAATGTGACCCGAAATTGCATTCTATGTTTAACACAGGGAAGAGCAACTCCCAAGTCATTACGGGAGAACCGTTTAAAGTGAACGTCTTTCAATGTGGATGAACTATACAGAATATCTGTTATCGGACATAATGTATCCGCCGACTTTAGCTGTTTCACCACAAGGAGTCCCCTCAAATAACATTCCTAACGTACAATTAGCCGGTACCTAAGAAACACCTTCGATATTATCCCTTCCGCGCACCGCCAACGCGGAATCCACTAAGGCAAGCAGAAACCTTAAAGAGGCAGATCCGGTGACTTTAGCCCCCTCAAGTATCGGCCCAACTTTATCTAACTCTGCTGTTCTGTTCCGACGCGCAGCCCCCTCGCCCGAGGTCTACTGGATGGTGAAACGGCTACTCCCACTCCCTTCGTCGAACACTCCACAGATGAGAGAAAAAATGGCGTAGGTGGCGATGATGGGGCAAGTTTGCGCTGACACAATTGCATCTCAATTTTCGGGCCAAGCCAGCCGTACACCGGACTTGATAGCTCTGATTGCCGGTGAAGAGCATGTTACTTATCGCGAGCTCGACGCGAAGTCCGATGCTCTGTCGCAGGATCTTCGACAAAGGGGCGTGGAAGCGGATTCCCTTGTGGGAATCGCCCTAAAGAGGACACCGAACCTCATTATTGGCCTTTTAGCTATTTTGAAGGCCGGGGGTGCCTACGTTCCGCTTGACCCAAAATACCCGAAGGACCGCCTTGCCTGGATCATCGATAACTCCCGGATGCGGCTTCTGATAACAAGCGACGACGTCATACCGTCTCTTCCCTCTCTTACGAACCGCAGTCTCGAAACCATCGATGTGAACGTTCTCGATTCCAAATTGCCAGCCGATTCTCGAGCTCAGGCAGAAGCACCAGATGCCAGCCTGGCCTACGTGATGTACACCTCAGGATCGACTGGACGTCCCAAAGGCGTGATGATCGAGAACCGGAACGTCACGAACTTCTTTGCGGGAATGGATCAAGCCATCGGATCAACTCCCGGTACTTGGCTCGCGGTAACAAGTGTTTGTTTCGATATTTCAGTTCTCGAGCTCTTATGGACTCTCACGCGTGGATTCACCGTTGTGCTCCACGGGGAGGACCAGTTCGACAATCTCGCTCCGGCGATGCAGAAGCATCATGTCAGTCACCTGCAGATGACCCCATCGCTGGCCAGAATGTTGATGCTGGATACCGGTGCGGGACAGGCGCTTCGTTCGCTGAAGCAGATTCTGCTCGGAGGCGAGGCGGTTCCCGTTTCGCTCGTACGCGAAATTCGCCAGGTTACTCAAAGTGCTATCTACAATATGTACGGTCCGACCGAGACGACGATCTGGTCGACCTGCGGTCTTATTTCAAACCTGGACGTGAGCACGATTCCGATCGGGGAGCCGATTCTCAATACGCAAATACACATTCTTGATGAGACCCTCAACACGGTCGCCGAAGGTCAAATTGGAGAGATATTCATCGGTGGCGATGGGGTGGCTCGCGGATATTGGGATCAACCGGATCTCACGGCAGACCGATTTCTAGTCATTCCAAATGCATCTTCTGAACGGCTATACCGAACTGGCGACCTGGGACGTCTCTTGCCACATGGAAATTTTGAGTATCTCGGACGTACGGACTTTCAGGTCAAACTCCGCGGACATCGTATTGAACTCGGTGAAATCGAAACTCTCCTTGAGAAGCATCAAGGCGTTAGACAAGCAGTCGTTGTGCTTCGGGAGGATCGCGAAGAAGACAAGCGGTTGGTTGCATATCTCGTAGCTTCCGGCGCCTTCGTACCATCGCAACGAGACATTCGTCAGACGCTGGAGTCTTCACTGCCAGACTTCATGGTGCCTTCCCATTTCGTGTTTGTCCCGGAACTGCCTCTGACTGCGAATGGTAAGACAGACCGGAGGGCTCTACTGAATCTGCCATTGCCTCTGATGGCCGCGCACGATCCGGCAGATTGCGTAATCCCTGTGAGACCTGCTGAGACATCAGTAATTCATCCAGTCGTTCCGGGGGAGGGCCCATTGGACCCTGTCGAGAAGCAGATTGGGTATTGGTTTCAAGATCTGCTTGGCGCACCGGACGTAAGCGCACGGGATGATTTTTTCGCTCTGGGTGGGCACTCACTCACTGGGATTCGGCTCCTTGCGAGAATCAGAAGCACCTATGGCATACAAATGCAGCTGGCTTCTCTGCTTCACACGCGAACAGTCGGCGCAATAGCCGCAGCTGTGCGAGAGGCTCAGGCAAATGCCAGTCCATTGAAGGAACGAGCGCTCGTTCCGATACAACCAAAGGGAAACAAAAATCCGATTTTTCTGGTTCATGCTGTTGGCGGAGACGTGCTCTTTTACGAGCCACTGTCAGCGGCGCTCAATCCAAATCGGCCGGTATTTGCGCTACGCTCTCCTCTGTCGTATCAGCGAGAAATGCGGGAGAGTACTCTTGCCGAGCAAGCGACATTTCTTCTGAACGAAATCCGTTCGTTCCATCCTACGGGGCCCTTCTTCATTGCTGGTCACTCTTATGGCGGGGTGCTTGCATTTGAAATGGCAAGACAACTTCATGAGCGTGCCCTTACCCCAGAGCTTCTGGTTCTCATTGATGCTGACCTGCCCGGAAGCAAGCAACATGTGCCCCTGAGAACTCAACTCTCAACGTTTGCTCAGAATCTTCGCAATGGCGGGATGCGGTATCTGGCTCGCAAGAGCGAACTCAAGGTCCGCTATCTCGCTGAGGTATTCGTGCATAAACTTCAGCTGATTGCAGCCTCTGCAATGGACGCGATGGGACGTCAATTGCCGCTTACTTTGCGGTATGCACGAATCGAAGAGATTCACTACCGGGCATTGGCCGGTTACAAGCCCCAGGCTTATACCGGAAAGATCTGGCTTATCCGCGCAGTAGAACGAGGATTTAAGGGTATATTGAGCCTCAGCGAAGTAGATGACCCCACCTTAGGATGGTCAGAATTTGCGCACGGTGGGCTCCAAATTGAAGACGTGGTGGCTGAACACTACAACGTGCTGCTCCCTCCCCACGCAGCCGAAGTTGCGAATAATATCGAGGTCATGATTTCTCACATCGAAACGAAGTGATCGCAGGCGTAGCACGCCTTTGTGCAACGCAAGTGGCACCGTAAATGGTACACATCGACACTGGAGATTCATCTGCATTCTCTACAACAAGACATACTGAATGCTTTTCGTGCTCGAGGAGGCAGAAACGCCATCTACCCGGCTGTGCGTCAAGCGCGCGCGAGATGCGTGCATGAATTTGCTGTGCAGTATCATAGGAGAACGAAATCTCGTTCGTTGGAATTGAGAGCCCAACTCCGAGTGCCTTGACGTAAGCTTCTTTGAGCGTCCACAATTGAGTTCTTCGCACATCACGCTGCACGCCGCTGAGAGTTGCAAGCTCTGCAAGTTCCGTAGCTGAAAATACTTCCGACCCAACCTCGGCTATCTCCTGAGATCTGTCAAATCCTTCCACGTCAAGTCCGATCTCGCCTCGGTGGGATATCACACAGGCAGCCAAGTGGCGGGTATGTGAGAGATTGAATTGCACACCGATCGGATGATCCAGTGACGGCTTTCCGTGCTCATTCGTTTTAAAGCGCAAAGATCTCGCAGGCATCCCAATCGAACGGGATACTGCAATCCGGAGCAAGGCATGCGCAGCGAGATACCGCGCTCGATCCATTTGGAAACGGAACTGGTGCAAGCGATGAAGTTCATCCTGCGAGAGGACCGACGCCCACGAGGCGGCGATTTCGCGTTCAGCAGTATCTTGCGGATATGCAAACCAGAGTTCTAGCTCAGTCGTTTCGCTCACATCTTCTCGGTTATGCAATTTATGTTCTTCTGAAGCGAAGCCGCGGGCCAGCCGACGAATCTTCAACTCCGAATGTCATGCAACAAGCACTCCACTTCGGCCTTTTCTTCCGCGGTCAGAGATAACAAGGGCTGTCGCGGATAGCCACCGTAATAACCGTTGAAGTCGCACGCATATTTGACACCTGCAATACCCAGTTCAGCGGTGATTCGCTGGTTGGCCTTTGCGATCTGCTCCTGCTTCTCAGCGGCGAGTTTGGGGTCACGATCTTTCCAGGCGAAATAGACCTCGTAGCAAGCCTCAGGTGCACATGCGCCGAATCCGAGGATTGCCCCGGAAGCCCCAGCGTCCAATGACGGCAGAATGATCGAAGCCGATCCGGTTAGAACCTGAAATCCGATCTCCCTGGTTCGCGTCTTCATCGGAGTGACAGGAGGAGCTCCAGCGACCGCCGGCCCTCCCGCAAGATTTGCCGCAGGGACAAACGTTGCCGCCTCAGCGTTCGGCTGCTTCAACATCCTTCCGGTTACAGCTTCGAATAGCGGAGTGACCGTGACCGTTCGTTTCGGAACAGCACGGGTAGCATCAACGATCCCCCTGATCCGGTCCAGGGTTCCGCTCGAGTCCTTTATGGCTACGATGTTCGGATGGTGAGCAAGTTCAGCAACCATCTCGACGGCAATCTGGTACGGAACGCATCGCGGAATGTTGTAGAGGACAACGGGCAGCGGAGATCGATCGGCAACAGCCCGAAAATAGTTCGCCACAACCTGCGGTGTCATTTGCGTGGAGTAGTAGGTCGGAGTCCGCACCAACACCGCATCGTACTGGTGCTCTGCGGCGAACTCTGCGAGGTCAAGCACGGAACGAAGGCTCTCGCGGTTCACGCCCGCGATCAAGACCTTCTCTGCTGATGCGGTTTCGGCTGCGACGCGGAGGACCTCTTTCGTTTCCGAATCGTCCAGCGCTGGCGCTTCACCCGTTGAGCCGAGAACGACCAAACCGGCAAGTTGACTGCGCGAATAGCGCGCAATGTTCGCCTCAATTTTGCGATAGTAGACGCGCTCGTCCGAATAGAACGGCGTGGTTACAGCGGCAAAAACGCCCTCGATCAGCATAATTTCATTCTAGGCGAGGCGACTGACTTCCCTTTCCGCCGTCTGCTCCAGACTCTTGGCTGCGTGCAGATTCTGCAGCGCGTAAACCGTAAGATTCTGCTGCTGCATCGCTGCAATGCCCTCCACAGCAGCCTGCGCAGCGGCGATCGTCGTAATCGTAGGAACCCTCGCAAGCACCGCCGCGCGCCGGATTGCCTTCTCATCGAAGAAGGTGTCCTGACCACGCGGAGTGTTCACGATAAGTTGTATGCGATCGCCCTTGATAAGGTCGACGACATTGGGACGACCTTCCTTCACTTTGAAAACCCGCTCAAGCGTCAGTCCAGCGCGCTCGAGAGCGTTAGCTGTGCCCTCTGTTGCAATGATTTGGAACCCAAGATGAACGAACCGTCGCGCCAGTTCAATGGCCGCCGGTTTGTCGTGGTCGTTCACCGTGAAGAACACTGTCCCTTTCGAAGGCAGAATTTGGCCAGCCGAGAGCTGCGCCTTGGCAAACGCCTCACCAAACGTTTCGGCCACCCCCATCACCTCACCGGTAGACTTCATCTCCGGTCCGAGGACGGTGTCAACGCCGGCGAACTTGTTCCAGGGGAACACGGGTGACTTCACATAAAAGTGAGATCCGACTTCGAGGTCTTTGCCCGAAGCTACTTGCTCGGGGAGCAGGTCCCGGAGCTTGCGTCCGGTCATGAGCCGCGATCCAATCTTTGCCAGAGGAATGCCCGTAGCCTTGGAAACATAGGGCACTGTCCGCGAGGCTCGCGGGTTGACCTCGATCACATACACGTGATCCTCTCCATCTCCATCCCGCTGAATTGCAAACTGAAGGTTCACCAAGCCAACAACCTTAAGGGCCAAGGCCAGTTTCCGAGTGTAGTCCCTTATCGTCTTGAGTGTTTCTTCGCGAATGCTGACGGCAGGCAGAACGCATGATGAATCGCCGGAATGAATGCCGGCCTCTTCAATGTGCTGCATGATTCCGGAAATCACGACATCTTCTGAGTCGCACAACGCATCGACATCTACTTCGACTGCGTTCTCAAGGAAATGATCCACGAGCACCGGACGCTCCTGCGAGTACTCCACCGCTTGCTTCATATACTCGGCCACAGCCTGGGCATCGTAAGCGATCACCATTGCGCGTCCCCCCAGCACATAACTGGGGCGCACCAGCACCGGATACCCAATGCGTTCTGCAACTGCCAAGGCTTGTTCCACGCTGGTGGCGGTGCCGCCCGCCGGCTGGGGAATGTTGAGATCTTCGAGCAACTTGCCAAAACGCTTGCGATCCTCAGCGAGATCAATTGAATCGGGCGATGTGCCGATGATGGGAACGCCGGCCTCGAGGAGTCGCTGCGCCAGATTCAGCGGTGTCTGACCGCCAAACTGTACGATCATGCCGATTTTCGCGCCCGATTGGGCCTCGTGATTGTAGATGGCAAGCACATCCTCAAGGACCAGCGGTTCGAAGTATAGCCGATCGCTCGTGTCGTAATCGGTCGAGACCGTTTCAGGATTGCAATTCACCATGATCGTTTCGTAGCCATCGTCCTTCAGTGCGAAAGCCGCGTGGCAGCAGCAGTAATCGAATTCAATGCCCTGTCCGATTCGATTTGGTCCCGAGCCGAGGATGATGATCTTCGGTTTGTCGGTCGGCGGAGCTTCATCTTCCTCGTCGTAGGTCGAGTAAAGGTAAGGCGTCATCGACTCAAATTCTGCCGCGCATGTGTCGACGAGCTTGAAAACGGGGCGAATTCCCTTCTGTTCGCGCAATTCCCTTACCTGCTTGATGCCATCATGGCCGGCGAGCTTCCATTCCGTCGCAATGCGCTCGTCGCTTAAACCGTAGCGCTTCAACTTGCGCAGGTGCTCGACAGAGATCGCTTCAGGCGAAACCTCGTGAAGTGATTGCTGCGCCAACGTGACCTCACGAATCTGGTGCAGAAACCACGGGTCCATTCCGGTCAATCTCGCGACCTCACGCACGCTCATTCCACGCTCAAACGCGAACCGAACGTAACCGAGGCGTTCCGGCCTTGGAGTCACAAGCATCTGCGTCAGTCGCCGCGGCTCAAGCACTTCTGTGCCTGTCTTTTTTCCGGTTTCAAGTGCACGCCAGGCTTTCATTAACGCTTCCTTGAAAGTGCGGCCCATCGCCATCACCTCGCCCACCGACTTCATCTGCGGGCCAAGCGTGTCATCAGCACCGGGAAACTTTTCGAACTGCCACTTTGGGATCTTCACTACGACGTAGTCGATGGTGGGCTCGAAGCATGCGGGAGTCTTACGGGTGATGTCGTTTGGGATTTCGTCGAGGGTATAGCCAACGGCGAGCTTAGCCGCGATTTTTGCGATCGGGAATCCCGTAGCTTTCGAAGCCAGTGCGGAAGATCGGGATACGCGCGGATTCATCTCGATCACGATCATGCGCCCATTCGCTGGATTAATAGCAAACTGTACGTTGGATCCGCCCGTCTCTACCCCGATTTCGCGCATGACGGCGAGGGCCGCGTCGCGCATCCTCTGGTACTCGCGATCGGTGAGTGTCTGTGCCGGAGCCACTGTAATGGAGTCGCCTGTGTGGACACCCATCGGATCAAAATTCTCAATGGAGCAAATGATGATGACATTGTCGGCGAGGTCGCGCATCACCTCGAGTTCGAATTCCTTCCAGCCAAGAATGCTCTCTTCAATCAGGCATTCGTGTACGGGAGAGAGGTCGAGACCGCGAGCCAGGATCTCCATCAACTCTTCTCGGTTGTAAGCGATACCGCCCCCAGAACCGCCAAGCGTGAAACTGGGTCGGATCAGTACCGGAAATCCAATTTTGCCGGCGAAGTCGAGTCCATCGCGAAGATTATTTACCAGTGCCGACCTGGCCACATCGAGACCAATGCGGATCATGGCGTCTTTGAACAGAAGCCGATCCTCGGCCTTCTTTATGGGCTCCAGTTTCGCACCGATCAGTTCAACGTTGTACCGATCGAGAACGCCAGCGTCCGCCAGATCAACAGCGAGATTGAGTGCGGTCTGGCCGCCAACGGTTGGCAGCAAAGCAAACTTGCCCGACCCACTCTCGAGCATCTCGCTTTCAATGCGGATGATCTCTTCCACATAGCTCCGCGTCAACGGCTCGATATAGGTGCGATCGGCAAGTTCGGGATCGGTCATGATCGTCGCCGGATTGGAGTTGACGAGCACAACTTCGTAGCCCTCCTGCTTGAGGGCTTTACAGGCTTGCGTGCCTGAGTAGTCGAACTCGGCGGACTGGCCGATAACGATCGGACCGGAGCCGATCACAAGAATTTTCTGAATGTCATTTCTACGTGGCATGTTTTTCGGCGTTCCCTAAATCAATGTCTCTTGTTTTTGCGGATGGTCCGTTCAAATTCGCTCTTGCTCGTCAGCACGGCAGAACACTCATCTTGACAAGCGCCGGGTCCAAGGATGACATACAGCCTCTTTCGTTCGAGATGCGTCACAATCTCGTCTGTTACCACAATGTCGCGAGCCGCTGGCGCATATTGAGTTCGTGGGACGCGGAGCACATAAGGACCAGAATGAACATGTTCGAACCCAAACTGCCCTGACTTATCGGTTTGCGTTTCGGACGCGACCTTTTCGTCTCGAAGCAGTTTGACCGCGACATTAGGCATCGGGTGCCCTTCCGGACTGACGATAATTCCCTCGACATGACTCAGCCGCTCCGGTTTGGGGAGATCGAGCTGAGCGGACGTCGAACCGGCTGCGAGCACCGCAATCGCTCCACTCAAAAAACAGCGGAGCCAAAAGCCCCGCTGGTTTCGAACTCCGAAATCTAGGCTCTGGATAAGATTCATCCTTTCCACTCCTCCATCAGATTGCGGAAGTCACGGAAAAGGTAGTGCGAGTCATGCGGACCGGGTGCGGCCTCAGGGTGATACTGCACGCTGAACAGCGGCAGCGATTTGTGTCGAAGCCCCTCCAGCGTATTGTCATTGAGATCAACGTGGGTGAGTTCGACCTCATTGGCGTTGATTGATTCGGGATCCACAGCAAAGTTGTGATTGTGCGCCGTAATCTCAACCTTGCCCGTCGCATTATTACGAACCGGGTGGTTCCCACCATGGTGTCCAAACTTCAGCTTGTAGGTCTTCCCGCCGAGCGCTAACCCGCAAAGCTGGTGACCCAGGCAAATGCCGAAAACAGGGACGCGTCCGATCATTTCCCGGATCGCGCGGACTGCATAATCCACCGGCTCTGGATCGCCCGGGCCGTTCGACAGAAACACTCCATCCGGCTTGAGAGCCAACACATCGGCTGCATTCGTTTCTGCCGGAACCACGGTCACGTTGCAGCACTCCCGAGTGAGCATCCGCAAAATATTCTGCTTGATGCCGAAGTCGTAAGCGACGACGTGCAGTGGAGGTTTCTCTTCAAAACCTGGCAAAAGCGGGTCGCCCGTTTGATTCCGGACGTCATCCGCGTTGAAGCCGTAAACCGCTTTCGTTGAGACAACCCTTGCAAGATCGGTTCCGTCCATTTTCCGGATTGACCGTGCACGCTGAACGAGCTTGTCGGTGTCTGTTTCTCGCGTCGAAATCACTCCACGCATGACACCGTGGGTGCGAAGATGCCGGACCAAAGCCCGCGTATCAATCTCGGCCAGCACCGGAACGGCATACCGCTCCATGTACTCGTCAGTGACTTGCTCGGAGCGCCAGTTCGAACTAATCGCTGAGAACTCGCGTACGATCAGGCCTTCGATAAACGGCTTAGCCGCTTCATTATCGGCCTGGTTTGTTCCGTAGTTCCCGATCTGAGGGTTCGTAAGAACGACGATTTGACCGGCGTAGGAGGGATCAGTAGCGATTTCCTGATAGCCAGTTAGGGAAGTGTTGAAGACTACTTCTCCCAGGCATTCGCCCGGGTGTCCGTAACCTTCGCCGCGGAAGATGCGCCCGTCTTCGAGCGCAAGAATGGCCTGCATCGCCTCTCCGAGGAGTGGATTCAATAGATTTTAGCAGGTTTTGCCAGTGATTGTATGACGTGGAAATCATGGTCCCATTTCATTTCACTTCGCCCACATCCCGGGCCGGCCAGTAGACAAATACAGCCTTGCCATAAATGAGGTCACGCTCGACAACGCCGAACTCCCTGCTATCTCTAGAAATCGACCGATGGTCGCCCATAACGAAGTAGCAATCGTCCGGAATGATGGTTTGTGCATATGAGCCCGTGTCACGATACATCTGCGGTACGTAGTTCTCAGTGAGAGCTTTGCCATTCACCCATACCTGACCGTGATCAATTCGGAGCTTGTCGCCGGGCAAGGCGATTACGCGCTTGATATAGCTTTCTTCTGGGTTGCGAGGATAGTGGAAGACGACAACGTCTCCGCGTTCGATCGAGGTGATGTGGTACACGAACTTATTGATGAATAACCGGTCGTGATCCTCCAGCCGGGGAAGCATGCTCGTTCCTTCCACACGCACGGGCTGGTAAAGAAACAAAATGATGAGAATGGAGACGGCTGCTGAGATCAGGAGGTCGCGAACCCACAATCCAACTCCGCCTTCCAGATTTTGCGAACGCACCGGCGACGTCTCTGCGACTCGTTTAGCGTCAGGCGGGGAGGACGTTTCGGCGGCAACAGGCTCTTCGGGACTAGTCGACATCTCTTTCTCGAATTATCAAATGCAACATTCGCTAACTGCAACCGAGGCCGCCCGGAGGACATAAAACTACGGGCCGCCCTGGTTTTTCCAATCGCCGCGGCTGGTCGGCCGCAGGTACCATAGCAGGAGCTGCCCCCGGAGCCGTCCCCTCCGTGAGATTCGCCTGCTCCAGAATTAGAGGCCTCTGGAAAACCATCTCCACCTGGCTCCCCGCCTCAATATTTACATCCGCGCCCCGCGTAAACAGGGAGACCAGCCCAACTGCAGCCAATCCGGCGCCGACTCCGCCCAAACCGCCGGCCACCGCGTGACCGGATCCCAGCCCCGATACGGAACCGATGGTTCCCCCGGTCGGCACGGCAATCTCAGCAGTCTTTCCTGCGTTACGCGTTTTGTCCTTGTCCTGTTCAATCGTTCCTTCGCCATTTTTTACATCTTGCTTGCTGGCGCCTGGCAACCCGCTCACCACCCCGGGAATCTCCACCACGCTTCCGTTGGGAAAGATCATCGAGGTAAAGTGCATATCAAGCTGCGCCCTGCCTTTGACGTGCCCGGCACGCACCACTCGATCAACTACCCCTTGTACGAACACCCCAGCCGGGATCAATACCCGATTCCCGACCACCACCGGAAATGCCGAGGACAGGTACACGCCGTCCCCAGCACGGGCGCTCTTTGTATTTACGGAACTGCGCAGCTGAAGGAGGACTTTAGTCCCCGCAGGCACGGTATAGGTCTTCTTCGCAGAACTTGCCGACGTGCCCGGATCTGAAGAATCCGGGGAGGATGAAAGTCCGGGGTCTTGAGCTTTGCTCTGTTCTGCAGTAGAAGCCTGGTTCGTAGCAGGTGCGGGACTCTGTGCGACCGAGAGACCGCATTGCATCCAAACGAAGACGCCTAAAGCTGCGATCGAAAACACGAACCGAGTTCTGGTTACAAGCAAACCTCGCCTCCCACTCCCCCTATTCAGATAGACGGAGCCCGTTGCAGCAAAGATAGCTGGCGATTCTCATTTCCGGCCACTCTGAAATCACGGTACGCTAGATTATTCAGGCATTTGGAGATGTTTCCCATGGACTCAGCCCGATCCGAAACCTTTAATAGTATTCCCGACAAAGCGTTAGGCGCGGGACAATTTGCTGCCGTGTACAAGGTACTGCAGGAAGCGATTGACTCCCAGGCATTCCCGGGTTGTGCCTTTGGGGTCCTCGCAGGCGGTTCCGTTTTGTTGGCGGATGCTTTAGGAAGTTTCACTTACGAGAACGGTGCTCCGAACATCGACTTATCTACACTGTTCGACATCGCGAGCCTTACGAAGGTGGTTTCCACTACGGCCATCGCCATGCTTCTTTTCGAACGCGGCGTTCTTCGGCTGGAAACGCCAATCGGCGACCTTCTGCCCGGCTTCGTAGTTGGCCGGGCTAATTCGGAGCTGGCACGCCGAGTTACCGTCCACAATCTGCTTGCTCATAACTCGGGCCTGCCCGGCTATGTTGAGTTCTTCCAAACAGCAAATACGCCATCGGCACTCTTTCGCGCTTGTCTCGAACTTCCCATAGAAAATACTCCGGGAGAGCGAGTCGAATACTCCGATCCTGGCTTTATTCTGCTCGGAAAGGCACTCGAAATCCTCAATCGCGATTCGCTCTCGGTTATGGCGCGCAAGGAGATATTCGCGCCGCTTGGGATGTCAGCCACCCGTTTCCGCCCCCCTCGTCCCCAGTGGGCGACCATCCCGCCAACTGAAATTGACAACTCTTTTCGACACCGCACGCTTCAGGGCGAAGTGCAGGATGAAAACGCATATGTACTCGACGGAATTGCCGGACATGCGGGCCTGTTCTCCAATGTTCCCGATCTTCTGCGATTTGCATCGGGCATACTCGCCGGGTATCACAACGCCGAACTGGCGACCTCCCGGATATTCAGCAGCGAAACCATCGAGTCCTTCGCGCGGCGACAAGGTCCAGAGGGTAGTTCGCGCGCATTGGGCTGGGATACACCGTCGGCTGAATCATCGGCCGGACGCCATTTCTCATCCCACTCCATCGGCCACCTCGGGTACAGCGGCTGTTCTCTATGGATAGACCTGGAGTCCTCGGTCGCCGTGGCTCTTTTGACAAACAGGACATGGCCGGATCGGAAGAGCCAGGCCATCAAACAGGTTCGACCGGCATTCCATAACGCCGTCCGGGAATCCCTCTAATTTGTACAATCGCATGACATTGAAGTGACATTCCACTTCATCAGAATTTCGGGCCTCTTGCGCGAAATGCAGATACAATAAATCGTGGGGACAGACTTTGATGTTATCGAGTACGACGACGCGCGAAGGCGCCGGCGCCAACGGGAAAGAGGAACCTAAAACGGACCCCGCTTCCCTCCTCCAGCACCTTACTACCGAGAGCCAAAACGAAGCATCCCAGGGCTTTGACACGAAATCGGCACTCGAGATCGCCCGGATTATTAATCACGAAGATGCCAAGGTTGCGGCAGCAGTAAAAAAGGCTCTCAACGAGATCGCAGAGGTGATTGACCACGTAGCCCGCGCTCTTCGAGATGGCGGCCGGTTGATCTATATAGGTGCCGGATCCAGCGGCCGGATCGCTGCTCTGGACGCTTCTGAATGCCCCCCGACCTACTCTACGGCTCCAGGACAGGTTCAATACATCATGGCAGGTGGCCCCAAGGCACTTGCTTCCGCAGTTGAGGTCAACGAAGATTCCGAGGAACTCGGGCAAAGGGATATCGCCCGACGTCGTCCAACGCGCAAGGACGTCGTTATCGGAGTCTCCGCTTCCGGCCGTACTCCTTATGTTGTTGCCGCAACCGCCTATGCTCGTGCTCGCGGAGCCTACACCGCTGCGGTCACCTGCAATCAGGGCACCCCAATTGCGAACGCCGCTGACATCGTTATCGTTGCCGAGGTTGGTCCGGAGGTAGTTTCAGGTTCTACCCGGATGAAGGCTGCCAGCGCACAGAAGATGATCCTGAACACGATCACCACGGGCGCAATGACGCGGCTCGGTTATGTGTATGAAAACCTCATGGTCAATGTCCATATGCAGAACTCGAAGCTTGTCGAGCGCGGCATCCGCATTCTCATGCGGGCCTGCAACATCGATCGGGAAACTGCCGTCCAGACCATCAAGAGCGCCGGTCGAAGCGTCCCCGTAGCCCTCGTGATGCTCAAAGCGAAGGTTGACAAGCCGGAAGCCGTCCGGCGACTCGCAAAGTCTGACGGCAATGTGCGCCTAGCCATCGAGGACAACGTTCTGGAGCTTTGAATCAGGAAGCGTCACGCGACCTGCACTGACCTCTGGACGCCTCCGATTTCCGTGGACTGAAAGAACCGGATTGCCCCTGGGGCGCTTGCCGCAAAGTAGACTGATAGACACGGAGCACAAAGCTTCAAATGGATAAATTCGTCATTCGCGGCGGCAATCCGCTCGTGGGAACGATCAGCGTGTCTGGCGCAAAGAATTCTGCGCTTCCCTGCATGGCTGCAGCCATTCTTACAGAAGAAGAAATCACTCTCGAAAATATTCCCGACGTCCGCGATATCGAAACCGAACGTAAACTGCTCGTCGCCATGGGTGCGGAAGTCGAACTCGGCAGTGGAGGCAGCGACCATCGCACGCGGATCAATTTCCGCACTCTCTCCAGTCCAGAAGCGAAGTACGAGATTGTCAAAACCATGCGCGCCAGTTCCCTCGTCCTTGGTCCCCTGGTGGCTCGTGCAGGAATGGCCCGCGTTGCCATGCCCGGTGGATGCGCCATTGGCGGCCGCCCAATCGATCTCCACATCAGGGGCCTCGAAAAGATGGGCGCTACCATCGCTCAGGAACACGGCTATATCGAAGCGCGCGCAGACAAGCTGAAAGGCGCCCATATCGTTTTCGACAAGATCACCGTAACAGGCACGGAAGATCTTCTCATGGCAGCCGTCCTTGCCGACGGTGACACTCTGATGGAAAACTGCGCACGGGAGCCTGAGGTCTGTGACCTTGCCGCGCTCCTCACCGCAATGGGCGCAAGAATTGAGGGAGCCGGTACCTCGACCATCCGGGTGCAGGGGGTCACCAGCTTACGTGGTGCTTACTACCGCATCAACCCCGATCGCATCGAGGCCGGCACTTTCCTGATCGCGGGTGCCATCACCGGGGGTGATCTCACAGTGACCGAATGCAACCCCGATCACATCGGCGCCGTCATCTCTAAACTCGATGAAGCGGGAGCCAAACTCGAAACCATCGATCAGCATACGGTCCGAGTCCGCGGGAATGAAAAGCTCACAGCCGTCGACATCTCCACCGAAGAGTATCCAGGCTTTCCGACCGACATGCAGGCCCAGTACATGGCTCTCGCCACTCAGGCCGAAGGCGTAAGCATCATCAAGGAAAACATTTTCGAGAATCGCTTCATGCATGTCCAGGAACTCATCCGCATGGGTGCCAACATCAAGGTGGACGGACGCACCGCAACGGTCCGCGGTCCTTTCCCCCTTTCTGCTGCTGCAGTGATGTGCTCCGACCTACGTGCATCCGCTTCGCTGGTTTTGGCCGCGCTTGTTGCAGACGGCGAATCGATCCTCGACCGCGTTTATCACATGGATCGTGGCTACGAACGGTTCGAGCAAAAGCTCGAACAGGTGGGCGCCCAGATCCGACGCATGGGAAATGTCTTTGGTTGAGGTTAGACTCAAGCTCCATCTGTAAACGCATCTCACTTCTCCCTGTGACTCGCATCACGGTTCCATTTCGGAACTGACTTTATGATCCTCGCCTGACCTGCGGGTCACGCCTCGAAGAACGATTCTTGTTCCTGGAATCCCCCCGAATTCAACCGACCAGATGAGAGTCGCGCTTCGTAAGTAAAGCGACATGCTCTGTGCCACAAAGGAGGATTTCAGCGATGAAGCACAACGGAAAAAAGATCATCGTTATTGGTGGCGGCATTGCCGGCCTCTGCGCTGCCGTTTACGCCCTCAAATGCGGCTACGAAGTTGAAGTCCTCGAGATGCATGACATGGCTGGCGGACTCGCTATGAGTTGGAAGCGAGGACCCTACACGTTCGAAACCTGCCTGCACTGGCTGATTGGATCGAAACCTGGCGGTGAGTTCAATCAGGTTTGGAAAGAATTGATCGATCTCGACAGGCTCACGTTCGTCAACGCACACGAATTTGTCCGAATCGAGACGGAGGACGGCGACTGCCTTCGCGTCTATACAAATGCCGACATGCTCGAGGCGGAACTACTTCGCCGCTTTCCGGACGACATTGCCGCAATCCGCGATTTCATTCACGCGGTCCGAACTCTGGGCAAGTTCCGGCTCCTCGATCCGTCCGGTGGCATAACAGAAAACTGGCTCAACATCTTAAGGGATATTCCCGTGATGCCGCTCCTCCACAAACTCAGCAAGATGAGCGGCGAACAATACGGCTCTCATTTCCAAGATCCGTTACTGTGCGGATTCTTCTCCGCCGGTGATGTGGGTAAGCTGACGGCAATCGCAATGGTTCTGTCACTTGCATGGATGAACGAAGAGAATGCCGGCTACTGCATAGGAGGTTCGCAGGCACTGATTCGCTTGTTTGAAGAAAAAGTCCAAGAACTTGATGGCAGCATTCGCTTCAACGCACAGGTGGACCGAATTGTCGTGGACAACGAGAAGGCTGTAGGAGTCCAACTGTCAAACGGCGAGAAGATTCGATCCAATTGGGTGATCTCAGCGGCGGATGGTCACGAGACCATCTTCGGGATGCTCGACGGACGGTATGTTAATGAAACTATTCGCCGCATTTATCGAGAATCTCAGACCTTCGCCTCATACTTGCAGGTCTCATTCGGGATCGCAATGGATCTTCGCGATCAACCCTCAATGCTAATGAAGGTCCTGAAAACGCCCATCAAGGTCGATCCGGAAACTGAACAACGTCAAATCGGGTTTCGGTTCTTCCACTTTGACCCCACGTTTGCTCCGGAAGGCAAGACTGCCGTCACCACCATTCTTCCAACTCGTAACCACAGGTATTGGGAGAACCTGAGGCGCGAGGATCCAGTCCGTTACTCTGCAGAAAAGGATCGAGTATCAGACGCCGTCATTGATGTTCTCGAGCGGCGGATTCCAGGCGTCCGCAAGGCCATCGAGGTCACTGATGTCTCCACCCCAGCCTCTGTGATCCGCTACACGGGAAACTGGAAGGGTTCGCAAGAAGGTTGGCTGATGCCGCCCGGCGCGAGTTTCAGGCCATTTCCAAACACGCTGCCTGGCCTGAATCGCTTCGTTCTGATCGGGCAATGGATTATGCCCGGTGGCGGCCTTCCGTCCGGACCGATGACGGCTCGCCCTGCGATCAAGGCTATCTGCAAATACGACCATGTTCCCTTCGAGGTCCGGCAGGGAGTGCATCATTCGGAGCCGGTCGCACTCTGAGCCAGTTCCGGGGAACAATTCAGCTGTTCCAGCCGTAATTAGCGGCATGAGGGTTTTCTGTCTCACGCCGGCGGCGTTTCTATTCGGTTGTGCCACGATCGCGTTCGCAGAAACAACGACGTGCGACCAGGCCCTTACGGCGCCCTTGCACGTCCGATCGGTTCTCACCATCGATTCGCGTCCTGCGGGGCTCGAGATTGTGGGTACCGATGAGGACACAATCCACGTTAGCTGCCAGCTTCACAATGGTGATTCCGACAACACTCGTCGCATTCGTCTACGGTTCTCACCGAATGCGGTCGGTGGGAAACTCATGATCGAAGGCGAACATCTGAGGCACGGCAATGGGGCGCAAATCCGGATCGAAATCCCAAAGAAAACCAGTTTGACTGTTCGGATGTTTGCCGGCGAAGTGAAGGTCGAACAAATTTCGGGCGACAAGGACATTCAGATCGGAGCAGGCCAAATCACGATCTCGAATCACAATTGGAATTACCGGAATGTTGAGGCGTCCGTGAGCATCGGCCAGGTCAATGCACCAATGTACAACGCGAACAAAGGCGGGTTTTTTCGCAGTGTGTCTGAAACGAGCACGGGCGGAGAATTCCGCCTCAGGGCGCATGTCACAACGGGACAGGTCGATCTCCAGGGCAAGCGATTAACTCCTGGAAGGATGCCGCAGCCCGATTGAAGCTTTCCCTATCGCCAGCTAACGGCCAGATGCCATCTGAGGTTGTAACGCTGAGTTTTAGCCAGAACCCTCTCATACTCCCGAAGCTCCGTAAGCACTGGCTGCGTTTCAGATCCGAAAGCTAAAGGGGACTGAGACAGGAAACCGATCATCGCTCGAATGGTGATCAGTCCATCAGCCGGATTGAACCACTGGGGATCTGGCAAGTGATGTGCCCACTCGGGGTCTCCTGCACCCTGCTCCAGCAGGACGCACATCGAGTTTTCGTCCGCCGAAAAGAACTGCAATAGCGGCGCGACGCCCAGAGACTCGGCCAGCCTTTCAAGCGCGTCCTCATTTCGCGCAAGAGCATGACCGTTGACGAAGATGTCAAAGCCCGGATCTTCCCCTTCTACGACGATGTATAGACTCGCTGACATAGAGCGCTTTTGCCGCATTTGAGGCGACCGACTCAGTTTCCCTCAAGTGATCCAAAGGATCAATGATTTCCTGTCAGACGCAAGATTACGCAAGTTTGGTATGAACCCTGTTTGCCATACAACAAAACGGTTACGTCTCCGCCTCAAAATCGGAAACGCAACTAGAATTAAGTACACCATCCTGTTGCGGGGTGAGGATCTTCTTTCGTGGTGGATTGGAGCAAGCTTCCGGATTTGGCCGCTGTGGCCGCTCTCACGTGCGCATTTGCATCTGTTGCGCGCCAGGGGCAGACGTCTGCCTCGCGCCATTGGCTTACCGGGTGGGTACTGATTGCCGTACATTTCGCGGCATATATCTTCGTTACGACGTCCGGTTTCCTGGGCGTTCTGGCAGCTGACATTGGTCTCGCATCCCTCACCTCGGCAGGCGTTCTGTTCATGTGGGCATCAGTGCCTTACCGGATCGAGCGGTCAAGCCAGTTGATGCTGGCTTCACTTCTGACCACAAACACGATCTACGTAATCCTTCTGGGGCTCGATCACCCCCCTGCCTGGGCGCTCAACATCTCTGCCGTGCTGTTTGGGGCGGCTCCCCTCGCCATCGCACTGGGTGCTCGCCGCGGATTCACGCACGTCCTGCGCTGGATGACCGTGGGGCTTTACTGCCTGCTGGCCGTCTTCTTGCTGGCCGTTCAAAATCGGCCCGGCAATGGCCTGCTTCTTGCGGCGAACGCTGTGTTGTTCACCGTGTACTTCGGGTGCTGTATCCATGTTTGGCATAGCTATCGCGGACGCCGAAGCGCAGGCTCTCTGATCAGCATTGTCGGCTTCCTTGGATGGGCGGCAGTATTCGTGATCAGTCCGTTCATCGGTTCATTTGTCCCTGGCACTCATATCGACGGCGAGGTCTGGAACCTGCCGAAGTACGTGGTCGCTGTCGGAATGATTCTCCTCCTGCTGGAAGATCAGATTGAGCACAACAAATATCTCGCTCTCCACGACGAACTCACTGGGCTCCCGAACCGCAGGCTATTCCTCGATCGTCTTGCATTATCGCTGGAGCGGGCGCGCCGCATGGAATCGAAGGCAGCCTTGCTGGTCATCGACTTGAATCACTTCAAGCAGGTGAATGACAGTTTGGGCCATCATGCTGGCGACCTGCTCCTCAAGAAAGTCAGTTCGATCTTCTCGAGCCGCGTTCGCCGTTCCGATACTGTGGCTCGTACTGGTGGAGACGAGTTCTCGCTCATCCTTGAGGAGCCGACGAATCGATCCAATGCCAAGCTCGTAGCCAAGTCATTGATGGAGATGCTGAAACAACCAATGCTTGTTGGAGATCATACCGTCCAGGTCGGCGCCAGTATCGGCGTTGCAGTTTTTCCGGACGACGCGGAAGATATCGAATCGCTCTGCATTGCCGCCGATCTGCGGATGTATGACAGCAAGAACGAATCGCGTGACCCGGCGAGTGATCGAATGCCTGTCAAATCAGAGGCATCTCTGAGGATCCATGACGGCGACACTGCCCGATTCAAGATGGCTGCCCAGTCGCCTAAACCGTGAAATACAAGAGAGCTTGACGCAAAAGAGCCCGGAACCAGCCCGGGCTCTTTTACGCTTCTGTTTGAAAAGCCGGCCTTGAACTAGCCTCTTCCGCCGCCTTGGCCGCCCTGGCCCGGACGACCACCGCGACGGCGACGCCGCCGTCTGTTGTTGTTGGCACCGGGACCGCCGGGACCTGCAGGACGAGGTCCAGTTCCCTGTCCTGCTGCAACAGGGGCGTTGTCGGCACGGTTGAAGTTCGGCTCGTTCTCTTCATCGAACTCCTCGCCTCCCTCTTCCTCATCGAAGTCCTCTCCACCCTCAATCAGGATTGTGCTCTGATTTGAGCGAGGCTGGCGTTCGTCGAACTCGTGGTGAGGACGTGGTGGCCTGGCCGCCTGAGGAGCTTCTTCAGATCTGCTTACTTCACCAGACTCGCCATTCTCCGCAGGTACCGGCGCCGCTGCCGCCAACTTTGCTTTCTGCTCGCGGATAAGGGCCTTCCGGCTCAGCTTGATGCGGTTGCCTTCGATGGCGAGGACCTTGACCATGACTTGATCGCCTTCGCGCAACTCGTCCTTGACCTCTTTCACGCGATGCTCTGCGATCTCGGAGATGTGAAGCAGACCGTCGGTACCGGGGAACAACTCGACGAATGCGCCGAATTCCGCCAGCCGGACGACTTTACCCAGATAAACTTTTCCAATCTCTGGGACGGCTGTGATGTTGCCGATCATCTCGAGCGCGCGCTTCAGGCCGTCGGCATCCGCCGAAGCCACACTTACCTTGCCAGTGTCGTCAACGTCGATCTTGGCGCCGGTCTGCTCGACGATGCCACGAATGGTGGCGCCGCCCTTGCCGATCAGGTCGCGAATCTTATCGGTCGGAATCATGAGCGTTTCGATCCGAGGTGCATACTGCGAACGCTCGGTACGAGGGCCGCTCAGTTCCGCATCCATCTTGTCGAGCAGGAAGAGACGGCCACGCTTGGCCTGCTCCATTGCCTGCTGCAGGATTTCGCGGGTCAAACCGCCGATCTTGATGTCCATCTGAAGAGCGGTGATGCCCTTGCGAGTTCCGGCAACTTTGAAGTCCATGTCGCCGTAGTGGTCTTCGGCTCCGGCAATGTCAGTGAGAATGGCGTAGTCGTCGCCTTCCTTGACCAGGCCCATGGCAACGCCAGCGACTGAACCGGAGAGTGCGATACCGGCGTCAAAGAGTGCCAGGCTTGCTCCGCAGACGGAAGCCATAGAAGATGAGCCATTCGACTCGAGGATGTCAGAGACGATGCGGATCGTATACGGCTGGTCGGCTCCTTCCGGAAGCACAGCGGTGATGGCTCGTTCGGCCAGTGCTCCGTGCCCCACCTCGCGACGACCCACTCCCGTCATACGTCCTGTCTCACCAACGCTAAAGGGCGGGAAGTTGTAGTGAAGCATGAAGTTCTTCTTCTTCTCGCCTTCGAAGCTCTCAAGCCGCTGACCTTCGTCGGCAGTTCCAAGAGTTGCGGTCACCAATGCCTGGGTTTCGCCACGGGTGAACAGCGCTGAACCATGCGTACGAGGGAGCACACTTGTCTCAATAGAGATGGGGCGGATTTCATCGAAAGCACGGCGATCCGGACGAATGCGCTCCTTGGTCACCTGCTCACGGAAGATTCGCTCACGCAGTGCCTCGTAGTAAGTGGCAAGCTTTTTCTTCGCGTCTGGCTCATCGGCAGGCAGGCCTGCTGCGAGTTCGTCCTTGATCTGCTTGATCAGGGAGTAGCTTTCAGTTTTGCCATGTGCCTTCGTATCCAGTGCATCCTTAAGCCGCTCGCCAACTTTTGACATGAGGGAGTTGTAGTACCCCTCGTCGAACACGGGGGCGTTGAAGGTGCGCTTCTGCTTCCCTGCTTTGGAAACGAGTTCTTCAATCGCAGCGCAAATCTTCTTGATCTGTTCGTGGCCGAACTCGATCGCCGCGAGGATCACCTCTTCGGTCTCCTCCTTCGCGCCCGACTCGATCATCACGATTCCGTCTTTGTGACCGACGACCATGATGTTAACGGTCGTATTGGCCCGCTCCTCGTACGTGGGGTTGATGACGAACTCGCCATTTACCCGGCCAACACGAACAGCTCCGACGGTTGCACCGAAGGGAATGTCAGAGAGTGCCAGAGCGGCTGCCGCTGCATTGATGCCAATGACGTCCGGATCGTTCTGCTTATCGGCTGAGAAGACAAGTGCGATGATTTGCGTCTCGTTGCGAAATCCCTCAGGGAAGAGTGGACGAATCGGCCGGTCAATCTGACGAGCCGTCAGAATTTCCTTTTCACTCGGCCTTCCTTCACGCTTGATGAAGCCACCCGGGATGCGACCGCCAGCATAGGTGTACTCGCGGTAGTCCACGGTAAGGGGGAAGAAATCGATGCCTTCCCGCTGGTCTGGAGATGCAACCGCGGTGGCCAAAACCACGGTCTCGCCCGTGGTTACCAGTGCAGCGCCCGAAGCCTGCTTCGCCATGCGTCCGGTCTCAAAGACCAGCCGCTTGCCGCCAGCAAGCTCGACTGTCACTTCTTGTTTAGACATAGTGTCCTCGTTTCATTTTTTCGCTTGGGAAACTTTTCGGATGGGATGTTCCGGAATAGCAGAATTCGAATCCACGCGGAAACGCCGTCTCGAGCAAGTGCTCCGAGGCGGCGTGTTTGGGGGACGATGTGGCAGAGAAGGCTTGTTCGAAGCCGACGACTCCACGAATGTCCCGGCATGGTTTGGAATTTGCCAGGTACACCATTGCCCCGAATGCTGAATATAACGGGGCCATGACCAGGTTCCGGTCTGGGCGCTTCCGGTTCAACGTTTGCTTTCTGATTTACTTGCGGATACCGAGCTTGCTGATCACGTCGCGATAGCGATCGGTATCATGCGTCTTCAAGTAGTCCAGCAGGCGGCGGCGCTTGCTCACGAGCATCAGCAGACCACGGCGGGATGCATGATCCTTTTTGTGAGTCTTGAAATGCTCCGTAAGCTCGCCAATCCGCTCACTCAGAATCGCGATCTGGACTTCGGGGGAACCGGTGTCCGTCTCGTGGGTGCGGAAGCGTTCAATCAATGAGGTTTTCTTTGCAGTCGCCAGCACGGCGTGGGTTACTCCTCTTACGTTCTCAGTCCACTCTCAAGTGTCTCCATAGAGATTATCATGAATGACTTGCACCACAAAGCCGGGTGACGATCCGCCTGGAATCTCTCACCGGCCGTGAATGTGGGCATTGAAAACCTTCATAATGTTTTCAATGCCCTTCACCCTTTCCCATGCGGCTGCGGCGCTGCCCTTCAGGCGCACTGGCCTGGTTATGTCTGCTGTTGTCTTTGGGTGCTTTGCGCCCGATTTGGAATACTTCCTCTGGCTACGGCCACATGGACATTTCGGACATACGCTGCCTGGTCTCTTCGCATTCGATCTTCCCGCTGCTCTCGTCTCGTTATTCCTATTTCACCGCTATGCCAGAGAACCGCTTGTGGGCTGCCTGCCCGAGCATCTGCGCGAGCGTGTGCGGTCGCGTCCCAGCTTCTCAGTCGATTCGGTGTCGAGCGTCGCGTTGACTTGTGTATCGATTCTGGTGGGAGCAGCGACCCATATTCTTTGGGATTCGTTCACTCACTCGGAATCGTGGATTGCTTATCACTGGGAGTTTCTCAGGTCGCAAGTGGATGTCCCGCTCTTCGGTCCACGCTCCTGGTCTGCGGTGCTTCAGTACATCAGTTCGGCTGCGGGGCTGTTGATTATTTTGCTATGGTTCGTTCAGTGGTATCGGAATACACCTCCGCATCATCTTGAAACGAAACAGAGCACTTTTTTGCGTGACCGGATCGTTATCTTTTTCGCGTTCGTAGTGGCACTAGTAGGCGGCGCGGCGCGAGCGGCCGTACCTGGGTTGCCGAACGGAGTGCATGGAGCTCAGCGCTTTCTGACAGATGCTTCAATCACGGGCATAACAATCTTCTGTCTGGCGGTTCTCTTCTATGGTATTCTCCGCAATCGAATCGAACGGACAACAGAGACTGAACCAAACAATAACCATGAATGAAGGAGCAGCTGAATCCAGGCGGCAGGAAACGCTGCGCAAGCAAGATCATTCCTCAGCGCGCCAGTAATTTGCTCGCGCAATGATCTTCGCGCCATAGTCCTCCACGGTTCGTACGCGGATTGTATGCAATCCAGGCGTTGGATCCGACGGACTGAATGTGATCAGGTACCGATTTCGAACCTCCTTCGCCGCTTCCATCACTCTTTCCTCGAATCGATGATCGCCTACGAAGGTCATGTATTCGCCGCCGCTCATGATCGCGATCTGCTTGGCTACGTTCTTCTTGAAGGCCTGCACTGCCATCACTAGCGTGGAGACCATGCTCATCACACGATCTTCACCAGAGTCCTTAACGTCGTGCGCAAACTCCGCCTTCGCCGGCGAATAGGAGACACTGACTACCAGCACATCTGAACGGCCGATCTTGGCGACAAGTTGTGCCGGCTTGGTGTTCTTGCTTCCGTGGTCGCGCTGCTCACTGATGAGTAGAAGCACACGCCGATACTGCTTCGGCTGATCTTCGAGCAGATCAACTCCGTAGCTGATGGTATCCAGAATCGCAGCGCCACCATCGCCTGGCTCAAGTTGCTGCAGGCTTTGAGCGAGCTCTTCCTCAGAGTGTGTGTAATCGTGAATCAGCCTCGGCTTCGAGCTGAACCCGACAAGAGCAGCCTGACTGCGCGGATCGGAGAGGAACATGTCCAGCAGAGGGCCCATTTTGCCCAACTTCTGGAACTCAAGCCAGCCTGAACGACCTTCTTCCATCGCAATCACAAGAGCAATTGGCGCACTATCGAGCTCTTCCTGAACATGAATCTGCTGTGGAACTCCGTTGTCTTCGACGATGAAGTCTGACTGCTTTAGTCCGTAAACAATTCCTCCACCATGCGGCTTCTCGACAAGGGTTGGCACGAGAACCTCGTTGGTAGTCACGCGGATCGTTGGGGTCGGGAGTTGCGATCCTGGCATTGGCTTGGGAGGCTCGACAGGAGGCAACTGCGGCTGCTGCGCAGTTGACGGAAAGGCACTGAGCAGTGCGACAGCAATGACAACGAGATTCCAGCGAGTCGGTCCGAGCGTCATCTGCGTGAGGGCTCCCGAATCGATGATAGGCGATTCGGATTCAGTCGCTTTGCCGGTTTGGAGAACCGAAATCCGCCACGTGAGGTGTCTCACAGATGCTGGAGAAGCACATGTCGATAACCCGTTTCGTTGCAGAAGAACTGCTGCAATGATGACCCTAAAGTCCTCAACTGATTGCACCCAAGGGGGATAGAGCAGGTTAGAAGTGCGCAGTACTGTTGATGCTGGGAGCAAGGAGCAGGTTCGATGGGCCAGATTATTCAGGACGAAAGTTATCGGAATGCATTCAACGCAGCGGTTGCCCAGCGCGATATGATCGTCGCCGAGTTCGAGCGATTGAAGAACCGCAGAATTCTGGTAGAAGCTGCTGCAAGAGCGTTGGAGCCCGTTGTTTACCCGGACGAATACCGCAACCTGGATCTGGAGCAGAGCTCACCAGTAACAACGGTGCTGGAGATCAGCCGTCCAGCAGCGGCGTCGAATGTTGAAATCTGGAATCCGACGCTGCCGGCTGAGATCAGTGTGCCAGCTCCCGTGAAGGAAGTGGTTGCGGAGCACCGTCCCGTGCAGCCGATCACGCAGAGTTACGTCCGAGGCGAGGGCGAGCCGGAAGAAGAGATTCAACGCCGCATCAACATCGCCATCGGGCGGTCAGCAGCAGATTGAGCGCTGTGTTGATCGCGACTTCCCTTTTGCGGGTTGCGCGGGCCTTAACTCACCAGTTCACCAGCTACAACGAGGGTCAGAGGCGCAGGCGTTGATCGGTCATGGTCGACGCCGTGCTTCTTTTTGCATCTGGCCGGTCCAGAAGAGGAAGCTGAGCAACTCCCACTTGGAGTTCCACATAAAGACGAAGATGTCGCGGGGGCTGAGCGTCTCGGCGGGTTTGCTGGAGTAGGTCTCGACGCGCCATCGGAGGTATTCGCTGCGCCAGGGCGCGAGGCGGTGACCGCGGGTGGCGTTCCAGATGAATTTGAGTGCGCCGAACAAGGTGAGTTTCCCTCTCGCTGATGGTACCTTACAGCGGCTGCTCGAATCGGTGAGGGAACCTCGGAGTACCCCTCCCCCCCCCGGTTCGAATACGTAAAATCAACAGTTTAGCGCAACAGCTGGCGCCAAATTATTGATTCTAAATGATGAAGTTCGTAAATTGCCGAAATTAAACCACTTAGATCCAAACAACCCTATGAGTCCCTTCCGACGATTGGCACAACGGAGGTTGAGGGGAAGTTGGGCGGATTTCTTCCGTTACGAGTATGACGAATTCGGCGAATTGGTCTGCAAGAGATTTACACAAAGTGGCGGCTCGTTGAAGTGGGTGAATCGGAGCGATTCGCCGGCACATCCTTAGTGAACCGGGCCCAGGAGAAAACCTTATTTGCGGCGCAACGCGATTGGGGGCGCCGTGTCCGGATGAAGGTGTGTTGTGACGAAACTCAGATTGCTTGGTGTGATGGCTCATCCAGATGATGAGTCGCTGGGGTTTGGAGGGTCGCTGGCGAAGTATGCGGCGGAGGGCATGGAGACGTTTCTTGTGACGGCAACGCGGGGCGAGGCTGGGCGATTTGGCGCGGCTGGCAAGGGGCACGATCCAGAGGAGGTGGGACGCGTGCGCGAGGCGGAACTGCGGGCTGCTGCGAAGGTGCTGGGTGTGAGCGAGGTTTCTGTGCTGGGGTGGCCGGATGGCGGACTGGACCGCGTTCCGGCAGCTACAGCGATTCGTGAAATGGTGTCGCACATTCGGCGGATACGGCCGGATGTGGTCGCGACGTTCGGGCCAGAGGGGGCATACGGACATCCCGATCACATTGCCATTTCGCAGTTCGCGACGGCAGCGGCAGTGTGCGCGGCGGATGCGGAGTATCGCGTCGATGATTCCGCTCCACATCGAGTGGCAAAGTTGTATTACATGGCATGGGGCGCCGCGAAGTGGGAGGCGTATCAGGCTGCGTTCAAGAAGTTGACGATCACAGTGGACGGAGCGGAGCGGCAGGCTGCTCCGTGGGCGGACTGGGCGATGACGACCTCGATCGATACGAGCGCGATTTGGAGGACTGTGTGGGATGCAGTGTGCAAGCACGAGACGCAGATGTCGATCTACGAAAAGCTCGGAGAGCTTTCAACCGAAGAGCAGATGCAGCTGTGGGGATCGCAGGAGTTCTATCGGGTGTTCTCCATCGTGAATGGCGGACGAGAGGTGGAGAGGGATTTGTTTGAGGGGTTGCGGTGAATGCGTTGCGGTTCTGTCGAGGTCTAAAGCAATGTGGCGATCACGAAAGAGTCGTCAGCACCGGGTCGATGAGCGCTATGGCCTGAAGTCAATAATCCAGACGGTCCTATCCGACACCTTCACGGCAATGCGAAATGACCGCAAGCGAATGAACAACTTTTGGAATCCATGGGGTACCCGTCCGATTTCAGATCGGAGTGTTCCGTTGCGGACAGGATAGATGGCGAGTGGGGCTAAGGCGCGGGACTGATGGCATAAGCGATAGCGCCGAGATCCAATGAACAAGCCTTGGAATAGCGTGAACAGACCTTACCCCTCTCAAGTTGCTGCAAGGGCCTCGTCAGCCGGTCAGTTTGGGACTTGGCGGTAACCCGCCAAATAGGGCTCTTGCAGCACGCTCATCACGGCCCGAGCAACATCCGTTCCGCTGTTTTCAATTAAAAGGAAGCTTGCGAGAGCTGAGGGAGGCCAAGGATAGCGCGATCGTTACGACTGCCTCTCAAACACCTGCACGTCCGGCTCGCTCCGCCCCGGAATATGCACCGTAATTGTCAGAGTCTTTCCCTCGGGAGATACGCTGATCTCTTGCGTGTCGCTCACCTTTCCGCCGATCTTGTCCGTAATCTTTACCGCGCGCTCGTTCACCCGCTCCGCCGATGCTGTCACGCCCTCAACCACTGCGCCCACATTTGGATAGTCCTTACCGTCGAACTTCACATTCTTGGTCCCGCCTCCGCCCTGCGAGATGAATGAAAGTCCGTCGCCCTCCCACTCCCGAACGTTCAGCACAACCACTGAGTTGACCTGCTCACTCGAACTCACCCAGGTGCCCACGAACCCTGCCCCGCCTCCCGTTCTCCTATACACATAATCCAGGCTGGTTGTATCACCGTTCGGCCGCGCAGCCGTGAAGTGAGGCAGCCCCGAGTACAATTTATTGTCATCAAATACCGAGTTGCCGACGATTCGCTCCTAGCCGCATTTTGTGAGGCGTGTATGGGTCAATCGGGAACTGAATCATTCTTGACGGTGTCTAAATCATCATGCTTGCAGTTCGCCGGTGCCTCTTAGCAGTAGCTGTGGCAGCATGCGTTGCGATCGTGAGCTTATTTGTCTATTCCCAATCACTCAACAAGCGAGCGAACTCCCTCATTCAATTCACATATGTTCTTTCGAACCGAAGAGACGCTCCACCGACCTTAGCGGTTCTCGAAAGAAGGTTCGGGAAACAGCTCAAGCCTTTGAGTGACTGTGTGGGTTCTCATTGGTGTGGCTACAAAGTAACGCTGACGAATGAAGTTCTCGCAGCCCTTTGGATGGCACCGTACACCCAACTCGATTCTGAATTCTGGGCACTGGATGGTGTCGTGGAGACTAGCATGTTGAGTTATACGACAACGGTCCATCGCCGATATAGCATTGTGGTTCACGCTCAAACGGATTTCACCAAATTCGATTCGTTCTATCTGCACCCTTGGGGAGATTCATCGCGTTTAGATACCAATGGCATGGTGGCGATCAGTTCTGGTGTCTCTTCGGAGGCGAAGCAAACCGCTCTCGCATTGAACGTCGGCTGCTTGACGTCATTTGCGGGCTGCGACACGGTGGCAGACATGCTTCCCACTGTGTGGCAGCGCACGGCAGATGGAAGGATCATACCTCGTATCCGAAATCACGAAGGCACTGTCGCTGGATTCGACTAGACTCACAGTAAATTGGTGCGTTTACCCTCTTACTCACTGACACGCAATGGCAAATTTCCCGCGTTCACAGTGTTCCGGTCGAGTCACCGGCAAACGTCGCTTTGAGGCAAATTTCTTGACACTTTCCCCATCGCCAGGATTCTCTCACAACCGCGATCCGTGATCGATGTATCCTTTATCGCAGTCAGAATTCAGGCACAAGATTCTCAATCCGCTTGACTCCAGATCCAAACTGAACTCACCGGACACAGCGCCGGGCAAGCGCAAGTGTCCTTGACGTCTGTTCGAATCTGTCCAAGAAAAAGGCCGCTTCATTATCAGGAGCGGCCTAAAAAGGTTCGGAAGCCTCGATTTCGTCTTCAGTAAGGATTGATGTAGACGTTGTCGAAGTAGACGTCAATCATCGCGCTGCCAGTTGGTTGGGTCGTGCAGTTCGCAACACCATGGCCAATGGAGATTCCCTTGAAAAGGTAATGTGGATCGGTCGCCTCCAGTACGTTGTACGGGATGGAGACCGCCGGATTGCTGTTCATCTGGAACACGAACTGTTTGTTCGGCGGATCCCATTGAGCGCGAAGTTTGGCCGTCTGCCCAAGTTTTACCGTTCCCAGGTTTTGGCTGCTAAAAAACGCCTGGGTTCCACCCGCTGAGACGATTGCCACCGCGATCAGGGGGCCGGTCGGGTTCGTGCTATCACGTTGCAACTGGATATTGGCGCTGACATCTTCATCGGGATTTGATCCGTCGCCGTAGTTGAAGTAGCGCCCTGAATATCCGGCCCACGTACTGCTGAAATTCTTTGGATCAGACTGACATTGCGTGGCAGTCGCAATGTTGACAGCGAGGGTAAACGAGACCTCTTTGATCGGAGCAGTATTGGCGATTGAAAAACCAACATAGCCATAGGTCTCACCATCGTCATTCCACGGCCACGAATAGGCGTGCTGCATCAGATGAAGGCGTCCATTGTTACCTTCTCCTTGGTACGGCGGAGCCAACTCGCGAACAATTTCCATCGAGCCCTGATTGAGGCGGCTGAAATCGCTCCATTTCGCCGGATTAATTGTCGGCCCGTTGAAATCGTCGTAAAGGACGAGAGACCGGGAGACTTTCTGGTTTGAATCATTAAATGACTGTGCTGGTGACGGAACCAAGATCACGGAGCTGAAGCATACAAATAAAAGTGCGAGAAGCGCCATTCGTCTCATGCATACCCTCCATGGGTCGAAACCTCTTTGACATTCTGATCACATCTCTGTCGGAGATTTGGGACAGGACACAGGCCAAGCGCATTTCGCCGTTTAGAGATGCGCTCACACCAGACAGAGTCCTGGTCGATGATTCGGAACTCAAGTCGAAATCAGGTATGTGACGGCTGGCACTTGTTCCTGTGACAAACGCGCTGGCTCATTCATTACGCGGCCTATCTGCCAGGACTCGCTGTGGTCGTAGATTGTTTCAACTTGCCTGAGTTTGGCCCTTTGGTTGAGTAACCGGCCATGAGGACACTGAGGTCAAAAACTTGCCGCATCTCCACAGGGGAAGAGGCTAAAGCGCCCATTAGGTCCCCCCTCTCTGCCCCTGGGATGATGCTGCTTTAGCAGCCCCTCAGTGGGGGCATAACGTTGTACATGTTGGGGGCATATCACTGTATCCGGTGGGGGCATATCGTTACATCGAGTGGTGGGGTTCGTTGTAATCCGCAACCAGCACCCTTCCATCTTTCTTGCGTACAAACGTCCACTGATCGGGCGCGTCAACACTCACAGCGACCATGGTGCCGAAATGCCCCGGCTGGTCCGTCCCGTCCGCCACCGCGATTTCCGGGTTGCCGCCGAAATCGAACGAATACTTATTCCCGCCCAAGCTTTCCACCTTCATTACGTCGGTCAGCTTGCTCTTCTGCGGATTCAGCTTCCAGTCACCGACCAGTGGATCGCTGGCCGCCCACGCCACGGCTCCCAACAGACATGTCAGCACCACCAGATGGCAGGCTCGTTTTAGCATGCAGTCCACCTTGCCCTTTTCCAGTTCACGCTATCCCAGGATTGACCACTTCGCCTCTCCGCGCTGGCCGGACTCACTCAAGCTCACCTGGACGTCAAAGTTGTCTCCGGTGCTCATCCTGCACCGCAAAAAGCAAGTGTGTTCGGAAGAAGGGCAAAACCTCGTTATAGATTCGGCCGCCAATGCCCCAATTCGATTCGTCAAACGGTCCGGTGTACTCTTCAGCACCGTGAGCAATGCCAAATTCATTCAGCTTGCGGGTAAAGGCCTGGTTGGCATAGACGTGGTCATAATTTGCATCATTGCGGGTCCAGTCAAACTTGAAACCTCGTAGCGATTTGAGGTTGTCGGCATATCTCGGAATCATGGTCTCCAGATAAAAGTTATTGCGGAAACGATCCATGAGTTTGGCATCGATGATCAATCGGCCATTTTCCTGCTGCGCCGGCAGGTCGACGAAGAGGGGAGGCTTGGCCGGGTTTGGGAGATAAGCCTGAAACATCGTGGTGAAGATCCGCGTGCCTGCATCCTTCTCCACGTCCTGCATCGATTTGGCGTTCGTCAAAATGTCCCACTTAGGTATCGTCATGCTGACGCCGACGCCTGTCCCTGTTCCTACCGGATGCATTGCATATACGGACCCAAAAACATCCGGGTGACGCATGCCGAAGCGGATGGCTCCATACCCTCCGATGAAGATTCCAGCGATCCCTCGCGAGTCCCGGTTGGGGAGAGTCTTGAAATTGGCGTCCATGTACGGCACCAGTTCGGACACCATGAAATCTTCCCAATTGCCGGTCACAGGAGAATTGACGTACCACGAGGTTCCAAGCGCCGAGTTCATATCGACTGCGACCAGAATGAACCTCCTGATCACACCATCTGCTATGGCACGATCGAACAGGCCCTGGGCATCTCGGTGGTCAAAGTCGTAGCGATAACTCTGTTCGAACGGGTTGGGAAGGAAGTAGATCACCGGGTAACGCTGCGCTGAAGATCCGTCATACCCGGGTGGAAGATACACCGCTAATTCGCGCACAGGATCAGTCCCGGCCAAGCTGTGCGAGAGGCTCTCGCCGCGCAGATTGCGAACAACCACCCTGCCACTGCCGCCCGCGGCAAGCAAAACAGCGGGTTTCACCGCGACCCCAATGACAAACACCAGCACACACACAGAAACCCGCGTGCGACATCCCATGTAAGCCATAGTCCGCATCCTCCAGAGTTGCTTAGTGCCGGGATTCAATTGTTCTGGCTGGTTGGTTGGCGAATCGCGGTCGCAACCAGATACCAGCCGGGCCATAACAAACAACAGCCGTACAGGTATCCGCCCCGGCCGCTTCTTATGGGCGCCAACATCGCGATGGTCACAAGAAAGACTGCCCAGCCAGGGCTAAGCCGCAGATGCTGCCGTCCGCGCCAGACACCCCACAGCCCTGGAACGAGAAAGATGAGCAGTTGCAACTCGGAGAATCCATGCCCAGGCCATTTGCACAGGCAATCGAGGCAAGGCGCGCAGCACCCAAGCAAGCTTGCCCACCATGTCCGCGGCGAGACCACGCCCACGGCAAACCCGGCCATCCACGCCCAGCAGATGAGCAGAAAGAGCCTCGAGAGAGAGAGCCAGACTAAGTATGATTGATCCGGTTCTTGCAGCAGTCTGGCAACGGCTCCGCTCGACGCAACCGACCAGCCCAACAGGAACAGGCTTGCAGGCAGAGCCAAACCCAAACTTGCCGCCCACGGCCGCCAACTCTTCCATAACGCAATCTGCCGACGTGCCGCAAGGCCCAGCACGTCGATCAACCCACGCAATGCGCCGCGGTCGGTTTCCGCCAGATCGCCCAGCACTATCTCGCGTTCCAGAGGAGTCAGCAATCCCGCGGCAGTTTCGATGCAGCGCCAACCCGCGCCGGAATTGCCTCTTAGGCTCTTCATGCGGGATCACCCGGCGCACGACCCCACGCTGTTTCACGACTGATTCGAACCACAGCTTCGTAGAAATCTCGCGCCGCGCGGGCACCCTTGCCTGTGACTCGCACCATGCGTTTGGCTCGCCCGCCACGTTCCTGCGTCGGCGCACTCATGCGCGTTTCGACCAGTCCCTTGGCCTCCAAACGATCAAGTGTGGTGTAGAGAGCACCAAGCGAACATGTCCGCCCTCCGGCCGTCTCGATGACTTCGCGCATCGCAGCTCCATAGGCTTCTTCGCCCAAGTGCGCCGCTGCGGAAAGAATGAGGAATTCAAATTCGCCGACCATAATTAGAACTACATTGTGATTATAATCACGTTCCATGTCAAGCATCGAATAGAAACTAAGATCCAGTCGGTGAGCACATCATCGCCCAAAGTGCGTTTCCAGCCACTGGCTGGAAATGTGGTTTGCCCTGTTCTCTTCAGTTGAGAACGCATTGGGCGGATCGCATTCCAGCAAATCAAGTCGCGAGATTCCGATGCCGCATGAGCGGATTGCGTGAATCCAGCTCTACCAATAAGCAAGTGGATCGGGGAGCACAGCGCCGCAAGTGCAGTTCTGTTGTGGAGCTTCTACGGGAGCCATCTTGTCGCAGCCCGGACAGCGGACGCGGCGCGCATTGAGGCGTCCTGGAACCCACACGCCAGTCATTCCGCCCCGGCTGAATTCGGAAGTGAAGTAGCGGCTGACCATAGAACGATGCTCTCCCTGCTTCATCAACGGCGCCATTGAATCCCTGGTTTCCCAGGCGGTGATGGTCATCAGGCAATCTCCCACCACAACTGAGACAAAGCTGATGAAGCCTGGCATGGATAGCATATCCATGGCTATCTTGCGGCCGCTTTCCTTAATGAGGGCTACCTCCTCTGGATTGCGCGCAAAGAAGTTCGTAATACTGAACGCACCGGGAAGGGCGGTGCTTCCGTTGCTGGCGCGAACGCTGGTGCCGAATCCGAAAGGGCCGATCGAAGAGGGCTGCACGATGACGTCAAGTCCCAAGGCACGCGGTACAGCGCCACTATCGAAATATCCCTGCAGGGACACGATCTTGCCGCCTTCGATGCGGGCGAAGTCGGCTCCGTTGAGCGCGATCGAGCGGCCCGTGGGTGGCAGACCCATCATCGGACCGGTGTTAGTGCCCTTCATGAGCCACTCGGCTGACAGCAATCCCTGATCGTTATGAGTCAGACTTACCGTTTCGAAACTCAAGTCTGGAAAGGCATCCCAGAGGGATTGTGCGTAAGCGGCTATCGATGCTCCGGTAAGCGGGCCGGCGGTGGTTGGGTCGGTATAGATGCCGCCCTCAGCGAATGTGGCGACAACGCCAGCCGCATCATGGCGATTCCATGCGTCGGTATAGCGCTGAAAAACATCTGCTTGGGTTATGGGCATGCACCGATGCTAGCAGTGGAGGACGAGGACATACCACTTGTCTTTTCGGATTTCAGGGAGATGATCCGTTCGGATGAAATTTAGACTTAACCTGCAAATTGCAGAGTAGTACGGATAAAGGCGCGTAGAGTCAGCAATGCTTCTAAATTGGTGGTAAATCACTAACTCGTAAAGTGGCCGTCTAATGGGCAGCTATGCTGCTCGATGAGCGGTAAGGCCTGAAGTCAACAATCGGATTTCTGAGGAAGCGAGGAATCACCGGCCTCTCGCCAGTCTCAACCGATGATGGATGCATGGAGCACCTCTGCGGGGGCAAACTGAATTGTCAGGACAGTTATATCGTCCTCTTGGCCGAAGGCTTCGGCAGCGCGGCCGATCGTTTCGGCGGACTGAGTACTGATGGCGCAGGTACGATCGAAGCCGAAGAGTTCGCCCGCGGGGGATTGAGCTTCTACAACACCGTCAGAGAGGAAGGTTAAGGAGCCGCTCGTGGGCAGTGTGAGCTGGTCCTCTTCGTATTGGACAGTGAGATCGATTCCAAGCGGCAGGCCTACGCTTACGGGAATTTCAACGCCATCGTGATATGGAGGCAGATGACCGGCATTCGCGAAGGCGGCGCTGCCATCGAGGCCAATCATAGCTGCACAGCAGGTTACGAAGCCGTCGTGCATCTGGCCGGCCAGGCCGCGGTTCAGGTCGCCGAGAATTCGGGCCGGGGGCAGTGTCGGCATGGTGCGCAACGCGCCGATAACAGAATTGACCGTCATGGCAGCACGCAGGCCTTTGCCGCTTACATCGCCTATCACGACCAGGATGCCGCCGTCGTCTCCCGGACGAACGTAGAAGAAGTCTCCGCCGACCTGCTGGGCGGGCTTGTACACACTCTCAATGCGAAAGCCAGGAATGTCGACCGCCGGCGCAATTAGCCGCTGTTGCAGTTCTCGCGCCGCCTCGAATTCTGCCTGAAGGGCGTCTCGGACGCGCCACTCCTTCCACGCCTGAAGGGCTAGGATCGCGGTGAGGAAGAAGCCGGCGAGAAGAAACGCAAGGTCGAGGAGGTCCGCGCTCTGAGAAGTGTTTCTGAATCCTTCAACGAGCGAGGCTGCCGGTACAAGCAACATGGCGAAGGCAATCAGGCGCTTCCGGCGCTTGATGAAGATTACATAAAGATTGGCAAAGATGGTCAGAATGTTGAATGCCTGCAGGCTGATGCGGTAACCACCCAGTGCGAACGCAACCAATGGAAATGGCTCGGCGGCGCTGAAGGCGACGAGGAGACCAACGTTGAAAAGCGCCATGGAAGCATAGGTCAGCCGCTTGTACCAGATATCGCGGAAGCCATTAATCCACCAGATGAACTCGATGGTGATGACCATGGAAGGCATTTGGCTGATGACCAGGAGCCAGGTGCAATGCGTTTCTGAGAACGTCAGCAACCGGGCATCCATACACTCAAGAAAGAGAGTGATCCAGGGAAGCGTCGCAAGCATTGCGCCATACAGATAAAGCTCGAGGCTGCGCGACGAACGAGCCACCAGAAGTATGGCGACGCCGATGAGCAGGATGAAGCAATTGAGTGTGACGGGGAGGATGTTGCGTAATCGCGCCTGTTCACGGGTTAGGGCCTGCTCGGCGTGCAGTGTCCGGCTCTGATCGAACGTGAAGGATGCCGCATCAAACCCGCCGGGCTGTTTCTTCATCGCCTCGATCGCCTTCGGTCCTTCGGAATTGAGAGCGGCGTCGCCACCGGCGTTGGGCTCTGGTTCGCCAAGCCGTCTCGCAAACGGCGGATACCAGATGCGTAAGGCGATGTATGCTACGGCGCCGGGATGAATGAGACCGGAAGGAAGATCGAAGACTGCATCCATGGGGAGCCCAGGGACGAATGCGTTGGGAGGGAGCCTGCCGAAACTCCCCACCCTGACACCGTTCACAAAGACCTCATTCGTCATCCAGGCGCGGCTCAGACTGCCGATGCGCAGTGCAAGGGGATCTACTGTATCGCTGCGCACTGGCACAGGGATGCGCACCCAGACAAAACCGTCGGAATGGAAGGAAGGCACCGGCCAGCGGCCCTGTTGCGCGACAGTCCAGGACCCGTCGTCGAAGTTTGCACCAGCCCAACCCCTGCTTCCGTCGCGATCATCGCCGAAATGATAGTGGGCAGTGCCTGCAGGGGAACTTGCGGCGGTCTGCGCATCGATGGACCCGGCGCAAATGGCGAACAACAGAACAAGGCACGCTGGGTACGTCACACAAAACAGCACCGAACGGGCCGCGCGAATAGTGCCAACCAATAGCGCCGAAGCGTACAGCCGCATCATTGCTCCAGTTCTCAGAACTAAATGGGCGGGGAATCTCGCCAGATGATTCTACCGGACCAGAATGGGCAGATTCTCGATCCAGGCGCTCCGATCTCCTCAATTAGCGCATAATCGCCAATGGACTCGTCGACTATCTGATGAAGGGCGCCGGCGTTCAGAGGCATCGCCTCGAAGCGGGTAGACTTTGCTCGGGGGAATGCGGAATGGATGTGAATGAGTTTCGGGCGGCGGGGCACAAGGTGGTGGATCGCCTGGCGGAGTATTTCGAGAGCATTGAATCGAAGCCGGTGTTTCCGGATGCGGATCCGAAGATGATTGCTGGGCTGTTTGATGAGCCGCTGCCGGAGAGGCCCGAGGCGATCGAGGATGTGCTGGAGGAGATCGAAGAGAAGCTGCTTCCCTACTGCACGCATGTGGGGCATCCGGGATATATGGGGCTGATTACGCCGTCGCCGAACCCGGTGGGGGTGATTGGGGATTTTATCTGCTCGGCACTCAATCAGAACCTTGCAGTGTATTCGATTGGGCCGTCGGCGGTGGCAATGGAGCGGCGCGTTGTGCGGTGGCTGACGGATATGGTCGGGTATGGAGAGAAGGCCGGCGGAAACCTGACGAGCGGTGGAATGCTGGCGAACTTTATCGGGCTGAAGCTGGCGCGGGACTGGGCTTCGAAGGATCGGGCTCAGCATGAGGGCGTGCGCGAGCGGTGGGCCGTTTATGTGTCGGACCAGAGGCACGTGTCGGTGGACAAGGCAGTGGATGCAATCGGGCTGGGACGCGAGGCGTTAAGGGCGCTGCCGACGGATGCGGAGTTCAGGCTGAGAGTTGACGCGCTGGAGGAGGCGATCGCGAAGGACAAGCACGATGGCGTCAGACCGATGTGTGCGGTGGGGATTTTCGGGACGACGAATACGGGTGCGGTGGATGATTTGCGCACGCTGCGGAAGATTGCGGATCGCGAGGGGATGTGGCTGCACGCGGATGCGGCGTATGGCGGTGGGATGCTGCTGTCGCATGCGTTTGCGATGAAGGGTGCGGGGTTGGAGATGGCGGATTCAGTGACGATCGATCCGCACAAGTGGTTCTATGCGCCGCTGGATGCGGGCGCCGTGCTGGTGAAGGATGAGACGCGGCTTACGCGCTCATTTGGGATGAAGCCGGCGTATTTAACGGATGAGATGGAGGGCGCGGAGGAGCGGTATCAGTATTATGTGCACGGATTTGAGCAATCGCGGCGGTTCCGGAGTTTGAAGGTGTGGATGAGTTTCAAGCGGTATGGGACGGCGCAGATCGGCGAGTGGATTGACAATAATGTTCGGCAGGCGCGGTATCTGTTTGAGCTGGTGGAGAAGCATGCGGAGTTTGAAGCGGCGAGCCTGCCGCCGATGTCGGCGATCTGCATTCGGTATGTGGGAGCGGGTGCGGAGCGATTCGACGAGAAGAAGCTGCATGCTGAGGTTGCGGATCGGGTGGAGCGGAGCGGGAGGTTCTGGATTGGAACTACGGAGCTGAAGGGGAAGATGTGGTTCCGAATTAACCCGGTGAACTTCAGGACGCGGCAGGAGCATATGGAGGCACTGCTGGAGTTGTTGACGGAGGAGTGCCGGGTGGTGGTGCGCAGTTAGGCTCAATCGCAGGTCTCAGAATCGAGACCTGGGGCACCCAGTTTCACGCAACAGCAGATGCTTCGATTCAGCAACCTGAGGCTCCGTCGCAATGGATTGGCTTCCCACCCATGACTTCGTCATGGATGGGGCACCTGCGGTGGTGCGCGGTTGGGCTCAATCCCAGGTCTCAGAATCGAGACCTGGGGCACCCGGTTTCACGCAACAGCAGAGGCTTCGATTCAGCAACCTGAGGCTTCGTCGCAAAGGATTGGCTTCCCACCCATGACTTCGTCATGGATGGGGCACCTGCGGTGGTGCGCAGTTGGGCTCAATCGAAGGTCTCAGAATCGAGACCTGGGCACCCGGACTAATGATTCAACCGCGGCGGGCGAGGAAGCGCTCCATGAACTTGGTGTCGAATTCGCCGGCGCGGAATTCTGGATCGGCGAAGATTTCCTGGTGCAGGGGGATAGAGGTGTCGATTCCCTGCACGATGAACTGGGAGAGAGCTCGTTCCATTTTTTCGATTGCTTCGTCACGATTGACGCCGTGAACGATGAGCTTGGCAATGAGTGAGTCGTAGTAGGGCGGGACGACTCCTTCAGCGTATTGCGCGGTGTCGACGCGAACACCGTTGCCGCCTGGAACGTTGAAGGCGGTGATCTTCCCGGCTGAGGGCGTGAACTTGACGGGGTGCTCGGCGTTGATGCGGCACTCGATGGAGTGGCCACGAATTTCAATTTTTTCAGGAAGAATGTCACTAAGGCGCTCACCGGATGCGATGCGCAACTGGGCTTTGACGAGGTCGATACCGGTGATGGCCTCGGTGACAGGGTGCTCGACCTGGATGCGCGTGTTCATCTCGATGAAGTAGAGCTTCTTGTCTTCATCCATGAGGAACTCGATAGTTCCGGCATTCTGATAACCGATGTCACTGAGGCTGCGGCAGAGAGTCTTGTGAATCTCTTCGCGGAGCTTGGGCGTGACCTGTAGTGATGGCGCCTCTTCGATGAGCTTCTGGTGGCGGCGCTGAATGGAGCACTCACGTTCGAAGAGCGTGGTGACGTGGCCGTGCTCGTCAGCGAGAACCTGGAATTCGATGTGGCGCGGCTGCTCGATGAATTTTTCCATGTAGAGCTCGCCGTTACCGAAGGCGTTCGCTGCTTCAGTGGAGGCCGCGTGATAGAGATTGGGCAGGTCCTCGGAGGTGCGTACGATGCGCATGCCGCGGCCGCCACCGCCCGCTTTGGCTTTCAGGATGACAGGAAAGCCGATTTGCGCGGCAACATCCTGAGCTTCTTCGATTGAAGCGATGACACCTTCAGAGCCGGGAAGGATGGGCACCTTGGCAGCTTTCATTGCCTGCCGTGCTTTTTCCTTTTCGCCCATGAGGCGGGTGACCTCGGGCGGCGGGCCGATGAACTTGATGTTGGAGGCGCGGCAGACTTCGGCGAAGTTTGCGTTCTCGCTGAGGAGTCCGTAGCCGGGGTGAATTGCATCGACGTTGGCGATTTCTGCTGCCGAGATGACGGCTGGGACGTTGAGATAGCTGTCGGAGGGGCGCGGTGGACCGATGCAGATAGCTTCGTCGGCAAACTTGACGTGAAGCGAGTTGCGGTCGGCCTCGCTGTAGACGGCAACGGTGCGGACTCCGAGTTCGCGGCAGGCGTTGATGACGCGAAGAGCAATTTCACCGCGATTGGCAATCAAGACCTTACGAAACATTTGTGACCTTTTAAGAACAGCAAAGTTGGAAAGAAGCGGAGTTAGCGGGGTGCCCTGCTTCCGCGCAGACGATCTGCAGTGATTCCGCTTTGGCTATCCGACTCGGATGGAAAAGAGCGGCTGGCCGAATTCGATGGGCTGGCCGTTGGTGATGAGGCATTTCACGACTTCGCCGGAGGCATCGGCTTCGATTTCGTTCATCAATTTCATGGCTTCGACGATGCAGATGACCTGGCCTTTTTCGACGTGATCGCCTGGGGAGACGAAAGGGGGTGCTCCGGGGGATGGCGATCCGTAGAAGGTGCCAACGATGGGCGACTTGACGATGTGGAGGTTGGCGTCGGGATCGACTGCAGGTGGGGGCGCGGGCTGTGCAGCAGGTGGGGCTGCGGGTACTGCTGCGTGTCCAGGAGAGGCTGAAGTAACAAGTTTGGCGATGTCGGCGATACCGGCGGATGGCGCGGCAGGCTGCGCAAATTTCAGACGGATCTTCGTGTCGCCACGATCGAGGTCGAACTCTGCGACCTGGTATTCCTTCAGGAACTCGATCAGTTCCCTGAGATCCTTCATGTCCTGTGGTTTCATTCGTTCCTTAACTTTCTCGCATCAGGCGAGGGCAATCAGTTCGGTCAAGATTCGATCAAAGTTCGATGAGGGCTTTCGGCGCGGGTGTCAGCACCTGGCCTCCGGTTCTGGTGACGGCCACCATATCTTCGATGCGCAGGCCGAACTTTCCCGGCCAGTAAACTCCGGGTTCAATGGTAACAACCATGCCCGGCTGGAGCTTTGCTTTCTGTCCCGCGCCAAGGCGGGGCTGTTCGTGGATCTCGAGCCCGACGCCGTGTCCTGTGGAGTGGGAGAAGGCGTCGGCCATTCCGGCCTTGCGAAGGACGCTGCGGGCAGCCTCATCGACTTCACCGCAGCTGATGCCTGCACATACGGCTGCAACGGCGGCCTCCTGAGCTTCCAGGACGGCTTCGTATGCTTTTCGTTCTTCTGACCTCGGAGCGCCCAGGCAGACAGTTCGTGTCATGTCGGAGCAGTAACCCTCCCGGATTATACCGAAGTCGAGTGTCACGAATCCTTTGCGTGGGAGCGGAGCTGTGGAGGCTTTCCCGTGAGGTAAAGCAGAACGCTCGCCCGAGGCAACGATGGTCTCGAAGCTCATGCCGTCGGCTCCATGAAGGCGCGCCTGGTGCTCGAGCTCGGCGGCAACGTCGATTTCGCGAATCCCGGGGCGAATGACAGTCAGAATGTGGTCGAAGAGACGACATCCGATGAGAGCGTTCTCGCGGATGATGGCTAGTTCGTCTCCGTCTTTAATCAGTCGCAGGGGCTCAACGAGCGGGGCGGCGAGGGGCGTCAGGAAAGTGCGGCGCAGTTTGGAAGGAAGCTCAGAACGAAGACGGTTGAGTTCGGTGACGGTGGTGTGGGTTGGATCGAAGCCGGCGACCCGGGAAACGGGCTGTGCCGCCAGCCACTGCACGGCGGAAATGGCGGGAGAGCCTGAGACAATCTCGACCTGGGCACCTTTGACTTCTGCCGCTGCCTGGGCTTTGTAACGGCCGTCAGTGAAGAGGCGGGCGCTGCGCCCGGTGATTGCGAGTGCCGCACTGGAGCCGGTGAATCCGACGAGATAACGGATGTCAATGAGATGAGTGATGAGAAGGCCGGTAAGCTCGGCTTTCGTCATCCGGCGGCGTAGCTGGCCGAGTCGGCGTACGTGGTCCATTGCGGTCAGTTTTATCAGACCGCAGCTTTCAGCTACTAACTGCAAACTTTTTGGCCTTTAGCGGTCAGCTTCCAGCCACCCCGGCAAACTGACCACCTCTTAAATCGCGGGCTTAACGGGCTTTTTCATCTCCGGGTTGACCTCGGCGGCTGTGGCGTCGGACTGGCGGTCCATCCACTCGTCGAGGCGAGAGCGTTTGAAGCGCCAGCGGTTTCCCAGCTTGAAGGCTGGGACGAAGCCCTCCGAGGCGTATTTGTAGAGAGTGTCGGGAGAAATGCCGAGATAGTCGGAGGCCTGGCGGATATCCATGACTTCCCGGATTTCGGGGACAAGAAGGTTGGAACGAAGAGCTGAGTTGCGCATGATGGATACCCCAGGCAGGATTCCGGCTGACCCATTCACCGAGGCCGGTGATCCTGTTTATAACTCTGTTTCGACGAGGATTTCAAGGAATTTTCGGGAGTTGTACCCGAATCAGGGGAGTATTCGCCCGTCTAACCGTAGGTAAGGACTCCAGTTGCCCGGCTTTAGCGCAATCTATTGGGGGTGCGGCGGTTCCGGAGCGCAAGGGCTGGCATTGTTGGAACGGATGGTGCGCCTCGGTTGCCGCTTAATTGGTGAGCTGCCAGACAGTTTGTGACGAGCACCGGGACTGCGCTTCACAGCGAACAGTACACTAGGCGTGAATTTCGTAGTGTGGACCCCTGATGGCGATTACGACCTACTCAATTCAGACTGAAACTCACAGGATACGGATCCTTCCCTTTCTAGGGGCTTTTCTCGCGATTGGGTTATTATTTGCCGTTCAGCAATGGCTGAACGCGCGGATCTGGTACCCCAAGGTACATATGAACCCGGCGCTGATCATCGGGGCCTGGGAGGTGCAGTACTTTCTCTGGGGAGTGTTTTGCTGGGCTCTCTGGCGCTGGCATGGCGAGAAGCTGAGGCGTGCGGGATGGCGCTATCTGGTTTTCGTGATGGGCCCGCTCAGCATCGTGCTTGGAATTGGCGTGGAGATGGTGCTGGTGGGATGTTTCCCGCAGCTGACCGCGTCTCGTGTGCACCTGAGTTTCTGGCAGAGGCTGGATTTCTCTCTTGGAGAGGAGTTTCTGGAGAATACGGCCGTGTTCTGGGCGGCATACGCGATTATTCGCGGAATGAGCCACTACAGAGAATCGCGACAGCGGGAACGAGCAATGTCGGAGCTGGCAGTGGAATTGTCCGAGGCGCGGATGATCGCACTGCGGATGCAGATCAATCCCCATTTTCTATTCAATACGATGAATGCGATCTCGAGCCTCATGTACAGCGACGTTCAGGCAGCGGACAGGATGATGGAGCAACTTAGTAACATGCTTCGCGTTTCGCTGGCGCGCGGATCAAAGCAGATGATTACTCTTCAGGAGGAGATGGAGTTCATCGAGATGTATCTTACGCTGCAGGATATTCGTTCTTCGGGGCGAGTCCGGCAGGAGATCGAGATTGACCCGCATCTGCACGATGCGCTGGTGCCGGCAATGCTACTGCAACCGATTGTCGAGAATGCCTACGTTCACGGATTATCGAAACTGGGCGACGACGGACTCCTCGAGATCTCGGCGAAACCCGAGCGCGACATGCTCGAGATATGTGTTCGCAATAGCGGGGAGGGGCTTGCGGCCGCTGACCAGAACGGAACGCACGGGGCGGGTATTGGCCTCAGCAATATCGGCAGCCGTTTGCGGTTGCACTTCGGGGATCGAGCACATCTCGAGATGCACGAAACAATGCCGGGCCTTGTTGAGGTCAAGATCAGGTTTCCACTGACCTTTGCTCCAGTGAATGACGCGTCTCTTCTGACGGGTGACGATGCCCGGGTGCTTTACGATCCGGAACAATCGCGAACTGCCGATCCCCCTGCACACGTGCCCACCGGCTGAGATCAGGGAAGAATGTTCTTCCCATTCACCGCGGCTTGAGTGGCAAGAGCGGCACTATTGCGGCGGTCGGCGTAGAGCGCATGGATGTTCCTCGTAGCTGCTTCGAAGCCCTCCTGATCACCAACGGCCTGATATGCCGGTATAGCCTGGTTGTAGCATGCAAGAGCGCGGGCGGCGTCTCCCAGATGCGCGTAGGCGAGCCCCATATTGTTCAGGGTGATTGCCTGTCCCTTTTGGTCGCCAATCTCCTTGAGCAGAGTCAGAGCCATGCTGAAGAGTTCAAGAGCTTTCTGGCGTTCCCCGAACTGGTTATGCACTCCGCCGATATTATTCAGGGTCGTTGCTTTGCCTGCTTTGTTGTCGAGCGCCTGGTAGATAGACAGTGCCTGATTGAAGTAGTCGAGCGCCTTCTTTCTGTCGTGGCGGGCGAAGTAGACGAGGCCGATATTGTTAAGGACCGCCGCCTGTCCAGCGCGATTCCCTGCCTCGATATGGAGCGGCAGAGATTGAAGATCAAAATGCAGGGCTTCATCCGGGTCGTTGAGCGCGCGAAACACTTCGCCAATATCGCCGAGGGTTGCGGCTTCATGATCCTTGTTTCCCGCGCTGCGCCACAGGGGGAGAGCTCCCTTGTAAGCGTCGAGAGCTTCCTCTGCATGCCCCAGGGCAAAATGAGAGGCTGCCACGTCGCATAAGGCTGTGGCTTCTGCAGCCGGCTGATTAAATTTCCTGACCAGTGTAAGCGTCTGAACGAAAGCGTTGAGCGCATCGGCGGCATCGGCGTGTGTATAGTAGAGCGCGCCGATGCGATTGAGGATGACAGCTTGCGCATGAGTGTTCTTCGCGCGTGTGGCGACATTGAGACGGTCGCGCAACTCGGCAATTCTGATTTCAAGTTCAGGTGCGAGTCGAACCGAGCGATGCGGCAGATCGGGGAGCTTTGAATTTTGTGCAACGGCTGTCAACCCTGGGAGCACAGCGATCGCTCCGGCGAATGACACTAATGCAAGGGTGCGCAGGACCACGATTGCACCTCGGGGGCAAGGATTTGACCCGTCAGGCGAGGGGAAGCCGCGGGCGAAGCACCGGGGAAGTTGAAGGCAATGTAACCCGAATCGCAAGTAGCTGCAATCGAAATCTGGAGGAAAAGGGTCCAATATGCGGGAGACCAGATAATCGGGGGAGACGGGCGTATGCCCGGTCCCCGCCTTGCGCGAGTTCTCGCCTACCGAGAGCGCATGCCTGCTTCAGGCTTTCTTCAAAGCGTTTGTGTTCTGTTCGCCGATATGAGAGCAAGCGTCACTGTTCCCTGACCATCTCTGACAAAGTCAGCCTGTGTGGAGACCACCCTGGCATGAACTTCGGGGCTCTTTCCGCATAGACCTCGTCTTTCCGGGCCGGTCGGATGCGCCATCCATTTCCGTCTTTAAGCGTGATCACGAGATTGACGGGGGCCCGGGCGCTATGTGAGGTGGCTCACAGCACCATCTCGCAGATCCGCGTTCTGCGTGATTTACACCACTTGTGATCACGCTCACAGCCGATCGTGTTTCAAGCTAAGTACCGTCCCATCATTCACCGGAGTTCGTAATGTGATATGGCCGTTATTCCTCGGCCTCTGGAGTTCTCCGGTGCCTGAATGGCGCGTGATGCGCCGCACGTGAGGTGGGCATGGGGCAGACGATCTGGCAGTCGATGGAGAAGAAGGGTTACAGCCGCAGACAATTTCTGCAGTTTTGCACGGCAGCCGCAGCGGCTGCCGGTTTTGCGAAGAGCGGTGTGGCCGAGGTGGTGTCGGCGTTTGAGAAGAAGGAAAAGCCGGCGGTGGTGTGGATGCACTTTCAGGAGTGCACCTGCTGCAGCGAGTCGTTTATCCGCGCCTCGCACCCGATCGTGGCGGATGCGCTTCTCGATGTCCTGTCGCTGAACTACTCGGAGACGCTGATGGCGGCGTCGGGATTTCAGGCGGAAAAGAGCCTGCAGGACACGATCAAGAACAACAAGGGCAAGTACATCGTGCTGGTCGAAGGCGCTGTGCCGACCAAGGATGGCGGCGTGTACTGCATGATCGGCGGCAAGACGGCAGAGTCGATTCTTCAGGAAGTATCGAAGGACGCAGCTGCAATTGTCGCGTGGGGCAGCTGTGCCTCAAACGGATGCGTGCAGGCGGCCAAGCCGAATCCAACGCATGCGACGCCGATTCACAAGCTGGTGAACAAACCGGTGATCAACGTGCCCGGATGCCCACCGATTGCAGACGTGATGATGGCAGTGGTCACGCATGTGCTGGTGCTGGGACAGATTCCGGCGCTCGACAGTCTTGGACGGCCAAAAGAGTTTTACGGGCGCCGCGTACACGACACCTGCTATCGCCGGCCAAACTACGACGCCGGGTTGTTCGTTGAGTCGTGGGACGACGAGAACGCGCGCAAGGGATATTGCCTGTACAAGATGGGCTGCAAAGGCCCGGTGACGTATAACGCCTGCTCGGTGGTCGGGTGGAACGAAGGTACAAGTTCGCCGATTCGATCGGGGCATGGCTGCATCGGGTGCAGCGAAGAGGGCTTCTGGGACCAAGGTCCAATCTATGCCCACCTGGCCACGTTCCCGGGCTTCGGGATTGAAAGCACGGCTGACACGGTGGGCACCATTGTGGCAGCGACAACGCTAGCCGGCGTAGCTGCGCACGCGGTGGTGACGAATGTGCGGAAGCACAAGGTAATCGCGGAAGTTCACGCGGAAGAAGAGAAGGAGCAATAACCCGCCATGACACGCATTGTTGTAGATCCAGTAACTCGTATTGAAGGCCACCTGCGTGTTGAGGCGGTGGTGGAGAACGGCGTCATTACTGACGCCTTCAGTTCGGGCACGATGGTGCGCGGGCTGGAGAAGATTCTGATCGGACGCGATCCGCGCGACGCATGGGCCATCACTGAGCGAGTTTGCGGCGTGTGCACGACAGTGCATGCCATGGCAAGCTGCCGCGCCGTAGAAGATGCGCTCGGCATTTCCCTGCCCCCGACGGCGGAGCTGATTCGCAACATCATGACGGCGACGCAGCATGTGCAGGATCACGTAGTGCACTTCTACCACCTGCACGCGCTGGACTGGGTAGACATAGTTACGGTGCTGAAAGCGGATCCGAAAAAGGCCGCGGACCTGGCGCAGTCGTTCTCAACCTACGACAGGAACACTACGGCACACTTTAGCGATGTTCAGAGAAAGGTAAAGCAGTTCGCGGAGACGGGCCTTGGTATCTTCGCCAACGGGTACTGGGGTCATCCGGCGTACAAGCTGCCGCCCGAAGTAAATCTGATTGCGGTGGCGCACTACCTGGATGCGCTGGAGTGGCAGAAGGAAGTCGTCAAAATTCATGCAGTGTTCGGCGGGAAGAATCCGCACCCGAATTATCTTGTGGGCGGAGTTCCCTGCTCAATCAATCTCGATGAAGTTGCAGCGATCAATACTGAGAGGCTGAACCTGGTTGGACGGCTGGTTTCGAAGGCCGATGAATTCGTGAACCAGGTCTACGTGCCGGATCTGCTGGCCGTGGCTTCGTTCTATAAGGACTGGGCGAAATGGGGCGGCGGCCTCAAGAACTATCTCAGCTATGGAGAGTATCCGACGCAGGGATACAACAAGCCCGAGGCCTTCAAGTACCCGCGTGGCGCGATACTCAACCGCGACCTGAGCCATGTGTATCCGGTGAATCCGAAGGATTCGCAGGAGATAAAGGAGTACATAGCTTCTTCGTGGTACACCTACGAGGGCGGCGACGGCGTAAGCCTGCATCCGTGGGAGGGCGAGACTCAGATCAAGTACTCGGGCCCGCAGCCTCCGTTCGAGTCGCTGGAGGGATACGAGAAATATTCGTTCCTGAAGACTCCGCGGTGGAAGGACAACCCGATGGAGGTTGGCCCGTTGGCGCGGCTGCTGGTTGCCTATGCATCTGGTCACGAGGACGTGAAGCAGCTTGTTGGAGCGACGTTGGCAAAGCTGAACGTTCCCGTAGATGCCCTCTTCTCGACCTTGGGACGGACCGCGGCGCGTGGATTGTCGGCGGCGATCGAGGTTGGATATCTGAAGGAGTTCTACAAGGAACTGATGGAGCGCGTGAAGACGCGCGAGACCTCCACCTTCAACAACGAGCGCTGGGAGCCGAAGACGTGGCCCAGCGAAGCAGAAGGCGTTGGGCTGGTGGAAGCTCCGCGAGGTGCGCTGGCACATTGGATCAAGATCAAGGACGGCAAGATCGCCAATTATCAGCTTGTAGTCCCGACGACCTGGAACGGCTCTCCACGGGACGCGAAAAAACAGCACTCCTCGTTTGAGGCGTCGCTGATTGGAACGCCGGTCGCGAAGCTGGATGAGCCGGTGGAAATTATCCGGACCATTCACTCCTTTGATCCGTGCCTTGCCTGCGCCGTGCACTTGTACGATCCGCAGGGACGGCACCTCAACCAGATTTCGTTCGAGTGATGTGATGAGCACGACTGGAATTATTGGCAAATCGAAATTCAGCAACGGGCATCCGGCGGACTACCGGCGCGTCTATGTTTGGGAGATGCCGGTGCGCGCGTACCACTGGATCAATGCGATCGTACTGGTGGTGCTGTGCATTACGGGTTACCTGATCGGGGCGCCCATCCGGGCGTTCTATGCGAGCGAGGCGTATCAGCAGTACTGGTTTGGATGGGTGCGCTTCCTTCACTTCCTTTGCGCGTACGTGTACGTCTTCAACTTCCTGGCGCGACTCTACTGGGGATTTGTAGGCAACAAGTACGCAAAGTGGAACAACTTCTTCCCGATCACAAAGGCGCAGCGCGAAGAAATCATGGACGTGCTGAAGACGGACGTCTTCCAAGTGAAACTGCACGGCGCCATTTCAACCGGGCACAACGCGCTGGCGGCTTTTATCTACTTCTTTACCTTCCTGGCGTTTTGTGCGCAGTCGATTACCGGGTTCGCTCTATATTCATCGATGAGCAATTCGTGGATTCCACGGATGTTCACCTGGATTGTGCCTCTCATGGGTGGCGAAATGAGCGTTCGCTACTGGCATCACCTCTTCCTTTGGTTCTTTGTCACCTTCATCGTCGTCCACATTTATCTTGCGTTCTATCACGACTATATTGAGGGACGTGGAACGATCTCATCGATCGTAGGTGGATGGAAGTTCGACAAAATGCCGGACGAGCAGGGATCGACGGGACAAGGGACTACGGGAGTAGAGAGTCGGAAATAGCCGTAACAGACCTTGCGGGCTCACTCGCTCCGAGGGATGTATGTAATTGTACCGAGGTGCAGGTGGGCGCGAGCAAAAAGACGCTGGTTTTGGGGCTGGGCAACGTGATTATGGGCGACGAGGGCGTCGGCGTTCACGTTGTGCGCGCCCTTGAAAAGGTCCAGCTTCCAGCCAATGTGGAGTGCCTTGATGGCGGCACCGGCGGATTCGTTCTGCTGGAGCCGCTGCAAACTGCTGATCACATCGTTCTCATTGACGCGACGGACGACGGTAATCCGCAAGGGACCGTTACACGGACGACGCCGCGGTTTTCGCAGGATTATCCTCCCACCCTTACCGCGCATGATATCGGCGTGAAAGATCTGCTGGACGCGTTCTACATGCATAGCGGCGAACGCGAGGTCGTTCTCTATGCGATTTCGATCGACCCCAGGCAGCCGATTTCGATGGATCTGTCGGAGGCGTGTCTGGCAGCCAGAGATGAAGCTGTGCGACGCATTGCGGCGGAGTTGAATGGCCGCGTTTAGATTACGATCCTCGCGCCATTATTCATTTTCCTCCCAACTGGATCGATCACTCAGGCACCGCCGGACTTGCGGAGGTGTGGTGGCACAGCTTAGATTTCAAACGTTACGATAGAGAGGATTTCCTCCGCGCTGTTTTCTCCCCAACGAAAGGAACTCCATGGACCGCCGTACATTTCTGGGCTCTGCTACTGCTGCTGCAATCGCAACTAGTCTTCATTCGCTTCCATCCCTCGCTGAGCCGGAACAGCAGAAGCTGAAGCCGATGGCTGTGGGTCTGCTGGTGAGCCCCTATAACGCGCCCGAGGCCACGATCAAGCGCGTTCACGACATGGGATTTTCAAACTGCTTCCTTTCGCTGGACGGCTACATCGGCAAGTTCACGGCGGATGCCGCGAAGCAGATCGGCGATTTGCTTTCGAAATATGACGTCGTGGCCACCACGGTTGAAGTGGTCGGACCGGCGCCGCTGGTGTGGGATTTTCAGCAAGGCCCAGCAACCATTGGCCTCGTTCCACCCAAATATCGTGCTGCTCGCATCGATGCTCTGAAGCAGGTGTCGGATTTCGCGAAGCAACTCGGCATCGGGCAGGTCCAAACTCACTGCGGCTTCATTCCAGAGGATCCGGCGGACGTACTTTATTCGCAAACTGTGGACGCGATTCGCACGGTCACTCAACATTGCCAGGGGAATGGCCAGCATTTCCTTATGGAAACCGGCCAGGAGACGCCGACGACGATGTCGCGCGCGCTGCGCGACGTCAACATGCCGAATCTCGGTGTAGGTCTCGACACGGCGAATCTCATTCTGTATGGGAAGGCAAACCCGGTGGATGCAGTCGACATTCTGGGCCCGCATGTGCGTAGCGTCCATGCCAAGGATGGCAAGTGGCCGACGGATCCGAGCAAGCTGGGCGAGGAAGTAATGATCGGCAAGGGGTTGGTGGATTTCAAGGCGGTCTTCACTAAGCTGCACAATCTGGGGTACACGGGTGCGATCACGATCGAACGCGAGACGTCGGTGCCACAGCAAGTGGAGGACGTGAAGAACGAGAAGGCGTACCTGGAGCGGGTTCTGGCTGAGGTGCTGGGCTAAGTCCCATCCGTCTCATACTTGGTACTTCGGCACGACTAGATTCGTGCCCTGACACGAGTTCTCTTAGCGAGGAGATATGAATCGACGGGAGTTTTTGCAAGCCGGAACGGGTGCGGTTTCAGGGATGCTGCTAATCAATTCGCGCGTGGCGTTCGGATACGAGGCAAACTCTGCGGTGCGGCACGCGCTGCTCGGGTGTGGAAACCGCGGCAGCTCCGTGGCGGAGTCATTTGCGCGGAATACACCTGCGAGGATCGTCGCGCTGGGTGATATCTTTCCCGACAAACTAGATGCTGGACACGACCGGTTCAACAAGATTTTGGAAAGCCTTAGTCAGCCGGGCATAGACGAAAAGCTGCTGTTCAAAGGACCGCACGCCTTCGATCAGCTGGCCAACTCAAGAGACGTTGACCTGATCCAGATCTCGACGCCACCATACTTTCACGTGCATCACCTGGAAGCCGCAGTTGCAGGCGGCAAGCACGTCTACTGCGAAAAGCCTGTGGGCATCGACATCGCCCAGGCAAAGCATGCCCTCGAGATCGCCAAGCGCGTCAAGCCGAATCAAAGCGTTGACGTGGGCTTCCAGTGCCGCATGGCGCCGCCCATCGCGGCCCTGCAGGAGAAGATTAAGGGAGGCGACCTGGGAAAGATTGTCACCATCTCCGGCAATTACAACGCTCCTGCATCGACAGAAAAGAAGGCTGTCGGCACCGGCAAAGACGAGTACCGCCTGCGCAATTGGTTATGGGATCGCGTGCTCTCCGGCGACATTCTGGTTGAACAGAACATCCACATCATCGACCTCGCCAACTGGATGGTTGGTTCGCATCCGGAGAGGGCCACGGCCACGGGCGGCCGAAATGTGCTCACCCATTGGGGCGACATCTGGGACAACTACCAAGTCGACTACACGTATCCGAACGACATCCACTTCTCGTTTGCATCAACCCAATTTGGCACGGACGGGGTCTTCGACGCCGGTCTCAAGCTCTTCGGCGTTAGCGGCTCCGCAACTTGTCCCTATGCCGGTCCGGTTGGCATCACCGGACCCAAAGCGTGGTCGTGGAAAGATTCGGAAGGCACTGCTGCCGGCTCCGGGCAATTCGCGGCCAACGGCGCATTCAACGACAACCTGAAGTATGCCGACCGCGAGAAAGAGCGCTCTTTCATCGACAGCATTGTTGCCGGACCAGCCCACAACCAGATTGCCGCCGGCGTGGAAACCGCCCTGAGCTGCATGCTCGGACGAATGGCGGGCTACCACAAACGCGAAGTGACCTGGGACGAGATGCTCGCACAGAAAGAAGACTGGCCGCTCGGCTTCAGCCTTGAGCAATTCGCGTGAGAGGTCAGATCCCGATCACATACAAAGGCCCGCGGATCATCGCGAGCCTTCGCACTTAATACATGAACTTCAACGCAAACTGCACCTGGCGCGGAGCCTGAGCTGCAAGGATGTGGTTGAACGTGGGCGAACTGATGTCGCTGTCGGGCAACCGGAAATTTGCCCGGTTCAGCACGTTGAAGAGTTCCGCACGAAATTGAAACTGCTTTGACTCCGTCACTCTGAAATTCTTCAGGGCAGCGAAATCCCAGTCCGCATAAGCCGGTCCAACGTTCACGTTTCGACCCTCTGTTCCAAACTGTCCGGCGTTTGCGGTCGGATCCAGTCTCTGGAAAGCTCCAGCATCGAGCCATGCGGTCACGTTGCGAGGACCGTTATTGGGATTGCCGACGATGTTGGGCCGCTGCGCGGAGAAGCCGGTGATTTCCGGCGCGCTGCCCTCTGCCGCAACATCGTTCGAATCGAAGACGGTGAACGGCGTGCCGCTCATCAGTGTGGCAATACCGCCCAATTGCCACCCACCTAACGCTGACTGGTACCAGTTCTGCGGGTGGTTCCAGAATGGAAGTGTCCACTCATAGCTCGCAACGAACCGATTGCGCGCATCGAACAACGAGAGTCCACGCTCTGCAGCGAGGTCGAACGGATTCTGGGCTAGATCGTTTTCGCCTGCGACCGGCTTCGCGGCCGATCCGGTTATGTTGAACGACGACACATCATCGATGGTTTTCGACCACGTATACGACAAGAGGAATGACAGCCCATGGCTGAATCGCTTGCGCATGGAAGCTTCCATTGCGTTGTATGCCGAGTTAGCAATTCCCGCGATCTCGCCGGTCGATGAGAACTGGCAACTACTCGGCGAATCGGCGAGTGTGCAGCCCGAAAAGAGCCGCCGTTGATCGGCATTGCTGGAATTTGAGATCGGCTGACCGTTTGAGGTTCCTGGAACGAATACCGCCGGGTTCGCTTCGATAAAGCGGGGCAGGTGTGTACCCTTAGTGCCTACGTAACCGATTTCGAAAAGCCAGTCGGAGCCGAACGATTGTTGAAGGTTAAGATCCCAGTCCTGCGTATAAGGCAGTGTCAATGTGGGCGACAGAGTCAAATTGGTGAGTGGCGTGGAGAAGGTTCCAGGGGCGGGCGGATTGCCGTTGAACGGATTAGCGAAGTCCGGCAGGCTGACTTGTGGTGTTCCCAGGTACGGAGGCGCACTGATCGGCGACTGCAAAGGGCCACCCTGCCCGGTGTAGTAGGGCTCATAGAAGATTCCATATGCCGCGGTTAGCAGCGTCTTGCCATGTCCAGTTGGATCAAATGCAATGCCCAGACGCGGAGCAAATGCCTTCTTGTTTGTGGGGATCAGGCCCCCCGGTACACCTGGATCGCCCGGGTATAACAATCCCGCGGGCGCATTGGGCAAGACACGAGACTGCTTCCCCGGCTCAAACAGTGTCATCCGATTGTGAATCTCGGTGTACGGTTCGGGCAACTCATAACGCAGTCCGGCATTGACTGTGAATCGGGATGTGACTTTATACGTATCCTGTACGTACAAGTTCGCATTGTTGCCGCGAATGCCACGCGAGAAATCGCCGATACCCTGGAGGAAGACGACCGGCTGTCCAGTAAGAAAACTGGCGAAGGCATCCGTGACCGGGAATGGCACGAATACGAAGAAGCCATTGGTCGCGATCCCTTGCAGCACGTTGATTCGCTGATGCTGGTATCCGCCACCGAATTTCAATTCGTGCTTTCCGCGCACCCAGCTGAGCGACGCAGAGTAATCGAAAACATCTTCGTAGGTATCGCGCGGTCCCGTGATCGGATCTCCAACCGTGGCGTACCCATTGACCTGGATGAATGGCGGTCCAGCGGCAAGATCGAGACTCGGCGTGTATTGGAAGCCAAGCGTTGACGGCGATTGATGGTTCTCGCGCTCGCCGAAAAGAAATTTGTTTCGCAGAAATGATAACCGCGCTATAGCAATGAGAGCCGGCGAAAAGGTGTGCGTCTCCTGGGCGACAAAGTTTTGCGCCCGCTGGTCTTCGCCTACAGGAAACCCCGGCACACTGGCGCCGCCCGGGGATAGCGGATCCAATTGGGAAAGCTGATTGAACATGTAGCGAAAATTCAACGTGTCCCGTGAGGTGAGGTAATGGTCCACCTTGATCCCGAATTGATCGGAATCGTTTCTCAATGTTTGCGTTGTAGAGAGCAGGTTTGTTCCGGCATTTGGAAGCGGAAAGAAACTCAGCAGGTTCTGCGATACGGCGTTGATCTGGTTCTGCGGCACCTGGTTATCCGGGTACGGTGCATTGGCGAAAACGTTGAAGAGCTGGTGTTGCGGGTTGTTGCAGAAGCCGGCCGTGAATCCCTCCGTGCAGAGTTCGGAAAAATCACCGCCGCGCTGCTTGAGAGACGGCACGGTGGTCAACGCCGACTCCCCCTGGCGATTGTGGAAGCCCTCATAAAAACCGAAAACGAATGCTTTATCTCTCTTGATGGGTGCCCCGACCGTCGCGCCAAACTGGTTTTGCTTCAGGGGCTCTTTCGTCTGCGCGAAGTAGTTGTTAGCGTCGACTGCATCGTTGCGCAGGAACTCCCATAATGTTCCGTGGAGCTGATTGGTGCCGGAGCGCGTGACCAGATTGGTTGTCGATCCAAGAGCGTTTCCGAATTCGGCATTTGCATTATGCGTGATGATGCGGAACTCGCTGATTGCATCCACCGGCGGCTTAAGAGCGAATCCGCCATCGACGCCGTTGAAGTTGCTCGCCCCATCAATCAGAAAATTATTCGATTCTGGCCGCTGACCATTGACCGAATAACCCTGTCCGTTGCGCAGCGATCCACCAGCTTCAGCTATCCCCGGCGTTAACGGAACAACTCCAGGCTGCAATAGTCCGAGCTGCGAAAAGTTGCGTCCATTCAGCGGCAGATCTTCCAACTCGCGCTGTTGCACGACCTTGCCCATGCTGGTGACGGTTGGCTCAATCAGCTGGGCATCCGCGCTCACTTCCACCTGTTCCTTTTCCGATCCGACAGCAAGTCGAGGAGAAACTGAAGCTGTTTGGTTCACGTTGAGTGTTATGCCATCCTGCAGGTATTCCTGAAATCCGGCGGCTGTGACCTGCAAGCGATAGTGACCGACAGGAAGCTCCAGAAGAACATAGTTGCCGTCGCGATCAGTAATCGAACTACGTGAGAGGCCAGTCTCCGCTTGCTTTGCTGTTACAGCGGCATTCCGAATGACCGCGCCGCTCGGGTCTGTTACCGTTCCACGGATGTTTCCCGTGATCTGTTGAGCGGACACATTAAGGCAAGCGACAAATGCAAATGCCAGCACATTGCGAAGAATTCTCATGTTCTTTCCCGGTCTTCCAAAGACGCTGCAGTTTCAGAAATGTTGGCCAGATAATTCGCTGGGGCGGTAGATGTACCCAGGACCGTGAGCGCCAGAAGGCGCCACAGGTTCAAGGGCTCCGTAAATCAGAGTTTCTGGCGGGATCACCAGTCGCAGGAATCCACTCGAGGTTCAGGGGGAGGATCGTTAGTGGGCTGCATGGATGAACAATACTGATCCTGCAGATGTTCTGTCCTGCACCGGTTGATGGGCAGCTTACTCAACCTTTCGGTGGACTCGCAGTACATCGAGAACGCCGGGCGATCGAAAAGTCGGCAAGTCGACTATGGCGCAATTCAAGTTTTCATTGTGACGCCGGACGATCGCCACTGTTCGAAGCATGAGACTCGCCGACAATAATGAAGAGGTCCTTCCTTTCTTCCATGCAAAGAACACGGAATCCTGCGCGGGCGAGATGGATCGCACATGCGACACCGGAAAACCCTCTTCCGATGCTTAGGCGTCCGTTTCAATTGCGAGAGGACGATTCTGCAGCGGCTCTGCCATGAGGACCCGTAAACAATGAAATGATTTGCAGAGGGAGCAATCAGGGTCATTCAAGAGAAGCGAGACCCAAACGTACGGGCAACCGTAACGAATTCATGCACAAGCCAAAATCGATCAAAGTGTGGAGAATGCGTGGACCCACTGAAAATAGACGTGGTGCTAAGCGACTTCTTCCAGTTCGCGAAGATCACGCGCATGTGTTTCGTGTCCAAGGGTGGAAAGCAGCACAATGGCCAGGACACAAGGAACCGCTACCGCGCCGGCTGTTACTCCGAGTGCCGGGACCAGTGCCAGCGTACCCAGGCCCTGGGCGACCAAGCCGCCCCCTTTGCTGAAGCCCGCCACCCATCCGGTTGCACGTCCTCTGACCCGGAGCGGATAGCTCTCTGCCGAGTAGGGCAGGAGCACGGAGATGATCCCGCTGGTACCGACGATCAGCAGAACGACGGGAATTACGGGGCTGGAGAAAACCGGCAGATCTTTCAAATCGCGGAGCAGGATCGCAATCAGTCCCAGCGTAGTCACCGCGATCGCGAGGACGAGAGTGCGCTTTGTACTCCAGATGCTGTAGAGCCAGGAGACCAGAACGATGGTTGGCGCTGCAATGAGCGAAGACTTGGCGATGAGTTCGCTGGCGGAGGCCACGCTGCGGCCTTCGCGCATCAGACTCCCAGGCAGCCAGAGGAGCACTCCGAAATTCACGAAGCCAACGCATAACGCCGTGAGCGTCAGTGCGCATGTCAGACCAAACAATTTGCCGTGCTTCACCCGTGATTTCGATGCCGTCGGACGGGACGGGGCAGATTTGCCTGTTGTTTCATCGATAAATATGCCGAACCGTGCAAGGGTTTCGCGTGCTTCCTGCACGCGGCCCATGCTCTGAAGGAAGCGTGCGGACTCCTGCAATAGCGGGCTGAGCGCAATCAGAATCAAGGCGAGGGGAAGATTGATAAGCCACATGATGCGCCAACCGAAGTAAGGCTGAAGCCAGGCCGATAATGCGCTAGTAGCGAAGTAGCCGCCAACTGAACCTATACCGCCGACCAAAACTAGACACCAGCCGCGGTGACGCGTGGGCATGATTTCGGCGAGTAGCGCGTAAGCGACTGGAAGCATACCGCCGGCCCCCACACCCATCAGGAAACACATAAAGATGTTCCAGGCGAAGGATGGCATACACCCGCAGATGGCCGTTCCCATAAAGACTACGGACGCCAGCAGGATGGTCGCCCGACGTCCGTACAGGTCCGCAAGGGTACCCCAGATAAAGGAGCCCACTGTCGTTCCCAGCAGTGCGATAAAGGGCAACACTGCTACATGCGCAAAGCTGAGGCCGTATTCGGCGCGCATTCCGGGAACGACGAAGCCCAGCGTCGCGGGTTTCATCACGTCGATGATGAGAGCTGCGGCAAGGATCGTGATCTGCACCCGGTGAGCGCGCGTCAGAGGCGCGTCCTCCGGAGGAGCGATCGTGTCTAACTCACTGCCATCAGTGCGGCGAGACGGCAGAAGTCCGTAGGCGGTTGCAGCCGTTCCCGCAATAATGAGGCCCATGCCGATGAGCATGCCTGTGTCCATGGGCATGCCCGCCAATTTGAAGTGCACTGCCCGGGCCATGAGGAACATGGGAAGATGCAGCAATACGCCGATTGTGACTGCTGCGCAACCTGCCCAGAATGCGAATGCGTGAGTTGCGTCAGAGAAAAGTGATGCTTTGCGCGGTACTTCTCCGCTCCCAATCAACAGAATTCCTCCATCAAGCTGTCAACCCCCGACCGATGGAGCAGGTAGGACCGCTCGAGATGCTCTGGTAGCTTCCCTGAGGCGCCGTACGACGTCGTTCCACAGCTCACAGTGACTGTTAGTCATCGGGGAAGCCCTTGCCGGCCCAAAAGGACGGACAAGCTTAGAATGGCGAAAGCGTCGCCCGGTTTGCAATCACCGAAACGATGGACGAAAATCTCAGCCTTTAGGTGGAGCATAGAAAAGATCCTCCACAGACGAGGTTGATACGGAGGAGGATCTGCCTTAACCCTGCGCCTAACCTGTATTCGCGGTGCTACATTGAGATACAGACCAAACGGTCACTTCCCTAAGCGTGAAACGACATCAGTATTCCCGGAGTGCGGTTGAAGACCGCTTCGCTAACACCCCGCCAATCACGCCGGATTTCAAAAACGTCGCTACCATCTCTGCTCTAGCCCTACTCTGCCTGATGCTGGCATCCTGTCATTCGCGTTCTGATCTTCCCACCACTCCATCGAAAGAATATAACCAGTTCGTCTCGGCCTTTTACATTGGCTTGTCCGCCCTTCAGGTCGGAAATGACGTTTTGGCGGATAGCAGCCTTCAGCAGGCCACGCAGATCGCTCCTGGTGAACCGGCTGGATGGGCCGACTGGGGAATCCTTGCCCTTCGCCAGCGAAACTTCGAGCCGGCAACGAACCGGTTCAACCGTGCTCTGAAGCTGTCTCCTCAAAACAGCAGGATCTATTTTCTTCTCGGCCTTCTCAGCAGCGCGCGAGGTGACTCTCAAGCCGCGATCGAGAGCTACCGGAAAGCGGTAAGCCTGGACTCCAAAGATCCCCAAGCGATCTATGCCCTCGCGCTGGCTATCGAACGTCAGGGCGGCGCCGGCAGTGAGGATGAATTTCAAAAGCTCATCCAGCACATTCTCGGGATCCAGCCGGACAACCTGGCTGCACTCGTCGAGTTGAGCCGTATCTCCGCGAAGCGAGGAGACGCCGCGACGCTGCATTCCGCCATTCAGCGGATTTCCACGCATAGTGCAGATTGGCCGACCGATGTGAAGCAGGCGCTCACAATTCTGCAAACAGCGGCGTCGGGAAGTGATCCTCGATCAGCAGCCGTGCGGAGCGTCTTTCTGCGGAACGTGCTGATGCGAGTACCTGCATTTCGCGCCAGTCTTGCGCAGATCAGGCCGGCAGAGGGTGATGAAGCTCAGCCGTTCACTCATTTTCTACGCCTTGCAACGCCATCTTCCACTCCGGACCCCGCCGACACGAGTATGACATTTCAGGTGCAGCCAGTCGCTGAGTTCGGAAACCAGCATTGGGATTGGATCGGTTCGATTTCCTTAACGGGAGAAGGCGCACCAACCATCGCGGTGGCAAATACACACCAGGTTCGATTGCAGAGCGGAGCAACAATTCCCTTCCCAGGCGGACAAAAAGGAGCGGTGCCCGGTCCCGAAGGCGTACTCGCTGCTGACTTCAACTACGATTTCGAAACTGATCTTTTGCTGGCTGGTGCAGGTGGCATCCGCTTGTTCACTCAAGATGACGCGGCTCATTTCACGGATGTCACAGCGAAGACGAAGCTGCCGAAGGCGATTCTCGATGGCAGTTACGCTGGGGCATGGGCTGTCGATATCGAAGCCGACGGCGATCTCGACATTGTTCTCGGCCAGGCAAGCGGAGGTCCTACCGTTCTGCAAAACAATGGAGATGGGACATTCACCGCGATTCACCCGTTTGCCGGAATCTCCGGTATTCGGCAGTTCGCATGGGCTGACTTCAACGGCGACGGCAATCCCGATGCAGCGCTAATAGATGGTGCCGGGCACCTGCACATGTTCCTCAATCAGCGCGTCGGTCGATTCGTTGAGAGTGCCATGCCTTCTGGATTTGACAATCCAAAGGCCATTACTGCAGCGGACGTGAACGCAGACGGCCTTATGGATCTCGTCGTGGTTTTGCCTGACGGAAACATCGCCTCCTTGTCCTCTGCCGCAGACGGACAAGGATGGACGTCTGCACATCTGGTATCCATCCCCGATGCATCGGCCAGTCTGACCGGAGGCATTCGCATTCACGCCACCGATCTCGACAACAACGGAGCAATCGATCTCGTGCTCGGTCGCGTCTCGCCCTCTATTGCATCTGGCGCGGGCGCTCTCGCCTGGCTGGCTGACAGCTCAGGGAAGTTCAACCTGCTCAATGCGCATGCGGGTTCGCAACGGGTGTTCGATCTAGCGGATCTACGCAACGATGGACGGTTGGCACTACTAGGGCTCACAGCCGAAGGACGAGCCCAGGAGGAATTGAGCCACGGGACGAAGGATTATCACTGGCAGACACTTCGTCCACGAGCAAAACAAGCCACCGGCGATCAGCGCGTGAATTCGTTTGGCATCGGTGGCGAGGTGGAGATTCGGTCCGCACTGCTAACGCAAAAACTGCCAATCACCGGCCCTCAACTGCATTTCGGCCTGGGCACGCATACACAAACAGATGTCGCGCGACTGGTGTGGCCCAACGGAACGGTAAGCGCTGAATTCGGCTTGCATGGCGATCAGGCGATCCTCACCGAACAAAGGCTCAAAGGTTCCTGTCCGTTCCTTTTCGCCTGGAATGGCAAAGACATGCAGTTCGTCATGGACACCGTTCCGTGGGGTTCGGCGATCGGCCTGCGGATCAACAACATCGGTACGGCGGCCATCGCGGCAACAAGCGAGTGGTACAAAATACCGGGCGATCGATTGGCACCGCGAAACGGCTACTACGATTTGAGAATCACCGGCGAATTATGGGAGACCTACTACTACGATTCCCTCTCGCTGATGGTTGTTGATCATCCGGCGGGGACCTCGGTCTTTACCGATGAGCGCTTTGTTGTGCCACCCGTGAAACTTGCCTTGACAACGACCGGAAGCCCGCATTCCGTTACTAGCGCTACTGACGACAGCGGGCAGGATGTGACAGACAAGTTGAGATCAGCCGATGGAAGGTACGTCGACAATTTCGGTCGCGGACAGTACCAGGGGGTTACTCGCGATCACTACGTTGAGATCGATCTTGGCTCGGATGTTCCAGATTCCGGTCCGCTCTATCTGATCGCGAAAGGGTGGTTGCATCCGTCTGACTCAACCGTCAATGTCGCCATGGGCCAGGGCCATCATGAGCGGCCAAAACCGTTAAGCCTCTCGGTCCAGGACGCGAAGGGTGCCTGGCAGGTGGTCCGGCCCAATCTTGGATTCCCTGCCGGCCGGAACAAGACCTGCCTGATTGACCTAAGCGGATTATTCGTCTCAGACCGGCCAAAGCGGATCCGGCTCGGCACTAACCTGGAAATCTACTGGGATCAAATTCAGTGGGCAGCGGGTCTCCCAAACACAGACCTGAAGGTCACGCACCTTTCGCCCAGCCTCGCGGATCTGCATTATCGGGGCTACTCCGTCGTTCAGCAAGTGAATGCATCTTCACCGGAGATTCCTGATTACAACCATCTGATGGCGAGTACCCAGATCTGGCGCGACCTTGCCGGCTACTACACGAGATTCGGCGATGTCAGACCGCTGCTAAACAAGATCGACGACCGCTACGTGATTATGAATGCGGGCGACGAACTCTCATTGCGATTCCCCGCTGTGGAGCCAGCCCCGTCTGGATGGGTGCGGGATTACATCGTTGCCGGAGATGGCTGGGTGAAGGACGGAGATTACAACTCCGCGGACTCAGCAACGGTTCTTCCATTGCCCTACCACGCTCGCCGCCTCTACGACACCGCACCGGCACCTCTCGCCGACGATTGGGTTTACCGCCAACATCGGGACGACTGGCAGAGCTACCAGACGCGTTACGTTTCGTCCAACTACTTTGACAAGGTTCTTCGGAGTTCATCCAAGTGAAGCGCGGGCCGTTAGCACGAATCATTCTCTTTCTGTTCTTTATCGGGTTGATCGCGGTCCCGCTCGTTCTTACGAGGAAGGCGTCGAAGTCTGAAGCTGCGTCTTCACAGGCCTCTACCAGCGCTGCGCTGACGCGCTACGGCTTTTACCTGACGGAGGACTCGAAACAGGCGGGGGTAAACTTCGTTCACCAAGCTCCGGTACTTGACCGGCAGCTTGCGCCGATCATGCCTGAGGTTGCATCGATGGGCGCAGCAGTTTCCATCGTTGACTTTGATCACGACGGCTGGCCCGACATCTACGTCACAAACAGCGGCGAAAGCACGATGAACGCCCTTTACCGAAACAACCACGACGGTACGTTCACCGATGTCGCATCTAAGCTGGGGGTCGCCAATGTAAACCGATCCGGTACAGGGGTTTCGATGGGCGCTGTGTGGGGCGACTTCGATAACGACGGCTTTCCCGATCTTTTCCTGATCAAGTGGGGCAGGCCGATCCTCTTCCACAACGACCAGGGACGCGGTTTCACCGATGTATCAATACAAGCGGGTTTGCCCGAGTGGATGAATGCAAATACCGCGCTGTGGTTTGACTACGATGGTGACGGCAAGCTGGATCTCTTCGTCGGAGGCTATTACAACGAGAACATCGACCTCTGGCATCTGAAGACCACCCGGATCATGCCGGAGAGTTTCGAGTATGCGCAGAACGGCGGTCGCAAGTATCTTTTTCACAACCTAGGCGAAGGGAAGTTCGACGAGGTGAGCGGCAGCGTCGGAATCAACAGCCGCCGCTGGGCGCTGGCTTCGGGAGCTGCCGACCTCTCCGGCACCGGGCATCCCGATCTTTTTGTCGCAAATGATTATGGCGTGTCAGAGCTTTTCGTCAACGACGGCAAGCGCTTCCATGAAGTCGGCAAACAAGCGGGAGTGGGCTTCTCGCCGAAGAGCGGCATGAACGTCGCGTTCGGGGACATTTTCAATCAAGACAGATTCTCCATTTACGTCTCCAACATCTCCGAGTCGGGAGTTCTGATCCAGGGCAACAATCTCTGGGTGCCGCAGGACGGAACCCCGGGAAGCATGCCCCATTACGTCAATATGGCAGGCTCGCTCGGCGTAGAACTGGGCGGCTGGAGCTTTGGCGCGCAGTTCGGCGATTTAAACAATGACGGCAATCTCGATCTCTTTCTGGCCAACGGATATATTTCGCTCGATCACAGTCGAAGCTACTGGTACGACTTCGCCAAGGTCGCCGCTGGCAACAGCACGATCATCGGAGATGCTAAAAACTGGCCGGCATTCAATGGACGCAGCCTGTCTGGGTACCAGCAGAAACGTGTTTGGATCAATGACGGAGCGGGTCAGTTCCAGGATGTTGCGCACGATGTAGGGGTCACGGACACTCATGACGGACGGTCCGTTGCAGTTGGCGACCTTTGGAACAACGGCGCTCTTGATGTGGTCGTCGCCAATCAAAGCGGACCTCTGCTCATCTACAAGAACAAGGTCGACCCTGCAGAGAAATGGATCGAATTCAAACTCGAAGGCACCAAGAGTAATCGGGATGCGATTGGAGCCGAACTTACTCTCTACTGGGACGGCAAGAAACAGTTGCAGCAAGTGGCCGCCGGTACCGGATTCGCAGCGCAGAATGACCTTCGCATGCACTTCGGGCTCGGCAAGGATGCAAGAATTGAGAAGGCCGTTATCAGGTGGCCATCAGGGATCGTTCAGACGCTGGATCACCTCACACCGGGTGAGCTATACACCATCAAGGAGTCTCAATGAGCCAGCCGGCCACAGCCATCTCCGCGACAAATCGGCCCGGTGCGCCGCAGTGGAAGAAGTGGCTTTCTCTCGATAACCGCTATGTGCCTCCAGCTTTCATCACGCTGATCCTGCTTGCCGGCCAGTTCTCATACGGCATCCTGGAGAGCTACGAGAGAACACTGCTTGCCATTGCGACAGCGATCGGCCTTGAACTCATTCTGGGACGGATCTTCCTCGGCAAATGGCTGAACGTGGCCAGCGCCTACATCACGGGCATCAGCGTCGGAATCCTGGTGCGCTCTCCTGCGTTCTGGCCATTTGCGGTCGCGGCAGCTCTCGCCATCACCTCGAAATATGTTCTGCGTTACAAAGGCCGTCATCTTTGGAATCCTTCGAACTTCGGCATTAGCGTAGTGCTCTTCTTGTTGCCTGCCAGTGTCGCCATGCTGAGCATCCAGTGGGGCAACAACATGGCGTCCATGATCGTGATCTGGGTGCTTGGATCCATCATCATCTGGCGCCTTCGCAGGTTCCATATCAGCGCAACGTACGTAATCTCGTTCCTCGTTCTCGCCGTCATTCGCTCCTGGATCATTCATCAGCCGTGGCTCGCAGAGGTTTCGCCAATTACTGGACCTGAGTACCAACTCTTCATCTTCTTCATGATCACAGACCCCAAGACGACTGTGCGGTCAAAGAAGGGCCAGTGCATCGTGGCATTCCTCGTCGCTCTCGTAGAGATGTTTTTCCGTCTCGACCAGAGTATTTACGCGGAGTTGTATGCGCTGTTCTGGGTTGGACCGATCGCGATACTCATCGAGATGTGGCTCGATTCGCGTCGCACAAAACCGTCTCAATCTCCCGCCGTTGCGACCGTAACCGGAACATCGCATCAACCCATCTCCTGAAGGACTCTGCTTGATTCATCAATCTCGGAAAGCCGGCCTCTGTCTCGCCCTCGTTGCTGTCGCGCTGATCAGCGGATGCAAATCGAAACCCGCGCCAACGGAAAGCTCACCGACGGAAAGGCCTTCTGCCGCCCAGCAGTCTCCTGCGCCGCAGCCTGCTCAGCGGGTTCGATCGGCTGCTCCTGAGCGTCCGTCTGGTCCCATCCATTTCACCGATGTCACGGCCGAAGCTGGGATTCAATTCAAGCGGAATAGCGGAGCATTCGGAAAGAAGTACCTTCCGGAGACGATGGGCAGCGGAGTGTGTTTCATTGACTATGACAATGACGGTTGGCAAGACATCCTCTTCGTGAACTCGATGGATTGGCCTGGCCACGGCAACCGCAAAACCTATCCGGCGCTCTACCACAACAATCACGACGGAACTTTCACCGATGTCACCAAACAGGCTGGGCTGGAGAGCGAGATGTACGGGATGGGCTGCTCCATTGGCGACTACGACAATGATGGGAAGGACGACATCTATATAACCGCTCTCGGCCACAATCATCTCTTCCGCAACCTGGGTAACGGACATTTCCGTGACGTAACCGCACAAGCTGGAGTTGCTTCGTCGGGGTTTTCGACCGGTGCCGCATGGTTCGATTACGACCATGATGGGAATCTCGACCTGGTTGTCGATCACTACGTGGACTGGTCAGTGGAGACGGACAAATTCTGCTCCCTCGATCAGGTTCACAAATCGTACTGCACTCCGGAGTTGTACAAGGGCGAAAGTATCACTCTGTTTCACAATGTCGGCCACGGCCGCTTCAAAGATGTGACCCGTGAAGCCGGGCTCAGCGATTCTTCCGACAAGGCGCTTGGAATTGCGTTGACGGACTACGACAACGACGGCTGGCTTGATCTCTTGATCACAAACGACACGCAACCGAACAAGCTGTATCACAACAGCCACAATGGAACCTTCACTGACGAGGGATTCTCTGCCGGAGTGGCTTACAGCGACGCGGGAAAAGCACGCGCGGGGATGGGCACCGATGCCGGGGATTACGACAATTCCGGAAAACAGAGCCTGGTAATCGGGAATTTCACGAATGAGAGCATCGCGCTGTACCACAATGACGGGCAGGGGCTCTTCACCAATCAGGCGCAGGACGCGGGAATTGCCCTTCCATCGGCGAAGTCCCTCACCTTCGGAGCATTCTTCTTCGATTACAACCTCGATGGCCTGCCGGATATCTTCGCCTTGAATGGCCATGTCGCCGATGACATCTCGGTTATCCAGCCGTCCCTCTCTTACGCCGAGCCTCCGCTCTTATTCCTCAACATCGGACGCGGCAAATTCGAAGAGGTCTCTGGCAAAGCTGGGCGCGGGCTCCGAGATCCGCTGGTCGGACGTGGTGCAGCGTATGGCGACATCGACCTCGACGGCGATCTTGATCTGGTACTCACGACAGCGAATGGACCGGTTCATCTGCTCAGAAACGATGGCGCCAACCAGAATGATATGCTTCGGGTCAAATTGATCGGCACGCATGCCAATCGCGATGGCATCGGTGCTCGCGTTCGCCTTACCACCTCAACGGGCCAGCACATGAACGCAATGGTGAAGAGCGGATCCAGTTATCTCTCTCAGAGCGAACTTCCACTTACCTTCGGCCTTGGCAAGCCAGATCCCGCGAGGCGAATAAGCATCGAAATTCAATGGCCGGGCGGACGTAAAGAGTCAATTTCTGACATCCAGCCCGATCAGTTCATAACCGTGAGGGAAGGGGCAGGGATTATCGCCAAGCAGCCGATTCAGTTCACGCTTACATCGGCAAAGAAATAGCTGCATTGAACCCGCACCGCTCCAGCATCTGGGCGATTTCCCACCGACTGGCGCCGAGCTTGTGAGCTGCGTCATATAGATCTTTTGCGTCTGCGGGATACCAGTTCCGCCGGGCTTGATTGCGCAACCCGGCTACATCGATGGGCTCGATTACGCGGTAAATTGCCTCGATCACAGCTTTTGAATTCGTCTCGTCACCTGCTGTGAGCGCTTGTTCCAGGACGTGGGCAGAAGCCGGCCCAAACACGGGATGGTCGTGCAATAAGAAGGATGCTGCGAGCTGTGGCTTACCCAGCCGTCGTGCGGCCTCGGAATAACTGGCAGCCGCGAAATAGAGCAGCGATATCGCTGAAAATACAGGGAAGTTTCCGAAGTTCGCGTACAGCGCTCCGATCAATCGTGAAGTAGCAAGCAACTCGGCATCGGTTCGCACCGCGTAACCGTGAAGCTCACGGCCGAACTCTTCGGTTCCCCAGTGCTTCTCGAGGATATCTGCAATGCGGGTGACCCCCAGCAGAGTCAGTGGAAATCCCGTTGACAACAATGGATCGATGAATCCCGCCGCAGACGGAAGCAGCGCCCAGCGCCGACCTGTGATCGATGCGCTACGAAAACTCAACTTGCTGATATGACGAAAGGGCTGCAGAGGTTTGGCATCTCGAAATTGCTCGCGCAACACTGGAATGCTATCCAGCAATCGCTCCCAGCCGGACTCACACTGGGATAAGCGGAGTTGCGTCGCGAGGGCGGACGCAGCTGCTATTCCTGCGCTCGTTACAGCGTTCGAGAACTTCAGAACCCATACCCATCCACCACCAATCACGTGATGCACTGCCGCATCATCCGGCCTATATGGCGGTTCACCCTCGAGCATCACTCCGCCTGTTTCTTCGATCCCTTTCACTCCGGTGAAGTAGCTATAGAGCGCCTCTGTAGACGGCATACCCGGCAAACTGTGTTCTCCGAGCCCGAGAGTCCGATGCAAGAATCCGCGCGGACCAGTCGCGTCCACCACAAATGAGGCGCGAATTCCTATTTCGTGCCCGCGACGCTTGCCTGTCAGGACTGCTTCCCCTTCCTCTTCGATGAATTGCTGTAGCTCGACTTCATCCCGGTAAGTGACACCCATCCCCTGAGCTTCAGATACAAGGTACGCGTCAAAGTCCGCCCGGTACCAATGGGTGTCGGCAATCGCATCGTGCGGACTAGCTGCAACGAGGAGTTGATGTTCGCGGTCCACCGGTCCCGCACAGCCAGTATGGTGATGGAAGAAGCTGAAGCCTCGCTTCAATCCACAAGCCAATTCTGGGTGGTGTTGTTGCCAACTTCCCCATTTGCTGAGCGACCGAATGTGGGGCAGGTTATAGTGATCAGCCAGTTCCTCCAGCAGCAGATTGGAAAGTGGAGTGGACGACTCTCCAATTACGACGCGAGGATGCCGGCCGCGCTCAAGAAGAATGACGCGCAGCCCAAGTTGCTTCGCAATCATCGCCATCAGGGATCCCGCGAACCCTGACCCCACGACTGCTATGTCAAAACGCTCCTTCAATCTACCTCCGCTGCTTACTTAGCTACACGCATCGCAATGCGCAAGCAGCGACGGGAACTGCTTAAGATTCATCTCTCGCAGTCTTTGCACTCGCGCATCGAAGCAGATTGCACATTCCCGTGATTGCTTCAAGTCCCACAAATCTGCAAACACCCTTCCACGCCCGAGGGCCAGACCATAGGCAAATGCTTCCTCTAGCAAGCTGAGATCCGATGCGATGAACTGCCTCGCCTCCGTAAGTGCTTCCATTGCGCCGTTATTGGCTCGCGTCGGAATCAGGGTGGCCGCGGTTGCCCCACAGTCAAAGGCGAAATCAAGCGACCGCTGCGCCCAGTACAACGCGTCTTGCGGCTCCATAAAAGGCGGTTGGACCAGAATGAAGACCCTCAGATCTATATTGTTTTTTTGGAGGAAGTCCGCTGCCCTGGAAAACTCGTCCAGCGTCATGCGCTTGTTCAGCTTTTCCAGAACCTCAGGGTGTGCCGTCTCCAGGCCTATCGCAACTTCCAGCTTGCCGCTGATCATGTCACGGAATGCAACGCACCGGGCGTCCACAAAAGCCGGATGGCATTCCACAATGACCCGCTGAAAGCCGGCTACAAGGCTGGCGATTGTCCCATAATCACCTGGAGGAATTGCGCGAGGGTCGAAAAAACTCCCGCTGTTGTACAGTTTCACCGTGGTGGCAGGCCCAAGTCTTGCCAGCGCGAAATCGATCTGTTCGGGAATCGCGCCGATTGGCACAGACTGCGTCAGCGTGTTTCGCCACAAGTCACACATCACGCAACGAAAGGGACATTCGCGATTGCTCAAGAAGATTGTCGCAACAGGCTGAACTAGATCGGCCGATCCACGCTCTTCTTCAACAAAGAAAGCGTACGGCTCGTGTTCGCTCACCTGCGAGCGCAGCGGACGACGGGCCAGGATCCACTTGTCTCGTTCTCCCGGCCCCTCTGGATAAGTCGGCTGGCTAAGATTCTCAGGCATAGAGAGAGAGAAACTTCCTCCGGTACTCTGCCTCGCGCCATGGCAGATGCTCTCTCAATGATTGCTCTGAGATCGCCCCATGTTGAAAACGTCGCTTCCGAAATACTGGCATCCTCATACCGGTGATCGCGGCGATTCCGCGAGAGACGATCTCGCCCTTCAGTTCATAGAGCCTTTCGACGCTGTAGTCCGTGAGCTTGATGAATGGAATGCCTTCTGCCACCGCAACCACATTCGGGCGAGTATAAGGACTGAATCCCTTGAACCCGAAGTGATGCGCAGGGGCATACGTGCGGGTGTACGACCGGCTCAGCCCACCGCTATACGTTAACGAGTGTTTAATTTTGCCGACACCCCAGCCCTCCTGGTAGAGCATCGAGTTGTTTACGACGCTGCGGATCGTCAGCTCAGGATTCTCTTCAATGGGATAGTCCTTCAGGTTCTCGTCGCCGCCATCGCCATCCAGCAGGAACTTCCAGTCTGGATACCGCTCGCGGATGCCGCGGCATAGTGCCACAGCCATTGTGGCTGATTCGATGTCCAGCGACTTGTAGTCCTCCACAATCTGGATCGTCTCATCCGTGTCCAGCTTTGCAGGATCAGCTTCGATGGACTCCAGAAAGAGCCCCAGCTTCAGCGCATTCAGAAAGGCTCGCGCCTGCTCTACGTCGGGTCCTTTCCCCAGATCAAGCACAAATGCCTTGAGCCGGCTGAGGTTCATACCGAGCTTTTGCATGACGAAATAAGCCGTCACAAATACGCTGCCACTATCAATCCCGCCTGAAAAGCAGACTCCGATCGGCTCCTCCGGCGGCACGCATTGCAACCAAGCCGAAATTTCCTCGGCGAGCGTCCCGATATACCGGCGCCCGATCTCATCCAGGTCGGTTGTAAGCGAGCCCGATTCGGGAGTGAAAAATCGCGTGTAGGTTGGATCCGGATCCGGACACCCGATCAATTGAAGTTCCACGATGTGATGGGCAGGTACCATCCTCGTGTAGCTCGGATGGAATTGTGCGTCCAGCCCTTCGCCTTTAAGCCACCCGTAGATGGCGTCGATCCTCGAGGCAACAATCAAGACGGGCCCTTCCTGTCGCTTTGCCAGGAAATACCGCAGAGGCCGATCGAGCGAGCGAGCCATCTTCACCATCTTGCCCTCCCGCGATATCAACGCGAACGATCCGTGAATCCTGCGTACCGCTTCTGGATTGCCGCCATACAGGCAGGCTCGCGCCTCTTCGACAGTGAGATTGAGGATCTGGTTGACCTCGGGGTCGATGAGATCAACCACGCGCTCAACATAGTGCTCCATAGCTCGTTTTCTCCTGGGTGCCAGACCTTCACTCTCGTGCAGTCACGCGCAATGACGCACCAGCGCCCGGTCCCGAAACCGAGATGGTGGGATCACATTCATTGTGCGGATGCCAGGGAAGACCTTGCATGTTCACTCTACGGCAAGTAAAGGGGCCGTTGAAGAGATGATAGTCCTTTCATCTCGTCTTCGGGGTTGATGCGGTAGTTCCGTGTCTGTCGAGGTCGTCGAAGATTCGTGTCAGTTCCCATCGCTCACCTCGCGACAGCTTCCGGAACCGATTGCTTCGAAACAGCCCGGGATGGCTGACCTGCATCGCATGGAAGCGGACATACGTTAACGCGGCATCATTCGACGGCCCATATGCAGAAGCCCTTTCCTCGGCGAAGGAGTTCTTCCGCTATATCCTGACTGAACAACTCGTGGAGCCACGAGACAGAACGCCGGCCAACCACCACCGTATGGCATTCGCACTCAGTTGCCATTCTGAGCAGCGTATCGGCCGTCTCTTCTGCTTCGCCTGGTTCGCAGAACAGCATTTGGACTGCTGAACCGGCCATTCCCGACTTCGTCAATAGCTTCCCAGCTTGATCGAGGCTCTTCTGTGCTCGCTTCTTGCTGGTCGCGATCCATCGATCCTGTTCTTCCCTCATGGCAAGATCCAACCGCCGCTCCTGCGCCGCGTCGCTAGAACCGCCATGTTCCTGAAGTGACGGCGGCAATGGAGGAAGAACATGGACAAGGCAAATACGAAATTGTCTGCGCTGCCCGACAAATTGCGCCACATACCTCACAGCACGAAGTGCAATCTCCGAATCGTCAAGAACAAGGAGAATTCGTGAATCTTTTGTGCTGCTGCTCGTCTGCGCTTCTGCAATCATGACAAGGGCCGCTTACTTCTGTTTTGCTGTTGCTTGCAAGCTCCGTACGTAATATGTTGCTTTCCAGATTTCGGCGCTTGATAAGCTATTGCCGAAACCAGGCATACCGCTAAAACGCTTCTTTTATAGTCCGATGACGCCTGCTCCACAGCAATGAGTCGTTTGTCCTCGGTCAGGTGATGTTTGTTACGGATTGGTAGAAACTCCGGCATGAAGACTAAGCAGGTGGAACATCCAGGAAGCCCACGCGCTCATAGACGCTTGCAAGAGTCCGTATCGCGGTCGCCTGGGCACGATCAGAACCCTCCAGAAGGATTCGTTCGACATATCCTCGCTCATGGCTGAGCTGCTCATACCGCTCATGAAACGGCCGCAAGTAATCAACCAACTTGTCGGCGAGGACGTTTTTGAAATCCGCATAGGCCGTTCCGGAAAATGTGCTTTCAACGTGTTCGGTGCCCACGCCGCTCACAAGGGCATAGATCGCGATCAGATTGCTGATCCCCGGCTTGTCCGGAGATGATCGAATTTCGTGCTCCGAGTCGGTGGTCGCACACGTGATCTTGGAACGGATCGCTTCAGGAGAATCAATCAGGCGAATCAGTCCCGCTGGAGACTTTGAGGACTTCGACATTTTCTTTCGCGGATCATGGAGGTCCATAATGCGAGCTCCCTCGGCAGCAATCAGCGGTTCCGGCACTTGAAATGTTCCCGGATGTTGGGTATTGAAACGCTGTGCCAGGGTGCGCGTTAATTCAAGATGCTGCCTTTGATCATCGCCAATCGGAACGCGATCAGCCTGGTAGAGCAGTATGTCGGCAGCCTGGAGTACCGGATAGGCGAACAACCCGGCAGTCGCAGCAGATTCGCCTCCACGAACCACTTTATCCTTGAATTGGGCCATCCGCCGCAGTTCCCCCATTGACGTAAAGCAGGTCAAGACCCAGGCGAGTTCCGAGTGTTGTGGGACCCGGGATTGGAGAAGAAACACAGATCGCGCAGGATCGATTCCGATCGCCAGGAGAAGTGCGGCTGTGTTAACGATCCGTTCGCGCAACTCCGCTGGGTTTTGCGGCGTCGTAATCGCGTGCAGATCGGCCAGCATGAAGAAACACTCCGCCTCTGACTGCAGCGCGACCCAATGCCTCAAAGCCCCGAAGTAATTGCCGATGTGGAGTTCGCCGGTCGGCTGAATTCCCGAGACAATGCGCACCTTCGTTCCGCCTCGCAAAACTTCGCCGCAGGAGCTAGAGGCGCACGCCACCTGCTCAATGACGCGGTGCTCATGCTCCCGTGTTTCAGTCACTTTCATGGATCCCCCTTCTCAAGCGGATTGCCTGATTTCTGCTCCGATGGCGCAAGCTGAACAATGAGCGATCCGTACTATTCGCACAACTGGATATACTGCACCGAGCGGCTGGAGACAATCGAAGATTCCTCACGTAGATGGCCGTCGGGCACACTGCTATTGCAGCTTTTGAGCAGCGGGCGCCAATGAAATACATGGGGGGCTCCACTCGGAGAAGAAAGCGGCGAATCGTCGATGGCATGAAGTGCACCAAATACGATTGGCGTGGAGAGCACTACCAACAAGCAACGTCCACTGTGGTGCGGCAAATCGGAGTAGGGGCGCGTTTAAATTGAATCAGCGTTCCAAACACCAATCATTCACGAGGGCGAGGTCAGCATCACGGGTTCTTGGAGCGGAGTGCTGCTCTTCTCCTGGCCGGATAATGTGACGATCTGCTCTTGCGTGAGCCCGCATTTGTTGCAGATGTCCGCCATTGCCCATGGGTTTTCGTCGCCTTTGCCCGTCAGCGCGGCAATGAACCTGCGTGGTTCGCCGAGGTCGCTCCAACCAACCTCACCGCAACTTACGACCAGAAGCCTTTCCGTGCTCACGGCAAGCACCTGGCGAGAGAAGTCGGCGGGAGCAAATTGGTTAAGGTCATCATAGATAGCCTGCATCTTGCGCTCCTCATTTTCCGGCTTGCCCTTTGGAAAAGCTGCCTGGAATTTTTCGAAGAGAACGGGTGCAGTGTGCCGGATCATTTCGAGAAACCCAGCGGCGCTTCCGATCATCACGAACGTGTTCCAAAGGCACCCCCGCGCTAACAGCGCCTTCGCAGTTTCGAGTGGAGGCTTTTCCCAAAAGCGCTGTACCGGCGTAAACTCGGGGCCAAATCCTGGCTGCGTGGCAGATCCAGGTTCAATCCAGCCATACTCCGTTTCCGGGCGTTCTGCACCGGCGCCGAGCAGAATCACCGAGTCAGGTTCTCTCTCCGCGAAATCGAAGCTGCGTTCGATCGTGGAAATGAATGCTGCCTCGTTTCCAAAGTAGTGATCGGATGGGAAGAAGGCGACCAAGGCGCTTTCATCGACATGGAAGAGGTGCAACAGGCTCCAGAGGATTGCGGGAAGAGTGCCTTGATTATGCGACTGAACAATCTTCTGAAATCCGGGAACGCATTCCAGTGGTTCCTTATAGAAGTGCTCATGCTTCTTCGTCAGCACAAAGAGGACGCGATCCGGATCAATCGTCTTTGCAACTCTCTTGCGCGTCTGGGCCAGTAGCGTCTTTCCTCCGAGCAGGGGGCAGAACTGTTTTGGCCGGTTGTCGCCGCATGCCAAGCGCGTGAGAGGTTGCAAGCGCGTCCCATCGCCGCCGGCAAGAATGACGCCCCACCGATGACGCTTGAGGCTGTATTGCGCCTTGTTTTGAACCTCGCTGCTATCTGGCCGACCCATCGATTCTCCTCCAGTGTAAATTTGCTCTCCGCGTGCCTACCCCGCGATAGAGATGCCGTCCTCTCGATTGCCCTAGAACGTGCTAAGTGGGCTGCTGCCGATGCGATTGAAGGTGGTCGCTTACCGCGGCCACTCCGGCGGTTCGCACTCAGGACATTGTTGGTTCACGAAGTCGAACGTGCCTAGAACCTCTTCTACAGTCGGAGGTATCAGATGACTGAATCCGCCATAGGTCGAAACAATCTCTCCAAAGCGATCGGTCAGATAGACGAGCGGAACTGGATGGCCATTCTCATCCGTCGCTCCGGAGCGCTGATACACGGCGTGCGTCTTGTCATAAAGGACAAGAAACGGTGAGCCGCTCTCAATTGGGATTGCCTGCTCTTCCGGCCCGTAAGGAACAACTACTACAACCGCCGTGTCTTGCTCCGAGAACTCGCGACCGCGCCGTTCCGCATCTATGAGAAAGACTCGCATTGCATCTGAGTGCCCGGGAAAGACCACGGCCAGATTGGAGCGGCCTCTGAAAGTCGATAACCGAACTTCTTCACCACGATTGGAAACGAGCATGAAATCGCGAATCATGAATCCGGGCCGTTGCACGCCAATCCCAGGGTCAACTCTCGCCGCACCGCCAACTTCGACCTGGATCATTGCATCACCATGCTTTCGACAGTCTTATTCTCGACGGGGGACCTGGTTTTGATAAATGGATCAAGCATCCCGACAGAGAGTACATCCGTCATGGACATCTTCGGATCAAGCAAACCTTAGAGTCGGATAGGAAACTGGAATTCTGTTCATCGAGCAACTCTATCCCTGGCCGGCCGACAGAGTCAGCAGCTGCTGGTGGGCGGCGACGGCTCCACTTCTACCCATGCACCCTCTGTCCAATTTCTTTCCTCGATGCGTCGGCATCCGCATTGCTTTTCCCAACATTTCGTTGAACGGGACTGTAGGTTCCAGGAACCGTCCGAAAACTGATTGCCAGCCGGTTCCATCCATTGATCGCAACAATGGCCAGGGTGAGATCCACCAATTCTTTCTCACTGAAATGGCGGCGAGCGTGCTCGAAGATAGAGTCCGCCACATGTCCTTCGCCGATCTTCGTGACTGCTTCGGTCCAGGCAAGTGCGGCGCGCTCCCGCTCAGTAAAGAATGGCGTCTCTTTCCACGCGACCAGTGCGTAGAGCCTCTGCTCTGTCTCTCCTTCCGCACGGGCATCCTTTGTATGCATGTCAACGCAGTAGGCGCATCCGTTGATTTGCGAGGCTCTGAGCCTTACCAGCTCAAGCAGCGATACTTCGAGGCCGCACTGCCGGACATAGCTCTCCAGTCCAAACATCGCCTTTCTTCCCTCCGACGCGACCTTGCCATATTCAATTCGAGATTTCATTCGCAATTCTCCCGCGCCTTCCACTTTCCTGTTTTTTCCGCTCACGTGCAGCGGAGAACAACACGCATTATCGGAACTTTCGCGGCCAAATGCAGGATGACTTCTGTCTCTCCGGCCGGTACAAATCGCCCATTGTGAGGGATCAACGTGTAGGGGAGCATGGTTATTGGACATTGCCAGATCGAACTAGGCCAGAAGGAGAAGAGCCGTGACGCCTACCGTACAACACGAATTTCTGGTGCGGCTCGGCAACCGCCAAGAGATCGCCGAACGCACAATTGCATGCCGGTTAGATAAGCCTCCTGACTTTGTATTTAAGCCGGGGCAGTTCGTCGAAGTCACCCTGCTGAATCCACCTGAAACCGATGCCGAGGGTAACTCACGTGCATTTTCGATTGCGAGCGCACCGCAAGAAGACTTTCTCCTGGTGGCAACCCGGTTGCGGGATTCCGCCTTTAAAAGGGCTTTATCCCACGCTTCATTGGGAACCCAGGTTAAAATTGACGGTCCCTTTGGCGATCTACGGCTTCATAACGACAGTTCCCGTGCGGCTGTCCTGTTGTGCGGCGGAATCGGCATCACGCCTTTCCGGAGCATCATACTGAACGCGACCCATAACAAACTGCCTCATCGCATTTTTCTCTTCTATTCGAACCGCAGGCCTGAGGATGCGCCATTTCTTGAGGAGTTGCAGGCACTCGAAAAGCAGAATCCAAACTTCAAGCTGATTGGCTGCATGACAGGAATGGGAAAGTCTCTACGGCGTTGGGGCGGAGAGCGAGGAAAAATCAGCCGCAAGGTGATCAAGGAGCATCTGGGTGAACTCCCATCCGCGATTTACTACGTTACCGGACCGCCTGGCTTTGTGGCAGGGATGCGAGCAATCCTCGCGGATCTTGGGATCGATGACGACAATATTCGCACCGAGGAGTTCGGTGGCTATTGAACGGAACGGGATCTAGATCAAGTGCTTCTGCGCACCATTCGTATGGCACTGTGGATGAACTGAAAGCAATTTGGCAGCCCTGCTCCCCCAATGTCGGAGACATCTTTGCAAGTTTGATTTGATTTAACAGAAGAAAGGGGCTCACAAGACGAGATCTTTCTCATGGATCACAAGACACGGGTTTACGAAAACGTATTCGAGATGATGCCGAGCGAGGAGAACCCTACGCCGCTTGTACGCATCAACCGGCTCAATCCTAACCTTGAGTTTTCTCTGTACGCCAAGCTCGAATGGATGAACCCGTTCGGTTCCGTAAAAGACCGCGCCGCGTGGGCATTGTTACGCGATTTGGAAGAGCGGGGTGAACTTGGTAATGGACGCAGCCTGGTCGAACCGACTTCGGGCAACACCGGTATCAGTCTGGCGGCACTGGCGCGTGCTCGTGGCCATCGGCTGCTGGCCATCGTGCCAAACAAAGTTCCGCATGAAAAGAAAGTGCTGTTGAAGATTGCCGGCGCTGAACTGGAGATCGTTTCCGATGAACTATGCCCCGCCCCCGGCCTGGGCGACGGGTCGATCAACCTTGCGAAGACATACGCGAAAGCCCAGAGCCACAAATACGTGATGCCTAACCAGTATGAAAATGAGAAGAACGTCGAGGCGCATGTAAAAACGACGGGGCCCGAGATCTGGAATCAGACCAAGGGCCGGATCACGCATTTGTTCACGTCCCTGGGTACCTGCGGGACGGTGACCGGAATCGCCAGATTTCTGCGTGGTGAAAACTCGAAAATCAAGATTATTGCCGTTCAGCCGACGGAGGGTCACGACGTGCCGGGGCTGCGAAATGTCTCGCAGCTCCAAGTTTCCAAGCTCTTCGATCCATCGCTCATCGACGACATTCTCGAAATCGATTTCAATCTCGCCTATACCCGCGCATTGGAATTGTGCCAGAACGAAGGATTGCTGGCTGGTCCAAGTTCGGGTCTGATTCTAGAAGGCGCCCTGCAAATCGCGGCCCGCGACCAGCGCGGATTCGGAGTGATGATCTTTCCGGACAACGTTTTCAAGTACACCACCAACATGACGAAACACATCCCTGCGCTCGAACCACAGGAGACAAAGGCGACAATATGACGACGAATCATTACGAACATCCCGAAGTTCTGGTCGAAACCGACTGGGTGAAGCAAAACCTCGGAAAACCGGGCATCCGGCTCGTCGAGGTTGATGTGGACACCAAGGCCTACGAGGCAGGCCACATACCGGGCGCCGTCGGCTTCAACTGGCAAAGCCAGCTTCAGGACCAGGTTCGCCGCGACATTGTCAGCAAGCAGGAGTTCGAGCGGCTCATGAGCGAAGCGGGTATTTCCCCGAGCGACACGGTAATCCTGTATGGAGACAATAACAATTGGTTTGCCGCATACGGATTTTGGTTGTTCAAGCTTTATGGACACAAAGATGTGCGCCTGATGAACGGCGGCCGGGTGAAGTGGCTGAACGAGGCGGATAAGGAACTGACGCCCGACAAGCCGAAGATTACGCCTACGAAATACCGGGTAAGCGAGCCAGACTTCAGCCTGCGCGCGCTTCTTCCGGAAGTGCTGAAGGCGCAATCGGACAGGCGGCACAACCTGGTGGACGTGCGCGGGCCCGATGAATACACCGGCAAGGTCATCGCGCCCCCAGGTATGACGGAGACAGCCCAACGTGGCGGCCACATTCCGGGCGCGAAAAGTATCCCGTGGAGCACAGCCATTAACCCGGACGGGACGTTTAGATCCGCCGACGACCTGCGCAAGATCTATTTCTCGAATGGCGGCGTTGATCCCGGCAAGGACACCATCTCTTACTGCCGCATTGGCGAGCGCTCAAGCCATACCTGGGTCGTACTCAAGTATCTGCTCGGTCTGCCAAATGTAAAAAACTATGACGGCAGCTGGACAGAGTACGGCAGCATCGTCGGTGTGCCGATTGAAAAATGAAAGTGGTCACCTATAAATCACCCCATCACGCTCTGTTCACGAGGCACAGTCAGCATGAAGGGACTTTTAGCACCGTGGTGCGCACCGACCGTATGATCCATCTTGGAACAATTCTCTTCCCTATTGCTTTTCCAAGGCGGCTGTACTTCCAGAGCCCTTGACCGACGCCCCTGTTGATCAGTCCGAGTCACGTCTGTCACGGGACAAAGTACAAATGATCTATTGACCCTGACGATGCATTGATGGATGCTGCGATGCGTATCACAATCGCGTACAGCCCGGGGCTGCAGCAATGAGGGCACGATGGCCTTTGAGTTATGGAGTTGCGTGACCTCCGGTGAGGTAACTGCCGCGAGAGATGATCTCGCAATGGTTGTGCTCCATGGCGGCACGAACATCCTCTTACGCCTCGCCTTTGTGGGGGAACTTGCCTATCTGTTCGAAGCTCTGCTGGGTGTGGCAATGGCGGTGTTCGCCGCTCTTGGCTTTGTGCGCAGCTTTGGCCGAAATGCCCTTTCTTCTGGCTCTAAGCTCGTCGCCGAAAAGTGTACTTCCTTGGGCGATGAACGAGAGGCGCCGGTGGAAGGACCTTCAGGGCAGGATGCGGAAGTCACCATCCGACTCGATGAACGGCATTTTTGGCTGCTCGGTCGGCATCGGTGCATCGTAACCTTTCAAACACCTTTGGGAGGCGATCAAATAGCGGGGCGAGAAGTCTGGTATGCAAAGGGCGAGAAGCCACGCACAACCAAATAGAGGCAAAACGTGCGACAAGAATGTTGATTGCTGAATCTAATTTGCAGAGAGGATCTGAGGAATGCCAGCAACAAGAACAAAGACGAAAATTCTCATAGACGGTGGCGATCCCACGGAGACGAGCAAGATCAAGGGGCTGATTGGTTTCGTAGACGGTCAAACGACCAATCCGTCGCTGATTGCGAAAAATCCTGAGATCCGCAAGCTCATCGCTTCCGGCCACCGATTGAGCAGGCAGGAGCAAAACGAAGAGTACAAGAACATCGTTCGGCAAATCTCCCCTCTCGTCGGTGACGCCGGGGTGTCAATTGAAGTGTTCGCTGATCTCGACACCAAGGCGGAACAGATGCTTGCGCAGGGTAAGGACATGTTCTCATGGATACCCAACGCATATATTAAATACCCGTGCACACACGAGGGTCTGCGTGCGGCGCAGATGTCGGTGCGCGACGGCATCCGCGTCAACATAACGTTGTGTTTTTCTCAGGACCAGGCTGCTGCCGTCTACGGCGCGACGAAAAGCACCGCGTCACCGGCCTATGTCTCCCCGTTCGTAGGAAGACTCGATGACCGTGGCGATAACGGGATCGATCTGATCAAAAACATTCGCAAAATGTATGACTCGGGCGACGGACACGTCCATATCCTGGCTGCGAGTATTCGGAACCTCGATCATCTGTTGGCGTCGTTTGCATTTGGAGCCGATCTTGTTACCGTGCCCGCAAAGGTGCTTGAGGATTGGGCAGCAAAGGGGTTTCCTCTTCCCGGACAGGACTTCACCTACAAGGGCAAAACATCAGACGGCCGCTTGCTCAAACCAATCCCGTACAAATCCTTCGACCTGAACAACCCATGGGAGGACTTTGCTATTGTGCATGAACTCACGACCAAGGGAATCCGGAAGTTCGTCGAGGATTATCAGAGTACGCTGAAGAAGATTGCGTAGAGGCTGATTCGCCACGCTCCTGGTAGAGACCGATTGCCTAGCGACACAGCTGCGAATGGAGCTGTGTCTTTTCAGTTCCGCTTAGTTGCCAAGAGAAGCAACAAGGATCATGACCAGCGGCGACAGACCCCACAATCCAGCCACCCAGATGGCCTCCATGATCTCCTTGTCGGTCGCTCCCTTGGCAAGAGCACTCTTGGTGTGCGCTCGGATGCAATATGGGCATTGCGTTACATGAGCAACTGCAATCGCTATGAGGTCTTCGTCTTGGCGGGCAAGGCTCCATCCGCAAAGACCTCTGCCGGCTGAATGTGCGCCAGGCGTTTAGTGTTCTCTGAGTGAGCTGTTCGCGTTTATTTGCGATTTCGAGTGTTGCAACAGGATAAAGTGCGTCTTCCATGATTTCGACTCCTCGTCAAAAGATGTTGCCGATCGTAGATTGAATCAGGTGAAGTAATGGCGAGGGAAACACTCCAAACCAAATCAGAAATATCGTAAGCACAGTAAGGACGAGCGAGATGGCCGGCGCGCGGCGTGGGAGAGGTTCAAGCGTTTCGTCCTCCGACACTGGCTGCTGAAAGAGCGTGGTGACCACTCGCAGATAGTAGAAAAGGCCGATGGTGCTGGTGACGACCAGGACGAGGATAAGCAACCAGGCATGAGAATCAGCGCCTGCCGCCACAAGGTAGAACTTAGCTAGAAAGCCGGCGGTGAGCGGAATGCCGGCCAGCGACAGCAGCATCGTTGTAAAGACGAGTGCAAGCACCGGACGCCGCCAGAAGAGACCGCGGTAGTCCGCAAGTCGATCTGCGTCGCGCTCGCCGTCGGAAAGCACGGTCACAACGCCAAACGCGCCAAGAATCATGATGAAGTAGGCCACGAGATAAAAGGCCGCGGCGGTCATGCCCAGGCGACTGCTGGCTTCAACCGCGACGAGCAGGTAGCCCATGTGCGCAATCGACGAGTAAGCCAGGATGCGCTTGACGTTGGTTGAGAACAGAGCCAATAGGTTGCCCGCCAGCATGGAGGCGACAGCAATGATCGATAGTACGAGGAGAAGTCGAGGAAAACGATCGAGTCCCGACAGGCTGAAATAACGGAGAAGGAGCGCAAACATCCCACCCTTCGAGACGGTAGCCACAAACGCGGTGACGGGAGCCGGCGCACCCTCGTAGACATCCGGCGTCCACATATGAAACGGAGCGAGCGCCAGCTTAAAGCCGATACCGACAAGAATCAGAATAGTGCCGGGAATGAGGAGTTGCAGCGCCGATTCGCTTTGAGTGCTGCTAATGCGCTGCGCCACCGTGGCGAAATCCAGAACGCCGAGGTCGGCGTAGACCAAGGCGATTCCGAAGGCCAGGAATGCGGAGGAAGAGCCGGCCAGAATCAAATACTTAATTCCGGCTTCGAGCGTGAGCGGACGATCGCGGAGATAGGCAATCAACCCGTATAGTGCAACGCTCAGGATCTCAATTCCAAGAAAGAGCGAGGCAAAGTGGCTGCTTGCAGTGAGGGTCATTGCGCCTAACGTGGCAACCAGCAGCAAGACATAGAACTCTTCCTTGTTACCCTCCCGCTCCGCGAGATAGCCATAGCACAAGAGCGCGATGAAGAAGCTGGCCGCGATCAGCAGACCCATAAAGAAGAACGCATATCGGTCCATCAGGAGCAGTTGAGTTGCCTGACCGGGCGGCGTAAAGAATGTCGAACAGAAGCCCGCGGCGAGTCCCGCAAGCGTAAGCGCAAAGGCGGCAGCATGATTACGGCGGACAGAGATCGCCAAAAGCACTAGAACAGAAGTTCCGGCAATGAGCAGGAGCGGCAGGAGCGAGATTAGATGGATGTCATTCATCGCTCATCTCCAAAGTGCCGGAGCATGGTTGGCTGCCTGTCTCAGGGTTTCAAAGACAGGCTGCGGGTAGAAACCTAACCAGAGCAGCACAACCATCAGGATGCCGAATATAAGCGCCTCGCGCGGAGCAAGGTCCGGCAATTGCCATGAATGGTCATTTGGTCCTTGAAACGCCCGCTGCACGAAACGCAGCGCATAAAAGGTTGCCGCAAGAACGCCGCATGCCGCTACAGCAGCTGCGGCGATGTGAGCCTGATACGTTCCGATCAGGATGAGAAACTCGCCAATGAAATCACCGAGCCCAGGAAGTCCAAGCGCCGCGAGCGCAAAGAACAACCCGGCGCCGCTCAGGCGAGGTATTGTCTCCCAGAGGCCACCCATGGTGTCGATCTCACGCGATTGCACGCGCTTCTCTACCGCTCCGGCAACCAGGAAAAGCGCCCCGATGCTGATTGCGTGCGCGATTATCGTCATCACCGCGCCGCGCAGCGCGAGCGAGTTGCCGGCGAAGATCGCAAGCAGCACGAATCCGAGGTGGCCAATGCTGGCATAGGCGACAAGGCGCATGAGATTGGTTTGGGAGAAGGCCAGGAAGGCGCTATACAGGATTCCAATCACGGCGAGCACGATCATGAGAGGGCTGATGGCCTGGACTGCATCAGGAAAGAGCGGGAGAAGGAAGCGGATCATGCCATACGCCGCTGTAGAGGCCATCAGGCTTGCCAGCACCAGGTTAGTCGCCGCGGAAGCTTCCGTGCATGCGTCTGGAAGCCAGGTGTGGAATGGAAAGACAGGAAGCTTCACGGCGAAGGCGGCGAGAAAGCCAAGCATGATCCACATCGCTGCATGAGGATCGAGCGGTGTGCCGAGAAGATCCTGATACTCGAAGGTGTAGACACCAGTTGCCTGATGATGCGCAAAGTAGAGAGCCAGAAGAGCGATCAGCATCAGCAATCCGCTCAACTGGGTAAAGAGGAAGAACTTGATTGCCGCATAGACTCTCTGTTCGCGTCCCCAAATGGAGATAAGGAAATACATAGGAACCAGCATCAGTTCCCAGGAGAAATAGAAAAGGAATAAGTCGAGCGATAGCAGAACTCCGAGAATTCCCGCAAGAATCAATAACAAATTGAAGTGGTAAAACCCGACGGCCGTGGTGATTTCCGTCCACGAAACAACAACGGCGACTACGCCAAGAAAGAGCGTGAGCAACACCAGCAATAGACTCAGCCCGTCCAGCCCCAGATGGAAGTGAATGCCGAATTGAGGAATCCAACTCAAATCCAGATCCTCGCGCCATCCGCCGGCGATACTACCCGGGCCGAAATCGCGCGCCGCTAGAAACAGCGCAAGGGCCAGGTCGAGAGCGACGGCGGAGAGCGCGATCAGGCGGCTGAGTAGCGGATGAAGGCGCGCGAGCGGCCAGGCAATAAGCCCACCGGCAATGAGAATCGCAAGCAGCCAGCCGAGGATCATGAGAAGATCACCACTCCGATGAGAACGATCGCTCCCGCGGCAATGACAGCGGCATACCACCGCAGCCGTCCGGATTGAGAGAGGCTTAGGCCGCGCCAGACAATCTCATTCAACCGGCCAACGCCGGTGTAGAATCCGTCAATTGGATCGCCCTTTCCAACTTTTGCCATCCACACCACCGGCCGCACGAACAGGCGGTGATAGAGCCAATCCATCCCCCAATCCGAAAACCAAAAGCGATGCAGAACGGAGCTCGCAGGGCTTGAGGCCAGCGCCGAGGAATAGTCGCGCCTGCGCAGAAAGAACACGTACGCGAGACACAGTCCCAGGAAAAAGACCAGAGCGACAATTCCTTCGGAAAACATCTCGCCGAAGGAGGCTCTGCGCGTGATGCCTGGATTCCAGGGAAGAACAGCACTAAGGTAGCTCGCGAACGGAGTCCTGATATAACCGCCCGCGATTGACAAGAAAGCAAGAATGACGCATGGGATCATCATTGCCTGGCCCGGTTTGCGTGTTACCTGGCTGTTCTGCTGGCCGAAGAAGACGAGGAAGATCATCCGGAAGGTATAGAGCGCGGTCAGAAATACTCCCGCCAGCGCAACTGCCCAGAGTCCTGCGCTGCCGTTGGCCGCGCTGTAAGCTCCCCATACAATCCAGCCCTTGCTGAAGGCCCCCGCAGTGATGAGCGGCAAGCCGGCAAGCGAACATCCGGCAATCAGGAATGTCCAAAATGGCACCGGAAGCTTTTGTCGAAGTCCGCCCATCCGAAAGATATCGTGTTCGCCGTCCAAAGATTCAATGACAATACCGGCGCCTAAGAAGAGCAATGCCTTGAAAAAGGCATGGGTCATGAAATGGAAAATTGCCGCTGGCCATGCACCAACGCCAAGCGCAAGGAACATGTACCCGATTTGGCTGATCGTGGAATAGGCTAGAACACGTTTGAGGTCATGCTGCGTGAGTGCGCTGAAGCCCGCCATCAGCAGCGTTGCCGCGCCGATCACCGCCACCGCGAACTGCGCCTGAGGCGCAAGCGAATAGAGGATGTGCGTGCGCGCAATCAGATACACGCCCGCCGTCACCATGGTGGCAGCGTGGATAAGGGCGCTGACGGGAGTGGGACCCGCCATGGCGTCGGGCAGCCACGTCTGCAAAGGGAGTTGCGCCGACTTGCCTACTGCGCCACCCAGCAGCAAGAATGCCGCGGCCAGTGCGCCGGTCGAGCCAATCGGCCAATACTGCGCCGCCCGATGCATCAGGTCTTGTATGTTCAGGGTGCCCAGGTCATGGAAAAGCAGAAACAAGCCGATCACCATTGCTGTATCGCCGGTCCGCGTGACAATGAATGCCTTGCGCCCAGCGCGGCCGTTGGCCGGATCGCGATACCAGAAGCCGATGAGCAGATAGCTGCATAGCCCCACGCCCTCCCATCCGAGATAGAGGAGGAGGAGATTGTCCGCAAGGACCAGCGTCAGCATGGACCCGACGAACAGATTCATATAGGCAAAGAAGCGCCCATAGCCATCATCGCCGCTCATAAACTCGGTTGAGTACAGGTGAATGAGGAAGCTGACAAACGCCACCACTACCATCATGACGAGCGAGAGCGGATCGAGATAGAGAGCAATCTCTGGGCGAAGGCCATCGACGTTGAACCATCTCCAGAGCACTTGTGTGTAGGCACCGGAGATCGGAGGAGCGTTCACAAAGGAGATAGAGACAAGCAATGAAATAAGGGAGGATGCCGCAATCGAGCAGGTCCCAATCCATGCGACTGTCCTTTGCGACAGCCGCAAGAGCGCCAGCGTCAGGGCGCTCGCAAGCGGGATAGCCGGGACAAGCCAAAGAAGCCGCAGCATCGCTACCCTCTCATCTCGCTGATCGAGTCTGCGTCAAGCGTTTGCCGCCGATGAAAGTGCGTGAGAAGCAGGGCGAGGCCGACCGCGACCTCCGCCGCCGCCGCGGCGAGAGTAAAGAGGAACATCACCTGACCGTCGGCCTGTCCCCAGCGGCTTCCGGCGGCAACAAACGCGACTCCGGCTCCATTGAGCATGATCTCGATGGACACAAGGATCAGCAGCAGATTGCGGCGCAGGAGGAGACCTGCCAAGCCGAGGGCAAACAGGATGCCTCCAAGAATGAGTCCATCGGCCATGGGAATCGCTGTCATTGCCGTGCCTCACTTCTCTTCCGTCCCAGGTGACACACACCCACCAGCGCCGCCAGCAACAACATCGATGCGAGTTCTACGCCGAGAAGATAGGGACCATAGAGAGCCAGGCCAATCTGTTTTGGGGTCGAGATCGAACTCATCGTTGCGTATACCGGAGCGCGCACGATCAGATAGATCACCTCGACAAGAAGCAACGCGGACAGAATCCCAGGACCGATCCAGGCGCGCCCGGCCAGCCACTTGCTTTCGATTTCTTGGGTCCGCACTCCAAGATTCATCATCATCACCACGAAGAGGAAGAGGACCACAATAGCGCCTGCATAGATAATGACTTCAAGCGCCGCCACCAAAGGAGCGCCCATCGTATAAAAGACAACTGCCACGGCGAGAAGCGAAACAATCAAGTACAGCAGCGCATGGACGGCGACCAGCCGCGTGATGGCCAGGATCGTCGCAATGACCGCCACCGATCCCGAAACGAAAAATGCGACTTCCATTGTCATGGCGTCAACCTGTACACATCTGTGGGTGGAGCTTCGTTCTCCGCCTCGCCCTTGTCTTTGCCGCCGATCTGAACTCCGGAAACATTCCAGAAGTTGTAGCCGGGGTATTTGCCCGGTCCACTGATCAGCAGATCTTCTTTTTCGTAGACCAGATTCTGGCGGTTGTACTCCGACATCTCGAAATCCGGCGTGAGCTGAATGGCATAGGTCGGGCAAGCATCTTCGCAAAGCCCGCAGAAGATGCAGCGGGAGAAATTGATGCGGAAGAATTCCGGGTATCGGCGCCCGCTATCATCCTCCGTCGCCTGCAGCGCGATGCAGTCCACTGGGCAGACAGCGGCGCAGAGATAACAGGCCACGCAGCGCTCTCCTCCATCCGGATCGCGCGAGAGAACAATGCGCCCTCGTGTGCGCGGCGTCAGATACGGCTTCTCGTCGGGATATTGGATCGTGACACGCCGGCGGAAGGAGTGCAGAAACACGTTCCACATGGTTCGGATTATGCTCAGCATCGTATTCGACCCCTCCTGCTTCCCTACTTCCTCACTAGAACGACTGCTCCGGTGACCAGCAGATTCGCCAGCGCCAGCGGAAACATCACCTTCCATCCGAGAGACATCAACTGGTCAAAGCGCAGCCTCGGAAGCGAAGCGCGCAGCAAGATGAAAAAGCCTAGAAAAGCAAAGACCTTGATCAGGAACCACACGATGGGTGGCAGCCAGGGGCCGCTCCACCCACCCAGAAAGAGCACCGCGATCATCGACGAGATCAGGGTGATGCCAAGATATTCTCCGACGAAGAACATCCCGAACTTCATGCCCGAGTATTCAGAATGAAAGCCTGCGACCAACTCCGCCTCAGCTTCGGGAAGGTCGAAGGGCAGGCGGCGCGCTTCGGCAACGCCGGCCATCAGGAAGAGCACAAAGCCCAGGAACTGCGGAACGACGTACCAGAGGCCGCGTTGTGCCTCTACGATACGGGTTAGATTGAATGTGCCGGCGAGCAGCACGACACCCATCAGCGATAGCCCCATGAAGACTTCGTAGCTGATCATCTGCGCCGCCGCACGCAGTCCACCCAGGAGTGAATACTTGCTTCCGGATGCCCATCCGGCCAGCACGATGCTGTACACGCCGAGCGAAGACATACCGAGAAAGAAGAGCAGGCCAATATTCAAATCGGAGACCATGATTCCCGGAGCGACGGGAATCACGGCGAACGACATCAACACCGTGACCATGATGATAGCGGGGGCGATCACGAAGACGGGCCTATCAGCGAACGGCGGGATCCAGTCTTCTTTCGTGAGAATCTTGATCATGTCGGCGAGCACTTGCAGAAGTCCGAGCGGCCCGACGCGATTAGGCCCGTAGCGATCCTGCCAGAGCGCCAGGAGCCGGCGTTCCACCCAGATCAGAAACGCGGAAAGGCTCAGCGCCACAATCAGGACGCCAACGATCGACGCGATGGGATGAGGAGCCGTCATTTGATTCTCTCGATCCGGCGCCAGGTTGGAAGGGCCTCACCAAAAGCTGCAGGTAAACCATGTGGGATACCGGCAATACCTCCGGGCAGATCGGGCAGCACTTTCACCGGCAGACGGTGTCTTATGCCGCCCAATTCAACTTCCACTTCGTCACTCCCGTTCTTTACACCCAGGCTGCCGGCATCAGCCGCATTCAAAGCAAGGTAAGGATCGAACACGAGCTTCTCGACGGCGGGAGCATGGCGGCTCAGTTCCTCGGAACCGAAGATGTGTTCGATTGGAATGACCAGCCATTCCCGTTCGCGCCGCGCAAAATGGCTGGGAATCTCGCTAAAGTATTCGCCTATGCCCGATGGCTCGATCAAGCGAACGCCCGGGTCGCCGGTGCGCAATGACGCGCCAATCTCGCTCTGGAATTTGTTGACAGACTGAATCGAGTTCCAGCCCGGCGACCAGAAGAAGGGTTGCAGCGCGCCCGGGGGCTGAAGAGATGCACCTTCCATCGTGTATGAGAGCGGCGAGTCCGGATCGCAAGGCGGTTTGGGCTCGACGATCGTCAGGTTGGCTGTCTTGGCCGTGCGTCCGCTCGCGCGGTGAGGCTCGCGCGGAACTCTTGCCCCGGCAACTCGAAACTTCGACGATGGCGCGGCATTGACCACAGCACCCAATTGCGGTGCATCCTTCGCGATATCAGCCAACACATCATCGAGTGAAGACCATTGTGGCTGTCGCAGCCATCGCCAGCTCTCGCGAATTTCAGCCTGGTGCGGAAACACCGAGTAATACCGTTGCGCCCGCCCCTCGTTATTAACCAGTGTTCCGTCTGATTCCGAGATGGTTGCCGCGGGAAGCAAGAGACTAGCCTTTGCAGTGGTCTCATTAGCCAGGTGATCAAGAACAATGACACGAGCGGCGGATTCGAGAAATGCGTCTGCTTTCCTTGCCGGAAGGCGGCGATAGAGATCGTTCTCCAGCACGATCACAGTCCGATCCTTTTCGGTCAGCGCCACCGCCTCATCAAGCGGGCGTGCGCCGGGGAGAGCCAACCCAAAGCTGTTGCACTCCGGTGTAATCAGGCTGAACGCCGCCGGCAGCCCGGAACCGCAGAGTGCCCTGGCCACATTGGCCGCAGCTTCGATTACTGCGAGGCTGCGGCAACTCGGCCCCGAGACAACCAACGGCCGCTTTGCTTTTTTCAGTGCATCCGCGATCACGCGCGCCATGGCGTGCACTTCCTCATGCAACGCGGGGACGGCAGGTGCATTCGTATCAATCTCATGTGCGACGGCAAAGCCAAGGCGCGCCGCGTCGTCGGGTGCTGCGCGATAGGCAATGGTTGCAACATCGTCGAGGCGCGTGGCGAACGGTGCGGAAATGAAGAGTGGCCCACGCCGTTCCTGCACCACTTCACGGACAGCGTCGTCCATCCACAAGGGAACCCGCAGCTTCTTGGCGATTTCCATTGCCTGCTGGCGAATAGACTGGCGCAGGCTGAGCGCCATCCGGGGCGCCGAGTTGGTCACATCCTCGCCCAGGATCAGCACCGCATCAGAGTTCTCGATTTCCTTCAACGAGGGAGTACGCGCCGGAGTCAGCTTGAGGATCTCGATCATGGCCGTAATGAGTGCCCACTCTTTGCTCTCCACCCCGGCAAAGAACCGATCCGCGCCGACGATTTGCCGAAGCGCAAAGTTTGCCTCCAGCGATGCTCGCGGCGATCCGATGCCGATCAACCGATCTCTATTCTGGATCAGGTTTTGGAATTCCCACTCCGCCGCCTCCCCGGAGATCGCTTCGCCGTCGAGTTGTGGCGTGCGGATTCTGTTGGGACTGTTGACGAACTCGTAGGCAAAGCGGCCCCGGTCGCATAGGAAATAGCCGTTCACCTCGCTGTGGAACCGGTTCACGACGCGACGCAAGAGGCCATATCGTTCTCCGACCGTTATATTGCATCCGATCCCACAGTGACCGCATATCGATGGCGCCATGCGGAGATCCCATTTGCGGGTGTAGTGGTTCCGCAGTGTGCGGTCGGTGAATACGCCTGTTGGGCAAATCTCGACAAGGTTACCCGCGAACTCATTCTCGAGGACGCCGTCTTCGTTGCGCCCGAAAAAGACCGTATTTGCCATGCTGAAGGCGTTCAGGTCATTTCCTCCAGCGTATTGCCGATAAAAGCGCACACAGCGATAACACTGAATGCACCGGTTCATCTCGTGATAAACAAAGGGCCCAAGGTCCTGATTCCGGAATGTGCGTTTCTGAAAGTCCGCCCGACGGTAGTCATGGCCCGTCATCACCGTCATGTCTTGCAGATGGCATTCGCCACCCTCGTCGCACACCGGGCAGTCATGCGGGTGGCTCAACATCATTCCTTCGATGATTCCTGCGCGAAAGGCCACTGCATCCGGGTCAAGCAGGGAAATCCGCGTCTCAGGTGCGGCCGGCGTCATGCACGCCATCACCAGCTTGCCTTTCTTGTCCTGGTCGTCCTTGAATTGCTTGATGGCACACTGACGGCAGGCGCCAACCGATCCCAGGGCCGGGTGCCAGCAGAAGTACGGCAGGTCGAGCCCAAGCGAGAGACAGACGTGCAGCAGGTTCTTCCCCGGATCGGCTTCGTAGGGCTTTCCGTCGATGTAGATGGTTCCCATCAGGCTCTCCACATCACGACTTCCAAGGGCAACGCTGTTCACGAATGTGGCGTTCAAAGTCCTCGCGGAAGTACTTTAATGCGCTCTGGAGTGGCTCGGCCGCGCCTGGCGCAAGCGCGCAGAAGGTGTTTCCCGGCGCCAGGAACTTTGTTTGAAATGAGAGCTTGTCGAGATCGCCCGGTCTTCCGCATCCTGCCTCCATCGCGGCGAGAATCTGCTTCGCCCAGTTCAGCCCGCTCCAGCAAGGCGTGCACCAGCCGCACGATTCCTGGGCGAAAAAGTGAATCAGATTCGAAGTCATCCCCACCGGACAGGTGTGATCATCAAGAACAATCATGGTACCGGTTCCGAGCCGGCTCCCCGCCTTCTGTACTTCGAGGAAGTCCATGGGAACGTCGAGATGTTCTTCGACAAGAAAATCTGTCGATGCACCGCCGGGAAGGACGCCGCGAAACCGCAGACCGTCGCGCATGCCGCCGGCCTGTTGTTCCAAGATTTCGCGTATCGGCGTGCCCATCGGCAATTCCCATAGACCAGGCCGCTTGACCTTGCCGCTGGCGCCGTAGATTTTCGTGCCATAATCTTTGCTTCGGCTCAGCGTCTGATACCAGCTAAAGCCCTTTGCGAGGATGTGCGGCACGTTCGCGAGGGTCTCGACGTTATTGACCGTGGTCGGTTTTCCCCAAAGACCAGCTACGGGCGGGAACGGCGGCTTGGAACGAGGATTGGCGCGCTTGCCTTCGAGTGCGTTAAGCAATCCGGTCTCCTCACCGCATATATAGCGACCCGCACTGACGTGGAGAATCATCTCCAATGCGAAATCTGATTTGAGGATGCTCTTTCCCAAGTATCCAGCCGCATATGCGTCGGCAATTGCTCTGGCCAATCGTTCCTGGGCCAGCTTGTATTCGCCGCGAATGAAGATGAAAGCCACATCCGCCTGGGTCGCGTAGGCAGCCAGGATCAGCCCCTCAATCAACTGGTGTGGATTGCCTTCCATCAGGTGGCGATCCTTGAAGGTACCGGGCTCCATCTCGTCGGCGTTGGCAATTACGTACTTCGGCCGCGGAGCGTCGGCGCCCATCGGCACGAAGCTCCACTTCATTCCGGTGGGGAAACCCGCTCCTCCACGGCCGCGCAAGCCGGCCTTCTTCACTTCTTCCTGTACGGCTTGAGGGGTCATCTCGCGCAGAGCCTTGCGCAATCCCTGGTAGCCGCCCACCTGCTCGTATCCACGCAGACTGAGCGCCTGGCCGTCGAGTGGAATCGCCTCCGTGAGTGGTCTCTCGTGGGTCACAGCTATTTGTATGCCTCCAGCACTTCGTCGATGCAGTCTGGGCCGAGATCGCTGTGCAATTCGTTGTCCACCAGCATCGCCGGTGCATGATCGCAGGCGCCAAGGCAAACGATCGGCAAGAGAGTGAACCGATTGTCGGGCGTGGTCTCTCCGAATTGAATCCCCAGTCGATTAGTCAGGTGCTCCCGCATCCGTTCGTAGCCCAGTATCCAGCAGCTCACGCTGTTGCAAAGCATCACCACATGCCGGCCCACTGGTTTACGGAAGATCAGGTTATAGAAGGTCGCCACACCATCGAGATCCGCCGGAGACATTTCGAGCAGTTCAGCAATGTCGCGCACGCTCTCGTCGGAAACCCATCCGCGGTGCTGTTGCACGATCTTCATCGCGTCAATGCATACCGCTTCTTTCGTGGGGTAATGCGCCAGTTCCGCCTCGATCTCCTCTCGTTCCTCAACCGTCAACATATGTGCCCTCGTCGTATCGTTATCGGTCTACGTCGGCCAGTACAAAGTCCATCGCGCCCAGGATGGCGAGCAGGTCGGGAATCATCCGGCCGCGAGCCAACAGGGGAAGCATCTGCATGTGCGCGAAGGAAGGCGTGCGGATCCGGGTGCGATAGGAGGTCGTGCTGCCATCGCTCACCAGGTAGTATCCGTTGTTTCCTTTTGTGGCTTCAATCGCGCCCAGCGCTTCACCGGGCGGAATCACGGGTCCCCAACTCACGCCCAGAAAATGGGTGATGAGCGTTTCAATATCGTGCATGGTGCGTTCTTTGAGCGGAGGGCAGGCGCGCGCATCAAGCGATTTGTAAGGGCCCTCCGGCATGTTGTCGACGCACTGCTCGATGATGCGGAGGCTCTGGCGGATCTCTTCGACTCGCACCAGGCCACGGTCGTAGCAGTCGCCGTGAGTTCCCGTCGGGATATTAAATTCGAAATGCTCATAACCGGAGTAGGGTTGGGTCTTGCGGAAGTCCCACGCAAATCCGCAGGCACGCAGACCGGGCCCGGTGACTCCCCATTCGATGGCCTCATCCTTTGTGAAGGCACCCACACCCTGGGTACGCCCTTTGAATATCCTGTTCTGCATGACTTCCTTGTCGTACTCAGCCAGCCGTGGCGGAAGATACTTCAGGAAATCCCGGATCAACCCATCCCAGCCTTTGGGCAGATCCTGCGCCACTCCGCCAATCCGGAACCAGTTGGGATGCATACGCGCCCCACAGATTGCCTCGATGATGCCAAAGGCGCGCTCACGGTCATTAAAGGTGTAGAACACCGGCGAGAGCTGTCCCAGGTCCTGCGCAAAAGTTCCGTACCAGACAAGGTGACTGATGATGCGAAAGAGCTCCGCCAGCATTACTCGGATCACTTGAGCGCGCGGCGGTACCTGAATTCCGGCGAGCTTCTCCACGGCCATCAGGTAAGCCATGTTGTTCATCACGCCGCCAAGATAGTCGACGCGATCCGTGTATGGAATGTACGTGTGCCAGGATTGCCGCTCACCCATCTTCTCCGCGCCGCGATGATGATAGCCAATATCAGGCACGGCATCGACAATCTCTTCGCCGTCCAATTGCAAAATTACGCGAAGCACGCCGTGCGTGCCCGGGTGCTGCGGACCCACATTGAGGAATAGGAATTCCTCGCCGTCGCGGCCTCGCTTCATGCCCCATTCCTCGGGACGAAAGCGGAGTGCTTCCTGCTCAGCATCCTGCTTTGCATCGGGAAGCTGGAATGGACCCATCTCTGTAGCACGTGCTGGATGGTCCTTACGCAGTGGATGTCCAACCCAGGTCTTCGGCATCAGAATGCGCTCAAGATGCGGATGCCCATCAAAGCGGATCCCGAACATATCCCATACTTCCCGTTCATACCAGTTCGCCGCGGGCCAAAGATCGGAAACTGTGCCAATCGTCGCTCGATCTTCCTTGAGCGGGGTCTTGATCCGAACATATGCGTTGCGATCATAGGACAACAGGTGGTAGACGATCGTGAAGGCGCTCGCCGGTGCATCCTGAGGATGAGCCCTCATGCGCTCATCAATGGCGGTGAGGTCGTAGAGCATCCGATAAGGGTGATCCACTTCCGTTTTTAGACGGGTAAGCACCCTGCGGATATTTCCCGAGGCAACCCAGAAAGTGGGAATTCCGTCCGTCGTTTTCTGCGGTGTGACTGCCTCTACTCCGAGCAAGGAACGGAGTTCGTCAGCGATGGAAGCTGCAGGGACGGGTGAAGTCACGGGCTCGGAGGTAATTGTAAGCATGGTCAGATTTCGTCCACTGGGCGAAGTGTCGTCGCGCGTTGTCGTTCCTCGCTATGGAGGTCGCGTTGGGAGGCTAGGGGCGCGCGGGTCGTTTCCTGTGGGCCGACAACCCAGCTCAATGGCCGGCGCTCGGTCCCGACCGCCTTCTGAAGCAACAACAATCCCTGCTCAAATGCGTCTGGTCGAGGCGGGCAGCCGGGAACATACACGTCAACCGGAAGAAACTTATCAACTCCCTGCACCACGCTGTAAATGTCATACATCCCACCGGAGTTGGCGCAGGAACCCATCGAGATCACCCATCGTGGTTCCATCATCTGTTCGTAAAGTCGAAGGATGACGGGAGCCATTTTGATGAAAACGGTCCCGGCGACGACCATCAGATCTGCTTCCCGCGGCGTGCCTCGGATCACCTCCGCGCCAAATCGCGAGATGTCATACTTGCTCGTGAGGCTCGTTGCCATCTCGACGTAGCAGCAAGAAAGCCCAAAATTGAATGGCCAGATCGAATTACTTCGTCCCCAACTGACAAGGTCCTGAAGGCGCGAAAAGATGACACTGCGGCGCACGGCGTTTTCAGTGGGATCTTCGCCTGGCCGCACAAGTTCTGCGAGGGCATTGCGCTGGGCAAAGGGTGAAGGCATCAGGGCCGCTCCTTTGCGCTCGCCGCCCCATACCAGTCGAGCGCACCCGTTCGCAAGAGATAGACAAGCGCCGCCAGCAAAACGCCGGCGAAAACGAGAGCTTCTATATAACCGGGCCAGCCCAGTTCGCGGCCAGCGACAGCCCAAAGGAAGAGAAAGACTGCTTCAAGATCGAAGACAACGAAGAAAGCCGCCACCAGAAAGAACTTCACCGACACAGGAGAATGTGTCGAGCCTTGGGAGACGATGCCCGACTCGTATTGCGACTCCGTTGCTGGTTCACGATGGCGCTGTCCCAGGACATGGGAAAGGCCCAGCATCACCGCGACGATGAACAGAACCGCCACAAAGTAAACCGCTAATGGCCAGGTTGTCATGAGCGATCCTCCTCTTGTCATGCCTACTTTCGGTGCGGAGTCTGCCCTTTGCTACCTAGCAGCACCGATATTTACGAGAAGCTGCAAGTCAGCACATGGATGCATATCTGGCGCCAAAGGTGGCACGTTGCTGCAGCTTATTTATTGATTGGGGAAAGACTTGTGCCGCAACACCAACACAATTAGCTTCATTAAGATCATCCTGACGCGCAATAGGTTTCGCGTCACTCGATGGAGTACGTATGACACACGCTACCGCATCCACACCGCAGCTTTTTTCGGAGACTCAGCTTCGAGTCTTCCCCCGCTGAGACTTTGGTCGCAGCGAGGTTCCTGCCGACCATGCCAGAATGGCACGAATGAAGGGTCGATGGGTTGTACTGCAGCATGTAGAGTGGGAAGGACCAGGGATCATCGCTCGCGAAGCAAAGCGCCGCGGTCTTGACTTCGAGGTTCGACGGCTTGACCGCGAAGATCACCTACCCGAACCAGATCAAGTAAACGGCTTGATCGTGATGGGCGGTCCTTTTGGTGCCTATGAAGATGGCCGGTATCCATTCCTCGCCAAAGAGTGCAGATTGCTCGCCGCGGTAGTTCGTCGTGGATCCCCTGTTCTCGGTGTCTGCCTGGGAGCCCAGTTGTTGGCCAAGACTCTTGGAGGCAAGGTCTTTCCTGGACATGGAGCAGAAATCGGCTTCGGCACAATAGACCTGACCCAGGCAGGCCTGCAGGATCCTCTCTTAGCGGAACTCGGCAATGTCTTGCCTGCGTTCCATTGGCACGGCGATACATTCACATTGCCCGATGGCGCCGTGCTTCTGGCCTCGAGCCAAATGTACACGCAGCAGGCATTTCGGTTTGGAAGCCGGGCGTATGGATTGCAGTTTCATGCGGAGCCGGATGCGGATACATGGGCGGCGTGGCGAAAACAACTGCCGAGGGGAGTTGTCGAGAATTCAGAAACCAAGCAGCGGGAAATTGAAGAGACCGGCAGAAAAGTCATATCCAGGTTCTTTGATCTTGCGATGAATTCTGCGGAGGTTGAGAGACAATGAACCGGCTGCATCGCTGGTACTGCAAATCCGGTCACTGGAGGGGTACGGTAGAAAACAAGATCCTTCCCTGGGCGCTCCAGGGGATCGACCTGGGCGAATCTGTTCTTGAAGTTGGTCCAGGTCCCGGCGTGACTACGGACTGGTTGCGGCAACGCGTGGACCGCATGGAATGTCTTGAAATTGATCCAGCGCTCGCTGAAGCGCTTCGGTACCGATTTCAAGCCAGCGGTGTGAGCGTGCTATGCGGCGATGCGACGGCGATGCCCTACGATGACTGCCGCTTCACATCGGTAGTTTGTTTCACAATGCTGCATCACATTTCCACTCTCGATTTGCAGGACCGCTTCTTGCGTGAAGCATATCGTGTGCTGCGCCCCGGCGGTATCTTTGCGGGCGTAGACAGCCTTCCATCGATTCTCATGAGCATCTTTCACGTTCGAGACACGTTGACACTTGTAGCCCCGGACACTCTTGCCCAACGCCTCACATCGGCAGGATTTATTGATGCATATGTAGATGTGGGCTCAGGAAGATTCCGATTTTCCGCCAAACGCTCCGTTGATTCAACAGGTGGGATGTCTGCGCACTGAAGTAGCAACCAGGGAAAACTTCATTAGTCTATTCCGTCACTGGCATGGAGCGATCCGAGGCCAGGAGGATGTGAAGGCATTATCGCGCTTTTAGATAGTCCGAACGTGACTACACGCGCAGAGTCATTTTCCAAGGTCTTCACTCCAAAGAAACTAAGGTCCACGAAGTCATGTCCAGCCGGGCGATTCCGCCGGCCCCCGGCACACCGTGGACGAATGCATGAACATGGTGATCAGAGCCATTTCCGCCATCTCCCCGTAATCAAGGAGGCCAAAGGTATGGGGATCATCTCAATCGCGACATGCTCAAGTGGATCATCTCCAGCCAGGAACACGCGATTCAGGCACTCGAGGGATATCTTGCGCGGGCGTTTACGGATGAGGCTCTTGCCGTCCACGCGGCTTCCCCCACTCGCTAATCAAGAACTGATTCAAGCTCGATCGCACGTGGAAAGAGAATATTGTTTTCAAGGTGGACGTGCCGGTGCAGGTCGTGCTCAAACTCCCTGAGACCATCGAAGAAGGCGTGATAGGTCGTGCAAGCATATTCGGGGGCAATGAAATTCCGGCTCAGACTACGGATTTCGGCGAGTAGGACACCGGCATTGTCGTGCTCTTCGATGAGCAGAGAAACGGGATTCCCAACCGAAGTCTGAGATTCGGCCGGTTTAGCGCCAGTGTTCGTCTTCGTTCCTTCCAGTTTCACGATCATTGGGAATACAACAACCTCCTCTTCCACGAGATGGTCGGTCAACTCTTCGGCCAGTTCGGCTAATCTAGCGCGGATCATCCCCAACTCGGGATTTGTGCCCCCGTGCACATTAGCCACTTTCGCAGCCAGACCAGACAGCCGTGGAAGTTCTCCCTTGCAATAGGCGTGATGCGTCGCCACGATGTGCTTCGTCAGGTTCGCAAGGGATTCTTTGGTCCAGTCTTCCGCTCCGGCATTCTCGTTGCGGGCAGCAGCCTCGAGCGCAGCTATGATGGTATCGACGTCAATATCCTTCACCGCGCAAGCCTCTGCAAGCGGCCTGCGTCCTCCACAGCAATACTCGATGCCGAACTTCTCGAATACCCGTATGGATGCAGGCTGTGTTTGCGCGATCTCTCGAACGGTTTGTGTTGCGATTGTCATCATTCACCTCCATCAAGCATCTGATATCAGTGTTGCGGCAGGAAGCCACCCGGACAAGAGTATGTTTGTACCGGTGCTATCAGCCGATTGAGCCATATTTTTTGCAATGATGCCTGTACTCATTTCTGAGTACGAATGAACCATCTCAATCGTTGCCATTTGGTGATCAACTATCATTGTGGAGCTGCGGATACCATTCAGGGAAACGCGTGGACACTGTTGGTAAGCAAAACTGAATCGACCAAGGCTTCGAAGGGACGTTGCATGATTGAAAGTCCGAACTGGACTCACACCGCATCCAAGAAGCATTCATCCGCACACTTGCTTTTCAACAAGTCAGATGTTCGACGCAGGATCGTCACAGATGTTGCACTTCCTCGCGTGCGCTCCTAACGCCGGCATAAGACAGCAGGACTCTCACATCGGCCGAACCCACCTGCCAGCCTTGAAGAACTGTTGTTTCGGCTACTTCGATTATGACCGTGAAAACATATTCCGTCATTCCCGCGCAACTGCTGAACAGAGGTCGATGGGCCGGCGCCGTCTTTGTGCTACTGAGCCTGTTTTCCCCAATGGGATCAGCCGGGCTAACTCCGGTCACCTCGACTTCTGCTGAAAACCAGCGAGGCTCGGCATCCCGCGGTGAGTCGTTGTTCATGGGAAGAACTCATTTCCTTAATCGAGGTCCTGCCTGTATTTCCTGTCACAGCATTGCCGGACTTCCCTTTCCAAATGGAGGGACGCTGGGACCCGAGCTAACTCATACCTACGAGAAACTTGGCCCGGCGGGAACCCAAGCGGCGATGCAGACTCTATACTTCCCGACTATGATTCCTGTTTATCGCGAACACCAACTGGCTCCGCAAGAGCAGGCGGACATGGTGGCGTACTTCAGGACCACAGCCGCTGAAGCCAAGCCGCAGGCGCAGTGGACAACCCAGATGCTGATTCTCGCAGCGTTCGTTCTGGGAATCATTTTTGTCGCTCTGACTGCATTCTTCTGGAGAAAACGCGTGCTGTCGGTGCGGCGGGCCCTCGTCGCCAGAGCCACAGGACAAGGAGTTCGATCTTGAGCTGGATCAAAGATATCGTCAACCCGAAGATGCGGCAGTGGGAAGAGTTCTACCGCAACCGCTGGCAACACGACACGGTAGTGCGAAGCACCCATGGAGTGAATTGCACCGGCGGCTGCTCGTGGAATATCTACGTAAAGAACGGCATCGTCACCTGGGAGATGCAGGCGATTGATTACCCTAAGCTCGAAAGCGCGCTGCCTCTATATGAGCCTCGCGGATGTCAACGAGGCATTGTATTTTCCTGGTACGTTTACAGCCCTTTGCGGATCAAGTACCCCTATCTGCGCGGCATACTCATGGATTTATGGGAGAGCGCGCGGACCAAACATACCGATCCGGTGGAAGCGTGGGCGTCCATTGTAGAGAATGAAGAGAAGCGACATGACTACCAGACTGCGCGAGGCAAAGGTGGATTCCGCCGCGCAACTTGGGACACATGTTTAGAAATCATCGTCGCTTCGATGCTTTACACCGCAAAAAAGTATGGCCCGGATCGAGTGGTCGGATTTTCCCCAATTCCCGCCATGTCCATGCTCAGCTACGCTGCCGGCTCGCGTTTTCTGCAGCTTTTCGGCGGGGTGCTGCTCAGCTTTTACGACTTGTACGCTGATTTCCCGCCAGCCTCGCCGGAGACATGGGGTGAAAAAACAGACGTCGCCGAGAGTGCGGATTGGTTCAACAGTAAGTACATCGTGGTCACCGGAAGCAATCTGAACATGACCCGTACACCCGACGCGCATTTCGCGATCGAGGCGCGCCACCACGGTGCGAAGCTGGTCGTCTTATCGCCGGATTTCAGCGACGTTTCCAAACAGGCTGACTGGTGGGTGCCGGTCAACGCCGGCATGGACGGGGCATTTTGGATGGCCGTCAATCACGTTATCCTCCAAGAGTTCTATGTGGAGCGACAGGTCCCCTATTTCATTGACTATCTAAAGCGCTACTCGGATACACCGTTTTTGATCGAGATCGAAAAGACCGTGGATGGCTATGTTCCGGGAAGGTTTGTTCGCGCAAACCGGATTGCCCGCTATCGCGATACCGACAATGGCGAGTGGAAGTTCCTCGTATTCGAGAGCCGGAGTGGCGAGCCGCGTATGCCGCAGGGCTCCGTCGGATTTCGTTGGCAGAAGCAGGAAGGTCAGTGGAATCTCGAGATGAAGGATGGTCAGGATGGCTCACCTATCGATCCTCAACTCAGCCTGATCGATCATCGCGAGGAAGTCCTCGAACTTTCATTCATGGACTTCGGTGGTGGGCGTACGTTTCGGCGGAGCGTGCCCGTTCGCCACATCGAAACGATCGACGGGCGGATTGCGGTCACTACAGGACTGGATCTGCTGATGGCCCAGTACGGCGTGCCGCGCGGACTTCCCGGAGATTACCCAGCCAGCTACGATGACGACGAGATCGCCTACACTCCGGCATGGCAGGAGAAGTTCACCGGAGTCGGCCGGAAGACGGTCATTCAATTGGCGCGTGAGTTCGCTGTTACGGCGGAGAAGACGAAAGGTAAATGCACCATCATTATTGGTTCAGGCGTCAATCACTGGTATCACAACAATCTCAACTACCGCTCCGGCATTTCCGCTCTGATCCTGTGCGGGTGCGTGGGAGTGAACGGCGGCGGGCTGAACCACTACACGGGCCAGGAGAAGCTCACGCCCATGGCTTCCTGGAGCAGTATTGCGATGGCGCTCGACTGGATTCGTCCGCCACGCTTGCAAAACGGCCCTTCCTTTCACTACGTCCACAGTAACCAGTGGCGCTATGAGAAAACCCACGCCGACTATCATCCCACCAGCGGCCGCTTCGCACGCGAACACTGTATGGACTTGCAAGTGGACGCGGTGCGCATGGGCTGGCTTCCCTTCTACCCGCAATTTAATCGCAATCCAATTCACCTGGTGCGTGAGGCCGGAGAAGCGGGCGCGCACACGACCCCGGAAATCTCGGCCTGGCTGGTGGAGCAACTCCGCACCGGAAGAACGCGCTTCTCAGTCGAAGAGCCAGACCTGCCGGAAAATTGGCCGCGCGTGTGGCTGATCTGGCGAGCCAACGCGCTCCACACCAGCGCCAAGGGACATGAATACTTTCTTCGCCATTATCTGGGCACACACTCCAACGAAATTGCCAAAGAAACAGCGCAGGAATCTGTCCAGGAGGTGCAATGGCGGGAGGCTTCAACCCAGGGCAAGATGGACTTGGTGGTTGATTTAAATTTCCGGATGGACACTTCGGCGCTCTATTCCGACATCATTCTGCCATCGGCGAGTTGGTACGAGAAAAACGATCTCAACACTACCGATCTGCACTCTTACTTCCACCCGCTGGGTGCGGCGGTGCCTCCCTGCTGGGAATCGAGGAGCGACTGGGATATCTTCCGCGCACTCGCAGCAAAAACGAGTGAACTGGCTGAGAAGCATTTCCCGGGGCCGTTCAAGGATCTCGTAGCAACTCCACTGCTGCACGACACACCGGATGAGATTGCCCAGCCGGTAGTGCGCGATTGGACCAAAGGGGAATGCGAGCCGATTCCGGGCAAGACCATGCCACACTTCTCTGTCGTTGAGCGCGATTATGTCAATCTGGCGCATCATTTCAATTCGCTTGGCCCGGGAATCAAAGAACACGGAGTGGAGGACCATGGGATTGAGATGAAGGTCGCGGATTTGTACGATGAATTCGCCAAGCTCGTGCCTTCTTATGAGTGGGGCGGCCGTCGCTATCCTTCTCTGGAAGACGCGAAGTACGCCGCCGACGCGGTGCTGTTCTTCGCTCCGGAGGCGAACGGAGAGGTCGCCTATCGAGGGTTCAAGGACCGCGAGCGCCATGTGGGATTGCCACTGGCGGATCTGGCGGAGGGTCAACGCGCGGTCCACTACACCTTCAGCGACTTGGCCAGGCAGCCGCGCCGGATTCTGACCAGTCCCTGCTGGTCGGGTATCGTGAATGACGGCCGCGCCTACAGCGGGTTCGTCACCAACGTGGAGCGGCTTGTCCCATGGCGTACGCTTACCGGCCGCCAGCATCTCTACCAGGACCATGAAGCCTATCGAGCGTTCGGCGAGGCGTGCCCCACTTTCAAGCCGCGCATCTCACTTGAAGATACGTTCAACATTGTCGAGAGCAAGCCGACGGGAAGATCCATCACCCTGGCCTGCATCACGCCTCACGGAAAATGGCATATCCACTCCACCTACTACGACGACCTGCGGATGCTCACCCTCTCACGAGGAGTCGAGCCCTTCTGGCTGAATGACAAGGATGCTGCCGAGATTGGCGTTCTCGACAACGATTGGGTCGAAGCCTACAACGACAATGGGGTGGCCGTAACGCGCGCAGTCGTCAGCGCCCGTATTCCGCGGGGAATCTGCATTTTTTATCATGCCCCGGAACGAACCATTTCCTTCCCTAAATCTCCGATGCGTAAGAATCGGCGTCCTGGCGGAACCAACAGCCTGACCCGTATGCGCCTGAAGCCCGTGCTGATGGCCGGAGGATACGCGCACAATTGCTACCGCTTTAATGACTACGGTCCGCCGGGCACGGACCGCGACACCTACGTCATTGTTCACAAGCTTGAAGGCAAGCCACAGTGGTAAGAGGATCCCGCATGAACAGAGCGGCAATGAAGGAGTCCGCATGAACATCCGCGCGCAGGTTTCGATGGTCTTTCATCTCGACAAATGCATCGGATGCCACACGTGCAGTCTGGCCTGCAAGAATCTCTGGACTGATCGGCCGGGCACCGAGTACATGTGGTGGAACAACGTCGAGACCAAGCCGGGAACCGGCTATCCCTCCCTTTACGAAGACCAGGAGCTATATAACGGCGGTTGGGTGCTTGAAGACGGTAAACTTCGCTTGCGGCTGGGTACCAAGAAGAGCGAGCTGATCAACATTTCATACAATCCCCGGCTACCCACACTGGACGATTACTATCACCCTTTTACTTACCGCTACAGCGACCTGATAGATGCGCCGCCGGGTGACGATCAGCCGGTTGCGCGCCCGATATCGATGATCACGGGCGAAGACATGGAGATCGAGGCCGGTCCGAACTGGGACGATTCCATGGGCGGCTCAGACATCTATGCTGCGAATGATCCGAACCTTAAATCCTTAACTGAGGAGGAAAGGCGACGATTTTTCGAGCTCCAGCAACTGGTTTATTTTTACCTTCCGCGAATGTGCAATCATTGCCTGAACCCGAGTTGCGTGGCTGCCTGTCCGTCGGGAGCAATCTACAAGCGCGGCGAAGACGGTATCGTGCTGGTGAGCCAGGAAAAATGCCAGGGTTGGCGCATGTGCATCTCCGGCTGCCCATATAAGAAGGTCTATTTCAACTGGAACAGTGGCAAAGCGGAGAAGTGCATTCTCTGCTATCCGCGCATGGAGATGGGTGAGCCTCCGGCGTGCATGCACACCTGCGTCGGAAAGATTCGCTATCTCGGAGTCGTTCTCTACGACGCGGATCGGATTGAGGAAACTGCCTCGAAGCCGGAAGCTGAGCTGGTCGAAGCACAAAGAGACCTCATTCTGAATCCGTTCGATCCGGAGGTGATTCGACAGGCGCTCGAGTGTGGAGTCGATTTGAAGATCATCGAGTCGGCTCAGAAATCTCCAGTTTATAGATATGTAAAGCAATGGCGAATGGCCCTGCCTCTGCACCCGGAATGGCGGACGCTGCCCATGCTCTTCTATATTCCGCCACTGCTTCCAGTTACTGCCACGCTGAGCCAGGAGGGCTATTACGAAATGGACTCGGATTTCTTCAGTTCGCTTGAAAGCGCGCGGCTGCCCATCCGTTACATGGCAAGCTTGTTCACTGCCGGCGATGAAGCGGAGGTCGTCTCGGTGTATCGCAAACTGCTGGGAGTGCGCATCTATAAGCGCGCGGAAAGCGTCGGCGACATTTCAATGGAAACCGCGGTTCAGGCGCTCAAAGAAGCTGGGTTGACACCCGCGGACGTGGAAGGCATCTACCACCTCACCGCAATCGCGGGAGCCGACGAGCGAATGGTTGTTCCGCCCTTCCTCCGCGAACAAGCCATCGAAATGGGAGTCGATACGCAGGACTTTCAAGAGCATCGCGGATTTGGAAATCTCATTTGGCCAACACGGGGGTTGTAAAGCGTGACCATTTATTCAGCGTTTGCCCTTATTCTCGACTATCCGAAAGATCCTATCACCGGGCTGCTAGACGACTGCGCCGCCGAACTCGCAATGGAGTCGCCAAACGCAGTGGCGCATCTGCTCGATTTTAAGACTGCGGTCGCGCAGAAAACGTTAAGCCAGCTCCAAGAGGTGTACACCGCGGCTTTCGACCTGCGGCCCGATTGCACGCCGAACCTCGGCTATCACCTGTTCGGCGACGATGCACGACGCGGCGTTTTTCTGGCGGAGTTGAAAGGACGGATGGAAGCTCGCGGGATGGCGCTCGGAGTCGAACTTCCCGATCACATCGCCTTCATCCTGAATTACCTGGATCTGGCCGAGGAAGAACGCCCTGCGATGATCGAGGACTGCCTTCTGCCTGCAGTGACGCGGATGATCGAGGTTCTGAAAGACAGCGCAAACCCGTATGAGCACGCATTGCACGCTCTTTTGAGGCTGCTGCAGGAACAGCACGAAACACTGGCCGCGTCCGCCGAAGTGGTGGATGTCTGATGGCATAGCACTTCCGCCCGGAGAAGCCGGCATGGATAATTTTCTCTTTATCGCGTTCCCCTATCTTGCGCTCACCTTGGCCATTGGTGTCGGCATTTATCGCCGTCTGCGGCGACCCTACACCTATTCCAGCCTTTCCTCCGAGATTCTTGAAAAGCGAAAGCTGTTCTGGGGATCGGTGCCTTTTCACTACGGACTCGTGCTGATCCTCCTGGCGCACTTGCTGGCAGCCTTTTTGCCGGGCCCCGCCGCGTGGCTTCTCGGAGACCAGACTCGTCGCCTGGTTCTCGAAGTGACCGGAATGGCTCTGGGCCTGTACACACTATTCGGTTTGGTTGTGCTGATCGTTCGCCGGCTGGCTCCGAAATCGCTCGTTCAGGCGGCGACCACATACATGGATGGCGTGATTCTCTTGGTGCTTCTGGTTCAGATCGGGAGCGGCGTTGCCATTGCCATTTTCGATCGTTGGGGAGGGTTGTGGTACTTACACACCGCTGTTCCGTGGTTCTGGTCCCTGGCCACGTTTCGACCGGAACTGGCGACGGTGGTATCGCTTCCCGCGTTCGTGAAGCTGCATTTTGTCGTCGGTTTCTTACTGATTCTCTTGTTTCCATTCAGCCGTCTGGTCCATCTAGTCATGCTCCCGCTTCAGTACCTCTGGCGTCCCTACCAAGTCGTAATCTGGAACCGCCGGAAGACGGATTCCTACACAAAGGAGGTCGCAAAATGATTGAGAATCCCCCATCGGAGGCTCCAATAAAGCACAGCCCGGAAATCAACCGGCGGAAATTTCTCGTTCGCCTCAGTGTCACCCTGAGTTCAATCGGAGCTGCCCTGATAGCTTTGCCCAGTATCGCGTTCCTGTTGGGTTTGAGGAAATCCCCTCAGATCTGGCGGACTGTGGGCTCGCTCGATGACTTCAAGATCGGTTCAACCGTGAACGTGGCCTTCGAGGATCCGTCACCACTTCCCTGGGCCGGGGTGACCGCGCAAACAACAGCGTGGCTGCGCCGCGTGGACGAACGGGAATTTATCGCATTTTCGACCATTTGTACTCATCTCGGCTGCCCTGTGCGTTGGCTGGGTGAGGCCGATCTTTTTATGTGTCCTTGTCACGGCGGGGTTTTTTACGCCGACGGGCAGGTCGCCTCAGGCCCTCCACCTAAACCACTCAACCGATATCCGGTGCGGGTCAACAACAACACTGTTCAAATTTTGACGATGCCAGTTCCGATTGCCTAAGCCGGAGGAATCCACATGCGATTGTTCAAACAGGCATGGCTCTGGTTCGACGACCTGACCGGCGTCTCGAAGTTGGTTGGTCCGTTGTTGGATCACCCCGTCCCCAAGGCCCGAAAGTCCGCATGGTTCTACGTGCTGGGCAGCGCGACCCTGATCGCCTTTCTGATTCAGGTGGTGACCGGGATCGCACTCGCGAGCGGCTATGTGGCGTCCTCAGGCCAGGCCTACAGCACCCTGCAATTCATTACCGGTGCTCCCATCGGGCGGATTGTACGAGGCCTTCACTATTTCGGCGCGTCGGCAATGATTATCCTCATCGGACTGCATACGATTCGTGTGTATCTGATGGCGTCCTACAAGTATCCGCGCCAGATGAACTGGCTGAGTGGCGTCGTGCTGTTGCTGCTGACGCTCGCGATGGTCTTCACGGGACAATTGCTGCGCTGGGATCAAACGGGCTTCTGGTCCGTGCTCATCGCCGCCGAGCAGGCGGGGCGGGTTCCGGTCATTGGCAACTGGTTGGGCCACTTCATCCTCGCGGGAGATACGGTGGGCGGCGCTACGTTGAGCCGCTTCTTCGTCGCTCACGTCTTTCTCTTTCCCGGTCTCATTTTTCTCATCGTCGGCTTCCATCTCTACCTCGTCGTCCACAACGGAATCTCCGAGCCTCCGTCTGTTGACCGACCCGTCGATCCCAAGACTTATCGTCCTTGGTTTCATGCCCTCCTCGCCCGCGACGGAGAGCCCTTCTGGCCGGACGCCGCCTGGCGCGATGTCGTATTCGGGTTTTTGGTAGTGCTGACCGTGGTGGGGCTCGCGATTATGGTCGGGCCTCCAATGTTAGGCAAGCCGCCGGATCCGTCCATTGTCGAAGCCACGCCTCGGCCTGAGTGGTATTTCCTCTGGTATTACGCCATTCTCTCCCTTATTCCGAAATGGTCGGAAGATCTGGTTATGGTCTGGGGACCAGCAATCTTCGGAGTTGCGCTGATCTTACTTCCTTTTGTGGCACGCAAAGGCCAGCGTAGTCCCCTTCGGCGTCCATGGTCGTTCGTCATTGTAGGAGCGATCCTATTCATGATTGCGTACTATGGCGAGGTTGGCAAAATAGCGCCGTGGTCTCCCCGAATGGAGGCGCCTCCGCTGCCTGCGCAGGTTGTCGGCGTAACCAGTGGACCCATTGCCGACGGCGCCCGGGTATTTCACGATAAGGGTTGCGAGTATTGTCATAAGGTATCCGGGTATGGCGGCATTCGCGGGCCGGACCTCACGTATTCGGGTGATACTCTGACACCGGCTCAAATCACCACGCGCATTTACAGCGGCGCGACGAATATGCCGTCCTACCGCAACAACATGACATCAGATCAGTTGTCTGCCCTGCTTGCGTTTCTTGGCTCTCGCCATCGCCAGCCAATCGAGCCGCCGGCTGACTCGGGCCAGTAGCTGCGAGGAGAGAATTTGATGAACAGAGATTCATGCAATTCGAGCAAGGTTTGGGATGACAAATCGCTAGCGAGCCTGATGGAGCACATTGTCGACACTCACCACGTGTTTTGCCGACGGGAAGTCACTCGGGTCGCACTACTCTCGAAAGAAGCGATAGACAACCAGGGGAAAGATCATCCAGAGCTGAAGCGTATTCACGACCTTTTTTTTCAGATGAGCCGGGATCTCCTGATGCACTTGCTCAAAGAGGAACAGACTCTCTTCCCTTACATAGCCAAGGTCGAGGCGGAGGTCGCCCGGGATGCTTCCGTGTCCTGGCCCCCATTTGGAACAGTGGAGAACCCGATTCGGATGATGGTTCTTGAACACGTCAAAACGGACGATGAACTCAATCAGATCCGAAAACTCAGCAATAACTACACTCCTGCTGATGATGCGTGCGACAGCTGCTCGAATCTGTACGAGGCACTCGCGGCATTCGACCGCGACATGCAGCAACATATTGAATGTGAAAACGACTTACTGTTCCCACGCGCGGTCGCAATGGAGGAAGAGGCATGCAAGAAATCGAGAGTCGCGAGTGAGTGGCCGAACATTAAGGCTTAAGAACTTTACCATTATCTCCGGTCACGCAGGTCATTGAGACTTGCCTCGAATTCTCTCCAGTCTCGATCCCAGCGTGTTCAGAGGCGCTCAGGATCTGCGATCGCTAGTTCTCGGTAGATTGATTTGACAGTGGAAGATCGCTCAAAGAGGAAGATCATGATCAATATCAAGAGAGTTTATGAGGCAGCTAGCCCGTCGGACGGAACTCGATTCCTGATTGAGCGGTTATGGCCTCGCGGAGTGAAGAAGGACTCTCTGCCTCTCGACGGCTGGCTCAAAGACGCTGGTCCCAGTACGGCGCTCCGCAAATGGTTCAGCCACGATCCAGCCAAATGGGACGAATTCCGACGGCGCTACTTTGCGGAACTGGAGGCGATCCCCAACGTCTGGCACCCGATCGCGGAGGCTGCACACCACGGAACTGTGACTCTGATCTACAGTTCGCATGACGAGGAGCACAACAATGCCGTTGCGCTCCAGGAATTCTTAAAGCGCCACCCGACGAGAAAGTAGCTTGGAATGGGATTGGAGCAGGAGTCGATTCACCTTGCGTTTCTTACAGCGTCTCCCGTCCTGTCCGCGATGTCGGGGAAGACGTTGGTTTCTTCGCATGATGCCTCAACTCTGAACCGAGTACGTCGGCGCAGAGGCGCGAGTGGAGCGATTCAAGAGGCATGAATTTGCTGGATCGGATGCGAGGATCTGTCCTGCGACACTGGGTCCGATTCCCACTTCGCTCCCTCAAGATGGGGAATAAAGAGTCAGCTCGACGAAACTGTGTCGCTAACAGAGATTGGAGTCCGTGATGCCAGACCTCCCTCAGTTCGAATTGTGGTTCGTTGCCGGGGGCCAGAATCTCTACGGCAAAGACGCGCTTGTGGCTGTCCGTGAGCATTCCGAGCAGATCGCACAAAATCTGTCCCAAGCGCCGTCGATGCCGGTGAGAATCGTTCCGAAGCCCGTCATGGTATCGGCTGATGCCATCGCCGAACTCTGCGTCGAAGCAAATCGTGATGCGAACTGTATCGGCCTTATCGCTTGGATGCATACGTTCTCTCCGGCGCGAATGTGGATCGCAGGCCTCAGCGCCTTGCACAAGCCCTTTGCGCATCTCCATACCCAGTTCAATCGTGAGCTGCCGTGGTCCACGATCGACATGGCATTTATGAACCTGAATCAGTCGGCGCATGGGGACCGAGAGTTCGGATACATGGCGACGCGCATGGGTCTCCAAAGGAAAGTAATCGCGGGCTTTTGGCAGGACGGCACGGTCCAAACGCAGCTTGCGACCTGGGCTCGCGCGGCTGTTGCCTGGCGCGACGCGCAAGGCCTGAAGATCGCCCGGTTCGGGGACAATATGCGCAATGTTGCGGTAACCGAAGGCGATAAAGTGGAAGCTCAGCTCCGCCTTGGGTATTCGGTTGCGGGTTATGGGGTTGGCGACTTAACGGATTCTATCGCCAAGGTCTCGGACCACGAGATCGACAGGGTAATCGCAGAGTACGACGCGGCATATGAAGTGGCCTCATTGCTTCGTGCAGATGGAAGCCGCCGCGCAGCACTTCGAGAGGCCGCAAAGATTGAAATTGGACTCACAGCATTCCTCGAGGACGGCGGCTTCAAGGCTTTTACCGATAACTTCGAAGACCTGCACGGCTTAACCCAACTGCCTGGTATCGCCATTCAAAGGTTAATGACAAAAGGATATGGATTTGGGGCCGAAGGCGACTGGAAGACGGCCGCTCTGGTCCGTGCAATGAAGATGATGAGTATCGGCCTTAAGGGCGGCACATCGTTCATGGAGGATTACACGTATGATTTCGGTCAGCCGTCGAAGGTGCTCGGAGCTCACATGCTTGAAGTCTGCCCATCCATTGCCGAACGGATGCCTTCTCTCGAGATCCACCCGCTGTCGATCGGAGGAAAGTCCGATCCGGTACGTTTAGTTTTCACTGCAAGACGCGGACCTGCCGTAAACGCATGCCTAATCGATCTTGGAAGCCGATTTCGCATCATTGCAAACGAAGTGGAAATTGTCCCGCCGACTGAGTCACTTCCCAAGCTCCCAGTCGCACGAGCGGTGTGGGTCCCGCAGCCTGAGCTGGGGACAGCTGCGACTGCGTGGATATATGCCGGAGGCTCGCATCACACCGGCTTGAGTCAGGCATTAAGCATGGACCATCTGGCGGATTTTGCTCAGATAGCCGGCGTTGAGTTCTTATCGATAAATAACAGAACCAACCTTGACGACTTCAGGAAGGAACTGAGATGGAATGACGTTTACTACTTGTTGAAGACGAGATGAGCTCACCTTCGAGACAGAGAATAGAGTGTGAAAGTGGACTTGTAATTTTGTACCAGTGAAATTTTTGGTGTAGTTCAACGGTGAAAGGCCTTGCAAATCAGAGGAGAAATATCAATTTGTCCATTGTTTCTGATGTTCATGCACTTCTGGCAGAAGTGGCAACGACGCACAGGCACTCATGTCCACGGCAGGTTTTGGGCATCCGCATGGGATTACATGCAGGAGAATTGCTTGGCCTGGAACTCCCTCGGAGAGACAAGCGTGTTTACACGTTTGTCGAAACCGATGGCTGCTCGTCGATGGGGTTACGGCGGCTACCGGCTGTTCCCTTGGGCACCGCACGCTGCGCCTCATGGACTATGGCAAGGTAGCTACAAGCTGTGTGGACACAGAGTCAGGAAGAGCGGTTCGTATCTGGCCTAGTCCTCAATGCCGCGCACTGGCCTCTTATTATGCACCCGTCGCACCGAGTCGCTGGCGAGCCCAGCTTGAGTCGTATCAGATCATGCCGGCGGCGGAACTGCTCTCGGCGTGCGAGGTTGAATTACTCATCGACCTCAAGGAACTGATCGCCCGGCGAGGCGTTCGAGTGAACTGCAGCATCTGCGGAGAGGAAATCCTCAATCAGCGCGAGGTGATTCGAGATGACAAGATGCTTTGCCGTTTCTGCGCGAGCGGTGGCTATGTTCGATTCCTAAGTACTCACAGCCAAGGGTGATGACATTTGCCCGATCTGCATATACATGGAAATCCTAGAACAAAGGATGGGTGTAACTCTGCATCGGGGTTAAACGGGGCGGACGAGAAACGTTCCAGATGCGTTGAATTGCGCTCGACCCCGGTTCGCAGGGGTTGTCGAGATTCTTCCTCTACTTTTAACTCCCATGCATGTCCACTCCAAGATGTCTCTGGACGAGAGATTCGGAATCGCAGACCAAAACGCAGGACCGAATTTCGGCTCTCAGATAATCGAGCAGCAGTTTAGCCTGAAGCGCGTTCGCAACCGCATCCCACATTTGGGCGGTGCTGAACCACATTCCGGCGGCAACGCACTTTGCCGCAAGATCACGTTTGAACGCGGTCGCGTATGCGTGAGCAATCATACGGTGCGTATCATACGCCGAACCCTCGACGACCTCGGACTCGTCCACTATTCCTGCCGCAGAGCGCAATGCACCGTTACAATCAAAGTTCTTCGACCCTGAGTTCACGATCCGCCATCCTGGAGTTGTCTTGTGAAGAGATTGTGATTCCCCATTACCATGATTTTCATATCATCCGAGAGAGCGCAATAGATCATTCGTCATCTTGTCAGTGACGCAAATCATATCGAATACTCCACGAGACCGAGTCCACAAGTGACGGCCCGCCCTTTTCACTGACCGGCTCGTTTGCGACAGCCGGGCGTATGCACCATCTTCGTCGCCTTCACTCTCTTCCAGCCGTACTGGCATCTATCCGCCGTCAACCAGATTTCGCATCCTTGGGAAGTCGGACCTCAGTCTTACTCCGATCGGCTTTGGCGCCTGCGCTATCGGCGGAGGCGACTGGCAATATTCCTGGGGCCTGCAAGATGACGCAGACTCAGTCGGCGCCATTCAGCGCGCGCTCGATCTCGGCATCAACTGGATGTAAGCGAAGCACTGGGGCCGCCAGCTTTGCCTTAAGGATGGCGCTTCGCTTCGATGCCAAGATCACCCTGCCGCATGTCGAAAAACGGTTTGAAGGCGATACTTTCTGGACGGCGAGGATGTGCGGTTAGCGCCGCCCTGCAATGCAGCGCCAGCGGGCCATTCGAACAAGGGTAGACATAGTACAAGTGTGGACAGCGATGGTACGACCGGTTTATTGCGCACACTTTCTTCGTGGCGAGAAGCTAAAAGCTGTGCGCAGTTGAGGCACATGGCTTCAGCCAACGGCATCGCTTCCGGCAACTCTGGCCCGTGATATGTAATCCCTCACAAAAAGGAGAGAGCAACTTGGATACTGCAACTTCATTCAATTGGGCAGGAGTAATCAATTACGCAAAGAGATCCTACTCTACGCCTCCAGAAACGCAGTACGAACTACCGGGCGTCAACGTTGAGGACCATATGGGCGTACCGGTCGCGTGTGTTCCTCTATGGCATTCGATCGTCACAGCCCGAATCAACCTGCAAATAGGTGATATTGACGCATTGCAGCGCGCTCAGTTTCGCCTAAGTGCGGCTCTCGCGGAAATTGAAGACGTCTATCCAGTCGATCCCAGCGGAATCCTGATTCAAGTAGCTTACGGCCTTCCCTATTTCAGGCAATTCATTCCGGCCGCGGTTACGGATAAGCTGATGCCCCGGGCGATTGAAAACGGAAAGCCCGGTGCATGGGCTGTGATCGATTCCATTCGGTTTCCCAAAGATCCTGCACAACTGGTGCTTGAAGAAAATGATATTTCGTTCCATTTCAAGAGTGATTACAACGAGCACGTGAGTGATGTGATGCGCGCTCTTTTTCAACCCGGCGCACGAACGCTGAACGGCATTCCAGTAGAAAACGTCTATGTCGGCGATCTGTTCACGGTCACGTCTATCCGGCGGGGCTTTGCGGGGCGCGGCATGCCGCGCGCCATGGCTACGCGCCTGAGAATTCCGGGAGGTGAAAAGATCCCGGCTGGAGCAATGCTGTTTATGGGATTCACCTCCAGCCATGTTCATGGGCTGGCTCAGGGCACCCTACCGAGCTTCGAGACAATTCCCGGCTATACCGATCAGACACCAGACAGCTATTTCGCCCACGGCACGATGATGCACCTCTCTCACATCACCATCGACCTGGAAGGATGGTATAGCCTGGAGCATCGGGCACGCTTGCAACGCATGTTTCACGCACGGCGGACGGAAGGGCCAGAAGTTCTCTCGCCCTCGCAGGCACCAGAAACCACTACCTTCAAAGAACAGCGCGAGCAGGACGCGAAAGAACGGGGGTTGGTAGGCCACAATGCGCAGATGCAGTTCCTCACACGCCTCGACAAAGATACCATCACGGCGTACGGAGAACGCCTGCCGAAAGGCACCGTACTTTTCCTCCGGCAGGATTTCGATACTGTTGAGAATCCCTTTGAGTTCAGCTCGGATGGGCCGATGAGTCCAGCCCCCCGTCCCGGAGTACATTTCGTCGGATTTTGTCCATCAGCACAGCTTTTCGAGAGAATAAGGAAGGAGATGGACAGCGTCGATCTGCAGAGGAAGTACAATCTTGCCGACGAGAATACCGGCTTCACCAAGTTTCTCGCAACCACGCACAGGCAGAATTACCTGGAGCCCTCCCGGAACCACCGTTCGTTTCCACTGGCGGAGATTTCCTAGACTACTGATGTGGTTCCGCCGAATGTGATTCGCTACGACCTCTGAAAATATCGAAGGAGATTCGGAGGATCTCTACAGATGCAGAGAACACCTCGGTGCCATTTCTATCATAGGAATCCGACTGATTCCATTCACGACCCGTTGAGGAGGTTCGTCACGATGAAGCAAGTTTATGAATTCTCTAACTCCGAACTGCGTGATCCCGAGGATCGCGCGATCGATGAACAAGACCTGACGCAGATTCGCGAAAAGATGCTCGACAAGACCATTGCGGATTCCTTCCCTGCCAGCGATCCGCCATCCACCAATCCTGCGCCAGCTGTAGACCCCTTCCTCCGCTGACGACGATCAGTCGAATCGAACCGCATCGAACAACTTTCTAAGCGACCCTGGCGGGATTGCATTCACGCTTTGAAGACGATCCTGGTTGTGACAAATGGGGGCCTTCGCTCTGACCGTGCTGTTCAGAGCACCCCGTGCTCCAAGGACAATCCTGTTCGCGGTCTATAGATTTGCGAAGCGCCAATAAAGAACTAAGCCCTTTCTTCCGTCCTCTCACAACAATGAACTGTTTCCTCGATGGTATGTGCGTTTCATTGAGATAGACGTGAGTTTTCCGTCCGGCGCGAATGCCTTTGGGTCGGCCTTGCTACAGCCCAATGCAGTGTTCTATCACACATTTGATCGACCAGGAGCTTACCACTGTGTTTGCACGATCCACGAGACCAGCATGAAGGGAACCGTGATTGTGAGGTCTGGCCCGCTGCTCGCTATGGACAAGAAATGAGAGTGAAAGGTTTCAGGGCAATTGCGCGTCTCGCGGCGAATCATCAGAAGACATTGATGAAACCATGCAGTCCTGCAATTTTGCAGAAATCAGATGAGGTGGCGGTGAACGGCGTGTGTCACCGCCTCGAGCCGATTGTGAGTTCTGAGTTTCTTATTGATGTGGTGGAGATGATTGCGCAGCGTTTGCGGACTGATACCGAGCCCCTTGGCGATATGTGGAGCATCCTTTCCCGCCGCAAACATCCGTAAGATCTCCAACTCCTGAGAAGACAGAGGAACGACAGGAGCCGCTCCGTTCGGCGAATCCTCCATCGCAGACACTTCCCGGGAAACGGCGATCATTTTGCGGAAGGCTTGCTCGCGATTCTTTTGAACGCTAATATCCCGTGCCAGATGGACAAGGAGAGTCTTCTGCGTTCGGCGATTCAGAAATGGGATGGTCGAAATATTTACCCACTTTTGCTCTCCGTCGCGAGTCGTTGCGCTCAAGTCGAAATTCGGCATGGATTTTGGTTTCAGCGTGCATTGCAGTTCCGTGCATCGCTCATGACAGACCTGCGTGCCCAGAGCGCCTACGCCATGGAGGACTTCCGAGCAGGTCTTGCCGGCTACTTCCTCATCGG